>JAABUM010000020.1_pt1 | contig 463598 bp, 300 predicted proteins | sample 5559161 | NCBI WGS metagenome assembly JAABUM01 (sample SAMN10711868, study PRJNA513369) | rock metagenome | isolation source: Antarctica rocks | place: Antarctica: Victoria Land, Siegfried Peak nord | reverse complement strand
ACGATAGCGCTTAGCCGGGCTCATAACCTGTTAAATAGTTGATGGAACGGTTGATTGTCTAGCTATGGACACGTTGGCTATTTGTAGTCCATGCCAAGCATATAGGGCTGATACTGAAATCCAACAATAAGCACATGGCATGAAGTTGTCGTGCTAATGTAAATTGACAGAGATTTGATTCCAGGCCGCACTCCTCGAAGAGACTGGATATCGTAATTTGCGAAAAGCACTTGTAAGCGTCCAACTTGTACAATGAAGATGTTGCTCTTTAGCTGATACACTTCCTTTATAGCGAACTCCTATTCTAGATAGTATTGCCAACAAACCAGCCCTGCAGCAACGTACTATCATTACTACCTACTATCAGGAGACGCTTGAAACCCGTGAAATAGATCTCAAAGAGCATTTCGAGAGCGCTAAGGGAGGCGGGCGACCATCTGGGGTGTTCATTTTAAAGTGCAGCCCAGAAGAGAATATTAGGAGACTCCTTGGCAGGTCATCAAGTTCGAAATCCAGGTTGTCGGACGTCAACGTTTTGAGAGATGTCCGACAAAACCACTTTGTTTATTCTTTCACGGAAAATGGCTATAAAGATCCGGACGTCTGGGAACATCAGCTGGACATCGAGAATGTCAAGCCTGAGGAGGCTGCGCATAAGATATTAGAAATTCTGAAGGACGGCCTAGGCGCTCATGATAGATAGATAGATGGATGATTTCTTACTATAAGAAGCCGACTTTAGTAGGCCACTTATACGAGTTTAATATTATATATCTGCCTCCGCTTATTACCCTTGGTTCTGTTCCCTAAATTACCTCTTTAATAGCGGTACGAATTTCATCGTGTTGATTCCAATGCGTACGGCCAAAGGCTGAGGCCTTCCGTTTACGCTCTGTTTGACTTCTATATGGGCGTTGTCCTTCTGGCGCCCAAATCTCGTTTTGCCCTGTTGGCATACAACGTATCCAACGTCCCCTTCTCAGGCGTACGCTCTCTATCCACCTTTGCCAGTAACCTCGAGGCCTCCATCTCTTGCATTCACCGGGGCCGACCCGAACCGTGGGGTCCATTGTACCATGCGAAAAGGATGGCGAATCTGGGAGCGGTAGGTATTCGCATATTGAAGCAGTACTGTGTCACCGATCGGAGGAGCCGCATGATATTCGTCCGTAAAATTCGTAGGTGCTTCTAAAAAGCGAAGCACGTAGGATACGTAGTCGAGCCCTTTGTATCTTCCGTCTCTTCTTGAGAGCCAAGGTCTTCTCCAACAGCCTCGCCAAGCTTCCACGTATTGGAGACAGGTGGCAAGAACAGCAGTTGCGACGGCGAGGGATTCGAACACACAGTATTCTATATGAATCAAAGTAGGGTCTGACTTTACTCCTCCAGTAGGATAATGGCTGCCTTAAAATCGCGCAACAAGGCTAGTTTTCGCAGGATCTAGGTATTTGACCTTGGTTGAAGGTGAGTCTGCGAAGGAGATAGTTGTATTTTCTGCTATATAATTTATATTTTCAAGTATAATTACAATTATTAATGTATCGGTGGTTGAGTGGTACAATTAGTGTTTGCCATATACTAGGCCCGGGTTCGATTCCCGGCCGATACAATTAATCTTTTTGCTCTCTTTTCGCCAGGGCCCCAGTGGGTGCAGAAATTCACCCCGAATTGGCGCACTATGCATCTTTGCTTGTTTCCTTACCTATTACTCTCTACTATGACCGGGTACTAAGAGTTGCTACCTACGCCCCGGAGTCCTAAGATAATTAGAGGTATTAATGTAGAAAGAAGATAATTTCTCTATATACAGGAATTCTACCTAAGTACGTAGGGTGTAGAAGCCTTTTACAAGGAAGGCGCGCTAGCTAATAATAGCGATAATAAGTAAATACATATAGTAAATACTTATAATAAATAAAGCTATCGTCCTAATAGTAATATTGCGATTTTGGTTTGCAATTACATAATATTTACCTTGCGGCATTACCCAAATAGGCTTAGCGTCCGTCCTTTCTATAGAGGCGGATTTCTTACACATAGAGAATGCATCTTTTACCTACTATTCATGTTCCAACGTAACAAATGGTAGCACCACCTTCTGGCCTCTACTAGGCATCATTAATTATTCTAGTATGTCGAGATCGTCTACCAGCGGTACCAGCACCAGCTCCTTAAGCACCAGGGGTATCAGCACCAGCTCCCTAAGCACCAGTCCTCCCACAAAGCCTTCCGCAGCGACATAGTCCATCAGCTACGACAGTAGGCCTGTTAGTCAATTACAAGCTTTCAGCAAGACGTCAATAAGGTCCTTCTTACCAGCCTTAAGCACCAGCTCTATGAGCACCACCAGCTATATCAGCACCAGGTCCTCATTCAGCCTTCCGCACTACACCATCCCCAGTCTATTCGTTACCCGACCAGGCCTTCACAGACGCCTTCAAGAGCATTAGATATATCCATCACGATACTATTTAATTCGTCAGCGAACAGGAGCGTTATCTATTACCCCCAGCTATCATCTTAGAAACCGCCCCCACATCAAGTCAACAGCAGGCCTGTCCCTCTCATACGCTGCCTACATGACATCAACAAGGTCCTTGTTACCTTCGTAAATACTACACCCCTCAGCAGTCAGACAGTCAGGCACTGTCTGAGAATTCTTCTTCACCGCTCCTTCCATTATCCGGAGAAAGCAGCCCAATCAATAGGCAAAAATCCCTACCACGTCAAAAATCCCTCATCTACGACAACATGGACGCTCCAGGCTTTTCAGACGTACAACGCACCGAAATGTCCAACATCATGGCCCAGGCCATGAAGATCTTTAATCAGACTCAGGCAGCTCGTCGTATCTTCCAGCCTGAAGACGTGGGCTATTTCAGTCATGGTCCACAGGCGAATGACGAGAATGTCTATTATAACATATTCAGCTTCACCGATCGTCTACGTTTCAAGGCCAACAGCATAGACGCGGACGTTATAAGACAGAATATTAACGCTTGCTTGCTCGGTACCGCAAAAGACTGGTACGACAATAAACTAGATCGTTTAAGTAGATCCGGTCTACGACACGCCCCGAATGGTATCATTAAGTGGTGTAAGTTATTGGAAGAACGTTTCCATGACTCATCAAGGTCCTTATTACCTACGCCTATAGAGCCACGGCCACAGCTATTCGACCTGAATGAGTTCATCAGAACATTGAATGTCAGCAACGAGAATCCGTTCCCTCAGTCATTCACGCTACCCTTATTCAATAACGATATCTGTCACCCTACTACATAATATGAGAAGAATGACAAGAACAGCCAGAAAACGTACACGTGTCAGATCTGTGCTACTACTTTTAAATCAAATAACTAGTTGCACCGTCATATCCGTTCTAGCTGTCTCGTTTCACGTCCAATGACTGCTACTCCTACGCTTCAAGAAACCAAGGTCCTTGGTACGCCCTTACCAACTGAGACCACTCAGCCTACTAGAGTCACCATCCAAGAATAACTGTCGTTGATTCCCCTCACGATTGATAGCGAAAACTCCCTATCAGACTCATCAACTGCTTACGGTCCAATATCCATCATCAACAAGGCCTTGCAGAAGCCTTCCGCAAAGCCACTAACAAGGACCTCGATAGCGATTATCCTGCAGAAGCCTTCCGCAAAGCCTCTACCAACAGGGACCTTAATAACGGCTATTGGTCTTACGGCTCCACTCATTCATGTCGCTATAGGCCACGGGGATCCACGTGCTTTGTTTACTAACTATACGCAGTCAGACAAATGGCGTGAAAAGAACCTCCCGCCATGACGACACGACACGGCGACAGTCACCCTCACATCCATTATCTACTAAACAAGGTCCTTGATACCCCACCTACGCACCAGACCTAATACGTGGCTGCTATAGGAATGTCGGGTTGCTGGAATATCTGCATTTCTATTCAGCATTGCTTGCTGTAGGCCTTATTGCTACCGGACGACGTCCACAGGACGTTCTAATTAGTCAGGTATCATGACACATTCATGACTAATTATAGCGCATGCTATCGGGGCGATGGCTTTTATTTTGTTGTTAGCATTTATTGCGATTGCTTTGTAATTAGTCTTTATAAGATCTACTAGGCTATAGATCCCTATTAACCTTATAAAGACTAGGGGTTATAATATATTTTAATGTTACTTTTTAAGTATTATAATAATAGTTAGGGCCTTTTATATCTATTAAAGTAGCTAACTATTAAGAGTAGTCTTAGTAGAAGCGTCTTTAATCTTTTTAGTAGCTTTCTTAGCTATAATAATAGATTTAACCTTTAGTTTATAAAATAGCTTCTTATAAATAATACGCTGACTTTCTAGCTTTACTATTCCCTATTTAGGAACTATATAAGGCGTCTTAGATAGGTATATAGTAATTAGTAGTATATATATTAAAAACCGCGTTGCGCGGGTGCCGGGGCTGATAAGATTTCAGGAAACGAGCAGATTTACGACAATAGGGGTAGCGCGTGTGGTTCGCCTCTTGAATATCTTCGAGCTTCAGCTTAACAAGCAGGGCTTACTCTATTCTCCAACCCCAAATGTCCTGGTTCAACCCCAACCCCCCACGCTCCCCCCACCGCTCATCCTCCTACTCCCATCACGACTCCAACGCCCGCTCCCAGCACCAACCCTCCTCAAGCAGCAAAAGCTACCACTACACCACCACCTCCCGCGGGAGCTCCAGCCGCGCCCGATCGCGTGCAGGCTACATCAATGGCATGGTCTCGAAGATCAGGCTGTATCTACGGCAATTGATGGACTATGCGCGGCGGCATCCCATGAAGTTATTGATGATGATATTACCGTTGCTGACGGGCGGAGCGCTGGCTGGGGTATTAGCGAAGTTTGGGATCAGGTTGCCGAGGGGCTTGGAGAATATGATGGGTGGGGGAAGGGATCATGCGGGGATGGGTGGAAGTGGGCTTGGGGGTGCTGGAGGGATTCAGGGGTTGATGAAGATCGCGCAGCAGTTTCTGTAATAGGGGGCCAGAAATTGTGGACGAGCTGATTGGGATTGGGCTAGATTCATGAAGGGGAGCGCCAGATGAATTCGATGCGAACTGGGGAGACTGAGGTTTAGTAGTAAAAAATGTCTTTCATATACCCATGTCAAATCTATGGCCATCACGAATATTTATACGGTCATCCTTTTTTGATAGTGATTAAAGCGAGTGTGGGAATCCCCTTGGAAGACTTTCGCGGGAATGAGACGCCTTTCGTCATGAGAATATTGAAGCAAGCAGCGACAGTGACGAGCTGCCTTTGGGACGAAAGTCTTGTTGACTGGTATATTGTACAATATTTTATAGCGCAATGCTTCAAGCGACTCATCATGAAGCCTTTTCAATTTTTCTGCGATTTTTCCGTGGATTGCCATTTTCTTTCCCTAATTTAGCTTCGGTATGTTCGTTGTCCAGGCCGCCGTTAGTGACGTCTGGATCTGCCAGCTCGGCCTCCTCATGAATGACTTGTGCCCCAGTGAGGCGATCTTTTAGTGTAGAAAATGTCCATGCCGGTAATTTATACAGCACTGTATCTCGAAAAGTAGGCTTGGGTAGTGACTCGGGATCTAGTAAAAACTCTCCCTTAACGCCATGTTCATCGTCCTCTTCCATGAATACATTGCCAACGGAGTCAACGACGAGCCACTTCCCATTCTCGGCTTGAACCTTCTTCTTGGCCCCTTGCGGTCCAGAAAGAGGTTCGGAAGGTTCTGACTCGGGTGGGGTATCCACCCCACCGCGCTGAAGTACTTTGCTCTTCTTCGGATTCTTTGCATCCTTCTTCGCTTGTTTTTCTTCATCTCGTTTCTGCCGCCGGTTGAGAAACGCGGCCCCAGATGCTTGAGCGGGCGTGGAAGGTGATGCAGCCGAAGCTCCGGTCATGGCTCGATCAACGCCTGGTATGCCACTAATCCCAGAATCATCGCCCCACGCGCTTCGCCTAGCGTTGCGGACGTATCGCTCAATGAAGTCTTTCTGCCTCTGCCAGCTCATGTACATTGCTCCGTAGTGTACTAAACCTCCACCGAAGGTAAACAAGCCCACAAGCACCATACCGAGACCAGGGCGGAACCGGGCATAGTAGTACCCTGTTCCTCGCCATTTTGGAAAGCCATTGCTCAAGAAATGGTCGTATCGCTCACGGCCCCCTCCCTTCAGGATTTCTGCAATAACACCAAGTCGAGCATATCTATCACTGGCTGCCTTTACGGCCGCCTGGATCTCGTTCTCCGAGGGCGCCTTATTAACCTGCACACCAGGTTTCTTGTTCTTGAGACCGAACAGAGGCTGAGACGTCGCTCTCGCTCTCGAAGCAATGAAGGATTGCTTTGCCTTGTCGGGATGTAATACCCTGGATTTCTTTCGGAAGGCTTTAAGGATGTCGTCCTGCGATGCGCTGGATTTCACACCTATGAAGTCTGCAGCACCAGCGGGGGTCAGCCGAGGCTTTACTAGATACAATATTTGGGGCACACCATAGAACGTTACTTCGGGACCCTCATTAGCCTCTATCTCGTCTCTGAGTCGGAAGATCTCGTGGTCTTCTGGCGTAAATCCGGCAATCAATGCTAATAGACCGCTGAAGAACAGGAAAAAGAGCGACGTTTTCATTGTAAGACAGTGCAATGCATGTGTGCCTAAAGCTTTTGAGGAGTTTATAGAACTTTTTCCTCTAGTGTCCCAGGATCCGACGGCCGCCGCGATCGTGGTTCCAATCAAGGAAGTGTGCAGGTGGGGGAAACTTGATGCGAAGAACTCCGCCAGCAAAGTCTATAAAGATCTTCTAGACTTGCACTTTTCGTTTCTCCTTTCGTTCATGAGACCGGAGTGCCGTTGTAAGCAGGATGTGTGAGACCGGCAATAGAGTCGGTGAGGTTCTCGTAAGAAGTCGAAGCTGCAACGTTTCCCCGAATTAGCCTGTCTCCTTTTCGTGGAGAACGGGTACAAATAATCTGCAACATTGCTGGCCGCCTGGCATAGGCAACAACTTCCCTGACAAGAAACAATTTCCTCAAATCACCCTCATTGACTGGAAACCCTACTCTCGTTGTCTTACCTCGACCCGGAATTACTACGTGGTATACTAAGCTTTGCACCTCAAAGACTCGGTTGCTAATACCAATTAGAACGAGCCAAACCGATCAGGCAAAATAGTATCACGTTCAAAGGATGTCTCGAATCAATATCCCCATTGAAGCTCTGACTTCTCGTCTCAACCTCGGATCTCGCTTCGAAGGTGTGCGATCCCAGTCCATAGGCACCAGATTTGCCAACCTCAAACCCATCTCCGAGTTCTTGGATCTCAAACGCCTGTCGAAGCCTGGCAACTTCGGCGAAGTCCAAAGCAGGGTCAACTACAACCTGTCCTATTTCTCCAGCAATTACTTCGCCGTAGCGTTGATGCTCACGGTCTACAGTCTTCTTACAAATTTCGCTCTCCTATTCGACATGATCTTTATGGGCGTTGGACTGTTTGGAATCAAGAAACTCGATGGACGAGACCTTGAACTTGGATTTACACGTGCCACAACATCCCAGCTATACACTGGGCTGTTCATCATTGGGATTCCGCTTTTCATTTGGGCATCCCCCATTTCAACAGCACTGTGGCTAGTCGGAGCCGTTGGTGTGACTACTCTCGGTCACGCTTCCTTTATGGACAAGCCGATCGATGCAGCTTTTTCCGAGGAGGCGGTCTAGGTGGTCGGCCGCGAACTCCAAAAGATTCGCCCTTATGGGGAAGACCATCAGGGGCTCGTCAGGGAAAGGGAAGGAGCGGGAGTGGCAGGCAGGCACAGCAACGGGAAGAAGATAGACGATTTGAAGAAATAGATAGCGATGAAGATGATGGTCAAGGCATTGGTTTAGACGGAACATCCATTAGTGATGAATTGCGGTTCACAGGAGAAGATCTGGGTCGTCGCCGGCATAAGTATGAATATTCAGATCCCTCGGAATCATCGGAAGACTATGGAGACTCAGAGGATGGTGGAGAATTGCAGCTTGCCTTGAGGGATAAAGAAGAGCTATTGGTGCAAAAAGCATTAGAACGCATACGGCGCGCTCAGATGCTTGGAAAAACAAATGTCAAGTTAACGCAGCCGGAGTTGGATGCTCTGGAACGCAGAAGACAGAAAGATCGGGCCACCAAAGATCAAGTGAGGAGAAAAGGCTCTGCATCAGATCTAAGTGGAAATGGCCGACGTCGAAGCAGTGGCCAGTCTAGCCCTGTATCGAAAGAGTCAAAATATGGTAGAAGGCAAAGTAAAGGCTACTTCTCAGGCCACAACGGTGAGAGCACATCCAATTCTAGGAGAGCCACTCCACCCGGAGTACTTGTACCTGGCCAAGGCGTCGTAGGCTTTTCACCCTTGGGCCAATATCCGCCTACAACAGCAGCCGCGGGAAGGTCGCCACGCTCTGGTTCGAGGTCAGCAAGCTCTCATAGCTTAGCTCAACCTTCGCCTCCTTTACGCAGCAAAAAGCGTTACTCTGTCAGCCGTGAGACTCCTCAACCACTTTCTACGCCTCCTTCACCCAATTTAGCACGCCGTCTCCCTGACGATCCGAATTGGCTGCCGCGGCCTCGTTCTTCCTCTTCTGTCTCCGCACACGCGTACGATCCGTACCAGTACCAGACATACTCACCTCCACTTCCTCAAATTCCACCGCAATATAGCCAGGGACGCAGGATAGTCTCGAGCCCTCAGCCAGATGTGCAGTACTCGCGAATCAGGGGCGAACCTCAAGTGCGCTTGACCGAGCCATCTTCGCTTCGGAAAGAGCACTCTGGTCAAGCGACGCCCAACGAGAGTGACAGCGACGGCGGCCCGTTGAGTGACGATGATGACGGTGACGGTGTGCGAGTTGACGTAGTCCCATATGGACAAGGCTACAGCGTCAACATGCGTCCCGAGAGTTCAGCTAGGGAAAGACCGAGGAGAGCTGGCCGATGAGCTGGCTTGGAGTCTGGTGGGTTTATGGCTTGCAGAGTCTCTGGGCAAGATTTCTGATAGAATAGCATGTCTCAATCGGTAGTAAAGTTACTCCTGTCACCGCTATCTATTTTCAAAATTGTCCTGATTCTGTCCTGCAATTCTGGATTCAAGCCAACCTTTCCCTTCAAATAAGCACTTAAATCACCGTACTTCCCATTAATGTGTCTTACCATCTCCTCCACGAAGCCCTTCGGACATCCTGCAAATTCCTCGTTCAATCCGATCGCCGTAATCTCCTTCATCCTTGCCTCTCTCTCGCTCTCGAGTTCCCTTTCACTAGCCCGATAATCCGCATTGATCGGTTCGATAGCAACATCTAATAGAAGCAGCAATAACATAACCACAAGCCCTGTCCGATCCTTGCCCTGCGTGCAGTGTATAATAATTGGATAATTCGCCGCATCTGCGAAAAGCAAGAAAATGCGATGCAATTCGGTGAGACTGTGATCCAGAGTCTCCATTCCCAGCCCAATCAATCCCCTCGGTGCCATGACCTCGGTACCCAGGATACTTACAGCCTCATTCCTGTATCCGATCGCCATCAGATACACCAACTTCGTCAGACTTGACCACCGTAGTTTCCAGAGCAATGCTCGTGCAAACGCTCCTCCATTGAGGTTGATTTCATGATAGTTGATCCCAGGGATCTTCACCACGTCCGCGGCTTTTTCCTCGCTCTTGGGGACAACTGCCGAAGCGTTGATCTCGGCATTGGCATCGCGTTTCTTTGCTTGGTCGATATGTTCGGTAGTGGAACGTAAGTCAATTATGCTTCTTATTTTATATTGAGAGGTCAGGGCTGAGCGGTCTGAGGATGAGGCATCGTCAATCTGTGCACTACGATATATGAGACCTGTGCGGAGGAGATTGGAGCCTTGGAGGGTATTAATGGTCTGGCCTATGTCGCGAAAGTTAAGGATTGTTGGGAGTGAAGTTGAGGGAACGTTGTCGATGAGGGAGGGAGCCATTCCACGTTGCAAGGTCAGGTTTTGATGTAGGTAGATATGTATGAAGTTGCTCCAAAGGTGAATCGCATCCTCAATGAATGTTGTGATCTACTCAAGTTCTGCACCCATAGCGATCAAAGTTGCACCACGATTCCTGAACTTAGGTGGGGAAGCTGAACGTACATGGGACATTAAGCTAACAGAAGGTAGCTGTGTCCAGATAGACTGTGCAATCGTTGCTTCTTGGTAGCTTTCCTACTTATTCTTCTCTACATAGAGTAGTAAGACAAACTAAAGTCACGGCCCTATGCGCCAAAACGTCATCAGCCCCCAAATGACGCTAGGGAAATCTGGGCAATGCGTTCACTTCAGCTGCATTCATAAACAACCGATCTGTTTACTACCAAACCGAAACCCGAAAACCGTCTGTCACGATCAGTTTGGTCGCTTGGTCGAAGACCTCACGCTGGATATATACTAGTGGTGGCATTCTGGGTCTCAAGACAACCGTTCACCATGGCAACCAGATCTCAGAAGCTGGAAGATCAGGGTAGGAAGTGACCATGCGACGTCGCGCGCAGTATTAGGCACAGAAGCTGACTTTCAAAAGCTGCTACAGCTGCTCTATACGTGACTAAAGGCAAAGACAACAAGTCAGTGACGAAGCCCAGTGGGAACATTCAATATCCGCTAGATGAACACAACAAGCTATCATCGGCTGGTAGGGATACTTCACGTTTGGTTTCATGAGTCTCAACTTACAGTCTACGTAGGGGCTGCAACATCGTTAAAGCATGCGGAGCCTCGGGACCTACCAGCATTTCCAGTCGTTGGTGTTGCAGACCCTGTTTCCTCAGCCGGAGATGCCGCGACCCTGGCGAACAAGAATAAGAAGACCTTCGAGTACTGGAAGCCGGGAGATATACCGGCCGCCAACAAAGCAGCATTGCTAGCTAAGGATTACAAGATGGCCCCTTTGTGGCATGAAGAACTGAGCGCAGGTGCCTCTAAGGCAGCGCTACTTGCTGCGAAGGAGGGAGGCGATGTCAAAATCTGGCGACCGTCGCCGACTGACGCTGGCAACTCCGCAGCAGGTCAAGCAATGAGGATGAAAGGATTGAGCCCCCAGCTGGACTATGGTCACACCGAAGAAGGTGGGAAGAGAGCGATGATGGCAGCGACTCAATCAATGGCTAGCGGTAGAAAACGAGCCGGATCCACTCCTGTGAAGACACCGGCCTTGTACCCCGATTCCAAAAATTCCGCTGCAAATGCGCTAAAAGCTGCAACTTCTGTCTCTAGAAGAGGCCAGCCTCCTGCGGTGGCTACAATTCCAACTGGCATCCCCATAAATGCGGGGAAGATTCATAGCGCGGCGATTACGAATCTCTCACGTGAGATGTACACCTCTAACCCACCCGTTGCTCCCGAGGTAGAAGAGAAAAATAGAGAAGCTGGCTTACGCGCCTCGGCAGTCGCAATGGCACGGCAGATGTACAACATCCAACAGCGAGCAATCGAAGAAGCCGCTGCCGACCAGAGTCGAGCTGACAGTCGCTATGGCGCTACTCATGCTCAAAACCGCCCCGCCTCGGCCATGTCAGAGGAACGGGCTCCCCCGCAATATGCTAACCTTCAACAGGCAGCACAAAGGCTGGCAGCTGAGCGCCTTGCAAAGCTTCACGATGAGCACGCAGCCTATAGGACTTATTATGGTACACAAGCCTCGCCACAAGCTCACAGGCTATCAATACGGGGTCGCACACGAAGACCAGCGTCCAGTGATGGACAAGCTGGAGCAGATGATGAGGAACGCTCGAGGCAGATCCGTAACCAAATGTCTCTATTCTCCGACAAATTAGCTCAAGTCGACAACAAGAAACGCCAAACAGACAGAGATTTGCTGATGGCCGCTGCTCAAAGAAACGTTAGAGCTAGCATGACAGCTCAAGACGAGAAAGTCTTTAACGAGACTGGTAAAGTTTCACCCGCAATGACTGCAGAGTGGGAAGCAAAAGCAAAAGCTAAGGCTCAGGCCGAAAGCTCAACACGCATGGTCAATCATGGTAAAGTGAACATAGGCGGAGGCAGATACATGGATCAGTCAGAGATAGACGCCATTGCTGCTGCCAGAGTGCAGCCTACGCTCGACGAGGTTACGGCGGCTGCCGAGAAGCACCGAGCAAGAGACGAAGAGCTTCGGCAGCAACAGCTTGAGCGTGAAAGGCTTGCTGTAGACAAGCAAGAAGATCAGAGGCTACGCGATCAAAAGACTAAAGAGGATTGGAGACGTTTCAAAGGTAAATTAATTTCAATATCAAAACTGACTTAAGCTGAACGTAAATAGAAGAAGAGAAGCGAGCAGCCAGGGCCAAGAAGGATGAAGAAAGGACTAGGAAACTGGAAGAGAGGCGACTTCGTGATGCAGAGAAGCAAAGAATTAGAGATGAGAAGGTAGCGTCCAAGGTGCCTGTGCCTGTCTCTGTGGAAATCCCCAAGGAAGAAAACGTTGCCGAGCCCGTATTCGCAACGGCAGAACCGCCAGTCATGGGTCCTGTTGCTCCTGTCGCCTCGATGGCTCCCACAGAAATGCTACCAAAGGCCACCCCAGAGGAGCCCAAAGCCAAGGATCTACCAGTGGACGATGAGAGGCTTGATCCGACATTCATACCAATGTCTCAAATGGATGAGATCACAGCCAGTCAGGCGAATCTAGTTCCAACCAACACAGAGGAACCCGAGCTCGAACGTATGGTCACAGCAGAGAGCGAGATACGTGTAGCAGAGCAGGGTATCAGTGGCGATGCTGACGCAATTGCTCGCAGAGTATTCTCCGCCCCTGTTGATGACGAGATTCCTTTAGACCCAGCTCTAGAACCTGAGACAGAAGAGATCGTAGTGGCGACTGCAAACGTGGAAGAGGCGCCTGTTATCAAAGCTGAGACGGTCACAGGAGCGGCAGTGGTAGAGGCCCTACCAATTCCGGCAACAATTGAACCCGCCACGACGACCAAGTACGACGCTCCAATTGCTACCAAAGTAGCAGCCTCCAATACTGCAGCGACTGTACCTGCACCATCTACTGAGACTACAGTCAGCGGCTCACCCACCTCCTCAAAACCGAAGGAGGGTAAAGGGGTCTCATCATGGCTGAAGACCAAATTCTCCCGCCGTGCAAGCAAGTCTATCAATCCTGAAAGTACACCTGCGGCGACAGACAACAAAGAAAAGGGCTTCGTTGGCGGTGTTACTCTTACCGGCGCCCCAGAAGCTACGAATCCCAGCTCCGATCACGCCGGCTCTTCAATGCGTGATGTTGCTATGGCCGGCAAAGACACAACCGCCACCACAACCACCGGTCCGAAAATGAGCCCAGTGATCAGCCCGAACGAGGACGACCTCTACAGCGCCTCGCCTCTGCGCCACACTAAGGCTGTGGGCGGGATCCAGCGCGGGTCAGGTTCCTCCGCCTCCATCAGCTCATTGAGTAGCGACGAAGATACTCGGGGTCGAAGCGCCGTCCCACGAGAGCGCGAGCCTCTCAATCAACGCGGTTCCTTGAACAATGAGCTGAAAGGCGTTAAGCCTGTTGACCCCACCCTTGTTGCAGGGGAACAGTTGGATCCACCGTTGGCTTCAGGCCATGGGAAGGGCGAAAGCAGTACTTCAGGTGGCGGTGATGAATTTGAGGAAGCCAGGGACGAATTCGATAGTGAGAAGCTCAGTCCCCCGGACAAGAGTATAGTGGCAGGAAAGGATCGGGCGAGTGGTAGCCCGGCAAGAGACTCAAAGTTCTTGGAGGATCTGTGAAGGCCAAGAATGTTTTGGGGCAAAGGGCAGATGAATACTTCGTCCTTGGGTGAGAGCGGGGAGGCACGCAGACCTGACTTTCGTTCAACGCGGGCGTACACCTTTTGATACTACGATTTTGGATCTGTTGAATTGGGTCTTACGCGTACTATTCCCCTGGCATGTTTTGTTCTCTTGATGTAAATTAATGCAATGAATCCTTTTTTTTTAGCGAAACTCAGTGGCTCAAGATCGAACGACTCTGCTATTTTGGTATGAGACCTCTCTCTGAGTCCTGGTACTTACACCGGCTATCCCCTCATTATTGTTATAGGTAATAGCCCCTTATCTGCAGCCTGTCGCCCAGCGCTAGATGATCGGTGCCTACAACATAGCAGCGGACTAACATCACTAGCGCCGGCTATTGATCGATAAGAGGTCTCGATACAATTCACGCCCTTTGACTTTCTGATTGTCCACTGCTTTCATTATGACTCTCAGCTGATGCCACCGCTCGTTTCGAACTGCAGTGGTGGCCATGCATAATTCTAGCATCCAGCTACGCGTGGATGGTTAGTCTTCTCCTATCTGACGCTCAGCTGTTACGTCGCTGGGATGCTAATTCATACAAAGAGCAAGCGTCCGAGGCGCTCATCACTTTCCTCTCTGGACCGTCGCCGTTAGGCCCCAAAGGATCAGACCTAGAACCGGAGTCAGAACTTAGTCTGGAGCAACCAAGGAAGCGAAGGAAGGTTACTTGTGGCAATGCAGCAAAGAAGACCGTACCATCAAGTGTTTGGGATGAACACTTGACACTCGCGAGAGTAGATATTTGCTTAGTATAATGACTCCGTAGTTGACTTGAGAAGTCTGGAGCTGATGCAATGACAGGCCTTTAATAAAAGCCGAAGCAAGTCTCATCTGTCATCGCTCCCCAAACCGCGAGATGAGTCCAAGAGCGAGCGCATTGCAGTGCTCGAATGCTTCTCGGAGGAAAATGAGGGGGAGTATATGTGCCGGATAACGGCTGAGAATGGAGACGCTCTCCTCGATACTGTCGTGCGCTCAAGAGTGGATTCCCGAACCTTGGAGGTTCTAAGGATTGTTGTCAGTCCTGGTGGTCATCATTGGAAGACTCTTGTTCGGACCAGCTGCACGATGTCCAAGTCCCTAGACTACAATGATGACGCAGAGAATGGGAAATTGTACCAAGGGATTCCGGTGGATATAGTCCAACTTAGTATTAGGATACTAGTGCCAAACGCGAAGGATCTGTCTGGTAGCATAGGTATCGGTCGCGACGATATATTCAGAGTCTGTGCACCCGAAGTCCCTCCAGCAGTAGTGGAGCCTTGGTCACCACGAGACTTCTACGACAGCGTTCATGTGCCGATTGCTGGGGATGAGTCCAACGATCTACCCGCAATTGATCAATTGCAGTGCAAATTGTATCCTTTTCAGAAGAGAGCCACGCAGTGGCTTCTGCGAAGGGAAGGTGTGGGAAACGCTGACGAGCCGATGATTGAGCGTTCGCACGGATTTGTGCAGACCACAGATGCAAATGGGGTCAAATGTTTCGTCAGCCAGTTCCTAGGCTTGGTCACTTCGAACGAGCATATGCCTTCCGACCTGTGCCCTGACCTGAAAGGGGGCATACTGGCAGAAGAGATGGGACTGGGCAAAACGGTCGAGTTGATCGCGTTGATGTGCCTTCACAAAAGTGATCCGTCCGAGAGAGCTGTAGAGCAAGAGCGTCTACCACGGTCTTCTGCAACGCTTATAATAACACCACCAGCGATCTTACAACAGTGGAAGAGCGAGCTGCAGACTCTCGCACCTAGTCTTTATGTTCTGATCTATGAAGGGCTTAGGGTCGAAGGAGGGAAAAGCAATCACACAGAGCTACTATCTAAGTGTATGACACATGATGTAGTTCTTACAACCTACAATGTCCTTGCTAAAGAAATCCATTACGCTGAGACACCTGACCGAAACCTGCGCCACGAGAAGAGATATGAGAAGAGACTGTCACCACTAACACAGACCGTATGGTGGCGGGTCGTGCTAGACGAGGCTCAATTGGTTGAAAGTGGTGTAAGCAATGCTGCCAAAGTTGCCAAGCTGATACCGAGGGAGATTGGCTGGTGTGTCAGCGGTACCCCTGTGAAGAAAGATGCGAGAGACCTGTTTGGACTCCTCGACTTCCTGCAATATAAACCATACTGCGACCTTCCGCCAAAAACATGGGATCGCCTTGTTACCCATCACAGGCACATCTTCAAGCAGATTTTCCGCACGTTGGCTTTACGTCACACCAAAGATCAGATCAAAGGCGAGATCCAACTTCCGCCTCAAAAGCGGGTTGTAATTACAGTTCCATTCACTCCAATCGAAGAGCAACATTACTCTACACTCTTCAAACAAATGAGCGATGATTGTGGCTTGAATATGGACGGAGGCCCACTATCGGAAGATTGGGATCCCGGATCCTTCGTCATGATTGAGAAGATGCGGATATGGCTGACCAGACTTCGGCAGACGTGTTTGCATCCTGAAGTTGGAGCGAAAAACCGGAAAGCTTTGGGCAACAGAAGAGGCCCATTGCGTACAGTAAGCGAAGTACTCGAGGTCATGATCGAGCAAAACGAGACTGCGGCTCGGTCGGAAGAGCGGGTACTTTTACTATCTCAGCTTCGCAGAGGGCAGATATTGGAGCATGCTGAATTAAGCGAAAAGGCATTGGAAATCTGGTTGCAAACGCTTGAGCAAGCTAAAGTGGTGGTACAAGAATGCAGAAATCAATTAGAGGCCGAGATTGATCGGTTGGGTCTGAGTGGGGAACTTGTCTCGATCGAAGAGATCGATGATGAGGGCACGGCCACGGTACGGACTGGACCACATCGACAACGTTTGCGTGTCGCGGTTGAAATCGAACACATGTGCACTTTCTTCATTGCTAATGCATATTACCAAATCAAGACAGACGAGAAGCGAACAGGTCCCCGATCAGACGATTTTGATGAGCTTGAAAGAAAAGAAGAAACTACGTACGAGAGGGCAAAGATTCTTCGAAAGGAACTTCTACAAGAGGCTCGGAACAAGGCTGACGCTCTCATCAATAAGATCAAGCAGCGGAATGCGGTGATGGTGCCGAGGATGCCGCCTCTGGAGGACCAAGCCGGGTATGTCTCGTTCACCGCTTGCTCCCATTTTATTTATCACACTCGATGTTTCTTGAGCGAAGACGCCTCACGTAGTTTTCAAATATGTGCTGTTATTTGCCAAATGGGCGCTAGGCCGAATACGTTGCTAATCTTGAGGTATCTTATAGGATCGAATCCCGAGCTTACGTTGACCGGCTTAATGGCTTAATTGACGTAATGCAAAGTCAAGCAAAGCGGCTTGGAGAGTGGCGAGAAAAGACCGCGAACCTCCTTCTGATGCCTCTTGTTGACGAGGAGCAGACTGATCTCAAAGGAGACGAGTATGAGATCTCGACCAAACAACAGGACGAAGTATACGTTTACGTAGACGCCTTAAGGGCTCTTATCGCGGATCGTCATGATATGATAACTGGCCAGCAAAATGAGTTAATCAAACACGAGATGAACGTGGCCTTCAAGCAGGCCCAGGAAGGACAGGGCCATTCGCCTGAGCTACTGATACGACTCCTCACTATTCGCAATGGCCTCTTACCCCGAAATGGATCAGGCTCGGTAAGAAGTCTCATCACAGAGATTCGTGAATTCAAGACTGCACTCAGAAGTGCTACGGAAAAAGGCAATTCTCGAGCAGCTGCAGAAATACTCATCGTGAACGGTGCACTCGAAAAACTGCACAGGATGTCGACAGAGCAGACCAAGGTGCGTCTACTTGACTTCAATTACTATTGCTTGGTTCTAGACTTGGAGATAAACCATGTCCATCGGGCATATGCTCCTATGCCTAGCCCCAGATACATGTCTTGACTCACTATGTATCTGTGCGCAGGATCCATGCTAATAACAAAGTCCCGCACAGTCTGTGGCAGGTCTAGAACGAGAGATCGAACTGTTTAAAGATGTAATGAATCTGCGACTTCAATATTACAGGCAACTACAACACATTTCAGATACAGTAGCTCCTTTCGAGGAAGATATGGACGAAGCTCGTCGTGGTGTTGCTTTGCATGAAAGAAAAGCGGCTGAACACCACTCACGAGCCCGCATAGCAACTCTGAAGTCTAGGGGGCGTTACCTGATACATCTGCGGGACGAAGCCACAAACGTCGAAAGCCAGAGGATGTGCATCATATGTCAGCAACCATTTGAAATAGGCCTATTGACATCTTGCGGCCATTCATACTGCGCTGAATGCTTCAGGTTATGGTGGAATACTCACCGAAACTGCCCAACCTGCAAAAAACATCTACAGCGAAATGACTTCCACCAGATCACGTAGGTACCTGTCTCAACCTTGTTAAGTAGGCGAGGCCGCAGCCTTGGTTCTCTTAGTGTCAGCTTCCATATAGTTCTCAGATTGCAAGCCTGTCGCTCTCTGTTGCCACGCTAACGAATACGCAGTTACAAGCCACAAGAGCTGACCATGGAAGAGGAGGGGGAGGAACATTCTGCAGGGATAGAAAAGCATACCCTTGTTGCAAAAGATCCAGAAGAAACTACTATTTATTCCAGCGTCCGCGACACCATCCTGAATCAAATTAAGAACATCGACTTAGATGGTTCATTCGGTACTAAGATCGACACCCTCGCCAGACACGTACTGTGGATTCGAGAGCATGATCCAGCCGCGAAGAGTATCGTCTTCTCACAGTACAGGGATTTCTTGGACGTTCTCGCAAGGGCATTTGGTCAGTTCAAGATTGGCTTTACGGGCATCGACCGAAAGGACGGGATACAGAAGTTCAAATATGACCCAAGCATGGAGTGTTTCTTCCTCCATGCAAAGGCGCATTCTTCTGGATTGAATTTGGTCAACGCCACGCACGTTTTCTTATGCGAACCACTCATCAACACAGCGATTGAGTTGCAGTACGTATTTGCAGGTTCTCATCTCCATGGTTCGTCCAAAGCTTGGGGCAGCAGATCGTATTCTAGAAATCTTTACTTTGTAGTAGTTGATCTCCTTTCGAAATACGTCGCAGTCTTGGAGCTGGACTAGTCTGATTTCACTTGGGACTGATTGGACATGAGGCAAACATTGGACCAAGAGTTGTTGGTCGAGGATGTTGCTTCTAGGTGCTACGGTAGCCATACTCTTGGGTCATCATCCACTTGAATCTGGAATTACTGAGTGCTTTGTGCATGGTCAGATCTCGTCTTACAAAGCACTGCTGACCCTAAATCTTGTATAGGGCTATTGCACGCGTTCATCGGATCGGACAGCACCAACCAACGACTGTGTGAGTAACCCTTCGTGATTGTCCTTACCCAATCCAATCATGGCTCTGAGTTAGATGACATGTATTGGGAATATCTCCTCTCACAATCTTTCACCAAAGTAAAAGTTGCTCTCAGGGGTGGGCATGCTGACGAGAACGATTGCAGTTGGATGTATCTCGTAGAGAACACCGTGGAGAAATCGATATACGACATTTCCGCGAACAGAAGACTAGCACTTATGGGTCAGGCAGCTGTAAGGGAAACCATCAAGGACGACAATGATCTTGAACAAAGGATCGAAGCCGCCAACACGCTCGAATTGGAACAGACACCGTTAGCTACTCTACTCACCAAAGGCTCGGCTGGGGGCGAGGTGGTAGCCAAAGAAGATCTTTGGGACTGCCTTTTCCGCCGGCAACCTGGGCAAAAGAGGGAAGAAGCGGAATTCGAGATGACACGACATCTCGGGGCTACAGCCGCTGAAAGCCGACGTGATACGAACGACCAAGTGATGATTGACGCGACCTCAAGCGGTTGAAATGACGATGAGGATTATTGTCTATGTGTTGCGATACCCAGATATTGCATGTTTTCCCACGTGTAATATGACGGAAGCCATGCATTGGGCTCATCTCACCGGACAACTTCTCTCGCCTTACCTTGCTTGCCAGAGATCTCGCCTTTCAGCTCTTACCGGACCTGATTCCACAGGATGGATTCCTTGCGCCTCTCACATGGGCATAGGGAGCTGTTGGAAATGATCGGTCGACGGACCAGTCTATACACCGGCTTACATGTTGGACTCTCATATTCAGTCATCGTGTTATGGTACAAAGAAGTGGCAAGCTACCCTTATTTAGGTATTTGGTAAGTTGATATTTTCCTCAAGATCGCTTGGCGGATAAGGTAGGTATCTAGGCCGCTAAATCCGGAAGTGACGTTGCTCATACAAATGCATATTGACGTAATTAGGCTTCGATTCGGATCTCTTCACAACCGTATTTTATTGCAAATCAGATAAAACTTCAAACCCACTCATATAGTGTACGCCACCACGGCAGCTCACCTCGCTCGTCGAGCTCTTCCTTGATACTTTCACCCCTTTGAGACGTCCTAAATCTGGGGTGAGACCTGCTCCAATGCACTTAGGCAACCGTTTGGGCCTCCCCACACCTATTGTCTCAGCTGCGTAGACCGCAATGAATGTCCTCGCGCCTTTCAAGTATGCCGTGGTTTGGGTGCTCCCACTCATCAGCGCATTCACCTGGCTTGGTCAATCCCTCCGTCTCTAACTAGGTACCCCATCTCTAACATCGAAAGAAGGCATGCTCCTCGCAATGTTGATCATTTGGTTACTGGAAGGACACCCCCGATACGCCTCCATGGGCGCCCACCAAACGATAGCATACATCTCCGACGTCGGAGCTCAAGGCCTCAAACCCCTCTTCATCGCCGGCTGCATCGTCACGACCGTCTTCCTCGACCTCTCGCTCGTGTCGGAAAGATGGCTTAGACATGCAGGACGGTTGGCCAAGAATCTAGGCGTGGCCGAGAAAGTACTCAGCGTCCTCTCGAGTATGTTGCCCTGGGCCAATCATGAACCTCCAATGGCAGAATTTTCCACTGATACAAACCCTTGCAGTCATCTTCGCCATCGCAGGCACCTGCGGCCTCATCCTCCTCTCCATCTACGACACCCTACACCATCCCCGCGCGCACGACGGCTACCTCCTCCTCTTCATCGCCGGCTACGTCCTCAGCGCCACCTTCATCTGCGCCGAATACCAACGCCTCGGCGTGCACTTCCGCCAACATCGCATCCTGCGCCTCTCGTTCTGGGCCAAGCTTGCCTTCATAATCGCGGAGGTTATCCTGGCGGTCATTTTTGCCGCGACGAGTTTCAGCGGGAACAAGAATGTAGCGGCGGTCTTTGAGTGGATCATCGCGCTCGTTTTTGCGTTTTACGTCTTCACTTTCTTTGTGGATCTGGTGCCGGCGGGGAGGGAGGCACAGGTGAGCACTAATATGGAGGATATGCGGCAGCGGGAGGCGGGGGATGGGGCACAGATGATGGATGGGAATGGGTACGGTGGTGGGCTAGGCGGGAGGCACACGCCCACGACCAATTTCTGAAGAGTTCACCTGGAAAGGAATGCAGAGCGAGGCGTTGTGGTACCGATATAGAGTCGAATGTTGCATGGAGCAACTCATGGCGTGAGATTGGGGCCTGCTAGCGTCCTCATCATTGAGCGTCCTGGATAGATCATTGGTAATAGATGCCTGCGTTGGTTCGCGTTCCGAAGGCATCTAGTTCGGATAATTCTAGTGACGTAAATTGTGCAAGGGGATACAAGCACCGCGTTGGCCCACCCAGAACTAGATTTAAATGAAGGCAGCTGCTGGGGCAAAAAATACAGATCTCCACCGTTGAAGCAGCAGCGCCAATAGATAGGAATCGAAATGATTAGAAGTATATTTCTTTCCAACGAAGGCTGACGTTCCGAATGTTTGCTCGATAGGGTGATTGATGATGTTGATGGCTCGCTGGCTGGTTGGTGGAACAGGATCGTCACTGTTTGGTGGACAGGAGCGAGACGCGAGTATGTTGTATGTAAAATCTGTAGAGGCTTTGGTGGCTGGGATTGCGACCTCTACTCGATCGAATTCTAATCACCACAACTCATCACCACCGACACTGCAAGTTCCAAACTTTGTATTTTGGAAAAATCTTAGCCATCCAACCACGCAGTATATTCAATGCGTCTAATATTGATACATTTCGAACGGGGGCAAAAAAAAAGAAAACTCTCAACAGCTCTGGTACTTTAGCAAGGTCTAGTTGCAAACGCTATTCTAAATTCTATTCCGTCTTCGGTCGAAACGCGATAGGTTGTGGGAGGTATAGTTTTCGCTCGACGATCTTGAGGATCTCATCGATGAAGCTGGGGGGGATGTGTTAGATATGGTTGTGGAATGGAACTAAATGGTATGGATTGGATAGGATTGGATAGGATTGGATAGAATAGGGGGGCGGAGCTTCACTTACATAACGGGTATACTGATCAGGAGCACGGCCTGCCATTCGGTCCAGTTCAGCGGTACGATGGAGAACAGTGATTGGAGGAAGGGCGTGTAGAGCAGTGCGAAGTGGAGGACCATGGACAACGTGATGGCGTAGACCAGGACCATGTTCTCCCATAGCGGGAGCGTGAGGAGTGATTCACTGGATGAGAGGGCGTTCATGGCGTTGAGCATCTCGATGACGACCAAGCTGATGACTTTTAGTCAATAGAGACCCATTTTCGTTTCTTTGGGAAGGAGAGAAAGACTTACATTGAGAGGGAAATGGTCGAGGCAGCCTTTGCGCTGTCGTTGGTGAACATCTCGCAGCCGATTTCCGAGAATTGAGAACTGCATTGGTGGAAATGCGACTTGATGACATGATTAGTAGTCTTCATGATCTGGAGTGTATGATGGCTCACCAATTGCCAGAAGGAGATCTGGGGCCCTTGGGAGTAGAACATGAACCACCACGCATACCCAAATACTGTCGCTCCACCCACGTAGACACCAATGATCATATATCTGAGGAACAGCCATCCGCTGATCAAAGGCTCGTCGCGGCCTCTGGGCGGTCTTCTCATTACGTCGTGATCTGGAGGATTGAAAGATAATGCCGTTGCCGGAAGACCGTCGGTGACCAGGTTTACCCAAAGCAACTGCACTGGGATCAGTGCCTCGGGCATACCCGCCGCTGCTGTGAGGAAGATGGATACGACTTCTCCGATGTTGGAGGAGATAAGGTACCGAATGAACTGCTGAGTGTTGTTGTATATCGATCTGCCTTCCTCGACCGCGCTTTCGATGGTGGCGAAGTTGTTGTCGGCAAGAATCATGTCTGCCGCGAGCTTGGCTACATCAGTACCTGAGCCCATGGCAACGCCAATGTCGGATTTCTTAAGGGCTGGAGCGTCATTGACACCGTCTCCGGTCATCGCAACCACCTCCCCTGCTGACTGGAGCAAGTCCACCAGCTGGGACTTGTGCGTGGGTTCTGTCCTCGAGAAAAGTGACGCTGTCTTGGCAACCCTGAGCTTCGCGTCCTCATCCAATGCGTCGAATTCTCTACCAGTGTAGCTCTTCCCTGCGAGGTCTTCGTCTTGGCCGAAGACGCCGATCTGACGGCATATACTTTCCGCTGTATTTTGATTATCTCCGGTAATAACTACGACTCGTATGCCCGCTTCTCTGCATTTGTGAATGGCATCCGCGACCTCTGGCCGGGGCGGATCAAGCATTCCGACGAGACCGATGAGGGTCATGTTCGTCTCCAAGCGACTGTACTCCTCTGTTGTTTTGGCAGAATCCGTCAAGGCATTGGAGCTCATATCATCGATGCTGGCAAGGGCAATGACACGAAGACCCCTATTTCCATAGTGGATGACTTCTTGGGAAATAATGTTGGCCAGCTTCTTGTCTAGCGGGACTCGCTTTCCGTCAGAACCTAGCAAGGCGTGGGAGCACCGTTCGATCAGTGACTCCGGAGCTCCTTTGACAAGTAGGCGCTGTTGCTTGCCCTCGCCAACGAGCACTGACATACTCTTCCTATCTCTGGAAAATTCGTAAGTTGCGAGTAGCGGGTTCTCTTTCTCGTAATACTTGCTTGCGTTATGTAATCTCTCATGGGGAGGAAGTATTCTAATGGACTGGTTGAACGCTGGTTCTGGGCTGCCTACCTTCTCTACCAGAACGCGGAGTGCGCCTTCGGTTGGCTCGCCGACCCTGCTGAACGTACCGTTCTTGGCATCGAAAGACAGCTGGGACTCGTTACACAACGCGGCAACTTCGGTCATTTTCAAGACTATGGCGGATTTGGCTGCTAGATCATTCATGTATTCGCCCTGAAAAAGTATCCCACCTTCGGGGGCGAACGTAGTCCCTTGAACGTCGATTTCTTCTAGGCCAGATCCAGATGCATTCAGGTACACCATTTTGTTGACGCTCATCTGGTTCGTTGTCAAAGTACCGGTCTTGTCGGAGCAGATGACGCTGCAACTCCCAAGAGTCTCAACAGACGGTAGGCTCCGGACGACCGCATTCTTGGCTGCCATCTTTCGAGTCCCCAGAGCCAAACAGGTCGTAATGACAACAGCTAGACCCTCCGGGATTGCTGCTACTCCAAGAGATACCGCGATTTTGAGGTAGTATATGGCGCCTTTTGCCCAGCTTCCATGTGAAGGATCGTTGAAGTGCTGGATATTGATGAGCCAAACAACAACGCAAATGACGGTGATGACCTTTGCGAGCTGATCTCCAAACTCATTCAGCTTCTCTTTCAGAGGAGTAGGCTCTGATATTTGAGAAGTGATGCTCTCATGAATATCACCAATTGCTGTTGAAGCTCCCGTCAAAACAACCAAAGCAGATGCAGTCCCCGTTACCACCGTGGTACCGGAAAAAAGGGTATTGACTTGATCCTGCTTCACAGCCCTTGAATCTTTGATGGCCCTAGTCTCTTTGCTGACGCTCTCGCTCTCGCCAGTAAGGATCGCTTGATCAACGCGGAAGCTGTTACTCTGGATCGATAGCAGCCTGCAGTCGGCCGGTATCCGATCTCCAACAGTCACACTGATCACATCTCCAGGGACGAGATCGTCCGCCTTCATGCGTTTCACAGCACCATCGCGAACAACCTTGGCTTCGTTGGCGGAGTACTCCTGTAGCGCGGCAATCGCCTTTTCCGCGCTACTCTCTTGAGAAACTCCAACGACAGCATTTAGTATGAGAATGGTCAGAATCTGTTCAGATATCAGCGCAGGTCACTTCAATCTCGATTAAAGGATACTGACGACTGCCGGGTCGACGAATGCTGTCCATCCCTCGCCGTCTTCGAACAATGCAAGCACAAATGATATTGCGGCAGATCCAAGCAGTATGATGACGAGTTGGTCCTTGAATTGTTCGAGCACAAGCTTCCATAGCGGTGTTGCAGGATCCTCAGGTATGACTGACGCGGTCATGTCAGCCCAAGACCTTACAAACATTGATGTGGCGATGTACCGTACCGTTTCGCCCATAGATCTCGGTTGCTTTCTCGACTTGTTCAGCAGAAAGACCTTGATGCTCTCTCACCTTGAAGTGCTCCAGAGCCTCTTCAACAGAGGACAGAAACAGGGAATCCATACTGTCAGCTAAGCGTATGGAAGCTCAGACTCTGCCGACCCTCAGGAAGCTTTTGGAAAAGCCGGTCTTCGAGAGAACACTGGGAAACAGCGTCAACAGTCATTTACTTTATTCAAAAGGACAGATCGCGGTACATCTAAGCGGTCTTGGCAACGATATAATTCCGCCGCTAGCCAAGAGCCTCAACTCAGGGTCCTCGACAGCTTGGATGCGCGGATGCCACGATGCATACTGCTCTCAATTCGATTTTGATGGGATCCTATCGAGTACAACGATCAAGCGCCGGGGTCCTAATCTGAAGCCTAGAGCCAAGTATCAAGCAGTCCTTCGTCGAACTGGCCAACAGTGGCGGCATTGGGTGAATCTTGAAGTCCTCCTTCAGATATAGGTAAAGTATCATAGAAAGCGGTGAACCTCCTCACCAGCAGGTAGTCGCTGTGCCGCTCTTGCGCAACGGCCAGTCTGCTTCATCCGAAGCAGCATCAACACAACCATGACGTTGGGACTTGCGCCCGGATTACTCGTACATACCTCGAAGTACGTATAACGTCAACAATTTGGATTGATATACCTGGAGTAAAGGATGCCATGGTCAATCGTTACTTTGAGACATCACTTTGATTCAGCATGATGGCAAGCGACCAGCTGAAGATTTGCGATATACGTATTTTACTTTAATCAAGCCGTTTACGTGTTGTTTGCGCCAAGTCGTAGGGCTGCTAGCGAGGCGCTTAGAGGAGCCTGGGAGTCTCCCAATTTCCATTGCATGACAGGCGGCTTGCGAGTCGACATCTCTCATACCATCCACCTCACCAACGAAGAAATTTCTATCCAATCTTCGCATAACCAATCTACCGGAATTACATCCTACCCACATCCACTCAGTCCACCATGACGAGCGAGGTAAGTTAGCGACGCGCCTATCAGTCACACATCAATGTTCTTATGACCTACTCTTGTATCCAGCCATTACCAGAATTATGCTAATCTCGACTTCTTACCCAAACTAGCGCGAAAGGTATCCATTCCATGGGTCTGCGTGATACAACACCCTACTAAATCTCTCACAGCAAGACGTTCCTCGCGAGGCTGTGCGAGCAGGCCGAACGTTATGATGGTACGTAGTCGGGGTTCCGCTCTTTAACATCTCAAGGCACGTGCTGATATTCACTTCCTTCAGAGATGGTCACATACATGAAGGTCAGTGATATTGGGAATATCCGTATATCCAAGCTAACACCGCGTAGGAAGTCGCAAAGGTACTACATCATTGAACCGAAGGATAACCTGAGGAATATATTACAAGATACCGTGTTGAAATAGAGTATAGATTGGTGGCGAACTCACCGTTGATGAGCGGAATCTTCTCTCCGTTGCCTACAAAAACGTGGTTGGGACCCGACGTGCTTCCTGGCGCATCATTTCATCGATTGAGCAAAAAGAGGAATCCAAGGGATCAGACAAGCATGTCGGCACTATCCGCGATTACCGTCAAAAGATTGAAACCGAGCTAGAGAGGGTCTGCCAGGATGTGTTGGATGTGTTGGATGAGTCTCTCATCCCAAAGGCCGAGTCAGGCGAGTCGAAAGTGTTCTACCATAAGATGTATGTGAGATGGATGTTTGAAAGATGAGCGACCGCCTTACAGCCATACGGCCTGCTGACGCTGTTGAATCTCCAGGAAGGGAGACTACCACCGCTATCTCGCCGAATTCGCTTCGGGTGAAAAGCGTAAGGTCGCGGCGACCGCTGCCCATGAGGCCTACAAGGTTGGAGAGCGCGTGTTCCACACGCTTTATCTCATACACTGACGTATACTTAGAACGCAACCGACGTTGCCCAAACTGAGCTCACCCCCACCCACCCTATCCGTCTTGGTCTTGCCCTCAACTTCTCCGTATTCTACTACGAGATCTTGAACTCGCCCGACCGTGCTTGCCATTTGGCCAAGCAAGCGTTTGATGACGCGATTGCCGAGCTTGATTCACTTTCCGAGGAGTCTTACCGCGATAGCACCCTCATCATGCAGCTCCTACGCGATAACCTCACCCTCTGGACCTCCTCGGACGGTGGTGATGCCGAGGCTGCCCCGAGCGGCGAGGCGCCAAAGGAAGGTGAGAAGCCCGCAGAGCCAAAGGGCGAGGCGACCGAAACCGCCGAGCCTGCCCCTGAGCCCGCTCGTCCTTCCGAGACCTAAAGATCTCGACGAGTGCTCGTCTGCTGTCTTTTGGCGTTGGCCGAGGTCATCGCCGGTAGCAGTAAAGGTACTTTGCAGAGTCTTGAGATAGCTACACATGGTTTTACTTTTTGAGTCCAGCGATCGATGTTACGGAATGTTCATTATGCTATGCGCGCAACGATAGAGAGCAGGAGAGCCATTCTGGTCAGCTTAATCGGCTGAATTGCAGAACACCCCCTTCCGTTTTATATTCCATCTCTTTTCTACCGAAGCGTTGGTCGAGCCTCGAGAACTACTTTGAATCCTCACGGAGATCTTGATGTTCTAATAAGGTAGCGCTCCAATGCAAACCTGTCTCTACCCTATCGGTCGTTTGAAGTGAACACGATCTCTTCCCACAGTCTCCGCTTTCCTTTTCGCGCAGAAGACGAGTTTTCAAAACTTCATGGTCGTTCTCTACTAAGTATTTCCCATTTGTCCAAATGTGAAGTATCATCAGCTCGAAACCCATCTCTTCACCGCAACAACAGCCCCAGTATTCCAGTTACAATCTCGCCGCGCAGAAAGAATCCATTCTATATCATTTCCATCCTACAATATCCCCCTCTTTTCCATTCCCATTCTCAGTCTCCACCATGTATCATTGCACAATGGTAACTTTACTCGCCACTTCACTCTACACGGACAACAAAGGCAGCATATCTGAATCCCCAATATCGGTCGTCGAGCCTGCAAAGCACTGCTCACATACCCATTCGCCTTTGTATCCTATGCCCTCCCATCCCATCCCATCCCACCAACTCAATTACTAATCACAAACCACTCACAACCAACTACTCACAGCCATTTCTCGTACTGAATTGCGCACCGTACTATCAAAATCCAACACTTTCGTTTCTATGGGATGGCGAAGGTGTTTAGCCGATATGCGCTGGTGGTATGGCATATACAGGGAGGTTCGGGGTCTAGCGGATTTTGTTGACGATTTGATAGTTGTTAGATTAAGGTGTGGGGGGAGGAGGGAGGAGTGTGGGTATGCGGGGTAGGGGGTGGTGGATGAATGGGGGTTTGGTGGGTGTGGGGCAGGAGGGAGGGATGGTTCGTAAGGGAATTTTTTTTTTGGCGTCATTGCTGATTGGGGTTGAGGCGTGCAATACTGTTAGGGAAGGGGTTTGCTCAGCATGGGTAGGTGGTACGAAAGGCTTGCGACGCTCGCTTATTGGAAAAGGACAGTATCAGAGGGATGATCCTGTGACATTATCGCTGGCCGTCGGTACTCGGCACTTCACTTATCGATTGTTTTTCATCGCTAGATGTTGATTCGCGGACTCCAAGGGTATATGATCCAGAACGCTAAAAAGAAGGCCAAAAAGGAAGCTGCGAAGGATCGTTACCATAGATGAGTCTTTTTCAACAAGTCGTGCCGGCTAAACAGGGCCCTGTTTCTCTTGCCTAGGACATCTGAAACACGGTCAACCAAAGCTCTTGCACGAAGGACGGAGCGAAGATCGTGGGAACTTACATATTGGAATACTTAGTAAGCAGATGCCGACCTGCACGCTTGCGATGATATAAAACACCTTGAGTATACCCGCAGCTACCAACCATTGGTACGCTCCGAAAGTGAGCCCAAAGCTGAAAACGTTCTTGAATATGAGAAGACATGTGAACGCTTCGACGGCAATATCTCCTGTTGATAAGTGAGTACGTCAGCGCTAGCGTGCGACACGACACGAATGACAAACTCACGGTGCGCGTCAACTATATATAGTGCACTCGCCACGGCTCCGAGCACCATGCCCATCACTTCGAGTGCAAAGAAGAAGTCCGGCCAGAACCATCCATACCGATTGACGTCGTGAGCCGTGATACCGAATCCGTAGAGTCCTGCGCAACCAAAGGTAAGCTGTGCTATAACAAGCACGATACGAAATTCCGGCTCGAAAACGCCTTTGTTCTTCCTGGTCATGAATTTGGCGCTCCAGTCCGAGAGTACGCCGGCCAACAAGAATCCTAATACTGCTCCTACGAAGGGCCCTGTGTACATATAGCCGGTTTGAACTTCATCGAACCAGAGTGGGGGCCCGAGGAAGATCGCCGCCAGAACGACACCAATCATGACGGTCCAACCGATGAGCGTCCCCTGAATTAGGCAGGCCCACAATACCGCAGGATGCAGGAAGAGTGGGAAGGGTCGAAGGACGAGCTTGAAGAAGCTCTCATTTGTCTTGCGGCCATTGAAGGGAAGCAATGTTCGGACGAAAGTTGTTTTCCTTGGGATCGCCATCGAGGGCTTGTTTTCCAGGACATCTCCGGGTTGTTCCTCGAACGATGTAGGAATACTTGATACTGCGCTGCTGCCGTTCAGAAGACCCACCTTGGATCCGGCCCCACCCTTCTTGCTACCATTGATCTGTGGCTCATGCTGCTGGTTCTGTTCACCTCTGATATCGGTGTTGAATGAGTCGTCCCGCCGAAATGCCGTCTCCGGAACGAAAAAGAACACGAACGGTAGCATGATGCCGCAGAAGATGGCAATAAAGTAGAATGACCATGGCCAGCCAATTGTATGTGTAATTTTGCCTACCAGGATCGGAGTGAAGAAAGCTCCGCCGAAAAGGGCGAGATTGGAAAGGGCCATACGCTTGCCGCGTTCGTGGACGAAATAGAGGTCGCCGACGCTGGCATTGACCAGAGCTTCAAAAGGAGCCAATCCTATCCCTTGGAATATTCTCGCCCATAGCAGACTCCTGTAATTGTGCTTCGTAGCGCCACCCCATGCGCTGGATATGATTATGACTACTGTGCCAAGCAGATAAAGATGTCTTTTCCCCCACACCCTGGCACTGGCTACAAACAGGAAACCTGCCAATCCGACACCTAGCAGATGATACCCGGTCGCCAAAGCCATCTGCGTGAAATCCCTATCGAAGAGCAATGACAGGGTCACAGTATTTGCGGCCAAAAGGGGACTCAAAGTCGAAGCTATGACGGAAATGATGGAGAGAATGATGAGGATCGAGTCGCGCTTCCATAGAGGCCAATTCTGCCCTCGGTTAGTAGCTATCATATACGATAGGGAATCTCATTACCAGTGGATCGTTGGGGTCGTCACTTGGCTGGGGGACCAGAATGATCGGTACAGGCCCCGTGCGATCATATTTCAAACGAGAGTCGAGCTGTCCATTTTCAACAGGCCGGCTAACGTCATCGTAGACAAACGACGTGCCTGCAGAGCAGTCAACATCGTCATAATATTGCTGCCAACATAGCATACCAGGCACATGGTCAGACTGTAAGGGCTCTAGAATCCCTAGACCCATGATATGAGTGGTGGCGAAGTCTGTGCGAGGATCAGAGGGGCTCTCGAGTTGACGTCGGTGCCTCGAAAGAATGCATGTCTGCCCATGAATTTAGACTGGGGATGTTGTTGGTGATGATGCTCTGTACATTCTTCGTCTCCTATGACTGCAGAGTGAGTCTCGAGCTCTTGGCCAATCAAAGGCGACCAACCTTAATTCTAGTGCCAGATATCGCCAAGGATCGTTGTTCGGCTTGGACAAAAGTAGCTCTGACTAGTCCTATATCACAACAACGTAGGCATGGCAAGGCATGGTCAAAACTGTACCTACCCAATCTCGATGACTACGACTGGTCGCAAGCATTATGCGCCCATGCATTTTAACGAATGCCGCGTAATACCAGTGTGGAAAACATCGTGTCTGATTGTGACTTGCGTTTTAGGACTTTGCGTGAGCATAAGTCACATAGATATATCTATATATAGTTTCCCCGAACCCAGGCTAACACATGATCGGTCGCTGACTAAGGTGCCGCCCCTTTACTCCCCCGCTAAGACCCGTTTCGTCGGTGTGCTCGCCCTCTGCTCCCCTCTGCTCCCTTATTGCTCCCCCGTGCTCCCTCGATGCTCCCCTGTGCTCCCCCTCAGCCACTTCCTTCTCTCGAGCTGGTCATGCTGTCTTATAAGTGTAAACGAGAGCGTCCGTTCAGCTCGTTTTGGATACTGATCGGAGAGGAGCCGGTTATAGCTCCACCGACCGCCCGCTATATTATCTTCTGCTCTTGCCCTCTTACCCTCTTACTCTTTCGCTCCTACGCTTCCCCTTCACTTCTAACTACCTGTACTAAATCCGCTATTGTGTACGTTATTATCTTATATCTGTTACGATCCTGATCTAGGGGTCTTCAACACCTTGGCTGGACACATAGATGCTTGGCATATGGTTGGCTTGGCGGGACATATGGATGCTTTCCCTTTCTGGAGTAGGGCGCACGGCACTAGGCTAGCGCCAGGGGTATTTTGTTAAAATGTATGATGTCAATGAGTCATCTGCACGTGATTTGGGTGTAGTGCAATAGTATTATGATAACTAATGGATGGATGTAGCTATGTAGAATGGAATAACCATCACGAGAAATCTCTATTAGTCTGCCAAGGCCCCCTGACTAGTCCTGATTAGTGACTACCGAGGTTGACCCGGTCTGAATTCCAACATATTTGGGTCCTGGAGCTCCCCAGCTCTTTCTTTTCTCCTTTGTCCTTTTTTCTAGATACCAAGCGTAGTCTATTGACCAAATCCTACCTTGAGGCAGTTCTCTTCTGAGCGTCTCTCACCTGTGATCATCTCTAGACGAGCCGTAACAGTTTGGTGGATCATGTTACGGCGTGGTCCGATAATGCCCTTGGAACGTCTCCTAAGGCTTCTGAAAGGAGGTGCTCTTCTGCGGCTTTTTCTAGAATCTGACTGATTGGGCCCGGATCGGCTTTGGTCCTCTGAAGGTTTGAGGATAAAAGCAATAGACGGCGTGAGAGAAGCGGGAGACGGTGGGGTTGGTTGCTGTATTCCTCTCCTCTTCGAGTCTGGGCCATGCCCCAACTTATCTGAATTCCCGGGTCTTGCCTGTCGCTTTCTTTCCTGCTCCCACGCATATCGATCATCGTTTTCCCTGGCGGGCTGTACATAGATGGATGACAGCAGACAGGTATCCTATTGCGTGAAGCAAGTAAACATGAATGACATATACAACCGAATGCTTGAATAAGTAGGAAGCCGAGAGGAACAGGCACTTCATTTTGCAATAGAGCAAGGCGTCGAGGAGGTTTTGGAGGGATAGAGATCTTTTCTCTTCTTTGGTATATGGGTGTCTAATTTCTATGTTTTGCAGGTGGTTGGGATTTCGTTGGGCTCAGTGACAGTGGCCCACCCGCCTTCTCCGTTCTCTGCAGAGCGCTGGTCTATCGCCTCCCCACACAATAACACCTTGGGCATAATGCTACTTACTAACCCTACAGAGCGGAACAAAGCCCAAAGAGCCGTGTGTAATAAGATTAGAGGTGGTTGGATCTCGCTGGGCTCAATGGTGCTGGCCCGGCCGCTTTTTCCTTTTCCTGCAGAGCGCTGGACCATAATCCCCCCTTTAAATTGACACTCTAGGTATAATGCCGCTCATAAATCTTCGAGGAGCGGAACGAAGCCCAAGGAGCTATATAAGATACGGGTAGCAGTGGTTGCAATCGCGCTGGACTTAATGACGGTGTCCACCCCGCCTTCTGCTTTTTCTGTGGAGCGTCGGACCGTAGTCACCCTTTCAGAATAACACCTTCGGCACAATACCGCTTATGAATTTTCTGGGAGCGGAACGAAGCCCAAGCAGCCATGATTTGATGGTCACACATGTAGTAATGTCCCCCGACACACCTGAATAGCCGCATGGTCTTCGACAAACAATGGGTGAGCTCCAGCCTGTTCCAGTAAGGTCGCACCTAGCACAGATACACATCCTGCATTGTGTTCTATTGCGGAAGCGCTAAAACCACCGGGTCCCATACGAAAGTCGAGGATGCGTTCTTCAACTTCATTTTGGCGCACCACATCTGGGGCGTCTTGCATTTCATGCCCGATTTGTTTCATCGTGTCGAAAGAGATCTCAACTTGATTCCCCCTCTGTTTCGCTGACTGCGGAAGTGCTGATTTCCTAACGGCATGGCTCAACCCTGTAATGAGAGTTCATGAACGCCAGTCCCAGCGCTTTCACCCGGTTTGAAAAAGCTCACCTCCTTCTGAAATTCCTGTAGCTCCTGAAATTTCTCAAATCGAGCATACAAAAGTTTGCAGATGTACTTGCCTCTTAAGATGTCTGGACGGTCATCCTCCCAAGGACAGTGTTCTCCATCTGACCTATTTTCGCTGTTCATGGTGGTAGTTTTGGGATTTGTTGACATTTGCATCAGTCAGAGGGTTGCGTTCCTCGGAAGTTGCGTCAATTGATGCATGACCTGCCATTCAGGAAGGCATGTGAAGCTTTTCAAATTCTCATATTGAATTTGGCAGTCCATCCCTCACAATCGGGAACTAACGGCATGGTAATTGCATTGTCTTGAGATTCTGTTGCGCTTCGGACCTGTAGCTGGCAGTCGTATCGAAGAAAGGAATCTGATCGTCTTGAAGCCGTGGTGTCCGGCTGTGTAAGGGCTTCGACGATCTTAAAACTGTGCGCCTAGTTCACCTTCGTAGTCGACCATTTTTGCCTTAAACCACATAGGTGCTAGGGTTGTATAGGTTTCATTCTTCATCTCCGCTTGGACCCGTCGGAGCGCCTCGACCAGGTGTAAGCAATGCTTATAGCCATGCTCCTCACCCGCGGCGATGTGCTGGTCTGCCCACTGCTGCTGGTCACCGCAGCAGCCACCTTTAGGACGAAATACCTCAGAACAATGGTGATGCAGACACTGATCGAGACTGACCCTAAAAGGCACAGGATTTTTTTTCGACCCAGATTTTTGGAAAATGAATGCGTCTTCCCGTTTTTCCAAATCGACAACGAAGCGGATGGCATCTGGAAGAGGCACGCGAATGACGTCGACATTTGCTCTACCGTCAAAATCGGCTCGATCTAAGGGGAGAGCCTTGCTCTGTAAACTTTCGAAGGAGATGGGCTGACTCAGCATGTGTTCCCATCCCGTGCGAGCGATTATGAGGCTTTGCAAATGCATGAAGTCGCGTAGTCGTACGTATCCGTCCGGTCTCTTATAGTCTAAGTAAACCTCGGAGAGCTCGTCCCTGTCGCAGATCAAGACCAGGGCTGGATAAAGAGGATGTATGCTGAAGTCTCCGGCAGGAGGCGCTGAGTTTACATCACTGCCAGGCCGATGAATTTCGCCGCAGATGATCCCTTCAGCTTTTGCACAGAGGGAGATATGGGCTTTGATTATACCTCGAATCGTGTCTGGACCTCCTTCAGTGATCCGGATCGGATTGGCGACAAAGTGGCCAAAGTCGAGGTTGGGTTGATTATCGTACAGCCTATGCCACTCGCCAAAAATGCTGGCGAAGATCGTGTTGGGCGGATTCGTCCTCCAACTGGGGGTTCCAGCTTCGAGAAGGTCCCGAGACCAGTAGAATCCAGATGGTTTGTTGCAGAACAGTTGCGCCTTATGCTGAGTATCAATCTCGCCAAGTTCGCTATCCAGGACAATTCTACAGTGATCGAATAATACCCAATTGGCTTGCGTCATCCTCCGAAAGTAAGGGCAAAGCCGTGAGGAGTACCATTCCTTGCGTAGATCCATACGGACCTTTTCTCGAAGCTCGTCCGATATCGGTTCTGGGGTCACAAAATTCCTCCAGGGAGCGGGATTATAGTTGACATTGCCAAAGAGGGGGGCGAGGCGAGTGTCTTCCGAGGGCGCTGTGGAGGCGGCTGTCAAAGCCGCTGGGGACATCGCCGGGGATGCTTCTGAGGAATCCTCCGAGTGATCATCCGAGGAGGCCATGATGGTAGCGTCTTCCATGGATGATTTTCCTATCCCAACTCGGATGGTATTGCGTGTATTGGGACAAAGAAATGATTGCAGGCCGGCTTAGAGGATCGAATGGTCACCAATCTTTAAAAACTTTTGTCCCTTTTTTAGCGAATGCTCTAAACCGATTTGCTGTCGGAATAATTCCGCGCTCCGTAATTTGCGGAGTCACGTGATTCAGCTTGGCGCCCCTTTCTAGCTATAACACCATAACTCCAATAGATAGAAACAAGACAATCCCAACATTACCTACCCAAAGAAGCAACCTGAATCAGGCTGCTCAGGGCGGGTGATAGGGATTCATATAAGCAACCTATCGGTATAACCTAGCTATAGGGTATACCGACACTTGCTTTCAGGTATCGTCCCGCAGGTACGTCAGGTGGTCGGACAGAGTTTGAGAAGAGAGTTGGTTTGATCTAAGGGAAACAAGGAAGACTGAATGGAAAAGCAGACCGACTCCTACTTTTCTGTGTTGAGGTTTTAGGCTGGTTGATGACTAATCACAGATGAGCAAGTTTTGAACGCACAAGGCGTCAAGTGGTACTGGGATGCTGGGTTGAGTGCCTCCCGGGCAACAGAAAAAGTGGAAAAGGAATATCGATTGTTCTTTGACACTTTTTGGGCTTCGCCGTCATCTTCTCGCAGGCACTCCGCTTTACTGATGACTGCTTTGTGGGCTTCGTTCCCTGAGCCAGGCAAGTACTTAATGGGCATTTTCCCTTCGGTAGCGGTGACTGCTCGCAGTGGATTCCTCAGGGATGGAAAGACTAGCAAGAGTTTTGTCACCCAGGAGAGGGTCTGATCCAATCAGATGATCGCGTCCGAGGCGTGTTGGGAGTGGGGACACTCATACAAGGATTTGCCGCTCGCGTGGGGATCGCGTTCCGGCAATGACAGCGTAGATAACCGCCTAGGGTGACTCAGTCCGCGTTCCACTCGTCCCAATTTTGACGAACTGATGCGTGCGACGAGTGCAGCGAGAATTATTGCCGCGGGTGAGCCTTTGATGTTCTTGTGGTGATCGATTAGGAGTTCAGAGACGAGTCCAACAACTTGATGAATTATTGGTGTCCTCGAATGAATTTTCATGTAGGTCGTCAGGTATGAAGCCGCCTTTGTAGTGGTCATGAAACTTGAAGCGTTTTCGACATGATGGAGAAAGCATGTTGTGTATTGATGAAGTTCTCCGAATGCTTCGTCTGCGTGTTTGTTTGCTTTGATTTTGCTCTTCGTTCGCAGCTGATCCCCCCTTTCGAACTTTTTTTTTTACCGCCCTGCTCTGCCACCACTCATGATTGATGATGAGTGGCGCCCAGAGGCACCGCTTGGAGGTGCAGGGTCGGATTTTGCCTCCGAGAAAGATGGTGAGGTAGTGTGTCCGCTACCCTTTGCTGTTCGGGGAACTCATTCTGTCCACAGGCAACTGCTTAAGGATAACCGCTAACCCCCGGTCTGTTTCAGGCCGCCGGGTGTCCGCGTACGCAGAGTCTCTTCGCCCTTGCGGTTTTGCAGTGTTTGTGCCCTCGAGAATGGCTCAGACAGCAAGGCATCTCATCAGGATGCTCACCGTGTGATGCTGAGACGGGGTCGGTCGCCCGCTCAGCACCTCGGAGTAGGCGTTGCAGGACACAGCAACGCCTACTGTTGTGGGGTCCCTTCCCCTGCCTCCATGGCCCGTGGGCTTGACAGGAGCATCATAAATGTTGGGGCTTGTTCGTCCTTAGGAATTTCTCCGTCCTCTGTCTTCAACAGGAGGACTCGTTCCACTGTCCTGAAGCCGACGGCTTGGCGGTGGTCCCTCAACATCCTCATGGTACTGTAACCATTAATACTCCCAAGCACCGCGAAAAACCCCGGGTCCGTGTCCGTCAGCTCGCGGTGAAAATTTTCATCGCGCGTGAAGTCGGAGTACGCGCACGTATCTTTGATCACGGCTTTCGAGGCTTCGTTTATTATAAAATAGCGAACGACGACCCGTAGCTTGGAGAGCGGGACTGAATTTTTCTTCGCTACTTTGACCCAGCTTCGCCAAAGTATCTCTGACGGAAATGTCTTGTCCTCGGGTGCGGCCTTGTCTTTGTCCTTGTTATTGAGGTTGGCGATGACGACGCCATTGGTCGGGTCGAACCAATTGATGTATATGGCGTCTCTATGCGTGTTGGCTCGTGGGACTGCTTCGATATACTCAACGTGGGAGAAGGCGATGCCGTAATGGGCTAGGACTTTCTCCATCATCCCTGGCTTGAATCTCCGGAGGGTATCATGCTCGATGTCATAGGCAGGCTCGAGTGAGGTTGGAGTTGACGGGTCTTCGCGAAATTTATCCAAGTCGGCGACAGCAGCTTTCCCCTTTTCGATGGCTTGGTGGTAAAGCTCCGATGGAGGCATTTTCGAACGCTGACGACTGGTTTACAACTACAGGATTCTACGACGACTATTATCTAGACGACCTTTATTTTGAAAGCTCCTTCCTCGTCTTGACCTCTTTACCATGAAGACAAGAAACCCCACTGTTTCCCTCCCGTTAGGGAAGGAACAAGTACTTCGAAACCATTGCAAGGATATGCCAGACTACCGTCAAAGGGGCGAGGCCGCTCGACTATCATGCAGCCAGCTCTTGATCGCACTCCGCCACGTCAAATTCGGCGGCTCGATAGTGGTGTTAATGCACATAATTTTCAAATGGCATACCATCTTGACAATACGAGCCTTCGACCAATTCTCCAATATCGAAATCTTCAAACCTCTGTCCGGCCATAAAGCTAGGGGTTCGTTCTATCTCATCGCCAAGAACGTCAAACCAGAACACCCGGAGGCTCTTAAGGCGATTGAATACTGGACCGATTGTTGGAAGAATGTAACTCTCTACGCTATGACCCATGAAGGTCGTGAAGATGATGTCGCGACACCGGGCAACAAGATTGGCGATGAAGTCGACGACAAGACTAAAGACATGGGTCCGGATCAGAAGGTCAAAAACATAAGCCGCAGAGATGATATTGACGAGAAAGAGAAGATTCACAACGGAGCGGAAGAGGATGACGATGGCCACCATGGTGTGGACCCCTTCGTCAAACAAGTAATGACAAACTTCGGTCCCCGCCTGATCGCACTGGGTGAAACAGCTACCGTTAGAGATAGGCACAGCGGAGCCTTTACATTGTCCAGGACAGCCAGCGAGACATATACGGGCTTGATTTGCTGTCTCACTCATAAGCTTCGCCTTCCGTTAAAGATTTTGATCTTAAAGAAATGCACAGCAAGCGAGCTATTATTGTGGCTGATATGCAAAGCCAAGGTAACTATCATTGACAAGAAGCGAATTGAGGTGACGATGTTCAGGAGAAAGTTCTTGTGGATTAGCAAAATGATGAAGAGAGTGAGAGATGAGAGCTGAAAATGAGATGACAGAATGAAAGAGACAGCCTGTTGGAACTCGTTGGTATTGTTGGGCACGCTCAAAAACACCAAGTCCGCGCATTCATCTTGCAGGTTCAGTGACTGCAATAGTTTCATCATCATGATGTCTCACTGACCCGAGAGCGTGCAACTTCTTGGGAAGCCGTATTAGCCCTTTCGAAATCCTTATTGGCTTATCGCTTTTTCTCGAATCGATATCGCCGTCTTTGCTTGGTCCAAGCTTAGGCCCACGTCCTGAATGAAACTGGCAAGACGGCGCTCTATTGTAGCATCGAGTGCAACCATAATGCTTGCATAACGCGTTAAAATTTGCGACACGGGTTTTTATCTATATATATATTTATCAATATGCTGAGTAATAGGAGTTGAGGCATTTTATTTGCAAAAAGACGGCCAATATGACCAAATTACACCTTATTTGCAGAACGAAACCTATATGCTGATTCATATCATTGAAGGAGCTTATATCATGTTTAAGTGAGGGTTAAGATCCCAGATCCCTTTTAATGAAGCGGCTACTTGCCCAAAGATTTTGCGAAGTAGAAAAGTGAAAAACATGTTTCAGTGCCAGATTCAGCCGAAAATGGTAATATTTCGGCTCGATTTTATTCGAAGAGAATGAAAAGCTTTTCAAACGGAATGACCGGGCTAGTAAAGCTAAAGGTCAAAGAACAATAGTTATAAAGACTGCTTACAAACGGAAGGGTACTTCAAAAACATTTTTCAAAAAGGTTATTAAATAAGGGCGGTTTTAGAAAGTCAAGTTAGTGTAGATAAGATAGGTAAAGCATGTTAGATATTCGCTTTTATGGCTTAGCTTGGCATTAGGCTTGGCAGCTATGTACGGACATAGGGTTGGAACCCTATTTTCACTTTTACTACACTAAGCTTATTACTTGATATATAGCTTGATATATAGCTTTAGATATAGCTTATAACTTGTATAACTTATCTATATTAGATTAGGATTAGGATTAGGATTAGGATTAGATTAGTAGTTTACGGGTATATATACCTATATATATCCTACTTAGTTATCTTTTCTAGTATATAGATTTAGCTATAGATAGCTTAACTAATAAACTATCTATTATCTAATTAATTAATTACTAAGTACACCTAATTAGCTTACTTTTCACTATACCTAATTAGGATTACATACTTTTAATAAAGTATAAGGAAATTTACGGTAATAATATCCTATATCCTAGTAAGGTACTCGTACTAAGGTTTAGCTAGCCTGTAGGAATACTAAAATATAGATATATTTACTATTCCTTTTCTTCTACTACTATATTATAATATGCCTAGGAATCGTACTATAGATAATATAGACTATATTCTAAAAGATCCTATTACTATTAAGCCTTCTAAGAAGCCTCCTCTTAAGCTATAACTATTTCCTAAGTTTAAATTATTAGAAATTAATAATATAACCCGTAGGTAAGGCTAACTACCTACTAGAATTAGTCCTTAGTAACCTTATAAGATATCCTCCCGCCCCCGTCGCTTTAACATAGGTGCGGTTGTTAACCTGGGGCATGCGATAACAAAGCCACAAACGGAGATCCGAGTCCTAGGACTATATATCGACGGTAAATTGCGGTGGGGCCCGTACCTGAAGAGGGTACAGGCGAAACTCGCCACCCAGAGCCTCGCCCTGTCTATAACGACGGCATCAACCTGGGGAGCCACCCTTAGCAGGGCAAGGAAAGTATATAGCGCGATAGTACGGCCAGCCATAACCTACGCGTCCGCCCTGTAGTATATACCACGAGGACTGAGGGATACGAAGAAGACGCACGTGAGGAAGCTTAAAGTCATCTAAAATAACTGCTTAAGACGCGTGCTAGGGGCATATAAGGCCACCTCAACGCGAGTACTAGAGGCAGAGTCGGGGATAGCCCCTATATAACTGACACTAGATCACTCGGTTCTCCGCCGGCATGCGTTAAAGGGGATCTACCCGGTAACGGTAATAGGGAATATACGCATCCGAAGGAAGCTAAACGCTAAGAGGGGGAGGAGGAGAGAGGTAGCGAAATCCCCCGCGGAAGAGAAGAACGAGTGGGCTCTGCGCTCCCTACGCCTAGACGACGGGGGCGCGATCGCAACCAGGGAGGCAGCCCGCCCCCCCAAGAGGATCGAGAAGACAATACACCATTGGTGGAGGTCCTCCTGGGATACCATATGGGACGAATACCAGTCGGGACTAGGAGCTGGGGATCGCCCCCCCGCCCAGCTCGGGGGCCTGTGGACCGGCAGGAGGACCCTCCATGAGGGCCTTTAGAAGGCTGAGAGCTCCGTCCTTACGCAGATAAGGACGGGAAAGATCGGGCTAGCCGCCTTCTTATACCAGTATAGAGTCCCCGGCTATATATCCGCAAGCTGCGGGTGCGGCTGGCGCAGGCAGGATACGAAGCATATCCTTATCCATTGCCCTAGGCTCTAGGACCGCCGCCAGGAGCTAAAGGATACCTCAGGCGCGGTAGACGCCTACAGGATGCTCGCGAACGCGGGGGGGGTAAAACGAGCAGCGAGATGGATGATCTAGACCGGGCTACTAGGCCAGTTCTCGCTCGCAGCGAAGCAGCTGTACTAGAGCCGACCTTGGACGTAAATCTTTGCTACCGGAGCGAATTTCGCTTTTATAGTATATAAGCCGGCCCTAGGGAGCTGGACTAATATAGTAGTAAACACGACCGCCTATTACTATAGAGGACCGAATGTGGTATAAAGAGAAAACGGAATAGAAGTTATAGAGAAGGTAGGAAAGGTAAGGGTTTTTACCCGCGCCTATGCTTGGCATAGGCATACGGTTTCCCCTACGAGTCGGCTACCGTCGTGGCGACTATAAAATACCTGCAGGCCCCCGTAATTATCTTTTATTAGTTTAGATAGACGCGTGTATAATTCATAAATAAATAAATAAGATATCCTCCCTTTTCTTTAAGGAATATATACTAGATTTACTAGTAGAGTATACTAATTTAAATGTAATAGGTTCCTAGATCTTAGAGAAACTATACGCGCGAGTATAGATCCTAATAATAGTAAAAGAGCTTAGGGTATATATTAGGATATTAATATATATAGGATTATATATAGAGCTTATAGTAGACGACTATTAAAATTATAATCCTATAAGCCTAGTTTACCCTACTATTTATAATATAATTAGTCTAAAAAGGTAGTAATAAATTAACTATTTCTTCTATATCTTAAAGTCTAGGATATCTAGGTAGATTAAAGATAAGACGGTCTTTTAAAAGCTAGAGCCTCTAAGTAATAATCTATATTAGAAGTTTAAGAAATACTAGAAGGTAGGTATATACCTTACTATTAATAAAAGTATTTAGTATTTTATAGGTAGGGTAAAGGAGACTATTAATATACTAAGTAAACTAGAGCCTAAAGGCTTTAAGATTTAGGTACTAGTAAATAAGGGGTATATCTTAGACTAGATATATTATATAAAAGGGATTATTAGCCCTATTAATCTAGATAAGGTATAGATAATATAGCTAGGGTTTTTAAAGATATAGGCCGTAGTTCTTAATATAGTAAAGTAATAGGGTATCTCTAGCTCTATAAATTATATTATCTAGCTAGATAACCTATTTATATTAGCTAGACTACTTACTTAACTTACTAATAAAGGATTTAGAGGAGCTAGTACTATTAAAACTACGAAGATATAGCGAGAAAATAATAAAGAGAAAAGGGGTACTAAGAAATAAAAGGAGGTTTTATAGAAAGAGAAGAATTATAGTCTAGATCTACTCCTTATAAAGCTAAAGATAATATATAATATATAGATCCTATAAGGTTAGTTATATAGTACTTTATTAGATAATAGACGAGTTATAGAGTTTATATAAAAGGACTAAAATATTATTTTATTTATAACTACTATTTATACTAGTAAGGAGATAGTTATTCGGCTCTACTAATAGCTAGTAGAAACTAGTATAAATATATATATAAGTTAGCTTATCTTTAGTAGTAATACTATAAAAGAGCTATTAATTCCCCTATTTATTAATATATATAATTACTTTATAAGTAGGATTAATTAGGCTAACTAACTATATTACTATTATAAGATACTCTATATGTATAATAAGAACTAGAAGTCGCTTTAGTATTACCTACTAGATATAATAGTATATAACTACTATAAGATAGCCTATTATTTACTAGATTAGTTATAAGGTAAGTCGTAGTAATATAACTCTTATAAGACTTTCTATAGATAGCTAGTTACTAAGCTATTTACCTACTTAGAATAAGAAATAGGACCTAGTCGGCCTAAATAAGTAGGACTACTAACTAAATATATAAATTATACTTTACTATTAGATTATAGACGTCTTATCTTATTAGGGCTAAAAGCACGGTACTATTAGGTATATAAATATACGAAAAGAGGATATCTAGAATAGTTAAAAAGGAAGCTACTTAGGGAACTTTTTATTAATTCCATTTAGGACTAACGTCGACGATAAAGGGTACCTAGATCTAGGTATAGTTATAGGCTATGTAATATATATCTTTATCGTGGTATACGTTATCAGAAGGAGCATATAGAGGTAATCCCCTAGTTAGTAATTTTGATGGTTTTTGCCAAGAAATCACGAGTGCCAAATTCGCCAGGATATGGGATAGCGGTCTTTGACGACAAGAACTTAAATAACACGGATCGATGCCACACTGAAGAATGGTACGTAAACAATTATATAGGATTATAGACAATGAAGCAAAGAAGTACAAATGGCATGAAGAATGTTTCCAGAATTTCCGCAAGAAAGGGGGCGTTTAAGTAAATACGGGAAGAAGTTCGTGAAATGAAAGATGTTCAGACACGAAGCGTTTAGCCAGTACGGCTGATCTTGCTTAGTATTCGGAAATTTGATGATGTCTTCAATGGGTTTTCGCCTTTCCTTTCAAAAAATTCCAGATCACTCGACAAGAGTTGATGACTGCCCAGAGCCATGGCTCGTACAAACAGGATCGAGCTGTAAGAGAGTAAATGAAAAAACACGGGAAATCGCATCTTATCAAACCCTCAGTCTTATCACCAGGTAATGCAGTCCTTTGAAAAGAAGTTTCCATTGAAGGATGAATTACCTGTGTGCAGTGAAGATATCGCCTGAGGTGGGAATAAACACGATAGCAAGGTTCCCGACGTCAATTTTTTTTTCGAAGACAGCCCCCATTCACAGCAGATTTTTGAGAGGAATGATCTTGCTCTTCAGTGAGTTTGTCGAGCTGGTGAATGCTGGGGCATATGATTTATCTGAGCTCCTGTGAATTTCGGCAGCGATTTCATGAATCCGTCCGCGGTCGCAGAAGTCCTGTTACACCACCCACAGAGCTCCCGAACCCTCGAAGAGATCCGTTGTTCGAGAGGATAGCAATCGCGTGCGGTAGGGGTGGCGAATCCCGTCCTTTGTCATCCTCACGGAGACCATGCGACGGTGAGGTGCGATCACGGAGAGGTAGCGAGGTGACGTGAGTCACCTCCACCACCGTCTTCGTGTCCAATTTCAAGGAATATTCCCAGTCCTCCTCCGTGCCGGGAAAGTCGACCTGGGTGTGGGCGTCAATGCATACGTCTAGACCGCTTTCGAGCTTCACGAAGCAACCGATCTCCGGCCCCAGAGCCTTGAGGGCGATCAGGACGACCACTGAGCTCTTGAGGCCGACCGCGGCGAGTCGTCTCACCGGATAATCGCCCTCTTCCACAGGATCGAGTGTTTTGAATCGGAAAGCGCAGAACGCTGTGTCGTCTCCTGCAAACCGGCTTTCGAGCCGCCGACGGCGAGGGAGGCACGTCCTTCATTTCGACGTTCCTAGCCATCGTCTAGTACGAGCAACGACGAGCGGCGTGTCCGAGCGTGACTCACATCCAGTCACTTGTCCGCCACTTGCTTGACCGTCGTCATCGAAGACCTGCCCGCACGTATCTTGTATTTTCCGAAGAACCTCGTCTTTCTCGCTTTGATAATCTAATGTGAGGTTACGCAGCAATTGCGTTGCCTTTTGATCCTTCCTTTATCGCATTTGAGCTTTTCAGCCTTTCCTAACATTTCCCGCATCCGAGAAACGGATCAGTCCGCTGGACTGCTCGCTGGAACGTTCGATCTCCTGAGTCATCCCATTCCAGTCCGTCGCACTGGTCACGTTGGCGCAGGCGCGGGAAAGCTGAGTTCTGGACAGGTGGCATATCGCGCGGGCTTGGTATCCGATAATATGTGCGTGAAGCTTGATCAAGGGCGTGGTGAGGTGTCCATCATTTTGTACAAGAACCGAACGAGGACGGTTCTCCTTGAAAGTCTGCCAGTTGGCCATTACTGATGGAAATGAAGCCATCGAGCATAGCTTCGATCTGCAGAGTCCCGCTCGCGAGGAGCTACGTTGATAGATGTCAGCTCGGTATCGAAGCGAACGCCTGAATTACCGTGGAAGCATGGAGACGCCGCACCATGCCAGCTGCGCGTACGGCTGGGCGCTGAGTGCGCTCTTTACGAGCGGTTCGGTCCGGCGAATGAATCTGACCAAGCTCTTGGTTGGCTCCCGGATTTGAATGTCCTTGCCCCAGAGCAAGGTTGGCCATTACCTGTCCTCCTGCTCTTTTAAGTGCCGCTGTATTATGTATTCGACGAATCGCGTGGCAGAATTTTCCATGTCTGGCCCAGAGCCGCCTTGTGCTTGGGTCAGATACTTTGCCTAGGACGCCATCAGTTCCGACCATCGTGCAGCAGTGTTTTGAAAGCTTGCTCCCCGGGATCAACATCGGAAGTGGGCAGTCATGTATAGACAGGAGGCGGTTCAACTTTATCATTCCCGTCGTTCACACGTGTTGCGCAGTCAAGCTGTCTCTGGAGTCGGCCTCGTCAGTGCTTCTTGATCTTCGAGATCCAGTAATTTAGAGTGCTGGAGGAGCAGATACAAGGCTCCTTTCCCACTTTGAAGTAGTGTATGTGATATTAAAGCACAGCTCTTCAAATATGATCTTACCGGGAGCCCCACCCGTGCACTTCATTAGTTGCTATGACCTTCACCATAATTACTGCAACAGCATCTTCAAGAGTCTTCAGCTGTACCGTCCTTTAACATCATTCGCAGAAGCTTTCCCATATTGAGAATCGCTCATATGTCGATCACCTTCTTTCCCGCAGTTCTCGGCAGATCAAATCGTCCAATGCTTCTGGCAATCTCTGCTCTTTCGACCGGGCTGCATCTCCTAGCAGTGAATCTTACTTGACTTCGTGTCACATGACAAAATTTACCACCACGCTCTGCCTCATCCGATCAACAATCTGTTGAAACACGCCAGTGTCCAACATAAATGAACTATTCGCTCGAACAGAGAAAAGGTGGATGGCCGGCGGTGAGGTTTTCTGCTAGCAACGCCTCAGCGTTTGATCAAGTCTCCGCGGCGCATTCTACGGGTTGTCATCCGTTGCACATAGCAAAAGCGTAGGAGATGGAAAACTGTAGATAGGATCGTAAGGACTATTTTCCTAAATACGAGAGAATCCTTTAACTTAGATCACTTGACACGCCGAAGGAGGAGTAGGCATACCAACTTTTTATCGACGAGCGGTCGAATGTACACGCGCGGATGGATTAGGTTGCCGAAGAAGAGGAGGAGACGGCGAGATGAATAGAAAAGAAAGCCGATCTGCGGAAAAATGGTATCGATGTTGAAAGGCAAGAGGCTGGAAAAACTCCAGGACGTCCGCAAAGCGTACGTTAGACCTCGCCGCCGCTTTATTTCGCCCTCACCAATTATGAACACCTTAGAGTAAATCGCCCCAACGCGTTTGTCTGGACGTCTGCCAGCTGATGTCCCGACCGGCAGGCAGCAATCCATCACCAGGCAGCACCTCGTACCACACCCGTGTCGCGCGACGGTAAAGCGGCGCTCACCCCAGTCCTGGAGAGGGGTGCGCTCGGGGCGGATTTTTGTCATCTTGGCACCAGCGGAGGAGTTTGCCCGCTACCGAAAAGCATTCGTCAACTGGCGAAGCAGTTGACGAATGTGTAACGTGGTAGTCAAGCACTTGCTGGGTGAACGATTGCCAACAATCATTCGAGTGCACTTCCTCCGTAAGCGCTGGTAGCAAATGAATCCTTTTTCTTTCGGCTCTCGAGTGGCTGCAGCCTGCAGGGAAATTTACACCTCTTGGTAAACAGCCTTGGCGAAGAGTAACGTATGTAGCTCTTGGTGGCTACCTTCTCTACTCCTCTGTACACAAGCACTACAACAGCCTAACCAAGCGCCACATTGGGTCTGGCCGGACTGCAACAATGCCGACTACTCCCCCTACCTCAGCCGCCAGGCTGTGGGAGGGGTCATCATCGAGTATTTAATAGCCTCGTTCCATCACTCACACTCGCGTCCTCTGAGAGTCTGAAATTCTTCATCACCAGCTCCATCCTCAAACGGCTGATTTACCCAAGCTACATTGACGTATGGCCAAATTTGACTCCGAAGCAAACGAGAATGACGTCGCATTTGGGAGGTCTGACCATGTCCAGACAACGACGCTCAATCATGCTGCACAGACGACTAAGGGCGGTCAGCGGCTACATGTCATTGCCGAACCCTCAGATCTCGAGGCGCCACCGATAGAGTAAGTCAGCGACATACGCTTCGACCCGGCCTAATCGAAACTCAGTATCGTTGTGATAAGTGGCGAGGGGAGATACTGGAGAGCTCCATGGGAAGGAAAAGGCGGATAATTTTGGCTTGCCGAATCCCTACCTCGCCAATGTCCACAGGCTCGCGTTCTCTCCTACAGTGTCTGCAACGCCGCAGGAGATCCTGTGGAAACTACGTTATGGGATCTTACTAACGAGCGAGCCTCGAGCAAGCGCACACGTACCCCCATTATCATCTTGGCGTACAGCATTTGGGGATCAGTAGCCAAAGCTCTCTGGGCTGCATCCTCCCGAAAGCATGATGTAGAAGCCCGTCAGCTACATGACTCCATCATGGGGTTCATGTTCTTTGGCACACTCCACCATGGAAATTACTCAGAAGACGTCCAACGAGGACACAAATTAGCCAATCGGACGTTACGGAGAGTAGATAGGCGATCCCTAGAAGCTCTTCCATCGAACATGGTTCGAAAGGCGCCCATCATAAACGATGACTGGGAGTCAAAGGGAGGGGCTGAAATTCCCGCAGTTTGTTTCTTCGAGACGAAGCCGACTCGTAGCTTCAGACCTTTCAAGGTATTTGACATGATTCGCCCCTATAGCGTCTGCTGACTGATTCAGAAAGCCATGGTTGTTAATCAAGAGAATGCCACTCTCCGACATGCACGGACACAGTCTTTGGAAGCAACTCATGAGGGTCTCTGCAAGTTTTCCGGCTCCGAGGATGGTCAATTGAAGCGTGTTCTAGGTTCGTTTGATTGGCTCTTTCAGAAATGTAGAGAATGGAGGGTAATGAACAAGAAAACGAGCAACGGAAGGCTTGCAATTGGGTCGAGATCGAGAGTGCTAGCTCTAGATGGCGGAGGAGTGAGAGGGCTCTTCTCTATTATCGTCCTTGAAAAACTTATGGAAGAGGTTCGCAAAATTGATGCGCCTGACAAGGAGGACGCCTTGAAGCCTTGAAACTATTTCGACTTGATCTGTGGTACGAGTACCGGGGGCCTATTGGCCCTTATGTTGGGACGACTAAGGATGGATGTCCATGACTGTAAAGAAGTTTACAAAAGTCTTTCGTCACAGGTCTTCAAGAAACCCAAGTTAAGATTCCCTGGGAAGATGGCTCTCGATGCCATTCGCGGCAAGGCTTGGTTCTCTGGAGAAAGGCTCGAGAGTAACATTCAAAAAATCGTTAAACAGCATATCAGCAAGTCTGAGGAGGAACAACTCAAGGAACAGGGCATAAAGATAGAAGACGCGCCGCTGGCAACTACCAACAACAATAACTCTCGTCGTTTTGTCTGTGCTCTTGTAGAAGGTGGACATGGCTGCGATCGCCTCAGAAGCTATGCTGTATCCGCCGGTGCTGGAGGCCCGTTTTGTACCATATGGCAGGCTGCTCGGGCTACATCAGCTGCCCCTCTGTATTTCCCACCAATCACCATTAGTCGCCGAAAGTACTTTGATGGCGGCATGCATAGCAACAACCCCATTCTAGACGTCGTCAAGGAAGCAATTCGACCAGATGAAGGTCACAGATTTGATGCCATCGTCAGCATCGACTGTGGGTTATCCAAGTTGGTCAATCCGAGTGGTGGCCTCGTCCATGTCGCAAAGGGCCTTGTTAGCCACGTGACAGATACGGAAGTGCGGCACAAAGAATTCCAGAGAGATTACCCACATCTCAAAGAGGTATATTCAAGATTTCAAGAGACGACAAAGCTCGGTTCCATCGGTCTTGCCGACTACGATAAGCTGCAAGATATTGAAGACCTGGCAGAAGATTTCATCAAGGCTGGAATAGAATAAATACGGCAATGCGCTAGGAGAATTTCAAAGATGGGTTGCTAATCGCCCCAAGTTCTAGCCATGAACGCTAGATTTCTACTTTCCAGCCACCTCGTTTGCTCTCTCTCAGTCGAGATGGACCTAATAGGTTACTTGGGAAAGAAGAGCGCACACCCTTGGTAGCGAGGCCGATGGACATTTCGCATCTGAACACAGCATTGAAGTCCTTGAGAGCGAGGGACTGACCGCGGCAGAGTCAGATGCCTGAGACGATGGACACGTAGAGTCCACATCAATCGTCAAATAGAAGTCGGGCTGAGAGGGAGAGTGCAGAGCCAGCAGATTGCCTGTGGACAACTTTTCAAGCAATTTTACTTAGAATGCCCTTATAAATTGTCCCCTTTCTAGATCATGTCGCCGATGGAAGTAATGTTTGGCATAGTACTACAGAGCTGTAAGATCTGATGAATTGGCTAATAAACGTAGACTAGAATCTCAATGAAACGACAGTATATGTTACGATCTACATTTATCCATTAAACGCAACAGGACCCTTAAAGGCTTGACTAGTGACCTTCGGGCTTAACATGATCGTGATCGAGAATGAATTTACTTCTACGATTACATAAGTAAATAACTCTTTTTTATAAAAATCTCATATAAAAATCATTAATCGCTCGCGAGAACTTCGATTTTCGCGTAAAACACGTATTTAAACAATTTTTTTTTGTCAAAAATTGTTTAACGAGTTTAGTCAAAGAAAAAAACACAAACAAGAACGTCATAAAGAAATCAACGTCATTTTCGAAAGTCGATGTTTTATGGAACGTGGAGAACATTGTTCTCGCTATCCTCGTCCCGAGAGGGCCTGTTTCACAGAATTCGCATGACCCTCCACCCCCTTACAATGAACAATCTCGACATGATCATGGTGGCATTCCCTCTTTCTCCCTACTAACCGTGCATGCTACAGTCTTGATGGAGCTTGCTAATCACAGCCTCGACTTCGTCATATCGGACATCAAGACTGAATGGAACATCGTCAATTTCATGCACGCGAGTTTTGAGCGAACACAGCCCCTAGATCGAGTATTAATCCTAATTGACATTTCTAATGTCGTTCAAGCTGCAACGTGTATCAAGCGTATCACAAGCAGATGGGGCGGCTTTGAATTCGCGATCCTTGAGTTCGTAAATTCAATGCTAAGAGGACCACGGCGGCATACCGTGAGAGAGTCGGCAGGGTTCCCTATGTCCGGTAAGTGACCTCATAGACTTCTCTTTCTCTTGTGATAATTAGTAATTTCGTGTTTAGGAACAATTATTGAGGATTCGAATATAGTCGCTGGTTTAGGGCCTAAAGAGAATGTCTCAATCCGAGCAGATGATCCTTCGGAGATGTTAACCGTCTTGATAGAGATATTTTCAGGGCTGACTGCTGCGCTGAGGCATGCTTCTATCGACGAGGTGGCTTGCTCTGAATGTGTCCGTGGCGATTTGAACTCATAAATTCTCACGCGCTCTTTAGTGTCTTTTCAGTCGAGAGACCTTGAAAGTTTAAGTAAGGAAAGTCTCGAATCTTATTGATATGCCATGTATAAAAACACTGTAGTGATGAGCTCGTTGAAGTCAGCTAGAAATGCCCTGATGTAGACCTTGATATCGATATTCAGCGTTTGACCAAGCTGATCGGTGCAACGACATTCATCGAATACGAAGATGATGAATTATTATTAAATCGTTCATGTATACTTATATCAGTGAAGCGACTATCTAGCAGAAGATTACTGTAGCATCTGCGATACTCATCTGAGAAAGAGCAGATCGAACTGAGTGAAACCGACAGTCAATTTTCGCAGCGTCTTCTTGTAAAGGATGTGGCTAAACATGTCACATCACTAAATAAAACTAATACCCTTATAAATAAATTGGATAATTATAAAATAGAGGTAATTATTAGTAAATACTTATCTAACTAGGAGGTTTAATATCTAGTTAAGTGGAAAAGTTATATTATAAATATAATATATAATATAATATAACTAATCTTAATAATATATAGTATATAGTAAGTAAGTATAATAATTAGTTAACCTATTAGTTTTATTATTATTAAGGGCTTTAATAATATTATAATATAAGCGTCGCTTTTACTTCTTTATAGTATTATTATTATATAACTTCCCTAAACCTAGGCTAATACCTAACCGCTAGCTAACTAAGGTGCCGCCGCTTTACTCTCCCGCTAACACCTATTTCGTCGATATGCTCCCTCTCTACTCCCTTATACTCCCTCTCTACTCCTCTATACTCCCTCGCTACTCTCCCCTACTCCCTCGTTACTCCCTTATACTCCCTCTCTGCTCCCCCGTACTTAACCTCAGCTACTTCCTACTCTTTAGCTACTATTACATTCTTGAAAGTATGAAGAATTCGCCTCAGCTAAAAAGAAAAGAAAAGGAAAGCTCCTAACGAGCTAGAACGATCCGACCTCTAATTGCGGTACGCTCTTCCCTTCTCTTAGATAGAAGTATAGCTATAATAGCTATTATAATAACAAAGGTAAAGCTAATTAAATACCTACTTCGAAATAATATACTATAGAAAGAGGAAGGGCTAGTTACTCGGATTTTTATTAGTATATAGATAAGATAGGGTATTAGAATTTAGGCTGGATTAACCTTAGTAGTTACTAATTAGAACTAGTTAGTTAGCCTTAGTAGACTAGTAGAGACTTCTTGTAATAATTATTAGGTGGCGGTACGCGTATACCTTATCTAAGTCCGCGTATACTCTATCTTAGTACGCGTATACCTCTCCTAATTTAGCCTAGTAGCCTACTAGTAAGCTCTATTATACTTTTACCTATAACTTCCCCGCTATTAGACGGATTTTAGGGGTTCTTAGACTACTAGACTCCTTATTAAGATATGTATACTACTAGTATAATCTATATCTAATTACGTTAAGTAGTTATTACTATTAGGATAGTATAGTAGTACTATAAAGTATTAAAGAGCGGATAACTTTCCGCTATACTACTTAGATATTTCTTAGGTAAGCTTAGTTAACTATTTAGAACGCTCCTACTAGCTAACTACTAGGCTAAATAGGGGGAGGTATACGCCTACTAGAACGGGGTATACGCGGGCTAGAATAGGGTATACGCGTACTACTACTCTAATTATTCTATTCTATATAACTATATCTATCTATTAGTTATTATAATACTATTATACTATACCTAAATTATATATAGATAACTTATAAGTATTATATATTTTATTATAAGGGATAGCTAGCTTAAAGGAGAATTTTTTTACTTCTTAATAGCCTCTTAGCTAATAGATATTTATAGAAACCTAGTTATATAATACCTAGATCTATTATTATCTATTAAATTATATAACTTTTATAATACCTCTTTAAATAATAATTAGTCCTTATATAGAAAACCTATTTATTTAATTTATTATATAGGATAAATTATTAAAGAGATATATAACCTCTTAGCTATTATTATATAATTTTTATATAGTAGTCTTAGTATTCCTAGAGAAAATTATATAATTAGCCTAGTCCTTATACTAAAATATTCTATAAATCCCTACCTTTATATTCTAACTATATTAGTCTTAATTAAGTAATGTTAAAGCTTAAATATATTTATTCTTTAGTATCTTAAACTTTCTAATAATATCTAGCTATTATATAATAATTATATATAAAAAGGCGTTTAAGTAGCCTACCTCTAATAGTATATTTATAATAGTAGAGCTTCCTAACTAACTACCTTATATATCTAATTAATATACTATTAAAGTAGTGGAAGCTAAACTTCCTCTTTAAATAGCTACTCTTACCTTATTACTACTAAGGGCTATTAGCTTAGATATCTAGGAGCTATTATAATAGTAGTAGTAGTAAGAGTATAAGTCTCTTATACCTTTACCTATATAGTTATCTTTACTAATACCCCTTCTATTTATATTATAAGGTACCTAAGTATAGACTCCCTCTATATCTAGTAAGAAAGAGGAGGTAGAACTAATAATAAAATATATATAATTTAAGAGGATATTCTTTAAGGGGGAGGAATATAACTTATATAGTTATATCTATACTATTAATAGATCTAAGATATCTAGAAATATTAGTATATATAGTCTTAAATTTAATATTAAAAAGGAGGTAATAGTAAATACCTTCTAGAAAGGATTAGCCTACTTCCTTATTAATATTAAGGTAACCCTTATATAAAAAGGTTAAAAGAAGGATAAGAAATATATTATTAATATTAGTATTAACTAGTATAATACTAAGTAGGTAATACTATATAAATAGATTATAAGGTTTAAGGATATTAAGTTATAAATTAATTTCTAGTATATATATACTATAAAAGAGTTTATCTTATTAATAGTATTTACCTAAGTACTATTAATAGTACTTCTTCTCTTACTTAAGCTAGTTAGAAAGCTACTATTATAATAATAAGACTTATTTATAAGGCGACTAAGTAATAAGCTTTATAAATACTTACTAAGTAATAAATAGTCCTACTTATAATAAACTATAAATATAAGGATATTAATTCCTATCTTAACTACTTATATTATTACTAGGTTTATATTAAAATAGGTAAGTATTACCTTATAAATTATAAGAATTTTATATAATAGTAAGTAGTTATAAATCTTAAGAATAGTTTAGCTAGTCTATTAAGGCTATTAAAGTATATAATCTAGGACTTAAATAAAAACTATATTTAAAAGAAGGAGAGGAATTATATAATAGTCTTACTAGCTACCCCTTTAATAGGCTTATTAGCTAGTTCTCTTATACCTTAAATACCTACTTTATAACTACCTTTAATTATACCTATATTTATACTAACTAGTATATTAATTACTAATATCTTCTTACTATAAATTATATAATAGGAGTAAAGGTAAATAGATAAGGAGGATATTATTAAAGTTATAAGAGTAAGGATATTAAAGTTAATCCTCCTACTATTAAGATATAAAAATATTAATATTATCCCTCTTATTACCTTATATCCTTAGAGTAAAGTAGGAGAAGGTAATAATTTAAGAGGATATATTAAGTAGTATCTAATAAGCTATCTAGATACTAATAGGCTATAATAGGAGTATATATTAGACTTAATATAAAAGAAGTAATATAACCTTAAAAGCCTTTAATTAAAGAAGATAAATTTAGAGTATTTATATCATAAATATAATATTACTATTAGTATTAATAAGGCCTTAATAAGGGATATAAGTAAGTATACTAAGTAAAAGTATAATAAAGGTAGTCTTTATAATTATAAGATTTATAAGGCTATAAGTATAAATAAGGATAATATTATTAATAAAGTAAATAAGGATAAGAATAATAAGAATAATATTAATACTTAAAATTTAAATATATAAGTTACTTAAAAGAATAGCTTAACTTTAAGCTAGAAATACTTATCTTTTAATAGATTTAATATTAGCTTTATAAGTATTTCTAGCTTAAGTCTAAGTAGATAATTTACTATTAATTTAATAGTAGCCTTTTAGAATAGGAAGTATAGCTTTAATAGAGAAAACCTCTTAAAAAGTATTAATTTATTAATTATTTTCCTATTTCTTAGATATATTCTCTAGATACTCTAGATATAAATAAGTAATTTAATATTATATATCTAATACTCTAAATAGACCTCTTACTTCCTCTCTCCTTACTCTTATAACTCTTAAATAATATATAGTATCTTATAAGAATTATATAAAGCCCTTAAAGTTATTATTTTCTATATATACCTTTATCTTCTAATTATTCTACTTAATCTATCTCTTTAACTTTATAAATAATATCTTAATAAAATTTAAGTCTAGTAAATAAGGAGGGGGCTTAACTAGAATAATACTTATAATATAATATATAACCTCTAGCTCTTTAGAGTTATAAATTAATGTATTATTTATAATTAGAATAGAATATAAACTAGGAGATTAAGTTATTTATAAGAGGATTCTTATTTAAATAAAGTTATTAAAGATATTTAATATTATAATACTATAATAAATATCCTAGGTAATATATTTATTAATAATAATTATAAGTATAATACTCTATCTCTTATTATAAATAAAGAATTCTTTTTATATTACCTTTGTCCTATTTAGTATATATCTATATTTCTTAAAGCTAGATTACTTATTTATAATACTCTTATCTAGGAAAATAAGCTATTTTACTTACTAGCTAATAAGATATAACATCTAATTAATAAAGAATTAACTTTATTAATATATAATCTTTTTTACTTACTTCCTACTCTAGCTACTTCACCTAATAGCCTTACTAATAACTTATTATAAGATAGTAATATTATATTTATCTTAAAGAAAGTTTTATATCTTATCTTAATATATTATAAGTTAATAGGCTAAGAAGTTTAGAAGCTTCTTTATATAATATAATAATAATATAAAATACTAGCTACTTAATCTAAGGATACCCTTTAATTATTAAACTATTTTATACTTTATCTAGTTACTCTTTTATTACTTTAATATCCTCCTCTTTATTATAATAGCTAATAGTATTTCTTTATTATTATATCTAAGAAGTAGATAACTTATAACCTCCTCTTATAAATATAAGCTATTCTAGCGGGGTATAAGGTAAAGAAGGATAGAGAGGTAGTAATAGTAATATAAGTAGTAGGTAATAGTAGTAATAGATTATATAAGTAAAGTATATATAGCCTTAATTAGTAATATATCTAGACTACTTAGATATCTATTAGGTACTTTAGAGATATATTAGTTTATATAGTATAAATTATATAAGAATTTTAGTTTTTTCTCGGGTAGTACTGAGACCGCTATATAAAAGTATTGGAACGGTATTAAAGAAGCTCCAATCTCTTAGGTAGATTGAATATATCTTACCTGCTTCCACAATTCTTTATCATCCCCAATACTTGCCGTGTCTAGCTCTGCCGAAGTGAAGCACGTCACTCTGTAACAACACATTTAGCCCCGAGGTACCAAGATTTACCACGCCGAGCACTCACAGACAGATAAGGTCTAAATGTCTTTGGTGGATCGTGACCTTAATTTGTACCATGTATTACAGAAGAATTCCCCACGGAGCTTGTGAGACAGCTGCAGATCTACTGGAAGGACAGATAGTTACAAATGGAGGTCTTGAAGAGATGAGCCTCCCCAATGAAGGTGTGTAGAGATCTGGTTCAGCGGGTGAAGACTTTCAAGATGCCTTTAAAAATCGAGATGCAGCTGCAATTGCTAACGAAGTCGAATAATCTATAGATAAAGAACATGAAGACTCTAACAACGAGGCCGATAGGAACAAGATTGTTTCAGGCTCTCCAAAAACAAATGATAGGCTTCTGAAAGAAAAATCGGTCAGTGTAATTATAATTAAATTCAAGCACAGTCTGCTGATATCAATCGATTTGTAGCTGAAAATACGGTTTCAAGGACAATCTGAACGAGATTGGACTCTACCAACACCATTCGATGTCTTTTTGAGCAAGCAGAAACCATATCCTGTCACATACCTAAAGAAATTGTGCGAGCATGTCATTGTGCATCGTTCTTTGGAGTATATTCTTGAAAAGATACCGAAAACAGGGCCATGGGTACACGACGCCATACCTCAATTCAGGGAAAAAGAAGGACAAAAATGCCTTTTAGTGCTAGGCTTTTGCCCACAATATCGCGAGGACAGTTGGAGACTAAAGGATGCCCCTCAATCTCTGGCAAATCAGATTTCGTTTGGGGACGTCTTTACTATTGCGATACGAAAGCTCTTTCCGACAGCAATATTCCTTTTCTCACGAAAAGAATGTCGTAAGACAAAATCTAGGGGTTAGTAGTAATTAGTATCTATGAGACCTGACTGATAAGCAGTGTAGATCGTGCATACCAAGGATGTCTTGAACTTTCGCACAGGGAAGCACCATACCTATTTTGGGCGACTCGTTTGGAAACACATATTGCTGAGGAAATCTTCAAGATTCAATTCGAAGCATGTGCTGCGTTGTCGAGTGGATCACACGATATTGCCAAAAACCTGGGTATGAAAGTCTTCGAGATCAAAGATCCTGGCCACATCGGTAGAGACAAGAGGTCGCCTTGGGTATCACGAATCACAATGGAAGCGATTTCACAAGAGATTTCAGAAATAGACGGACGCAGTCCAGAAAGTGTTTACGAACTTCTTCGAACTGTCTTCCACACTGGTAAGATTCTTGCCTTCTTTAGAGATAAAGCCGTCTTTTATGCTAACAATGTTTCAGCCCGTCCGGGGTGGAACCTCCCAGAATGGAGGCAAGAAGCTTCAATTTCGTTTCGGCGAATTGCTAGATTCAGAGCAATCGAGAAATCTCTTGATGATACTACCAAGAAGACCAAGTACGAGGGAGGCGTTGAGTCAGAACCAGCAACAGAGCCATGGCAGCTCTCATTCCAGAGATGCGAGAAGTCACGTAAAAAACGCAATGAGCATGTCAGGGCCAATTATGATGGCCTTGACATCGACGCAAGGAATTCAAAGATCGAGTGGCAGAAGGACTACCGTCGACGACATGGAGAGGAGAGCAATAGGAAGAGACGGGAAAAACGAGCGAAAGAACGCGATGCCGCAGGTGTGAAGAAAGAGAAAGGGAAGCCTCGGGGATCGTATTCCAAATCAGCAAAAGACTTTCGAAAACTTAAAGCTACTCAAGGACAACAACAACAACAGTCATGAGTAGGAAAGAGAGTCATGTTGCAAGATATCTTAATGTCACGAACGCCTGCTAGCAAAGCCTCAGAGCATGGCTGCAGCGACGGCGTGTCAGATCCTGCTACCCTCGGGACTGGTAAGCCTCCAATTGTTGCTCAGGACTCCGGGGCGTAGGTAGCGACTCTCGGCACCAGGTCAGTGCGCTACCCCTCCAGCCCTCTTACCCCCGTTCATAGGAAAGAGTAATGGGTAAGTAAACAAACAAACATGCGTAGTGCGCTAATTCGGGGCGACCTCGGAATTACTGCGCCTACTAGTGCCCTGGGAGCCTGGCAAAAAGAGAGCAAAAAACATGAATTGTATCGGCCGGGAATCGAACCCGGGCCTAGCATATGGCAAACGCTAATTGTACCACTCAACCACCGATACATTTTCAAGCTTTTCCAGTAGTATTATTAATATAGCAGCAATTCAATTATCTCCATCGTAGACTTGCCTTCAACTAAGTTTAAATACCTAGATCCTGTGAAAACTAGCCTTGTTACGGGATTTTAAGGTAGCTATCATCCTACTAGAGGAGTAAAGTTAGACTTTAATTTATATAGATATTATTAGTTTATTATAACTAAAATAGCTATAACCTAGATAAATTCTACTTAGTTATATATAACTATAATTACTTTCTATTATAGAAGTATTATAGGTATAATATATATCTATTATATATATCTTACTAGCTATATACCTAGACTTATATTAAGGAATATCTACTTAAAGCTTTATACTCTTTATATATCTTATCTTATATCCTAGTAAATTTAGTACTCGTAATTTCTTAGTAATAACTATAAAGAATATTAAATATAGGATTACTATAATATATCCCTTTATAAATAATACTCTTTAATATAAATACTTAAGGAAAGCTAGTCTTTATAACTTACAGCTTACTTCCTAGGTATAATATTAGCTGTAATAGTAAGATATAAATAATAAAGATATCTGTATTCTAGTAGTCGTAATACCTAGGTAAACCTTAGTATAAGTACCTTACTAGGATATAAGTTATTCTAGTTTAGGTAGTAAGGTAATAAAATATATAATACTTATAAGTTATCTATATTAGTAATCTAGAGAGCTTGTATATTATAAAAATATACGTATTATATATATATAACTAGCGCGCTTATATATTAGTCCTAGAGCTTATTATAATACCTCTAATTATTATAAGCTACTATATATACCTCTATAATATTAAAAGTATACTTAGTTTTCTAATTATTTATTAGGGTATATAAACTAGATATTATAATTTATATAATATTTATAGAAAAGGTTTATTAAATATTATAGCTAATATTTATACTACCTACTTAGTATTTAATAAATATATCTTTCTTAGAATTAGTACTATTATTTTTATAATTATATTAGGTGGTATTATTATTATATCTATCTATCTTATATATTCCTTAGATAGTACTATTTATACTATTATTATAAGTAGTATTATTATTAGAAATTACTACTTATCTACCTATTCTAATTATAATAGTCTATTTATACTACTCTAATTTATTACCTTTATTACTACTAGTACTATTATTAATAATATATAAAATTACGCTTATAGTACTTAATATATATTTATTATACTATTTACTTAGTATTTATAAACTACCTTCTAATAGAACTATTCCTACCTACTTAAACTCCTTATATTATAGATTCTCTTCTTAGATATTACTACTTTCTAGTTAAATTTCTACGTATAACTCTCTTCTAATCTACTTCTTAAATCCTATATATATACCCTTATTACCGTTTATTATAATTATATTACTACCCCTTACTAGACTAACTATCAAGTCGAGATTTAGTACTAAGATTTAGTACTAACTAAATACTTAGGTCAGGGTCTTAGTACTAACCCGAATACTTAGTACTAGCTATTAGTACTAACTCGCTAAGGCCTCGATACCTTAGCGAATTAGATTGACCCGACTTAAATCGCCAAGGTATCGCCAAGACGCCAAGCCCCTAATAAAATAGTAAGGAGCCCTAAAAAATTCTAGAATTAGCTCTATACTAAAAATAGATTTTTTTTAATTAGAATTTTAATACCCCCTTTAGTTCCCTAGGGATATGTATTACCTTTTTATATTACCTTAAAGAATTACCTAGGTTAGGCTAGGTAATAATAATGATAATACTTAGTAATATAGTAGTAAATTATAGATATAATAGTAAATACTATTATAAATAAAAAATATTAGTAATATTATAGTTATTATTTCTATAGGAATAGCTAATTAGTAATTATCTTTTTATTTTACCTTAGTTACTATTAAGAATTACCTAGTTAGTAATAATAATAATACTTAGTAATCTACTAGTAAATATTATATATAGTACGAGATATTATTATAGATAAAAAATATTCCTGATATTATAGTCGTTATTTTCCTAGGGATATATATTACCTTCTTATATTACCTTATTTACTTTTAAGAATTCCCTAGGTAATAATAATAACAATAATTAGAAAGAAAAATAGAAAATATAGTAAGAAATACTACTAAAAATAGAAAACATTACTAGAGAAAATATCTTAGCGATTCGAGTTAATACTTCGGTACTAATACTTAGTACTAGATTTTAGTATCGAATCGCTAAGACTTAAGTTAGGTATCTAACTCGAGTTTAAAGTACTAACTCGACGCGGTTAGTCTAGGCCTTATATATATAAATTGAAAAAAAAAGCTAGGGATAAAGAAGAATAATACTATTATATAATATTATTAAACTAGGTTATTAGAAATTATTATAAATAAAAGTATAAAGTATTAAAAGCTCTTAAAATATATATAATTAAATAGAGAGATTAAATTAAGATTAAGTAATAATTATAATTACAAGTCTTTATAATTATATAAATAATTTATTAATTTATATATTTACTAAGGAGTAGTTAGTAATAGTATTATATATATAAACTATTATTATAATTAATATAAGAGTAATATTACTATAGGATTCTTAAGTTATACTATAAAATTAGATTACTTATAAGTTATTAAGATAGATTGATTAAGTAGGTCCTTTAATTACTATTAAAAGTTCTACCTTACTTCTTTATTATAAGCTTATTATAAGGTAGTAACTTTAAGATTATATATAGATTTAGAGGTAAGATCTAAGCTAGGTTTAAATATAATTAGCGTAAAGGATTTAAATAGAAGAGGAGGAGGGGATTAATTAAAGCTATAAGCTAGATTAAAGCCTAGGGTTATTATAGTTAAATAAGTAGGAGGATAAGTAGAGTTTAGAGGTATCTTAAATATTTAGCTAGTAATAGCAAAGTTAGTACTATAAAATTAGGAGGGAAAGCTTTTATAAAGGGAGTATAATTATATAGAGTTAAATAGATTACTAGTAGTAAGTATTAGACTATTAAGATCTAAGTATAATAAGGAAAAGAGAACTAGGTATTAATTATAAGTAAATCTGTAGTTTAAATATATAGTTACTATGTAGTAGAGTAATTAATAGACTCCCTAGATAATAACTTAATTAATAAGTCGGTGAATTTATTAAGTTAGTTTAACTTAATAGATTAGACGACTAAACTCGTCAAGTAGGCGAAATTGATTAAGTAGCCGTCTACTTGATCAATTTAGGTACTTGACGAACGGTGGCTAACAGAAGCAAACCGACTCCTCTTCCTAATCTTCTTCCCATATCTACCAACACACAGTATACTCAGCGAAACGCTCTCTCTATCTCACACACATACTCATACACATCTATCACGGGAGGGAAAAGAAGGAAGAGAGGAAGGAAGAAAGCACGTACCTGTAAAAGAGATATGGGAACGGCATCATTGCTAGTGTGAGGAAGGCGAGGAGACTGCCAAATCCAGATGTCAGTTTCTATCAGCAGTAGCATACAAGTAGACTAGGGGTAATGCTTGTTCGTACCTAGTTGCCCAGTGGTCGCCGAGTTTGTCTGCGGAGTTAGTTTAATGGTTAGTTGGTTGGCTCAGAGTGAGGAATAGGGGGAGTAGAGAGTTGCTTACGGTACATCTGGATGCCGAAGAGGGGGAATATTGCTAGCAATATATTAGCATGTGTAACGTTTTTTTCCCTTCTGGTGAGGAGGGACATACCACCGAAACTGCATCTGAGAAAGGTGTTTGCGGCGAGGGCGCTGGCTGCGTAGAGGGGATAGGCGTCGACTTGGAAGGTGAAGATACCGGTGAAGACAAGGAGACAGCTGTGGAGGTTTCAAGCGGTTAGCTAAGGTATCTGTTTGATGGTATGATTGTGGATGCGTGGAGTTATCATGTAGCGTGCGTGAGATTTGGTTGAAGGGCGATGCGTTGGATGCAGGTTGAGTTAGTGGTCTTGCATGAGAGAGAGCGGAAGTGCTTCATGATTTCTGGCTTCGTATTATAAGTTGATTCAGAATATACCCTTTGCGCCATTTTGGTATGAAATATCGCGGTTGAACGGGCAGTCAAGATCTCCAGATGGGGCGTAGCAATATGAGTTCACTCACCCCATGCCGAATATACCTGATCCGATTATAGGCACGATCCAATGCACGCTCGGAAAACATGTCCAGGCAAACATAAATAAGCCTGTTGGTACGAGGATTGACCCTGCAATCTATACCCAGCGGTCGGAGTTAGCAGTGCCATTGACTTCGACAAGTGAAGGAAATCTGTATCCCCCAACTGCATCAGACAACAGGTGGGTTACTTACGGCAGGTGGCAAACGGTACTCCGGCTCAGAGCCACCAATCTCTCCCGTAGCTACCTCTCTCTGCTTGATCAATCGCACATAGTTCCTATGCACGATCGGATCACACGCAGCACCACAGAGCATGCCCACAAAGAGGCCTAAGAATGTCAAGCCCAGCTGCGAGAGGCTAAATCCATAATTTCCGATAAAGACAACGCCAAAAGCCCCAAAGAACAAGTATACAATCCCGAGGAGGATCGCGGAGAGTATGCAGAGGTTCAAGCACATTGGCTCGAAGATTAAGAGCTCAAAGGGCCTTCTTGTCGCCATGCCGATCGTCCTTGGGATAGACTTATTCATCTTCTCGATCGGCGCAATCCATCTGTTATTCCCCGTGTCGCTGCGCAGTTTTCGGGCTTTGTTTCGCAGCAGAATGGGGTGGTACGTCTCCGGGACCAACAGAGCGAGCAATGCAAGATCGATAGCGGACCAGATGATCAAAACGTAGAATGTCCATCGCCACGAGGTGTATTGGTTGATGAACCCACCGACCACGGGACCAACCGAAGGGCCGACAAATCCGGTAGCGGTGAACATCACCATGGGAGCTTGGAGTTGTCCGCGGTTGAACAGGTCTCCTACGGTGCCTCCTGCAACGGCCATAAAGGCGCTTCCGGAAAGACCGCATAGAAATCTTCCGATCAGCATGGTTGCGATGTTTTTCGCTGCTGCTTCGGGCACCAGCCATATCAGGAAGAAGGTGAAGGACACCAAGTAGATCGGACGGCGCCCATATGATTCGCTAGCGGTTATGAGTGAGTCAAGGTTGTCTAAAGATTGAGAGAAAAGACTTACGATAAAGGACCTAAGAACATTGGACCGAGAGCTAGTCCCATGATGTAGAGTGACAAGCCGAGTGTTGCAACGAGGTTGGAAACCCCAAATTCTTGTGTAATCTGACCGAATGTGCTCGTATACACCGAAGAGGTGAAGGTTCTAACAGGCTGTCAGTCTGGGGTGGTTCCCACTGTCATGATGTAGGGTTTGTGTAGCCAAAGTTAAGAGATTCATTTGGAGCCAGGTGAAAGACCCTTCAGAATAGCAACACTTTTTCAACATCAAAATGTACTTGAGACATCGAGGCGTACACAGTACATGATTATGAAATGAAGATCGCTAAGACTTACACACAAAGAGCGCTCAGGCTAACGACGAGAAGTATCAACCATTTCCTGGCATACGACAGGCTCCTCGGATTCAAAAGATCGGCATCTCCTCCATCCCAATGTACTTCGAATGGATCATTTTCAATAGACGGGCCTCTCTCAGCATCGAGACCTACATCTGCTGTTGCAGTGGGGATGAGGAGAGCCAAGAATTTCTTCGTGTTCTGGGTTGGAGGTGCTTCGGTATCGATTTCACCCGCCAGCGTCTTTTGACTCTCCTCCGAGGCGGAATCCTCTTTCATCGCGTCCGCCATCTTGATGTATGATTACGGTGGCTTGAAGACGAAGCTGGAATGGAAGGTTGCTGTGCAGTGGGCGGGTGAAGCAAAGCAGGAGATGGAGGAATCGAAGCAGTTCATGTGGGTGAGGGTAACCACCCTTTATCGCCCGAGTAAACATAAGCTTACCACCTTACCAAATCAGCCTTCGGCTTCGGCCTTTTCGTCGGACTTTGTGCCTTTAACCCCTGAATACCTTAATGGTCACACACGGCAAACAGTGGCCCCCTGAAGTCTATATCGGGCTTTCTGTAGCAGCTGTTAAGTCTTGTAAGTTCTATTGTTTCAGATTAGTGGCTGAGATGCCTGATGTATATTCTATGTGCTCATGTGAGAGCGTCTAAAGTATGTTGAAGGAGAGACGCTTGGGCATTGCCAGCTGTAACCAGCAGTCCAACCAACAAAGTATCCGAGATCTATTGTTTCTCCTCTCAACAGCCACCCAAAAAGTCACTTCCAGGCCATATCACCCCTGACACCCTGTTCTGCAACAAACCCTTCCTCCCAACTCTGCGTAGCTGTGAAATCACTGCCCTGGACCTCCGCCATTTGCACACGATACGACGCCAGCTGCTGAATCATCTGATCCAGCGATAGCGAGTTCGGCAGCTGACGCCAGTCCGGCATGGGCGCTGCCGTGGAAGAAGGCGGCAGTGGAGTAGTTACCGGCGTGGCGAGCCCTGAGGTTGAGCTGATGACGCTGTGGTAATAGCTTCTGGGGCTAGCGATGTTGGTGTTGGCCCAAAAACCGCCCTGCAAGGGTGTAGAGAGCTCGCAGAATGCTTCTTCGATGTCCGGAAGAGTCATGTGGCTCAATGAGCCGGTGGTGAATTTAGGTTCATTGCGGGAACCGAGTGTGTCTGGAAGAGGCTTTGTTGCTTCTGAATAGGTGCCGATGCTTGGTACATCCATCGGAGTACACGTCGGAAAGGGCTCCAACGAGGCCAAGCCCGAACTGATGCCAGAGCTGCCGAGGGAAGACACGAGATTGCCATCGTTGAACAGATTTTTGAGTGGGATGTAAGGGGCTGATAGATGACAGTATGCAGAGACGTCCGACGGCTCAGAACATGACAACGGGAGAGGCTGATTGTCATTGTTGCCCTCGAAGGTGGATGATGCGGGTGAGGGACTTTCCTCTTCCACGAGAGACACCTGCTGATCTTGGTTCTGTGAAACGCCGATGTTGCTACACCCACCCCCCTTCTTGAATCGTTGCTCATACCTTGAGTGGTTCAGTTAGTTTAGGCATGAGCACATCTTTCATAGGATGGTTGTTCTCTGAAGAGAAGCATGCAAGTGGTATTGGTATCTTGAACTCGTCTCTGTGTGTATCAAATTGGTAGGCTGAGAATGAAAGTGGGTGGAAATAGGCAGAAAGCTTACCGATTTCTCGCAGCGATCGGGGTGCGGTCATTGAAGAATCTCTCGACGATTTCAGTCCAATTACGGCCGTAAACCCGCACTGCACACTCCAGAGTGCTATCTTCCAAGAGTGACCATCTCGAGCGATTGATGATGGGATTAAGACACTCATGCCATCTTCTTGAGCATTCTGCCAACAAGCACGATTAGTCTGTGTTGTGGATGGAAATCTCACAATCTTACGATCTGCTTGCCGTGTGCCCACGACCTCTGATACTTTGTTCCACCTAACAGAAATGTCAGTATCGGCTGTTGATACATCACGATGTAACTTTTTCACCTGCAACCGTGCAGTTCAACGCCTGCCTCAAGCCTTTGGTCTTCATCCTGTCCCCATGGACCTTTAGTGACCACAATTCTTAATGCATACACCCATCTCTTTCTACAATCCTTATTAGTTCGCCCTTCCAACTGAGTCGCCACCTCCTGCCAGTCAATGGTTGTACTGTCTGTGGTAATACCTTGAAGTGAGCTTGCCCGTAGCCAGCATGAATGGAACACTTGCTCATTGCACTACGTACCGTTCTGAGCTATAGCCTCGCGAAGCAGCGCATCCTCACTTTTTGTCCAACGCCTCGGCCGCTTTCGTTTCTCTGCCATACCAGGAATTGATAGGTAGGTATGTATGGCCGTGTGGATAAAAGCTAGTTGAGTAGCTCAGTGGACGTAAGAGTCTTCACCGCACGATCGATGTTGAATTTTTCGAAGCAAGGCGCAATGCTTTAAGAGTACACTTTTGGCGCAGTGACATGTTATCTGACATCTTCTGGCAACTAACAGCCGTACTGTAGAAACGTGACCAAAGGCTCAGAGCAAAATCGATTCTCACATCAGCTTTGTGCGTCCCTAGAAGTCCTTAAGTTAATGAATAGTGAGCAGTGTCTTTCAGCGGCGTCATGCTTCTCTTATGCACCACAAACAGGTTCATAGCTTGAGATATTATATATGAACCTGACACAACCACATAAGCTGATACTAAACTGACACATACCTCATGTTCTTCTCTGACAGGCAAGTAGGGCATAAAAGCTTGTTTTGCTCACAGAACCTCTGTCGTCTACAAGCCGGATTACCAGACGATGTGAGGAGCACAAGTAGAAATCGAAGCCTTTATTTTATCACTCCCATCTTAAGGCTGTCAGGGACGGGAGACGGACAAGGTCTCAATCTTGTGTTTTATTGAAGCATTATCTATTACCCTGATCAGTTTCAGACAGTTTCGGCGAGGCCTGGTGCACACTAGATATGCCGTAAGCAGCAAGCTTCAGGTATGCTGTAAGCTGCAGTGGTTGAGGACATACAGAACAAAAGGAATATCATGTCTTTTCAGCCAATCATCTTATAGTACATTACAACCCCAAAACTTGACGATTATGAGATAAGCTTCTGAACCTCAATGGGCGGGAATTTGGAGATGGTGGTCAGACAAGGCACAGTTACCTCATTTGCTGACAAGGAGTGTAGGACAAAATACACCGCCAGATCCTTATGAAGATATCCCAATCTATGGGTTACCCTGTGCCTCTGAAGGATTGAAGACCACACTGGGACCAGACTCTTCGGTCTTTCGGGGGTACTGCTATAGGCTGGCTGTATGCCTTTCGGGCCTCGGTGTCTGCTTTATCATTGCCTGGAAATGCCTAAACGCGCCGGATACCACCATACGTATGAGATCCTTTAAACTCACTATACTCCACCATCACCTATCATATGGCTGGCTTACACCGCCAGATCCTTATGAAGATATCCCAATCTATGGGTTACACTGTTCCTCTGAAGGATTAACGACCACACTGGGACCAGACTCTTTGGTCTTTCGGGGGTACTTCTATAGAAGGGTTTACCGGGTAACCGTCTACCTTACACCTAGTAGCCGTCCAGCCTGATAGGGCTTATACCCGTAGAATTAGGCGCAACACCGTTAGCCCTAGGGCGTGCTAAAGGGCCACTAAGCGCCCTAAGTTCCAGGGTACGGTCCCTTGAGAAGTCGTATGATTCGCTGCCTAAATTCTGGACCCCTACTGTGGTAATTTAGTGCCCGGCATCGGTTAACCTAGCTGAATTCGGAACGGTGCGCGGGCAGGCCGAACAGCGGGGGTTTGTGCGTGGGGCCCTTGTACGCGCGTGGATCATGCACGAAAACCCTGGATCTAGGATGTGAGTCCTATAAGGTTGGACGGACACTAGGTGTAGACGGCTCGCGGGTAGAATAAGAATCCGAACGCCAAGAAGTGAAAGCCCCACCAAAATTGACTGCTGAAAATTCGGATTCTTATTCTACCCGCGAGCGGGACGGTTACCAGGTGGACCCTTCTAGGCTAGCTACATGCGGGCCTCGGTGTCTATTTTACCATTACCTAGAAATGCCCGAACGCGCCGGACACCACTATAGGTATAAGATCATTTAAACTCACTGTACTCCACCATCACCTATCATATGGCAATATACCCCCCACACTAATTTTATTAGGTCTGGGGTTAATGTTTTTCGCTGTTCCTTTTCATTTAATTGAATGTTCCTTCTTATATTTCTTTCGACAACTACAACATCTGATTGATTAACGTATCTATTAACAACACTCCATCGAAACTAAGCCAATCAAGTCAACGGTCCGGCAGAGTCACTGTTATCAAGGCTGCCAGCAAGGTAGCATAATAGATAGGGGTAGATAGTTCATTGTAGCAGATTACGTTGAAATACAGCAGCCTGCGTCAAAAACACCAAAAATTCAATAAAATCAATTGTGATACACAACGTTGTTTTGATCAAGTGCGACATGAGAATACACAGTAACTTTGGTGCAAACCGATGTGGCGGCTATGTCACCTAGCTGCCAGTACAGTAAGTATATTGTCACAGTAAACACACTTCTCTGTATCAACTTGGCTGCTACTGGTGCTGCGTGAGCCAAGTTGGACGGCAACAGCGAGGTTATCAAGACGTACATGAACATTGTCTGCCATTCTGGCGGTCGGAAGTGAGAGGGTTTGCTCTAGTCCTCTGGATGTAGCTTGAACTTAGGTATCGTATGCCTCCACCTGGGAGCCAAGTGGTTCGTTTCCTCTGAAGATCTGTTCTTCGGCTTGATATCCCACCCAGCCTGCGCTAGCAGTAGTCGTCTCGCCTCTCTTTTGGGCTTGGGATTCATCTGTGTAGATGATGATATCCTGTTTTGAGAAACCAGCCAGCGTTGTTTTGAAGTCACGAGCTGCTGCTTCCTTGGATTGACCTGAGATATATCCGATCTTGGCAAGGCATGTTTTCTAATCTGCAGCTGCCTTCCACCGCGAGTATTCTATAGGATCTATGTACTTGGCATCGTTTTCTGTGAGAGCTGTCATGCATCTCAGCCGAGTATCTGGGCCTGGAGGATCTCTCAGTCTTACCTACCTCTTTCAATCTTGTGAAGCCACGTGTGCTAGCTGTCTACAATCCAGTACCTAGGTACTTTTCTCCAACCCCTGCTTCTCGCTCAACTCTGTCTCCACCTTCCTACTCAAGGCCTCCACACTCATAGTAGGATGTAACAGTTCCAGTAGCGGAACATTGACACCCGTCGCTTTGAAGAGCCAGTTCCTCAACTCGGCCGCCACCATGCTGTCGATGCCATAGTTCTTGATCGGCTGCACGCGCTCGATATCGTCAGTCGAGACGAAGAGCAATCTCGCCACGCGCTTGTGCATCCGGTCAACCAAAGTGCTGCTCTCATCGTCGTCAACGACAACGATGGCATCGTTCCCCTGACCGTCCGTCGCTGATTCCAGATAGTGAAACGCCGAGAGAAGGTGCGAGAAGCGCGGGTCGCTGTACCACGTCATGTCAGAGACGGGGTACCGCTGATTATGCGCGAGAAGTCCCCTAGGCTCCAGGCCCGCAAGTAGGTGTCCCCTACTGAACGAGTTATCTGCCGTGAACGCCGAGACCGCGGCCGACGATTCCGATATCGCGGTTTCGCAGTATTTGAGAAATTCTCGTTCGCTGTTTCCGTACAGACCCATACGGTTCAGGTGCTCCTGATACTGTAGGTTGGAGCTGACGATGCCGACATCGAGCATGTGGCCGAGGGATAACGAGGTTGCAGGGAGACCGAGCAGCAGCCTGTGGCGGGCAAATGCGTCCATGAAGGAGTTGGAAGCCATGTAGTTCCCTTGGGAAAGAGAGCCGAGGATTGTAGTCCACGAGCTCCACATGATGAAGAAGTCCAGAGGGGCGCGTAGAAGAGCCTCGTGCAGGTTGATGGTACCAATGACCCGCGGGCGCATCGTCTCGTTGAAGTCCTCCAATGTCATCGCATCGAAGAAATCATCCTGCGAGCCGTTAAACAAGGTCGTGCGGATTTGTGGATAGGTTCTTCTCTCGAAGATCAATACTCACATTGAGCTCCAGCGGTGCCTGGATGACACCTTTGATCGTACTCCACCTGCCGTTCACGGCCCTTTCCACATCTTGCTTTGATGCTACGTCTCCTTTGACAACGGTCGCCTGTACCCCGATACCTTCGAGCCAAGCCAAAAACTGTCTCGCCTCTTGACTCACAGCACCAGATCGAGATAGGAATATAAACTTCCTTCCACCTCTTCCAACCATCCCTGCAGCATCGAGCTGTCAGTAAATGGCAAAAATAGGAAACTCAAGGATATGAAATCCAAATTGAATCTCTCTCGAGTCACTTTTGTGGACTCCCGCAGCACTTCCTGCAAGCGCCCGAAAATCATTGAGCAAATAAAAACTGCCCGATGTTACTTACATTTCGTGAAGCTCCGACCCAAGCCACCCAGGCATCCAATCAACAGATACGAAGCATCTGCATCGAACGAGACAGTCGTGGCCGAACGGTGAAACTGACATGCTGATTAGTACAGACGAGCGTCCACGACTGGGCATTGCGCTCACTGGAACCTTGCCCTTCGAATCCTTCGAATCCAGATTTATCACGGCGGTAGAGGGTGTTGGCCCGCTTAACGTCCTAAAAGCTGCCTGTAGGTCGGTGACTTTGAAGACCTTGGTGGGATAAGTTTTGAGCGCTCCTTGGGAAACCATAACTTGAGCTTCACTCATCAACCTATCGCCCAATGTCAGCATATTCACATTTCGCTTGACAGAAGCAAGCACTTACTCCGCGATGATGCTCGGTCTGGTGTGTGCCATGCTCTCGAAGTCTATCGAAGTGATGCTCATGTTCTGCTTGCGACCATTTCCAGGCGCGCTGCCCTTCCCAAACCTGACGAAGCGACCCAGTGAAGCCACCAACTGCTCCTTGATGTCCCCAGCACCATCTGTGACGACGACGTCAAACCCTTTTCCAGAGGTGAGTTTCAGGAGTTTGGACGTGGAGTTTTTGGCCCCTGAGGGTAATATATGCGTGGATGGGACACCCAGATCGGACAACATCCGGGCATTTTCTTCGGCTGTATAGATGGCGGCAACCTGACAACCAATTAGTTTCTGATCCGGAGAGAAGAGGAAAGGTAAAAAGTACCTTGGCTCCGTGGAACTTTGAGACCTGATAGGCGGCAAATGCAAACTCACCCGCATCCGAACGAATTAAAACAGACTATAGAGCATAAGCTTTTGTTAAGGAAATCATGGATGATGTCTGTTCACTTCTCCATTTTTGACTCTGCCAATCGTAGAAAGCGAGTATATTGCTGAACACGTCGCAAACCCCGCCGTTGCCATCTGTGATGTTAGCACCTTCTTACCGAAGATCAGAAGCAGACCTACTTCAACCAAGCTGCCACTAGACACCTTGTGCACAAAGCCTGCCTTCTCCCGTACAACATTGCCCAGTCTCCCAAATGTAATGCCGAAGACTGGATCACCTGGCTCGATGGTTGTGACAGCTGCTCCGACACTTTCGACAGTGCCGAAAAACTCGCCGCCAGCCGGATGAAGGGAGTGACCGTTTGAAACCGAGTCGCCAAGCTATGGTTACATCAGCGGTATGTTCATATTTTCCAGGAAATGACCTACCATTTGACCCAGTCGAAGTGACTGAACCTTGATCTGACAGCTGTCATCTTCCAACTTCTCCACGAAGCGTTGCCCTTCTTCGAGGTGGGCGGTTTCAAGAGCAGCAGGCTTCTCTAGCACGAATTGAAAGACGGTTTCCTGAGGAAGCTCGAGTTGCGCCAGCCTTTTCTCAATCCCCTGTGTTGCTTCGTTGAGCTCGTCATCGGTAGTTAAGCGAGAAACATGAATAAGACCTCCTTCGGCTCTGAACTCAGCGTCTCCTTCCGGAGAATGATTATCGGCCAGCTCCTCAAGCTTCAGCAAGTCCTCAAATGTTTCAAGCAGAGGAACGGTAGCATCGTCTTCGATGTCTGCTGTGAGGAACTTCAAGGACTTCGACTCGGTTCTGAGTGCGCTGACCAAGCCAGTGATCATCGCGTACTCGGGGTTTCTACCCGCTGCCAAGCTACCTCTCGTCACCCATAAAGAGGAGCTCGCCGTAAGTATCTTTTGTTTGAGGCAGTCCCATTCTTCATCAGTGACATTGGTGAACATCGGTTCGTCGATTTCAGTCAGAAAGATTGCCCTTTTGTGCTGCAGGTCGCTGGATGCAACAAGTGGCAGAAGTTGAACCGAGTACTGCCGGGCCGTTAGGAACAGTGCAAGTTCGGATACAAAAGTCGAAGGCCGATTCCTGTAGATCTAGTACCTTCTAAGCATCTCGTTCAGTTGAAATGGAATCAAGGGAATATTCACCAGTGTGAGCTCCTTGGAAGCGGGCAGAGTGCGTGGCACGGGGGCTTCAATTGTTCGAGCGAATATCACTGCTGCTTCCTTGTACTCGGCAAAACTATCCAGCATGATATCGACACCTCTGAAGCCCGACTGTGGAAGAACGTTGTTCCACATGGCGTGTGTGAGGAAGGGCCCTTCGATTCTGCGAAATTTGGCGTCTTGATCCCCATTCCAGAAATCAGAAAAGGTACCCTTGTCTTAAGTCAGCTCACGGAATGGTTGCAATGGAGCGGAACTATCTTTTTACCAGAATCATGACCCAAGATAATCTCGCTGGAGGTGGTTAGCTTAGTATTGTCCAAAGTAGATCAAGGGACACAAACGCTGGACAATCTCAAAAAGTGCGAGGTGCCCACCGGGCTTGAGCAACGTTCGTATATTTGCAAGTGTTTTCTGTATATCAGTCGTAGCATGGATAACCTGTTCACATCGTTAGTCGGCGGTGAATATTCAAGAGTGAAGTGAATACTTGCATTTGAGGCGATAACCAGGTCAAAGTCTGCGTCAAACCCCTGCTCGTTTGCTGCAGTCTGCATGTCGAATGTTGCATATTTCATGCCCTTATACTGCTTGAAGTTGTCATGGGCTTTGGCCAGAAAAGAGCTGGTGATGTCCGTAAAGGTATAGCTCTCGTATCCACGGTACAAGGTGTCGCCGCGCAGAGCAGGCACAACTTCTTTCGTCGCACTTCCAGTGCCACCGCCCACTTCGAGGATCTTCAGACGGGGGTTCTTGTATGAAAGAAGCTTGATCATCTCAGTGAGAGCTTTGTTCCCTGCTGAATAGAGTTCCATGTACTCATAAGTGTCGTCGAGCAAGTGATCTTGGACCGCGGCCTGGATTCCGGTCATTTCACCGCTGTATACTGCAGGGAGACTTTGATACATGTGTACCATGAGACGTGTCTCCGGAGCGTGATGATCCATGAGAGCAGCAGAAAGCCTCTGCATCTCCGCGTCACGCTCTTGCGGCGTTTGTGCCACAATGGTTTGGCCTCCTGGCAGCTTACCTCCCTTTGCAAGGTTCACTTTCTCTGCCATCCAGTCCAGATAGCGCTGGAGAAAAGGTATCTTGGATCCCCGGACGAAGAACTCATTGTACTGTTCGTGAAACTGTACAATCTGATGCAAGGCGAGTTGTTCGAGCAGCGGAACTTCGGGCATCTCACTGCTGCCGGTATGAGGGTACATACGCGCAACTTTGGAGCTGGTAAGAAGGTCAAAGTCCGGCTTCCAACTCATTCTTGTGAAAGGCGCCGCATGCTCGCTCGGCTGCGGGGTCGAATCAGCCTGAGACGCAACGAACGTGATGTCTGTAGCTCTGACAATCTGAGCACCACCGTCAGCATCGGCAACAACAGTGACACTGCTCGCAAATCCGCGCTCATCATAGCGGGTAGTCTTGGCGCCTGCTCTGTGGAAAGCTTGAATCCTGGTAGTGGAAGTGGGCGTGACTTGGATACTGAGACTCCCAACGGAAACAGGCAAGAACGCCGAACCGCACTCGCTGGCGCGACCTCTGTGGTATGCAATGATGGCCAATTGCAATGCTGAGTCGAGTGTAGCGGGGTGTAAGAGATAGCGGGATTCTCCATTCATTATGTCCTTGGTTGGGTTCGACGACAGCAGACTTTCGGCCTCTCGCGTGTCCCCATTTCCGTGGACTTGGATTTTGGACAGTCCCTGGAACGTGGGTCCGTAATTCAGCCCAACACTGTCAAAGGAATCATACCATCTCGTGGACGAGACCGGCTTTTGTGCTGGGATCGGGTCCAAAGTGGCTGCTTCTAATAAATCTACTTTTATTAGCGACAACGAATAAAAGATCTGGAAGCGCGAAAATACCTTGTGATTCAAAAGAGTATGCAACGTTGCCGTGACAGTGTTCCGTAAACACATCGTCGCCATCTGCATTCATAACGGAAGTCACAGTAAAGCTCCATTGCGCCCCGTTACTGGTGGCATTCCCAGGTTCTGGCCGGAGACTGGTAAGCAATTCCAGACCACGGTCGTCGTCAGGAATGAGGAGTGCAGCAGAAAGCAAGACGTCCTGAAACTCGAAGCTTTGGATGAGAGAGATGTCAATCGCATGGACCTCTGCAGCTTGCAACGCAGCTTCCACGGCTATAGCAAGATAGCCAGTCGTCGGAAACACCGCGTTCGTTCCGATCTAGACATTCGTAAGCGTGCTGGCACGAATGCGATTGATGATAGGCAGGGGGGCTAACTTTGTGATCCTGCAACCACGGGACATTCTTCGTCGTCAACACATTTCTCCACACGGGCTCATTTCGATTTCCGCCTGGGCTCCTCGAGCCCAACAAATCGTGGCGCGGATGAGTCCGAAGGCGGAATTCTCGCGTCCAGCGGTTCTCGAAGTAAAACATGCGATTGTATTGCCATTGGTACTTGGGCAGATCCACAATCAACTTGCCAATTCTACCACCAGAGACGGTGTTGGTGAGGCTATCATAGTCTTCCATGGAGTTCAGGCGTAGCAGGTTGACATCGTGGCCGTTGACGAATAAAGCTCCAGCTGTAGACAAGACGTTTTCAACCCCGTCCTTCTTTCTCAGGAGAGTCGCCAAGTATGGGGGTAGCTTGCTTGCTTTCAATGATTGACCGACCTGACGAATTGGGCCTTGGAGAGCTGAATGGGGCCCTATCTCGATGAGGTAATGAAGGTGTACGGTCTCTGCAAGTTTGGACAGTCCTTGGCTGAACCGGACGGGAGACTCAAGGTTCCGACGCCAGTATCGTGCGTCCGGACGTTTCTTCGTGAGATCAGCGTAAACCGTAGAAAAGAAATCCCTCTGATCATATCCTGGGATTCTGTCGGTCGGAGAGAGCTGGGAGAGCATATGGGCGAGTTCTCCCTCGTAACGTTCCCCTAACGCTTTCATGTGGGTTGAATGGTAGGCATTCCCGTCTGTGTGCAACAGCCTGGCGAAGATGCTTTGGCTGTCCAACCTTTCCTTCAGGCTTTGAACCTCGTTGGGATCTCCACTGATTGTCAAGCTTTCGGGAGAATTGTAGCAAGCGATTGTAAGAGAGCCAAGATCCTCTAACCATGGGCCGATAGCCTCTCTACCTGCGCCAACAGCTATCATAGCCCCTTTCCTCGTGTTTCTGGAGACTGCGCGGCCACGAGCGTATGCAACCACGATGGCTTCTGCAGCGCTCAAGAGCCCGGAAGCGTAGGTAGCTGCTATCTCCCCTAATCTCAGACTTAGTGAAGTGCAGCTGGAAACTCCTAATATCATTGGAGTGTCTTACCTGACGAATGGCCGATAGAGACAACAGGTTTGATGTTCCACGACGAGAGCAAGTCAACCAAAGCAACTTGAATAGCCGTGACAAGTGGCTGAGACATAGCTGCTTGCTGGACCATACTCGATTCCTCGGGTGCATGCAACGCAGCTAAAATTCCCCGTCAGACTTTCTCTCGCGCCTAAGCAGTGAAAGCAGGATGGATGTGACCGACCTTCAATTGTCCAACTTGGGGCCTCAGTCAGACTCTTCAGGGCACGGTCCATATTACGAATACTCTGCAGATATGTGGGAAAACTATCCATAAGATCAAGACCCATCTGAACCCACTGTGCTCCCTGACCTTCAGAGCATTAGCTTCACCCACGTCTTCCTCGAGAAGAAGTACCTACCCGTGAAGACAAAGCCAAGGTTCAAGTTCCGCGACCCCATTGCTTTCGAGATCGTGAGACCCTCAACATCCAGAGAACCGACCATCGTGTCCTGCGAAGCTACGACGCAAGTTCTGCTGGCAAGCTTTGAGCGCCTGCAGCCCAACGTATAGGCCAGGTCGAGAATGTCGTATTTCCCGGCGCGATCACGGAAGGCCGCAACATTTCGTCTGAGCGTTAACTCGTTGTGCGCAGAGAAGGTAAGCAAAAACTGGCGTCTGAACGGAACGGAATGACCGTTTGTCCCGTTCGTGCCGTTCGTATAACCGTTCAAGTGGCTCTTGTGGCCGTTCACAAGACCAGATGATTCATGTCCCTCTACTCTAGCTTCAACACCTCCGCAGCCGGGTGCAAGGTGTTCGATGGACTCGAGAATCGTGTGGGCATTAGCACCCCCGTATCCGAAAGAGTTGACGCTTGCTCTTCGCAACTCTCCTACCGGCCAACCCGTCATCTCTTGCACAATTCTCAATTTCCCGTCTTGGAGATTGACTAGAAACGCATGTCAGTGGCTCTTTATGGACAACAGAATGACTCGGAAAGCTCACTGTTGGGATTGAGTTTCTTGAGTCCGAGGATGGGAGGGACGACGCCGTGTTCGAGGGCAAGAACAGTTTTCATGATTCCCGCAATACCGCTCGCTATCATTTTTTCAGTATGTCGAAGCTCCCTCCGAGAAACCATCAGTCTGACAGAAATCTAAACCGCACCTGGTTCACAATGCCCCATATTGCTCTTGATCTACCTAAGCGTCAGTGGGGAAAACGTTTGAACAACAAAAGGAGCCCTACCGATCCAATATGCAAAGGACGATCCGCCAGCCGTTTCTTTGCAAAGAACCTGCCGATCGCTTCAACCTCAAGCGGATCGCCGACTGGCGTTCCCGTGCCGTGGCATTCGAAGTAAAACGTTTCGTTGGGATCGAGATTGCCCGCCCGCTCATACGCTCTTCTAATGGCACCTTCTTGCCCATCCGGATCCGGGTGTGTGATGCCGCCCGTGCGACCATTCCTGATAATCAAATCAACAGACATTTCGATGGCAAACGGGGAAAAACGAAAAATACGTACGCATTGATGGCAGTGCCTCTGATGATCGCTCGTATCGGGTCATTGTCAAGAATAGCTTGCTTCAACGGCTTGATGTACAGCGCACCGATCCCATCGGCTCTGGCATAGCCATCCGCCGCGGCGTCAAAAGTCTGGCATCGAGAACTTCTCGAGACCGCTCCCAGGGAGGCCGAGAAGACCTGGCACTCAGGCGTGAAGATGAGGTTGGAGCCCCCGACGATAGCGGCCGTGCATTCGCCGGACTGGATGGACATACACGCCAAGTGCAACGCATACATGGAGCTCGAGCACGCGGTGTCGAGCGTCAGACTAGGGCCGTGCAGATTGAAGACGTAGTTGATACGGTTACTCAGCAGCGCGATGCCGCCGCCGGAGATGCCGTACGGCTCAGGATACTCCGTGTCGCGGTACTGCATGAGCTGATGATCATAGTTGAAGTTGCCTACGAAGACGCCCGTCTTGGAGCCGGACAACGTCTCGAGCGAGGCGCCTGCCGACTCCAGCGTTTCATAGACTACCTCGAGCAGCTTGCGCTGCGCAGGGTCCAGGCTCGTTGCTTCTTGCGGCTTGATGCCGAAGAAGGTGGGATCGAACTGGCGCGGGTCTTCGTTCAGGAAACAGCCGCCGCGCGTGTAAAAGGATCCGGGCCGGCCCGTCTCTGGGTGATACCAGGATTCCAGGTTCACGCGTTCGGAAGGGAAATCGCTGTATGAGTTTTTCTTTGCACGCAGATACTCCCATAAAGCGTTTGGTGTGTCCACGTCCGACGGACTCCCTGCCTCACCGGGCCAGCGGCAGCCTGTGAAGTGGTCAGTGAGGCTCAGGTGGGGTACAGTCGTCTCAGAGACAGGAAATACTTACCCATGCCGATGATAGCTATGGGCTCCACCGCTTGGGCCAAAAGGTTCGCTTCTGCCATGTTGAAATGCTTCGTCTCGGATGTTATGTTAGTGAATGTGGTTCAAAGATCTCTATGTTGAAGGAATCAGAAGAAGTTGATGGCGTTCTCCAGAGATGGGGCCCAGGACCATCTAAAGGCGACGAACAAAAGCTGCATGTCGTTCTGTGACGAGATTTCACGCTGTACTGCGATGTCACTGGACCAATATGACAGATGCATAACTCGCTGTTGTCGCTGACACATGCATATCTCTCCTGTTCCACGGATGCGGACCACATCTGGACCAGACTGTACGCGCATACCGCAGACCCCGAAGTGCATGTGAGGGGAAGGGAGCGAACAAGACCATATCTAGCCCAGGCTCGGAGCAGACACGATCAGTTTGAAACGGCCACTAGGTACTCGCCGAGCATGTACAGCAAGCAGGCGCTGCGGTGTTGATGGAAGTAGCAGTCAATTCGCTTGGAGGGCATTGTGCGTGAGGATTCGTTTCAAATCCTCGTGATGACGAGACCGACGCAGCGGAGAATGTTAAGTTGAAGGGTGCAGCCAGGAGTGGAAAGGACGTGGACTAGAGAACCTGACTATGACACTTGTTGGAGTGAGATAGGCTGTATGAATATTTGAAGCGTTTTGCAAGGCCGACTAGTCAATTAAGCCAAAATTGGGAGGAGAAAATGTTTTAAATGCAGTCTGCATGAGATGTACTGTACGACCCTCGTTGAGTCAAGAACTGGGTGGCTGGTGGGGCTTCGTTTGGGAAAGTGGTTCAACTAACTCAAAAGACAAGTTCCCTGCCAACATCTCTACAATAACCACAACACACCAGGACACACCAGGACCGCGGCACTTTCCGCTCTCCGAAGATCTCAATTCTTGCCATACTTCGCTTTATCAGCAAGTCCTATGATCCTCAAAACCTTCTCTCGACCCCATTCCCTAGCCGTGAGATCCGAATCGAGGTACTGTCCCGGCCTCACCAACGGACTGTCCACCGTCCGCATCTTGGCCTCCGCCCACGGCCGCGCCACAAGCAGCACGCTGAGTCTCTGGTGCTTTCCCTGCACACCCGGCGGCGTCACCACACGGTGCTTGCCCGAGTTCAGCAGCCCGTTGGTCATGATGTGCATCACGTCTCCCAAATTCATAATGACATGGCCTGGAAGCGGAGGAACGTAGAACCAGCTTTCCTCCGGGTCAAGCTCCGTGTCCAGCCGCTTATACTCATTAGGCGCATTAGTGATCTGCAGACCGCCCTGCCAGGTAAACAGTAGGGCAACGCTAACGGCATCGCGATGAGGGGGCGTCGGGGGCTCCGCAAGCGGCTTTCCGTCTTTAGGGCTGGGGTAGTTGAGAACGTGGACGAAATCTCCAGAGTTTTGGGTCAATTGGTGGATGGAGGTGAAAGTGCCGCTAAGAATCTGGAGCTGCTTCTCGAGGACGGAGAGGATCACGTTGTGGATTACGTTTGCGTCGCGCAGGATTGAGCGGAAGAGAGTCTCGTAGGGCGCGAGGAAGGGGGGAAGTTCGTAGTCTTCCGTGCCGGAGAAGAATCCGGATTGGGCAATCTTTATATCTCCGAGTCAGCCAAATCTTCACGATTGAATTGAAGGAAGCAGCTCTTACGTTGACCATTTCCATCTTGTTTGGGTTTCCTTCCGCATCGCATCCCGTCTCTCTGTATCTGTAAAAATTCTGTAAGCCAACACACGTAGACGAGCATGTATACAAAGACTGTACGCACCCTGTATCGAGGAGGCCCGTCTCCGGAGGGCGGGTTTTGAACTTTCGCTTCTCGTCCACAGGGGCGCCAAAGAATTCTTTCGCCGCCTGATGCACTTGCTCGGCCTCTTTGACCAGCTTCACGCCCTTCTCATGGCTCATAAGATCAAGGTAGCAAAATCCTTTGTCTTTGCAGACATCGAAGAGCAGGGCGGCCTCCTGCTCGTCGCCATCGAGAAGTTTGGCCAAGCTGATCCTTGCCAGGTTGATGATGGGAAGGCCATCTGGAAATGGTTCTGGATAGAACTTCGAGCTCAGGTCTACTTCCATTGTTTTCGTAGCCATTTGGAAAGCTTAGAGTAATACGTGCGGGCTTGGAGAAACGTTTGGATTTCAAACTGAGTGTTTTTTTTCTCTTGGAAAGAAAGAACATGTGCAGACTGCCGGAGAAAAGAGCGTGCTAAATCCAGCACATTCACTGGCACTTGTTGTTTATGCATGATGGACGCCGGGGCGCTAATGGAAAGCGCGATCAGTTGGTAAGCTTCGTGCACCCCATTCATGGGCTTGAGCGGACCAGACAAGGAACGTACTTTACCTATACTGCTGATCTACACTAATCAGCCTGCATTCAGTTACAACATTATGAGGACGTACGTACGTACGTGTGCGATCGATTAGCTGGGGTAGTCAGGTCAGTGGCCATCATGGGTGTGGGGGCGGGTTGAGAAGTGGAATTGCGTGTGTACCCAGGTAGCTAATCTGGGGTTGATGGCAGAATGCGTATCGTGGTCAAAGTCTTAGATCAATTTGGTTGTATGGGTGATGAGTGATGTTTTTGCCTCAGTACCTCAGACGTGCCATTGCCCCATTGGCCAGCAAATTGGTTGCTAAGCCTATTCGGGCTAGCATGGCTGACTATGCAGCAGGAGGGCGGCACCGCCCGGCTGCGTAGTCAGCATCGCTAACCCGAAGGGGCTTGGCGCCCGGCTTGGAACACGTCTGAGGGACTGAGGCAATGATGTTTTCGATGAAGAGTACAAATGACTAAGCTAAGCTAGTGACCTGCGAACATATCTTCGTCGGAACCGAAAGAACCAGACTTGATGATTATAGATACATGTCTTTGACCACACCCCACCTCACATCTACCTTGGGCTACCTAATAATTCCATCCCAATCATAGGTAAACACCATCCCTCACAGCCTGGACCGACGACTCAGGAAGATCAAGCTCAAACAGACCATCCGTTTGATTCCCCGACACCTCAATGAACTTGGCAATCGTCGCCTGATCCTCCGGCAAGTTCATCAGAGGAATGAACCTACCGAGCTGGTCATCCAGCGAAGCAATCGTCGGATTCAGCAGGCTCAGCGTCACTTTCGTATCGTTGATCGAGTGTTGCGGGAAGAGCGCAATCCGTTCGGCAAGCGCGGAGACTTCGCTTCGAAGCTGCTCCGTCGTGTCGTAGTAGGTATTGAAGAGGCCCAATTTCTCCCCGGTAGGGCCATCGAAGGCCTTCGCGCCCAGCAAGTACTCCATTGCGCGCGCCTTGCCGATCACGGGTCCTAGGAAAGGCTGACCCCCCGCAGCGGCTGTGAGGCCGATGGAGTTTTCAAACGAGCTTGCGAGCGCGTGGGGGCCCGCAAACCGCATATCCATCTGGATGCTGAGTTCCTGTCCGAGACCAATCGTGCGGCCGTTGATCTCGGCGATGAACGCGGTGCTGGAGGTGTTCAGGATGTAACGCGTACAATCGATGACCCGGCTGAAGATGTCGGATTTGGTCGGTGTGAAGGGCAGCTCGATGTTGTGCAGGTCGTAGTGGCCGAGGAACCAGTCGGGGTTGGCGCTGTCGAAGACGACGACTTTGGGGGTTGTTTTATTGGGGGCGGGCTGCAGCGAGTGCAGGAAGTCGAAGAGGTCGGATACGACGAATGCGTCGACGAGGTTGATGGGTGGGTTGTTGAAGGTGGCCCGTGTGACGCTGCCGTTGCTGCTGCTTTGGAAGGCGATTTTGCCGTAACGGGATACAGAGGTGGAGTTTACGGGCAACGCTCGCTGGTGGGCTGCGCGTGCAGCTGAAGCCAACAGTAGAGCAAACGCGATGATCCTCACACTTGAAATCAGCATCTCGACAGAGTAGCTGCTTGTCACGGGGAGGGCACGAGTACTTGCCTCTAAGGACTTAGGACTTGCTTTTCAAGACAGGTCCACCGGCGCTCAGAGGGCTTAGAGCTTGCTTTGCATAAAAGATTGCATATGCGGCTGGAGTTGAGTAGAGCTGATTACCGTCTGCATCTACATACCTACCTGTATTGTCTAGGTCAAGTCTGGGTAATGCATAGGCGTCTACGGCTGGAGCTTACCTATAATTACCTATAATATTGAGCCGAATGTCACCCTCATGTCTGGGTAGAGTCTGGTCCCGTAACTCCACAAAGCCCGCCGAAGGAGCTCCAAGGTTCTTTGTTCCACAAGCCTCATCGTCATCGAGTCAGGCTGCATGTCACACAGACAGGAATGCTTGGTCATAATTGTCGGCGATCGGCTTAGGCTTGGCCGATGGAGCCTTGAAGACGTGGATGTTTACACTTAACCAACAAATCAACTCCTCTCTCCATCACCTCCCACATCCACAATATCGCATACAACACCACATCATGGACCCTCTACCATTCAAGCCAACGAGACATGATGTCTACGACTTCATCTCTCCCACCGCTGGCACCAAGAATGCAGCTGTAGGAAAGGCCGTTCTCGTTACGGGAGCTGGATCTGGCATTGGAGAAGTACGAACTCACTTTCCGAATGGCCTCATCTCATCAACATCTTCTTTGACTCTGACTGAACAACTGACATGTTTCAGCATACCGCCATCCATTTTGCCCGTGCAGGAGCGACTTCCATCGTCCTCGCCGGCAGAGATGCCAAGGCCCTCGAGGAGTCCAAAGTCAGCATCCAGGCCGAATCCCCCAAATGTCACGTGCTCTGCGTCCCAACCGACATCACCGAGCCCAAAGCCGTCGCAAACCTCTTCCAAAAGGCCGGCAAAATCGACATCCTCATCAATAACGCTGGATCCACGGGAACCATCGGCCCACTGGCGGCGACCGACTTTCAGAAATGGTGGATGGCTTTTGTACGATGTTCCCTCGATTTTTGACTTTGGAAATCAAATTGCAAGCAGGTTAATATCTTACAGGACATCAACATCCGAGGCACGTACATGGTTACTTGCGAGTTCCTGAGACTGCTTAAAGGCGGTCCCGGTGTCGTTCTCAACGTCTCCTCGCGCTCCTCCTACGTTACTGCTCCGGGGATGAGCGCGTATCAGATTTCGAAATCGGCTCTCAACAGGTCAGCATTCAAGACCCATCTGCCCACACTTGTATACTAATACATCTATCTTCCAGACTCACCGAGTTCGTTGACAAAGGTATACATCCCATCTCACTACCCCTTGGTTTACTTTACTCTCCGCGATCAGAGTCCCCACACCTTGCAGCGTCTAACAACAAAACAGATTATGCTTCCCAAGGCGTCGTCGCGATCGCTTTCCATCCCGGTGGTGTTCCAGGCACCAAAGTCGCCGATGCTGCGCCCGAGTGGCTTCGCAAGACTTTCAAAGATACCCGTGAGTCCCTCCCCGCCCCCACTCATCATCATCACTCTCGCACCAGCACAGAGGAACACCCAACTAACCGATCCCAATCCAGCTGCTCTCCCCGCCGCCACAGCCCTCTACCTCACCCTCCCCCGCGCCAAGTACCTCAGCGGCCGCTTCATCAACGCGCAGTGGGACATGGAAGAGCTCGAGACACACCGCGAGCGCATCATCTCTGAGGATCTGCTGAAGATGCGGGTCTTGGGAATTGATGACCATCTGTGAGGTCGATAGGTGTTGGGCGCTTCGGGACCACGAAGAAGGCTGAGGGTACCCTAGAAGTTCGAACCGGCGACTCTGATTTTCTCCACTTGACTGCTGCCTAAACGGTAATTTCTTGTGGTAATTCTCGTTCCTTTAGCTAGTCTTACCAATGGAAATCGCTTCTCCTGACATGCTTCTCTGTAACCCTGGTGCTTATGAAATTCATATTTACCTTAAGGATGCATTGGTAGCTCGCTTATTAGCGTGTGCAATTTCAATGCGATTGGCCTGCTGCCCCCGACCCCGACCACGCTTTACATGGTAGACGTACTCAGAAAATCAGTCATATCTTCTACGTACGTTAACGGATTTTTATAATTTTTAGAGCATTAGATATTAAAGATTAATATTATAAGCGTTAGAATTCGAGTACTAGCTTATAAGTATAGGCATAGGCATAGATAAAGTCTTAGCGTACCTACTATATAGAATACTTAATAAAGTCAGTCCCTTAATTATATCTCTTTAGAGATCGGACGGATTTTTATTATTTTTAGTGTACTAGATACGTTAGAATAATACGTATCTCTTAGCCGACTTAGTTATATATATCATAAGCGTTAACTGGCTAATTTATATTTCAGTAGAATCAGCAATTGTGGGGTCGGGGTCGTGGTGTTGTAGCAGGCCAATCGCATTGAAACTGCACACGCTAAAAGAGCTTGGCAAGCTCTATACAACCCCAGCAGACGCTTTCAACCATTTTTCTTCTACCGTCTTCAATCTGCGCCCTTTAGAGAGCTATTACACTGTATTATGTCAACCCTCAGTTATGAGCGCTTGCAATTATTCCTTGATGCGAATCAGCGTATGTAATTCCATATAAATCTATTGGGCGAAAATAAATCTATCTAAAATGATAATCTAGAAAGAGAAGAAGATAAGAATCTATCGCAACAGTGTATGAGAGCACATGGGTGTATTGAAGTAATCTGCCTTGGTTCCCGAGGGACCATCAAATGAGTGTATGGGTGCTTTCTCGATATAAACAGCGAGTGTCATGGGCACAGACACAACTGATGATCTGGATATCACATATGTTGCAACAGAATCCAGTCAACAACAAGCACCTCACGACCCAACTGGCACAGGATTCATAAACCCAAACAACCCTTTCGGATCCCACCTTCTCTTCAACTGCACCAGCTGGTCCAACTTCTCGCGATACCACACCTGCGGGCCCTCGTCGCCATGCGCATACGTCATGTACAGCTCCAGATCGTCGAAACCGCTTGTGGCTGCGAAGGCTGTGCGCGCTGAGGACGCGAATTGGTTTACCTGGGTGTCGATGCTGGGGTCTGCGTAATTGTAGCCCCAGAGCCTTTGCATTCTCTCGTGATCAGCTAAAATTCTGCTGACTGGGTATATATCAAGATGGGGGGAAGAGGGGGGAGAGGAGAAGAGAGATGGGATCAGGAAAGGGCCACAAACACATGATTTGTAATCTCGCGATGCTTCTGCGGCACCGCCGTCTTCCCCCCATTCGCCTGCAGCACCGCCTGATTCGGAAACGTCTCCACAAACGCTGTACTCAGCCGCGTTTGCGGATACTCCTCATACAGCCTCGTGAAATTCTTCACATGCGCATCCCACGTCGGCACATCCACCCCGGTCGCGCCAACCGTGTACGAATTAACGTGTTTCCCCTTGTCACACTGCCTGTCGGCGAAGAGCCCGAAGGCGGCTACGGAGACGAGTTGCGAGGCATGCACGTAGGAGATGTTGCTGATGAGCGGGTGGTTGCGCGTGAAGGGCGCGATGAGCGCGCGGCCTTCGGCTTCGGGACCGAAGTAGACGGCGTTGAGGAGGATGTTGAGCTGGGTGTGGGTTGTCAATTCTCCATCTCTGACTGACGGGGGAAAAGTAGTACAAGGGATACATACCCCTCCATGGGCATCATTATAATTAATCCCCGAGATGAGCGCCAACTCCGCCGGCAGATTCTTCGACACCTCCTTCAACGCCTCCCAATGATTATGGCTCTCATTCGCCGGAAAGATAAAATCCGCATTAAACGCATACCCGCCATTCGTCTGATCAAAGATGTTATACGTAGCCCACAGAATGATCCCGAAGTTGGCGCCGCTACCGCGGATGCCCCAGAAGAGGTCTGCATTCTCGGTTTCGGACGCTGTCACCAATGAGCCGTCGGCGGTGACGACCACGGCTGAGACGAGTGTGTCGAGTGTGAGCCCGTGGATGCCTTGCAGCCGCCCGACGCCGCCGCCGACGGTGGCGCCTACGATGCCGGGACAGGCGCAGGAGCCGGTTGCTATGTCTCATTTTAGCACAACTGGCCCCCTTAAAGAAATGCTTGCTCGAAAACACATAGGGAAGGAATGCATACCCATCTCTTTCCCAGCATTCCACACCGTCTCAAAAACATCCGAGTAGACGTTAGCTCCGCCGAGGGTGACGGTGCTCGCAGCGTGGTCGATGGTGACTTTCTTGAAGCTGCTCAGATCAATACTAATCCCGTTCTTCAGCTTGCTCAGCGTTATCGAAAGCCCATGGCCGCCTCCGGTAGCCAGGAACGGGATGCCCCAGCGTCCGGCGGTTTTTACCTGGTAAGGTCAGTCAGCTACGTCTGTTGCAGTTTTTGGGGCGAGGGGGGTGTTGGAAGGGGAGGACTGGTCGTACGATGTTTTGGACGTCGGAAGCGGTAGCGGGGACGATGGCAGCGACGTAGGTAGGCTCTTCGTATACGGTCCAACGCTGGGTCGTCTCGTTGGCGTATTCGGGGTCGGAGGCAAGGACGATCTTGGCTTTTTCTGAGAGGCTGCTTTGGAAGGTCTGGGTGATGGTCGTTCTCTCTTGGATGGAGAAGGCCTTGGAGAGCGGGAGACAGGCTGCAAGTACGAGCGCTAGGAAGTTTGAGGTGATCATTGTAGCGGTCTGAGGGAGATCTGGGCTCGATGGCTGGGAAAGAAGAGAGGAAGAAGGGTGATCCGAAAATGAGAGCGTGGTTGAAGGACTGGATTCTTATAACCTTCACAGCCAGCCCTACAAGCTCAAGCTGGCGGAGTTACACAAGCCGCCGTATTCGCACCGGGAAGAGCGTGCTGATTGCTAAACTTAGCACGCCACCGAGAAAAATCCTTTACGAATATCTCAGCCGTCTCACATCAGAAAGATCTTACATACACGGCACGGCAGATATCATCTGGGAACTCACGCGGCAGACAGAGTACGTGTGCAAGCTAGCTGGTGCCTGGCACGGGAAATGTGTGACACACTAGTTAAGCTTGGTGGAAAAGTAATGGTATGGAGAGGTGTGTATGGAGGATTGTGACGTGTGCGGCGTAAGGCATGAGACTTGAGTGCTCATAAGAACAAAGGCTGACTGGGTGGCAGGATTATTCTAGGTCTTACATCAGAAAGATCCTACACACAAGGCATGGCAGGAATCCTCTGGGAACCCACGCGGCAGATAGAGTACGTGTGCAAGCTAGCTGGGGCTGAGGCCGGGAAATGTGTGACACACTAGGTAAGCTTGGTGGGAAAGTGATGGTATGGAGAGGTGTGTATGGAGGAGTGTATGAAGGAGTGTGACGTGTGAGGCGTACGGCATGAGGCGTGAGTGCTCATAGGAACAGAGGCTGGGTGTGCGGCGGGATTATTCTAGGTACTGTCAGGCACCATGGATTCCAAATCTGGGCGGGAAAGGGGTCGATGTGACACACCGGGTAAGCTTGGTGGGAAAGTGATGGGATGAAGAGGCGTATATTGAGAGACATGAGGCATGAGGCGTGAGGTGTAAGACATGAGTGCTCATTAGAACAGAGGCTGAGTGGGTGCCTGAATTATCCTAGGTAGCTTCAGTCACCACGAGTTTCCGAATTGAGGCGGAAAAGGGGTTGACCACTAGGGCTGCGTATTCAGCAAGCACAAATTCACATCGAGAAAAGCGTAAGAAACTGTCACTGAGCCCTGGAGTGTTCTACGTAAGATTTTCTGATTGAGATACGGCTACCATCGGTAATACCGGAGCCTGGCGTTATTTATCCAAGCAAGAAATCGGAATTTCAAATCTTCAGAGCTGCTAGCTTGAGACAACAAAGAATCTTGGCTCTATTATCATACTATCTGTCAAGAGAGAATGGACTCGACGCGTTTCTCCATTCGAACATAAAACCCTTCCTGTATGAACAACCACCAATTTTTGACTTGAAGAAGTTTCGGGTCAATTATTTGTATCTGTTTCTCAAGATGGTTAGGCATACCCAAAGGGAACATCTATGCTCTCACTCCGGGCTTGAGTCTCACAACTTACATCGTAGTTTAGAACGAGCAGAGAAATCAATTTTTTGATTTCTAAAATTCCGATGTGCCGTCCGATACAGATCCGGAAGCCGGCACCAAACTAAATATGAAATCCCGAGCGTCAGCTAGATGCGAGGGTGCGTATGGAACGGAACAGACGATGCCAGGAGGCAGACACAAAGAAGAAGGTTACCGACAGTCAAAGTGCTTTGTTGCAATCTGTTCTTGTACTTCTCATCACCCTCCAACCACCTCTCCGGTCTCCAGAACTCGGCGTCCGCGCCGAAGGTTTTCTTGTGTCGATTGACCACATACGGACTACCCCCAACCCACGTGCCCGCAGGGAGATAATAATCCCCAATGGTAATCCCCCCTTCAGGCACCACGCGCTCAAAGGGCAACGCGAAGGCCGGGTGCAATCTGATAGCCTCCCACATGCAGGCATCGAGATACGGCAGGCTCTGTATCTCACTCAGTCTGGCATGCGGGCGGGTCAAATTGGCGGATCGCAGCTCAATATGGAGTTTCTGCATGCTGTTCGAGTTTTGCAGCAGGTGAAACATCATGGTTGTTATGACGGCGCCAACGGAATCGGAGCCCGCGATGATGTTGGTGAAGGTCCAATTGGATACGATTCTGTGCGCTGTGTCAGATGCGTAATGCTCACCCAAGTATCGTCTGGCTTGGTGCACTCTTACCCAGGAGGGAGCTCGGGGTGCTTGGCTGCAATTTCCATGAATTTGGCTAGGAAATCCGGCCGCTCGTTGAAACGATCGCCTTTCTCCATCTGTTCTTGCCGTTTTTGGACGGCGCTTGCTACAAATTGGAGGATTGGGAGGGAAGGCACGCGTCTTATTGCGTGAGCAAGCCAGTTCTTGAAGAGGAGTTTGTCGGCCCATGGAATCTGAGTCAACTGGAAACCCATCAGCACCTCATAGTAGGGTACTGGCTCTCACCCGGACAACTTACCGCTGCCGCGTTCTCCATGTAAGTGTAGATAGCACCCAGCATGCCCCCAACATCCTCTCCCTCGTCGAGAAACGAATACCGCTTCGAAAAGGTTAGCGTTCCCATCACGTCGAAAGCATAGTACTGGAGCCATTTGGCGAGGTCGAAGATAGTGCCATGTTGCAGATACCGCTTATCAACGTTCTTCGCAAAGCATGCGAGAACTTCATCTACAACAGGCTCAAAAGCCATCGCGTTTGTCGCCGAGAAGAGGGGCGCCACTGGGCTTTTGATCTTCTTGAGAGCGTCTTCGTCTGTTGCGTTGAAGACTGTGACGCGGCCGCCGTCTGGCGTGTAGGACTTGAAAATATCATAAAATGGGGCCTGTTGTAGATAATCAGCGTTTTCAATGCAAGGAAGGAACCCAATGGAAGACAAGATACTTTTGGAAAGCCCCGTCTCATGGTATGAACAATCGGAATCGCATCAGGGTCATCAAAGATCACCATATTGGGACCGATTCTGACAACTGGGCCATATTGCTCATGTACGTGCTGGTGAAATAGATGGGCCTGCTTGGTCTTGACCCACAGTACCCGTTGAAGATTGGTGAAGGTGGCCCAGAAGGGACCAGGAATGTGTCTCAGGCGCCAATACGTTCGAAAGAGCTGTAGGGCAATGAGCAGGGGCACTACTCCAAGTAACCCCATCACCAGCACTGCTAGGAGATAGTTCCCAAAGATGATGTCTAACACGGTCCGCATTGTGAAAGACTTCTAGACTCTGAAGATGTGGAGTCGAAGGAAGTGAATGTCAGCGATCGGCTTTCAGTTAACGGAGCTGAATTAGAATAGCTTTTGCACGAAGCTGGAAGTCATGTAACGCCATGCTATCCCGGTCGCGGGGACCAGACTGGGACTGGACTCAAGATGACACGGAATGAGACATATCGGGACATGCTGGTAAGCGCATCACGTCAGCACCGTCATACCCTACTTTACACATACCTTACGAGCTGCCTTTTCCAGCGTGTTCCAAATTACTTTACTGATTCACTCAGCTCACGGCTTAGTTCTATCTCCGTTTCCCCTTCCGCATGCTTAGAACTAGGGAACTATCGTCAGCGTTGTACCTTCACCACTTCCACGCCCTCTCTTCAGCACCTTCCGACAAACATGAATTCTGCTTCATCTAAAATCATCTTCGTTACAGGTGCCAATCAGGGTCTAGGATTTGCAATCATCCAAGTTGCTGCTCTGCGCGACCCAAAACCGACCTATGTCCTAGCCTCTCGAAATCGCCTGGCTGGCGAAGAAGCCGTAAAGAAACTACGTGAGCGGGGTGTCACGGCCAAGATCGAAGTCGTCGAACTGGACGTTACCAACGATGAGCAGATCGCAGCCGCTGTCGACTTCATCAAGACCCGATTCGGAAAGCTAGATGGTGAGTGCTTCCTCTCGAACCCAGCCTACGCTCAGTTGGCTTCCTGACTTTGAGACTCATACAGTTCTTATCAACAATGCCGGAATCAGCGGCCCTATGCGTCCCCCGCCCTCAGAGTCCCTCTCCGAGATGCGCGCGCGCTACAACACCATCCTCAACACGAATCTAACCTCCGTCGCCATCCTTACCCACGCCTTCATGCCCTTACTGCACGCAGCCCCGGCCCCGAGAATTATCAACGTCTCCTCCGGCCTCGGCAGCATGGGCAATGCGCTGATGCGCAAGATGGGCCGCGTCCCCGCCTACGGCGCCAGCAAGGTCGGCATGAACGGGCTGAGTGTGCATCTGCAAGTCGAGGAGAATGACCGCGTAGAGGCAGGCATCCGCGTGAAGGAGCCGAAGATCAAGACGTTTATTGTGGCCCCAGGACTGTTGCGGACCTCTTTTACGGGTTTCTCTGAGAAAGGTAGGGATCCGGAGGAGGGAGCGGAGGCGATTGTGAGGTTGGTATTGGAGGAGGTGGGTTTTGAGGGGGGAAGCTTTTTGGAGTGGGATGGGGGCGAGCTTAAGAGAGTTCCGTGGTGATCAACTGCAGAGCCTCTTCTTTAGCTCAATAAAGTATGATGATTAATCACCACAGTTGGGGACTAACTTACAGCAAACTATATTGAGCAAAGAACAATAACTGTCAGAAGAACTACAGTCCTTATTCACTAGTGAGATAGTCACTGTAATTTGAGTGTTATTCCCCATTTGTCTATTTGAATCTAGCAAAACACACATGAATACTTGAGTAAATTAATTCTAGATCCTTGAACAATTACATTCAATAATATTATTTAATCTGCTTAATTGCTGATAGAGTGGCTGCTGAGTCAGCGTTGCCCTGACTTGACCCTGGCCTTGCCTCAGTCCCTCAGACGTGTTCCAAGCCGGGCGCCAAGCCCCTTCGGGTTAGCGATGCTAACTACGCAGCCGGGTAGTAATACGTCTAAGCGCAAACTTTTATTTCTTTACTTATAAACTCCTTATTTATTAATAGTATATTAATAATATTAGTATTATTTACTACGGGGTATATATAGAGTAAGGTATATATCTTAAGAACCCTAATTAAGCGCGAAATAAGTTAATAACGTACTAATAGGCTCCTATAGCGCCCTATTTACTCCGTAACCGCTTCTACTAAACTACTATAGTACTAAGTTTACCTACTTTAAGTCTACTACCTATTAAATAAGCCTACTAGGCAATTTCTAAAAACCCGGAGGGATACCCGGGGCCGGCCCCGGGCCGCCCCGGGCCCCAAGGGCCGTGGTTTGAGAAAGCTTGCCCTAGGGCCGCAGGGGCAGACACGAGTCCGCCCGGGGCCGCCCTAAGATTAGGCTTCCGGGCACTAGGTGATAGCGTCGCGCCACCCTAAGATTAGGCTTCCGGGCGCTAGGCAATGGCGTCGCGCCACCCCACGGCTAGGCTTCCAAGCACTAGGTAATAGCGTCACGGTTCCCGCAACTAACGCTGTCGCATCATTATCAACACCCCGAGTTGATATAACTACCACGCTGTCGCCCCTAATTATGGCCCACCCTGGCGCATGGACCCCGCGAAGAAATCGGCTGAATCGATTGATTCCAGGGTCGCTTTTAGGGTGGCGTTGGGGGTGGCTCTAGGGTACGCTACCCGAGTCCCCCGTCGATCATGGAACATTAAAACTTTTGAAGTTCTGCTTAGTAGTAAGTCACGTGATATGGCTTCGCTTAGTCATCAGTCACGTGACTTCCTAAAATCTATGAACTGATAGATTCTAAAAATACTGCTTAGTTAGTAGTCACGTGACGCTACCCTTGGAGCCCGGAGCGGCCCCGGGGCCGGCCCCGGGCCTGCGGGCACAAGGCCTTTGCCAAGGGCATAGGGGCGAGTTAAGATCTTGCCGACGTACTCTAGTAGCTTAGATACCCTACCTAACCTACTAACTACTAGAAAAATAAGCTACCCTATTATTATTATCGCTAGCTAGCTACTAGGATTTTTAGAAATTTAGAGTTAATAGACGGCGACAGCGTTATAGACGGTTTATTAGGGGCGGATTAGGCTAAAAGTAGGCTAATTAGAATTAGAAGAAGTAAGAGTATAATTAGGGTATTAACGTAGCTAGTATTTATATAATAGAATTCTATACTATTAGATAGGTTTTATAGTTCCGATTTTAAGTAATTATTTAATATTATTTAATAGTTAATAGCTATATTAGGCTATAGTATTTACTAATTATATAGATTATTAAGTTAGTAATTTAATTATTAAATTACTAATTTAATATAAATAATAGCCTAATTAGGCTATTATTCTAATATTCTTTATAGTTAATCTATTACTTACCTATATTTATATCTATTCTATCCCTCTTATAACCTTCCTCTACTATTATTAATAGTTATTCTATACCTCCTAGGCGTACTTAAAGTCTTCTAAGGATATCCTAGGTACTAGTACCTTTACTATTACTATCGCTAGTACGCCGGATCCTCCTTCTATATCCCTATAACTAAAGATCTAAATATAGCGCGATAAATATATAATTACTACGTATTTATATAATTAGTAGGAAGATATTTAGACTAACCGCGTCGAGTCGGTACTTCGAACTCGAGTCGGGTACCCGACTCGAGTCTTGGCGATTCGATACTAAAATCTAGTACCAAGTACCTCAAGTTAGTACTAAGGTAGGTACTAAGTACCTCGAGTCCGTACCTAGGTAGGTACCGAGTATTAGTACTAAAGTATTAACTCGAATCGCTAAGGCTTTTTTCTCTAGTAATATTTTCTATTTTTAGTAGTATTTCTTATTATATTTTCTAATTTTTTTCTAATTATTATTATTATTATTACCTAGGGAATTCTTAAAAGTAAATAAGGTAATGTAAAAAGGTAATATATATCCCTAGGAAAATAACGACTATAATATTAGTAATATTTTCTTTTTATAGTAATATTTACTATTATATATAGGATATATTACTATATTACTAAGTATTATTATTATTACTACCTAGGGAATTCTTAAAAGTAAATAAGGTAATATAAGAAGGTAATATATATCCCTAGGAAAATAATAACTATAATATTAGGAATATTTTTTATTTATTATAAGGTTTCGTACTATATATAGGACTTACTAATAGACTACTAAGTATTATTATTATTACTAACTAGGTAATTCTTAATAGTAAATAAGGTAATATAAAAAGATAATAGCTAATTAGCTATTCCTATAGAAATAATAACTATAATATTATTAATATCTTCTATTTATAGTAGTATTTACTATTATATCTATAACTTACTACTATATTACTAAGCATTATTATTATTATTACCTAGCCTAGCCTAGGTAATTCTTTAAGGTAATGTAAAAAGGTAATGCATATCCCTAGGGAACTAAAAGGGGTATTAAAATTTTAATTAAAAAAAAATCTATTTTTAGTATAGGAGTAATTCTCGAAAAAAACTAGGGTTCCTTACTATTTTTTTAGGGGCTTAGCGTCTTAGCGATACCTTGGCGATTCAAGTCGGGTTAACCCGACTCGCCAAGGTATCGAGGCCTTAGCGAGTTGGTACTAATAGCTAGTACTAAGTATTTCGGTCGGTACCCGGAGCTGGTACTAAGTATTCGGTCGGTACCAATTCTTGGTACTGAATCCCGACTCGACGGTTAGTCTAAAGATATTATCGCCGGCCTTTATATAAACGTGCCTCTTATACCCTAGGAACCTCTTAATAATAATAATATCCTTCCCCCGTATTCCTCTTAACCTACCCCGCGGAAGTCCCCTTATAAAGAGAAAGGTTATAAGAAAGCTAGGCTATATAACGTAGAGCTATTATAGTATTTAGGGAGGTATAAGAGAAGGGGGACTAGGAGCTTAAATATCTTATAGTTAGATAGTTATAATAAAAAGCGTAGGAGAGGTAGGTAGAAGGAATAAAGTATATATAAAGGAACGCTTATTAGTATTAAGGAGATAATAATACTTATTAATTATACGCTTACTAAAGCGGGTATATATAGACTTTCTAGTATAAATTTATAGTAGAAGGATATATAGCGGGACTTCGAGATATATACCTACTATTCCTACTCTTAGAATAGTTATTAATAAAAGGTAGTAGTACTACTTAAATAATATAAGTATAAAAAGGAATATAGTAGGAGATCTAGGTATATAATAACTAATAATAACCTAACGTAAGTATTAGATTAATAGTAACTAATAGCTAATAAAGTTTAGGCTAGAAAATATAAAAAGAAGTAAGATATAAAAGATAAGAAGGAGAAAATCTAGGATTATAATACTAGACGAGATATACTCTCTACTTACTAAGGTAAAAAGGCTATAAGGGAAATAGAGAATACTAGTTCTAACGAAATTCCTTCCTATAAAGAAAATAATAAATAAGACTCCTTCTTAGAAGGCTTACCTATCTTACTCTTATTTATAATAATATCGCTATTACCCTCTAGTATAAGTATTATATTAAAAGGTTCCCCCCGCTAGTAGTAAAGCCTAAGTCCTTAATACTAGAGTAATACTAGCTACTAGAGCGGTATTAATATTAGGAGTAATTTTAAGGATAAGGTTAACCCTATTAATAGTATTATCCGTTAGCTATAACGACTATAATAGTAGAATAAGAAAAAGAATAGGGGGATAAGGCTATAAAAGGATAGGTAAAGACCTAAATAAGTATAAAGGTCTCGTCTAACTTAGGATATAGCTACTATTTTAGTTAATTTTATAAAGTAAAGTTTAAAATTCTTTAAATCCTATAGTATAATAACTCCGGTAATAATACTTATAAGTATTAGTAGGCCTATATTAATAAGTAGTATTTAGGCCCCTCTACCTCCTAATATTAATATATCTATAATAACTAGTACTTAGGACCTAGCCTTAATTAAGAAGCTAGAACTTGTTTATAAGTAATAACTTAATATTAACGCGGAACTTAAATATTTAATTAAAGGAATATAATAGACTTATAATATATTAAATACGCTTTATAAGGAGTTATAGGCCTTTATAACTCTATTATAAAAGTAAATAGGAGCCTAGGAGGACCTTATTAAAATACTTTATATAAATTAAGTCTTATATTAATAGTACCTAAGTAAAGAGACGGAATAAATATAAAAAATACTAGAAAATATCGCTAGTAAGATTAGTCTTACTATCCCTATAAATAATAATATACTAAGCCGTCCCTAGATATCTAATAGAAAGGTTATAGGTATAGTATAATTATATATTAATAGGCTTAATAGTATTAAGGATATAGATTAAGTAAGCGATAGTAGAGACTCTAAAAGTAATAATAATAATAGTAAGTAAAGGAGAAATATTATAGAGGATTTTTATATAGAAGTTAATAAGGAGCTTAGTAAAGATAGGGTTAATAATACGTAGTAGGAATATCATAAGACTAGTAGATATAATACTTAGGTATATTTTATAGCTCTAATATCTTCTTTACTATAATAGAATATAGGAATATTAGGACCCTAAGCTTATCGCACCTTATCTATTAGTTATAAGTACCCCAGATTCCTTTCCTAGACTAGCGCGAATATTAGAACTCTAATATTTCTTCGTATTCTACCTACGTCTACCCCTATACTCCGTGATATTTTCTACTTAAATAAAGTTATATAGCTCCTATTCCGCTATTTAACGCTCTAAAAATAATTAAAATTAATATAATACTTTTAAAGATATATCCTAAATAATAGATTTACCTACTAATATTAGTCCTACCGTTAATATCTTAGTATATTCCTACCGCCTAACTAATTTTTTCTTCCTACCTCTTTAATATCTAATTATAGATATTATCCCTCCCCCTTATAATCCCCGCCTTATAAGCTATACTAACCGTCTTTAAAGTATTTATTATCGCCCTTTCTATACTAAATATAGCTCCTCTAGCTCCCTACTAATACCTTCTAAGCGCGTAGCTCTTTCTAACCTACACCCTAATACTATTAATAAGAGGGTTAGATCTTATAAGACTAACGGTATAAGGCGTATTAGACGCCTAAAGAATACTAATTTAGGACCCTAAGTTAGATCTATAATCCTACTAGTAAACCCTAGAGATATTACGTTAATAGAACCTCGCCTTAAAGAAATACTATTAAGTACTCGCCCTTATAACGACCCTAATAAGGGTATTACCCCCTAGTAGTATATAGCCCTCGCTAATATAACTATTGAAGTAGTTATTCCCCCTAGGATCCTTAAATAACCTACTCCCCTAATATTTTTAGACGCCTCCTAAGAAATTACTTCTTAGCTAGCTCCAGAATACTATCCCCTTATATATTATTAGTACGTATACTAATAGGCTAATAAAGACGATAATATTGAGTACTAACCCCCTATTTAACGAGGCCTATACCGGCGCTAGAATAATATATATCGGGGGCAGACGCTAGGCTAGGGATATTAAGTATATAGGGATCCCTATATAATAAGATATATAGAGCTTTACCGGGTTAATTAATTATTTAATACTATTAGTAATATATAACCCTATTATAACGTACTATTATAGAAAAATAAATATAGTAACTTAGGGGACGGTTAATAGCCTTATTATAACGGTAGGAAGAATAATCAGCTATCCCCTAACTAGTTATATAAGCTAGCCGATATAGACTTATTACTTAAAGGGCTATAAAAGGAGGCTAAGCTTAGGGTATAATTTATTAATAAATTACTTAGCGACGTAGATAATATTATTATTAATAGATAGTTTATAGGAAGGAGGACTACACGTAGTAAGGAATTTTTAGATAATATTATTAGTTATAATAACTATCTATCTTTTACTAGCGAGGGTATAACTAATATTAATACGTATATTAATTAAACTACCTTTTAGATCTAGGGGTTTATTTATTATCTAATAGGTCCCCTTATTACTAATAACGGCCTTAGGCTAAAATTCGCCTAAATCTATATATTAGATAGTATATAAGAGTAACTAGATATTTACTATTAATATTTTAATAATTTAAATTAAGATACCCTTACTTCCGCTTAGTATACCCTCCGGTTTATTAACCTATACGTCTAGGGGTTTGAATCCTACTACGACCGCCTTAAAGAGGATAAACTATAATATCCTATTAATATTATAAGCGTCTATATCTAATAGCTAAATCTTAAATAATAGGATAAGAGTACTTATAATTACCCTACCTTTATAGAAGTCGCCTATATTATAATAACTCCTAATAACGCTATAAGAGGCCGGATTAAGCGGGATATTTATATTAAAACTATTAAGGGGGGCCTTATATTAATCCCTAATTAGTATCCTTCCTATATAGCCATCTAATATCCGCTCCTATTTCTATTTAGTACATAGTTATAGTATAACCACCTCCTATTAGCTAGCTATTAGCTTCTAGGCGATTATCTACTATATATATCGCGATAGAACCGTATTACTAATACGCTCGCTTAGTATACTTTAATTAGTAGCGATAATAAACTAGAGTAGGAAGAGGGTAGCGACCCTAAGTAGGAATTAGACTAGCACGTCACTAGCGAGTATATACCTTAAGGTCGTAGTAGGTCTTAGCGAGTAATAAGATAATAATTTTATATAAAATAGATATAGGTAAGACTATTTAATATATTTCCCTAGTTACTTTCTAGAACTAAATCCGCTTAGTTATAAATAGTTCTAAATAATTTAGATAACGGCTAGGGGATAGTTAACATAATTTAAATAATTAGTTAATTAATATTTAGATCCGGCCCGATTTCTTTAATTATACTATTAATAGTGGATATCTATCTAGCTACTAGGCTACTAATATCTACATATTAATAGAGCTTAATAACTTAAATTAGTATTATTAGAATTAATAGACTATTCGGGCGGACTACTACTTTAGCCTAATAGATAGGCTTAATACTAATCTAGATATCTCGCTTAAAGATATTAGTAGTAATGTAACTATCCTCCTATTAATAATACTAGGAAGCCTACGTACTATAAAAGCGAGAATATAAGACGCTATAATAATAGTCTAAAAAAGGGGTAAACCTAAATTTTTTATTACCTTTATATATAATCTTAAGTAGCCTAATATTTAGAGCTTACTAGTATCCGGTTAGATATTAGAGTACTATTATAATCTAATTACTTATATCTTTAATTAGAAGCTCTAGGAGCTAATAAAAGACCTCTTTAAGTAATATATCCTTAATATTTATATAGCCTACTATTATATTATTAAGTTTTAGAAGTAAGGTCTCCTATATACTTATATTCTCCTTATTATACGGGAAGAGGATTAGATCTAGATAGTTAGTAATATTAATAGTATTATTTAAGTATTTATCCCCCCTTAATAGGATAATAATATACTATATAAGTTAGTCCTATAGTATATAGTTTATAATCACTATACTAGCGTCCCTAGTAATAGATATTTTAGTCGGGAGAAGAATTATTATAGTAAGGCTTTTCTAAAGGATTTTTATTAAGAGACGTCTTTTATACTTAATAGGAGTTATCCTTTCTATAAATATTTAGTTAGCTCCCCTAAATCTAATTCCTCTATTAATAATAGATAGGTTATCCCCTATAACCTATACCTATTAAAGAAATATAGTACCTATATTAATATTAAAATCTACGGCTCTATTAAGTCTATTTTCTATCTATATAAATATATTTATAAGGGACCTAATTAGGCTAATATCTCCCTTACTAGGAATTATACGCGTACCGATAATAATCTCGCTCCTAATAGTTAGCCGCGATAGTAAGGGGAGTTAGTAGATAAAATTATAGAGTTTTAGTCCACTTATTAGATCGGGTCTATTAAAGCTATCTAGAAGATACTCTTATTTAGTATAAGTATTATAAAGCCTTATATAAAGCGTTTATAAATCTACCTCCTAGATTAATAATATACCCTTTTTAAGCCGGCTAATAACTAGGCTACTAATAAGGCCGCTAAATAAAAGCTAATAGATAGTAATAAACTCTATAAGACTATATTAACAGAGTCTTTTAATATAAACTATCTCGCTAAGGAAGCTTATAATAATAATTAGCTATTACGTTTTATAAAATAGAACGGGAAATATCCTACTATTATAAGGGATCCGCTCGACTATCTATACGCGGATTTTCCTAAGGTCTTTACGTAGAATAAAAGAAATAAATAATAAAAAATATATAAAAAAGGGGAGACTCTTAAGTATATTAATTTTATTAGTCCTAAAATTAAAGATCTTTACTATTACTAACTACTCCTCTATTATATTAAGGGGGCTATATTATTTAATAACCTACGGATGGTAGACGGCTAGTTAATAGGATAGAAGGAGGCCTACGTAGAGCTTAGGTTAACTAAAAATAATAGATATATTAATAAGATCCTTAATAAGGGAAAGGATTTTTAGAGAGGCTATAAGCTACGTAGTCTTTTTATATTAGTATTAATTAAACTCTAACCTACTAACGCCCTTACCTTATAAAATAAGTATAAGGAGTATATCTTAAATAACTACTTATACCTCCTACGACAAGATTTTTTAATACTTTAGATACTAAATAATTATTATAAGTAATAGTTATTTATAGAATAGTACGCCCTTTACCTAATCGACGGCTAATTAGAATATTAATTAACCCCTAAATATACTAAGGATCTAACCTAATATAGCCTACCTATTTTAACTATTCTATTTAATAATTTTAACGATATTCTAAATAGACTTTTACGGGAAGAAATATCTTACTAAATCACCCCCTAACGAGGCTAAGGTCTTATAGAATAGGCTAAATACTAACTAACGCTACGCTACTAATTAGATTATCGCCGCTATTAACGCTAATATAGATAATAAATTTAGTACTCTAAGTATACTATTCTTCCTTAATAGTACTAGGGGGATCGGTAAGATAATAGTATAAAATACTATTATAAAAAAGCTACGTTCCTAGTAAAAGATTACTCTAATAGTAGCGTCTTCTAGTATTATATTAATACTATTATAGGGAGGTTAGACTACTTACTTATAATTTAAGATACCCCTAGACTCTAATACTACCTCCTTATATAAGATTAAGAAGGGTATAAATCTCGCTAAGCTAATTAAGCGAGCTTATATTATCTTTTAGGATAAGTCTCTTATATAGAGTTAATATAATATAGAAGCTATTAGTTATAGCCTTTAGGATATTTATAATAATAACTAGGCTTATTTTAGGGGTAAAGTAGTCTACTTTTATAGTAACTTCCGATAAACCCTCCTAGTTATTCCGGGAGGATCTAGTAGCTAGATTATTAAGGCGTATCTTTAGAAGGCCTATTTCTAGAATAAGGTTATATATTTAAATCTTACTATTAATAAGCGACTTAATAATCCCGACCTAATAGACGCTATATATTATAAAATAGGGCTATTTATAAGTAATCTCCTCGCTATTAGTAATAGTATTAATATCCGGAAAAGCCCTACTACTAATAAAGACGTATTATATTAGAAATATAGTTATACCCCTAGAAATACTATTAATAATTTAGTTAAGAATATCTATACTAATATTAGGATAAATATCTCTTAGAGGGCTTATCTATTAGAACGGGCTATTCTCGCTATTACTAATAAAGACGTTACTAGTATTAATATTAAGATAATATCGCGTATCTCTAGTAATATAATAATATACTAGAGTATTAATTATACTATATTAGAAGAAGATAATAAACTCTTCCCCCCTAAGTACTTTTATAGTTTCTATAAACCCTCCCTACTATCTTATAAGCTATATTTTAAGCTAGGCGTATTAGTTATACTATAAAGGAACCTTAATCCGCTATATCTATATGATAGGACCCGACTACGGGTAATAAGATATAGTAAGTATATCTTTAAGGGGGAGATTATAGGCGGTACCTATAACGGCGAGAAGGTAATACTATTTAAGACGCCGTTATAGTCTAAAGAAAATAATAGGCGGATTCCTACCCCCTTTATTCGTAAGTAGTACCCTATCTAACTAGTATTCGCTATAACTATTAATAAATTATAAGGCTAATTAATAAAGTACGTAGGTATTAACTTATAGACTAGGCTTACTTTATTATAATTGCAAATTATAGGGGTTATATAGTAATATAAAATCAGCCCATTTTTATAATAAGACTAATTCTTAAGAAATCTAAGAATTATTCTACGGGGGATCTAATAAACCCCCTAAAGAGACTAGTAAGCCTTATACGTTATTTCCCCTTACGGGTTAATGTAAGGGCGTAACGTATATTAAGCGTATACGATATATAACCTATCAAGTAGGTTATAATAATTACCTCCTCTCTTAAAGAAACTCGCCCTTAAGTTTAATATAAATAGCTTATTTAATTAAGTTTAATAAAAACCTTTAAACCTAGTACGGGATATAAGGAAAAGAACTTAATAAAGTAAGATTATAACCTATATAATATTTATAATATATAATATTTATAACTCTATATTATAGCGTAGTTATCCCTTACGCGTAGATATTATAATCTAAAGTATACGCGTTATATATAATAACTTTTTATACGTAATAATAATAGCTATACTAATATAGTCTTAGCGCCTTAGTATTATTATTATAATACCTAAAATTTTCCTTAATACTTTATTTTTTATAATTATTATTAATATCTTTTTAGGTACTTAGCGCCCTCTCTTTTTATATATATATAATATATATAATAATAGCTAATTATATAATATAGTATCTAATATCTTAATATCTTAGGTATTACTTATAAGTTAGTTTACTAGCTCTTCGCGTAAATATAGCTAATATAACGTAGCTTAATTTAATATAAAATATACGTAGTACGTCTAGCTTTTATAATAGAAGCTAAAGTAGATCTTAACGCCTAATTAAATAGTTAAATAAATAAAGATCTAGTTAAAACTCCTATTATAAATCTTATAAAGATTCCTATTAAAGATCTTATTAAGGAGCCTACTCCTCTACTATATAAGCCTATCCCTAAGCCTACTTCTCGCCCTAACTCCGCCGCGAGTATTAATAACCCGTTTAGCCTAGATAATAATCCGGTTATACCTACTTATTATCCCTCTTTTATAGATATAAGTACTTAGATATATCTTAACTATATAGTTAATATAAAGTAGTATATTATTCTTACCCCCGCTTCCCTAGCTATATATTCCTGGGGAGCTCCCCGTCTTAAGTAAAGTATATATAAGAGGTGTATTTACTATATTAATAAAGGACTTATAAAGTATAGGTATTTATAGTTATATTATACTTAGTATATATATTAATAGTATAAGTAATACTATATTTATAATTACTAATAGGAAGAAGATAATACTTAAGTAGTATAACTATTATTTAAAAGTCCGTTATAACTATAAACTAATAGGTTTTCCCTATATTCTTAAGTTACTTTTATAGTTATAGCGTATATTAATCACTTAACTACTAGATTCCTAATAATATAATCCTAGTTTATAATAAGGTAATTAAGCTCTATTAATTAATTAATAATATAGATTATCTAAATACTCTAGAGGGTAAATTAAGGCTTTAAGTAGCGGGTATTACCCTTATAAATATTATAATTACTATCTACTCTAAGCTAGCTTCTTATAGCCGTATTATAATACGTCTTAGTAGTAAAAAGAAATTAATAAGTATATTAGAAGTATAGACTATAATTCTTTAAATAATAGAATATATTAGTAAAACCCTTATAAGTATTTATAATATTAAGTAAGCTAAGGTATACTTCTCTATACTTCTACTATATTTATTAATTATTATAACTATTACTTATATATCTTTAAATAGGCCTTAAGCCCTTAGCCTCCGGCTTAGAGGATAAGATAGATATAGATAATAAAGAGTAAGTGCCTAGCGTAATAATATTATATTATCTATACTTATATAAGTAGTTAAGTAAGCTTTAACTACTTAGCGCTAGGTTCCCTTCTCCTAATTTAATTAAATAGTTTTTATTTCTTTCCTAAGTTATCCTTATATACTAGCGCCCCTAGGGCGTTTTACCTACTCTTAGTAGGTAAGATAAAAGAGATTAATACTCTTTATACTTACTTTTAAGTAACTAATTAAATATCCTTTTTTATTTTTACTAATTCTATCTTAATATTTATAACTCCTACTTTTAATAATAGTACTTTTACTTCTTATTAAAGTCTTCGCGTATTTTTTATATATCTTCTAGATTTTCTTCTAAAACCTATTAATTATATTAAGGAGGATATCCCTTCTACTTAATAAGATATTAAAGTTTACCCTTCTTTATCTTTTTATTTAAAATCTCTTCTAACTCCTACTACTTATTATTAATAATAAGTTCTAGAGGTAGTAGCTTAGGTATAAAGGTATTACCTTACCTACGCGTATACGGCTCTAAAAGAGAAATATAGAAAATAGGGTAGATTATATATATTAATAGTAATATTAGGTAATACGCCTACTTACTAATAGGTCTAAGGACACGGAATAGACTAATAAGCTTATAGGATAGCTTCCTACTTAATCGCTTTTACTTTAAATTCTTTATATTTAGTATAACTAAGTCTCCTTAGTTAAAAGATATTAGCTTATACTTCCTATTATAGAACTTTACCTACGTTTCTAATATATTTTACTATTAACTTAATAGGTCTTTATATAATTTATAAAGTTTTTAGATATATTATCTTATATCTAATACCTCCTCTTAGTAAGTTCTATCTCTAGAATATATAAGAATCTTAGGCTAATAGCTATAATAAAGCTTAAAAGGACTATAGCCTATTATTATATTCTTTATACTATAATATATAAATTTAGCTAGGGGTAATAACCCTACCTAATTATTTTATCTATTATTATAGTAAGTTCTTAAATAATATTCTAATATCTAATTTTAATATTCTATTTAACTATTAGTCTATAGATAGAAGGCTATACTTAGCCTATAATTTAATTTTAAATAGTAGTATAAATTAGACTAATAAGCGCTTATAAATAGACTCCCTTAATTTAATATAATATTATTAGGTATACTATACTTTAGGAAGACTTCCTTAAATAAGATATTTATAAGATTAGTTACCTTATAATCCTTCTATATAGGAAGGTAGCGAAGTATCTTCGTATATCTATTAATAACTATAAGGATAGTATTATAAATACCTCTATACTATTTATATAGGGGAAGATCTATAATAAAATCTATTATAATCGACCTCTATAGCCTAGTTAGCTTAGGAAGTATAGTTAAGTTACTATATAGTTAATATTATTTTACCTTAACTCTTTAATAAATATTATAAGAATTAATATTTTCTTTAATATCTATCTTTATACCTATCTAGGTATACTTTTAGTAAAGGAGACTAAGCGTCTTATTAACCCTAAAATACCCTACTAAGGGGTCGTTATAATAGCGTTTTAATAGCCCTTTATAGACTAATAAGTCTTTAGGAATATATAACTTTTTATTATATCTAAGTAAACCTTAATTATTAAATATCTATTAACCGGCTCTTTTAACTTATCTATCTATTATTTCGCCTGCGCGTTATTAACTAATAAAAATATCTTTTTACTAAAGTACTTTAATTAATTTAATTATAGACTTTAAAGTTATAGTATATACTATTTTATTCTCTACTATTATACTAGCTAGAGAACGTAGAATAAGTTATTTATAATTAATAGTTCTAATAATAGGGTTTATATTATAACTGATTTATGATATAGAAAGAAGATGATTCTCTATATAGTAGGAAACCTGCCTAAGTACGTAGAGTACGGAAGCCTTCTGTAAGGAAGGCGCGCTAGGTAAATAGCGCTATTAATAATAGCGATAATAAGTAAATACCTATAGTAAATACCTATAATAAACGAAGCTATCGTCCTAATAGCTATATATATCAGCTATTAGTAAATACTACCTTATATAATATATTAATTAAAGACTTTCAATAGGCTGGCGCTTAAAGTAAAAAAATATAACCTTATAAGGTAAGAAATTTTACTTTAAGGTACGAGATTTTACTTATATACTATTATTATCCTTAGATTATTCCCTAGCTCCTACCTTAGGCTCGTTCTTCTCTTTATATACCTAAATAAGATCCGGCGTATTTAATAAGTAATAGTCCGGTATCTATTAGTCGTCCTTAGGTCTATATCCTAGCCATCTAGTAAGGTATTAAGTAGACTAGCCGCGGCCGCGGCGAATACGGCGTTTCTATAGGAGGCGCTTAATTTCGTATTCGACGTCTCTATTAACGATAATAGGAGGGGTAGGAAGGCGGCGGCGTTAATATAAGTTATCTACTAGATTAGTAGTAGGTTTAAGATAGGCTATTAAGATAATATTATAAATGCGTATTACGTTAGGTAATTCTAACCTATAAGCGAGACGTCCTATTTATTTAAAGACCTTAAAAGGTCTAATAAACTAAGGACTAAGTTTTTTAGACGTAATACTAGGAACCCTATATCCCTTATATAAGCGTAGGTTCACGAGGTTATTGATATTAAAGAACCTTACTATATACTTTAAGTTATAATAATCTTTTATCGTAAGTAAGGTAAAACTAATAGCGTCTTTTATATTAATATAAGATGGTCTATATTCTATTATAGCGACCGGTGCTTAGATAGGTACTTAGGGTACTTTTATAATAAGTAACGGTACTTTTATATAAGGTAATAAGGCCCTTATTATTAAGGTAGTTATAACCTCTATATTAGGCTTTAGTAGGTCTAGTACCTCCCTTATTGAGAAGCTATAAAGTACTTTAGTAGGAGTTTTATTTATAGATATATACTTAGTAGAATTATTAAGAGTAGCTGTTATCCTTAGAAGAATAGATAGCTATAGCGAATTATATTTAATAGTGGTAATATAGTACTAAAGGGCTATTTTAGTAGTTTAGTTTAATTATTCTAATTAAACGTCTATCTAAGGATACTAGGCCGCTAAGTAAAGTACATTAACTTTTAAATAATAAAAGATAGTTTACTATAACTATACTATGAACTTATAATTACGGTCTAAAATTATTACCTAAGGTAAACCCTAGTTAATATCAGCTAATCTATTAAGTAACTTTACTACCTAATCCTTTACTATCTAGGTCGTCTTACCTAGAATAAGGGTAATTACTTTAGAAAATTTATACGTAACTATTAAGATACTATTAAAGCCTTCCGCTATTAAGGGAAGTACTAGGATAAAGTTAATAGTAATTATATAGAACGGCTAAGTAGGTATTAGGATAGGCTATAGTAACCCGTATAACTTATACCGTAGTATCTAATTATACTAATATTAAGGGTAATAGTAGATGAATTTATAAAGCTTCTTAGATAAGTTATAAATATATAGGCCTTTAGTAAGCCTCTTATATATACGGGCGTAGCCTAGGTGTCCTAATTTATTATATACTAGCTTAAATACTTCTACTTCTATAGTAGAAGGGATATATAGACGTAGCCCCCGTTTATTATCTTTAAAATATAAAATCTAATTAACGAGCTCGTATAGTAGGGTTACGGCGTTATTACTAAGGTCCTTATTTTACTTAACTATTTAGATAACCCTTACCTATTAAGGCTTATAATAGCTGGTAATAAGTTAATTATAAAAGGGTTCGCTTATTTCTACTAAGCTAACTGGGAAGTATTTTATAGATAAGGTATCTAACTCGCCTTCCGCGTCTTATTATAAATAATATTCACGACTTACTAGTCTTAATAAGGTATTAGGCACTATATTTACTTTACCTAATTTATAATAGACGTCTAAGCGAAACTATTAAAGATATTTTAATACTCTAATAAGGCGGAGATTAAGTTTTTTAGTTAAGACTATCTTTAAGCTCGTTTACCTTACTATTAAAACCGCTACTAAATAGTCTATATAGACTATAGTAGTAGGCTAATATCTCGTCTTAGCATTAGTAAGTAAACGACTAAGAAATAAAATAGGTTACTATAATTTTTACTTAGGGAATTTAGGTAGCGTAGTTACTAACCCTACTATTATAATAGTAGAAGAAGGGCCTTATTTATAAGTGTCCTTAACGATATAGTAGATAATAGCTCTAAAGCTAAATTTCTTACTTATATCTAAATTAACGAATAGTTAACGCTACTCGTTAAAGTAATAGAGGATACTTAAGGAGGTAATAACTTTTATAAGTAGTAAAAAGCATTTAATTCTTTCAAAGTAGGTACTAAGACCTTTAGTCTACTAGCTATTTTCTTACGTATATTACCCCTAACGCTAATTAACTTCGTAAGTAAAGTCTTACGCCGTAGTAAAGGTTTTATAATAGTAGTATAGAATACTATATACTACCTATTATAGCCTATTATACTAAGATATTTCTCTAGTTAACCTAGGGTGTCTAGGAATATAAGTATAATAATAGCCGCAAGTTTCTTAGCTACTATTAATAGACTAAGTGTATCGACCCTTTACCTAAGTAAATAGACGGAGGAGTATCTAAGAAATAACTTTTTAGGAGATAAGTATATATTATACTTATCTAGTTTACTAAAGACTTTACGGAGGTACTTAAGATATTTATTTAATAATATAGAGAAAATCACTATATCGTCTATATATGTACGGTAGAAATAATGAAACTCCCGAAGTATTATATCTATTATTTATTAGACGTACGCCGAAGAGTTCCTAAAACCTATTATAGGTATATTAAATATCTCCTAGCCTCTATAAGAGGCTACTATAAGATAATACCTATAGTCTTACTTAACCTACTATTAGTAGAAGAAGCTTACCGCATTGACTATTAAGATATATAGAGCATTCCGTAGTAAGGTAAGTATTTCTGATTAGAGGGGTATAGGGTAGGTATTAGGCATTATAATTTTATTTAATACTCTAATATTAATAACGACTCGGCCTTTTAGGCCGTTAGGCGTATCTTTCTAAATAATAAAGTAGGGGAAGGAGAATAGCGTAGACGTATTTATCTACTCTAGTCGTCCCTAAGGATAAAGCTTATTAAATTCTATATTAATTACTTCCTTATCCCTCTGACTAAGAGGGTATACGCGTGCTTAACCTAGCTTATATAAGTCTTCCTAATTATTGAGTAAGGGGATTTCCATATACTATAACTTAGGAATACTAATAATATTACTGGTATCTTTCTATAAGTTAGGAAATTTATTAACTACGGTAGTAATTAAGGTAGCTACCTAAGGCACGGCACCGTGAATTATAACTCTGGTAGGATGATATACCTTAATTAGTGAGGTATTAAGGGCCTTATTTACTTGGGCTACCTGAGGATTTAATATAGTCGCTTAAGGAGAGCTTATTATAGCTAAACTACGTATACTAAACCTTACCTACCTATTTATCTTAGCAGGGGGTTTACTTGCGAGAGCTTTACTATTAGGATTAATAGGAAAGTAACCGGCTAGCTTATATTCAGCTACCTTACTAAGGACCTAGTTACGTGTAAGTATAATAGGGCTATTAGTATTATTACGGATAAAAATATAAGATATTACCGTATTAATAATATATACATATAGTAATAGAGTATTTAATATCTTAGGTTTAAATATAAAATTACGGTCCTAAGGTAATTTTAATATTTAATACCGAGCGCCTAAGACTAGTATAGTTATTCGTTTCCTAGTAAATACTAAGGTAGTAATACGAGGACCTCGACTAATAACTATAATAGGTATTCTTATATTCTAATAGGATCTAATTTTTATTAATTTATCCCCGAAGTTAATAACTATTCTCTTAGGCTTTAAGATATCTATAGTAATAAGTACCTTAGCCGATAAATTATCTACGATATAAAATTCTTGTTCTATTAAAATAACCTTCCTATTAAGGCTCTTAAAGAATATAGGGATCTTAGCGAATTCACTAGCATTATATTTCTTATCGCCGATACCTCTTATAATTATAGGTATAGGCATCTTTTCTACTAAAGCCGTTGGAAATACTATAAGTAAGAAGTTTTAATTAATAAGACTTACTTAAGCGCTGGTATCTATATAGATATAGTATTTATCTCCCCTAGCAGAAAATACAACGGGGACTGTAATATAGTAATAACCCCGGAAGCTATAGCCTTTAATAGTAATATCCTTAGAATTAGAGCGGATGACTATAGATAATCTACCTAATTTATCTACCTTACTAGAGAAGGTAGGGGTTATAGAAGGCTTCGCCTTCGAGATATAGTTAGATTAGATATACCTATATAAGGCATTATTTAATTTAAATATCAAGGTATAGGCATAATATATTAGTTTAGGCAACTTTAGATTTATAAAGTGGTTTTCTACTATATTATTAATGCTTAAATTATCGACGGTAGTAGAGCCTAAAGGCTCTAGTAGAGACTAGTCTTAGTCTACCTATTAATCTACCTAAGACTAGTTAATGCCTTAATAGTACCCCTCCTTATAAGTATCGTATTATACTTAATTATTAAGGACCTTATTATTATTATTATCCTCCTCTTCGTCTTTAGCGCTTACTTAGTAGGCCTAGTTGTTATAAGGACGTAGAGTATTTACTTAGAAAGGCTTATTTTAAAAAGGTGGCTTGCGGTAGGGATTCTTATTATTAATATTATTCTATTATATCCTAGCTATTACGTTTACGTTTTCGCTAGTAATTTATAACTATTAGCGACCTCTAGGTAAAATCCTTACTTAGACGTTTTATAGCTACTATTAATTATTATTATTATAATTCTATAAGTTATAGAAAGAATTACCGAATAGCCTATTTCTATAAGGATTGAACGGGTTATTATAAGGTCTGAAATTATTACCGTACTAGCTATTCCGCTATTATAGATTTAAATTAAAAGGAGGATAATTAAAATTAGAATTCTACTAACCTTATTTACTAAGTTATAGCTATTTTACTTATAACGAGGACCTTATTATATCTGCGGAAGGCTTCCTATATATATTAAACCAGATGTCTTTCTCGTAGCGAAGCTCTATAAGAAGGCTACTAATAGTAGACTTCTTAGTTAGACGAGGTAAAGTCTATTATAATTCGCCGTCTATATATTTATACGCTAACCTGACCTATATATCCTCTATAGAGGTAAAGCTAGCGTTTTTGTTATTAAGAATAATTATATTAACGTAGTTAGCTAGGTTATAATAATTTCTTACGTCTTTAATCGTATATTAGACTAATTTAAGTAAAGCTAGTAACTTACCTAGGGAGTTACGGAATCTTACTTTAAGACTCTTATACTATTAATTAATCCTATCGGGATTATTATATAAGCCGGAGTAGCTGAGTTTATTAAGCTAGTTAGTATACTACTCGTTAGTAGTCCTAAGTAAATAGGAATCTATATTCTACCTTAAGACGGTAGGGTCTATATTAGCTACCTTAATATAGAGGCGGTTAGTAAAACTAAAGATATTATAATAGATATTATAATTATCTTTTACTTTAATAGGTATTACTTATAGGTCTGGATTAAAGTATCCTATATTATAAGGCCTAAAGGTAGAAGTAGACGAACAAGGTCTTTATTAAGGACCTACTATAGTAGGCTATAGATTACCTAGTTATATCTAATTAAATATATATATAGCCTAGGTAATAATACTAGCCATTTCAGTTCGCTAGGCCTCTAAGAAGGTAGTAGTAGCTATATTTAGGGCTAGCGTTAGCGTCTTAGATAGTAGGGGTATTAGGATAGGTTTAAAGCTTACTAGGATAATATTTATCCTCTTAAGCTTAATACGCTAGACTTATATATTAATATTAAACCTATATTTATCGACTACCTACTTAGGCGGGAAGCGTATTATAGTAGTAGGTAATAATACTTACCTAGTACGTTGTAAGGTAGCGGATATAGTAGATAATTCTAGGGTATTATTATCCTTAGGGTTAGGGGGTAAGTCTTCTAGCCGTAGGTAATATATAGTAAAGAACTTAAGTACTCTTTAAGACTTTACCGTAAGCTTATTAGTAGTAGGGCTACTACTCTTAAGAAATAAATTAATCTTATATAACCGACGGATTACTTAATTAAGGAGTACTAGATTAGGAGCCAGCTTATTAGTTATATACTACTATTAAGGTAGAAATAATAGTAAGTAATAGGTGTTACCTTTTACTTTAGAGAAGAAGTGGTAAAGGTAACGGTAAGGGACTAAGTAAAATATGCCTAGATATAGTATTTCCTAAGGTAATAAGGGCCTTAATATCTAATACCTTATTATTTTACTTCGGTAGCTAATAGATTTACTTTAATAGCTGATAGATTATTAGCCGTGGTGGCCGTTTATCTAATAGCGGGGATGAGAAGGTAGGGAGCGGAAGGCTATTAAGGACTAGTACTATGAGGCTAGTACTACTAGAGCTAGTAGTTCTTATTAATATAGTTATAGTACTTAGTAACGTTAGAATAAGATCTATAGTATTACTACTATATATTATAACTAATTTATAATATAGAAAGAAGATAATTCTCTATATAGTAGGAAACCTGCCTAAGTACGTAGAGTACGGAAGCCTTCTGCAAGGAAGGCGCGCTAGGTAAATAGCGCTATTAATAATAGTAATAATAAGTAAATGCCTATAGCAGTTAAGCTATTTCTTAGCTATATTATAAGTGCGTTAAAGTAGTATCTCGCTTATACTCCTTATAATTTTAGGTTAAAGGTCCCTACGCTTTAATAGATATACTCTATCTAAAATTATTATTCTAATAGCTATATTAATAATTCTTAGTACTACTAATCTTATAGTTAGTACTAGTATCTATAACTACTTTATATATATACTATATATCGTAGTAAGTTCACCTTTATTACTAAAGGGTAGTAAGCCCTATCCTAGTATAGGAAATATATAGGCCTCTACTATAATACGGAAAATAGGGTTTAATAAACCCGCTACTATTAATAGCTTTTATTATAATATAGGGATAAATTTATTTATTACCCTACCCTCGCTTTTATAATTAGGGCGCCTTAACGGCGTATTAGCTAGGTTAGTCTTACCCGGTTTATACTTAATAATAAAGTTATAGGTTAAGAGTCTTATTACCTATCTTACCTATTAACTATTTAAGGCCTTTATATTTATAAAACCCCTTAGGTTATTATAATTAATAAGTACTTTAACTAGATAGAAACTACCTTTTAGGTAGTATCTCTACTACTTAAAGATTATAACTATCGCGAGTAACTCTTTATTATAAGTTTTATAATATTCTTTAACTAAGTTTATTTTCTTACTTTAAAAGGCTATAGGATGCTACTAACTTAATTCCTAGAGTTATAATAGAATACTAGCTAGTCTAAAATCTAATATATTAGTCTCGACTCGCGTAGGTAATATAGGATTAAAATATCTTAATATTAATATATTAAAAAATACTTAATAGAGTATATTAAATATATACTCCGCTCTATTAGGCTAATTAAAAGGACCTATCTTAAAGCCTTTTATACTACCCTTTAGTAGTCCTATTAAGGGTAATATAATTTATAAATACTAATAAATAAAATAATAATAAAAGTTTATAAATCTAAGAAAAATCTATACTTTATAGAAGCTCTTAAGTCTAGGTTATAACTAAATAGTATCTACCTTATACTAATCTATTATAACGCTTTTAGTTAATATAATAAATCCTAAGAACTCTACTTTAATTATAAAGAACTAATATTTCTTTAGGTTAGTAAATAATTTATACTACTAAAGCCGCTTAAGTACTCTATATATATAATCCCTATACTTCACACGCGATTCTAAATAGATAAGAATATTATTAAGATATATAATATAGAATTTATCTAGTAACCCTATTAAAGACTTATTAATATAAGCTTAAAAGGTTATTAGAGTATTTATAAGACTAAATAGTATTACTAAATACTTAAAATAACTATATCGCGTATAAAATATAATCTTCTACTTATCTCCTTTTTAGATATAAATATAATAATATATATCCTTAAGATTAAGTTTTATAAAGACCTTTACTCTATTTAAGCGATCTAATATTTTATTAATTAGGGGTAAAGGATATCTATTCTTAATAGTTACCTTATTTAACCTACGGTAGTTAATATATAGACGTAGGCCTCTATCCTTCTTTAAGATAAATAGGATAGGTAATCCTATAGGACTCTTAGAGTACTTAATCTATCCTTTTACTAAGGCTTTATCTAAATAGTATTTAAATTCCGCTAACTCTATTTTTAATAGGTTATATAAGGGTTTATAAGGCGGGTTATTAGTTATATTAATAGTATAATTACTTCTTTAATAGGATAGTAGACGTCTGGCTTCTTTAACAAGGAATATATCTAAGAACTTACTAAACTCTAGAGGTAATATATATAAATCGACTACGTATTCCTTATCTAGATCGCTTACTTCTACTCCTTTAAGTTTTAGTTATATAGGTTCTAAATCCACGATATTAGAAATAAAGAGTATATAGATAGTAGGCTATTTTTTAAAAACTTTATAAACCGCTATAGATTATTTAATTAGAATAATAACTTATTAATTCTAAAATACTACTTCCTTATACCCGTATTAACCTTAATACCCGCTATATATTATATAGGTCTATTAATAACTAGTAGTAGTCCTATCTTATTAATTATATAGAAAATATAGGTATATTAATAGGAAGAGCCCTAACTATTAGTAGTTTAATATATTACGTTATACGTACTATAGTAGAATATAGGCTTACTATTTATAAAGCCTAGTCGTAGTAACTTAGTATCTTTAATATATTTTAAACTTACTTTAATAGCGTAAGCTTATAAGATAATATTTAGCTAGGAATTATAATTAAGATATCTCTTATACTTAAGAGGCTTACGCTTTAGCGTCGTCTTAACTTTATATTAATATAGTATTAGAGGTTTAACCTCTACTCCTTATAACCTCTCCCCCGATAATTTAGAGTCTTTAATAGGGTTTAGCCTTTTCCCTACTCCTCGCTTATATATCGGCCCTATTCGCTTATAGTACTAAGGTTTAAGCGTCTTCCTTTTAACTAAAATCTACCTTATTTTAGCGGATTAGGATAACTAGTAGAATAGTAGCCCTTCTTATTATAATTCTAATAAGTAATATCTAATAAGTCGCGTAATTTAGGCTCGCTATAACTACTCTTATTATTATAGCCGCCTATTCTTTATCCTTTTATAGTATTATCTCTATTTATTTATTATTTTTTACCTTTATCGCGATCCGCGTACTTATATAGTATATTTTACTAACTTTTCTTACTAAGACCTTTAGTCTTATTAATATTAGCCTTAAGGCGTACTACTAATAATAGGAGTTTATCTCTTATATTAGGTAGAGACCCCTAATTTATAAGGGTAATTTAAAGCTCTTTAGTAAGCTTAATATATAAATTTATTACCCGCTCGCTTTTAACCTTTTTAGGAAGTTAAGACTCTAAAGATATTAAGTATATTTTAAACTTATAAATTACTTATATTAAGTGTTAATATATATTAGTATACTATTAATATACGCTTAACTCCCTATTTATAGGATCCTTAATATAATTTAGTAAAAAGTTTATAAAATCCTTCTAATTTAATATTTCTAATAGATAAGAATATAAATAAGTAGCTTAAAGTTATTCTAGGTTACTCTTAAGCGCTAGTATTATAAATAGAATACGTGATATCTATATAGTAAAGTTAAATAGAGTCTATAGAAAAGATATATTATATCGTTATATCTAGTCTTAGTATTTACGGATATTCTTACTATAATAGTTAGGAATAGGGGTTAGCTTTAATATACTTTAAAAGGGACTTAAGTACTCTTTAGCTTCGCTATATATACGCTTCTAACCTATAGTACTATTATTATAACTAGTAACGAGATCCACCTATACGTGGTACTAGCTACGAACCTATTACTTATTAATAGAGCTAAGTGGTCTCTAGTCTAAACGCAGTCGGAATAATACTAAGATATTATATAGTAGTAGAGCTCCTTATATAAAGTTTTTATACGCGCGGTAAGCGCGCCCTTAGTATATATAATAGTACCTACCTTAGTTCCTATTAGTAATATTAGTTCTACGTATAAGAGACACTAGGTTAAGAGTTAGAAGGTATATTAAGTAGAAAAGTCGGAATAAGTAGGCTAGGGCTACCCCCCCTAGCTAAGTAGGGACTATAACTACGCGTCGGAGTAGGAGTAGTAACCCTATAACTATAGGTATAGCTAGCGGGATTTTAATATAATCCGCTTATATCTTATAAGTAGATTATTATACGGCTTAATACTAGGAAATAATGATATAATAGCGGCGATAAAGTATATTTATACCTCCCGATATAATTATAATAGCCCCCTCCTACGTATTAGAAAAAGGATACGCGGTAATTCCTAGCAAGAGTATTATAAGCCTTCTACTAGGCTACCCTAGCTAGGGAATATAATAGTAATAAGGGCCCGTATATTACGGGTTAAATAATAGAAAAGGATACTACGCTAGCTAGTACTACGAGAGAGGAGTAGCTAGGGTAAGTAGGAAACTAGTAGGAGGGCTAGGGGTATTCTCGTGTTAGTTGAATTATATAAAGAAGGGTAAGAGGGTTATAAAGGGGGTATAGACCTTTTAAGTAAAATATTATTAAGAAATAGTATAAAGAAGGGGGCGAGGCCCTAATTAGAGAGAAGAGTATATAGATATTAAGATCTAGTACTAGAGACGGTAGATCTAACCCCTTTATATACCTCCTTAATAGTAGGCCTATTAGGGAGGAGAGGGAGGGAAGCTAAAAACGAGTTAGAAATGCCATTAATAGGCGGAGTTTTTATCCCTCTAATAGGGTTTCTCCCCGAATAACGGGTACGCTCTACGTGCCCCTGAATAGTTACCCTTATTAGCTTTATAGCTAGCATAGGAGTATAATCAATCATTATCATCATTACTATTATTATAAAGAGAAATCCGTTCCCTTAATTTTAGGGTAGTAATATCTACTTTAACTTCTTTAAGTTACTAAATCTATAGTAACTCTTCTCGCTTACGCCTCGTCTACGTAAGGCGTTCTATTATAGGGGGAATACTTCCTTTATAATTTTCTAAATCTCTCTTAGGGGTATTTTTAGTATTATTAGGTTTATTTATTCCCTTAATATAGCTTTCCCGTCCCCTTTCCTATAGGCTGAGATTATTATTAATAGTATTTAATAAACCGCTTTTATCTTAACTATACTATAACGGCGTATTACTTATAATTCCGCCTAAATAAGTTATATTAACTATAACTAATAACGGATTACTACCCTTAAATAGGTAGAAGAATTATAATTATTATAATTATAAATCATAGGGGTTATATAGTAATATAAAATTAGTCTATTTTTATAGTAAGACTAATTCTTAAGAAATCTAAGAATTATTCTATAGGGGATCTAATAAACCCCTTAAAGAGACTAGTAAGCCTTATATATTATTTCCCCTTACAGGTTAATATAAGGGCGTAACGTATGCTAAGCGCATGCGACGTATAGCCTATTAAGTAGGTTATAATATACTTTTAGCTATAATTAGCTATACGTAGCTCTATTACGGGTAATAAGATAGGGTAACCTCTATATTATTAGGCCTGAAACTCTTAAATATATATCTAGCCGAATAATAAGAAATATTATATATAAGTAGGTACTATTAAATAATAGGTAGACTAGGAATATAACTCCTAATATATTAGTCGTAACTAATTATTAACGCCTAGATTCTATTAATAGCTACTTAGCGGCCTATTAGAATATTAATTATAATATTAGAAGTATAAAAACGGCCTAATACTATACTTAGTTATATATTTATATCTTTATATTAGACCGTAATATTAGACTTTCTAATAATAAAAATAAGCTATTCTACTATTTAGTTTATTAAATACTAATAGTTAAACTTCGGAGCGCCGGATAAATACTGGGCCGTACTAACTCCTATATCTAATAGATTCCTCTACGTTAACGCGATAAATCTAGTAGGACTATTAATAGTTATCGTAAGAGTATAAAAGATATATTATAATATAAGGGATACGACGAATTAAGAATTACACTAAACGGTCCGGTAGCGTAGAAGTTATTAATAGTATAGAATATCGCTATACTAGATATCCCGTAATTAGTCGGGTTACTAGTAGATAGCGTTAGTCTTTTAACGCTTCTATCTTAATAATAACGACGTATTTTCCTAATAATAACTAATATAATAAGTCGTTTAATAATAGTATGCTTAGTTATACCCTATTAGTCCTAAATAGTAACGTTACGGTGGAGTTATAACGTAGGTAGGCCTAATAACTATTTATTAATACTCTAGTACTAGGTAACTATCGTAAATAATCCCTCGGGTCTAAATTAATATTTTTAGTAATATTCACCCTATAACTCCTATAATACTTAAGGAGGGTCTTAGTATCTATAAAAGTTCGTATGAATATCTATTATATTTAGACTTAAATTTACCTTATAACTACTATTAGTTACTAAGTAATAAATGAATTATACTTTTAAGTATACTTTTCCTACGTAAAAATCTTGAATTTTTACAGGCATTTTCTAGTATAAATAATATAGAATAATAGAATAACTATTAGTATAGACCCCTAATATTTAGGCGACTTAGGATTAGGATATTTTAGAATAAAAAGTAGAAAAACTAAATAGAATATAGAAGTAGAAACTTCAGGCGAGAATAAAGAAATAAGGCCTTATAAGATACTTACTATTTTATAGTAATTATATAGATAGGTTATATCACTTAATAAGGGCGGGTTTCTTATATTTCTTATATATATTATAGATTTAGGCTAATTTATAACTTATCTCTACGAGCTTCTCTATAACTTAAATTCGATGACGAGCTCTTAATTAGCGATATAGTTTATAAACTAATAGCGTTATAGCGTTAGAGTTAGGTAATTATATATAGATTATAGGCCTATAATCCCTTTAGTTATACTATAAGGCTTAATATAAAGAAATATACCTAAGTAATTATTAGGCGGAGTTAATTACTAATAAATATTAATAGATTATTAAAGGCCTTATCCTAAATTAACTAGATACTATATTTTAGCCTTATAAATAGGTAAAATAGTTTATTAATAGTACCGCTACCTAATAGATATTACTAACGGGTATTAGCCCTAATTTTATTTTATACTTAAAGGTATTTATTACCTAAAGTATCTACGTTATCTTAAAATTATACTTAATAGTAATTTATATACTAGCTATTCTTCTATTAAACTTTCTCTTCCGTGCGTTTAGGTAGCTTATATATAGTAATATAATAAATTCTATATACCTATAAGCTTTATTACTAAATAGATCTAAAACTCGCTACCCCTAGAATACTTAATATAGCTAGTCTTATATACTAGAAGTTTATAGTATTATTAGGTTATTCGCCTTTCCCTTAAATAGGCTATATAGTATACTAATTAGACTATCTAGGTATATTACCCCTAATTATACTATACTATATACCTTTTTATATATAGAGTAGAAGAACCTCTAGTCTTCCTTTAGTTAATAGAAGCGCTGAAATATTCTATTAATAAACCCCTAAACTATAGGCCTCTTATATATTTTACCTATATATTTAATTACCCTTATATACCTCTAGATCCTATTATATTTAAGAATAGGATGCTAGCGTAGGATAGGATTATAGTAATTACGTAGGTACTTAAGGATATTATTAATTACGGTAGAAATAAAGGAGGGAGACCGGCCGAATATTATTAATAATTTATATAGAGGATATAGGTATAAGAATTTTATTAAAATAAGATATAGAGCGAGCTTTAAGCTAGGCTAATAACTATATTACTAGTTAATACTTTTAAGGTTAAAATAAGTAAGTAATTAATATATCTTATCCTTAATAAATTTAAACGTCCGCCTTATTCGCTTAGGTAGGAAATTATTAAGACTCTACTCCTTACTCTAATACTTAACTAGTAGGATATAGGCGTAGCGCGGGACTTAGCTAATATAGTATAGACTAAGAATAAAGAGGGCTAGAGTAGCTACGTATATAAGTTCTTCGTTAGAATTAATATTTATAGTACGTCGTTAATAATAATATAGATAAATAGATAATTACTAAAAGGGGTTTTATAAGTAAATCCTAGATATATAGGGCTAAGTAGCGACGGCTTATATTCGGGTAAATTTAGATTAGGGTTAGTATACGGCTAGACCCGTGTAAATTATTAAATAAACGTTAAATAATTTCACTGTAAAACCTGTCTATTACGTTATAATATTAAATATTAATAAATTTTATTGATAAGCGAAAAATTTATATAACGCGTCACTAAAAAACAGGATATCTAGTAAAATTATAGAAGTTTACGCTTAGACATGCCGCCCTCCTGCTACGTAGTCAGCCTTACTAACCCGAAGGGGCTTAGCGACCAGCTTGCTAGCCAATCAATGGCACGTCTGAGGTACTGAGGCAACCCTGGCCCCACCTGGCTCAACCTACAAGTCAGGGTCAGTTCAATCGCTCTGATCTGATCTGTGAGCCAATCTGGGTCAAGGTGTATACTATATTTAGCACTTGAGCCTTCAATATAAACTAATTAATACAATTTCCAGTCAATCAAAGAACAATACCAAAAGTAACAATGCTCTTAGAAGTGACTGTTATAGAGAATAGGACCAACGGCAACACCATCTATCAATCATGGACAGCATCACCATTGCAGGGCTCATCCCATTATAAGATTCCCTAGCTGGTCAAGTCATGTTCGTTCTTGCAGAGGCTTCTGATGGCCACACTACACAACCATTACCGTTCATCTATAACAACATCGATTCTCCATTTGACTACAGCTATATGGATCACCATACATTCACTTACCCTTCAGCCAACCGACGCGCAATGCGTACGCCGCATGAACTCGTGGTCTCCAGCCATGAACGCAATCGAGTATAAATGGACGACCTTTCTCCAGGTTGCATTTCACATCAAATCGATCTACCTTAGCCAGTCGACAGCAGCGGTAGAAGCGGCATGGGACTCGTTGCTTCCTGGTCGGTGACACCCAGGCACGGGGGCGCTGTGGGCGAAGACGACCGATTCCTGCCTGCTGCTCTTGCTGATCAGACGGACAGATCACCCGATTGCCGTCCCCGACGCTCGTCTGCACGACTTGAATCCAACCAAAGCCGGCCCGTGGGTGAGGCCTTCGCCCTCGGCCGACTCCGTGTAAGCAATCCCCGAGCTTTTCCTGCAACTGGGCTGCCCTACCAGCAAATACAGTTCTCTACCGAGAATCTGAGAATCTGAATTCTTCGAAGATGAACACTTCAGGAACCTATTATCTGCAGAGGCCGTCGAAGCTTCCTAGAACAAACTGGTCAAGAGCCCATCTCCCCCCTTCCCCTTTCCCCCATGTTCATAGTTTATATCAATGCAATGATACAACTCCGTATGCCTGTTCAGACGAGCTCAATTCCTTCAGTCCTTCAAATGTAACCATTTGTCTCTGTCTCTCCTCCATGACCCTGAGCCTATGTGTCTCGGATCTCTAAGCGTCGCTGAGATGTCCACTACCAAAATCAAACCTCGTAAGTCTATAGATATAACGTTGTAAAGAATCCGTGATATAGTGCGCTCATCAATTGCAATTCAAGAGACTTCTGCAACATATCCTGTGGATGCTGAGTATCTCAACAGAGGCAAGATGATGTGACCACAGTGGGTCTTCATACGTACATACTGTCAAATAGAGACAATTTTGAAACATACGGCCACAGACTGAAGAATACTCGGCATCCCGTCCGCTCTGCCATTGACAAGCTTTAGATCGATCAATTAGTAGTTGGGTGGGTGACCACCAGCGAATCCTGATTGCTGTATGTGTTCTTTTTGCATTTTCTCTGTCCGCCGTGCTTTACCTTTGCGATATTCCGAACCCTGAGTTTTTTGCTAAGAATACAACTTCACTCTTCGAAATATGGTACGATGAGGACATCAAAGTTTTGTCCAGACTAAAATCGTAATCGTTTGTTTCATTCAACCTCTATAGCAGCAGACTTATGCAAATATAAATGACTAGCATTGTTCTACAGCACCAACAAGCGAGGGACCGAGTGCTGCATCCAATATTGAAAATATTGAAACTCCTCTAGCAATGAACTGGCATACGAATCTTGACGCTTAGGTTTCCTCAGCCTAACATCACGAACAGTGTAGGAGCTGACTGCTCGAACTTCGTTTTCATTGATGAGCAAGTGTCCCATATTATATGGAATAATTTCGACCACTTTTCGCATCCCTCAGCAAAGAGCACGTCAGCTATAAGCATTTCAGATGTAATGAGCGGCTCAGGGATGCCCCCTGAGTCCGGATGATTGGAGCGTGTTTTATCGGTGTTTTCCCAGGGAAATTGACTCGACTGTTTCAGGCTGTGTCGTGCGTAAGTCATAGCTGTCTTTCTTGCTGTAAGCGCAAGAGTAGATTGGTAGAGGGATATCGCGTTCTACAGTCAATGGTGCTCACAATGCCGGGCGAACCAGATTGGTGTTGAAATATACTACAAATACCATAATAAGCTGATTCAAGGGTCTTGGCAACTTTTGCCATTTCAACAATTGGGACTGTTGCTCCTACTTGGAAAGAGGTATCGTCAACAAGCGCGCTTGCCGCGGACGCTTCGGTTCAGCCCGATGGTGGACCCTTTTCTTGGCAGAGAGCGTCATCGGGCTTGCGTTCTCAGGCACGTCTGGAGGCTTCGAGGCATGCCCTTCAAGACAACCTGTCCTTATTATAATCCTATTCCTCCGTTACCGTTTCCTACCCATTCCAGATCTTACAGCGGATACATTACGCAGTTCACAATCAAGTTACCTTGCTCAAAGGTTTTCACTTGAGACGGACGAGCGTTGCGCCTCGAGGATATCGCCATACCAAGAATGTCTGGTAGGCCGGAATCTTTGCAGCATTCATTTTCTGAACTTCGCTGATGAATCGCTGCAGATGCACCTACCGACTACTGTACGCCCCTGATCATCCAATGCCCATCACTGGTCTAATATCCTAAGATGTAATCCTCGACATATCCCCACAAGCCACCCAACAAGAAGTACGCGATGCCTACAAGAAGTACGGTCTCTTCGATCGCTTTAAAACTCACGCCCTCACGTTTATTGTTGCAGACAAGCCTTAAAGTCACATCCCGACCGAGTCGCTTCAGACTCGCCCGAACGTCCTGCTCGCACCAAGAAATTCCAACAGATAAACGACGCCTACTATACCCTCTCAGATCCCACTCGCCGGCGCGACTACGACTCTGCTAGATCATACCACGGCTTCCCGTCTGCCGATGAAGACAGCGACCCAGATACAGAAGAGATACCCCGCACTCAGAAACCCTCAGGCGGCTTTCCTTGGTCATCATTTGGTTTCGGTGCCAAGGACAAACATGAGGAAGAGCGTTTCAGCAATGAGCAGTTTGGAGGTATCTTTGAGGAGATGCTGAGGGAGGAGGGTCTTGCGGAAGGAAAAGAGGCGAAGCCGACGGGGAAGTTTTGGAGTATGGTGGGCGGATTGAGCGGAGGTGCAATGGGCTTTATCGTTGCAAACTTTCCGGGGGCGATCGCGGGGGCGGTGGCAGGGAATAGGTTGGGCGCCGTGAGGGACGCGAGGGGCAAGAGCGTCTATAGCGTTTTCCAGGTACGTACTAACTAGCCTCGGTTCATCCTTGCGGCCGTTCAGAAACAGCCCTCGCTGATAACGCACAGGAACTTCCACAAGGGGACAAAGCGAAGCTGCTCAGCGAGCTGGCTGCCAAAGTTTTTGCGCACGCGGTAGGCTCTTGATGATACGAGGTGACGGCCATATCATGTCTGTTTCTACGGGCGTTCGGGTAGAGTATTTGTTTCGTAACCAAACAGTGTCCTGATACCTATAATCGCTAAGAAACATGAGTTCAGTACGTCTCCGAACTCAATACATGAGTGAACACAAACAATGTCAATAGCCTAATACCTCGCACCAACGCAACAAATAACAACCACCTCCAACAGATGTCGAAAAACTCCAATACCTTAAGTCATTTTACACAGTCTTAATCTCCTCCTCTCACACCTTTCTTCCCCTATCTAAAACAAGACATCTAAAGTCTCAAACAGTGCATTTCCCCCCCAACTAACCGTAAAGAAGACCAACGAAATATCCATCCTGGTAGGGAATCCCCACGACTCTTCCCTAGCGGCATACTAAAATGCACTCAAAGAACGCCATCTACAATACTCAACGCAACCTATACCACGATCCTACCTTTCATCGACGATGATGGTTATATAACTGCTACCTACAAAGGTAGACACAGAAACGGATATCAAAACTCAATACCCACCTCTCAACCGCTCTGGAACATCTCGCTATTGAGACAAGGTTTGGCTAGCTATTCTTCAATAAGTATGCGGAAATAACGAGTTGAATAGGATGGCGATGGGGTATATCTTCAAATACCTACTTTAAGCGACACAAGGCAAGTCTAAAAGGGAATGTTCGGCACGACGATGGTACGTGATGCTGAGGAATGAAACTGGGGCATTTTGTGCGTTTGTGATAGGGCGATGGCGATTAAGGTGTCTATCTGTAGGAGGGATAGGGGTTTGGCGATGGAGAAGGGGAGAGGAATTTGCCGTTTTTGGAAGGGGATTTGTTGAAGGATGCTATGGAGGGAGGGGTTGTATAAGGTATGGGTTTGGATTTACTTCGTGGGGATGGATTTGAGAGGGGAGGGGGAGATGGGGTATGGAGATTGGATTGGATTGGTGGGGTTGTGAGTGAGTGAGTGAGTGTGTGTGGTTTTGAACTCGACTTCTGGATTATGGTTCATGCGAGGACGGTAAAAAGCCATGGTATGGTGTTTGTAGGTTCCAACGCGGTGACTTTGGATCTGACGACGAGGGAATTATTGATGAATGGTGAGGGCTTTGGAGGGAGAATAATGGTATGATTTTGGTATTGTCGATTTTATACATTTTTTGAGCTGGGAATGTTGTTCGAGGGATGAGGGATCTTGGCCGAAGAACCGGTTCGAGTTTTGAGGAGGTAGATGCCGCCGTATACATGCATGCTTCAGCTTCGAACATTTAGGATGTATTCACTGCGAGCGAGTAGGAGTCGAATGGTTTCGAGGCGTCTGCGGGCTGTCTCTTCACCCTTGTCTTAGATCTGACCCTCAAAGCTCTATTCTTATCCATTTCCTGGCAGGAGAAGTATCTCGTCCCTACCACGTACGCAAGTGCACCCCTTGATCTTGATTTGCTTGGCTCATGAACTATGGGAAACAAACGCCAGACGATGTGGGATATGTGTTAGAAGAGTGGAATTGGCTGAGGGATCTCTTTTAGTCTGCAACCCTTATGGAGTGTCGTTCAATCTAGCACGTGGTATTTGGTTAGATGATGGATCTTCTTTGTTATTATTAGTGTCGTTACCTCTGAAGGCTTAATCAATTGTTGTATGAGAGTGATTGTGTTGAACTTCTGTTCTTGTGTCGGTGGTAATAATGACGATGCTGTTTAATCCCTAAAGCCGCTTAACTTCCTGTTAAGGATCAGTAGAATATGCTAGGTTCGAAGCGTCGGTCGGATCCCACATCGTCTCTCATAACGAAGGCGTCGCTCCATGTGAGCTTCCTCATTTCTCATATCTACTTCAAACTCTGCTACCCTGTTCAAGTATTCGTGCTCTCAAATATTTCGAACCTGGCCATCGATCTTCCTTGCATTCCCTCCCTCTCTGCGATCTGATATCTGATGGACGATATAATGCTCGTCGCGTGCTGGTATGTAAAAGCTAATTCGATGCACCTTTTTTCTCACTCCACGATCGCTTGAGAACTTTCCATTTTGAAGTCCCGAGTGCCTCTCGCTTCACCCGTACGCTAAGGCCCGCTTCGTACCTGGCGTAGTGATGTTGGTGAGGGATGCAGTCGACTGCCTGGGATTCCGTACGCTATTGATGCCTTGCGAAGGTACTAAAGGGCAATAGCAGGTAGCGTGCGGAACACGCTAATCAAATATCTTGAAGACTGAAGATGAAGATAGGTCTTGTGGAGGGATACGTGAGAGTGATCTGGATCTAAAATCGCGGACTGAGGGGTTTGAGTCACCGGTAGTAAGTCATTGATACCATAGAATCTCACAAGCGAATTCGTCAAGTATGTTGAAGCAAAAAGCTGAATTTCTCCATGATTGGTCTAGCAGTACATTCGAACGTTTAGCAAAGCGCAAGTAAAGTGATTATAGAAGCATTCAGCGATTCGTTGACGGACAACGTTGAGTTCACCGCCACAGTGTCGTTTAAGCAATTATGAGGAATAGAGTGGACCTCTGTGCTTGGGATATCCTCCAGATCATGATTGGGTGCTGCCTAGATGTGGATCAGCTTCTATGTATTCGTATCTTGAGATAGAGAGACCGTTGTGGGAATACCATACCTGTAAGATCATCCATGAGTAAACTGGTAGTCATAGGCGACGAAACTGCAATCTGTATACTCTGTAGGTTTTGGAAACCCGACGATAGTGTCGCCATATTCATTGGTTGCGCCAGGTCAACCACTTGCGCTGCCGTGAATGCGAATGACTGAGTCACAACAGGTGTACTCTTGCCTGCCTTGTAGCCCGTTACGGTGACGGTGCAAGTAGTCGATGTATCGACTGCTCCCTCAGGTAGCGCCAATTCACAGCCGTAGTAAAAGGTTTTGACTGTAAGCGTTTTGACCGTAGAACCGGGGTATGCAACTGTCAACGTCCCGGGCGACTGACCCAGTAGAGCATAGTTCGGACGTGCTATCGTGGATACATGGATTAGATATATGGTAGGACAGTGTGAGGAGAGTGTGTGCTGTCACATACAATGGGGCAAAAGGCCACTCGCCGATTCATTGAGAGCACCAGGCTGAGCAGCAAAAAAATTCATATAGGACTTGTTGTTATAGACTCCGATAGGGTTGAGTCTTGCCTCGTCTGGAACCTAGGCGTCGTGAGTATTGATGACCAACTCTTCATCATCCCCAATGATTGCGAGACTAACAGCGGGCAAATTGTCATACTATCAAAGTTTAGCATCATAGGTAGGAAAGGCTGAAAGACCGTAGGCTTACCGAGTCAACGAACGGGACCACAGTAGCTGCGCTGAGGCCGGAGAAGACTGCAAGCACAGAGACAAGGGCAAATTTAGAGAGCATCATGATAAACTGATTGGAATGAAGACACTTGCAGCTGGTATTTGGAAGAGAGAAGGCTGTGATGAACAATTGGGGTTGTATGAAGGCTTGAAAGAAAGGGATTGTATGAAAGGATGAAAGAAAGGACTGGCCTGCCCGGAAGCTTTATAGACCGTGCCACAGATACGTGACGTCTCTCCTGGAGCTAAAATCTACGTGAATTACGTCACAAAGGCTGGGACTACTCGGTCAATCGAAAGGAGGGTGAGGTGTGTGAAGGCAGAAGGGTCTTCCGGAAGAAGAGAACAGCAAGATCTAGGTGAGCTAATTATTGACGCTAGGAAACTGTGGAGACGATCGCTCCCTTGGAAAAGGTCTCGACTATGGAAAGAACGATCAGGTATGAACATCTAGATGGCGGTGACGGCCTCTTTACAGACAATAGCGTAAGCTAACGAAATTTGATGTTGTAGAGGAACACGACTGCGCCGCAATTGAAGATCGACGGAGAAGGTGGAGGTGAAAGTGACCACAAGTGCTCTCAGCATATCCGTACCCATACACATTTCGCAGCTGACTTTTACCTGATTTCTCTTCCGGCGTTGTCAATAATGGTGGGGGAGTATTGGAATGTAGGCAAACTCCCACCCTTCATTAATTTCCCGATCAATGCCGAGGTGGATCAATTTGTCAATTGGCTCCAAACACCCTCATCGCGAGAATTGATGGAGGTAAGGTGTCTGGAAGTCACCCTACCTCGCCCACACGGAGAGTATCAAAAGGGAATCGATTCAATTCGAGACCCAGAGAAAGGCCAGTGCTCGGGACGGGGATGGTCTGGGCTGCTGTCAGATCTTATATCGATGATGCCGATAGTCACATGTTGAAACGTTTTCAGCTACACTGATCTGATTCATCGATGAGTTTCTATGAGCGTCTGACGATTAGATACCCGTAAAAGTGTGACTCAACTCTCTTCCGTAGCTTCGACTGCAGCGTTCGGTACAAGTATTTCGCGTAGAGTATTGCTCGCAGCAGTTCTCAGAGTATTTGCACGACGCAGGATTGAGTCTCGGCTTTGATCCATAGGGATATGGTGTGGATTACAAAGGGTAAGGTATGGTAGGTGGTTACGCGGAAGCTCGGTGCCCATAGGTACGGAGATCACGAATCTGGCACTAAGTTCATCACGGACTAGTCTTCCCGAACGATTTTCCCCGGATCTTGGCAAGCTTCAACGACCGTCGAGGGGATGTTCTTTTTTCATTTCTCCTCCCAATATTAACTCGACAAATATGTGACGATGATCATTCCTTTAATGAAAACACACGTACTACTCTTGTTGTCCTCATCGCTATCTCCGGCGCTCGGTGTACCTGCGTACCAAGCGCCTTTGACATGCGGATCGCTCGCCACCCCAAATCACAATATCTCCCGAGACCTCTTCGACGACCTTGAAGAATTGTCGCGCATCGTCGATATCTCATATTGCGTGGGTGTAACAGGTGCAGGGATACAGAAGCCATTTCTTTGCGCCAGTCGATGCCAGGACTTCCCTCATTTCGAGCTGGTGACGACATGGAACACTGGACCTTTCATGTCTGACAGTTGCGGATACGTCGTTCTGTCGCACCCTCCCTCACCACCTCGCATCATCGTGGCTTTTCGAGGAACTTACTCAGTCGCAAATACGATCATCGACTTGTCGACCATTCCGCAGGAATACATCCCGTACACCGGTGATGACGATGACGATGGTGGTGAGGACAATAAGGTATTGCGAAGACGCTGGACAAGTACAGAGAAGGCGGAATGCACAAACTGCACCGTACATGCTGGATTCATGCAATCATGGAGACACACTCGACCCCACATACTAAGTCACCTCAAAGAAGCTATTAAGAAGTATCCACAATACCAGCTGACACTCGTCGGGCATTCGCTTGGCGGGGCAGTAGCCGCGCTTGCCTCCCTCGATTTCGAAGTTCATGGCTGGAAACCTCAGGTAACGACGTTTGGAGAGCCGAGGATTGGCAACGCTGGTCTGATGCAATACATCGACAATTCATTTTCGAATGGTAGCTCCGCAAACATCACTGGAAGGTATAGACGTGTGACGCATGTCGATGACCCTGTTCCATTGCTGCCGTTGACAGAGTGGGGGTATCAGATGCATGCTGGCGAAGTATATATCTCGGAACCTAACCTTCCGCCAGAAGTAGAGAACCTGCGATATTGCGAGGGTGATGAGGATCCAGAATGTATCGCTGGTGCCGAGACTCGCCAGGGGAGCCCAAGCCTTCCCAATATTGAGCAAGGCGCAGACATTGAGGGTTTCAGGGATTGGTGGAATGACACCAGAGGCCTTCTGACCGTGCCATCACGCTTCCGAATATGGCAGCTCTTCTTTGCTCATCGAGACTACTTTTGGAGACTTGGTCTATGCTTGCCTGGAGGCGATCCGAAGGATTGGTACCGAAAGCATCCTCATGATGAGGAAGGGGAAACCCTAGAGCTGTGATGTCTGCATGACCCTGGGATTTCGAGCGAGGCGTTGGGGAATTGGTGCATTGATATCATGGCTAGAATGTTCATGGTGAACGCGTAGTGATTTTAGTCCATCAGGGAGTAAGAAGCCTTTCCTCGTAATGTGAAACAAAACGGACGCATCATTGGTTTATCGAATGTTCGTAATCCCAGGAGCGGAGTAGGTTTCCAGTTGTCTCTGGCCTTTGCGTAGCAGATATTCAATCGCACCAAAGTCTTTCTTGTCGAGAGTCACATGAGCATCGAACTCACTCCTTCACATTCATCAACGATCCATGGATTTAGAGTAAAGCTTTGTAAACGCTCGAAACCCTTACCGTGCGTATCTCCTGAAATTCCCTCGAGAATCCTGAACATCATTAGGATTGCTTGTGGAATTGGACGGATCAAAGTTGTAGTGTCTTACTACTGGTTTCTTCTTGATCTCTCTCAGACATTGCCTGTATAAGGAGAGTACACCCTTCTGTAGGCCGGAGAGTTTCATAATACAAGGTTATTGGATAGGGAGCGATCTGAAGGATTTTGAATGCCAAGAGGACGAGATATTGCCGGAGATGATCCGTTGGTGCCGGCGTTTGTGGGCCCGTTCGTCCGCATCTCATATTGACGACCGTCCAAGTATTGAAATGCTTCTCTGTCTCTTGTAAACTTCAAAAGACCGCTGTAAGATAATTGTAAGTCTTCGGTTAAGTCTTCGGTGGCGATGCCAGCTTTCTCCGTAAGTCACAATAAACTCGCCGCGCTGCAGATTATTTCCAAACCAATCCACAATAGCTGATCAATTCTCAAGAGATTGGTTCGCTTTCTAGCCAAGGACGGCAGAACTTACTATGGCGATGCCATCCTACCGCAGGGAGTCAGTGACCTAGCAAAGACCAAGCAGGCACGTGTGATCAAAGGCGATGTCTTTGGCAAGCACGATGTGACTGAGCAGATTGCTGTAAGTATATAGATCTGAAATGCACTGAACAAGGCAATGGATGGACTCGTATGTCTTTCTCCTGCGTTCAATAACCATATGCCCTGTGTTTTTTTATCCTCCTGGATTGGAGCAAAACCCGATCGAAGAGGATTGTGAACGCAGGAGAGAGGCGTATGCATCCATCCATTGCCTCGAAGAATAGTGCTGAGTTGGCAAGGATGTCCGCCTACTTCTCGCACCCTTCGCCCGTGAAGATGTCAAGACCGTCCGCTGCCTCGGCCTCAACTACGAGCAACATGCCAAAGAATCCGGCATGCCGCTCCCCAAATACCCCGTCCTGTTCTACAAACCTGTCACCTCGCTCGGCGGTCCCTTCGACAATGTGCCTGTCCCTGCTTTGGCTCAAGAAGCCGAAGGATTGGACTATGAGTGTGAACTTGTAGTTGTCATTGGCAAGGAAGCGCGTGAAGTGCCCGAGTCCAAAGCTCTTGAGTATGTCATGGGGTATGCAGTCGGTGACGATGTCAGCCATAGGGAATGGCAATTGAAGCGAGGCGGTGGTCAATGGGCGTTAGGAAAAGGGTTCGACGGATGGGCTCCTTTCGGGCCTGGAATTGTGTCGAGGTCTTTGATCAAGGATCCGCAGGCTTTAAGGATTAGTACAAAGGTGAACGGGAAGATGCTACAAGATAGTAGTACCAAAGATATGATCTTTGGAGTTGCGAAGACGATCAGCTTCCTCAGTCAGGGAACCACCCTACTGCCAGGAGACCTGATATTCACCGGAACGTGAGTACTTGCACTCGAATCGCATTGATTTTTTGAGCTGAGGCGTACTGACCTTGGAGCAGACCACAGGGAGTCGGGTCAGGTAAGAAGCCGCCTTTGTGGCTGAAGGATGGCGATGTCGTTGAGGTGGGTCTTGAAGGTATCGGAACTTGCATTAACAAGATTGAATACCTGAAGAGCAGGCCAAAGCTGTGATGTTGAGAGTATGTTCTTGCAATCTGGTCGTCATAACTCATGCACATATTTCAGAATCACCCTTTCATTTGGACAGAATCATTGTCTCACTACTTCCGCAACCCTGCCATGTCGGCACGTAATGCTATGAGCATGAACGTTTGAGGCAGTTGGGATGTGAGATGATGGATGTGTTGTAGAGGCTGCTTCAAGTCAAGACCTCGAAAGCTCACTGACAAACAGGGTGTCGCGTTGACTCGAACTAGTACGCGTGTTGAGATTAAGAAAAAGAAAAGAATGTCATCCAAAAGTGACAAAAGTCAGTCCTACGAATCGAACCTTCACCCTTGTCTGGTATTTTAAAATGGCAAAAGACTCACAGTACATTTGTGTACTGCTACAGAAACCTCGGTGGTTTGCTTCCGATCGATCGATATGGCGTCTCAACTTTGATCTAACTCACCCGATGTGAGCGCCTTGAAGAGATGGTCATGTTTCGGTCCGTCGTAATATTACGGGCCTAGCGAAAATTAGCACGACTGAACAAGAGGTGTGCCAACTGAGCCAATTACCCTATTCTCTTGTTATGGAAGGTTTGTGCTTATCTTGGAATATAAAGAGAATGGTGAAGTGAGTAAAAGCGGTCCACCCGCAACGAGCACTGCTAACACTTATTTGACCTTACCTTTCGTATTGACCATTATTTCATCTGTAGTCAGGCCCACTTTCAGGATCAGCCACCCTTATCGAGCTGAGCTGGAAGCGGATTACATGGTTTTCATCACCCACTGTAAGTGCCAACACGGATTGGGACAGAAGCATCGTTTCCGCTCCTGAAGACTCTTAATTTGAGACACCTCCATCACATCCGCTCAGTGGAGAATTGAACCCTCCAACTTCACCCCTACCATCAAGATCATCTTCAAGCTTCTAATATTACCGCAGCAGAAATGCCTACCACAAAACAAAACCTGTTGTCTATGTTTACACCTTTTTCTTGATGTACTTCACTAACTACCTTTCCGCAAGCCAGTGGTACAACGACAAGCCCGACGAATCGTCAAAGCCAATATGTAAGCCGCTTAGAAAATGCAGAGGGCAATATCATCCCCCATGCGATAGCACCACTTCGTTACGTATCACTTCAATATGTATTAATCTTGAACTGTACCTAGCTATTCACTTATTTCAACACCTTTTCCCAAAGGGTGTCCAAAAAAACATTTATCCGAGCATGTTCCCATCCGGTCCCTTTCGTGCAGCCTTGCTTATTCAATCAAACCATCTCTATCACATCTACTTACGTTGCCATTCAATTCATTCATTCATGTACCTAGCCCATACGGACGTCTATATCATAAACATCGCCTACTAGCTAGATTGTTTATGCATTCATTTCATCCCCGCTACGCACCTTGCTGAGAATATATATATATGCGAAATTTGGCCCTGTAGGCTTCACCCTTTGCGGTACGCGAAGGAGTTGAGAGCTGACGGGTACGTCAGAGGGAGTCATAAACATATTCAGTAGGGTCTAATCTCTAGTATAGGAGTCGGAGGACACGCGTGCGAGATATGACGTGAAGAGACTGGAGTGGTAGGAGATCTTTGTTGCGAATTATGGCTGCTGATTGACAAGGTCGTGTATTCCAGCAGAACAGGTGAGGATCGGAACATATGTGGTCAAGAACCTGAAAGGCCTAGAAGGGTAATTTTATAGCATGATCTTCTTCAAGCATCAAAGATATCCGGTGAGCTAATATATCTCAACCGAAAATCGTTACCTCCAACACCAACAACATATCCCATATCGAACGCTCAGCATACAAAACCCATCAACACCAAGCCCTCATCATCCCTTCAGGAAATCATTCACCTACACAATCCCAACCTACTTTCAACTCCTCACTCCATCAGAAAGCTATACACGAGAGTTAAAGCCCACGCCAACATCACCCTCCACAACCCCCCAATGTCCCAGGATGAAAAGCCGTAAGCCACCCCCTTCACCTTCCTATCTAAAGCCGATGACAGTAATAAACTCCGCTCGTCCTATAGATCTCACTCTCACCCCTAAACCTCAACCTCAACCCCCGAAAAAACCACCACACTCACCATCACCACCCCCAAACCACCACACTCACCACCATTCTCGCCACCCTACAAACCCTAACCCTCGCATATCGAATCCTTCGAGATCCTTTACCGCCTATGCGTGCGCGTGGTTTTGAAATATGATGGCTGCGAGCTGGGCATGGAGTGTTGATGGGGTGTGGGGTTTATGAGGGGGCGGAGATTGAAGTGGTGCTTGGATGGATGATTGGATGGAGAGGGAGGGAGGGGGAGGAAAGGGGTTAGGGGGAAAGGGGGAGGGGGGGAAGGAGTGGAGGGATGAGAGGAGATGGGGGTCGGAGGGACGGAAGGGGAGGGGGACGGGGAAGTGGAAGAGGGGACGGGGAGTAGATGGAGAGGGATTTGGTAGGAGGAAGAAGACGAAAAAGTAACGCGCGATGCTGCGGACGGATTTGCGAATGCGAAAGAAAGAAGGATGTTAGACACGTCGATGGAGAAGGATCTGAGGATGATGGAAGAGGGAGAAGAGCGCGGCGTAGGAGTCCCGCGGCGATCGGGAGTGATTCAAATGATATTGAAAATACCCAAGACGTCGTGGTGGAAGGAGCAGAGGAAGATCCGTCTGATGAAGACGATACTGATTAGAAGAATTAGAATCCGCAGATCCTGAGGGATGTTGGGGGAGATCGAGGGGCTGTCCGATTGCCATAGGAAGCCAGCTTTCCAGTCTTATGTCAGGAAATTTGGCTTGAATCCACAGATATTGTTCGTCTCGCTCAGGTGGCACCAGAAATCTCGAAGCACATGTAACTTACCATTTCCGCTCTTAAAACAAGGAACTCTTGTCGTTAAACCTCTTGCGTCCTTCCGTACCCCCTAATCGTCTCTGCGAAAGCCCAGCTCTGGCTCTCTAACTGCTCATCCTCCTTCAGCTCAACTCCCCCTTCTTTCGTGACAACAGCAATCGAATACCGATCCAAACTCCTTGCGTCCCGATAAAAGAGTACCTTCATGCACTCCTTGATAGCATCCACAGCCTGCTCTCTTGTCACACCAGCAACTTTACTCTCATCATCCGCCACTTTTCTCAGCAACGGCTGAGCTAAATGTGCGCCGAAACCGGTAGCCAGGGTAGGACTTGAGAAAGTAGTGCCAAGGAGATCAACACTGCTCAGAAACGGTTGGTCATCTCCATCCAGGCCGGCAACGAGCATCGAATTCCACAGCGGGTTGATGTCTGAGCGGCGCTTGTACATGACTTTTGAGAGGTAAGTGTGCAGGTTCTTGGCGTTGAGACTGTAGCCGGCCGAGGAGTAGTTCTCGGTGACGTCGAGAGAGTTGAGGAGGCGATCGAGATATTGCATGTCTGATACATCACCGCCGATGCCGACGATGCATTTGGTATTGAAGGGCCGCAGACGCTTGACGTCTGTGAAACGAGCGAGCGAACCGTAGGAAGCTGGAGGAGAGTGTCAGCAGTTATGAAATTCATGCCGGAGATGATGGTGCCCGCGAAGGTACCTAGGTTATCTGCGGCGATGACAACGCCGTCCTTGAACTTGACAGCAAGGACCGATGTTCCTGTAACTATGGGTTGCTGAGTGTGACTTTGAGGGTGGCCGGATTGGAGATATGATGCATCGTATGGTCCATAGATATCATCGCGTGGCTTTGCAAGAGACGATTGATTAGCTCGAGCTCTTTGACACATAGAGGCTCTCGGCTTACACGACCCCATGCCTGGGGGAAATGGTTCATCGTGAAGGCTGCTTGGTGGTAGCAAAGTTTTCCGCAGACTCTGTCTCAAGTGAGTATGAGTCAGTAAGTGTGTCAGATCTGTTGAACGTCAACCTGTATAATTACTCTGACCAGTATACGCGGTCAAGACGCTCAAGGCGCCCTGGCGCTAAGCGCGCTTGTGTCTTAGAACACGCCATCGAAGTTTCACCTAAGAGTAATATACGGAGGACTGTCCGTGACAAATATCGAGTGTCGAATGTGTACTTTAATAGCTGAAGGCTCTTTTTTTAAGCAGCTTGGCCCTTCGAGATACCAGACGGTCTTCACGAATGTGTACTTCTATATTTACACGTCGGTATAGTCTTTAATTTGCACCAAGTGGGGAGAGTAAAGGCACAGGTGCGTTACTTATATGCTGGAGCTCCGCATGCGCTTGCATTCACGAAAGGATCTGTACCTCGTGCACCTTTGGTTGTAAGCACGGTGAGGGTAAAGTGTCGGGCGCTTTCACTCGAGGACCCTGATCAGCAGCAGGTGCAATCCGGGGCAGAGCTATAAAGCTTGGCGTTCATCGTTCATCTGGTTCGGACTTGGCCAACACCGCCCCTCTTGGTTTTCCTTGGCTAGGGTGGCCTCCGGGCTTCACCACTCCCCCAATCCTACATGGACAACGGGATGGCCACCCAGCAGCCCAATGGCCATCGCAGCGTAGGCTACGCTACCAAATTCGATCAGGAAGCGGAGAAACTCCAAGGCAAAGCCGCCAAACATGGCAAAGGTCAGAAAGATGACAATAAGCCAGCCGGCGGGTTTGACAACACGCCTGCTCCACGAGCGCCGCCAGGCTTCGATGTCAAATTCACCTTCCACCGCGCTCTCAAACTTCCAATGGCAGACATCAACACTATGGCTTCTGATCCTTACGTCCTCGCAACGTTGAGCACGGATCTTCCAACAAGACACAAACATGACCCACCGGTGAGGTTTCGAACACACACCGTAAGAAGGAATTGCGACCCCGAGTGGGACTGTGAATGGATCGTTGCCAATGTGCCCGCCAGCGGCTTCGCGCTCAAGGCGCGAATCTACGATGAAGACCCTGCAGACCATGATGATCGCCTGGGGAACGTTACTGTCCACGTACATAGTCTAGATTCCAACTTCCAAGGCATCCATGAGCAGCACTACCAGATCAAGAAACGGATGGGCAGCAAACGCGCCTACTTTCTTAGAGGATGTGCCGCCATATTCTCGAAGGGCCTCGATGTGTCGGGCGAGCTTATCATCAGCGTCGAGGTACTCAAGAAGACTGACACAGCCGACGGAGGGAGGATGTGGACCATAGGTCCTTGCAATTGGACCCAGCATATCAGCCCCATGGTTGGCCGGTTGGCCGGCACGAAAGAGCCAGGCAAGGATGGCAAGGCCGAGAGATACGGGTACCGCCCAATTGACATCCAAGGCTCTAATTGATGACTGACTTGGCTTTAGATTCCAAGCAAACCAGATGCAACTCCGTGGCCCAGTCCCCGTGGAACTCTACCACCGTTACGTGGAATTCAAGCCTTTCGTACAGGGGATGTTCACCGGCACGTCGCTCCGTGGCAAAGTCCTCCATCATGCCCTCCACCACCAACACAATCGCATCTACAGCTACGACCGTGACACCGCGTATGGCTCCTTCCCCGCACCATGTACCGATATGACATTGAAGTTTCTCGACCTGGTACACTGGGACAAAGGCGGGCGCATATTCACATATGTGATAACACTAGATGCTATGTGGCGGTTCACAGAAACGGGCAAAGAGTTCGGTATCGATTTGTTGAGCAAGCACACCATGCATAGCGATGTGAACATCTATATTGCATTCTCAGGCGAATTCTTCATTCGGCGACTCGAGAACCCCCACAAGGAAGGTTCGCCAGAAGATCAAGAAACGCATCCGCCAGCAGAGTTGGGAGGCGGACTATCAAAAGGCGACCCACCGCACGATCCAGCATACTACTCCCTCATCATCGACAACGATAGTGGCACTTACAGACCCAACGCTGAAATGCTTCCCAAGTTGAAAGCATTCATGCAGAAGAGTCTACCGGGCATCAAAGTGGTAACGCTCGACTGCGCTAGCGACAAAGAGAAGATGGAGAAATGGAAGGGCGAGCAGAGGGAGCGCAAGAAGGCCGAAGGCAAGGGTATCGTGGCTGTACAGGGCGACAGTGGGAGTATCAGCAGCAGCGACGTGGAAGATTTGGATGACCAGCAACGTCAAGCGCAAGGTGGAGCGAAACTGAGCACGAAGGAGAAACTCGTCGCGAAGGTGGAGGAGCCACTCGCTAAGATCGGGAATGTTAGGAAAGGCGCACGGGAAAGGGAGGTGAGAGAGACACAGGACGATATGGGCACCTCGAGTCGATGAATGAATGGCACGGCGTTTTGAGAATGTATAGGGGGCGAGCGCACGGAGATCTTGTACAGATCTGGGAGGTTTATTCGGCGGCTTTCCCTTCCGCTTCCTCTAAGCTGGCCGTATCGCTTGTACAGTCTACCCCACATGAGACCATCGCAGTAGATACCCCCTAGCCAGTGGATATTTTTACCTTTGTAAGGACTATTCTTGTTACCGTTGCACTTTCGCTCAACATGCCATCGATATCGATCGTGGTCTTTTTCATCGCTGTGGTGGAACATACAGAACTTGAGTCGTGCAGTTCTACACTTCGATGCCGGAGCAGGCCCTGGGCCTTTCCTTCTCGAAAGCGGAGAGCGCTGCTGCCGCTTGTGGCATTCGTGGAGGCTGTTGTGAGAGATTCCCTTGTCGGTAATGACAACGCACGAAGAACATTTCAATCCTCAAAGAGCTTCTCGAAATGGAACTTTCCATCTTCCCCCTTCTCAACGACTCCTTTCTCGGTCACGATACAGTCGATCAAAGCATGACACGTAACATCGAATGCCGGGTTCCAAGCATTATTGAGATCTGCCGCGATAGCAATCTCGTGAACATCGTGGCCCACCGTTAAGCTTCCATCCGCAGCACGCGTTACGGAAGGACCTTTGATGGTCGTCACCTCGGTAGATTTGCGTTCTTCTATCGTAATATCTGCTCCTGTCGGCGTAGTAAGATCGATCGTGGTCCGCGGTGCTGCTACTACGAATTTGATATTCTGGAATTTGGCAAGGCATGCTAGACCATACGTGCCGATCTTGTTCGCAGTGTCGCCATTTGCGGCCACTCGGTCTGCGCCGACGATGATGCAGGAGATGTTTTCCGATTCTCGTTTGAGGCCTAGAAGCGCTCCGGCCATGGAGTCTGTGATTAAAGTGGAGGGAATCTTGTCATGCAAGAGTTCGTAGCCGGTGAGGCGGGCACCTTGGTTGTAGGGCCTTGTCTCGGTGTAGTATGCTCGTTTGAGGAAGCCTCGAGAATGTAGACTACGTATTACACCGAGAGCTGTTCCGTAGCCTGCGGTAGCAAGAGAGCTTGAGGAAAGGAGTCAACTTACATTCGTGATGTGAATAAGGAAATGCATTTTCATACTGACCCAGTATTGCAATGCGTCAATACGCTGAGCTTTCCACCTGGATACACCAAATCCGTGTGCCGCAATATCCAATCGGCGCCAAAGTTCCCTATATTTTCATTATCCTGCACATCATCTACAAGCATCCGTTCTGCCGCCTCAATATACGCCTCATAGATACTCAAATCTGTCGCCCCAGCCCGTGTCTGAGCATTCTGAACGACCGTTCCCAACTTCTTAGCAGCATCCGCAAGGTTGACAGCCGTAGGCCTGCTCGTGACGAGGAACTGTAGATTATGAGTTATCAAAGCCGAGCCAGTCATGTCCGGGCCAAGCATAGCAGATCCTGCATTGCACCTGGAGAGGCAGACTGCAACGCTGAGGGCGGCAACGATGGCGATGGCGGGGGCTCCGCGCACTTGCATGTTGTGGATGGCGTCCCAGGCGTCTTGTATGACCCGGATGTTGATGTAGACTTCTTCGTGAGGAAGCCGGAGTTGATCAAGTATTTGGAGACTGCCCCGGCAGTATTTGATGGCCTGGAGGACCATGGCCGCCAATTTCAATGTCCGACCTCAGTTGAAAGCAGACTTGGAGTCGTACTTGGGTACTCGTGTAGGCTCGAAAGGTTGATAGGGCTAGATTGTAACCACTGTGCACCGCGGAATTTTGTATCCCCGTGCCCCGGCAGGCGTGAGCTTCGGAGCTTGAACGAGTCAACATCATATCAATACAGTTGCCCATCACTCCCTATAATCTCATTGACTACTCAGCCGTGGTACTTACTGACCTCAATCTGGGAACGATTCCTACGCTCGCCTTCTTGGTCGGATAAAGCTTCGCGTCACATATAGCCATTTGCACTTCTATACGAAAGCCCCCAACCCGCAAGAATGGATGGGAAGGACGATCCCGAGAGGGCGGATGCTCTCGAACAGTTCAAGAAGAAGCTCTTAGAGCTCAGAGAGATGGAGGCGAAGCTGAAAACGTTACGGATTGACATTAAAGGGCTGCAAAAGGATTTCGATACCACAGAAGACAATATCAAAGCATTACAGAGCGTTGGTCAGATTATAGGAGAGGTCCTAAAACAACTCGATGAAGAGAGATGTGAGTTTTGATACATCCGGCTAGAATATCATGACCTTGTCCCCCAATGTTATTAACGTAACCCCGCCAGTCATCGTTAAAGCTTCATCCGGTCCTCGCTACGTGGTCGGCTGCCGATCGAAAGTCGACAAGGTCAAGCTGAAACAAGGCACTCGTGTTGCTCTTGATATGACTACCCTCACTATAATGCGAATGCTACCTCGGGAAGTGGATCCGTTGGTCTACAACATGTCGCTGGAAGATCCTGGTCAGGTCAGCTTCGGAGGTATTGGTGGACTGAATGAGCAGATACGAGAATTGCGAGAGGTCATCGAGCTACCGTTGAAGAATCCTGAACTGTTCTTAAGGGTCGGTATCAAGCCGCCAAAAGGTGTCCTCCTCTATGGTCCACCAGGTACGTAGGATCTTCCAGGTGCCCTTTTCTGACACAACAACTTATTTACTATGGGCACTAGGCACGGGAAAAACATTATTGGCAAGAGCTGTGGCGAGCGGCTTGGAAACCAACTTCTTAAAAGGTACGAGCGTCGAACTGGAGCAAAGACGGTATTATCACTAATACCGACGTTAGTTGTCTCCTCGGCTATTGTTGACAAATACATCGGAGAGTCAGCGCGACTGATAAGAGAAATGTTCGGATACGCTAAGGAGCATGAGCCATGTATCATCTTCATGGACGAGATCGATGCCATTGGAGGACGACGGTTCTCGGAAGGAACTTCTGCAGATCGAGAGATCCAGCGGACGCTGATGGAGCTCCTGAATCAGCTCGATGGATTCGATTATCTGGGAAAGACTAAAATCATAATGGCAACCAACCGTCCAGATACGCTGGATCCTGCCCTACTGCGAGCTGGACGATTGGATCGGAAGATCGAGATTCCCCTACCGAACGAGGTCGGTAGATTAGAAATTCTAAAGATTCACACAAGCGGCGTTGCTCTAGATGGGGAGATTGACTTCGAAAGTGTGGTCAAGATGAGTGACCAGCTAAATGGTGCAGATCTGCGAAATGTGGTGACAGAAGCGTAAGTGCTATGCGAATCCTTCGAGTCGTGATGAGTACTGATATTGCGGTACCCAGTGGGCTGTTCGCCATCAAAGACTACCGAGATTCGATAAATCAAGACGATTTTAACAAAGCTGTGAGGAAGGTTGCGGAGTCGAAGAAGCTTGAAGGCAAGCTTGAGTACAAGAAACTGTAATATATTATAATGAGATCCACAATTAGTATAGTTCTGCGGTCGAAATAGGAATGTCCTGTGCGGAACAGATCTTCAACCTCCCACAGGTGAGTAGTGATAGTTTCTGTACCTTGGGGTCCTGTATCTTCAAAGCATAGCATGAGGAGATTCACAATTAGTGCTCTTATTTAAAGTCTACCTCATGTTAGTATGATAGCCACGCTATGGGCGAAACGCATGGATCCTAAACCAATTCGCGGCATTCTGGACAGTCTCTCCGTTGCACCTGCTCATCAAAGGCATGAGTTATCTTATACAGCTAATCTCACAGGAACTTTTCTTCAAATCAGCTTCGACCATCTACCAATTAGACTCATCACATCTCACCCCATAGTCGTCGACTCTCCTGGTACCAAGGAAAAGACCAAACGGAGAAAGATGAGTTCCGGTCGAGACACGTGGGACGACCATGGAAATCTACACTGCAATACGCAACGGGTTCTCCCCTAGGATATAGGCTCCTTTACATCTTTTCTGCCTGAACGCTAACAATGTGCCAAATGGCTTCGACAATCTACTACTATTACACTCGGTACCTTGAGCGGCTTATGGCCCTGTATTTAAACGCTTGTGCTGAGGCGTTGTCGAAGGAACTGTGGTCTCATCAGCATCCAAGACAACCACCTGATTCGGCCCCGTCGCTGTTGCATTTCCACCGTTCCGCAACGCACACAAACCCTGACAGCCCTTCTGGTTCACGAAATTGATCGTCAATATCCCCTTCTTCTTCGGGTCGTTGTCATCGCTTATTGGTACACTGCCGCAGTATTTACATCCATGGAAGTACCTACAGGAATGGGAGTAAGCAATTCTTGCATCCCAGCATACTACGACCCCAGAAGACCACTGACAATTCTGACAACTTTTTGATGATCAACGCCCCGTTGACGCCCTCCGCTGCCACATTGCCTTGGAGAAACAAGCACAGGGACCCTTCTTCGTGATTCTTGACGCAGATGATATGCTCCCCGCGGTAATAGGTCGCGTTGTTCGCAATGGGTCCCCCCGGCACATAAGGCCCTTGGTTACCGTATGCGGCAACGTCGAAATAGGCTTGGACGACGTTGTCATAGTCAACGCCCTCAAGGTTTACGGAACAGCTACTGGACCCTCTGCAATTGACACCAAGGGAATGAGAATATACCAGGTGGATCATGCCCGTAAAGAGGATCAGGGAGCTGGTATAAGAGGAGTACTTCATGTTGATAATTTTGTGAAAGAGGGGTAGGTAAGTGTGGACGGCTTCGCAGGGGAACACGGAAAAGGTTTCGAAAGCGAGAGTTCATCGTATAAGACATTGACCAAAATAGGTACAATAATATCGCATGCTACAAACAAAAGCGATTGGCGGTCGCAAACAACTTTGCCGGTGCCAGCGGAAATGTAGAGCTAGCTGGCCCTTTGGAGACTCGCCCAGATTCCTAGTCACATTTAAGGCCTGCATTCTATAATCGGAAATGCGCACCGTCGTCGCATATGGATGTTGGTGCCAAGTCCTCGAGAAACTGATAGTACGTGAACTTCTTCTCCTACCGCGTTATTGATATTGTACTTCTGCTAAAGGAGTTGAAGATTCACAGTAGGTGTCTGGCGAGCTTTCCACGACTGTGAAACCATCATCGTCATACTAAATTACTTACATTGTTTCGTATGAGAGACTGTTCAAAACAAATGTGTTGTGTATACTGCATTACTGCAAACCTTCTGAAGAGCAATTTGATATCATCGACAACCAAGTCCACACGTACAAAGCCCCGTACCGAGAAGCTTCCGTCCTGCGCATCGCTCGCAGTCATTCCCATTAGATACTACTGAAAGTAGCTTGTGTGCCCCACTCATAGCAGAGAAAACAGGATCGGCAGATTTGCGTCGTCATATTTGCTGATATCAGGGGGTTTTTTCGTGTGTGATGCACAACTAGTCACTGAGGATTTTGCCGGAACTAAACCATGGTTTTCTATCGGTGGAAGCGGATATGGGTTGTAGGTATGAGTGGTCGATCCTCAAACTTGATGTTGAGAGGGCTTTGCACGGAAATGGTATTTGGCTGTGTTGCTGTGGGTTTCGTTATCCTTTGTACCTTTACCTCTTGGTAGATTGATATTTGGAATGCTACTCCTTTACATATATACTGTACTATTGGTTTCAAGATCTCCAAATTGTCGTTCCCCACTCCACCAAGCTTACTACTACTACACCCAATATCTCCCCCCGTCCCAATCATCTATCTATTGTTCATACCTATCGCCTCTTACCGAAAGACCCCCCACCCCTAACATACAATATCAAAAAATCCTCACCCGCCGGAAACCGATACCTCAACTCATCCCAACCAGCCAACCACATCCATCATTTCCCCGTTTCAACTCCCAACAATTTCGCCCTTGATCGTACATACGACATCGACGATGATACCATTGCATACAAATCCGTTCATACATAATGCCTAGCACTCTTGCAATATGTGGTAGGTATCTGTTTAGAGAAACAATCCTAGATCTTACCCCATAATGCAAACATGATTTGCCCAATCCTTCATAATTCTCAACGAATCAATCAGATCAAGATAAGATCGACACAACAAGCCACCAGAGCCCCAAACGCTACCATCATCAGTCTCCACAATCCCGCCTGCCCCTTTCCCAACGCAGCAATGCTGCCCACACCCTGACTCGGCTTCGCTCCCGCCGCTGCCGTTCCCGTAGCAGACCCCGCAGCACCATACGTTTTCGCAGCCGCATCGAACCTCACACAGCCCGTGGGCAACCCGAAACTTTTCGTAAGCACCGCATATTTGTCCACATCCTGCAATTTGCCGGCGCCGGGGAAGTCGACCTCGGCTTGTGCGATCACGCCGAGACCGATTTCGGCAGCTGTGTCGATGTGGGTGAGGGTGTCGAAGATTGCCTTTTTGGCGGTCGATGATGAGGCGTTGTTGCAGTTGACGTCGACATGACTTACGGTGCTGAGGGTGGTGGTGAGGACGGGGGTGTCGAGGAAGAAGCCGGCACCGGCGATGGCTTTGCCTGCATGAGTTTTAGGTCAGTGGGACGAATGTAAGATTGACTCGAAGATGCACGTACCTGAGAAGAAGGAAATGCCTAGCAAGAGGCTGGGAGAAAAACCGGCGGTAAGCGTTAGTTCAACATTGGGGATCGAGGCTCGGAAGGGCAGGGCGCTAATAGCTGTATTCTCGCTAAGGAGCGACGTTAGTTGGTTGGGCAAAGGCGATGGAAATGGTCAAGAGACGTACAAGCCTTGCTGGGAAGAACCATTTCTGTTTGCGAGGTCCAAGATGAGGCTTGAATTGTCGGGGACCTGGAAAGTCATCAGCAGATGTGTCCTATCAATGCGTGGATATTTAGACGTACAGTGACTTCGAAACCATATCCAAATTCCAGGTTGGCTTGGAGTTTGAATCCTGCACTTAAGGCGGGTTCAAATTGAGGTCCGACAGATGCAATCCCTGGTATCTAACGTTTGCATTAGCTTGAGTAAGCGCAGAGATTCAACAGAAAGCAACTTACCAGTAGTGGTGTAATAGGAATCGTAGGTAGCGGTACGGTATAGCTCTTCAACTGGCTTGTTGCTTCAATGGTATTGTCAAGTTCAACATGAGCAATAAATCCATTAGAGCGGAATGCAACGAAGCCGTTCTCGATATAGTTGATGACAGCGTTAGTCTCATTCATGAAGCCTCCAGTGTCGTTTGACGTAAATGGTCCCGTCGTCAATGATCCGGCTACAAGGTTAATGCTACCTTGGAACGTACAATTCCTGCACTTTACGTTGAAACCGGCCGACCTGATCGAGTGAGCTGAATAAGCTTCAAGTGCTTCATTGATTGAAACTTACAGCTTAGGTCCGCTTGCCGAAATTTGGCCCAGGGACGGGTCCGGTGGCAATATTGGTGTATTTATATAGGAGCCTTTGATATTGTCAACGACGTTGATGCTGGTCGCCGCTGATGACGGCGGAGTAGGATAGGCATAAGAAGTGCTTGCGGCTGAGCCACCGGCTGCTGCTGAAGTGGCAGCGGCTTGTCGTGGTCGGAGTCCACCATGTTGACGGGGTTTCAGCCCTAATATGTTCTCACTTTCCCCAAAATTGAGGGTCAAGGATTGGAAAGTGTGCTTCCAAGAAAGGCGGTCTGTGGATAGGACAATGACCTGGTCCTCCGCATGCACAACAACCTCAGAAACCCTGCTTTGGTTTAGTAGAAATTCTCCACAGTATCAGAGATAGACTGACAGGTACGGGTCACGCTGTCCATCCTCATTACAACCTTCATGCGAAGTAATAAGAAGGAAGCTGTCCACAGTCTTGAACTCTTTATAAGCGTGATTCAGGGCCTTTGAGGAGCTGAAATATAGATCAACCCTGGATTCAAAACAATCAATCGCTTTGATATGATGTTCGATATCCTCCAAGAGGAGAGTGGGTTTCTTGAACTCCATTGCTGCTATTGCTCCAAATGGAGAGTTTGACCCGGCTGTATCCGCTTGATGAAAGTGGACTTTAGCGACATTGGCAGAGAGGAAGAGGCTACTTACCATCAAGATAGTGCAGCTCGTGATCATGGCGAAGACAGTCTTTCAATGTTCTACGGCCCAGCTTGTCGCTTCTTTTGGCTGCACTCAGTCTTCGCTCTGATACACCCTGCCATGCAGATACCGAGTCGCGTACAGCTACATTGGCCACGCCCAAAACGCCTTGCACGGACAGGGTAGAGACCAGTAATAGGAGATGAGTAAACATGATGGTCGCTTTCTCAGCTCAAGAGCTGAGCGGAGGTTTCAAACAGAAAATAGAACTTATGCGCTGGGGAGGAATTTGGGAGACTGGCATGAGAAGGGAAAGAAAGCACTCTTAAACCAAAGGTACAAGTTTACAGCCTCACAGTCTACAGAGCTAAGACCCTAATAGAGGCAATACAAATAGCGGGACGGAAATTCAGTAACAATACTTTAGGGTGAGTCCCCTCTCACCAGCACTCCTAGTAAAATACGCAGAATATCCAACTCTATACAGCCATCTTCTGCAATATCCACAGTCGAGTCCTCGAGATAGCTCTTCCCGGACCGAAGATCCGATGGCACGGTCAATGAGATGATAGGACTTACTACCTCTCCCCAACAGAATGTGGAGAGTGTGAAACGTATACATGCGAGCTGCGGCTCAGAGCATGTGAACTCACCAATCACTTCAATATCGCGGCGGCGCAGTGTGGTGGCCTTCGCCGGGGTTTGAAACAGAGACGCTGTGAGTGTGCGGCGAGGTAAGCCTTCATGCCAAGACATCATGCAGCTAAACCGTGTTGGAAGGAGGCAGTTCTCTGAGAAGCTGTCAGTGTTCGTGCACACGGGAAGACACACAACGATATAATCTCTGACAGACTGTGTGCACAGACTCACTGCGGCCTAGAGAATGATTGATCTCGCCCCTGAGCTTGGAGAATTCGGTCTTGGTATTGGGCGAACGCGGGGTATGCAATGTTGAGAACGCCGTGTATCTCAAGCCATTGAGGTCGACTCTAGTAGGCTTGCCCGTCGACGAGGAGAATGGGTGCAGCCGGGTTTGGATGGATCGCACAACCCAAGGGTGAGAGGACACGTGCTTTCTGGTAAAATCGTTAAAGAGCGTGATGAACATCGTTCAGCAGCAACGTGAAACCCGAATGAGTAGCGTCACTGGATGCTCTGGTAGTGCAATCCCAGAAGTGGGTATTTTGATACATACTTTATTGTTGACCATTAGACAGGTTTTACAGTCCCGATTTCAAGCGATTATTTAATATTATTCAATAGTTGATAGCTACATCGGCAAACCGGGAACCCGCATAGAAAATTCGAACTGCTAATTCCGCTAAAAGCGCATTTTTCAGGTAAAATGCAGGTAATAAATAGGAAAATTTTAGGGTTTTTTTATTCTAGCCTAAAAGTCCTAAATATAGAAAATCCGGATTTAAGGCCTTAAATCCGTGATTTTCCTCTAGCGCCGGGAAGAAACGGGAAGCTCGCTAGAGCTATAGCGGCTACGTCGTTAACGCTAGCGTAATATAGGTTTTAAAAACAGTCGATTCACGTGATTTATACACGCGTAGAGTTCCCCCCTTTAGCCTAGCCTTATATCCTATCCCTATATTACGCCTGCGATTAATTCTCTTACTACTAAGTACTAGTACTATTTATTAATAAGACTTAGTACCTTATTATAATTACCTAGTTAGTACTAGCCTAATATAGTTATATTATAATTAATTAGTAGGACTTATCCCCTATTAGTCCTATTACCTAGTATTTCTAAAAGTTGCTAAATACGTATTTTTAGGGCTAATACATAAGCGTATTAGTCACGTGCGTATTATACAGGTATAATACGCATATTTTTGTAATATATAGGTTTCCCAGTTTACTAATATATATCAGGCTATAGTATTTACTAATTATATAGATTATTAAGTTAGTAATTTAATATAAATAATAGCCTAATTAGGCTATTATTCTAATATCCTTTATAATTAATCTATTACTTACTTATATTTATATCTATTCTATCCCTCTTATAACCTTCCTCTATTATTACTAATAGTTATTATATACCTCCTAGGCGTACTTTAAAGTCTTCTAAGGATATCCTAGGTACTAATACCTTTACTATTATTATTACTAGTATACTAGATCCTCCTTTTATATAGACTAACCGCGTCGGGTCGGTACTTTGAACTCGAGTTAGGTTCCCGACTCGACTCTTAGCGAGTTAATACTAAATTCCTAGCCTGAGTATTTAGGTTAGTACTAATAGTTAGTACTAAGTATTTAAGTTAATACTATAAGGTAGTACTAAGTATTAGTACTAAAGTATTAACCCGACTCGCCAAGACTTTTTTCCCTAGTAATATTTTCTATTTTTAGTAGTATTTCTTACTATATTTCCTATTTTTTTTCTAATTATTATTATTATTATTACCTAGGGAATTCTTAAAAGTAAATAAGGTAATATAAAAAAGTAATATATATCCCTATAAAGATAAAGACTATAATATTAGTAATATTTTCTATTTATAGTAATATTTCTTACTATATATAGGATTTACTATTATATTATTAATTATTATTATTATTATTACCTAGGTAATTATTAGGATATCTTAATATATCTAGCTAGTATAATACGGCCTACTAGTAATATCCTAGCGGTATTAGTTTAGCTTCTTATTATCTTAATAGATATCCTTTTATCTAGATATCTAAGAGGCTAGGTGACTTCCTTAAGGGGTATTTAGATAGTCCTCCCTCTACCTCCTTAGAAGGTAGAGATTAGTTCTTTTATAATTATAAAGTTCCTAGAGTATTAAGACTACCTTTATAATACTACCTACTTACTAGTAGTTTATACTATCTATTCTAGCCCTTAAGAACTAGCCTTCTAGTCTAGTTCCTAATAGTTCTAATCTCTCTACCTTTAAAGGAGGATAGTCTAGATTATAATAGTATAATAACGCGAAGATATCTAACGCTAAGTAAGATAAAAATATATTAGAAGTCTATTATAATAAAATTAAGATAATACTAGAGTTTAATATAAGAGATATTAAAGTAATAAATAATATACCTAATAATAGAATTTCTAATAAAACCCTTACTAGTATAATTATACTTAATAAACTTATTACTACTATTAAAGTTAAAAAAGAGTATTTAATAAAGGAAAGAAAGCTTTAAGGTATCTAAGAAAGGGTAGCCTAATTATAAGTAGAAGTAGATATAATTATACTATATCTATATTAGATTACTAGTAGATTACTAGGAGGGATATAATAAGGGTTAAGATAAGGCCTAATTAAGGACCCTCTAAATTAGGGTACTAATATATAAGGTATATTAGACCCTAGGGTAGGATCTATCTTTAAGGGTTTTACCCTAAGTTAATCTACTAGAGGCTAGTTAGAAGAACCTAGTAATTAATACCCTAGGAGCTACTTAAAGCCTAAGGACTTACCCTTTTATAAGGGGAAGAATATATATAAGTATAAAAAATAGTATTATATTATAAATATTATATTTTAATTAATACCTAATAAATTCCTAATTAAGTTTATAAAGGTTACTTAGGCTATATAATTCTTAGAAGGTAAACCTATTAAGTTATAAGATTATTATAAAAAGTTATTATTAGGGAGAGTAGTTACTTAAAAGTACTTTACTTAGTACTTACTAAACCTTATTAAGGACCTAGTAAACCGCTAGCTTTATAATATATAACTATACTTAAATATATAATAGAACCCTAACTAGTTAATATAAAGCTTTAATATATATTTAAGTAGGATTAAATTATAAATCCCTCCTTTTTTAGAGGAATATTAGCGGATTAACTTCTTTATAAAGTTACGCCTAGACCTTTAAAAGGCCCTTATAAACTATTAAGACCTCCTTATAACTAAAGAAAGCCTAATTACCCTCGCTACTTAATTAGAGAATAACTAGCGGTATTATATTAAAATAATAGCGGGTAATAGTTATATTATTAAAAAAGGGGATTATTCTAATAGGCGGAATAAAGGCTAGAAGAGGGAAGGAAGTTAAGATAGAGGTATTAATCCTTTTATAAAATTAGGAAGTATTTAACCCGCTAGTAGTTATAATAAGTTACTAAATACTAAGGAAGAGTTAATACATTTTAATTATAAAAAGAAGGGGTACTTTAATAAGGACTATTATAGGCCTAGGATACCTAGGAACCTAAATATAACACTTATTAATACTATTAGAAAAGGGACTATTAAACTAAAAAAAGGAAGCGCGCCTCTATTAGGACCTTAATACTAAGGCGCTTACTTATTAAAAGGGGTTTACTATTAATTTATAATATTAATATTAGTAGTTCTATTAATATATAAGGTATATAAGATTATATAGATTTCTTAATAGATATAAGAGTAGAGATTAATATTATCTCCTAAAGCTTTACTAAGTAATATAACTTAAAACCCCTAGAGGGCTATTAGCTACTAATTCCTAAATAGATAAATAGTTAGTTAATCTATTACTACGGCGTATACTAAGTAGAGTACTATCTTATTAATAGCTAGGGATAGCTAGGTTAATATACTAGTATATTTTATATAATTAAGAAGAAGGGGTTATTAATTATTCTTAATATACCTACCTTATTAGAAGCTAGGGTATAAGTAGATCTAGGGAGTTAGAAGTAGTAATTTCTACTAGACTCTACTAGTATATCTATCCTAGAGTTATAAGTATTTATAAATACCCTTAAAGGTAAATTAGTAATTTATACTATTATTTATATTAGGTTATCCTAGGCGGAAACCTAGAGTTATAATAATAAAGTACTAGAGCTACTTAAAAGTCTTTATAACTTTTTAAATAACTTTTTAAATAAGGAGGTAGGATAACTACCCCTATTTAAGCCTAGGGACTACGCTATTAATATAAATAGTTATAAGCCTCCTTATAAGCCTTTTTATAATTTATTATAAAGGGAGTTAGAAACTTTATATATCTACCTAGATAACGCTAAGTTAAAGGGTTAGATATAAGAGTCTACTAGTCCTATAATGGCTCCTATTTTATTTATATTAAAGAAGGATAGTAGCTTATAGCTATATATTAACTATTATAAGTTAAATAAGGTAATAGTAAAGAACTATTATCCTCTCCCTCTAATTAATAAAATACTTAATTACTTATAAGGTATAAGGATATTTACTAAATTAGACCTTAAGGATACTTATTATAGAATTTATATTTATAAGGGTAATAAGTAGAAGACAGCGTTTTATATATAGTATAGCTATTTTAAATATATAGTTATACTATTTAAGTTAATAAATACCCTAGCTATATTTTAAGCCTATATTAATAGAGCTTTAACGGGCCTAATAGATATTACTTATATAATATACCTTAATAATATTTTAATTTATTTAGAAGATATTTTAAGTTATAAGTAATATATCTACTAGGTACTTAAGTAGTTATAAAAGTTTTAGCTTTATATAAATTAAAAGAAATATAAATTCTATACTAATTTAGTAGAATTCCTTAGGTTTATTATAAGTATTAATAGTATATTAATAGATAGTTATAAGGTATTTACTATCTAAGACTAGCTAGTACTAATTATATATTAGGAAGTCTAAGTATTCTTAGGATTTATAAACTTTTATTAATATTTTATATACTACTATTTATAAATAGTATCCCCCTTAACTAGCCTTTTAAAAGGTAGTAAGGATAGGAAGAAATTAAGACCCTTTATATAAGGCGCCGGTAAAGAGAAGGTATTTTATAACCTATATTATACCTTTATAATTATACCTATTTTAATATATTTTAATCCTAATAAGAAAATTTAGATTAAAATAGATATATCTAATTTTATTATAACTACTATCTTATCCTAATAGGATAATAATAGGGCTTAGTATCTAGTAGCTTTCTAGTCTTATAAATTAATACCTACTAAGACTAGGTATAAGATATATAATTAAGAGCTATTAGTAATTATTAAAGCCTTTAAGTAATAGTAATACTACGCGGAAGGTAGTTATTATACTATTAAAGTACTTATAAATTATAATAATCTTAGGGGATTTATATAAGTAAAGTAGTTAAATAGTTATTAAGCTTAATAGGCTATTTATTTAATTATATATGACTTTAATATTAAATATTAATCTAGTAAGAAGAATCTTATAAATACTATATTATATAAACCTAATTATAATAATATTAAGATATTATTTAACTAGCTCCAACCTACCTTATAAAATAAGCTAGTAAACTTAGGAAGTATTATCTCTAGTTAAAGGTAGCTAGAAGAAATAAGTAAGTATATAAACTTATCTAGCTTAAGAGGGCTTAAGAAACCCTTAACTAAGCCTAAAAACTTAGATAAAAGGGGCGTAAAGCTACCTTCCTAGTATTAAAGTAATATAATAGCGCTACTACTTAATCCTATTACTAGGGTTATTAATTATAAATAATATATCTTATAAGTATTAGTAAGAGTAATTATTAGACTTAAAATAGCTTATAAAGCTAGATTAGAATCCTTAAAAGAACTTATCCTCTTATTATAAAGTAATAATCTATTTATTATTAAATAGAAAGATAAGGTAAAGTATATAACTTTTAAGTAAAATACTATTAAATAGCCTTAAAAGGTTAATTTTATAAGATTACTAAGATTTAAAGGAGTACTTTATATACTAGATAATTTAGTATTATATATAGAAATTATTATAAGGTATTATAATAATACCTTAATAGGTTATTTTAAGTTATAAAAAACCTTAGAGTTACTCTAATATAAGTATTATTAGAGTAGAATATTAGTAGATACTAAGTTATATATCTAAACTTATAAAATATATTAAAGGATAAAAGCTCTTAGATATAAGCCTTATAATAATATAATATCCTTATTATAACCTAATAGGCCTTAAGAAGAACTTTTTATAAATTTTATTATAAGCTTACTACCTAATAAATATAGAAATTCTATATATAATTCTATTCTTATAATTATTAATAGGTATATAAAGATAGTCTAATACCTTCTAACTAAGAATACTTATACTACTATTAAATTAGCTAAGATCTTATTTAAAAATATAATATTATAATATAATTTACTAATAGGTATTATATTAGATTAGGGATCCTTATTTATAAGTACCTATTAATTAGAAGTCTATTATTATATAAAGATAAAGAGATAATTAAGTACTACCTTTTATTTATAAATAGATAGATAGACTAAATATTAGAACTAAATATTAAAATATTACCTTAGGATATTTTTAAATAAAGAATAAGATAATTAGGTTATATTACTCCTAATAGCTAGTTTCGCGTACTATAATAGTATCTATATTATACTAAGTTATTTACTATTTTATATAATATATAGGTATAATTTATATATAAAAGATAAAGTTAAGGATAACTTTCTAAAAGGAGGAGTACTTATAATTAAAGATTATATAAAAAACCTTTTAAAAGTAAGAGCTACGCTAATAGATTAATAGTAGACTATTTAAGTATAAGTTATAAAGTTTTATAATAAACTTTATATCTTAAAGTCTTATATAATAGGAGAACTAATAATATTAATTATAAAAAACTTAAAGTAGAAAAGATTAAATTAAGAGTTATTATATAAGTATACTAGTCCTTTTAAGGTAGTAGATATAATTAGATACTAGGCGTACTACTTAAGTCTCTTAATAGTATAAAGAATCTATCTTATATTTTATATTTCCTTATTAAAAGTATATTAAAGCTATCTTAATAAAGGTAAATAACTATTTATATCTCTTTTAAAACTTATTAATAATAAAGAATATTATAAGGTAGAATAAATCCTAGATAAAATAAGAAGTAAAGGTATTTAATACTATTTAATTAAGTAATCTAATTATAAAATAAAATATAATTAATAGATATCTATTAAGGATATAAATATAAAAGACTTATAAAGGGAATATAATAATATATATATAATAAAGAAATATTATAAGTAAAATACTAGTATATAACTATTATAATAGAACTATTTAATTATAAAGTTAAGTTATATAAGGTAAGTTATAAGTTATATTTATATAATAGAGATTTTAATAAAGAGGTATATAAGAAAGGAATTAATTAAGGGGAAAATCCTTATAACCTAGGAAAAGAATCTTTACTTAAAGGTATAATATTATAATCTTATAAAGGGAGCGTATTAAAGCGAGCTAAGGCTTATAAAAGATAAAGAAGGGCCCGTAGTAGATAAGCTAGAGGATAAAGTAATATCCCTAATAAGGGTAAGTAGAGAGGGTAGAGTAGGTAAGGGAGTAGGAGTAATAGGAGCGTAAGGGGCGTAAGGCGTATAAGGGGCGCGAATCTTACGGGTAAAGGGGGTAGTACTAGTAGAACTACTATTATAAGAAGGGTAGCTAGGGCTAATAGGAGTAGGGGTAGGTAATATAATAGTAGGGAAGGTAATAGCCTCTTCCTCCTCCTCCTCCTTTATATCCTCTAAGGTCTCCCCTATCTCCCCTTTATTAAAATTATTATTATCCTCCTCCTAATATATAATTAGCTTATATAAAGATAGTATAATACTTTAATAATATACTTACCTCCCTTAACTCCTTATTAACCTCTATTATAATAAGGGTAGTTAACCCCTCTTATAAAAGTATTAATATATATTATAAGAAGTATATAATAAAAAAACTTGCCTATTATCTTATTATATCTAGGATACCCTTTAGGGTAATAACTATCTAATTACCTACCTTTATATTAAAGTGTAGTAATTCCTTAGAGGTTTATAACTTATATAAAAGCGTTTTATTATACTCCCTTAAATAAATTACTACTTCTACCTTAATTTTAAAGGTAGTAACCTATATTATAAAAGTAATATAATAAGGTAACTTTCTACCTTAAAGGGTAATAATAAATTTATAAGTAAGGAGGCTAGATAAATAGGCGCGGAAGGTAAGGGGGACTTATAACCTATTAATATATTATAAGTAAATTATATTAAAATCCTATTATTATAAATTAATTTATAAGGCTTATAAAGGTAGTAGTACCTCTTATAAGCCCTACTAGTCTCTTAGTTATATAATAACCTAGGACTTAAATCTAGGTACTTAGTATACTAAAGATAATAGGGTTATAAGAGGGCTATTATCCTAGTAGTATAACGGGGTAGTATAACGCGGTAAGAGGCTTTAACTATCTATTATAAGAGTTAGCTAATAGGAATACCTTTAAGTATAAAGAGTATAAGAATAATTTAAAAGAAATATAATATAATAGGATATTAATAAAGTCCTTAAATAACTAATATAATAGACTTATATAAGGAGGTAATTTATAAGTAATATACTTCTAATATATTTAAAGATAATTAAAGTCTTTTATAAGGTAATAATATATATAAAGTAATAAAAGATAACTAGTAAAGACTTACCTTAATTATTATTATAATTATTAACTATTTAATATATAATACTATATTAATAATTAATCCTTTATATTATACTTATATTATAATAGTAGTTATCTTATAAAATATTAATAGTATTAATATTAAACGCGTTAACTTCTATTATTAATATATTAAGATATAACTTAAGGTAACTTATAATAGGTTAATATTAGTAATAGTAGTTATAAAAGAAGTTAGAAGTAAATAAAATATAACCTTATTATATACTATATTATATATATTAACTATATAATTTAATAGCGTAATATTATTACCTAACTTTTATATTATTATTTATATTATATATTTATAAAGTAATATAATAGTAATTTTAATTAATAATTATATTCTACTACTAATATAAATTATAATTATAAAGGCTTTTATATATTAGTAGTATATAATATTAGCGGTATATTACTATTACTATATTATTACTATCCTTAGAACTCTTTCCCTTACTTTCCCTACTAGGGTTTTAAAGGTTTTTAATAAGTCCTATTATAGATAGTAATAGTTAGTATTTAGGGATAAATACCCTTAAAAGAGAGGTAATTATTAGGATATCTTAATATATCTAGCTAGTATAATATAGCCTATTAATAATATCTTAGTAGTATTAATTTAGCTTCTTATTATCCTAATAGATATCCTTTTATCTAGATATCTAAGAGACTAGGTAGCTTCCTTAAGGGGTATTTAAATAGTCCTCCCTTTACCTCCTTAGAAGGTAGAGATTAGTTCTTCTATAACTATAAAGTTCCTAGAGTATTAAGACTACCTTCGTAATACTACCTACTCGCTAGCAGTTTATACTATCTATTCTAGCCCTTAGGAACTAGCCTTCCAGTCTAGTTCCTAACAGTAATACAAAAAGGTAATACATATCCCTAGGGAATCAAGGGGGGTATTAAAATTCTAATTAAAAAAAATTCTATTTTTAGTATAGGGGTAATTCTAGAAAAAATCTAGTGTCTCCTACTATTTTTTAGGGGCTTGGCGTCTTGGCGATACCTTAGCGAGTCGGGTCGGGTTAACCCGACTCGCCAAGGTACCGAGGGCTTTTCGGATCGGTACCGGAAGTAGGTACCGAGTATTCGGGTCAGTACCTAAATAGGTACTGAGTATTCGGGTCGGTACTAATCTATAGTACTAAAACCCGACTCGACGGTTAGTCTACTTTTATATCCTTATAACTAAAGATCTTAATATAGCGCGATAAATATATAATTATTATATATCTATATAATTAATAGGAAGATATTATTACTAGCCTCTATATAAATATGCCTCTTATACCCTAGAAACCTCCTAATAATAATAATATCCTTCCCTTATATTCCTCTTAACCTACCCTATAGAAGTCCCCTTATAAAGAGAAAGGTTATAAGAAAGCTAGGTTATATAATATAAGGCTATTATAATATTTAGGGAGGTATAAGAGAAGGGGGACTAAGAGCTTAAATATCTTATAATTAGATAATTATAATAAGAAGTATAAGAGAGGTAAGTAGAAGGGATAAAGTATATATAAAGGAATACTTCTTAATATTAAAGAGATAATAATACTTATTAATTATATACTTATTAAAATAGGTATATATAAACTTTCTAGTATTAAATTTATAATAGAAGGATATATAATAGGACTTTAAGATATATACCTACTATTCCTACTCTTAGAATAGTTATTAATAAAAGGTAGTAGTACTACTTAAATAGTATAAGTATAAAAAGGAATATAATAGGAGATCTAGGTATATAATAACTAATAATAACCTTATATAAATACTAGATTAATAGTAACTAATAACTAATAAAGTTTAGGCTAAAAAATATAAAAAGAAGTAAGATATAAAAGATAAAAAGGAGAAAATATAAGATTATAATACTAGATAAGATATACTCTCTACTTACTAGGGTAAAAAGGTTATAAGGGAAATAGAGAATATTAATTCTAATAAAATTCCTTCTTATAAAGAAAATAATAAATAAGACTCCTCCTTAGAAGGCTTACCTATCTTACTCTTATTTACAATAATATTATTATTACCCTCTAATATAAGTATTATATTAAAAGGTTCCTCCTACTAATAGTAAAGCTTAAGTCCTTACTATTAGAGTAATACTAGCTATTAGAGTAGTATTAATATTAGGAGTAATCTTAAGGATAAAACTAACTCTATTAATAGTATTATCAATTAGTTATAATAATTATAATAGTAAAATAAGAAAAAGAATAAGGGGATAAAGTTATAAAAGGATAGGTAAAGACTTAAATAAATATAAAGGTCTTATCTAACTTAAGATATAACTACTATTTTAATTAATTTTATAAAGTAAAGTTTAAAATTCTTTAAATCTTATAATATAATAACTCTAGTAATAATACTTATAAGTATTAATAGGCTTATATTAATAAGTAGTACTTAGGCCCCTCTACTTATTAATATTAATATATCTATAATAACTAGTACTTAGGACCTAGCCTTAATTAAGAAGCTAGAACTTATTTATAAGTAGTAACTTAATATTAATACAGAACTTAAATATTTAATTAAAGGAATATAATAGACTTATAATATATTAAATATACTTTATAAGAAGTTATAAGCCTTTATAACTCTATTATAAAAGTAAATAAGGGCCTAGGAGGACCTTATTTAAATACTTTATATAAATTAAGTCTTATATTAATAGTATCTAAGTAAAAAGATAGAATAAATATAAAAAATACTAGAAAATATTACTAGTAAGATTAGTCTTACTATCCCTATAAATAATAATATATTAAGCTATCCCTAGATATCTAATAAAAAGGTTATAAGTATAGTATAATTATATATTAATAGGCTTAATAATATTAAGGATATAGATTAAGTAAGTAATAATAGAAACTCTAAAAGTAATAATAATAATAGTAAGTAAAGGAGAAATACTATAAAGGATTTTTATATAAAAATTAATAAAGAGCTTAATAAAGATAGGGTTAATAATATATAATAGGAATATTATAAGACTAATAGATATAATACTTAGGTATATTTTATAACTTTAATACGTGAAATAATATAGAATAATAGAATAACTATTAGTATAAACCCCTAATATTTAAGTAACTTAGGATTAGGATATTTTAGAATAAGAAGTAGAAAAATTAAATAGAATATAAAAGTAGAAACTTTAGGTAAGAATAAAGAAATAAGGCCTTATAAGATACTTATTATTTTATAGTAATTATATAAATAGGTTATATTACTTAATAAGGGCGGGTTTCCTATATTTCTTATATATATTATAGATTTAGGCTAATTTATAACTTATCTTTATAAGCTTCTCTATAACTTAAATTTAATAATAAGCTCTTAATTAGTAATATAATCTATAAATTAATAATATTATAGTATTAGAGTTAGGTAATTATATATAGATTATAAGCTTATAATCCCTTTAATTATATTATAAGGCTTAATATAAAGAAATATACCTAAGTAATTATTAGGCGGAGTTAATTACTAATAAATATTAATAAATTATTAAAGGCCTTATTCTAAATTAACTAGATATTATATTTTAGCCTTATAAATAGATAAAATAGTTTATTAATAATACTACTACCTAATAGATATTACTAACGGGTATTAGCCCTAATTTTATTCTATACTTAAAGGTATTTATTACTTAAAGTATCTATATTATCTTAAAACTATACTTAATAATAATCTATATACTAGCTATTCTTTTATTAAACTTTCTCTTTTATATATTTAAGTAGCTTATATATAGTAATATAATAAATTCTATATACTTATAAGCTTTATTACTAAATAGATCTAGAACTCGCTACCCCTAGAATACTTAATATAGCTAGTCTTATATACTAGAAGTTTATAGTATTATTAGGTTATTTACCTTTCCCTTAAATAGGCTATATAGGTATATTACCCCTAATTATACTATATTATATACCTTTTTATATATAGAGTAGAAGAACCTCTAGTCTTCCTTTAATTAATAGAAGTACTAAAATATTCTATTAATAAACCTCTAAACTATAAACCTCTTATATATTTTACCTATATATTTAATTACCCTTATATACCTCTAGATCCTATTATATTTAAGAATAGGATACTAGTATAGGATAGGATTATAATAATTATATAAGTACTTAAGGATATTATTAATTACGATAGAAATAAAGGAGGGAGACTAGCTAAATATTATTAATAACTTATATAAAGGACGTAGGTATAAGAATTTTATTAGAATAAGATATAAAGCGAGCTTTAAGCTAGACTAATAACTATATTATTAATTAATACTTTTAAGGTTAAAATAGGTAAGTAATTAATATATCTTATCCTTAGTAAATCTAAATATCCGCTTTATTTACTTAGGTAGGAAATTATTAAGACTCTACTCCTTACTCTAATACTTAACTAGTAGGATATAAGCGTAGCGTAGGACTTAGCTAATATAGTATAAACTAAGGATAAGAAGGGCTAGAGTAGTTATATATATAAGTTCTTTATTAGAATTAATATTTATAATATATTATTATTAATAATATAGATAAATAGATAATTATTAAAAGGGGTTTTATAAGTAAATCCTAGATATATAGGGCTAAGTAGTAACGGCTTATATTTAGCTAAATTTAGATTAGGGTTAGTATACAGCTAGACCTATATAAATTATTAAATAAATATTAAATAATCTTACTATAAAACCTGTCTATTACCTGGTATTAAAAGCCGCTCTCCTACCAATCCTAGGTTTCAAGATTAATTCTCCCTAGAGATAAAGTAAAATCGCCTAATACCGTACGTATTATAGTCTGTTATTAATATGCTATAGATTAGTATATATATTCCTGAATTACGAATCTTCGTATCATTCGTCTATACTAGATTCTAGAAGCCTAGAGTTATTATAACTACAACTCTATTTAGGATAGTCCCCCTAGATAGTTCCCCTAGCTACATTTACTACATTTACGGGGTAGTACTATTTACTATTTATAGTAGTACTATTTACTATTTATTAATATATAACTATATAAATATTATCGCTGTCGCTATTACTATTACTACTATTACTATTACTATTACTATTACTACTACTATTACTATTACTATTACTACTACTATTATTATATATTATATAAGACTACGTATAATAGTTCTTTTTAATATATATACGCCCTATCCTACTAATCCTACCTATAATAATAAACTTAATAACTTATTAGCTAACTAGCTAATATCCTCCTTCTTAGGCTTTATTAACCTTACCTCCTTCTTCTTATTCCTTACCTTCTAATTAGTTATATACTTTTCCTTTACCTTTAACTTCTAATTAGCGTCCGCCTTATCCCTTTTTACTTATAACTCTAGTTTCTTTATCTTCCTTAGCTCTACGCCCTTTCTAGCCTTTATTAACTATATTATAGGGGTAGGATCTAGTTATAAAGGGTATTCTATAAGTTCTTATTACTAGCTACGCTAGGCTAGTTATATAAAAGGAGGTAGAGGTATTTACTAAGGAGAAGTTAGTAGTAGTAGAAAATTATTAATATAAGAAAAATTATAAGGAGACGGCTCTAATATTAATAGGCTATTAGGCTAGGGGGCTTCTTTAAGAGGTAGTTAGATATAGTTATAATAAGGCTAAGTACTTATATATTAGATCTTATCCTTACTATTACCCTTAGGGATCTACGCCTTATTATTAGACTTAAAGAGTTCTTAATAATTATAAGTAAGAGAATCTTTAAGTAACCCTCTATTATTATTATTAAAGTTTTATTATAAGAAGTTAGAGATACCTTTTATATCTCTATTATTACTAGTATATATATTAGCCCTTTTAACTTTAATAATTTACTTATATTCTCTAGTCCTTTCCTCTTCTTACTATTATATTATAATCTCATAATACTCTTATACTACCTCTTTATTAGCTACTTTATAACCTATTAATATATACTACTATATAACTTTATTCTTCTACTACTTAAAGTTATCCTTATTTATCTTAAGTAGTTATAATAGATAAGGTAGGTAATATATTAATATAATACTTCTTATAAAACTTTCTGTTAAAGTTTTTAAAGTATTTTTTATATTTATAGGCGTATTCTTTAGCTTAATATACCTTTAAAATTTTCTTATAAAATTTATATACCTTAAAGTAAGAAGCCTCTATAATATTAAGACCCTATCTTAAAAAGCGTAGTACTAATAGTACTATAAGGGCTATAATAACCTCTTATATATTATTATTACTTAATTTACTATTACTCTTATTACCCCTATTATTAGTATTCTTATATATAGCGTAGTAATATACTATTATAATATTAGTATTAAAGCTTATTTTCTAATTGATAATAATCTCTAGGGCGCTAAAAAGCTATCTTAGATAAATAAGAGATAGGGGGATTTACTCCCTACTTTAAATATAATAATATAGCTAGTATTTATAAGGTAATCTATATTAATATAAGAGATTATAGTTATTTTTTTAATAATCCCCTACTAGTATTAGAGAAGATACCTTGTTTACTTTATATAACTATTTCTTAGTTATAATAAACTTAGTAAATACTAACTATATAACCTTATATATTATATAGGGTAGGAGTCCTATAAAATATAATTAGCTAGTATTAATATATTAAGGCGTATTCTATTTCTAATATTCTAGCTTATAGTAGAACGTTTTAATTAGAGTTATTACCTCTATAGTAATTTTATTAGTACTTATCCAAATAGGAGTATATTAATAGGTAGCCTCCTTAATTACTAGGTATATATACTCCCCTTACTAAGTACTAAAGTAACTAAGGTTTAGCTATACTCTAGTATATACTATTATAAACTATAATTCCTATCTCTTATAAAAGCTAGTTAGGTAATTCCTTTTATTTTAATATAGATTTTCTAATAACGTTAAATAATTATACTCTAATACCTCCCCTATTAATCTTCTTACTATAATAGAATAAGTTCTACTACCTTTTTAGGATTATAGGCTAGCCTGATATAGGAGTTTTTTTTTATTATCCCACCTTATTAATTAGTTAAAAGTCTCCTAGTTACCCCTTTTAGATTAGTAGGAAAAGCGAGGAACTTTAAAGTCTAGATTTCTTTATATTCTACCTACTATTATACTTATACTCTATAATATTTTCTACTTAACTAAAGTTATATAGCTTATTTCTAGGTACTTAACGCTTTAATAATAATTAAAATTAGTCTACTACTTTAAAAGATATATCTAAATAAATGGTTTTACCTACTAAATTTAAGTATAACTGTAGTTATAATAGTAAATATTAAAAGTCCTAATATTACTCTACTTTTATTCTAGTTACTAACTAACGCATATAATATTAGTCTAAATAGATAAAAAGATACGTCTTGTTATAAGGGATATAATACTATTAGAATTATTTAAATTAATATATAGGTATATATAATATAGTTAATATTTTCTTATTTATCTACTAAATACCTATATTAGCTATTAGCCCTACGGCTAAATAGTACGCGTAAATCCTAACTTCCTATTCTTCTTACTAACTACTCCTTATATCTTCTATCCTATATCTAAAATAGTTATAGTATATCTTAGTTAATACTTAATTTTAGATATACTACTAAGGCTTCTATAATATAAGGTCTATATTAGTAAAGAAAGCGTACTAAATAAGAAAAGTACTATATAATTAAAATAGCTAAGAACTTACGCTCTTAGTAGTAACCTCCTCTTTAGTAACCTCCCCCTTACTAACCTACTACCCTACTACTAACTTATAATATGTAGGGTTACATTATATTACGCTATAGTATTCCACCTAAAATCTATAGAGAAGCCTAGTATACTATTAATAGTAAGTAGTCTTTTAGAATTAACCTTCGCTAATAGGGTTCTTATAACCCCTAGGACTTATAGTAGCCTACTAATCGCCCTATATTTAATCTATAGAATCCTTAGGGTAGTCTAAAGGGCTAGGGTAGTATATAGGCTATTTAAATATAGTATAAAAGATAGGAGGAGTAACGCTATTATAAACGCGAAGATTATTATTATATATATAAAAAAGATATAGGAAAGATATAGGACTACGAGTTACTAAATATAACTAACGATATTTTAGAAAAATAGTTTAAAGGCGTTAATCCTACCTTACGTAAATACTTTAATAACGCTTTTAACCTATAATATTTACTATAGCCTATATACCCTTAGATATATAATAGTATTAAAGAGAGGGTAAAGGAAACTACTAGGCGATTAACCTATCCTCCTTTATAAAACGCTATTCTTAATAATAATAGCCTAGTTATAAGAACGGAAGTCTATACTATAATACTACGGTATTATTAGGACTAGCGTTAGTTATAATCTAAAGGGTATAATAAGAGAGCTCTAGTACCTTAAGGTAGGTAATACCCTAATATCTCTTCTAACCGCTCTAACTAATAATTATAGTAGGTTAGCTAAGGCGTAGAATACGTACCTAATATATAATAAACGTCCTAATTATTTTAAAATTACTATAAAACTTATTAATAAGGGGCCTATATTATTATACTAGGGGATTATATATAGCTTCTAGTATACTCTATAGAGGTATTCTACTCCGGGTCTTTATATTTAATAATAGTACTACTAATTCTCTTTTATAATAGCTCTGGTTATTCCTTATTAACTACTCTACCTCCGGGCGTAGTATTAAGACTATTATATTATATATTATTATTAGTATTATTATTATATAGTATAAAACTATTTATAAGATAGATACTATTATATTCCTAGGCTAAATACGTAAATTACTATTTTACTCTACCTCTATTCCTATTACTTACTAACGTATATAATATTAGTCTAAGTAGATAGAAATATATATTAGATTATTAGGAATATAATACTATTAGTATTATTAAAATAGGTGTACGGGTATATATAATATAGCTAATATTATCTTTTTTACCCGCTAAATATCTATGTTATTACTCCGTAGTTACTACTACTAACGCCAGGTAGTAGGGGTAATTTTTCCCTACGTAAAAATCTTGAATTTTTACAGGCATTTTCTAGTAACTAAATATACGCCTATATTATATTAGTAAGTTTTTCCTTCTACTTAATAAGATAATTTCTACGGGTTAGCCTCTTCTTAATAGCCTTAGTAGTATACTAGTTATAAAGTTAAAGAAAATACTTAGAGCTAATATTATCTAATTAGGAATCCTAGAACTCTAAGGTAAGCTTTATAATAACGCGTATCCCTTACTCCGCGTTATTATTAATATATTCCCTTAATAGTATTAGAATATTAGTATTTTTTCTTATTATTACTACTATTAGCCTAGTAGTAAAGTCGCCTAGTAAGACCTTTAGCTTATAATAATTACTATAGAAAAATAGCTCTTATATATAAGTATTTATAAATAAAAAGGTATTAGCCGACTTAGATTGAATAAAGTAATAAGTATTAAGTATTAACCTTAATATATTTATTATATAGATAAGTATTAATAATAGTAAGCTATTCTTATTTATATTAAATATAGCGTTAGTAATTACTATAAAATAGCTAGTAAATTATCTTACTATCTTAATTTATTTAAAGCTAGTAAAGAAGAAGAATTCTATTTATTATAATTAATAGATATTTTATTTAATAATATACTTCTCTTTTATATATATAGAAAAGCCCTAATTTTTAAGAGAGTAAAGTATATACTAGAGCTCTTATTAAGGTATCTACTTACTCCCTAACTAGACTAGGTTATAATACTTAGATTAAGATAGACTTAGGCCTTTTATTTATATTACCCTTCTAGCCTTATTAAAGGGTAGATTTACTACTCTAAGATTAAGAGCTATTAATTTATTAATAGTATAATCTAGATTATAATAATAGTATTCCTTAAGTATAAATAGATTATTTAATATAGTATAATTATACTTACTTTCTAAGATAGAGATTTACTATTATATATCTCTTATATAATACTAGAGTTTAATTTTATATTTATAATTATTTTAGTTAATATAAGAATTTAGTTACTAATAGGTATCTACTATTCCTTTTATAGTAGCTTAGGTTTTCTTATATATATTATAAGTCTTCTTATTATAATAAGTATACTTAAAGATATACTACTTATATTCCTTATATTCCTTATAAGTAATAATAATAGTAAAGCCTTATATATAAGCCTAGTTTTATAGCTATAATTAGGTATCTTCTTTACTAGTAAAAACTTTATAATTAACGGGGGGACGCTTATAAGAAGTAGGAAATATAATAAAAGTATAAGCCTTCTTATTAGTAATATCTTTAGTATATAACTATATAGTAACTATAAGTCTTAATATAATAGGGGAGAATAGGGATAATAGCGGGGTAAGGGATTATAGGATAATAGTACTAGTAAGTAACTTCTAAGGCCTAGTCTAATATTATATTAATACTAAACTATTATAAGTAATAAGTTTCCCTTTATAAAAGATATAGTAAATAATTATTTAAAGTCATTTTATAACTACTATTAATATTATTTAATTATTAGGGTAGTACGCGGATATTTTATAAATATAAAATTTTAACTTATATAGACTAACCGTCGAGTCGGGTTTTAGTACTATAGATTGGTACCGACCCGAATACTTAGTACCTACTTCCGGTACTAATCCGAAAAGCCCTTAGTACCTTAGCGAGTTAGGTTAGACTAACCTAACTTACTAAGGTATCGCTAAGAAGCTAAGCCGCTAATAAATTAGTAAAGGACTAATATAGTTTCCCTATAAGATAAATTTAAATACTTTTATATTATTAGGATTTATCTTATACCTATTATTTATTACTTATTATTTTATATACTATAATAGTCTATATTACTATTATATATAACTCTTAATTCTCTTACTATTAGCGCCTAGAATATATTAGTCCCTTTAGGCCCTTTAAGAGTATTAAGTTTAATAGGCCTTAGTAATAAAGCTATTTAATTAGAATTTAATAATCTTAATATAGATAATTCTATATCTAATAGTCTTCGTCCTAGCTAATCTATAAGTTAGGTTAGATAGGGTATATTAAATAAATCCTTTTAAAAAAAGAAAGTACTTCTCTAGAATACTATTAAAACTATTAAGGAAGATTTCCTAGACTTAATTCTAGTAAAGAATAGTGAATTTATTAAATAGAGTATACTAAAGTCCGGTTTAAAGTATAGTAGTAGTAAACTACTATTAGTTAAAGTATTAAAACGAAGTCTAGTATTAAAATTAAGGATCCGCTTTAGATTAAGAAGACTATATTAGGTAAATAGGCTAATATCTAGGATAACTTTATCTAAATCACTTTAATAGTTAAGGGATTACTAAAGATTACTTATAAGAAGTATAATAAAATTCTAGACTACTTAATAGCTACTAGTAATTTAAGTATATCTAATATAAGGAAATATCTTAAAATAAATAAATACTTTCTTTATAAATAACTTAACCTATTATTATAAATAGAACTTTCTTTAAGTCGGGTATATTATTTATAGTAATATAAATTAGTAATATAAAACTAATTATTTAGGGATAACTTTAAAAGAAAAGTAATACTAGGGTTTCTACTAACTTTTATTAAGAGAAGTAGAATAAATAGCTATATAAATGCTTTCTTACCTTAAACTAGTCTTTCTAGACTATTAATTAACTAGAGTTTTAGTAATTACTATTCATAGCTTATCTAGATTTAACCCTAATCTATTATATTAAATTATAGAGTATAATCTTTTTAGATTTTAAAGGAATATATATAAAAATTAAAGTAGATCTAGAATATCCTTAACGTGTTTCTCTTATATTAGATGCCTAGTCTAGTCCCTAAAAGGTCGCCTACCTTAGAGTACTAGTCTACTAGGTTAATACTAATTTTTAATATTAGGAATATCTTATTACTTTTATACTACTTAATATCTAGTATTCTAGGTATTTACTTATAATAGAAATAATAAAGACATTAACCCTTTACGGAATTAAAGATAAGCTTCTTAGGGTTATTACTAATAATACTAGTAATAATAGAACCTTAAAAGATAAATTAGAGAAATCTCTAGCTCGGCGAGATATCTAATAGGATAAATTATAAAACTCTATTTCTTATATAACTTATATCTTTAACCTTATAACGTAAGACTTTATTAAAGCCCTAGACTTAGAAGCTTTAGATAATATTATAGTATTACTAGAGGATACTTAAGTTAAAGATATCTAAGTAAGTATAAGTCTATTAACTATCGTTAAGAAGGTATAATATTATAGGGGTAATATAAATAGGTAATATACTTACTAATATTTTAAATAGATCTGCGCTCTTATAATAGTAATTAACTTATCTCCTTAATAAAAGCTTTATTTTTTATAATTATAAGAAAACTCTAATAGAAGACCTTAAAAACTTATATAAGATATTTATATTTATTAGAATTCTATATACTTAATACTTTATTATATATATTAGCTATATAACTTTATTAATACTTAAGTAGATAAAAATATAACTAATCTAAAAATTAGTATAATTAGCCTTAGTAAATATAAATAGTTAATTATATTACTACTTAATAATATATTAAATCCTATTTATTAACTTACCTTAATAGTTTCTTAGATAATAAATATAGGTATATATTTAGGATTCTAATTATATAATACTCTTTTTAAATATTTTAATAATACTAAAATAATAATATATAATAGTAGGATTATTAGTAAAGTAAGTATTATTTATACTTATAAAGTAGCCTTAGTAAAACTAGCTAAGTATTATTCTAGAATAGAAGGTAAAGGCGGATTAATATATAACCTTACAAATATTCTAGACCCTTCTATAAAACTAAGTCTATATAAAACTTAGGATAAATAAGAGGAGTTAAATAATAGTAATACTTTAACCTCTTATAAAGAGAGGTATAAAAATTAATTTACTAACTACTTTTATAAGTATTATAAGATATTACTAGTTATTAGAAGGATTAATATATAAGATATATAAAATATTAATAAGGTAATATAATATAATAATATATTTAAATTTATACTAACTAGTAATAGCCTTTAATAAGAGTAAGGAGAAGTCTACTTTAATATCTAAATTATAGGTCTTTATTATAAAGTAAAGCTATTTAATACTTTTATTTTAAAAGTCTATTAGAGGATATTCTTATATAGGAGTACTAGAAGGATAATACTTTAACTTATCTAAATCTAATATAAATAACTAAGGATATCCTTTTATACCTAATATTATTTATAGGTATTAAGAGAGTCTTTAGTCTTACTTAAAGAGTATATTTATAAGATCGCGTATAGTTAGAACTAGAGTTTATAAAATAAGTAATACTTCTAAAGTATTATAATTATACTATAGGTTTAGACCCTAAAGAAGCTCTTACTAAACCCTAGGATATTCTTTAAAGGGAAGAAGATACTAATTAAAGTATTAATAGAGGTAAAGATCCTTTTAAGTTAGAACTAGTAGATATCTTAAAATAAATAGATTAGTAGTTATTATTTTAAAGTTATTTAATAATTAGGTAGTATATTTAAAAAGTAGGTTTAATTTCTATATATATATATAAAGGTAATATAAAAAGGTAATATAATTCTTTATCTTATTAAGAGCGTTATAATACTAAGAGTATTATAATATTAAAAGCGCCGTAATACTAGGAGCGCCGTACTATCCTAGACCTACCCTCTACTCTTAATATTATAAAATTATTACTACCCTTAAGCACTAAATAATATAATACTAAAGCTCCCTATTAATTCCTTTATAAGCTTTAGATCCCTTTATATAATAGTAATATATTTAGCGTAAATATAAAGTAGATTTAAATTTATATTATAAGATATATTAGTAAGTAATTATTATAAGAATTAATAGTAATATAAAATAGTAATATACTTACTTAAGAGAAAAGATACTATAAATACTTCTATAATATCTTATAATACTTCTAAAGCTAAACTTTAGATTTAATATAAGTTTATACTAACTCTTATAATATCTATTATAACCTCCCTTATAATATAATTAAAAGGTAGCTTTAAGATAAGATTATTAATAGATTTTTAATATTATCTTATCTCCCTTAAAGCTTTAAGACCTAAGTTAACTTTATACTTTTATCTTTATATTATTAATTTTAATACTACTATTTATAAAGGATTAGCTAATTATATTTTAATATATTACCTATTTATATTACCTTTCCCTTCCTATATAATAGCTTATTTACTCCCCTACTTTATAAGGGTTTACCCCCTCTAGTAGCTAGTAATTTTAGTATTTTATTACCTAATTATACTATCTACCTATTAGTATATAGAGTAAGAAATATATTATAAAATAATATTACCGGTCTACTTAATATAAGCTATTATTAAAGTCGTTAAATATATATAATAGTAGATAAAAGAAGGAATATAAGGTTTAAAAGTTTTAATATAAGGTAAAGTAATATTAAGTAGAATATTCCGCGTAATTATAAGTATAATTATAGGTAGAATTACCCCTTAAAATCTTCTTTATAACTCCTCCTACCTCTATATACTTAAGATATTATAGTAAGATAGGTTATTAATATATAGTAAGTATTTATTATTAATTATATTACTTAAATATATTACTAGATAGATAAGCTAATATAATATTATAGTAATATTAGGTCCTTATAACTAAAATCTTAAATTAATTATAAGTAGAGAGCGCGTAAAAGACTAGGATAATAATAAGAAGCTATTATATATAAAAGTATCTAATAACCGCGTAGTAGTATTAAAAAGGATTAAGAAGTTAAAGGAATTAGATATATAGAAGATAGCTATTAAAGAGGATTATATAGAGCTAGTAATTAGGGTAAAGGATATTATAAAGGAGGAAAGATATAAAAGAGGGATTTATAATAATATAATTAAGTAATATAATACTTTCTAAATAGCTAATATTATATAATAGAATATTTTAAGATAGAGTTACGCCTTAAAGATAATAAAGAGGCTATTAAGGAATAAGCTAAGCTAGATAAACTAGTAAATTATATATAGAATTTAAATAGTATAACTAGTTTTATAAAAGAGGTAAATATATAATTAGTCTTTAATCCTATCTTCTAATTAACTTAACTTTTAGAATACTTCTAAGGAAGATATAGATACTATTAGGCTAGAATTTACTAGATTTAATCTACTAATTATATAAATTATTAAGTAAAGGATTATATATTATAGGGGTCTAGAGGAGTTAAAAGATATATAAGACCCTAATATTATAAATACTTATATTAAGTTTATATAAGAGTATACTAACGCGTTTAATATAAAGGATTATATTATACCTAACCTTATAAAGAGGAATTAAGATAAGAAGGGTATCTTAATTAAAGTTAATATTAATAGGAAAGAAATTAAGTATACTACTAAGGAGGATAAAGAAGAGGATAAGGAATATAAACTAGAAGATACTAGTAAGACTAGTAGTAGTAGTAAGGATAATAATAGTAAGTATAATAATAGTAAGTATAATAATAGTAAAGAGGATAGTAATAAATAGAAGGATTATAAGTATAAGATTATAGAGATATCTAACTAGATAGATAGGCTATTTACTAATAACTATTAAATAATTATATTACCCTTTTATATTACTATAAAGTATTCCTAATATTATAGTCTAGTAAAATTCCCTTACTAAAATTAAAGTCTTAGTAAGTCGGGTTAATACTTTGGTACTAATACTTAATACTACCCTATAATATTAACTTGAATACTTAGTACTAACTATTAGTACCGACCCGAATACTTAGGCTAGGAAGTTAGTATTAACTCGCTAAGAGTCGAGTTAGGTACCCGACTCGAGTTCGAAGTACCGACCTGACGCGGTTAGTCTAAACTTATAATCCTTAATATATAGTTAAAGTATTAATTAGAAACCTTATAAGAGGCTTTATTTAAGGTTATAAATCTACTAACTATACTTTATATATATATTCCTATAATATTACTATTATATAACCTCGCTATTATACTTACTTAAAAATATACTACTTATTTCTCTATAGACCCTATTAAGCCGTAGGGCTAATAGGGTCTAACTATTAGAACTTAAAGTTATATAATAGCTACTCCTACTATATTATAATAAATAATTATATTAATAGTAGGAGTATATATTATAGAGTAGTATATATATATAATATTAGCGTTTAAATAATACTAATTAGTCGTAGTACGTAGTAGTTATATTAGTAAGCGTACATTACGTCATATAAACCACCGCCCCGCAAATGTGGCTAGGGGGACTGTCCTGAATGGAGTTGTCATAACTAGAGCCTCGCCAGTCATTCTATTCCGTTGAAGACTAGGCCGTGAGATTGAGCTAATACGCGTACCGTTCTTGGCCGCCATACCGTATGATTCTTATGTTATCATATTGTATGCCCATTCTGAGCAATCATGATCGGGGTTTATTGCTTGCTTGGTACTCGCCGGAAGTTTGGGCATAATTACAGTCAGACCGGGCTATAACGATGTTGGTTGTGACAATATGCGCTTAGTATAGATACGTAGCCGTGCGTTTGATTACTTTTGGTGTGGTGTAACGATAGTTGTAGTGTAACGATATATCGTGAGGTTCCAAAGAAATCTTGTGGGATATCAATTCAAAGACAAGGTTTCTTTCCACCTGAGATTTTTGGTATTTTTCCCCTATCTCGGGACTTTCTCCTTGTTAGACCCTAGAATTAAGGGTATATTCTATGATCTTCCAGCTTTGTCATACCTTCCTGTTATATGCCTGGTCTGACTCTGGTAACACTGAAAAGGAATTGGTACTAGCGCTAGGAATAGCCCAAGAATAGAAGTCTTGGCACTGTTGACGTCGGAAGTGCCAAGACGATGGTGATTTTTGTTCGCTATTGTTGCAGACTATCAGCTTCCGTTATTGACAGACTGTGAAATACTCTGCCTTCAGAGACACATGTGTAGATCAGGGTAGCTTCACAGTCCCGAAGATCTACAACGACTGTCATGCTTCCTCAACCTCTCAATGTCTCCGAGCCAGGGCACTCCTCTCAAAGCGCAAAGCTTGTCTGATAACAGCCTTGAAGCCGGCGTCGAAGCCGACCATATAGAGGCTCTCATTCATTCAATCAGTCTTTTCTGCAAATATGTCCCTCACACAACGTGCTCACGAAGATAGCTATTGGAAGACCCAGAACGGGCATTCGCACGACGGAAGCGGAGGGTTTGGCAGCAAGTTGAATGGCTATGGCTTCGGAGATAAGAGGGAATTGCCCATGTATAAAGATAAGCCCTATAACTACGCAGGGTCGAAGAAGACTACACCCTTTTACCTGCGATGGCGCATTGCCAGTGGAGCAATTCTGGCGCTCTTAGCGCTGGCATACTTCTTTGGAGTTTTCTCAAGCTCGACAGTCAAGCCCACAACGAGAAGTATGGGCAAGAGCTCATGGAGTTGGCTCGGTGGGCAGGAAGTAGCTGTGGATTGGGATGAGCGGAGGGAGAAGGTGAAGGAGGCATTCATATTGAGTTGGGATGGGTATGAAAAGTATGCGTGGGGTATGTCAGGCGTCGATTTGGCAACGCTTTAGCACATCGTCCATGGATAAGAGACAGGGGCATCATGTGAAACGGAAGATTACTGACAGAAATTCCGCAGGCTTTGACCAATACCACCCACTATCCAAAGAGGGTCGGCAAATGGAGTCGGACAGCAAAGGCATGGGATGGATCATAGTCGATGCTTTGGATACCCTTATGATTATGAATTTGACTTCTCGTCTTTCCCATGCTCGGGAGTGGATGTCGACATCCCTTGATTACAACCAGGACCACGAGGTCAATACTTTCGAAACCACCATACGCATGCTTGGAGGGCTTCTTTCCGCTCACTACCTGTCCACCGAATTTCCTGACATGGCTCCCCTGACTGATGACGATCACGGTGCACCGGGTGAAGATTTGTACCTTGAGAAAGCCGCAGATCTGGCTGATAGGATAATGGGCGCATTTGAATCGGACAGCGGAGTGCCGTATGCTAGCATCAATCTGAAGACCTCCCAGGGAAAGGGATCGCATGTAGATGGGGGCGCGTCTTCAACTGCTGAAGCGGCTAGTCTGCAGTTAGAATTCAAGTACCTTGCTATGCTGACGGGGGAGAAGAATTATTGGGAAAAAGCAGAGAAAGTGATTCAGGTCATTGACGACAACGGCATGGAAGATGGACTCTTACCTATCTTCATCTATGCTACTACCGGCACTTTTAGAGGCGATTATGTTCGCTTAGGAAGCCGAGGAGATTCATATTACGAATATCTCATCAAACAATACTTGCAGACAGCCGGCGAAGAGCCCATCTACCAAGATCTATGGAACCAATCCTTGGCGGGCGTCCGAAAACATTTGATCACATATTCGGCTCCGCATCATTTCACCGTTCTAGGCGAACGGCCGGATGGTCTGGGTGGAAAGATCTTTGGGAAGATGGACCATCTCGTATGCTTCATGCCCGGTACAATAGCCTTGGGGGTGACAGGAGGCCTGACGATCGAGGAAGCAAAGAAAGCCGGCAAATGGGACGAGAAAGCAGAAGATGAGATGGAACTCGCTAAAGAATTGACAAAGACCTGTTGGGGCATGTATAAAATGATGGCCACGGGTCTAGCACCAGAGATTGCGCATTTCCGCCTCGACGAGACCCCTCACATGGAAGCCGATGGTATCTTGGCTTCAGCACCTCTATCCGATGATCGAAATGCCAAATGGAAAGAGGATTACGTTGTCAAGAGTAACGATCAACACAACTTGCAGCGCCCGGAGACAGTGGAATCACTTTTCTACATGTGGCGGATAACCGGCAACGAGATGTATCGGGAATGGGGTTGGGAAATGTTCAAATCATTCGTCAAGTACACCGCCGCGGACGACGGAGCCGGATTCACCAGCCTGTCCAAGGCCAACGAAATCCCCCCATTATTGAGAGATAACATGGAAAGCTTCTGGCTGGTACGTACCTGTACTCCCCAAGCCAACCACCACTGCCCCACTTCCCCACTAACTAAACCAACTAGGCCGAAACCCTCAAATACTTCTACCTCCTCTTCTCCCCCACCTCCCTCCTCCCCCTCGACTCCATCGTCATCAACACCGAAGCCCACATCTTCCCCCGCTTCAAACTCACCCGCGGCCTCAAGACGGGCTGGAAGCGGAAACCCAGAAACGCGCAGGGGAAACTCATTCAGCCTTCCAAGAGCGACATCAAAGAGGAGCGGCTGCAGCAGCAGCAGCAGAAATTCGTCCGAGAGCAACCCCAGGCTGCGAAGGTGCGGACGGTGAAGGTGGAGAAAACGGAGCCGACGTCTACGAATGCGGCGGATTTGCCTGGTCCGGAACGGACAGAGGCTCATTAATCAAGAAGGGGGTTTCTCTTTGTATGTGTATGGATATTGCATGGATGGCGTTTCGATGTGTGTGTGATGGGTGTATCATCATTTTGAGCGTGAGTAGCATAGCGTTCGTATATATGATTTGTTTTCTTGGCTCGACCTTGTCCACAAGCGCATCGGTAGATGGCAAATATATACCTTTAACTTATCCTGATGGTTCCTAGAATAGGCGACGTGGGACTTTAGTGAATAATATATGACCTTGCCAGCTTCTATTCTCGACCTAACAAGGTAGGTGATCTGAACGGATAATGTCGATAGGCCTGTTGATAGCGTAGCATGGAATTAGTATTCTCCTACTTGAGTTTTGACACGCCGATCCAACGATACTCATTTTCACAGGTAACATTTGCTATTGAATCGCTCCTTCAGGCCTGACGTTATGGTGGGACTAAACTACCCCCAAACCATTCAACAATATATATCCCAGTCTTAGCATCGACTTTCCACATCAAGGTCGGTAACGCTTCTCTAATTCCGGATATCTATAGAAATGATACGCGGTAAATAACTCCGTTTGTACTCGGCACCGAAAGTCTTCATGCTGGTCCACGTAAGAGAACCTCCATACCATCTACTTTCCACTACTCCTCATCATCCCCACTCTCATCCTCACCATCACTCTCTCCATCCTCCTCATCCTCACCCAACTCACGCGCTTCACACTCCCTAAGCACTCCCAGACGTTCCACATAAGCCTCCGATTGACAATAATGGCACACATCCCTCACAAACCCTTCAGGAAACAGATCCCGCTCCCTGCGCCATACGTCCCTTGGCTTCATAGCCGCAATCGCATACATGTCAATAAACACATATTTGAGCGTGCAGAATCTGGAGGAGTGTTCGTAGAGGTAATCGATAGCATCGCGCAGAGGTAAGCGCTTCGTCGCGATGGCTTTGAGCTCGACGGCTACTCTGATATGCTCTTCTAGTCGCGGCATGTGTAGTGCCTCGGCCAAGCAATAGATCTGGCTCCACTCTAGGAATGTGGTTCTTTTCTGCTGTTCGCACCATTGCTTGACTGAGATCTCGGGCTGCTTCGTGGCGGGATGCGGGCCGCTATGTACCTGTCGACATCTGCGGAGCCATGTGAGGATGAAGATCCAAGCGGAGTCGTCTTGTGGAACGTCGACTAGTATTTTGGTCGTATTGGGATAGGGATCGATGGATGAAGTATAACAGCCACGGAGATACGCCGACTCTAAGCAAGCTGATGTCTTGTCGAGCATGTAGCAATTCTTTTGGGTTGGTACTACGCGAATGCCTAGACGGTCGCCAGCGTCCATCCATCTCCTGAAGAATATTAGTCGGGATGGAGGCTGTAAGTTGTAGGTGATAAGCTCACAGCGCAACAATCGTTCTGTCTTGCAACGGAGTCTTGCTGAAGTCGTCAACGGGTGAATCCGGACAGTCCATCAGATTTACGCCCCCTGGCCGACAAGGAGTGCTTGAGCTGGTTGCTACGCCGGCTATATGACCTGACATCAAGCCTGTTGGAGTGTTCTGGAGGGTGCTGATGTTGAGATTTCTGATAAGCGATATCAACTCAAGAGCGACAGCGTGCAGAAAGACAACACGTCGATACGTCCTGTTATGATGATGTCCATGGTAAATTGCGGGTTAAGTATCAGGTGTTTTCGTGGATGTTGAATACCTCCGACGTGGTATCTCAAGCCTGTGGCAAAGATGGTTTCTCACCCGACAAATATCCATATGCATCCAATTATACATAGAAGCCTGCATCTCGGATATATGCTCATAGAAAGTCCTTTAGATCTCTAACTGGTCCCAATTGATTCGCTTGCAAGGTATGAGAGTGGCTGTCCGTAGTATAGCATCTCACCATTATCGGTTCTGCGTCGGGTACTCTATGCTATGGTAGGGACGTTAGTCGATTCAAAGCCATCCGTAGGAGGTATCTTCTGTTCGAAACCTTCCCTTGCACTGACACTTATGCAGAGCGTGGGATCAAGGCTTTTCAGCTCGGGCTCACGCATAGTGGCCAAAGTAGCAAGACCAAGATAAGAGTGCAAGATATCTGCACGAGGATATCCCTAGTCAGCAGACACGATTGACGGAAGATATCTATCACAGTACTCACCGGGAAGGTCGCCAGGCATCTTTCCAAAGCCGCCAATCATATGCTGTGTTTTATCCAACAGAAAACGTCGTATGCCATTGAAGTCTTGGAGATAAACTTTGCTTAGTATCTAAAAGGGTATTAATCCAGCAATTACTGAGAGAGCAACCCAAAAGGAAGAAAGGTACTCACTGCCAACGATCCTCCAACCCAGAATGTATAGCACGTGTCGGCTACCTTGTTGCACCTTCCGTTGACCCCGACCCATCGCATTTCTTCAGCAGAAACGTCGATGGGAGGGTGCTCTAGACCCGCTACTGCTTCATCTTCGGCGGGATAAGCACCCATTACGTGGATTTTATAAGGAAACACTATTGGTGATGCGTCGGGAGGTGTTTCATGAGCAACATTGAATTCCCCGTCTTCTTGCAGCATCAGCGTCTGCCTCGAGATAAGCCACCGAGTCAAATCGTTGATGAAGTCCGAGCTCATCGTCTTCCCCTCAGTAGCAGTGATGCCCTTTCGTGGCAACTTTCCGAGCAGAGATAACGCACTGACGCCAGCATATGTCAACCCAGCTACACTAGCAGGTGAGCATGGACTCTCACATTCATCCCGCAGTACAGGCGACGAAGTGCGTACCATGTGCCTCGTGAAACGGCGCCTGCGCTATCCCACCTTCGTATGTCTGCGAATATCAGTGTTTCCATAGCTGGCCAAAAACATCGAAGAATCAATTGTGCTCACCACAGAGCTCTCTATCCATCCCACCAAGCCCTCAACATCGATATCGTTCAAATCGGCCGTCTCTCCCCTCCGCAAGAACCACCGCACCCCAGCAGCCAATTGGGCGAATCTCATATCTTCCGCACCTTCAATTTTCCCATCCTTGCCTATGCCTTCCCCGAAACTTCCATTCGCTCTCTGCAGGTCTCTCACCCATTCCAGACACTCCCTCCTTTTCACCCTCTCCATACCATTCCCCAGGATCGCCAGCGCCGCAAGAGCGAAGTATGTCGCTGCAAGATTGGCTGCATCCCACTCACACGCCCTGTGCTCTTCTCCCAACATAGTGCCGGTAAAGCCCCGGAAACCCCCCAAAGGATGCTGGCATCTTAATATCCATCCTACGTACTCTTCCCTCTCTATATTCGTAGTATGCGTATGCAGGGCTCCTAAGAGATCGAGGGCGGAGAGGATGAAGAAGGCGAGGGTTACTCGTTGCGAATCATTGGGCGTATAAGCGGTGGGTAGATGGGTCTTCAGACAACGGAGCCAGTATTTGATATGTTTCTGCTTGTGGAAAACGGAGTGATCCGGGCTATGAGACATTCAAGGAAGTAATTGATTATTTATAGCCTGGATCAAAGTATATATGCACAAAGTGGAATGGAATTGACCAAGCAGCGATTGGCCGGGGCAAGACGGCGGAGATCGGAGCGGAGTGCCTTCTCACCTTTGCTACCCGGCGATCACCACACCCCCTCAGAGCTGGACTTTTACAACATAGACAGCAGAGTACTCCTCTCAACTACTCAATACAATACTTGCCCAAGATGGCAATAGTATCAGCCACCCTCCTCCTCCGCATAATCTCCATCTTCCACATAACAGTAGCCTACTACCTCCTCTTCTCCCCCTCCACCATCGCCGACCAAAACCTCGTCTACATACTCGGCGCAGCAATGGACATCGTATGTTCCCCCTCCCCTCCCATCCCTAATTACGTCCCCAACCCCCCAATCCCCTCTCACATATCTCGCCCTACCTCCAATCGACACCTAAGCACCAATCGACCACATCAAGTCGCTAAACACCACTCAGCCTTCCGCCCCGTCCATCCTCTCCACACCCTCTCCCGCCCTCGCCATCGCCTCCCTAGCCTTCGCCCTCCTAGGAAGTTCCGACCTCACAGCCACAAATCTAGATGAGGAAGTCTCCTCCTATTACTGGAGCAGCCAAGCTCCTATACGGCTGGCCTTTTTCCTGGGTATAACGGGGTACAGCTACTTATGGAAGCCGGCTGGGGGCGCTTTGAGCGAGATGGGGGGAGCGAGGGTGGGGTTGGGGAAGGAGGGTAGTTTCTTGGGGGGGATGCTGTGTAATAGCGTTGTGTTTACGTGGGGGTTTGTGGAAATGTTGGTCTGGTTTTGGGTGAGTGGTGCTTTGCGACCTTTTTTGATTTGGGTGGTGCTTGATGGATTGGGACTGGGCTGACATGAAGAGCAGATATATGTAGCATTGAGGGACGAGAGGAGAGAGATGATGGCACGGAAGGAACGGAGAAAGCAGGCGGAGGAAGGGAGGCTGTAGAAGTCAAAAGGCATCACGGCATTTGCAACGCTATGTACAGCACACAAAAATCATATTTCCATGTATGATATGTCTTCTATGGACTTGGTGATGACGAGGCGGCTGCAGGCTCATATTCGTGCTATTCCGTCAAAGTCTCGTCAATCCCGCGCTTCGTGAAAGCAATAGGGTATCTACCTGTCCCACGCCTGACGCTATGCACAAGCAACATCAACTATTTATGACTCCCGAGATCGTTCCCGCGCTCGAGCATCGCTATGTCCGAAGAAAACTCTGCTATTCTATCTTTGTCTGAATGACGCCGTCCAGTCCGTCAACCCAGCTATCGACTATAGCATGGCAAATCCTCTGCAAGTCCTTGTAGTCGCCTATGTCCCCCAGCTCGTTAGCTAACACATCTTGACCCCCTGTCTCGTCAGAGCCGCGAAGAATCACTTCTTCGATCTGATCAAGCGTAGATTGTTCAAGGAGCCTGTCCCGCATTCTGTTCGCCAGTCGTGAAACGCCATCCGCAAGTTTGGTGCACTTATTGCGAAGGGCCTCAGCTCTGTCTACTAACCACACTTGACCAACCAGTGATTGCTTCTTGTTCTCGTTGACTGCATGCTCTAATGTTAGTAGGACGAACTTGCACGTTTCCAGATGAGTGAAAAGGCCATGGAAAACGCTCCAAAGTGGTACATTCAGGTCCGTGGTCAGTAATAATGGGGCTTGACATGATGTGAGCCTTTCGGCGCTTTTACCAATCCACTCTTCGATAAATTCGAGCAAGTTCTGTATGAAGACACCGCCAGCTTCCTTTTCATACGGCTCTTTTGAGCGATAGATAAGATGCAGAGCGGATAGCGCAATGACTATGTGTGTGATTGCATGTTCCTGGCTAGTAAGTGCGTCTGGTTCTCTATCGCTATTCGCCTTCAAAGCGTTCAACAGCTCTTCTACGATGGGACTTTGACCATTGTTGTGAAGAACATCCCAGAACAAAGCTAGAGAGAGCTGCTGGTGGAGCCATGCATCCTGGACGAAGTATCAGTCAGTTTCCCATTGCTTAGGTCACTAATACTTACGTTTGGCTCGAGACTAGTACCAGCTATTGGCAGGTGATGTTCAAAGGAAAGTTCACCGCCTTCGAAGTTTGGAAATGCGTCTCTATCTCGTTGATCCTTAGTCTGGCTGGGGATCTCTATTCCACGTATCAGCCAAGTCAGACAGGAAATTGATAGACCGGCTTACTGATGGGGTCTTTGGGCAACTCGTGAGCGCTGGTTCGGATTCGGCATATTCGTTTGGCCTCGACGACCATCAAGAACTTCGCGAAGCCAGTGGCAACAGCTTTGCTTGTTTGGAGAGTATCCAATGACATGTTCCACTGACCATTGGCCTGCATCTTGTGTATGGCTTTCAGGCTGACATTTTCGGCGGAGGTGTGCCACTTATAAGCATGTATGATGTCTTCCAATGGATCGATCGTTGACTGCCTCTTTCCATCAACAACATATGTGGACGGATACGGATGAATGCTAGAGATTCGAGTGTAAAGCACCCAGGAGATAGTTGCATGCTGTAAATTCTTGATAGAGAGTCTGGAGTACCGTTCCATGGCTAGTGACCCTGCGCCCAGAAAAACGTAAAGGCGGACCAAGATCAGTAGAGCGTCGTAATTATGCTTAGATTGTAGGAGAGTGTGCTCCAATACAACGATACATTGGAGCAGTGCATGTTTCCTCCCAAGCTTAAAGAGACGGATGAATCCCATAGCTGCCAACAGAGCCGCATCATCTCCCGGCCTACGGTCGCTGACGGGAAGGTCAAGTCCGAATGCAAGAGATTCCTTGTACAATCGTAGGCAATTGCTAATGAAAGCGGTAAGGACGTCCGCATTGCGGCTGTTTTGGTCTCGGGAGATAACAAGGTTGTACTGAAGCTTTAGGATGTTTATCCCGCACGTGATCCAATATATCATACCAGACTGTGACAGGTTATAGGTTAGCAATTTTCATGAATATTCACCACATTTGCTGACCTTCGGTACTCCCGGCTGTGGCCTTATGTTCTGCGACAAGTGTTCGACATTAACGAGAAGTTGCTTTTGCCTTCCTATATCTAGGTATGATAGCAAGTTTTTGACGTCGGAAAAGAACACGAATTTGGTAGAGAAGCTTTGGAAGTACTTGGTCAGAGCTGTCAGAAGTATATCCTGATTTCTCCTCCCTTCGGAAACCTCCGTAGCGTAGAAGAACAGCTGAGCCATCCTAGCGTTGCGTTCAGTGCTTTTCTCAGCAGACTCGCTAAATGTGTAGGTCAGCTCTTCTATTAAGGGTGAACCCCTAGTAGCGTCAATCTCGGCATCCGCATCTAGAACGATTCATAGACTCACTTCATAGGATCGCCCTTTGCATTCGCAGTAATGAGCGCCTGCCAAGTCTTCCAATCATCTCCGCGCTTGCCAATGTTAAATTGAGTATCGTCGACGTTTGGATGGCGAGAGTGCTTCAAAATTAAAACACAAAAATCTCGAAGATCATCCCATTGCTGCTGCAATTCTAGGAGTCCTATGTATTTTAAGACGAGCTCCCATCTGTGCCCTTCAACATAAGAATGGAGGCCGGTGCGTGGATCAGTGAGGATTTCTGCTGCTTCGGCAAATCTTCCTTCTACTTGATAGACTTTAAGCAAGAGACAAAGGTCCTCAAAACAATTGATCTCCCTGCCAGCGATTGAGGTTTCCCCTTCCAATGTATGCCTGTCTTTCGCTGCTTTTGAGACCGTCCTGTATGCCAATGTTTGCATAAGGCTTTTCTCCGGTCCTTCAGCTATCTCTTCTGAAATCATATGGGTGTTAAGGATATAGAGAAAGAAGGGTTTGCGTTCTCTTGGGAAGTTCTTCATCCAAGTCATGCAAGCCTAATTGAAAAGATGACTCAGCTGAGGTCATTCATACTGTGCCACTGTTGAACAAACCTGTTGTGCGCCCCTAAAGTCCATCGCATCAAACTTTGTCCAATACCAGGCCTCATGTAGCTTCCTGTCCTGAGGTCGACTAATGGCTGCACGATGCCATGTCTGCTTCTGTTTCGGTTCGAGATCCACCAGCGAGGGTTCAATAAATTCGATGACCGTATCCATAGCATGCAAAGCCTCGACATCGGCCACTGGAGGCTTTCTCTCGATCAGACGTTGAAATTCCTGAAGCCCCTGCCCCATACGCGCTCGATCGGGCCATTGGAGAAGGATTGAGATCTTGGTAACGAGTAGGTAGTCACTCCCTGGTGTCGTCTTCAATTTTTTCTCACATGTCTTGAGCGCTTGCTTCCACTGCTTCGCCGCGATGAACCCAGAGAGAACGTCATCTTGCCCATTCATTATGGGTATATTGGGCTCGAGGCCCGGTCGCAGCGTTGTCATTCGAGCATGTCAGAACAGAAATCTTGAAATGTTGACATTCCGAATTAGAGAGTCTGTAGTTGTAGACAAACAATAGTAGGGGTAATGGGCAGTCGCCAGTAATGGGCAACAATCAACGGCGGATAGAGAAGGCCCTGTTTTCCAGCGCCGTGTCCTTCACTTCGCGTTTTCCAAGAGAGGAGGAGCTTTCTGAACGCTACCTTTCGTAATGCTTACTGGTGGAAGCATATCAACGGCAATTGCAAAATGACTACGATGATTTGGGAAAATTATAGAGTCAACACACGCAGACACATTTGTAGGGCTATCCCAGCCCTAGCCCTAAGGATAAGGGGTTTCGTAAGCGTCCCAGGCTCTAGGGGATAACTTCTCTAGAAATACCATTGTGTGGATGCTTACCTAAGGTCTTGGTGTTCTTAATCGATGGCTACATCCGGGACGTACACCCAAAATTGCACTGGCAGGGACCCCAGAGTAAGGCGTAGGACGGTGCTGGGACCGTTGGCTGCCCTTGAGGATATGGTGCTTCGGCAATTACAACATGGCTCTAATTATGCCGCGTAATTGACAGTGTTGGATCAAGGTTACTCAAAATCAAGATGGCCGAGGATTGTTCCTCAGGTCAAGATATCACGAACTGAGCTTACTTATTCGTCTGTGGCCTCTAAATTGATAAATTGTCTTCTCTATAGAATGTACCCAAGCCTATAGAGTCTCTATAGTTGAATGAATTTCTTTCTGTGGAGATTTAAATCGCACATGAGGTTTGAGGGCAATTAGAGGTAGAATAGCTCCTCCAATGCTGCCTTGCATAGAGCCTCCCCAAAATCCACAGTGTCAATGCAAGTCGGTAAGCGTAGCTTCGCTGGAGTGGAGGGGAGATGAAAGCAAGAGAAAGCGCGGCGTTCCCGTATCTCACCAGTGTGCGATTAACATGCTGCTATATTCTGACCGAGAGCGGTGGCAGATTGTGACAATCAACGTCCTCTTCCAAATGGCTAGAACGGCAAAATCTTACATATCGACTGCAGTATCACAACCGGTTGCAGTCATACCTTATGGCTTCGGAGACCCTCAAAGGAGAGATCGATAACGTTATGGCTTCTATCATACTGATCTTGATCTGGGTAAGTGAAGACCGGCCTCGTATTTCCACAATAGTACAATATGTATCTTTCTATGTCGGCTTGCCCTTCTTCCAATTTTCTGGTAGTCTCAAAAAGACCATTGCCCCTCCACACCTCGGTACCCAAGTAGGGCAGGCCTGGTAATCTATGTCTAGTTCCAGTCAATGGATGCGAAAGCTTGTCGTGCTATGTCTCGTTCTTGTAGTTGCACATAACGCCTTCTCAGAGCTTGACGCGACACTTCTTGTGGAATACTAGGCTAAGCTTATTTCGAGAAGAACCCTTTGGACTCCCTCTTCTTTTGTTCGTTGCGCTCCGTAGTCTGCCTTTCTATTAGTAGTCATGCCTAATACCCAAGGAAGCTGTGAAAGTAGACCCATTGTTTCTTGCAATCTCTATAGGCCCTTATGAAGATCATGAGTCAGTTCGTGGTCTCGTGCGAGAAACAGGGCAGTGTCCCGTATTCCCTTCGACCCATCGAAGCGTGTAATAGGGCAAAGAGGCGGACTCACTGAAAGTAGTCCGAGCACATCTGCCTATCTCCTCCATTCCGATGCAAGCATTTCATACTGCGTGCTGCTGCTTCCTCGCATGGATCGAAGTATTTGCTGAACTGTTTGCTATAAAAATGTCAACTCCAAGGTCATGAACCATTCGGAGAGCTCGTTGTTAGACAACAAGTTATCATGTGACCGAATCATTGAGGCTTACCTGGTGAATGCGGCCTCCCCTTTTGCCCATGGGGAATCTTTCGAGCCCTCCGCCTCCGCCATTTTGCTTGACTGTCGTTGGGGATGAGGCGACGGTATCTGAGAAGCCGAGCACGCGCCACTAGGTGAAAGCGCCATGGGATCCCATATGGCTAATCAAGCTAGTTTACTTAGAGCTAGGATAAATCTAGACCGGATGGCTAGCTTAGCGTTATCGGCTAAGTTACGATATAAGATAAGGAGGCGGACGTCACCAAAGCACTGGAGGACGTGGAGAAGGCATCTATGGATACACAACATTAGCACCTTGGGACAAGGTCACGAGCCTTGCCTCGAGACCATCTCTTGTTATATTCCGAGGTATGACTTCGATTCGTCCGAAGCTTTGGTGTTGTGCAAGGTCCTCATTCGCTGGTATCAGTCAAAGCGCCCAATTGCTCCGGAGTGTGGAGGGGCATGCGGGCAATATTGACAAAGAAACCCAAAAGCTATTAAAGAGGATTCTTGCTATGCTCCATTGCCTTCACTAACACTATCCTCTAGAAGACCTTCTTTGTCAAGCGAAAGCCAAGTTGCAGCGAGTCTCAATCCCCTACAAAGCCTGTCTGGGGCTGCAGCTGCATATTGAGTGGAAGAATCCAAGATCATTGCTTCTTGTTGGACCGACTGCTTGGCTTCCTGATGCCACGCTCGCTGAGCTTCATTCTACTGGCGGCCTCACGGTTTTCTGTCAGTCCTGATCGGGACAATCGGTCCAGACTTTGCCTTGACCATGTGACTAATGCTTCCCAAGGCCACGGTGGCGGTACTCAGTCAGCGTGCCTCGCATTCACGCTCATGTCACGGTGGTATACGAATGAGTTCTTTACTCGAGCAAAGCTATGGCAATGCTCAGTCCGTGTCCTGTGCATTGACTGATGTTCTCTTATCTAGGATGGCTTCAAAAAAGTTCATCGCATAGCGTCCTCTTTTCATAAACATCAGCCTATAGCCATGGGTCGCACTACTGTCAAGACTGCTAGTGCCCGTTGGAAAAGGAAGGCCTAAAAGTACAGCTAGTCTCGGTACTAGCGTACGATCCGGTTTAGCTGCAGGACCAAACCGAAGGAAGTAAGTAGATCCATACATCGCATAAGGCGACTATCAAGATTTCTTCAAAGCCTTGGAATAATCAATCTTCAACACGTTCCATCCCTACTATTGAACGGGAGTTCTACCTGGTCCCGGCTCGGTTCAATAGTGGCTGCAAAGGCGCCGTAATATTCGACAGTACATTCGTCGAGTCAGTTTATGATATACCCGTCGGACCATAATGCCATCAACCACAAGGTGTGGAGGGGTATTGACGACGTCGTTCCGCCAGAGGAGTGCATGTGTCAGGGAACCCTCTTCATGGAAACCAATGAGGTCTGCTTCCGAACAAGACCGGTCATGGAAGATCCGCATGTTGTTCATGGTTGTAGATCTTCCCAAGAATATTCAATCATCAGAGAGGTACGCTCGTGAGATCGAAGATTCAATGTCGAATAGCTTGAGAATGTTGTCCAACTTGCCAGCTTCACGCCCGAGATCGGAGCTTCAACGATAACAACTCGTGAGAAGAGATTGCAGACCAACGTCTTATCATACGCTACTCTGTATTTATGATACACCAAAGTCTCTCATGACCCCGCCGTAGTCAACACCAGTTCTCTGTATTTCATATTGACACTTACGTCCTGTTAGCCACTTCTTCAACATTGTATCATCGCTCAACTTAAATCAACAAAGTTGCAGAATTTTCTCAATACCGTCAGTCAAGCACCTTTTCTGAGATCATCTCTCTTTTTCTTGCACGGCTTTCCCTGTAACGTCATGGCCGTCGCGAAAGCTATGCCTCTTACGCAAGAGTACATGCCAGGGGTGAAACCCGTAATCAACAGGACGCCCGCCAAGAATCTGGGTACTGATGACTTCAATCCAAAGAAGCACATAGACTTCAAGCCACCTTCCAAGATTCACACCATGGCCGACCTGATGCTTTCAGAAGGTCTCGGTGTCTCGCCGTTCGCCGTGTCAGAGCCTTTCCAGCTATTCACCCAGGAGGCCGTACAACGGATGAGAGCAGAGATCTTTCAAAACCAGGTTTGGGAGAACTGCCAGTATTCCAGTAATCTGGCACAATGCCAGCTAAGAGGGTTCGCGGCAAAGTAGGTTCACAACACTTATTCATTTTCTTCCAGGCTCCTTACCATTCATCTCCAGATATGCTCCCTTTGTGTACGACGTCTGGAAGAGTTCAGAGATACTCAGCATCGTATCAAAAATCGCCGGCGTCGATCTCGTGCCAGAGATGGATTTCGAGATCGCTCACATCAACATCTCCGTCAAATCCGAGGAGCAAAAGGTCGAGGAGCTTGAGGCGTTCGTCGACAGGCAGCTGACCGAGGCGGACGAGGCCATTGCCGGTTGCCCATGGGAAGACGACAAGCCCATTGTTGACTGGCACACCGACAGCTATCCATTCGTCTGCGTGACCATGCTCAGCGACTGCACGAACATGATCGGCGGGGAGACTGCTCTTCGTACAGGCGATGGTGAGATCGTCAAAGTCCGAGGCCCGCAAATGGTTGGCATAACACCTGATCTTATACCTGATACCACTTAGCTAACAAGTATTGCAGGGATGTGCCGTAATCTTGCAAGGACGATATATAGAACACCAAGCCCTCCGCGCCCTTGGTGCAACCGAGCGAATTACCATGGTAACGTCCTTCCGGCCCAAATCTCACACCATCAAAGACGACACCGTCCTCACCACCGTCCGGCCCATTTCCAACCTCTCGGAGCTCTATTATCAATTCAGCACTTACCGATTGGAGATTCTCGAAGAGCGTATTCGTGCCCAACTGAAAGGGCTGCGAGAGAATGAGACTCGTGGTAAGAAGCTGAATACCAAGGCTTTGAAAACTTTTCTTCGCGAGCAGGAATTGTTTCTTGCGCACATGAATACGGAGATGGTGGATGAAGAATTAGTCGTCAAGGGTAATGTGGATGACAGCCATCTCTTCAGCGAATTTGGAAGGAAGAAGAAGCGCAAGGTTGAAGGGTGAGTGGACGGTATGCAGTGTAGGCGGGGTATGGCGAAACATGATAACGAACTTACGGCAACTGATGAATTTCTTTGATGGTCAATTAGCGAGTCCTTTCCGCCTGCTGTGCCTCTTAGCTGGGAGTTATGGGTATTCGTTTGCGATCTTGGTAAATTGTCTGGGACTGTGCTTACGGCAAATAACCCTGTCAATAAATTTGGACTGGAACAGGATGCTTGTGGTGATATTTGGGATGACGTGGGTAGTGGTAAATACAATAAAGCTATCCATATGTGCTTAAGTACGCAGACCATAAATCTCAGGCCATGGTGGAATCGCCCTTGCGAGGCCAGCTCAAAAGAACGGACACACTCTTGTTCCTACTTTACCGTTGCATGGAATCTAGAGTTGGCCATATCTCTGAGATCTGTGCGGCCAAGATGCCTTCAGAAAGGCCTATAACCTTATCTGTTTCGTATTCTACGTTATTCAGGGCATTAGAAGTTTTGGTATCAGCGTCAGACCTTAGTAGCACATCATACTGGCAGGTTGGCTGGACTTTGCAAATGATGGGCAGCAACGCTGTGAGCGATCTCCCCTTCTGCTTCGTTAGCACACCCACTTCATCTTCTAACTAAAAATCGAAGCAATCCAGCGAAAGATAGGTATGATATTGGAGAGCACCAAATGCTTCTGTTCAACCAATCATGAAGCTTTATGCATTAAGACGGTCGATCAATGCCCTCTCTCTGAACGTCAGAATGGAATGATCGAAGATCAGGATTGATCATCAGTGATTCGCCAAGATGATTTAGAGCCGCATCTGCCAAGCTGTGCGCTAACGGATAAACCTCGGTCCATCATGGGCTGTTGAGACCGCTTACGGCAATGGCAAGCGCGTCCCTCTCGAGACGCCAGCTTCACTACCACTCAACCTCATCTTACCACCTTTGACATAACATGTCGTACATTTTTCGTCCTGACCTTATACGGCATCTCACTGGTTTGACTGTCTTAGAGTATCGAATTTCAATGTCGGCAGGATTTAGACTCATCCAACTAGATTGATTCGCAGGTATTTCTCCAGGCACAAAGAAACCCGGAGGTATTGCGTTATCTAGCAACGCAAGTAAAGGAAGCTGAACCATCTCTCTAAAAGCACCATACTCCCACCAAAGACATTCTCTTGCTCTAATACCACGAGGAACTTCAATCATGGAGGGCAACTCCGAACAACGCCTCAACCAAAGAGATGGCTCGGTCGGCCTTCTACAAATACTTGAGACTAGCCTCGGCGACATCAGAAATCTGGTTACTTGTCGTGTATGCATTCGCCCGCTCTTTGAACCCTATACCATTGACTGCGGCCATACCTTCTGCTATGGGTGTCTGCTACGATGGTTCGAACGAGATCGCACAAAGAAGTCATGTCCGGACTGCCGCGCGGAGGTTCTTCGTGCCCCAGCGCCGGCTTACCTTGTAATTTCCCACATCATCTAAACCGAGCGAGTCACTGATCAATGCACGCAGGTTCGAGACATGACACAGGTTTTCGCAAGTCGAGCGGAGCTCATGCCCCCTGGAGAGACGACTGAAGACCATCGGAAGTGGCAGGAAGAAGACGCAGCAGCTGTGGAGAAGGACCGTTCGAGCACTGGCCGGCGTGGTGGGCTGTTCCGGGGCTGCTTCAGGGCCTATCTGGGACGTCCGCCTCTGATGGACTATATTCGACCGCCAATCATCAGGGACGTTGAAGACGGCGTCGATCGTTGCCCTAGATGCACGTGGGAATTGGAGGACGGTCTCTGTCACTCGTGTGGATTTCCGTCAGAGGGTGAAGAGTGGAGTGGCTCAGAAGGACCCGAGTACTTTCACCCTGACGGCATCTACAGTGACGAAGATGACACGGAAAGTGCCCTCCTCGACGCCCTTTTGGATGGAGGCAATACACGTCCTGGATTTCCCAGAGAATTTTCTCCCGCTTCTTCCTCAGTACGTAGTTACTCAAGCGAAGAGGACGGTGTCATGCGACATTACGGCGTGCCTCATAATGATGAACATCGTCTCGCGGTGGCGCGTAGGGAAGCGAGAATGAGACCATTCCCGGATAGAGGATCTCAGGATGCAGGAACACCAGACGATAGCTGGCTGGAAGAGACAGATGAAGGTAGTGAAGGTGACGACGAAGCCGGCTCGCTGGATGGGTTCGTTGTCGACGATTTGGAGCAACAGCCTCATACATCCCCAAACTTCGTTGAGCGAGTTCCCTGGGATAGCGGCGAGGATATTGAGGCCGAAGAGGCGCAGACCGAGCTCTCAGACTATTCGGACCAAGGCATTGAAAGTCAAGGGGACAATGAATCTGATCAGAATGAAGTACTCTCTACTCCAGCTTCTGTTCCTCAGTACCGTTTGGTTGAGGATTCTGACGAAGGCCCGATACCCCCATCAAGGCGACAATTAGCGCGAAGATCGGCCGCTCGCAACTCCTCCAGTGGCGAGGATAGGTCACCATCAACGATTGCCCACCATGGACGGAGACGAACGAATGACGCTCAAAGAAACACGACCGGTGATAGGCACATGCAACGCGACATCACCCATCGATCAAGAACAGGACACACCAACGGATCCTCTAATGGCGTACCCATAGAGATTGACAGTGACTCTGATGCGCCAGTTTCGGCATCTCGACCCACCAGGAGGAGAAGAATCCATGCACCTCCCTCTTCAGAAGAAGAGTCTGGCGCCGAGACGAGTAGCGGCACGGCTACCGTAGGCCGACCATCTCCAGGATCAATGCCTTCGAGACGACAAAATAGCTCAACTAATGCTCGACCAAATGCCAAATCCTCTCCAATAAGGATCGAATCAAGTCCAAGGCAAACAGAAATGGTCGACAGCGGTGGTATCCCTCGGAATGAAAGCGATGCTGACATATTTGGTCGATTGTCCTCCCTTCTTCCGGGAAGTCGTCCCCAACGTAACACTGATCTTCCACAACGAGCTTCTGCGTCTACGAATGATAGAGCTCGTACCTCCGGTCGGTTGTTCTCTCCCCCAAACGTCCGTTCAGCCTTCAGCCAAATCAATCGTCGCTTGAGCCCTACCACCCCCCGATCTCAACACCGAAGTCTGGCATCGGGATCATCGCACGCCACAACAGCGCAAGAGGAAATCGATCAAAATGTGCGTCAGCGTCGAGCTTTGAAAGCCGAGCGGAAAATCGAACGCCGTCGTATTAAGGCACTTCGAGACCGAAGACGTGGGGATAATTCCGTGCGGTTAGCTTCATCGCATGGAGAGCCGTAGTGGCAGCATGAGATCTGGTGTTTAATGAACGACACGTATCTTTATGATCAACCTTTTTGGCTCCTAGGAACTCCGACATTCTGGACTTCAGGCTTCAAGCATGCATAGCATTTCCCTTGGTACTTAGAGAGGGACGACAACCACATCGCTTCTCAGCTCAATTTTCTCAATTACGTTAGGATTTGCAACGAATGCACTTGCTTTCAACAGGCATGTTCTATGCCATAGCTCGTAGGTTGCAGAAACTCCAAGTCAATACAATGTAGGTGGGATCGCCATTGCTCCCATTGTCCACTACAAGTGATTCTGTTCGATACTGCTGTTTCTTGTTCCACAACATACCTGGGTGGGAAATATGAATCCTGTGCCATACTCGCATAAATCAAACACGATGCTGAATGACACATTCCGGCCGAGTCCCAAGAGTTAGCGTCACTCATGGGGACTATCTGCCCATGATTCATACATAACATGTTTCTACCACTCCTATATCACTCCAACGCTGCGTAGGCAGCGCATAGTTGCTAGCCCCTCCCAACCCCATGTTCCACCTTACCATGCATTAATACACCCAGTTTCTAGACCATTGCGCCGTAAGTGCCTACTATCTCATTTTATCGTCTTCGCTGCCCTCACAGTTCACCTTGGATGTTCAAGGTATAACGATTGATTGTTCTGGAAGCTAGGTTTAACCAGTTACGAAACCTAGATGTGGAATCTCTTTAAAACCATAGAGACACTGTCATACTCAGCAGTGGAGCCGGGATGGGAATCCTTTGTTTTCATCAGAAGGTGAATATTATACGGCCCCGTTGAAGGAGGCGCTTCATCCTGGTATCGGAGACTAGATTAGAAAGACCACAAGTTAGCATCACGAGCTCCTCTCATGATTGACATAACATCCCACTTCACTTACGCAACAGCAGGAAAAACACGACCATCCATATCAGCCCTCGCGACCTTCTCAAGCGTATAAGAATGCACGCCGCTGCTATCGCCGTAGCAGAAACATCCTGCAAGAGTGGGGACTAATGGGGTGGTAGCGAAGTCTGCTGCTGTATGTTCCCCTTTCTTATCTCTAGACGTGGATAGAAAGCACCCAAGGACATCTGTTGTGTATCCAAAGAGAAAACCCTACCCGAATGTGCACTTTCACAACGAGTGCCACAACGAGTGCCACAACAAAGGCGGCATTTGTTGCCAGATAGACTCCCTGATTCCATTGGAATCTCATCTCTTTATATTTCATGCCTCAATCAAAGGGTCACACTCACTTCCTTCGCGGGAGCCGCATATCTATGAGTTTAGGGAAAGGAAGTTGTGGATTCTTCGATCACAGGAGACGGACGTTTGCGAAGGAGAAAGCTGGGTTATGGAATGATGTTTGAATAGGGAGGTATTTTCGGGAGAGAGGAATGAGTCGAGATCTTCTGTACAATTTGCACTTTTTTCGAGCGAAGGAAATGGGGAGTGGTGAGGGAGTCCTACACTCCTAAGATAGAGGATAGCTCTAGAAATAAAATCTGGTTTATATACTGACGAACCTGCACAGTGAACGGTTGATAGCTTCACTGAAGGCACTATGCTCTACTCACACGCGGGATATTGTCGTTAATGAAGCTAGGGATCTAGAACGAAAAATGCGGTATACCTGAATGCGGTCTCAAGGTTCACAGTATGACTGATAAAAATACTTGGGTTTCCTGGAGCGTGAACAGCCTCTACGGTGAGTAGAAGCTGCGCTGTAAGACTCTTAGCATTCTCATCTTTGCCCGTCGTAGGAGCTCTTGTTTAGTGTTAAGCTCGTGATCTTGGAGGGTTTTCTTAGAGATTATTGATTTGAGTGATATTTATGTTGTATTTGCTTGAGGAGAGGTTAGGTTTGAGAATGTGGCCATGTGGCTTTTGCTTTGGGTTTTAAGGGCTCGGAATTCCCTGAGGTAATGTGATACGACATTTGTAGACTCGGCTTGATGGAGCCTGGCTTGGGAAAAGGTAGTTCGATTGCTAAAGCTGAATCCTACTTTCCTTACCACACGATTCGGTGCTTCCACTAGGAAGCCTAGTGGCACCAGGGATAGGTGCAGCAGCCGAGTTCAGCGCTCGAGTGGCCATTCATGTCCCGTCCTCGTTTCCGTCGACGCTATCTTCCACCGTCTTGTCAAACTTCGGGATCTCGAAAACCACCGCACCAATCTTCGCTTTTATGGTCTTCCACCGCCCAAGACGGGGCTCCGAACCAACAGCTGCAACAACGCAAAGCCCGTCACGACCTCTATCTCCCCTTTCAAAAACAGATAGATCATTGATGTAGCCACTGGTTGACCACTCCTCCTCCTCCTCCTCTGCGGGGTTTCCCTGCCTGTCGACTTCAGGGCCGTTTGGTGGCTTACCGATACTCCCAACGCTCTCCAATTTTCTTTTATCCTCACTCACCCTCCACACTCTAATTTCGCCGTCCCAGCTACCACTGACAACAAGATCTGAGAGCGGGACCGTAGCCAGCGCTGTGATCCACCGCGGCTGTCTTTCTGGTACCTTGATGCCCGGATCCACGTTCGCAGAATACTCTTCTGGCTTCATGGCTGGATCAAGACCATGCGCTAAAGGGATGGTGAAGACAGGCTTCTTTTTGACGAGTGACCATAAACTCAGACTTCCATTGTCCGAGCCAGTCACAAATGTGTCCTCATCTATGAGAGCAACGCGGTCAATGCTACCTTCATTGTAAGATCTTATTGCCGAGCTGTCCTCGTCTTTTTTAGGTCTTTTCTTATCCGAACTACCACCACCACGGAATACTAGCTGCGTCTCCTCAACTATCCTCCACACGCGTGCAGTCCTATCTCTCGCTCCGACCGAGACACATCGCTCCATACCAAGTGCCGCCACGTCTACTACTTCATCTTGGTGTCCAAACAATGTTTCAACATACGCTAGCTCGTCCAGACTCCATGTCTTGACTGTTCTATCTTTTGAAGCAGAATACAATTGATTGGTCCCTATTCGGAAAGCCAGAGACGTAACGGCATCCCTGTGCTGTGTGAAAACCCGTAAGGGTTTGAGTGACTCGGCAGACCAAATGATGAGACGCTTGTCTGCACCACCCGTGGCTACAAACCTGCCTGTGGAGGATGCTGCGACGCAAAGGATCGGTGCCGTATGGTGCTGGTAGGAAGGATCACCCTTCATGTTCCTATTCCCTCTAGTACCGATTAATTTGCTCGGTCGTTGGCGAACGGTGCGTTGGGGTTTTCTCGGTGACTCTGAGTTGTGTGAAGGCGAAGTCGGGGGCGTGTGAAGTTCCCATTTTATAAGCTGAATGTCTTTCGAGACAGTATAGGCGTAGGGGTTGCAGATTGCGACGTTAGATGTAGCCAGGCTGGAGTATCGGAATCTAGTCCGAGTGGCCTTGCGGAAGTCGAGGGCAGATGCAATGCGCCGGTGTAACTTGCCTTTAGTCTCGGCTACATCCTCCTGTAATCTCGCTGCGATAATGTCGGCGTCGACGTCTGCAGCATCAAAGCCTACTTCATCCTCTGCCTCGCCTTTTATGTTCCGTAGATAAGCCTCTGCAAGCCTTAGTCTTTTTTCAGCTCCGGTCTCTTCCTCGCCCTCAGAATCGGATTCGGAGAGGTCTTCCTCATCGCTCAGTCGCTTCCTTCGATTTTCGAGATCAGAGTCACTCGAGGATATAGACTCATCTCTCCGTGCTCGAGCAGGCTTCGCTTTCACGGGTTCCGCAACTGTCTTCGTGCTTGTGTTCCTTCGTTTGTTCAAAGGGGCGGCGTTCTTGTCGTCTCGCTTGCGTTTTCGCTGGGACGCCGGGGCTGTAAAGAACGATGACATAATTCGTATGAGACTGCCGTTCGAAGCTGAAGCTCAATCACCTCTGCATATTGCTGGGAACGAACATTGGGAGTCTCGGTGGGATGGGCGAGATTTCCCAAACTTATTGTTAGGGTGCGGTATGAAATCTTGGCGGCATAAAAACGGAATGGTTCCGCACCCTAGCTCCAGGCCGCTCATAGCTCACGCGTAGCTATAACTTTCTTCTCTGTTTCCTTGAACACAGGAATCGCAATAACATGTTGGTCGTGACAAGCGCCCGATGTTGTAAGACAAGCTAATCAGTGTTAGGGAGGTTCTACTCGGCTTTACCGGCAAAGATTACACTGTCGTTGCGGCCTCAAAAGCCGCAATGAGAGGTGCCACCATTCTCAAAGCTTCCGACGACAAAACAAAGCAGCTCAATAAGCATACGTTGATGGCATTCTCGGGTGAAGCTGGAGATACAGGTATATCGATGTCGGGCGACATTCTCGAGAATAGAGGGCTGATCAGCATCCGATAGTACAATTCGCGGAGTACATCCAGGCCAACATTCAACTCTACTCAACGCGAAACGATACAGATCTAGGACCATCAGCTGTTGCAAACTTTGTACGGGGAGAACTAGCGAGAAGTCTGAGGTCGAGGCACCCATATACTGTCAATCTGTTGCTAGGAGGAATGGATCCAATCACCAAGCAACCACATCTTTACTGGCTCGATTACCTCGCGTCACTAGCACCGCTACCATATGCCGCTCATGGCTACGCTCAGTACGTATTGATGACTTGGCGTCATGTCCCCTGAATGCCATATGTTCCCAGACGGTGCAGTTTTTGCTAAAACGATGGGTAGATACTACTGCCTTTCTATCCTCGACAAGCACCACCATCCCGACATCGACTTCGACCAAGGCCTCAAGATTTTGAGAATGTGTACAGATGAGCTTCAGAGGAGATTACCGATAGACTTCAAGGGGGTGAGTGAATTGACGGTGATCACTGTGAGAAGTACGAAGCTGACATCGTTGCGTATAGATGTTGGTCAAGGTGATAGATAAGGATGGGATTCGGGAGATTGATTTTGACACCAGCAAGCAAATTCTGAGTGCATAGCAATAGGCGTACTAAAAGATTTTCAGCAATACAGTAACATGAAAAGGCGTAATCGTGCTCATCTCTTTAACGATCATAGAATTGGAAGCTTTTAGGGTTCCTAGGACTATGCCATGTGGTCATAGATATACCCCTATTATAACCATGCCACCAGTACTCCGTAGATTACGTGCATTGGGCAGTCCCTAGAATCACGAGCGCCAAGCGTTTTGTGGACCGCTGTCGAAGTTCGCTGTTATTGAATCGCGTTGAGTGTAAGCAATCTACCTTCACCACTTACGGAGCATTATGGGCAAGCGGCAGGCTGATGAGTCGTTGGAGGGAGTGGTTGCTCAGGACTCGCCAGTCTCTAAGAAAGCCAAAGTAGACGACTTCTCAACTACTCAGAGCCACAGGAATGACTTCAGCTCGGCGCATGCGGTATCAGCCACTATCAATGGGAAGCGAGGAATAATCGATGAGCGCGCCAGGCACGGTATACTGGCGGCTCCAAGTCAAGATCTAGAAGAGTCAGCAAAAGCTACGGATCCCGTAGGAGACGAAGAAGCAGACGAGGAACAATCCGCCTACTCAACAACATCAAGGCAGCAAGCCCCTACAGAAGGTTACTCGGACCTCTATCTCGACACAATAAACCGCTTGGTTCTAGACTTCGACTTCGAAAAGCTTTGCTCCGTCACTCTCTCCAATATCAACGTCTACGCGTGCCTCGTGTGCGGGAAGTACTACCAAGGAAGGGGACCCAGGTCGCATGCCTACTTTCATGCACTGGAGGTGGGTCATCATGTCTACGTTAATATGCAAACGAAGAGGGTTTATGTGCTGCCAGAAGGATATGAGGTGAAGAGCAAGAGTTTAGATGATATTAAATTTGTCGTCGATCCCCAACTCTCGAGGGAAGAGGTCGGGCGGCTGGATAGAGAAGCTGAAGATGCATGGGATCTGGGGGGAAAGAAGTACAGGCCTGGTAGGTCTCATATTCCGAGGCTCGAGATAACAGTGACTGACTGACCTGGAAGGCTTCGTTGGTATGAACAATATTAAAGAGAACGACTATCTCAATGTCATAATACAGGCCTTGTCGCACATACCACCATTGCGGAACTTCCTCATGCTGGAAGACCTCTCGCAAAATCCCGAGCTCGTCCAGCGCTTCTCGGTCCTTGTCCGCAAGATTTGGAATACCCGTGCCTTCAAGACGCACGTTTCTCCTCACGAACTCCTCCAACAGATATCCCGACAATCCAATAAACGCTTTGATCTCCTCCACCAGTCCGATCCAGTCGAATTCCTCAGCTGGCTTTTGAACAACGTACATTTAGCCCTTGGCGGCAGTAAGACCAAGCCGGGAAGCAGTATCATTCAGCGCATATTCCAAGGCAAGCTAAAGATCGAGTCTCAGCGAATTACGGCAAAGGCCGATGCAGGTGATCGTCTCCGCTTCGAAGAGGCCGGGGAGGTCCTGGTAGAGGTATCACGGTACTTGATGCTAACACTTGATCTCCCTGCTGCGCCACTCTTCCAGGACGAGCTAGAAAAGAATATCATCCCCCAAGTACCACTAACGTCTATCCTATCAAAATACGATGGACGGAACCCGCAAGAGCACATGAACACGCGGAAGCGGTATCGTCTCGTACACCCCTTACCGCCCTATCTCATATTTCATATCAAGCGATTCTCCACCAACAAATTCGTCACCGAGCACAATCCGACCATCGTAACATTCCCAACCAGATCTCTCGACATGTCTCCATACGTTGAGCCGAATCCGTCATTGCATTCCCCAGGGGAGCCGATATGGTACGACTTGGTAGCAAATGTGACGCATGAAGCTGTCAGGACGAGGGACGACAGCGTGGAAGGAGAGGCGGAGCGCAAGGTCTGGAGAGTGCAAGTCCGGGATCGGGCGCGAGATGAGTGGCTGGAGATTCAAGATCTGTATGTGGAGCGTGTTGTTACCGAGACGCTTTTCACGAAGGAGAGTTACCTTATGGTATGGGAGAGACGGAAGGATGTGAAAGCGAAGGGCAAACCTTGAGAGGGAACAGTCTGAGACCGTCGCCTATCTACCGCACTGGTCTCCGAGAGATCTGATGCTGTATCCCATCGCGAAACTGAAGCATCTGTTTTCGCCCCCGGAGGGACCTTGGCCACGTCCTTCAGACGGAGTGGTGTTGCAAGTGTAGAATATACCCCTTAATCGAAATACCCAATACCCTCCTAACATTCATCTCTCCCTTCGAAACTGCCCATTCTGTTTCCGTCAAAACTTAATGCATAACAATACAGAGACAAAGACTCCGAGCTCTTCGGTACTTATTCCTCACTATTCCTTCCATCATAATGGCTAATGGGAACTCAGTGGTTCGGTCCTTGTCAACCTTCATATCAGTATCCTGTCCATGGCTGATACCCATGGCTAATACCATTGTTCCAAAAGCTGAGTAGCAGAAAGAAATGATCGGCTGCGAGGGTTTCGTAGATGTTGACTTCTTCGATGCTTAACTGCTCTGTTTACCCTTGTGAAACTCGCTCAAATATCATGCTTGAAATGCATGTACACAATAACGATAATCGAAGTGCAAACCGTTCACTTCACCATATGCAAACAAATCCATGAATCGGATGTATACCCATCAATCATCTACACCATAATAACATCCTGCCCACCCTCCCCCCCATTCATCCCCTCTCCACCCGCCCCCTCCGTAACAGCCAACTGATCCATCTCCCCCAACAAAAACTCCACCAGCCAACTCTCCCCCCACAACTCCTCCACCCTCCTATAATGCCGTTCGGTATACGCCCTCAACCCCTCCACCACCTCCTTTCCCCCCCTCCGTCTCCCCAACCCCGCCAACCGCTCCGCACCATACGAGCGCACGACGACGCTCAGAACCCGCTGCGCGACGGGCGAGGTGCGCGCATTCGTGTTCCAATCCCGCACTCTCATCAGCAGCGATAGGAGTTGCTCGTCCGACAGGGATGAGAGGACTTCGTCGACGGCTTTGACGCCGGAGATAGAATCCGTTTCTGGCGGCGACGTGTCGATGACGTTTTGCAGTAGTGATAGTAAGCGAGCGGGATGATTGAGTGCCAGCGCGAGAGTGATGGCTTCACGGTAGTTTCCTCTGTGGATGTGGTTGCGGAGTTCTTGATCTTGCTCTACACGTTGCGTGGCAGCTGCTGATGTTTTCGCGGCCGTTTCGCTGGATGTGTCTTTCCAGAATGTGACGACGCTGTCGCCGCCGCCTGATACGAGCATGCCGGTTTCGGGGTTGGCGATGAGGGCCCAGATGCGGTCGGTGTGGTTGTCTTGGGTTGTCGCCACTTCGCCGGTGGACGCATCCCAAACTTTTACGAGGCCGTCGCCGCCTGCAGAGGCGATTTGAGGGGGTCGTTTGGATGGCAGGGGTGCGGATTCGTCATCGGGTTTGGGTGACGGTGGTACAGGTAGCCAGAGGACTTTGAGGACGCTGTTGGTATGGCCTTCGAGGGTGCGGAGGCAGCTATAGTCGTTCAGGCTCCAGATTTTGAGCGTCTTGTCGCCGCTTCCTGTCAGTACGAGGCCTCTGCTAGAGCTTGCGGGTCCGTTGTCACCAGAGATCGGAGCTGTCTCTTTGGGGGCGAATGCGACGGACCAGACGCCGCGCTTGTGGCCACGGAGGATGCCTTGAACCTCGCCTTCTTCCGTTGACCAGATCTTGACGGTTCGATCTTGCGAGGCTGATGCAAAGAGACTGGCGCTGGGAGACACAGCGATTGCATTGATGTCTTTTTCATGAGCTTTGCGAGTGTAAAGTGCTCGTGCCTGTGAAGTTGAAGCGGTGAATGGAGACGAGGAGGAAGGCTTTGGGATGGTCCATCGTTTTATGGTACGGTCTTGAGAGCCAGTCAGGAGAAATGACGGGGTGTGGTTGAGAGGAGTGCGGTAGTCGGATGAATTGGAAAAGGGTGGAGTCACAGGTAATGAGATGGCGCCGATTGATTCAGCGTGACCGGTGAATGTGGCGTAACTTTCGTAAGAGTTTGAAGCGTGGTTTATCCTCCACAGTCTTGCGGTGTTGTCCTTGCTACCAGTGGCAAGCCAGCAACCTGACCAATCTACCGAGATACAGATGATGGTGTCTTCATGGCCTTGGAGAAGGGCAACGTCCGCACCAAAGTAGCTTGCTGTTGCTGCTGAAGAGTCCGATGGTAATACTGCCAGAGAGACGAGGCGTATATCCTCGGAGTTGGTCGCTAATGCCAATAGTGATCTGTCTGGAGTCACATAGGCTAGATCAATAATCTCGTCGTGTGTCCCTGATATCCGCCGAAGTATAGGCAATGAACTGATGGGGACATTAGATGAAGCAGTACTTGAGAGGGAGGCGGTCGAGTGGATTACTAAGGTATGATCTGCGTGGATGGAGAGAAGAAATTGGTGACTAAAGTTTCGCAGTATATGCACTATCCCATCACCTTCACTACCAGCCTCCTGGTCTTGCGTCATCTCTTGTCCAGTCTGGGCGTCCCAGAGTCTCAGTCGTCCATTTTCGCCTCCAGTATAAAGCAGACGACCATCTTCGACGAATCCTACAGCTTCCACGCTTTCCAAAATCGGTAAGACTTTTCTTGGTTTCCAAGTCGACGCATCCCATATTATCGCAGTTTTGTCTCTGCCACTCGAAATTAAGGCATTTGTTTCTCTAGAAAAGTCCAGCCCGCGAACAACAGAAACATGAGAATCTAGGATGACGAGCGATTTCCGTCGTGCGAGATCCCATATCCTAATCTTACCCTCTTCACTCCCAGAAGCTAGTCTGAACATTGCAGTATCAACATGGCCGTTAGTCATAGTTGAGTCTCCATCGAGATCGCCTTCAGACGTTTTATTCTGATTCTTCTTTGTTCCATTATGAAAGTGAGAGACTGAGGCCTCAAAGAAGTGTAGAGCAGAAATGACCCCAGCATGGCCGCGAAATGTATGTGTAATGTTTCCACCTCTTATGTCCCATACCTTTATTACACCGTCAGCGCCTCCAGTTGCGATCAGACTGCCAGTACTATCGACCGTAGCTGTGATTACAGGCGTTGTGTGTGGTTTCAATGTTTTCAGCTGCGTTGGGTAAATCAATGACGTATTGTCTCCAGAACGCTGTAATGCATAGATTTTCATTGACAGGGAGCGCGAGCATGCAATGAGATGCGATCCATTCGGGGTGACTATAGGTATTAGCTGCATGAATTAATGAATGAGCGGAGATGTGACCGTACTAGATAGCGTTGTCAAGACTTCTCCATCCTACAACTTCACTCAGTACAAGCGTGGAATTTCTCCATGGTAGATGCAGCAACATACCCCTTCTATACGAGCAAGTAATTCTCCAGAGAGCAGGTCCGTAAGCAATGCCTCTTCACCTAGGCAAGTTGCCAATACTCGACCTTCACTATCAAGCGCGACACCTCCACCAGTATAGATAGGCTGTATCACGCGCTCTACTTCGTAAGTTGTGGTCAACTTGGTTCTGGCGTTCATGTTGGAATAACTCAAGATCGTATGGTGTATGCATGCTTCATGAGATCGTTGCCGAAGTTATCTAGTAGTCCCACCATCGCGTGCGAGCAATTTAAGGTTCGCCTGCAGCGGGAGGCTCTGCGGGCTGCGCTAGTCTGGCTCGCGTGGGGGTGAAGTATCTCCAAGCTTTCCCGTCAATGTTTCATGAGATCGTCCAACAATGATCCCATACTATGGACGTGAAGATCCGCATCTGAGCCAAATCACGCGGTTGACTGATAAACGTTATCTCTGCAATATGTGAATGATCCTGGCTCAGCTTGATCGCATTAGCGCGCGACAGGTTTACGGTATATCAATATGGGTCGTCGAGCCTACGTTACGCAAATGGCTTTGGTAGGTGTCTCTCAAGCTTCTCCAATTTGCATCAGTTGTAGTCCGAATATCCTTTGCGTACCACTGACTCGATCTCTACATCAAACATCTTCCCTCTTACTTCGCAATGTTTTTCTATCTTTTTGTGGACAGCGGTTCGTCAGAATGTCTCTTTCAAATGAATCAAAGAAGTCTTGAGTTCATATTTCGTCCAGTGAAGCTGATAGGGTATTTAAGCTGCTGATACCTGTCTTTAGGGACGATCTGCCTTTCAACCCTTGCCAGAGAACCTTGAAGACGAAGGCCCTACTCCTAATCTAGTGGGAGAATCTTCATTAGACCGTCGGCCCACTGAAAATGCAAGCTCGAATATGGAAATCAGTTCCGGGAGCCAAGACCATATGGTAAGGGCAGTACTTGAAGATAGTCCACTTGTTAGAACCTCCGGGTATGAGCAACAATACGACAATAGAGGTTATCCACAGAATGCTGCCTCTAGCGAATTGACACGCCAATCAAGACGGGCGATGAACGATGTTCTTGCAACTGTTGGAGTATGCGTGGGGGTCGACAGACATGGGCAGAAGATGACCATTAATGACCGAAGCAGACCCTCGTTTGATCGAGAGAAAATTGATTCCATCACGATGGAGAATGAAATGGGACTTATCCTTGATTCGGTCGATATGATGCTGGTGTCTTTAGCTAGCATGATTGCAGTCGGGTTCAGGCAAAGATTACAGGTTCGAAAGATTGTTCGGTGTCCTGTCTCGCCACTGATCCAATGTAGACATTTCGATTCGATACAGGGATTTCCGTGACAGCAATCGGTAGAAGTGAATGGCGGCATATCGGATCGTTGGAATTTCTCCTCGCAGGGGCACCGGCTGGACTGCTTTACCGTGCTCTCAACATTACGAGTTCCTGGGCGATCGAGACTCTCAGTGTTGGCATGCTTGTACGTCTATATGAAAACGTCAAGTCTCCAAAACATCGTAATGTAACGCTTTGGGTGCTGGAGGTCGCAGAGAGACTGTGGGTTTTTGAGTCGTAGGGTTGTACATTGATCCGCTGATATCGTCTAGGCTATATGGAGCCTCATCTGTCTTGCTCGCCCCTTTGCAAATGTATGCCACCCTGCAAAGACTGAATCTTCTTCCCGGCTGGCCATGGCTTCCTTCTCCGAAAGCTTTCGTACCATTCTCAGAAACTTCACCATTGCAAATGTCCGCATTACCGAACCCTTTGACATTCAGCTCAAGCCTAGCATTTTCAGCATCCCTGACTGTCTCCCCAATTTTCCTTTGGTGCGTGATGGGATGGACGAAGCCTCGAATCAGCAGCAAGCTACGAGCCTATATTCGAGCTGCTCTTCCAAAACCACACTATCCCGATCGTTACTCTCTTCAAGCTGCCAAAGAAGACGAGCTCGACAACGATAGCATCCCGGGACTGTGCAATGATCCTGATGGCGACAAAAGCGAATGGGAGAGTGCGAGCTTCTCGGAGGAGCTTGCGAAAGACTTACGATATATTGGCAAGAACTTCGCAATTATCTACGACAGCTGCGTAGAACTCGTAAGCAGACAGCCGGAGGGCCCAGTCGAGAGTATCAGGCCTCAGCCCTCGCTCGAACGTATCGAAATCCAGGATATCCAAGCCGACGAAGCAATGGGAACGTTCAGCGTCCCTAGCCCTTCATCGTCGTCGACTCCATCATCCGCCTGGTTCCCCCTTCGCATCTTGTCGCCTCCACCCACATCTTCACACCCAAGCACCGAAACAACCACCTCACCCACCGGCAGCGGCCCCTTGTTCCCCGACTCCCATCTTTCCCCCCGGAACCAAAACGAGGAACCTCTCTTCTCCAACAACATCGCCAACTCACCAACCCACAGCGAACCCGACACCCAACCCGACAACGAAACAAAGCCCACACAACACGACCGCCACCACCCAACCCACCGCATCACCGCCCTCTCAGCCTACGCAGCGGACGCTCTAGCGAACCATCTCGCCGCACACGTCGCCGACATAATCTTCTTACCACTAGAAGCACTCTTCGTCCGAAGTCTAGCGCTCGCCTTCCTCTCGTCGCCTAGGGCGAACCCCGCCGCACAAGCTGCCGCCGCGAGATGGAGAGGGGAAGTGTTTCCGCTCGGCGGCTGGTGTGGGATGGGCCTGCGAGGGGGATGGAGGGGCGTGGGCGATTATGTGGGGAAGATGATGTTGGTGGTGGGGATGGAGATGGGGGTCAGCATGGTGGTTTGGCAGGGTTGCACGGGGTTCGCGTGGATGAGCGGGAGGAGGTGGTTTGGGTGGGGGACTCATTAAGATGTTTGCACTGCTGGGTTGGGGGCAGATTTGATTCCGGGAAGAGTGCGAGCGTTAGATACCCAACTGCATTGGTAACCATATTCATAAATAAAATACTATTCGTACATAACGGTGACTGCTGACTGGGGTATCAAGTAATTTTCTCAATGCCGTCTATGTCTACGCTCAGCCGAGCGGCTTCGTTCCCTTCGCGATGAGCCATGATGATGGCTTCGCTCCCTCGACCTGGAATGTCGACGGGAAGAGCTATATCTAGTCTCGACGCCTTCTCGGCTCTTATCCCTCGTTCTTCCCTCATAATCCCGGCTTCGATCTCCTCTCCTACGCTCGTTGGAAGGCGATCTATCCCGTCTTCGGTCATCATCTCGAGTTCGCTCCCGTCTTCTTGCATCCCTGTTGCTCTTATTTTTCTCTCCAGTAGCCACATCCTCGAGCGCCAGCCTCTCTTTACCTAGTCTATCGCTCTTCCTAACGGCATCGATCTTCAGATTCCGATCCCTTCTTTCCCTCCAGTCGTCCTCTCCACCCTTGTTCTTATTGGCTGCTTGCTGCTCCTTCTTCTTCACCAGCTCCTCCTCCGTCAACAGCTCCCCTGTGACCGTATTCTTCAACAGCACAGGGCTATACGTCAGATCCGTCTTGCGCTTCCCGTTCGCGACCTTCCCCCAGGCTCCAAATTCGTCGCCTACACCGCCTGGAACTTCTTTCGCACCTATACCTAGCAAATTCGGTCGTCGCTCCTTGAGCACTGGGTTCTTAGGGGCCGGGGCTCCGGCTCGTCGCTTGCCGACCGCTTCGCCATCTTTCCAGCCCATACCGCGGAGTAAAGCTGCGCCGAAGTCTTCAACAGGGGTAGCGGTGTAATCTTCTAGGCTGGCGACGTCAGGGCGAGAGGCGACGTCGGCTTTGAAACGGTCGTCCTCGTTGGCGTAATCCGAATTGGCGGGGTCGGACGGGTCGTAACCGTACTGGTCGTCTGCCGGAAGAGCTGGTATGTGTAAGGTCGACTTCTTTTCGCCGCCGAGAAGAGCCTCCAGGGCCTCTTCGTCGACAGTCTTGGTTGGCTGCACAGCTTGTTCAGGGTTTCGTTGGGCTGCTTCTAATCTGGCCATAGTTGTATCGCCATCGTGATCTCTATGCACAAATTGAATGCCTGATACTTTAGACACCTCATTCCGCTCGATAGGAGGGATCACGACGTCGCTTGTTCGTAGCGACTGGGCGGCTTGTACCTCTGCAGGCAGCAGATTCTTGCGACTCCTCTTCCTGCTTTCCTCTCTCCAATCTTTATTCTTTTCAGCCTGTATCACCAGCAAAGACGTATTAGTCTTCGGGCTTCCATTGCTGATAATGGCCCCGGAGTGATCAAATGCAGACACAAGTTGTGGCTCGGTGGTATCCTCCTCATGGTCTGAGTCTGGCTCAGCTAGAGCAGAGTGAGGACGCTTCCGTTGGATAGACCCGAAGCGGAGAGTGAAAGGTGGACATTTGCCTCTCCTGGCAGTAGGTTTGGTACGAGCCATCGTGAGTGCTCAACAATGCAGAGAATTGCTGAGCACAAAGATAGCGTTGATACTGCAGGGATTCATCAGTATGTTGGCGTTTATTGCGCTAGAAGGGTTCACCTGGTACCTAACCGTCCAGCCCTACGGGACTTAGCGCCCGGAGTTTCGATTTCCTTAACCCCGGACAACGCTCCAGGGAATACCTTCCAGGCGGATTCTGACAGCATATCTATTTAGAAGAGTTCACCCTTCTGGTCTGAACTTACTTCTGGTCCACGCCCTCTTATGCTATAATGGCCGACTGTTTCAGCTTCTTTTCGCTATGAATACTGTAGAAAACCTTAGACCGAACAGATCTTACAGCAAAATGTTTTATAAAATAAGCCTGGTTAAGCGTCTGTAACAGCGAACGTCAGTAGGCCTAGGGGTAACCTCGTAACCTAGCACGCACGCACGCTGGAGCTAGACCCGGGGCTCCGGAGTCTCGAAAGTTCCGGACCGCTAGCCACTTAGAGCTTGACCAGAAGTAAGTTTAGACCAGAAGAGGGTGAACTCTTCTATAACAAAACTTCTTCAGTATGATATGCGCTATAAATTTGCACGTAAATGTAAACTGTGAAAGTCTACAGCTGTAAAGATGAAGGGCGTGGACGTTACTAAGTGTGGACGCGTACCACAAGTATCGGGCAGAGCGTATCGGGAGATAACATGCAAACCGGACGCCTATACTCAGAAGAGAGGAAATTTACAGTGTCTTTGTCCAAGAATTGACCTTGGAACCAGTGGCATTGCTCACCTTACTCTGGGGTATGCCCGACAAGACTTCCATTGTTGGCTTTCTGATTGACACAACAGCTGGTCCCAGTCGGACGCTTGCCTCAACCAATAATAGCATATCAAGAAGCTCTCAACAAGAAAAACATGCTCACAATACTGGCACATGCACATGTCATCTCGTAGTCATTCATCAAGATCTCCATCGCTTTCCTCATCCAGGCCCAGTAGTGTAGCATAGCACACAATCCTATGTACAATAACCTGCCGTCGCTGAAGTTGCTCTGCTCAAAAAATCGCCAATCCCGTCCACCACCGGCTTGCAAAAAGATATAGTTTATTTACAAAGGGTTCGCTGTCCAACAAGATCCTACTGCCCACTCGCCAAACCCATCGGTCTCGCACTTGGGCTCTGACTGGGCCTCGGGCCTCCTTGAGCGCTTGAAGTCCGCTGAATCAACGGTGTGACGCTGCGACTCGTGTTTCTGGCATTCCCATTGATGCCACTCCCGTTCATACTCTGCCCGTTGCCGTTGCTCGCACCCCTCTGCTGGCCTGCCTGTTGGGTTCGCATCATCTGTGCGTAATGTTGGGGATTCATCGCGTTACCACCTCCATTTGCTAATATAGCCGCTTGCTGCAGCGGGCTATGAGCTGCAAGACCCATATTGCTATTGCTAGCTACGGCGTTCATGTTCGCATTGCCAGCAGCAGCAGTCATCGCTTGATGTCTAGCATCACTCGAAATCTTGTAGAGCTGATCGGTAGTCATGCGAACTATCTGCTCCGGGCTTGCTTGTGGGTGGCGGGCTTTGAACTGGGAGGAGATCTGATTCACGACTGGGGTCATGCCGCTTGATAGAGCTTGGGGTTGGGTCATACGAGGAGAAGTCGAGGTGTTTTGAGGAACTGGAACATTCATGATTGAAGGGCTTGCACGACCCGGAACAGAAGCAAGCATGGCGGCATTGCTCTGAGACATAAGGTTTGGAGTTTGCATATTGGGGGAGCCAGCGTGGCCATTGGACTGAGAATGGCCTTGTTGACGCATCTGTTGTTGATAGATTTGCTGTTGCGCCTGGACCCGCGCAACGTCCTGCATAATGGTATTCCTGTCGGGTGCCATGCCAGGGCCCATTCGTTGCTGCATCTGCATTTGCATCTGGACGTTAGGTTGCATTGGAGCGTGAGGTACGGCATGCGAATTGGCAGGCAAAATGCCATTCGAGATCCTCTGCATCTGCTGTGCCGGCCGAGAAGGATCCCCTCCACCTGCCCGTATCTGGCTATATGAATTTACAGTATTCATATTCGGACTGCTACCATTTGGTAATCCTGGTAAATGATTACGATTTGGCTGCACCCCATTAGTCTGCTGTCCTGCTTGCTGGCTCGCCTTTGCCGCTTGAGTCGCCTTGCCAATGTTAGTGAGAGCTGTGGCAACTTCACGTCTGGGATAGCGTTACCTTCTGATGCTGTATTACTGAGGCCCTATATTGCCTCGCTTGCTCTTCTAGTTTCAGTTGCCGGTCATACTTGATACGACTGAACTCTTGTGGAGTATGCATCCCTGTACGAGGCTTCGCAGGCTCCTGAGCCTTTCTCATCGCGGCGAGACTAGCCACTATACGTCCGAAATTAGTTCCAAGCGTTCAAGATTTTAGGACAAGGGATAGGTTGATGGTCAACAAGTCAGTATGTATAGTGGAACGTACCATGCTGCTGCTTGCTGAGTGCAGTCTCTCGCTTCTTAGCAAGCTTTCGCATAGCATCGATGATGTGAAGATGCCTTGCTTCCTTCCTTCGCTCTACAGTGTATGGTTGGGTGTTTCGACGCCGCATTGGCAATTGTGCTGCACTACCACCTTGTTGCTGCTGTTGTGCTAACTGATTGGCTTCGACAGTCCTTTGAGCTAGTTGAAGCCTTGAAGTGTACGCTTTGAAGTAAGTGATCTTTGCCATGTCGGCAGGGAGCCCTTCGAGGCTAATCCAGCGTTCAAAGCATTCCCACGGTGTCCGTCTTTCAGCTCCGGAAGTGAACATGGATGGCAGAGTCATGGAGCTAGATATCAGTGACCAGTTATATGAATATTCCTTCACAGTTCTCCGCAGTTCATCATCCTCTGCCTGAGTCCACTGTGATGACTGACGAGATTCAAAAAATTGTTGAGATGGCATGATGTACTCTGAAGGAGGGCGGAAAGCATGACCTGTGTGTATACGATCTCTGATGTGCTTATTTTCGGGATCAAATAAAGCAACATCGGTCTGCTCCGGTTCCAAGATCTTCTCGGCCCCGAGATTCGACGCATCTCCAGACTTGAGGCTGGATAAATCGGCTTCGCAGTAATTGAACCGACTTCTCTTGCGAGGGGGTCCCTCCTCGGAAATTACTTCCCCATTATACGGACATTTCGAGATTGGCAGGATTTTGCCTTGCGCAAATTTCGAGACAGGTATGAGAGGCTTCTTCCAACCAGCATCAGGTTCGATACGAGTAGTACCCACGGCTGCATCCTGGACGGCGGCGTTCGGCCGGTATAGTGGAAGCTCGAGCAGGAGCTTCTCCGCCACTGGGCTTTTATTGAGACCAAAGACAAACATGTCCGGGGGCAAGGAGAAGATTGCAGCAGGAGCATTCCCTGGATCTGCTGTCAACTCGTCATCGCTTTCATCGCTGAACTCGTCGTCTGTGGAATGGACCAGTTCGGGCGTATATTCTGGAAGAGTGATTGACTTCGCCCTTACAGGTTGAAGTCGAATCTTGACCTGTAACGACTTTCGCTGTTTCGAGGTACTGGCAACCCATGCAGCGCAGGCATTGGCTGCAAATCGAGCAGCTGCCATCTTGAATTTTCTTTCCTCTCGGAAATCTATCCTTAGCCATTGCATTTCGCTTAGCAAAACATCCCAATGTGTAACTGGCCTTGCAGGTTCTGGGCACCGCTCAATCTGTCGAAGGGCCCAGCAGTTTTTGGACTGCAACTCGTAAATCCTGTTCAGAAGGCGGCAAGCTTGCCGCTCGTTGAAGTCGATGTAATGATCTGCTGTAGTCAACGTCTTATGTGATCCTTTTACAAGTGAATTAAGAGTATGAGGTCTCAAAGGACTGGTAACCTGGTAATTGAAGAGGGTTAACAAATAATCCCTATTCTCCTTAGGAGATTCATTTTCGTCGTTCCGAGAACTAGTAAAGACTACTGTCGAAAGCTTGCTTCTTTCTTTCTCCTTCACCTCGCTTAGCCGTCGCTTGAAAGCGACAGGGTCAGGTGTGGTGCATGAAGATGCTGATTTTGGGGTCTGCAAAGACCGGCTGTCTTCTCTACGGGCATCTCCAGATTCTCTAGCGAATGGTCCCTTGTCGGCTTGGGTCGGAGTGGCTTTCGGTGTTTCGCCAAGGATTTCAGACACGGATTTGTGTCGGATGGCTCCAGAAGAGACCCTCGTTGTCATTCGCTCTGGAGGTGACTGGGCATTTCCTACAATAGATGCCGATTTGCGCGGTGCTGCCGTTTCTGAAAGGGTCGTCGTGACCACCGCGGCCTGTTTAGTCTCTGACAAGGTGGTCGAATTCAAAGTAGACGGGATCCCAGTGTCAATTCGCATGGGCGGTCGTCGACTGAAGGTAAGGTCTCTTGACGCTTCTCCATTTATACCAGCGTATATGTGATCTTGCAGACCAGATGTAGGTCTTGCCAGAGTGTAATCTTGCTTCCCCCGTGCATCCTGCATTACTGTAGCTCGATCGTCATTACCGGATATGTTTGCCTCAAAGCCTTCATCAACCATGCCATCATGAATGAAATCCGATGATATACTAGCTGGAGGTGGCATCGGCCGTAAAGAATTGTTCTTAGTTTCGGGGACATCGACACTCGCTTTTGAGAGTTGTATGGATTGAGCTTCTTCAAGTCGCAGCTGTTCGTCGGGCGTAGAGGCAGCTTTATCAAAGGCTTCTGCCTTCGCGATTCCATCCTGAGACTTGAGTGTAGCGTTCGGTCGAGGCTCCTCATTGCCAATTTGGCCTTCCTCCACATTCACATGGCGTCCTACATCCTCTTCAGATGTGGGAGTCGTTAAACCATTGGCCCTTGAATATCCATTGTCTTGAACCCACGCTCTTTGATCCCCACCAACCTCCGTAACTTGACCACCATACTCCATTCGCTCATTCTGAACTTCAATCGGAATTAGCTGTACAGTGCGAACCTCTCCTGGTATTTGCTCCGCTATAATTTTCCCTGTCTGTACAGTAGCCGTGGAACTAGTATCATTAGGTGATAATAGCAGAGCTTTTGATGGGCACGATATCGATTCTTGGGTTGCATCGAGGTTCGTAGACGGTTCTTTCGCATCTACAACGAGTCCAAGCTCACTGACGAGCTGAGAACCCTGTTCGTGCGCATTTATCGGCTTTTCGATGGCAGGCGCAGAGACCTTGGATCCGTTCGTGAGCCATGGTAGGGTAGGGTCGTTGGGCAGATGTACAGAAGCCGGACCTGGCCCCCCATCTTGTTCGATTGGATTACTCGTACTTTGCCTGCCTGCTTCTGACAGCCAGCTCTCATTTCCGATGGTCGTCTCAGACCCGCCGGTAGGCTTCTCACGAGTTTCGTATGAGTCTATCTGTAGCGCATCGAGGAGTTGTGCTGTCGAAGGAAGTGTTGAGGAATCGAAAGAACGTCCGCTATGCCCACTTTAGCACACAGAATGGACTTCGAAGGACAATCACTGACAGCGATATATCGTTAATTTCCAAGAAAGAAGCCAGATCATGGTGTGGTTGTTTGACACGATTCAGCTCGAGCGTGGATGAGGTGGTTTCGAAGAGTGAGCGGAGAAGGGCTGAGTGCCGTTTTTGACATCGTCTACAACCAGCATTAACGATCCAAAATTCCCGAAAAGCACATCAAAAGTTTCGCATCGGTTCCAAGCCTATCAAGGTTTTCATGGATGCATGACTGAACGCGCAATACTTACGATATCTCATACTTCCTTGAGGCGAGGCTATCATCGATCCGATTCATACCCAACATCGGGGTTGACGCGATAATTGGCTCGTAGGGAAACCCATCACAAAAACCTAACAAGGTTTTACATACATGATTTTGATGGAGATCTGGTGTTGTGATGGATATCGTTGATCGTGGGTTTGTTGCGACGAGGCCGCGATACTGTAGGTTAACGGTGAGCGGGGTGCGGGAGTGAATGTGAAGGGCCTTAATCTACTCCTCCATCCAAATTTTCAATTCTACGTCAACATCGCCTGCGAAATAATGTGTCCCTGAGACCTTGTACTTGTCAAAGACGTTCGGTGCTGATCATGGGAAAGAGGAAGAGAGGTTTGGTGGAGCAGGACGGACCACTTATTACTACGGGAAAGGAAGCAAAGAAGCAGAATGTTCACAATGGCCAAGAGCGTCCTATGAATTCTTCAGTGACTGTTCAGATCATCGTCGGCACATATGAGAAAGTGCTTCATGGTCTACAAGCAACAGTGCCGAAGCTGGTCAATAATGTGTTCTCTGAAACTGCTTCAAGCGTCGAATTTGCAGATACATTCCTCCTCAGCCCCCACGGCTCCGCAATACGTTGCCTCGCCATTTCACCTCCCTCGTCGTCCGAATCCAACCAATCGCAAAGACTGATACTTGCGAGTGGGAGCTCCGACCAGATCATCAACCTCTACCATGTTTCTATGGAGGCACCTTCAGGGCTTAAAGCGCTGGAGAAACCCACCTTAATAGGAAGCAAAGTCAAGGAGAACCCCAGGAACAGGGAGCTTGGTTCTCTCAATCACCATGGTGGTAGCATAAATACTCTACATTTCCCTACGCGCTCGAAGCTTCTATCTGCAGCGGACGATAACACTATAGCGGTTGCCCGCACCAGAGATTGGACTGTCCTGTCAACGATAAAAGCACCTATACCAAAAGCTTATGGACGACCAAGCGGAGACACTGAGCCACTTGGGGGAACTCCTGCTGGGGTCAATGATTTCGCTGTACATCCAAGTTTGAAGCTCATGGTGAGCGTGGGCAGGGGAGAAAAATGCATGAGGTTATGGAATCTAGTTACTGGGAAAAAAGCTGGCGTCCTCAGTTTCGAAAGGGGCCTTCTTCAAGGAGTGGATGAGGGGAGATGGGCTAGCGGCGAGGGAAGGAGGGTAGAGTGGAACAGTGCGGGGGAAGAATTTGTTGTGGGGTTTGAAAGAGGCTGTGTGGTGTTCGGCATGGTATAGGTCATATTGTGAATTAGATCTTGTCGCTGTGAAACTAATGGTGTTCCCAGGACTGCAAGCCAAAATGTCGAATTCTACCATCGCCGAGCACAAAGATACATCAGCTACACTACGCGAACATTTTTGCGAACAACGATGAGACTAGGGAGGTTCTAGCCGTTTCAACAGAAGATGGCCGGATACTGTTCTACTCCACATCTTCACCTGCTCTGAAGCAGGCAATAGGATCTGATACTGTGTCACAGATACCAATTTGCCAGGCTTTCGGTCAATTAGGAGGTAGTGCCGAAGGCTTGACTAGCCGAATTAAGGACTTCGAGATATTGAAGCCACCTGAATTGCATGGCGTTCTGATCGTCACCGGCAGCAGTGATGGTTCTATACGTCTATGGATGGTCAATGAAAAAGATCTGCAAGAAACGTTACCAGATCATGAAGATTCCTCGGAAACAGAATTGGGTGATCCAGCAAACAGCCAACCCAACGAAATTGTGGCTAAATCGTCTGATCCTCGGCCTATTGGAGAGCTCTTGGGTACTTACGAAGCAGGCAATAGGATTACGTGTCTTAAGGCTTTCGTCATGGCAGAGCCTGCAGATCTCAAAACCACGGGCCTGCAAGAAACCACGAGTACTAACAAAGCCAACAGTTAGAAGCTAAATGATGGAAGTTGCATAAGCAATCGACCACCTCAAGTGTTTGATGCTCGCTCAAAGGCTCACCAACATCTGTGTCACTGGATTATCAGCCAGAACTCTCAGCAAAATACCTGCACTAAAGAAATATGCGCTACGCATGTCTTGCAGCAAAAGTCTATTACTCGTTATATGATACCCAATACTAGATGAATAGAAACCAATTTAGTCACAATGATCCACAATGGCAGACGCAATAACTAACGACGGACTCAAGTGGCAACTAGACTGCAGCTTCGTGAATCCAGATCTTCCCTGCACCCACGAAAGTATGACTCACCGATATTTGTGTATGCATACCGCAAAACACTCGCCTGATAGCGAACAACACAGCACTAGTTCGCGATAATAACAGCGCCGCTAGCCGACACAGTCGGTCCACGACCCACCGGAGGACACCGATCTTTCTCGCTTGGCCCCGAGGTCTATCCCAGGTAGTTCATCAGTAGGAGTTTTTGCCGTCCCCAAGATGAATTTGAGGAGAGCTCAAGCACCACAGCTAATGTTAGTGCCAATAAGTAGGTAGTAGTGTCCACAATCGGCTGCTGTGAACATCAACCATGCGAAGCTTGTCATTGTATGACACTATGGATGAGCACAGAGGTCACCTGGGCACTTTTTGGCCTGGATCGCTGCGAGTACACATCACTGGCAGACCATGTCTATAAAAGCTCCCTACTTTTTGCATTGGGATAGCCTATACAAGCGCACTGTTAGATACTATCACCACTGAGAAATTTTTAGAATTCCATGTCTATATGTCTCATCGTTGCTCATTGGCCCCATTTACGGACCGACCAACCCAAAGCTGAGAGCCAGTAGAAACATCTGCATGAGGTATTGCTTGACTTAATTGATAGGATCAGGTCGCCTTTTTCTTATCGAGTTGTATAATAGGGCCATGCAATAGATCTGGATACAACATACTCAGGCAATGTGCTCCACAGCTCTATGAATGATGAGGTTTGTATATATCGCTTGGAAAAGCTACTATAGATTACAGCAAGCCACGGCTGAGGACTGAATCGCCAACCCAGCAAGCAGGATACTTAACCTCGCACCAAACTTGGAACTAATGTCTCTGTATTTGATTGCGTGATTGACCGAGAAGAGAGAACATCTTCAACGAGAATAGAAGTTGACTAATGGGGCGCACAGCTCGATGCGGTCGAGAGAGGCACCTAGAGTGGAAATTATTGCTTCAACAAAATTTAGCTGATGAAGGTCTTGATCAAGAGGAATTGATAAGCAATTTGGGCCTGTCCCCCGAACGCGAGGACATTTGATATTGAGGAGGATTGGTGATCTTGGGCTATGGTATAGAGAGAAGGTTGGCTGAACCCGAATAATGCCTTCCAATTCAAGAATAATACATCTTCAGAGCCTCGGGGCTGGGGGAGTCGCTAGCGACCAGACAATAAGGGAGGGTGGGGACACCACCCCACACATTGTGAGCATATGGTGCGACATCTAAGTCTAGATCTTGTAAAGACCAGACAGATGGGACGTGAGCGAGGGTGTGCAATGGTTGATGCCCATGTGAGGTGGTTAGGACTAGAAGGGTGGCAGAGTAACAGATGATAAAGGCAAGATCTGAAGCTATCTTGAAGTACAGGAAAATTAGTAGAAAAGACTATCCCCACCTGAGATTTTTTAGTTGAGAGAGAGAGCCTACAAGCTCCAAGCGTTCCACGCAATCTGTACGTAGATCCATAATGGTCAAATAACCCTGCAACGGCAGTCGGTAACGTCAAGATGAGAGCTACAGTTGCTCTTTTCATTCCATCTACAGACTATGCTCTAGTGAAAGGATACTTTGACAGCGAAGATTGTCAATTTCTCGTGGGAAAAGACGAGCGATCTCAGGTCATAGATTAGTCGTGGGTAAATAAGAGAGAATAAGGCAGTGCGTGAGATGAGGGATTAGTCGATACCCAATTTATATGGCTTCAACTGCTGGAATATGATATGAAGAACTGATACAGTCGAACCATTGACTACCGCGTAGATTTTGATATCCATATATAAATCAAAGGAAGGGTAAGGTGTTGCGGTAGTTAGTTCGCCAGGGGCACAGGGCTAAGGACTGGCAACGATTCGCGCTTCTAGCCGCAATCGATGCAACCGCCCTTCCGCGCAAGGACTCATTCATCGAGCCATGAAAAGCTGGACCTCATATTGAACAAAATTCGCAAGTTGTCCAACGCTGAAAACCTGCTGTATCATATGAAGATTCGGCCAAATCCTGCAGGCATCAAGCTGAGACATCCACACAAAGGTTCCTGACGAAACAGCAGAGCAAAAACCAGATCGGACTTGGAGAGGGAAAGAAAGTGGTTGGAATCTGATCGCAATCATGGCTACTAATGGCGATATGCCTTCGGAAGAGGAATCGGAGCCCGAGTCCCCCCAACTCAAGGGCCAAGACAACGATGACGTTGAAGAGCAAGAAACCCTTAATCAGCCAAAATCAGTGCTCAAGAAGTCGGAACCGTTACCTGAGATCAAGAGACCTGAGCTGCCAGAACAGCCGGAGCCAGAAGACCTGGATACCTCGGCCTTGACTCCACTTTCTCCTGAGATCATCTGCCGACAAGCTACCATAAATATTGGGACAATAGGGCACGTGGCGCACGGTAAATCCACCGTCGTAAAGGCCATATCTGGGGTGCAGACTGTGAGATTCAAGAATGAACTCGAAAGGAATATTACCATAAAATTAGGTTATGCCAATGCGAAAATTTACAAATGTGACAATGAAGCTTGTCCAAGGCCGACATGTTACAAAAGCTACAAGAGTGAGAAGGAGATTGATCCACCATGTGAAAGGTCAAATTGTGGTGGCACATACAGACTAGTGAGACATGTTTCGTGAGTTGCAACAGAGAAAGGCTGTCCGAAGGCTGCCGCTGATCAAGTTAAAGGTTTGTGGACTGCCCAGGTCACGATATTCTTATGAGTACCATGTTATCAGGCGCCGCCGTTATGGATGCCGCCCTCCTTCTGATTGCCGGTAACGAGTCATGTCCCCAACCACAAACATCCGAGCACTTGGCTGCTATTGAGATCATGAAACTTGATCATATCATAATCCTACAGAACAAGGTAGATTTGATGCGAACGGAAGGCGCCGAGCAACATTTCAAGTCGATAGAAAATTTCGTTCGAGGCACTGTCGCAGATAAATCACCAATCATACCTATCTCCGCCCAGTTGAAGTACAACATTGATGCCATCAATGAAAGGATAGTCAACAAGATACCCGTTCCTGTACGCGACTTTGGGGCTGCACCACACATGATCATTATTCGATCTTTTGATGTCAACAAGCCCGGTGCTGAGATCGAGGACCTGAAAGGTGGTGTAGCGGGTGGAAGTATCTTGACCGGCGTCCTGAAGCTGGGCGACGAAATTGAGATCCGACCAGGTTTGGTGACGAAAGATGAGCAAGGGAAAATCAAGTGCCGGCCCATCTTCAGCAGAGTCATCTCGCTCTTTGCAGAACACAACGATCTCAAATTTGCCGTACCCGGTGGTTTGATCGGTGTAGGCACCCGAGTAGACCCGACGCTATGCCGTGCCGATCGACTTGTAGGTTTCGTCCTTGGTCTCAAAGGGCAGTTGCCATCTATTTATACCGAGCTTGAAGTCAGTTTCGTTTTACTGCGAAGACTTCTAGGTGTAAAAACAGCGGATGGCAAGCAGGCCAAGGTTGACAAGCTCTCGAAAGCCGAGGTCCTTATGGTCAATATTGGCTCAACAGCTACAGGCGCCAAGATCATGAATGTCAAAAAGGACGCAGCGAAAATTCAGCTTACGAGTCCAGCATGTACGGAGATAGGCGAGAAGATTGCGCTCAGTAGAAGAATTGACAAGCATTGGCGACTGATAGGATGGGCTAATATCGTTGCGTAAGTGTCCTACTATAAAGAGTAAAACCTTGACATTACTGACGGCGATCGTAGTGGTGTCACCTTGGAACCAAGTCTCGATTGAAATGTTTGCATTCAGACTACAAGCATTGATCAGGTCAGGGTCATGGATTGTACAAATGCCTTTCCCGAATCATTCTGAAAGCGTTGATGATGAGGAGTATCATGTGTCTACGGATCCAGTACCGGCAAGAGCCTATACGTGCTCTTGCAAATTGCCTGTGGCCAAGTCTATTGATTCATGAGAGCACCGACAGAGAAATGGATAGACAGGTGAGGGCGCATAGACACGAGTGTTATGTCGCCAGATACCATGTATATGTTTCTATGAGTCCATAGATGGAGAATGTGCTGTGATGTGCCTGACAGGGCTGCTTTATAGTGGTGGACGGCAAGTATTCTATCCTGGCTAACCAATTTTTGTTTTCTGATACAGTACAATATCATCTACAGTCTCTACACCAGCAATGGGAGACCCTATCGCTTTCGAGGACACCCGAGATGCCTACGAGACGGGCATGCTCATAACCCTGCGCTTCTTACCCAGTATACAAGTAATGCAAATAATATCACTCTGCCCTTCCCCCTATTTGTCAAGCGTCCAGTCCGTAATTCAATGACTCAATGTCGCCCTTCCCTTCAATCGCCTCCTCTTTAGAATCGCCGTCCCCTTCCTCGTCCTCACCCGCGCCAGAAACCCATGCCGCCGCTTTCGAACCCTATGGCTCGGGTTATATGTATCGCGCGGTCCGTTTCGTACTTGCACACTTGCTAATGACGGATGTTTCGAGATGCGAGGGAGGAGATGGAGCGGCGGTTGCTGTTGTAGGAGTAGTGAAGGAATAGAGCCGGGCTCCAGGGATGGGATGGAATGCGGGTGTGTGGCATGGCGTGAGAGTAGTGAAGGGCGAATATGGGAGAGTATGCTGATTGCCCTGGGACAGGCATTAATATAATCATGGGAGATATGTGGATGAATTGTTACCGTCTCGATGGTGCTGAGCCTTTAGTAGACTGAGCACAATGGGTGAGTGTGCGCGTGAGGGTGCGGAGGGTGCGGAGGCTCAACATTGTGAACCTCCTTCGAGCTTAGAAGCAATGCGTAGGAGAAGGTATTTGTTGTCTTTACTCCTCGTCGAATTCTAGTTGGCATCACATCTAACGGATGGGCAGACTAGCCCTGATAGGCTTAGTATAGATATCATATCAGGCTAGCCTGCCGAAAGATCGGCGGATCGCCAGCGTTCTGACATCCGAGGCAGCCATCAATCTGCACGTCTGACGACTGATGATGCGGGCACGGATTTGCTCCAGTCCTTTACTATTCCATCTCACACGGTCTCCCACAGACCCACAATGCCTTCGAAATGTTGTTTAGCATAGTCATCCACAGTTCGTGAAAGAGCAGTAGTACACCATCTGGGATCTCTCGCTCTGTTTACGCTGGGATCTCGTGTTCTGGAAAAAGAGGCTACAATAACGAGAGTTGCTCTTGACTACTCAAGATGACCGAAGATTCAGCAACTCTTCTCCAGCCCAAGCCTAGACGGCATTTCGATCTCACCCCGACCTCAACGAATTCCTCCACCCCACCGTCGCCTCCCGGACAATCCAGTGACTCGTCTCGTAACGAGCCAGATTCGTTCTCGGAGAAAGCAAGCAGAACGCGGTCGATACTCAACCTCACATCATCGACTCTCTTCGGCATCTACACCCCGACTGCACCTGGCTATGACACCAATAAGTCGGACGCCTCCACACCAATAGGCATTGGCAGCCAAACCCCCGCACGAGCGAGCATTGACGACGGTAGGCCAAGCATCATAGGTGCATATGAGAGGTCAGAAGCTCGAGGAGCAGAGCCACATCGGCATCACTCCGAATTCTGGAAAAACCTCGTACTGCTAAGCGAGCGGGTGGTGCTGCTCTTCATCTTCGGCGTGGCTTATGGGGTTATCATATCACATCTACATGACAGCCGGCAGGTGGCGCCAATTCAGGTTTCTCTGCGAGGAGTTGAACACAAATCTTGGGGTTATCTGGTTGGATGGGGTGGAGTCGGTGTACTAATTGGAGGGTTACTCCCCTGGGTCGATATATTATGGGAAGAAGTCTTGGGAAATAGTAAGGATGTGTTCGCGATAAGTGCACTGCCGGAACGTCCGGTATCACCTACAGCCGTCGAAGATGGGGATGAGAGACCGTCGTCCAGGTCTGGAAGCGGACTCGGCGCTGACTGGAATCCTGTAGTAAGGGGTATTGGAGCCTTTGTGGGGATTGCTTTTGCCATCGTGCGTAACCACTCGAACATCATCGGCTCTTGATGGCCCCAAACTAACGTGTTCCGCAGCGCAAACTCCCATGGCAATCCACTTCTCAAGTATCCCTAACCCTCGCCTTCGTCAATCCGGTCCTATGGTACTTAGTCGACCGCTCCAAACCCGGTTTCCTCCTGTCAATGCTCGTCGGCCTTGCCGGGACAGCTATTGCCTTTGGGGTCGATCCGGAAATTGTGCCAGCGCCTGCTACACCCTCACCGCGGGCTGGTTTCACGGCCAACGTGTCACATAATTACGGTATGCACGATGGCTTAATCAGTAACGAAAGCATTGGAGTTGGAACGTGGATCGCCAGCGTATTGTTCTGCAGCAGCGTATGCTTTGGAAGTATTGGGAGACGGTTGGCGTTGGGGACTAGCAATAGGAAAGCGAGTATCTCATAGGTCAAAATCTTCCCTTTTTCAATACTTTTCTCTCGATTTGAAGCCATTTCATCAATCTGCTGTACTTTGCGCATCAAACGCACAAGACTCGGAATTGACTCGCTCTCAGACCCTCACAAGCCATCTTCCTAGCTCAGCCCCAACATGAAACATCTCGACTTGCCAAGATTTGCGCATGCGCCGGGAGGATCCAAGGGCCTGTATAAAATCCTTAGCGAGTCCAGTCGGAACCACCCCTAATCGCCCTTCATGTTACAAGATTCCCATAAGGCACCAGCAGCGCGCACAGCCTTCCCGCTAGGCTCTGAGCCTCCATCACAGATGTAGGAACCCATCATTTCCCTCTCATTGCACTTCTTTGATTGTTTTCTATTGAAGTTTTCTTTGGTTTTTACAAGAAAATTCTCCATCGCTCGCCATGTTTGACTCCTTCACCCAGAAATCCGTCGTGCCCGATGATGCGGCGCCGCGGCAGCAACGACAGCAAGGACACCATCCCTGCCCCTCTGCTCGCACGTGCTGGCCTGGTCTTACGATCGCGGCGTTCTCACCTTTTAATGCGCCGACGCGTGAAGTGCTGTATCGCCGTATATGTAAGGTGCTTTCCTAGAATGCTTTCTCGAAGAAATGTTGTTGTTCTTTGAGGCGTGGGATGGGTTTTCCAGAAGCTGAAATGAGCTAGGTATGTGCATCGTCCTCGGCCTCGACACCTTCGTCTCGATCCTCAGCATCCTAGCCTCAGCCTTCCATTTCAGCAACATCCCCCGTATCATCATCGCCATTATCCACTTCTTCTGCTCGGCATGGTTCCTGCACTGTATAGGTCGCATGGTAGGCGAGCGTGTCGTCTTTCACAAGGTATACACGAGGAGGGATTTCGATATCTTCCTGGGGATACTGGTGGTGGTCGAACTTGTGCTTGTGGGTTGGTTCTTTGGCGGGTTGGGACGGGTGACTGTCAATGTCTGGTGGAGTCTGGACATTTGCGAGTTTCTGGCGCTGATTGCGGTGGGGTGGGTGGCTAGTTGGGGGCCGTTGGAGCAAAGGGAGGGCACGACGATGATGGTTTGAGGATCGTGCTGGAATTAAAGTCGGAAGGGCGATTGGAGATAAGGCCCGCAATGCGGTTTGTTAGTTGAGAACAAGGTTATCGAACTGGACCTGGATCTTTCGACATATCTTGGAGGCCAATGAAGTTCATATATAGACAGAGATCATTGTTCGCGAGTGGTGATACGACGTTTATTGTCAGTATTCTCGCAAAGTTTGACACATCTATCAAGTGACAAACAGGAATGGAACATGACGCTACAGCGTAGGATCATGGTAAAGAGAAGTATGCTTTGTGGCCAACAAGTGAACGCTTTCCTTAATCAAAAGTCCAGGATCATACTCACCGAAAGGTCTGCCCAAATCTTTCCGCTCAAATCTGTACAGAAGATGATTGTATAGCCAGTCATTGCGGCCCTTACCAAAGTGCAGGAAGAAAGCGCCGCACCCAAGACCGGCCACTTTAGCTCGTTCTCCATTCTACTTGACGATTTCCTTGATTTCATGGAGGCTGCTGATGCCGCCATCTCATCGGAATGCTTTTATGTAGAATGTGGGTTTTTGCGTTGTTCATGAAGGAAAAGGAGTTCGCAGATCAAGGATTTTGATACTGGGATTTTAATTACCGCTAATGGCTCCATGCTATAGTAGCTGTAATCTATAGATATGGACAATGGTAGAGTGCCTAGGGCTGACGGATAACGGTTCGAGTGGACCGGAAGAGACGCCTCGAAGGCACACCATAAATTCCGTTTCGTGAAACGTCACTCAACAGTCGTCTACACAAAGTCGTCGGTATGGCTCCAAGAAAGACTGGTGAGGAGCCCGACATATCCAATCTGCTAAAGGTCTACTGACAGTCCATACTTCTTGCAGCAATCCTTAGCGTGTACAACAAACAGGGACTACTGGATCTCGCTAAAGGACTAATAAAACATGATATTCGCCTCCTTGCTTCTGGAGGCACTGCAAAACGTGAATTTACGTCAAGTCAATCCTCATCTTGTTCTTTGAGTCATGATCTCTAATATGATTTGGACACTGTTACTTTCTATCTTGCCTGAAGCTTGTTCCACAGTACGAGTATCAACATTAGTACTAACTTGAGACATACAGTCATTCGTGAGGCGGGATTCGATGTAGAGTTAGTTGAATGTCACACCCTTTTTGGTCTTCTCTAAACATGCTGAGAGTACTGCTTTGATAGAGATATATCCGCAATCACCAATTCTCCTGAAATCCTCAAAGGAAGGGTGAAGACCTTGCACCCTAAGGTTCATGCGGGTGGGTCTTCTACGGCCCACAATCGTCCATTATGGTGATCGTCTTCATCAGGTATTCTATCCACAAATTCGGAAAGCGACGAAAAAGATCTTGCGGAGCAAAGTATAGACAAGGTGGATTACGTTGTCTGCAATCTCTACCCCTTCAAGGATACCGTACGTTGCCCTGGAACTCAATCCGTATTATCCTTCTTTTGAGTTGTTGGACGGCTCTTGGCCCATTTCAACCGCAGTTACCACTTTACGTCTAACATTCCGATTCTAATGTCCAAAGTGAAATGCTAATCTATGTTTGATCCAGATCGCCAAGATCAACGTAACAATACCTGAGGCTGTCGAAGAGATCGATGTCGGAGGCGTCACTTTGATTCGAGCTGCTGCCAAGTTAGTAATGTTGTTTAATTATCCTTTTTCAAGCCGTACTTGCTCAAGAATTTTGAAATATGTCTAAGAAGTTCCCATCCCTCACTCCGTCTCCGATTACACTTCTTCTACCCAATAAAGTCAAATGTTGACTCCGAATCATAAAGGAACCATCAACGAGTTTGCATTTTGTCAGATCCTCAAGACTACGCTGGCTTCTTGCAAGAGCTGGATAAGGGTGAAGTCACCGGGAGGAGTCGTCAACTCTACGCACTCAAGGCGTTTACGGTTACCGCAGACTATGATCAGACCATCGCAGACTTTTTCCGGAGGAAGTATGCTGGTGATGGTCTGCAACAGATCTCCCTTCGCTATGGTGCGAATCCGCATCAAAAGCCTGCGGCAGCTTTCAATAAGGATGGCCCGCTGCCTTTCAAAGTACTCAATGGAGCGCCGGGGTACATCAATCTACTCGATTCGCTCAATGCCTGGCCCCTGGTAAAAGAGTTGAAGCAGGCCTTGGGCCTCCCGGCTGCAGCAAGCTTCAAGCATGTCTCGCCCGCCGGAGCAGCTGTCGGCGTTCCTATGACAGAGAAAGACAAAGAAGTGTGTATGGTTGCAGATATAGAAGGACTTGAAGCATCCGGCCTGGCTATGGCTTACGCCCGGGCGAGAGGATCGGTACGTACTTGCAAACCCATTACTTTCTCATCCCAGTATCGAATGATAAGACCCTATGAAGAGCGTTCACTTCCAATGTCTATCCGAGATTCGATTTTCGACTTAGGACTCGTCATGAGAGAGCAATGCTGACTTCGGAACTGGGAAACAAGGACAGGATGTCAAGTTTTGGAGATATCGTCGCATTGTCGGATGAGGTGGACGTGTGGGTTATACTTTCTGCTCTTTTCTTCCCGTACGAACGTGGGAAATTCTAGCCATCTCTCTGGAGCATCTGCACCCAAGACATATTTCATGAGTTGACCTTGTACCTTCATGAGAAACGACTGACACAAAGAATTAGGCCGACTGCGAAGATAATCTCTCGAGAGGTTTCCGATGGTGTTATGTATGTCTCCCACATTTCATCGGTCCCCGCACGATGCTTGGGTATAAGGTTCAAGACATACGCGCAAAACGCACTCCCATGCACAGATACAATAATACCAACTCGATGATGAAATACTGATCTTGTGGCTCGGATTAGAGCCCCTGGATATTCGAAGCAGGCCTCGGAGATATTATCAAAGAAAAAGGGTGGGAAGTAAGTTTCGCCGAGTCTGTGTTTGAGCGTTGTCTTACTAATATTTCAGATACCTCATACTAGAAATGGATGAGTCTTACGAGCCGCCTTTGACCGAACAAAGAACTGTGTACGGTCTTCAGTTGCAGGTGAGCCCCGGCGATGTGTTTCTACATTATGTTAGCTGCGCGCGAACTTGCCACCTGGCTGTCTCGAAAGCATGTTTCTTTTGGGAGAAGTCTCCATTGTCAATAACAGAAGGGGTGGAGAATATAGATACTGACGATCGATAGCAACATGTCAACGACGTAAAAATCAATCCAAGAGAAAGCTTCCATTCAGTAGTTACGCCGAAGAACCCCTCCCCACTACCTGACTCTGGTGCGTATTCATTACTCTCGTCCAGCGGTGAGAGCTTGGAATCAGGCCAAACATCGCCAGCTTTCACTCTCTACTCATGCAGTATACTCGTCTCCTAAGTGTCATTGGAGCTTGTAATGGGAAACTGACTTCAACTTATCCTTAGCGCTTCGAGACTTGACAGTGGCGGTATGTGCCTGGCCCAGCTAGCACCTGTTCCTTCGTCTGGAGAGCAACCCTTGAGAGAGCGATACTGAATCCCAACTGTGAGCAGACGATAGCTGTAAAATATACCCAATCAAATTCAGTATGCTATGGTAAGGAGATCCAGAAGCCATTCCCCCAATTCCCATCCACATATGAGCCGCAAGATATGACTTGGAAGCGATCATGCTTTCATCTACTTGCCGAAGTCCTCTCGCGTTCAACGTGGATCCTTGAGTGAAGTGCTGACCTTTGGTATCATTTGTATGTAGCACTAAATGGGCAGGTCATTGGACTAGGTAAGCCAACATGGATATATCTATTTTCATCAATTGAACTTACTTTTCCATAAAGGCGCTGGACAACAGTCACGCATCCATTGCACGCGTCTTGCTGGCGACAAGGCGGATGGCTGGTGGATGAAGTATCACGAACGGGCCCTTGGATTGCGCTGGAAGAAAGGGGTGAAGAGGCCTGATAAAGCCAATGCAATTGACCTTCTCTGGAATGGATTGCTACCAAAATCTGGTACGCCTTTAGAGACTTCAATACTTCTTACTGTGCAAACTCAAAGTCCTCCAAATTGTCTACCTGCTCCCAACTTACATCATACAATTTCCTGCTGGTCTTGAAAGATGGGTATTGATCTTGGGGTCTTCGTCAGATATCGAGAAACAGGACTTCGAAAGCAAATTCGACGAAGTCCCCCAACCATTTACTCAAGAGGAAAGAGAGGCATGGTTGTCTGAACTGAAGGATGTCGCCCTTTCTTCCGATGCCTTTGTACGTTACGACCACGGCAAATCTCTTGAGTAATCTCTAACCTACGAGCGCAGTTCCCCTTCATTGACAATGTCTTGAGGGCCAGCCGCTCGGTATGTACGCTTTGCACGTCGTAAACGGCAAATTCATATACCATCTTGAGTTGCTCGGTTGCATTGGTTCATGCCCGTCTTTGCATCGGAAAGCTGACCGTTCTTCAGGGAGTGAAATACATCGCAGCTCCGACTGGTAGCCAAGCAGACAGCGACGTGTAAGTAAATCTTTTCTCGATTTCTGTGATTATACAGTACGATCTGGGAAGAAATCCGTTGACTCAGAATCTCTCTTAGCTTCGCGACGTGCGAGAAATTGGGCATAACCTTCGTGGAACAGAGCGTACGCCTTGTGAGTAGTCCGCTTCAATGCCTGCCAGGTCACTGCTAATCTACGAGGATAGTTTCATCACTGAATGCGTGGAAGGAGATGTCGGCGGAAATTGTAAGGATTGCGGATATGAATAACCACATACTTCATCACGAGATGATAGAGCAGTATATGAGACTACAACACAGCTTTATATAAATGATATGTACCTTTAACTAGATACTCCATCTAGGTGCACAATTGGGAATGAAGCCCTTACATAAATTCTAGCAGGGTGCAGGCATACACCAGTCGTGGGTTTGATACTGCAGCCAATATTCAATGGTTGCAACCGTTACCTCGTCTGCTCGAATTAGCTATCCGACGTAGCCAAGTGCAGATGTCTGAAGCTGGATAGACCAAGAATAGATGTCTCGAAGCGCGCTACTTCTAGTCCTAGCGCGCCAGGGCCTGGCTGTCAGCCCTACGAACAGCTTGAACAATTTCAGGGAGCAGAGGTGGTACCAGCAGTTAACAACATTACAGCCATCGACGCACCCGTTTGTCACCCCAACATCGACGGTCCGCTTCACCGCATAGTCATTCATTTGAAGATTCCCGAGCGTCTTTCCCTGCGTTGCGACTGTAGCAGCGTGCCTTTGTTGATGAGTGTCCCTGAACAACAATTTAACCATGGCGGCCAATGCTCTGCCCATCCGTTTCACGGAGCTTTTGCAGGTGAGCGCACCCCAGATATCCGTTCGTGGCGATACTGCCTGCTGACATACCTTGCTCTACAGTTGACGTCTACAGAGATTGACGTAGGTAATTCCCAGCTAATGCAGCTCACGATGCGTTCCTCGCCGAATCTTACTGACACCCGGAAAGCAAAAATCCATAGGATTCAATTCTTGTGTAAGTTATATTCTGTTTAACCATGACTCGGGAAAGTATTGACCATAGACCAGACTCTAGAATCCGACCACTATATATGCGTTCGTCAACAAAGCCCCGAGAGCGCCAGCCCAGATGTTATAATAGTCAACCTCAAAAACAACAATGAGGTTATCAAGAGGTCTATCAAGGCCGACAGTGCAATCATGCATTGGACTAAGCAGGTCATCGCACTCAAAGCCCAACAGCGGACACTACAGATCTTCGATTTGGGACAGAAGCTAAAGGTCAATTCAAACACAATGTTGGAGGACGTCATATATTGGAAGTGGTTTAGCCCAGATAGCTTAGGTTTGGTCACAGACACTGCTGTGTATCACTGGAACGTGTTCGAACAGCCTCCAACTTCTCCACATAAAGTCTTCGAGCGGAATGGCAACCTTTCGGTAAGTTCAGGATCTCTTTTATAAAGCTCGGCTGACAATCTTCAGGGCTGTCAAATCATCAACTATCGTGTAAATGAAGACGGGAAGTGGATGGCCGTGGTTGGAATCTCTCAGCAACAAGGTCGCGTTGTTGGTCAAATGCAGCTGTATTCGAAAGAGCGGGGTATAAGCCAGGCGATTGAGGCTCACGCTGCAGCATTTGGTACGATCCGCTTGGAAGGAGCCTCTGCCGACACAAGAGTCTTCACCTTCGCTGTTCGGTCGGCAGCATCAGCCAAGCTACACGTGGTGGAAATTGATCATCAGCAGTCAAACCCTGTCTTCGCCAAGAAGCAGGTCGATGTCTACTTTCCGCCAGAAGCTGTGAATGATTTCCCCGTGGCCATGCAAGTGTCTCAAAAGTATAGTGTGATATACATGGTGACGAAATATGGCTTCATCCATCTCTACGACTTGGAGACTGCCACCTGCATCTTCATGAACCGGATCTCCGCTGAGACAATATTTACGACTGCGCCTGATTCCGATTCCTCGGGTATTGTCGGTGTCAACCGGAAGGGGCAGGTGCTCTCGGTCAGCGTTGATGAGAATACCATAATACCATATCTGCTTCAAAATCCTGCCAATGGCCAACTCGCTCTCAAATTAGCCTCGAGAGCTGCACTGCCCGGAGCCGATAATCTCTACGCCCAGCAGTTTGAACAATTGATGGCCTCTGGTCAATACACAGATGCTGCGAAGGTTGCGGCAAATTCCCCTCGAGGCTTCCTACGTACACCTCAGACAACAGCGAGATTCCAGGGTTTACCGTCCCAAGGGAGTGGATTGACTCCTCATCTACAATATTTCGGGACGTTACTCGATAAAGGACCGCTCAACAAGTTAGAGAGTTTAGAGCTTGGTAGACTCGTTCTTCAACAGAGCCGGAAGCATCTCATCGAAAAGTGGCTGAATGAGAATAAGCTTGAGTGCTCGGAGGAGCTGGGAGATGCAGCTCAGCCATACGATCCAGCGCTTGCACTAAGAATATACTTAGCTGCCAACGTCCCGCACAAAGTAATACCGGCCTTGGCGATGACCGGTCAAGTTGAAGCTATTCTTCCGTTCGTCAAAAAGACAGGATACCAACCGGATTTTGCAGCCCTCATCCGGAATATCGTAGCTCATAATCCGGAAAAGGGAGCAGAATTTGCCATGGCTCTTGTCAATGACGAGAGCGGGCCACTGGTTGACGTGGAACGTGTTGTCGACGTTTTCCAGTCGCAGAATCTGTACCAGCAAGCTACAGCGTTTCTTCTGGATGCTCTCAAGGCCAATCAGCCGGAGCAAGGGCATTTACAGACGCGACTTTTGGAGATGAATCTCATCAATGCCCCTCAGGTGGCCGATGCCATCCTCGGAAACGAGATGTTCACGCACTACGACCGGGCCAGGGTAGCGCAGCTCTGCGAGAATTCCCAGCTGTACCAGCGAGCTCTGGAAAATTCCGACGACCCAGCTGCGATCAAGAGAAACATCGTACGTACAGACAAGCTCAACCCTGAATGGCTAGTCAATTATTTCGGACGCATGTCATTGGAGCAATCGCTTGACTGTATGAACGAAATGCTCAAGATCAATATTCGACAGAATCTGCATGCGGTCTATCAAATTGCCACGAAATATTCCGATTTGCTGGGTCCGCATCGACTGATTGAGCTTTTCGAGAAATACCGCACAGCTGAGGGTCTGTATTACTACCTTGGCAGCATCGTGAACTTGAGTGAGGATCCAGAGGTGGTTTTCAAGTACATCGAGGCCGCAACTTCAATGAAACAGACCACCGAAGTCGAGCGGATATGTCGTGACAATAATTTCTACAATCCAGAAAAGGTCAAAAACTTTTTGAAAGAAGCTCAATTAACGGAACAACTACCGCTTATAATCGTTTGCGATCGGTTTAACTTCATACATGACTTGGTACTCTATCTATACCAGAATCAGCAATTCAAATCAATCGAGGTATACGTTCAGCGAGTCAATCCGGCTAGAACCCCCTACGTTATTGGCGGCCTTCTAGATGTCGATTGTGAAGAACAGATTATAAAGAATCTCCTGCAATCGGTCGATCCCGCGTCCATTCCTATTGACGACCTTGTCTCTGAAGTTGAGTCGCGGAATCGTCTCAAACTACTCCTACCTTTCCTTGAAGCTACGCTCGCCAGTGGCAACCAACAGCAGGCTGTCTACAATGCCCTTGCCAAGATTTACATTGATAGCAACAACAATCCTGAGAAGTTCCTCAAGGAAAATGACATGTACGACCCGCTGACTGTCGGGAAGTATTGCGAGAAACGGGATCCCAACCTTGCATACATCGCGTATCGCAAAGGACAGAACGATCTTGAGCTAATCAACATCACCAACGAGAACTCAATGTTCAAGGCACAAGCTCGCTATCTTCTGGAGCGAGCAGACCCTGAGATCTGGGCTTTCGTTCTGAACGAAAACAACGCTCAGCGAAGATCGCTTGTTGATCAAGTAGTTGCCACCGCTGTGCCCGAATCCACCGAACCGGAAAAAGTCTCGGTTGCTGTCTCAGCTTTCTTGGCCGCTGACCTTCCGGCAGAGTTGATCGAGCTCTTGGAGAAGATCATCCTCGAGCCCTCTCCGTTCAGCGACAATGGCAGTCTTCAAAGCCTCCTGATGCTCACAGCAGCAAAGGCTGACAAAGGTCGTGTTATGGAGTACATTCACCAACTTTCAGCTTACAATCCCGAAGAGATTGCGAGTATGTGCACTTCGCAAGGGATGTTTGAAGAGGCGTTCGAGATCTTCAAAAAGGAAGACAACCATGTCGCAGCGACCAACGTTCTCGTGGAGCATATTGTCAGTATTGACCGTGCGCAAGAATATGCCGAGCGTGTCGAGGTCCCTGAAGTGTGGAGCAAGGTTGCGAAGGCTCAGCTGGATGGTCTGCGCATTGGAGATGCAATTGAGTCGTACATTCGCGCCGATGATCCAAGTAACCACAACGAAGTCATTGAGTACGCTACCAGCGCTGGCAAGGACGAAGAATTGGTGAAGTATCTGCGCATGGCAAGAAAGACACAACGGGAGCCAGCAATCGATACTGCCCTGGCCTTCTGCTATGCCCGACTAGATCAAATGAGCCAGCTAGAGGACTTCTTACATTCGTCTAATGTTGCGGATGTGGAAGCCTCGGGTGACAAAGCCTATGAGGAAGGTTATCACCAGGCTGCCAAGATTTTCTTCACTAGCATTTCCAACTGGGCCAAGCTTGCTACCACTCTCGTACATCTTGAAGACTATCAGGCAGCTGTCGAATGCGCACGTAAAGCGAACAGTGTGAAGGTATGGAAGCAAGTCAATGAGGCCTGCGTCGCGAAAAAGGAATTCCGGTTGGCCCAAATTTGCGGTCTCAACCTCATCGTCCATGCTGAAGAGCTTCAAGGCCTTGTCAAGCAATACGAGCGCAATGGCTATTTTGACGAGCTCATCTCACTGCTTGAAGCTGGCCTTGGTCTTGAGCGTGCCCACAAAGGCATGTTCACAGAGCTTGGTGTTGCCCTCTCCAAGTATCATCCGGAACGAGTCATGGAGCACCTCAAGCTCTTCTGGGCTCGTATCAATATGCCTAAAATGGTGCGCGCGTGCGAGGAAGCTCATCTCTGGCCCGAGCTTATCTTTCTCTACTGCCACGATGACGAGTGGGACAATGCTGCGCTAGCAATGATCGAGCGTGCTGCTGATGCTTGGGAACATCATTCCTTTAAAGACATCGTTGCCAAGGTCGCCAACCTAGAGATATACTATCGTGCGCTCAACTTCTACCGCGAGCAGCAACCATCACTGCTTACTGATTTACTTCAGGCGTTGACAGCCCGGATCGACGTTAACCGAGTTGTTCGCATGTTCAAGAAATCTGATGACCATCCTCTGATCAAGCCATTCCTACTTAGCGTTCAAGGCCAGAATAAGAAGGCTGTGAACGACGCGATCAACGATCTGTTGATAGAGGAGGAGGACTATAAGACGCTGCGCGACTCCGTCGAGAATTACACCAACTACGATGCTGTAGAGTTGGCATCACGACTGGAGAAGCACGATCTTGTTTTTTTCCGACAGATTGCCGCCAACATCTATCGGAAGAACAAGAGATGGGAGAAGTCTATTGCACTATCAAAGCAAGACAAGCTCTACAAGGATGCGATCGAAACAGCTGCGATATCCGAAAAGAGCGATGTGGTTGAAGATCTACTCCGCTACGTAAGTTCCATATGCCCTTTCTCCCCTTCACTATGGCTAATGGCTACACAGTTCGTTGACATCGGCAGTCGAGAGTGCTATGTGGGTATGCTGTATGCTTGTTATGATCTTATCCGCCTGAACGTCGTCATGGAGCTGTCATGGCGCCACGGTCTCAATGACTTCAGCATGCCATTCATGATAAACTACATGAGCCAACAGTCGTCGACGATCGAAATTCTTAAGAAGGATAATGAAGAGCGCAAAGCTCGGGAGGCCAAAACCCAGAAAGATGAGGACAGCACGCCCATCCTTGGGGGGTCGAGGTTGATGCTCACGCAAGGAGGAAGCAGCCCGATGCCGGCGCCATACTCACAAACGAATGGCATCACTCCCCAGCCCACTGGATACCGAGCCTTTTAGATATCACGATGGCGTGATGGATCGAAGATGAATCAAGACATGGAGAGAGTCCACCATACCTCATCTAGGGAGGCGCAAACGGGTCATGGCTTCGACATGAACATACACAGCAGTTTCGATGTTTAGTTTGGTCTCACGAGGCCAAGCTTCGATGTATTACTAGCAGGCGTCGGGAGGAATATTGGGAACCGTCAAGCGCGTATTTGATGGGTAGGAGGTGAAATAATCATGCAGGTCTACCGATTCATGATCGGATATGCTGTAACTGCGAATCGATCTGCCAGCAAACCGATCGCGGGGTTTCAAACTACTGCAGATACAAAGTAGAATACTTAGAATTGAAAGCAGCAACAATTTCTCACGCAACATCTTTTGTTGCGCCGGTCGCCGTGCCCCAGCATCACTGCCAACACCGACGAGGCTTAGCCTTGGAGCTATTGGCCAATGGCACATCTGAGATGCTGAGGCAGATTTAGTTATTCTATGAACCCCACCAAATGGCCGAAATATCTCGAAACCCGCGCAACACGGATTGCCAGGGCAGCCAGCTTCTTTCGCTCCCCGTAGTTGAGAGCATGCTATTACTTCAGTTTAGATGTCAACCACCGTAGGGGACAGGCAATTGCTTTTTCTGTACAACAAATACCAATTCTTATCGCTCGGACCGATAGCCCGCTCGGCGTCTTTTGGGGAATTTGCTCCCCGGCCCCACTCTCCCCCATGCCTACGCACTTCCCTATTCCTTCAGCCACCCCACAACACACCTATGAGTCCTTAAATTTCAATTCTTCTGTATCGCGCTGGTATATACTCCTTACAGCTTATATCCTTTTTACCCTTCCCTAAACCATCGATCAGGCGTACAGAGACTTGAGCTTCGCTTCCCTGACCCCCACAGGCTCCGAGCCCAGGAGAGAACTCAAAGATGGCTCACAGTGCTGAGCACGATCAGTATGCGGAGGTTTTTGATGCCGGGCACTCCGGAAAGGAACATACCGTGCACCAGAGATTGAGGGCGAATAGTACTATTATGGAATTGAAGAAGATCTTGGGTGCGGAATTCCCCAGGCTTCTGGAAGCCATTGAGGATGCACAATTGGACTCTGGCTGATACGTATGTATTGGATCAATGCAGTGGCCAATAGAGGAGAGATTCGTAAGCTTCCCTGTCGTAAACATGGAGGTCAATGAAGGTTGTGCTGACCTTTCTCTGTAGCTATACGAGTATGTCAATGCAAGCTGGGGTTGATTGGGATACTTTACTGATGGGAGCATTCCACTTCAGATCTTCAGAACCGTAAGCACCTCGACATGATTGCTTCAACGTTATCACAATGAAACGCGCTTTGCATGTTGCTGGTAATGGACGTTAACACAAGTTGTCTGTTCTAGGCCCACGAGCTTTCGCTACTGACGGTAGCAGTCTTCAGGTAGTCTATAGGATCACAGGGCACTTAGGATGAAGCTGACACTCATAGCTATGAGGATCGACTTAGCATGCACAGGCAAAGTAAGTAACGCTACTCAAGAGTTCCGCACCACATTTTTGCTAATACGTTTTCCCATCACTAGAAGCCGATGAAGCCTATGTAATTGGTAAACGTGGACAGTATACACCTGTGGGCGCATATCTGGCTGGAGATGAGATCATCAAGATCGCGAAGCAACATGGAGTCAATATGATTCATCCAGGCTACGGGTTCCTCTCAGAGAACGCAGCTTTTGCTAGAGCCGTGGAAGCAGCAGGCCTGATCTTCGTCGGACCAACTCCTGAGACGATCGACAAGCTGGGTGACAAGGTTTCTGCGCGTGCCTTAGCTATCAAATGCAAAGTGCCAGTCGTACCAGGCACGGAGGGTGCTGTGGAGAAGTTCGAGGATGTGAAAACTTTTACTGACGAGTACGGCTTTCCCATCATCATCAAAGCTGCCTTTGGTGGTGGCGGTAGGGGTATGAGAGTTGTGCGAGAACAGAGTACTCTGAAAGACTCCTTCGAGCGAGCTACTTCAGAAGCCAAGTCCGCTTTTGGAAACGGCACAGTCTTCGTTGAGAGATTCCTGGACCGGCCAAAGCATATCGAGGTACAGCTCCTTGGAGACAGCACGGGAAATGTCGTCCATCTCTATGAGCGAGACTGTAGCGTACAGAGAAGACATCAGAAAGTCGTTGAACTTGCTCCTGCAAAGGATTTGCCCACGAAAGTCCGAGATAGTATACTCGAGGACGCCGTGAGACTGGCCAAATCTGTCAACTATCGAAATGCAGGAACTGCAGAGTTCCTCGTGGACCAGCAACACCGCTACTATTTCATTGAAATCAACCCTCGTATCCAGGTCGAGCATACTATCACGGAAGAGATCACAGGGATTGACATTGTTGCGGCTCAGATTCAGATCGCTGCAGGCGCTACACTTGAGCAATTAGGCTTGATGCAGCACAAGATTTCCACTCGTGGCTTTGCCATCCAGTGTCGTATCACAACCGAGGACCCCGCCAGTGGCTTTTCTCCGGATACTGGTAAGATCGAGGTCTACCGTTCTGCTGGCGGCAACGGTGTACGTCTGGATGGTGGAAACGGGTTTGCTGGTGCGATCATTACACCGCATTACGATTCTATGTTGGTCAAGTGCACTTGTCTGGCGTCAACCTACGAAATTGTGCGGAGAAAGATGTTGCGGGCGTTGGTTGAGTTCCGAATTCGAGGAGTGAAGACCAATATACCCTTCCTGGGATCTCTTTTGACACATCCTACATTCATCGAAGGTACCTGCTGGACCACCTTCATCGACGACACGCCAGAGCTGTTCGCTCTCGTAGGGAGTCAGAACAGAGCGCAGAAGCTCTTAGCCTACCTTGGGGACATGGCCGTTAACGGCAGTAGCATTAAAGGCCAGATCGGTGAGCCCAAGTTCAAAGGCGAGATCATTATGCCCCAGCTCTATGATGACGACAACAAACTAATTGATACTTCCGTACCTTGCACCAAAGGATGGAAAAATATCATTGATAAGGAGGGTCCAGCAGCATACGCCAAGGCAGTACGAGAAAACACAGGATGTCTCATCATGGATACTACATGGCGCGATGCTCACCAGTCACTGCTTGCTACGAGAGTCCGAACGGTCGACTTACTCAACATCGCGAAGGAAACAAGTCACGCTTATGCCAACGCATACAGTCTTGAATGTTGGGGCGGAGCAACATTTGATGTCGCAATGCGTTTTCTCTATGAAGATCCTTGGGACCGTTTACGAAAGATGAGGAGAGCAATTCCTAATATTCCCTTCCAGATGCTGCTGAGAGGCGCCAACGGTGTGGCCTACTCATCATTGCCGGATAATGCCATTTACCACTTTTGCGAACAAGCAAAGAGGTATGGCGTCGATGTCTTTCGAATCTTTGACGCTCTCAACGACATTGATCAACTTGAGGTTGGTATCAAAGCTGTGCAAAAAGCTGGAGGAGTCGTTGAGGCGACGGTCTGCTACAGTGGTGATATGCTGAACCCGCACAAGAAGTACAACCTGGACTACTATATGGACTTGGTCGAGAAGATTGTCAAGATAGGCACTCACATCATCGGCATCAAGGATATGGCCGGTGTCATGAAGCCAAAAGCTGCCACCATGCTCATTGGTTCCATCCGGAAGAAGTACCCAGACATTCCAATCCACGTTCACACCCACGATTCTGCGGGCACTGGAGTGGCCACTTACGTTGCTTGTGCGAACGCTGGTGCCGACGCGGTGGATACGGCGACTGATAGCATGTCTGGAATGACTTCTCAGCCCAGTATCGGTGCGTTGTTGGCGTCTCTTGAGGGTACTGGACTTGAACCGGGTATCAACGGTCATCACGTCCGGGCCATAGATGGCTACTGGGCTCAATTGCGTCTTCTCTACTCACCTTTCGAGGCTGGCTTGACCGGACCAGATCCTGGTAAGTCGTTCCTTCCGTAATGGCCACTTGGATGTTAGAGCCTTCCATTTCCATTTCTCGCTGCTTTCCATCCTCATCTCTTATTCTCACTTTTCTTTTATTTCCGTTTGCACCGCCCTACTAATCACATTACTACTAATAGAAGTTTACGAACATTGCATACCTGGCGGGCAGTTGACGAACCTAATCTTCCAAGCTTCGCAGCTGGGTCTCGGCGCTCAGTGGGCACAGACGAAGAAGGCGTACGAACAAGCGAACGACTTGCTCGGTGACATTGTTAAGGTGACGCCAACATCCAAAGTCGTTGGTGATTTGGCTCAGTTCATGGTCTCAAATAAGCTCGGCTACGACGATGTACAAAAGAAGGCCAAGGAGCTAGATTTCCCGGGATCGGTGCTCGAATTCTTTGAAGGAATGATGGGTCAGCCGTATGGAGGCTTCCCCGAGCCACTGCGGTCTGACGCTCTTCGTGGGCGCAGGAAGCTGGACAAGCGACCAGGTCTCACGCTTGAGCCAATGGATCTCATCAAAATCAAGAAGGACATCAACGAGAAATTCGGCAGTGCGTCGGAATGCGACGTTGCGAGCTACGCCATGTACCCTAAGGTGTTTGAAGACTACAGGAAATTCACGGCGAAATACGGGGACCTGAGCGTCCTGCCCACGAGATTCTTCCTTTCGAAGCCGGAGCAAGGGGAGGAGTTCCACGTTGAGCTGGAAAAGGGCAAAGTGCTGATTCTGAAGTTGCTCGCCATCGGACCGCTCTCGGAACAGAAAGGACAACGTGAGGTTTTCTACGAGATGAACGGGGAGGTGAGGCAGGTGACGGTGGACGACACACACGCCGGAGTGGAGAACATCAGCAGGCCGAAGGCAGACAGCAACGACAGCAGCCAGGTGGGAGCGCCCATGTCGGGAGTGGTGGTGGAGGTGAGGGTACACGAGGGTGGGGAGGTGAAGAAGGGCGACCCGGTTGCGGTACTGAGTGCCATGAAGATGGTGCGTCTCCCCTTTTCGGTGTTCCACTGCGCTCTCTTTAAGGCCAATTGCTAACGAAATACATTGTGCAGGAAATGGTCATCAGCGCGCCACACTCTGGCAAGATTGATAGCTTGAAGGTCAAAGAGGGCGACTCGGTAGAGGGGCAGGATTTGGTCTGTAAGATCGTCAAGTAAGAGGTGGTTCTATACGAATGATGAAGGGGATGAAAGAGAGAAAAAGAAAAAGAAAGATTAGGCTATTCAGGCCGTTGCACGGAGATTGTTCCGTTAGAAGACCGGACTACAGCAGAGCTACAGATGGAAATTGCAGAACAGCATGCGAGATGCAAATGCTTCGCTTGGAGAACAAAGCGCAAAGCCCTGGGCGTTCTGCTCTCGTGACCATCACTCCATACCTTGCTTACTTAAACCTCCCATCGTTCTGCTGGCATCCGCTAACATCCGCATATCGAGCCCCCCCGATTCAGGCCTATCATATCAGGCAGCGAGTTGCAGATGCGGGGTTCCGTTTAGGGCTAGTTCTCTAGGTAGACTCTGATGGTGGGGTAGCTTCTATGATAGCTCCCCCCAAATCACAATCATTCGATTGCATGGACCGACGATGTGGACGAGATGTCGATGACGCCTGCTTTCCATGCCTGTAATCGACTTTTGCTTTCTTTCCTGCAATGTGAACTTGGGGTTCTGTTTCCTTCTATCTCCTTCCGTCCTTGATTCTCCAACCTCATACATTTCAATTCATCCAGGATACGACACAAACGATCTCTTCTGTCATCGAGCTGCATAACCCAAGAGCTCGTTTCATCTTCTCGTTCTTCTCACATCTCCAATCAGTTCAACTACCACCAGCAATCATGTCGTCAGCAGGAAACCGAGGCGTCATTTCCAACAACGCGGGATCGAGCAACTGGAGCTTTGGCCGTCGTGGCAGTGGTGCTGCTGGTGCTGCTGGTCCTGCCGATCCCTCGACTGCTCAACGTAGACGTGTAAGTCTTGTCTGCTCTCGTCGTCTTCGTCAATCCATCACGTCTCTACCCATATCATACCATCTCTTCATCCACCTTGCCCGCCCACAAATACCCAAATCTTCCTTTCCAGAAGATCACCTACCTCCCCAACATCCACCATTTCCCCATGAAAACCATACAATCCCTCATCACACCCCAATCCCCATCCTTCCCCCTCCCTCCCTCCCTCCCTCCCTCCCCCTCCTATAGGCCTATCTCCACACAACACTAACAGCCCCTTTTTCCCCAACAGTCATCCGCCTCATCCGCCCAACGCTTCGCCAACCTCCACAACCAGAAGCGTAACTCGCAGGATGCCACGGCCGCTGCGAGGAAGGCTAGCTTTGCGGACCAGAGCAGGCCACCTGGGTTTTTTGGGAGCATGTGGCAGAATTGGACGAAGGGGACGGGGAAGTAGGGTTGGTGATGGACGGGGGATTGGGAGCGGGGATGGGAGAAGGAAATACGGTGAGGAAGAGAAAGAGGATTATTCGGGAAGGGATTTGTACGATCATTGGTGATGGGTGAATGGGGATGGAGATGTGGTGCTGGGCGTTGTGTGAGTGTTGCTGTTGTATGCTTAGGCGTGCTTCGGAAGGGCTTGATGGGATGGATTGGGGTGCTGAAGGGAGTGCTTTGCAGCCGCGGTGCTAGGGGCAGCTATGGCCTTATAACTTTTGTATTGATATGAAACAAAGTGGTAACTTATGAAATTTATCTGTTTTCTATGGCATGATCATCGAGAATGAACTAAACCGTTCAATGTAAGACAGATACCGTAGTTATTTAGAAACTCAGGATTGGATAATAGAAGAGTAAAGTACCTACCTTATGTAATGACATTCCTTGGCTTCGCAGCTGTCTCCGAGATCCGCGCCTAGTGATCGGAAGCTAGTTCCGAATCGAGTATCGACAAGGGGTGCGGAAGAGATTCCTCGGGTAAAGTGCCTGACAGTGACGTAGATCAAAGGTTGCGACATTATTATTTTCTATCTGCACAAAAATTACTACCTCAGAACTCGCATATTTCCATTCCAACCACTCTTTCTCAATTCACTTTAAATACCTCATATCAGATTCCCACCATCTTCCCACAAAACAACCATGTCTCAAATCTACAACATGCACAAGCGCAAGATCCTCGCCGGCGGCGTCTTGATCGGTACCTCACCTCCCCTACCACTCCCCTACCACCCCACCCCCCAAAAACCCCCACCTCACTAACCCCCCTTCTAGGCACCTACGCCCTCTTCAACTACACCCCCCTCCCCAACCCCTTCTACACCCCAGGCGTCCAAAACATCGAAAAGCGCTACTCCTCCGGCGGCGGCTCGGTGAGCGGGACGCCGGGGACGGCGACGAAGCTTGGTGATAGCGGGGCGCAGACGGGGAATGTGGAGAAGGGGAAGGGGATTGGGACGGCGTATTATCGGGAGCATTATGGGGCGCAGAAGGCTGATGTGAGTTTTTTTTTGTGGTTTTTTTTGCGGGGGTTTTGGGGTTTTGGAGGCGGAGGGGGAAGGGGGGGAGGGGGGGAAGGGGGAAAGGGTGGGGGAAGAGGAGAGGAGGGGTGTTGTGATTGTGGAATTGAAAAATCATGCTGACTGTGTCTTTGCACCAGGGGAGTTCATTCGACAAGACGTGGAACAAGGCGCAGTATGGACAGGAGAAGGGGAAGTGAAGTACCTTACGGAGTGAGATGATGAGGATAGCGCATTGCATCGTTACGGCGTATCAGGCATGCTGTGGGGCTTTCACGGGTGCAGTGGGAGCGTGCTATGTGTATCTGGCTGGTTGGAAGGAAATTTTAGACTCTGTTTTGTGAAAGACTTGTTAGGGCATGGTTAGCGATGGATGGTTTAGGTGCATGATAGATTGGTGTTAATGTGTGGGATGTTTGGGTTTGAAGGGATTTTGAGAGTATGATTGATTAGAGGTCTACGTTCTACATTGTTTAAGTCTGTGATCTACGTATCTTCCCACTTACCGACTACCGCGAACCGGCGAAAGAGGCTCCAGGTAGCTGGATCGGTAAAGGAAAGGTTAGGGGAAGATCGATAGGCCAAACGCACCGATGCAACAATATCATCATCAGATAATGGGTTAAACGGCTCAATCACCCAAGTGAGGCCTCCATTGTATATTTTGAATGATGGATGTGCCATTGACGCCGACATGGTAGTCTTAGTCATGATAGACTCCGCAAAATGCTAAGCTTAAGCTCTTGCTCTGCTCTCTTCGCGGACGTATTGCTCATAGTGTAGGGTCGTTTCACTCCGTCCGTCTAGCTCCGATCACCCCTCACGATACCCTCGAAGCGATTCTTGAACCACTTAACCGTCTCCTGTTGATTGATACGGTGGCCCGCACCGACCTTGCTCTTGCATCGTCGGCGCTTGGCGACGCGCTCGCCGGGTCGGGTCCTTTGTTTCGTTGTCAGCCAATGCTTCCATCTCTCTACCAACCGCGAGGTAAGATACGTACATGCAGCAATAGAAGTCCATGCCGTAGATACCGATTGCAGGATCGTATTTGATTCCTAGATCGATGTGCTCGCTGATGCCGAAACCGAAGTTGCCCGTTTCGCTGAAGTTTTTCTTTTTTAACTCGTATTCTTTTACTTTGAGGCCGCGTTCGAGGATTTCTTCTGCTTTGGGGCCGCGGACGGTTACGTGGACCTGATGGATTTATGATTAGTATTGGATTACCCAGCAAAGCTTCCACTTATGAGATCAATTCGGAGAGTATGTGCTCCTGAGATGTATTTTACGAAACTTGTTGGATCTGGAATTGAAAAAATACGTACGGCAATCTTTTCATTCCTTCGAATGCCAAATGTGCGGACGGTATAGCGGGCTTTGCTGTAGACGGGCGTTTGACCGGACAGCTGCTCTAGCACTTTTGCAGCACGGGTGAGCCTGTCGCCGGACTCGCCGACCGAGATGTTCAGGACCAGCTTTTCGATGCGGAGCTCTCTCATCGGGTTCGCGCTCTTGTCTTTGCCCGAGGAGCCGGCTTCGGGCTTGCGGTTGGCATCTTTGGTCTCTTTTGTTCGGGTCGCCTGGAAGTCTGAATTAGTTTACCAATCCTGGTATACCTCTTGATTCGGAGAGGCGTCCTACCATGGCGAAGGAGGATTTGTGTCCGAGAGAGTCGAAGTTGTGCGATGTCGTTGTCGAATATCTACGTTCGTGTGGGATGTTAGCGAAACAAGCTAGCGCGTTTAGCGTGGAATTGGATTAGCGCAGCATAATTCAGAACTTCGAATTGAGCACATCTGACTTACATACAAATCCTCGAGCTTGGCAACAAGCTTCACAAGAGGAATACGCGAGGCCTTGAGCTTCAATACAATCTTTGGAACAATCTAGTCGCGCAGGCGGCCCTCTTCATTCACCATGGCCAACAAGCAGGGGAAGATGGTAAGTCTCAAAGAGCGCCAACTCGATCAACATGCTAATTCCTTGACAATAGCAAAATCTCGTAAGCCCTGGAGCCATTCTTTGCCCAGACATTTGAGACTTGTAGGCCTCGGGTACCGCGCATGGGAAACTAATTGGAACCTAGATCAACTACCGGATGAGAATCACACTGAACGACGGCCGACAAATGACAGGACAAATGCTGGCGTTTGACAAGGTACAATGCTCTACACAGTGCAGCTTTCCAAGTGCTGATTCCAAAGCAGCACATGAACCTCGTTCTCGCAGACACAGAAGAATTTCGACGGGTAAGACGCAAGCCAACCAAAGGCGCGCAATCTGCTCCCGGCAGCTCCTCTACACCCGCGCTCGTCGAAACAGAAGAGAAACGAACCCTGGGTCTCACGATCGTTCGCGGCACACACATCGTATCCTGTTCGGTAGACGGTCCACCTCCAGCGGACCCTTCAGCACGATTAGGCGCAAGCGCACCTGGAGGAGCTGGCGGCGCTCCTCCGACATTAGCTGCTGGACCCGGAATAAGCAGACCTGCTGGGCGAGGACTTCCTGTTGGATTGGGTGGACCGGCTGCTGGGGTTGGAGGGCCAGCGCCACCGGGTGGATTCCCAGGTTTTCCCCCTGGAGGTTTCCCAGGAGGTGCACCACCTGGCTTTGCAGGACGAGGGGGACCACCCGGAGGTGGACCACGTGAGTCTGCCCATGGCCTCTATATCGATTGATACATCTACTAACGTTGGTTTTTAGCTGGCTTTGGACCACCACCTAGTTTTCCTGGAGGACCACGTAAGCTCTCAAAATATATACGATTTTATCTGTCTAATAAAGGCTGACTTATTCGTGCAGCTCAAGGATTCCAGCCACCGCCTGGCTTTCAGCCTCCTCCAGGCGGTCGAGGCTTCCCACCGCCAGGATTTGGAGGAAGGTGATAGATCTCGACGTTGGGGAAATGAGTTGACGATAGATCCGAAGCGGCTGAAAGTCTACTATGCAGAGAAGTACGACTTCGAATAGTACCTCCATGAGGGACAAAAACACAGGCCAGAGCTGCATCTGCAAGCGAATGGTTTAAGTGCACGGCGTTCGAAGTGGCACAACCATATACGACTTCCAGATACCATCAAAGCGAAAGTAGAATCGGAATGGTTGAAGCTACGGGATGCTCTCGATTGGCTATCGGCTGTTCGATGTGGGTTCAATGAGCGATATCGTGGAAACTATGGCCTACTATATATCTCCATAGTCGAGACTCGAAAACCAAAAGCGTGGTGGTCATCCTCGAGTACTCAATTTATTGAGATTCTTTTCCAGTATAGTATCTTTGCAAAGTAAATAGCAGCGATACATCAACGATATAGCTCTTTGAGGCCCTAATCCGTACTAGCGCTGCGCACGTGACTAGCCCGTTGCTCCGCTCCCCGTATCGGCGATAATCGATGCTCCTCACGAACCCCGAAACCTCAAAGCTCTTGCATTTCACCGACACAATGGCAGCCGCAATATCGGCATTGAATGCGAAGATCAGGTCGCAGCCGATCCTAAATTATGTCTTCTCAACGCGTACGTTCACATGCGCCCGTTACACCACCCAACCTTCCCCCTACAGCTCTCGCTAACGTCTCCGTCTCGGCAGATTTCTGGGGTCCCGTCTCCAACTTCGGCATCCCAATCGCAGCCGTCATGGACACACAGAAAGATCCCGAGATGTGCGCCTTTCCCCAAATACCCTTTCCCATGGCCCTTATGCCCGGCGCAGCTTTGTGACTAGAGTTGAGCAAAACGAGCATATTCTGACCATGGCGCAGCATATCCGGCCGCATGACTGGCGCTCTCTGTCTTTACTCCGGTACCTTCATGCGCTATGCCTTCGCCGTCACGCCGAAGAATTACCTGTTGTTCGCGTGCCATTTTGTGAATTTTGGCGCGCAGACGACGCAGGGGTATCGGTATTTGCAGTATTGGAAGTGAGTTGTGTTGTTTTCTATGTTGTTTGGGTTGGGGAGGAAGAACGGTTGTGGGAGCCGCCGGCGAGCATAGGGTCTACCAGCTGCTCGATCTGGCGACATGTTGGTTTGGCAGATTTTTCACGATTTGGGAAAAGACCTGTCGTTGGGAATGAAGATATCGGTTTGTCTGTGTTGAGGTCGATGCTGACATCCGTATAGCTATGGTGGCAGAGAAATAGCTCTCAAAGAACAGGCGATGGCGGAGGCGAAGCGGATAGGAGCGGACGGGAAGGAGATTGTAGAGGATGCGAAAGTGGGCGCTGAGAAGATCGTTGGGCAGGCGAGACAGAAGGCGGAGGAATTGAAAGATAGGGTTGTGAAATAAAAGTTGTCGAAGTGGGATTATTATTGCGGGTGCTGGTGCAGTGCTGTGGGTGACGGTCGATTGTGAGCCATGGCTGTTTGCATCAGGTTCATTAAGTGGGTTTTAGCCCACTCTTATCTGGCTACTGGATGGTAGGAGTCTCCATTATTTGTGTCAATCCTCTCGAGATACTTACGTTACTCTTCTGTCCCCATGCACTTTCACCAACCTGTACTGGCATTCATTAGCAGGACGATCAGATCGATCCAATCACTCCAGGAAGGAAGCTTGGATAACTTCAACGTCAGAGGGTCTGGGGCTAGTCATTATATCTGGGCTCATTATAATATCTTGATGCTATCGAATTTGGAACAGGAGGGGTAATAGGCGCTGCTTCCTCATCTACATGGCTGACTGTCAGTTATTTCGCCTTTGAAACAATTTTCGACGCATTTGAAGTATTCTAACATTTATTATTCTTTGCTTCATCGCATCTGAACATGAGTGATGTCGCGAGCTGGGAATTGTTTGGAGTGAGGATGAGGTATTTGACTGGATTGGCGTTACACTCAGGAATGATCTTACTAACTTCCTCTTACTGTGCCTATATGAGTAGGTAGCTTCAGCACAGCTTCCCGTTCTTCTTCCTCTGCAATTATCATTAGCGAAGCCCCAGTTTGGGTTTGGTCTCTTCATGAAGATCCAATTTTGCTTTCACCAAAAGATCTACTATAGATACAGATCCTTAGAGGCAAGGCCAGCAAAGCAGATTTCATCCAATACGTTGGGCATGGCCATGGCAACGAGCCTTGTGTTCAAGAGCTAACGAACACCAAACGCGCATCGCTCATTTGCCGCGACCAAGTAGGCAGTACGACGACGTGAATGTTTGGACTTGGCGTGGGCGCTCGCCTGTGTGAGAAGCATGGACATGGCTTCGGTGTGGCCGAAGGAGATTATACTGCAGTTTGTCATGCTGAGTCGAGCCACCGCCCTCTTACATTTACATCAACGCCTCGAACCACCCCAAAGCCATTTTAAATGCTCACATCCAGCAGAGGGTTAAGTGCTTTGGTAGAACAGCCATATGGGGCCTCCCAAGACATTCCCGATACTATTCTCAGATGCTTGCCAAGCAGTTAGCTTTGATTGATTCAGCGGAGTTGCTGGTCTGAGTCCGGGAATTCCTCCGAGAGTCAGCCAACACGAATGACTCTCTATGTTTATTCATCAGCTTCAATCTTCGGCACTGCCTTCACCACTGTCATCGTCCATGTCGTCATCACTGTCCTCTTCACTCTCCTCACCTGAAATGTCCTCCCTATTGAAGCCATAATCATCCTGGAAGAAAGCCAGCGGCTTGACCTCTGGCGTGAATCCAATCTCCGAAAATGCCTTCGTCGTCTTCCGTTCCATGATCGGTGCACAAGTGACGAACAGATTCATGGTCGATGGCTCGAATATTGGGAACAGTATGTCCTTCATAGCTTGTCTGATCTCTTCAACCTTGACCTCTTTCAACCTCTCTATTATCACGCTTGGCTCCTTGGGCAGTCCCCTCATCACCTGTCTCACGAAGCTGGCCTCCGCAGCGTCAGCACTGGTCGACTCTGCAGATGCTAAGCCTGATATAATCGAGCTTATTGCTGCTTCCAGAGTAAACGCGTCAAACGAATCTGCATTGTCGATCACGTTCTTCACAACCTCTCTGCTGGCGACAAAGGCTTTGAACGGATCTGGAGAGCTTCCAATGGACAAGTGTACCTGACCAGAGTCAACGTGACTGGAAAAGTGTACGCCGTATGCGAGACCAGTGCTCCGAATGGCCACCCAGAGCGGACCGGCAAGAGAGCTAAGGTAAGATGTAGCCACCAAGAGAGCTGGGTATGTCGTATCATGGAACGAGGTCGGGCCTTTGCTTACAGCAAGTAGGTAGGATGAATCAAGTGGTGGCATTGGGATGATGTAAGCTGTGGTCCCTGGATTCCTGCCTTCATCACTAAGCCTTGAGAGTCGTGTGTCAAGAGAATTGACAGGACCACGGTTATCGAGATTATCGGTGAGAATCTCCCACGAAGACACAGGGCATTGGAGCTTTTCTATGGTTGCCGAGACTAGAACACGGATGTTGTTGGGCGCACAAAGGAGAGCGTTAACCTCTTTAAGCTGATCGATCACGGTCTGCGGTTCTTTCTCAAGAAGACCGTTAATCCATTTGAGGTAGACAGCTTTCACTAGTGTGTCACAAGCACGTGCTGTAGACGAATGCGCCGTCCCAATCATCAATTCAATCGAAGTTACCATGGATTCGCCGTCACGCTTGTGCTCGGGAATGTCTGCAAGTAGTCTGGTTGTCGTGGCCTTGATCCGCTCAAGGTCGAAGACAGAAGACCACATCAGTCTTCTTAGCCACTGAATTGCTGTCTGGTATTTCTCTGCTTCGACTTGCAGCTTGATGGTGATGGTTTCTGAATTACCAAGACCTGCGCCAGACTTAATTTCGTACCCGACGGTATCTCTTTCGAGTTCTGTGATGACTTGCTCGAAGCTAATCTTTGTCCCCTTCCATGACATGGGCATGCTGAAGAAAATCTCGATGTATATTGCTAGCAATGGCCGGACGGGTACAGGGATTGCTTCGGTGCCCAATACAAGAGTGATATAAGCAAAATTCGACTGCATGTCCTCGAAATGAATGAACAAGGGATTGTCTCTGTCTTGGTCGATGAGCTCCTGAGTGGGATTTGCTAGATGACCCATCAATCGGGCCGCACCAGATCGTGCGGTCGTTGTATTTATAAAGGATATTGACTTTGTGCTAGGAATCTCGAAGCGGTCGAGACAATCCTTCGGAATTCCGATGTCGTTCTCCTCTTTCGCAGAGCTAAGCCTCTGTCCTAGTTCCTTCAATCCTTGAGCCCCTAAAACCCTGCGTCGAGCTTCTACGCGATCGTTTTCTTCAGACTCAAGCTTCGCAGACAGAAGGGCGGAAGGTTTGCCTAACACAGTGACATGGGGTGCTTCAACCATCCAGGTCTTAAGATAATGTCTCCACTGCGTGTCAGTCCAAGCCTCTAGGGCATCATAATCCTGCAAATTCTCAAGATCTCCTCTCAGAGTTGATCCATCACATTCGCCAAAGAGGAAGTCGCTCGTAATTGATTCGGTGAACCATTGTGCAGAGGTTTCGGCATAGAACTTGACCTGACGCTTCTCGCGCTTGATACAATCCCGCATGTATCCGATGTCGAGCCGGCTCGCTGCTGTCTCTTTGAGTATCTCGAAGAACCTAGCCTCGACTCGCTCCAAACTCTCCGTGGCCACACTTGTAATCTCAAAATGTACAGCTGTCTGAGGCCGGGAGTCGAAATCGAACATTACAGCGCTGGCCACTTGCTCTCTCTCAACCAATGTATTCTCCAACACAGAGGCAGATGAACCCGCCAGGTAGGTAAGCAAGATAACCATGGCTCGGCCTGGCAGATATCAATACAAAGCCAGGTTTAATTGGTAAGGCTGCACTCACACTGTAGTTTGTCTTTATAGATGGGTCCGAAGAAGCTGATAGCTATCTGACCAGATGATTCATCTTCCTCTGGAAATTCGAGGACTTTGGCGTAAGATTGTTGCAGAGGCGGCACTTGTTTCGAGTCAACCCAGGGTCTTTGAAATGGAGTATCAGGCTTTGTGACACTGTCCGGAAGGGTATTCTCGTAATCATCCAGGACAGAAAGAAAGTTCGCATGATCAACCATGCCAGTGATTATAAGACATAAATTCCTAGGCTGGTACATAGCTTGGTGATATTTGCGTATGCGATCTGCGCTTAAAGCACGAAGAGATTCCATAACCCCAAAGGTCTCATATCTATAGCCTACATCCTCAGGATAAAGCATTCGCTTCGTCTGCAAAAACATAAGCTCTTCTGCATCGTTCTCTTTGCTCTGCATCTCTGCATAGACAACGCCTGCGTCGTCACCGTCACCATTAACGTGATGGACTTCAGTATAGCAGCTTGCATCTGTAAGAGACGGAGTGATAATATGATCCAGATAGACTGGAAGTATCTGGGCAAAGCCTTCCCATCCAGCCGACTCAAGTGAGTATACAGTACGATCAGTATATGTGGCGGCATTGAGGTCAGAGTACGCTCTGGTAGAGAGCTTGTCTAGAATGTCCTTAGAAGGATAGTTCTTCGACCCCATGAAGCACAAATGCTCGAGGGTATGAGGAGCGCCAGAGTCATCAAAGATCTCAGTCGCAAGCGCGAAAGACCCATAGACAATGGGACCGTCCTGATCGACAACCACGACCCGCATCCCGGTTTTGTGGGATTTATACTGAGTAATAGTAGCTGGTGAATAATCTGTCTTGAATTGTTGTACTTTATTAAAATTCCCCTCATGAGTGTTATGCAATGCATGTGGCATCTTGGAAGACATTGCTATCCCAAATTCAACGACAAGCCGACGTATAGTCTCTATGCCACGATATCGTTACTGTGCACGGTACGTCAGCTCTTGCAGTGATCTCTGTCAGAAGCAAGCTGCTCAAAGATGACGGAACTGTGCATGTATATGACATCGTTGAGAAAGCTTCCGATTCATTATTCGTGCCCGAGAATGACAACAAACGCGACTCAGGCAGCGACATGATGTCGGAAAAAGTTGTACCCACTTCGGAGCTATGTCTCGCATATCATAGTTGAATAAAGTAACACTGAACCCATTTAGATCTGTTCTATTGGGATATTTTGCCACAACATGCTGTTCTAAGGATAGCAAGCTTCAAAAGGAGACCTAGAGCGACCGGCAGGACCATTGAATACAATTCAGTCAATAGAACTCGCCTCATACTTTATCATATGAGGTAGAAGAGTTCACCCCCTTCTGGTCTAAACTTACTTCTGGTCCACGCCCTCTTATTCTATAACGGCCGACTTTTTTAGCTTATTTTCGCTATGAATACTGTAGAAAACCTTAGACCGAATAGATCTTACAGCAAAATATTTTATAAAATAAGCCTGATTAAGCATCTATAACAGCGAACGTTAGTAGGCCTAAGGGTAACCTAGCACGCCTAGCACGCTGGAGCTAGACCCGGGGCTCCGGAGCTCGAAAGTTCTGGGCCGCTAGCCACTTAGGGCTGGACCAGAAGTAAGTTTAGACCAGAAGGGGGTCACGCGGGTTTCAAAATAATTCGGAAACATTTGGCCGACAGCCCTACCAAAGTGTCCGAATTATTTTGAAACCCGCGTGGGGGTGAACTCTTCTATGCTGAATCAGCCTCACGGCGGTGTTTGACACACACTTGCCTCAGTACCTCAGACGTGCTATTGATTGGCCAGCAAGCTGGTCGCTAAGCCCCTTCGGGTTAGCAAGGCTGACTACGCAGCAGGAGGGCGGCACGTCTGAGCGCAAACTTCTGCTTTTTCGTCAGATAGTCACTTTTAGTATGGAAAACACTAACTACCAACGACTATTCTATCACTAAAGGTACATGGATTTTGCCCGGAATAGCACTTAGAGCGAGGTATCTACGGTATAAATATATATATAATATCTCCGCGTGAGAATACGTCGTAGGGATAGGTAAATAACATTACGACGTGTAGTTTACCGTTATATTTTTTTCTCTTAAGTGATTTTCCAGTTTGCGGGGAATTCCCCCAGAAACCCCCTTATAAACGGCGGAATTCCTGTGAAATTTAGGGAAGTTCCTATATAATACGTCCTCGCCGTCACTAGATCTCGCGCTAAGCGTATTCTTTAGGAGTAAGGCTATCATGATAATATTTTTGGTATTTGATGCGTCGTTTTTAAGAAGTTTACCAGTAAAGGAATAAAAGTTTGCGCTTAGACGTGTTACCGCCCGGCTGCGTAGTCAGCATCGCTAACCCGAAGGGGCTTGGCGCCCGGCTTGGAACACGTCTGAGGGACTGAGGCAAACACACACTGCTAATGGTATAGCAGACCTGTACTAGATACAGCTACTACGTGGGTTCGAATCCTATAGGGGCATATTGTCATTGAGTTCGGGGCACTATAAACGTCAGTACGACACTCGTTAGTCTTAGGACTACGTAGTAGGTCTGCTATACTACTTGATCTATAGAATGGAGCTGGTATAAGCGAAGTTCTTTAGATGTTTCTTTAGTGGGTAAAAAGACTCTATAAAGAGCTAGGGACTGTGCTGAGCAAGCTCTCGATAGTCAGTCTCCCTTTATAGAGCAGGATACTACTCCTTCTTGGAAGACCTACGGGCCGTTAGATTCGTACTCTTAGAGTAGCTACTTGTAGTTAGAATTGGTGTAATAGGACTAGGATAGCTACCTTATTAGCTACCGGTGCATCCATGGCAATAGATGTAAAAGACAAGGACCGGGGGTTCGACTCCCCTACATATGACGGTTCAGTGTTTACCAGTCTATAAAATGCCTAGATATATTTATTTCTATGCTGAATCATAAGAAAGTTCAAATCAAATCTAGAATACATGGCTGACCTTCGGGGTACTTCGTTTCACAAGCTGATTAGACGTCAATTGTCTTGACGTAGGAAAAATAGAAAGATATATAAGTAGACGATCCAAAACACGTGCCGATTTCCATGTTGCGAAAAGTCGTCAGCCCTAAAAAACCTTTTCGGTCTAGGGTTCCACGCGCTTCGGAGCTCTAATGCTCCAAGCAGTTTCAACCGTTCCTATGCCGTCGCAGATTACGTCCCAACAGTATGGTCAGGCCGTACTCGAACACGTCCAGAATGGAGCATACCCAGAAGAGGAGCTTATATCCGCCCAACTTCCCTCGTCCGCACTGCCGGAGGTGTGGAAGCTGATAGAGCAAGCTAGAGAGGATGTGAAGGTCTGTCTTGATAGTGTACTACCCTCGGACTCCATTAACTCCTGCTGGAATAGACGAGTATAAGCAAAGCGAGTAGAGAAAGTGCCCCAGACATCGATGGCTGGATTTCCCAAGCCAAGCAGCTACGGGTCGATATCCAGAAGTCCCAGGAGATAGCCCGTGAGATTGTTGAGCAAGCCCGACAGGGCGACCAATTAGAGGAACAAGTCAATGATACTGCAAGAAAGGTGGATCTATTGAATGGCGAGGTTGCCTTCAATGAGAGTTTGGGAGCGATTTTGGCAAGACTGCAGGCAGCACAAAGGACACTTGACCTCGTCCAGAGATCCACACTTGATGATCGGCTATTGGAAGCTGTGAACCTCTTGGAGCGAGCTAATGAGGAATCATCTCTCTTGTCGACCACCAAGTCTACGAGAGTATCTGGCGTTCTGGAGGCAAAGGTCACCGATCTACGGAATCATATTGTAGAAAAGCTGTCCGCATGTTGGAAAGGGTATATCGACATCAATTCGGCCGAGAACTCCATACGGATTGGGCAAACAGTGAAAGGTGCGCTAGATGACCGTCTATTTGATCTGTAGTTGGTGCTTATAGACGATTAGGGCCTCCCACCATTGACTTGGTTTCTCTGGTCACCGCTTTGAAGAATTTGCATTTATTCAACGACATCCTGGAACCTCTATGCACAGCTTTTGAATCTTTAATAATTGTACCACGCCTACAAGTACATTCAGACGGAACGGTTGGAACATTAAAGATAGATGGAGGAGAAATATCCATCGCGGCTGGACGTTCTTTAGATCTCAGTGCTCAGCGCCTTTTCGTAGACCTTGACTCGGTGATTGATTTTTTGCATACTCGGCTGCCGCCTTCGGTGGTCGAGCCTTTGGTTGGGTTCTTGCTGCCACGCCTAATCTCCAGACTGATCGCAACTTGGCTTGCCTCAGCAGTGCCTGAGGACGTTGATGGAATGGAGGACTTCAAGGACACAGCATCTTTGGTGAGAAAGTTCGGTGAGAGATTGGATTCTTATAAATGGCCGGGTAATCGCGAATTGATTGCTTGGACGAATGGTATACCCAACGTCTGGGTCAGAAAGCGACAAGAGCATTCACTTAACCATGTTCGACAGCTCTTGTCGAAGGGACTGGGTGCTACCGTGACTGTGGAACGTGTCGAAACACAAGTGCTATCACACAATGATGAAGTCCTCACAGGAGTTGCGGGAAGCGACGATTGGAACGCTGGATGGTCTGATGGAGAGACGTCACCAAGTGTAGCTAAAGAGACTATTCCCCCTAAGTCGACAGGAGACGAAGACGATGAGGACGTCAGTGCTTGGGGTCTTGACGAAGACAGAGATAGCGCATCTGGCCCGCTAAACCAGGAACAATCAGGCGCTGCGGATGACGACGCTGAGGCGTGGGGATGGGGTGACGATAATGATGGCGATGAGACAGCAAAAGCTTCGCAAGCAGCAGTGCCACGTTCGAAGAAGCCGGCAAACACTACCGGGCCAGACACTTCGCCCCAAGCCAAACGAGAGATTACCCTCAAGGAAACTTACAATATCACCTCCTTACCCAACGAGATCCTAGAGATTATAAGCCAAGTAATTTCCGATGCTGCCAAATTACAAACCCAAGAATATGCTTCCTCGCCCATTGCGTCCGCTGCTTCAAGTCTTTTCTCCCTCCCAGGACTCATCCTAGCGATGTATCGCGCCAGCTCCTCCGTCAGCTATTCTCGGCACCCAAGCGGAGCCATGTTCGTATACAACGACAGTCTATGGCTAGTCGAACGCCTTCATCACCTGTCCTCTGGGCACAGCACCATGTCGGAAAGACGTAACCATAGCCGGCTTGCTTCCAATCTCAACCTGCATTTACACATATCAGCTCTTCAAGGATACGCCAAACGTGCCTATGCCAAGGAAATGGAATCACAACGTACAATCATCATCGATTTACTCGATGGCGCCCAAGGGTTTTCGAATTGCACGGAGCATCCATTCGCGGGAGAATGCGATCTCGCCATAGCTTCCACTGTGGACCGCCTGCGTGCACTTCACAGACAATGGAAAGATGTACTCTCCCACTCTGCACTTCAACAGTCGCTCGGCTCTCTGCTATCAAGCGTCACGAATAAAATGATCGTCGACATTGAGGACATGTCTGACATCTCGGAGCCTGAGTCACAGCAGCTGACCACCTACTGCAACCGCATTGCGACGTTGGAAGACTTATTCCTACCAACTCCTAACGCATCAAATCCTGCTCAAAGCAGCACGCAAGGGCAAGTACCACTGACCGCGGTGTATACGCCCCACTGGCTGAAGTTCCAATATCTAGTTAATATACTAGAAAGCTCTCTAGTAGACATCAAGTACCTCTGGACCGAGGGTGAACTGGGGTTGGAATTTGATACCGAGGAATTGGTTGATTTGGTGGTGGCTTTGTTCGCTGATAGTCCGCATCGACGGGGAGCGGTGGCTGAAATCAGGGGCAGGAGAGGAGTGAGGCAGAGATAGGCAATTTAGGAAATGCCAGGGTGAACTTTCATCTGAACACAAGCATAAGAGTAGCGTGTATAGCATGGTCTGAGCGTTTCATTTCCGAATCTCTGTTGACAAAACCTGACTTGGGGCTTGTGACATCGCAATCATACCCACGAAGTCACGCAATGCGTGCTCCGTTCAATCACGATCATACCTTCGCGTGGTTGATCAAGACTTTCAATAAAATACAGTTGTTCGTGTTCACGCGTATCAATACGCCATTATATGAGAGACAGCGCCTATCATAACAACTGTCAAATCATCCGGAGACTGTCATCATTGTCTCGTGGCGCTGTGGTAAAGCTTGCGAAACGCTTGCGACGGCCACTCAGGCTCTCGGAAGCGGGCCACATGTACCTGATGATTTATAGATTGAACAATCAATAGCACTGATTGAGGTACGCTGTCGGCTGCATCGTGGGTAGCTGTACGAATAGTAAGGGGAGGTCTCGTGCGAGATGGCATTCTTCGAGGAAAAGGCCTTTAGTCTGCCATAGAATAATGCTTTATATTAATCCAGAACTTGCGATGCATTATATGTAAGATTTATCCTGTCTAGCTGTCACCAGCTTCTACGATAGGCATCGAGAGCGTAGCATGCGAGGATCAAGTAGGGAAACGTTCCCAAACATTATTCTAGGATACCGGAGAATAGTGGAAAGAAGTCAGCGCCGAGAACGTCGTTCCAAGTCAGGTATCTAGAGCCTCTAATCAAAGGTACATTGTAGGGAGATTCCGAACTCAACAATGAAAACAACGCATGTTTGGCATAGGTACACATGGGTACGAAAAGTGTGCGTGTGGCGGAAAGAGCGGAGCCCCCACGTTGTTCCGAGGCGCAGGAGCATCCCACGTATTCTAGGCTATTTCCGGTCTCCTTCCATTGCATTGTGTAGGCTTGATACAAGATAGCTTCGTTGTCTCTTTCTTTCTCTAATTTTCTCTATTATAGCATTCATCTACATTCATCCCACCGTTCAAGCACCAAGGCCTCCACCAGACTCTGTCACAGACCCAGGAAACGCGCGTGACCAAGTCCTATCCCAAAGCACCCGAAGAGCTATGCAATTATAGCAATGGAAGCTTCCCCTTCGACCATGGAAGTCAGATAGCTGTACTCTGACAGAGAGCCAAAACGCGTACTATACAGGGCCAGCTCCCACTTGGAAGACCGCTACGATGTCTGATCAGAGACATATTTCCTCTCCTCGGCCCGTCCCAAACTCTCCCTCTGGACGTGTCTCCCGAGGCAGGTCTCCTGTTATGGATTCTGCCTCCAGGGCGACTTCGATTGCCAGGTTGACCTCACCCCTCGCTTCCGCGCAAGGCACTCCGACCGTCCGTCAGGTGCCTACCCAAAGCCAACCAAATACAGAAAGTCACACGCCCCTTCCTGGAGCCGAAGGGTCACAGTCAAGATTAGGACCAGGGCAGTCAGCCCTCGCAGCTGCGCTGCAAAATTCGTTCGGACGAAGTCCACCACGATTTGGCACGCCACCTGTACGGCCTCCTTCCCCCAACACCGCAGGTGCTGTGTCGCAAGGCAGTGGACCCCAAACAACATACGGTTCTTTCGAGAGTCGATCTGGGCAGCCTCCTTTGAGGCGATCTTCGGGTGCTCCAACTGAGAACGCAAAAATTGTGAAAAGGCATCTCTTCCAGCCGCAGAACTCAGACAGTGCTGCTGAGGATGGGCAGAATATCCCCACCTTAAGTCACAGGTCGTCAAGGGTCAATTTCCCGAACCACAACCGCGAGGACTCGTCTACCGGCATTGGTGAAGATGAATTCTCCAGCTTGCAGCTACAAGGAGGGGATATGACTCGAGAGGTTTACAGGTGGGCCGAGGAAGCTGATTCCGACTCTCAGATTGGAGCTCGCGCGAAACGGAGCAAGAGCTGGCATGTTCCTCGTACGGAACCAGAGAGTGAAGATCTCGATGCCAACACCATAAAGAAGCCTGGCGGCTTCCGGAGGGAGTATCTCAGACGACGAGCCCCAAGTCCATTTTCTGGCTCACGAAGAGAATCGAACGGACTAGAATCGGGGGAGGGGTTAAGTCAAGTTGGAAAGCCACCAAAGTTTATCACCAAAAGCTTCTATGAGTTCCTTTCCCTATACGGTCACTTTGCAGGGGAGGAGCTCGAGGATGATGACGAGGATAGCTACTTCAGTCCTCATCTTCATATTGATACACGCTATACGTCAGAAGATGAAGAGCAAGAATCAGGAGAAGGAAGTGCGTTATTAACTCCCGGGGCGACGACGAGGCGGAGAAGAACCCTCAAAGAAAAAGGGGCAACGGGCAACAATTCTCCGACGGGAGCAGCACTCTTGCTCCTGAAGTCTTTCATAGGGACTGGAGTTCTCTTTCTTCCAAGGGCATATCTCAATGGTGGGATGCTTTTCAGCAACCTCGTGTTGCTAGGCGTGGCATTACTTAGCTACTATTGCTTCATACTTCTCGTAGACACCCGTCTCACAGTACCGGGTTCATTTGGCGACATGGGTGGAATCTTGTACGGCAAATGGATGCGCCGCTTGATACTGACCTCTGTTGCGCTCAGTCAGATTGGGTTTGTGTCAGCTTACATTGTCTTCACCTCAGAGAGCTTGCAAGCATTCGTACTGGCCGTATCTGACTGTCGAACATGGATCGACATCAAGTACATGGTCCTGATGCAACTTCTTATTTTTCTTCCGCTCTCCTTGGTAAGAAATATCAGTAAGCTCGGTTGGACGGCATTGGCTGCAGACGCATTCATTTTTCTGGGTCTTTTCTATATCGCCTGTTTTGACATACGGCATTTGCATATCAATGGCAAAGCCGACATCATCATGTTCAACCCCCGAGACTGGACGCTGTTCATTGGAACCGCTATCTTTACCTTTGAGGGAGTTGGACTGATAATACCCATCCAAGAATCCATGAAGCAACCACAAAAGTTTCCACCCGTCCTCGCGGGCGTCATGATATTTATCACGATCCTTTTTGTCGGTATGGGAGCATTGTCTTACGCAGCATTTGGCTCAGCGACTAAGACTGTTGTTTTGCTCAATCTCCCACAGAACAGCAAGGTGGTTAATGCAGTACAATTGCTTTATTCTCTCGCTATCTTGCTGTCCACTCCGCTTCAGTTGTTCCCCGCGATACGAATCATGGAAACCGGGCTGTTCTCACGCAGCGGCAAATACAATCGCTACATCAAGTGGAAGAAGAACGCCTTTCGTTTCTTCCTGGTCGTCGTCTGTGCAGTCGTCGCCTACGCTGGCGCTTCTGATCTAGACAAGTTTGTCACTCTGGTGGGTAGCTTTGCTTGCGTACCTCTTGTCTACGTCTATCCGGTAGGTGATGGTACAGCATGTGATGGGAGAAGTATTATCAAACTGACTTTTACCTCCAGGCTTTACTACATTATAAGGCTATAGCCAGATCTCGTAAACAGAGGGTTGCAGATATCACTCTTTGTGTATTTGGGACTATTGTAATGGTGTACACTACGGCGTTGACGGTACAAAGCTGGGTGACTGGATCCAGTGGTGTCAAGTCCCCAGATTATTGTGATGAGTGATCCTGGTACTCATGCTGGGCTGCCTTTCCTCCGATCATGTATACTTTTGGCATCGCGAAGCATAGCCTTGGATCATAGATACCCCGTCATCATAGAATTTACTATTCATACAATCGTACCTTCAACTCCAAATTACACACGTAATAACCGGTCAGCGATTGGCTGTTTCCAACCCTGGCGATGTAGGATTCCCCATGCCAGGTTTCAGATCATGATAGATGCGATTCTGAATGAGCTGGATTTGTAATAAAGGACCTAAGAATTTGAACAGAATTGATAGATAGTTTCCATGGTAAGACACTAGCAACACTGTCAAATTCCCACCCCTTGGCACCAATGATTTGATAGGTGTCTGTTGAAATATGAAGAATAGGACGGCAGTAAAGTCCCATCAAGTAAGCAACATGATCATATCGATGCATACCGTACTGGGAAGTCATGATTATTACTACATAGGGCCCAGACTTACTTATGATATCTTCGTGCCAAGGCGAAAACAGTTCTATACATAAGGTACGCTAAGATAAGCCAGAGATAAGCATGACCTTTCCAGAACTTTTGATTATCATTTTCCAAGGATATAACATGGCTACAGAAACCATACTCACAACCGCCGACAGTGCCGGAAACACCGATTCACTCTCACAGGTCAGAGTTCAGCTTTCTACCCGCCACCCTGACATATCCTTAGCAGAAAATCCTGGGCCAATACTCGTCAATACTAGTAATGTGATATTAGAAGTCCTGGCGCACATTGCTTCTAAACTGCTCCCTAGATCTCCGCCGTTATGCGCTCTCCACACTCGTCAACACGTTGCTCCAGTCCGAGAAACCAATACCTTTCGAGTTCTTGATCAATGGCACATTTCTTCGAACATCATTAGAAGAGTATCTGACTGCTAATGGCATATCCTCTGAGACCACTCTTGCCGTTGAGTATGTTCGCGCCATAATACCGCCGCTCTATCTTGCATCTTTCGAACACGATGATTGGGTTAGCTCTGTGGACATACTGTCGGAAACGTCGCCTGCAGGAAAATGGGCTAGCAATGCAGGAGCTATATCGCCACGGCAAGAGAGAATATTATCTGGCAGCTATGACGGTCTACTGAGAGTGTGGAATATGTCCTCTGATATTCTTGCCACATCAGCATCGGCTGGCAGCGGAGGTCATACGTCTTCAATCAAAGCAGCAAGATTTATCTCGCCAACACAGTTGGCTTCCTCGGGGTTGGACCGATCCATTCGAATATGGAAATATTCCGAGGATCCGGAAGGATTTTCTGCATCTTTATCACCACAAATTGAGTTCTACGGCCACAAAGCTAGCATTGACTCCCTGGTCGTCCACCAACCCTCCAATCGTATGCTGTCCGGCTCCGCCGACCATTCCGTTGGGCTCTGGTCTATGAGAAAAGCAGATGCTCCCGAAGCACCTTCTTCTCTCATCCCTTCCGCGGCGTCTCGAGGTACCAAACGTCGAAAAGTCGGCCCCACAACCTCGACCCCACAGCGCGGCCCGCTGTCTTTGTTGAGATCACACACCGCTCCCGTCTCGGACATTATCTTTGCCCCGAACGACCATACCATTGGCTACTCCACCTCCTGGGACCATAGTCTCAAGACTTGGGACCTGCCAAGTTCCACCTGCGTTGACACTAGGTCTACGTCCCACTCTCTCCTCTCGCTCACAGCATTGCCGTCTCTTAATTTGCTGGCTGCAGGCACATCAGCGCGACATATTACTCTTATCGATCCTCGGGCTTCTGCCACCGTAGTCTCTGCAATGACTCTGCGTGGTCACAACAATGCTGTCGTCAGCTTAGCATCTGATCCGGAGAGCTCGTATGGTCTTGTGAGTGGGAGTCATGATGGAACTTGCCGCGTATGGGACGTTCGCTCGAGCAAGAGCGAGAAGGAGGGAAGGGTTGGAGAGAGCATGTATTGCATAGAGCGAGAAAGTGTGAAGGGCGAGGGACGGAAGGTTGGAGGAGATGGAGTCAAAGTCTTTGGTGTATGCTGGGACAGAAGCGTAGGGATTGTGAGCGTAGGAGAAGATAAGAGAGTGCAGATTAATCGAGGGAAGGGGATTGTGGGAGAGAAACCATCTTCAATTTGAAGTTGAGCTACCCCTTGATGCCCCAATCCGTATTTTAGCTGGATGATTAAAGATACCCGTCTGTACAAACGCCGTCCTGATGCCGCTTATAAGTGCAATGCCAACCCATGTCAAATCTCTTCCCCCATCATCCCACGCGTTCAGGCCTGTTCAACTTCGCCGCCGACGCTGTTTGGGTTCTCGTTCTCTGTCCCCTAACAGGCAACCCCATCGCATGTCTCCGACCCCTGTACGTCCCCATATCCCTCAGTCTCTTGATATTCTCCACAAGCTCCCTCCTGAGATCATTTTCGATCTTCATCGACGATAGTTCCGCGGTTATATCGAGCACTGTTTGGTTGGAGAGAGAGCCTAGGCGGGCGGTGGGGTGGATGTGGAGGCGGGCGAGGAGGCGAGAGGCGACTTGAGGACCGATGCCGTAGAAGTGTTGGACTGTTTTCTGTGAGGGGGTGGGTTAGAGAGGCGGGGGGGTTTGGGTGGAGTGACTGGGTAGGTACCGTGACGAAGCGGGTTTCGGGAAAGTTGAGGCCGAGGATGAAGACCTATATTGGGTCAGCGCAAGACCTTGCGAAGGCGTATGAGGATTGGTATACCATTGCGATCTTTTTTACGCTCACTAGGAAATGTGATTATAGTGGTTAGATCCAAGTCATTGAACGTTTGGGCGGCATCTCTCTTGTCCCCTGCCGACTGCTTTTAGCGTGTGCAGTTCCAATGCGACTGGCGTGCTGCAAGACCCTAACCCCGACCCCACTAAGTTAGATATAGTTATTAATTTTATTACGCCTACATAACTATACTACTTAACGTTCAATACTTATAATCTATAACTAGGTAGGCTAAAAGATACGCATTTATCTACGGTATCTAATGCTCTAAAAATTATAGAAATCCGTCTACGTACGTGGAAGATATGACTGATTTAATGGGTTTACCTACTAAATCCATGTGTCTTAGTACCGCTTTGCCCGCTATGCCTGTACCTTACCTTCCTAACGTACCCTACTAGTAACAACGACTTATAATAAATATCTAAGTAGGCTTAAAAATGCGTATTTATCTACGGTATCTAATGCTCTAAAAATTATAGAAATCCGTCTGTATACGTGGAAGATATGACTGATTTAATGGGTTTACCTATTAAATCTATGTGTCTTGGTACCGCTTTGCCCGCTGAGCCTGTACCTTACCTTCCTAACGTACCCTACCGACTCAGGATAAATATCTGAGTAGGCTAAAAGATGCGCATTTATCTACGGTATCTAATGCTTTAAAAATTATAGAAATCCGTCTACGTACGTGGAAGATATGACGGATTTAATGAGTATGTTGAACCCATATTTTGGCTGCAAATCATGGGGTCGGGGTCAGGGTGTTGTAACACGCCAATCGCATTGAACTTGCACACGCTAATTGGCGCTGATTGGCGGCGTCCTCGGGAGAAGACCACCTCACCTCTTTTACCCTCTTTTGCCAATCCATTTGGCGATTGATCGTTCCACTTCATAAGACTGGCAATCACTAACATGGCCAACCTACAACGCGTTGTCATTTCCCTGCTGCTCATCGTCACAGCCGGGTTCCTCTTCCTGGCTCAAACCTCGAGCGCAGCTAAGGGGCCAAAGATTACGAATAAAGTAAGAGGCCTAGGTCTTTGGTCTGCACTGAATTACTGACGGATATTGGTTAGGTGTACTTCGATATCACACACGGGGATGATAAGCTAGGCAGAGTCGTCATTGGCCTCTACGGCAAGACTGTGCCTAAGACCACAGAAAATTTCCGCGCTCTCTGCACTGGCGAGAAGGGTTTTGGCTATGAGGGGTCAGCATTCCATAGAGTGATCAAGGAATTCATGATCCAAGGTGGTGACTTCACCAATGGCGATGGTAGGACAAGACTCAGTCGTCAAGAAGGCTAGGTATTGACTGTGTCAGGCACTGGAGGCAAGTCAATCTATGGCCAGAAGTTCCCCGATGAAAACTTCAAGTTGAAGCATACCAAGACTGGTATGCTTAGCATGGCCAATTCTGGAAAGGACACCAATGGATCTCAGTTCTTCATCACGACGGCCACCACATCGTAAGTGCAGTCATGAAAGGCTATAATCCATCATTCAGTACTGAGGATGATATATAGATGGCTGGATGGGAAGCATGTGGTTTTTGGAGAAGTTCTCGAAGGCTACGACATCGTCGAGAAGGTTGAGAACGTCCCAAAAGGCGCTGGTGACAAACCCTCCAAGCCTGTGAAGATCGCCAAATCAGGAGAGTTGGAGGTGCCAGAAGAAGGTATCCACGCGGAGCTTTAGATCAGCTTTCTCATCTCACCCTCTTGCAACCTTTCCCGTCAAGTCTGGAATTGCTGATGTTTCGGTTTCCACTCCCAAGAACTCATCGGATCGGCTCTACCTGCGGTCGAAGGTGACGAGCTGGATGTGACTTTGAACGCCGAACCGGAGAAAATTGAGAAACAGTCGAGTAGTGTAGATACTGAGACACTCCAGACTCCAACGGAGAGCCCGGGCTTGAGTTTGTTGACAAAGTTGATCTTCTTCGGCGTGATTGCTGGAGTGATTTTTACCTTCCTACGAAACCGCAGAGGCAGTGTGCAAGAGAAAAGTCTGGCATAATAGCTATAGATCGATAGTGAACACTGAGCATGCAGACTCTTGTATCTACTCTGCTGAACACCCAACTAGACTGTCCTCAAGTATCCCCCGTCTCCATGAACAGGAAGCCACTTTATCATCGTAGGGCTGACGAATGCTCGCTAAGAAATCTTTTTGCCTCTAATCGACTCTCTTCAATTCTCTCAACTACACTCAGACACCCTCATCACTTTTCGACCTCTACATAGCATTGTCTTTCAGCGGAGAGGCTTTTCTTAATTGTTGACTCATCGTGTTGAAGACGAGAACAGTCATAAAAAGCCTACAAGGTCTGAGCCTCACAACGCTTCGGTCGATCTGCGTTCAGTGTTACAGACTCTCATAGTCTTCGCTGGGATCTCGACCCTACACTACTATTTCTAAGACATATCAATATTTCTCAGAACCCTGTAAGCTCATGTTTCACCACGCGTGATTTCAAATTAAGCTGTGATCACCTTATCAGTAGCACATCAGCTCCTTGTCTTAGAGAATACACTAATACTTGTGATCTCGCAGCATATCCAGACCACCTCCTAATCATGGCAGACCAGCTAAATATGAACGGATTGTCCCTGGATGGTCCCCATGGACAAGGACGTTCCGCCTATATTCCACCTCATATGCGTGGCATGCCCCCACCACAGATGGACGGTCCAGCAGGCCCCGCACCCCCAATCAATGGTCGGATGAACGAAAACGCGTGGAGTGCACCTTCAAAGTAAATATTGAGTCTTTTCTCATGTCTTCTATTACAAATACTGACATGTGGGCTCCTTAGAGATGTAAGGAACGACCCGCACGCTCCACCAAACTGGGCGAACGCTCCGAATTTTACTCCACGGGTTGCTGGTGGACCTCCTACAAATGGTGCTCCTCCTACGTGGGATAACTCCACCGCTCGTGGGTTTGACGAGGGAGCTTATGGCCGACCTGGGGGATCAACATATAGCGGAGGGCCATCATACAACGGCGGTGGAGGCGGTGGAAGCTCTGCCCGTGGATCTGGTGATGGCCAGTGGAAAGATGGTAGACACATTCCAGGTCCTGCAAATGCACGCGTGGAGCGTGAGCTTTTCGGCGTCCCGAACGATCCTTCGAAAATGGGCAGCGGCATAAACTTCTCGAACTACGATGATATCCCCGTCGAGGCATCCGGCCAGAACGTCCCCGAGCCGACATTGCAATTCACCAACCCTCCCCTAGACGATCATCTTCTCACAAACATCAAGCTCGCTAATTACAAGACACCTACACCTGTGCAGAAGTACTCTATTCCCATCGTCATGGGTGGTCGAGACTTAATGGCTTGCGCCCAGACCGGTTCCGGCAAGACTGGCGGCTTTCTCTTCCCCATTCTATCCCAAGCTTTCATCCACGGCCCGTCTTCTTCAGCACCTCCACAAGGTGGTGGGATGGGTTATCGCTCCCGCAAGGCTCTACCAACTTCCTTGATTCTGGCTCCTACCCGAGAGCTGGTCTCTCAAATCTATGAAGAGTCTCGCAAATTTTCCTACCGTTCTTGGGTGCGTCCCTGCGTCGTCTATGGAGGGGCTGATATCGGATCTCAGCTCCGATCCATGGAGCGAGGCTGTGATCTGCTGGTTGCTACCCCCGGACGTCTGGTTGACCTGATTGAGCGTGGCCGTATCTCATTAGCTAACATCAAGTATCTCGTTCTTGATGAGGCTGATCGTATGTTGGACATGGGTTTTGAGCCTCAGATCCGTCGAATCGTCGAGCAAGAAGATATGCCAGGAGTACAAGGACGTCAAACTCTTATGTTTTCGGCCACTTTCCCCCGAGATATCCAGATGCTCGCCAGGGATTTCTTGAAGGACTACGTTTTCCTTTCTGTTGGTCGTGTAGGATCAACCTCTGAGAATATCACACAAAGTGTTGAGTACGTCGAAGATGTCGACAAGCGCTCCGTCCTGCTCGATATTCTCCATACGCATGGGTCCGGTTTGACTCTTATTTTCGTCGAAACTAAGCGTATGGCGGATTCGTTGTCCGATTTCTTGATCAACCAGAATTTCCCAGCGACTTCCATCCATGGCGATCGTACGCAGCGTGAGCGTGAGCGTGCACTGGAGATGTTTCGTAATGGACGGTGCCCTATCCTGGTTGCCACTGCTGTTGCTGCTCGTGGTTTAGATATCCCGAATGTCACTCATGTTGTCAACTACGACCTTCCGACTGATATCGATGACTACGTCCATCGTATCGGTCGTACCGGTCGTGCAGGAAATACCGGTAAATCCACGGCATTCTTCAATCGTGGAAATCGCGGCATTGTCCGCGACATGATAGAACTTCTGAAGGAGGCTCACCAGGAGGTTCCCCAATTCCTGGAGAACGTCGCACGCGAAGGTGGCGGTTTTGGTGGTGGTGGTGGAGGTCGTGGTGGTCGCTCTGGTGGAGGCCGCGGACGAGGCGGTGCAGCTAACCGTGACTTCCGTAAGACTGGCGGTGGCCTTGGTGCCAGCAACGCTTATGGTGGAGCTTATGGTGGTCCACCACCCGGTCAAATGGGTGGCTACGGTGCTGCCCCAGCCTACGGAGGCGGTGGTGGTGGCTATGGCGGTGGGTACGGTGGAGGTAGCTACGGCAATCCTGGAGGCTCCTCAGGTCAGTCCTGGTGGTAGGGATTCGAAGCCTGAGGTAGCGGCGCCGCCTCTTCAAAGTGGTTGGAAATACCACTGCGAGCACCATACGACCATGACACTTGATTTTACTTGCTTACACAGAGTTCCGATATTTCCACTACTCACTCCAGCTTCACCAGACTCTCGATTCTTCACGACTTTCCTTTTTCGATGTCGGCTTACTTTCTTATTACGTCTTCGACATGCTGGACTTGGTGGCATCTTATCGTACTAAACGGCGACTAATGGACGACTTTGCGATTGTCGAACAGCATATCCATAGACAGCGTTGACTTATACCCATCTAGATCGATCGACCTCGATGCTCTGCACAGGCTTCTATTCGAGAAGGCTCAGGCAGGAAACGCGGTCTCATGGGCGTTCATGTTATGAATCGAGCGGCAATCATGCTTCTCGCACGCAGCTCCAGCATTCCGACGACACGTTAGATTTCTTACCATCTCAGCGGTTTCCATTAATGTCTCCTTTCAAAAGCAAATACCAACCAGAATTATATTGGACCAGGCTCAGGTCCGACAACATACATATGCATCAGATCCTTTGTGGGGAGGGGAGATTAGGGCGTTTCATGACACATCGGCGATAGACAGCATCTGATCACGCAAGGCGTTTTTCAGGCGCATGTCACGACGCTCACGAGGGTGAGCGGTTGTGCTTGATGCCTTAGGGAAAGCAATCAGACGTTGCAGTAAGCGGTAATGGATCTTTCAACGCTTATATTGAGATCTCATATCTCGGAGAAGCCAGCGGATGGTCATTGAGGCCAGCAGCCTTGTCACCACTGGATCTGATGATGGTAAGGATTGGCCATTTGCGAACCAAAAATATCAGTCTACAAGCTTCAGATAGCAATGAATTGCATAGGTGCCGAATCCTACAGGGCCAACGCAGCCTCCTGTGCTGCAATTATCGTAGTTTGCGCTTACAGTTGTAAATTCACGAAGTCCATTGTGGAATTTGATGATGCAGCAAGTACCTTGGTACGAACTCCGTATAGATGACAAAAATGCTGGAGATGGTGCTACCCCTGAATCTTGAGAAAGCTCGGACCAGGCCTGGCCCCTCGAAGGCTTGGACAGCTGAATTGCCTCAGAAAGCTTGCTCAACTACAACGAATGGCCTAATCCCCAGTACCGTCTTATACCTCGTTACACAGTTGTAGCACCCCAAAACACAGCCAATGATTCCTCACCATGGAGTTACAGCTTCACAATAGATCAATCGTACCAAAAATGGCATCTTGGGCCCGCTAACGATAAGGGATCCATGGACACGACACCACCCGACTCCTTAGGCCAGAGACTCGGCTCTTTGTCCCAAACTTCACTTCCCGCGGATCGGTGATCGGAAAATGGAAGAAGAGGTTGGAACAAAAGCAAATGGGCAAGTTACCTTATCTCCCCGAACCGACCACCCAGATCCTAAACAAAGCTTACGGCACATCCTCACCACAATCACCGAACCTTCACCCAAACCAAAGCCTCGGTCGCCACAAGAACAAACAACACCGGTAGTATCCACAAATGAGGAGATCTCTTCCAAAAACCCTATCATCTGGATAGATGGTGAAGCTCAGATTACGGAGGAGAAGGATGATGTAAACAGCGTTCAGAATGATTCTTACACCAGGGCCGCTGAATTCAACCCATCCCACACAATGACAGTGGCTCATACAAGGCGGAATGCCAACGGCACCATTGGTTCTGTCTATTCGGGAAATAAGATACGACATCTGAAGAAGGAAGACGGCATACCCCTGTGGCGGAAAGACATTCAATTGGAATTCCTACGATGTGTCTTTGAGGATCCTACGCCCGTCTTCACCAAGGCTTACGACGGGACTACGGGGCATACTTTCGCAAACATTTACATTGATGCAATGGCGCGAAGCAGCAAGACAAGCAAGATACTGAAAGACAAGCTTTTGGCTGACCATAGTGCTGCGATGCATATGGCTATGATCTGCTTGTTGGTTAATGTCGGCAGAATGAATACTACTCTCAATTGTGAGTGCTCTTTCACTAACCCGAACCGATGTGTCGCTGACAAGATGTGACAGTCTTCCCCGAAATGCGTGCCCAGCTACGGACATACCACTCGATTCCCTCCCTTCAAGCGGATCGAGATCCCAACGTACACAAACAGCTCCAAGATGCACCTCGCCTCAAGTCCATTCTCAAAGGTGCCTCGGAGGATGCCAGCCAGCCTAATACAATCGAAAAGATCAAGGCGGCCGCCATCCCTCGAACAAACCCCGTCAACCTCATTTTCGTTCTCTCACAGTACGCTCCCAAAGTATCGGAAGTACACTTCGACCCTCCTCGAGACTTCTACGACCTTGTCATGCGGTCCACTTTGAGTAGCAGGAGTAGGGCGAGGGCCTTCCTATGGCTTATCTGGTACTATCTTGAGAGCGACTTCTCTGCAGAGATGGCGGTACACAATCCTTTCGGATCAGGGCGAGCCGCCAGCGATGGCGGGGAACCATTCAGAGTCCCTAGCTTTGAACATCTGACAGAGGCGCAGGCAGATGCGGAAAACGTGGATACCGAGGAAGAAAAAATATATGGAGAGATGAAGCGGCAGGAGAGAATCAGGATACTGCAAGAGGATGAGACAGTAGGACCTCCATTGAAAAAGACGAAGAGGAGTAAGCGCCACCCCCATGAAGCCCGAAGTAGTGTGGATCTCAGACTCACAATATTCAGATCCGACGGAAGAATTAGGCGTTGTTGCCATATCAGACAACGATGCTCGCTCACCTTCGCCGAACTCAGCTATACAATTGAAGCCGAAATACGAGGGCTACGATGGCCCTACAAGTACGAATGGTAATGGTCCAACGGGTACCCCTTCAGTGGTCAAATTTGCTCCGCCCCTCAGCAGATCGGACTCCAACCCGCAGCGTCTCGTACTCAAGACACGAATGGACAATTACCCTCGATCATCATCTCCTGCTCCGCCAGGCTCGGGTCATCCAATTTACTTCTCGAATAATAGCTCCAGGCGTCCCAGGCCCGAGACATCGCACCAGAAGGCCGTCAACATGAACAGAAAGATGCGAATCGATCACATTTTACATAAAAACATACGAAAAGAGCATGACGACGCCCGTGAGGAGCGATCAAGGCATCGTAGCTCCTTCGGACTTATGGTTATGAACCGTATTAAAAACTTGCCGGATATGTACGATACTGACGAGGATTATGCATGGGGTCCAGGAGGCCTGATGCCGAATCGCGACGAATTGGAGGATTTTGGTGAAGAAGCCTTCTCGTACAAGAAAGCCATCGACAGGGCTGTAAGGAGGTTATATAGAGAGGAGCATGGGGGTGCTCCGGAACGCAATTTTAAGCGCTTACGAAAGCGAGACTATTCCGAGGACGATGAGAAAGACGGACGTTCTCGGAAGAGGAGGAGAGATGATGACAGCCGCACGGGCCTTGATGGGAAACCTCTCACATCCCTTGATCTGGACCTACTTGGGGAGGGTCCGGAATCTGACGAGATGGATGAGAGTGGGATTGACGATTCGGACATGAGCATGGATGACCCGTGGGGATCCCATGCTATGGAGGAGGCATAGGCTTGCTTGCTTACTTGTCATATCCTCCAAATCGACATGGCGTCACCGTGGGATGGGGAAATCATTCCAGTATCAATGGAGCCGTACTGTCGTGATCTATGGCAATGTTGTAGGAGGTAGGTTAGAGGCTTGCAAACAGCGTCTCGACAGATGTATTCTGCTCCGAGCTTCGGCTCGCTTCGTGTATCTTTGCTTGCATATCATATCTGTAAAGCTGAGTCGAGAATTGACAATTATTTTGTTCTAATTATTTTGCCGTGTTCTATGCTTCGTGTGGGAATAGATTGCCGGAGGCGGGCTTGGCGTTATGGACAAAAGCTGATCCACTCGAGGTTGATTCTTACCCTTGTTTACAATCACGCAAGACAGTCCTCTTAGCACCATGTAATAATGTCGAGATGCTGGTAATTCTATGCTTTTTTAGCATTCACTTGCAAGAGTTATATGCGGCGGTTTGAGGCTATCATCCTAATATCAGTGGATGGGGTTGCCATAGAAAGTCCGCTACACGCAGCATATTCAAAACATTGCTATACATCCCCATGCCAAACGCCGTTCTCACAATGCCTCAAACCCTTGATGCCATCTACTCCTCCACCGTACACTACAGTCTGCCAGACGATCATTATTACCGAGGCTTGAAGTACCTATCTCGGCCACTTCTTCCACCCCCGTCCATGACCCATCTGTCACACCGTTAGCCCCCTTTCGTCCCTACAAACCACAAACCGCAAAAGCAAACATACCTGTTTCCACGTCTGCACCAACTTCGGCATCCCAAGCATAGCCTGCCTCCTCTTCTCCAGCCTCCCCTTCTGCGTCCTCTCCCACAGCTTCCCCTTGACCTTCTGCCCCACCCCCGTCCCCTTGACCCTCAACCCCTGCTCCTGCCTCCGTATAAGCCTCTCCTCCGTGCCTTTGACGGTGTAGGGCAACAAGTCTTCCACGCCATTCGTCCGCGCCATCTTTACCAGATCGGCTTGGCGGCGCAGCGAGAAGACTGGATCGTGCCATTTCCCCGTTGCCGGGTGCTTTTGGCTTTGAAAAGGGTTTCTGTACGGAAGTGATGGGGGGGAGTCGGCGACGGTGGTCTCTTCGGCCGAAGCGTTGGGGTCTGCGGGTGATGTGTTGAGCGATGTGGAGATTGAGGATGCTGGGGCGCTGTTGGTGAAGGCGGCGGGTGGGTAGCGGGCGAAGAAGCGGAGGAGTCGTGGAGGGAGAGATTGGGCCAGTTTCACGTACTCTTGTGAAGCCATACTTGTCCAGAGGATGGGCTGATTGATAGGGCACTTCGATATATCAGAGTCAAACTATCGGGCGACCAGCAAAGGCGGGTTTCCGCCGCCGTTGATCCCTGTTCGCCAAGAGCTAGCAAGTTCAATTTCGAACTCCTCGGGTGGATTAAACTGAAGCTTCTCCACATCGACTGAACAATCTTTGGAAGTGATACAGATTCTTCACTTGGCGATTAGTCTATATCCGAGCTGCTCTATTACCTAGACAAGAGCTCACGAACGACTCTAAGAATACGGCACGTTCTTGAAGCCAATCGCATTCGCGAAGCTTGGGATCCCCCCTCGCCCACGCGCATATTGCGCTGTACGAATACATTCCACAGCATAATCCCCGCCAAATATGGCCTTTGGAAATCAAGGCCATGCTGCCTTTGCAACATTTCTAATCCTCTGCCGTACGTCTTTCGCTCCTCGCTTCATTTTCGATTCATCATTCTACCGTTACTAAAGCCCCCACAGCAACATCCTTCTTCCTCGGCATTCTTTTCTCCCTCTTCCCTTATGACTATCCTCTCCTCTGGACCTCCGCTCCCTGCCCACCTTCCGCCTTCGCCCATCTCGAAAACCACCTTCAGTTCCTCTATAACTCGCCCCCAGTAATCAGTCGGATTCTGCACATGGTGATCGGCACGGGCCTCCTTGGCTTTGTGATCAAGTTATACCGCCCTTCGGAATCCAACAAGCTCTTTGATGGGGCAAGTCTGATGCTATATATGTGTGGTGTAATTGTCTATATTGCGAATATCGTTCAAGGCATGAGAGTCATTGATAGCGGACAGTATGATACCAAGCTTGTGGGGGATGAGTTGGCTGTAGGCGCGAATGGGATGGAGGCCGGGGCGGAGAAGCCGCTAGGTCGAGACGAGAGTCTTAGAGTGATGGCTGCCAGTAATACCATCCTTGCGCTTGTGCTGATGGGAGTGCTGGTCTTGCAGGCGGGGCAGTGGTATGCCGAGAGGAAAGATCAGCAGGAGATGGATAAGGCAAGGTCGCGGACGGCGGCGAGTGGGGAAAGTAAGGAAGGCGCGAACAAGCACAGGAGTCCAACCGCATCTAAGAAAAAGAATTGAGTCTCTTCGGGAACGGTAATGTGCAATGAGGTGAGACAATACCTGAGAAGTTTACCGCGCCCACTAGGTATGAACACGTCAGTTTCTATAGGATATTCCCTAATGCCATAAGTGTAGTCCGGATACCTATCATTTACTCTCTTCTTCGTTACAGCCCTCCAATCCTCGTCACAGGGCCTACGATTAGCTGTTACTAATTCAGCAGTTGCTGCTGTCAGATAGATCAGAACTATGATTGTAGTGCTTTCAGGTTTACTACTACTACAAAAAGGCGCACAACCATGGAATTCAAGCCGAACTCGATAACGGAGATTTGACACTAGCTCCAACAGCCTATCCAAGCTCACAAATACATGCTCTTCGGAGCTAATACTGTGATTTTCTTTCAGTACTTACCACGACGACCGGGCCCTCTCACGAGTATCAGTGCATAAAGATAGTCGAGACATCGTTCTCACTGCAGCAAAATGCTTGACCCGATTGGGGCCATATCGCTTACAATACGAGTTCCAGGACGGCAGGCTTTTCTTGTTGGCCTTGTGCAACACCGATACTACATTCCCTCAGGGGTACTAGCAAGCATCAAATCCCAAATGACTCATGGTTGCACATGCGTCCGTTGAGTGGGCATGGATTGAGTCGGCTCGATCGGCCGAAAAGAAGATAGCTAAAGGAATTACAACCATTATGCGGACCTTTGTGTTTGATCATGCCACAACAAAAGCCCGATCATGAACTGGCGACGTTGGCACGCTCAACATTCTATTATGAACGAACATGCAGTGATGATATGCATGCAAAGCCCTTACACAAACTTTGAGCTCGGAAAGACGACAGAGGTTGGCAAATGCTCGGAAAGCTCGGCGGCGAAGGGAAGATGTAACCCTCGTCGAGCAACATCCTCGTTAGCTAAATGACGACTGCCCTCTGAAGGTCTGCCGACATTCGCCAGTCGATGTCCAGGAGATCTGAAGAGATATACTGCATCGACAGCAACCACGCGCCGACGGTGCTGAGATAGGCCGTCCCCACTAGCCAATTCATATTCAGCTCAAGTCTAAGCGTAAGGCACGCTAGGAGAGTGATACCTTCGGGAAGGATTATTCGCGATCTGTAGTCTTATGGATGGTCTCAGCCGCATCAGAGACCATAACGATACTCCTCGGCTTCGGTTCATATTAGCCGACGTAAGCCTTTATCTGAGAACACTTCAACGGTACTACTATTGAATAGGCTAGAGCTCTCCCTTGAACACGACCTGTTTTGACAGGAGCCTCCATGTCCACATCGCAGAAGGTCTCAGCTCAGTCCTTTCAGACCCACAACAGCTCTTCTGCTTGAGGAGCTCTATAACTTTCAGAAGCGGCTTCCCTTCGGTTCACCATCCATGAGTAAACATTAGGCGCATATGCGTTGGTCCTTGCGGCCATTGTCCTCATTCGGCTTCACACCTGGTCTCTCGCTGGATCATCTGTCTGTGGTTCAAGTCTGTGTACATCTTGGAGGCTCATAGACACTGTCTGGGCCGGAATTCTGAAGGATCACTTCCTAGGAAGAAGTTTGAGGAGGCCCGAGCAGTGCTAGAGCATCTGAGCAAGGGTGTGATTTCGCTAGGGACACGCGCCTCCAGGTCCCAAATACTGTCCTGTCGCCTGGATGAGACCAATAACAGACTCAAGAGCCTCGTATCAACATGTGTTGACTAGCCGAAAGATGCGAATGTGTGCCAGCAATGTTGAAAGCTGGATGCTTTCTGGCGAACCCTTATTTACAATCATATCCGCTTCTCGTTACCAGATTTTGCAACATGCACTCACAGTATTGCATTTCAAAGCTACGATCAAGATCAGTGGAAGGCTACACAAGCGGTACGAATGGATTCATTGGCTAAGCGAGAACGGCTCATGGTCACGGTTGTGTCAACCTACTTCTTGACACACGCTTCTCATGATCGGAGGCTTAACATGCCATATTCAACAGGCAATACGAGCGGAGAGCGGCTATGTCAGCGTCCATACTGCTTCGAGTTTAGGCGAAAGCGAGACCTGCAGGCGCCACCTTTCCCTTTCGGCGCACTAGTTGTCGTATTCCTTAACGTCGATGTGATACCTGCAAGCACCTTCCGCGCTCTTTCTGGCACGCACACGCTTGTTCAATAGTGTCAATGGAGTGAGGGAACAGGGCGGGTATAAAGACTCCAAAATGCCCATGATGGAGCACCGTACGCCAATCCTTTATTGAACGAAAACTGGCCAACAAGAAAGTTTCCTGATCACTAACATCAACACATTCTCAGGGTTCATAATCAAATCAACATGCATTGCCCTCTTATGATACTCTTCCTCCTACCCTCCGCGATCGCCCTCCAAAGCATCTACCTCGCCACCGTTTCCTTTTCCGGAAATATCGGCTACTATCTCGCTTTCTTCTCCGACAGCAATCCTTGCCGTACGTATCCATCCAACACCTCTATTCCCATCCATCATCATCAGTATTGAGCCCCTAACTATACGACCTCAAAACCACAAAACCCCCCCCTCAGAAATCCTCACCACATCAGAACAAATCCCGCCTGAAATCCAAAGCCATACATATATACTGACGTTCCAAACCCCCGCATAGAGGACGGCACCGATTTCGGCCACGTATACTTCGGCTTCGAAAACTGCGACGAGAGGCTCACCATCCTCGGCCACCCCAACATCACCTTCACAGGCTGCAAGCCCTACACCGGACCTCCGGGAACGCTGCCTACGGGGGTCTCCGACAACGGCGTGCATGCGCTTAAGTGCGTCAAGGCGACGAATCCGCCGGGCGGGCCGTATGGCGCCTTTGCGAATTGTCAGCCGAATGTGTCGAAGTTCACGGGGTCGGTGAATTTGCTGGAGTATTGCTCTTAGATTAGGTAGGGTTTGAGGATGGGAGATTTGGGGGGCATGGATTGGTATATGCGGGGATCCAAATGTTGGAGACGTGATGTCGGTGTGGTGATTGGCGACGACACACAATTTGTGAATAGGGCTTACGTTCTAAATGACTATTTTGATGTCAACTGTACCCTCGGTAGAAACACATAGTAATCGGTCTTACGCTGTAGCTGCTGGCGCAGATGTAAACTGGCGCACACCATGATGTTTCAAGATTTTAAAACCCCCAATAAACACGGTTCACGATCTCATCCCGCGGAAAAGTGTCTTCGAGCTGCCTCTGATCATTGTAAGTTAGCAGTGGCATTGTTGGAGATACAGAGGTCATCTGGTTGAGCGCTGTTTTACGTTCCTAAAGTAGCCAGTAAGGAACCGCGAAAGTGCCACGATGCGAGGGGTATCAGCCGTGATCATAGGAACGCCCGCACCAGATCATTGCCTGCTTTACCCCAAAGAACTCCATGCTAGACTTCGGTCTCGATGCCCGGATCCCGATCATGATGCTTGAAGGTGTCCAACATATGCTCCTTGCCATGCTCGATTTTGGTCTTCAGATAGTTCCCCGTCCGGGCGACCTTCCACTGCATGATACCCCTATGTCGCCGATGCAGCTGCTTACTATGCTTCTTGTAATCTTTTATCTCCTCAAGAGGTCCACTTGATCTGTCACTGTCATCGTGACCTGCGACACTACCATTGGATGACTTTCCATTAGGAGAGAGCTTCTTGAGTATGCCATTGACCGCATGCTTGGGTCCCTTCTCGTCATCATCAGAGCTGCTGGAGTCGCTGGATGTGTCGTCTTCGTCATCGCCCATTGCGGAGCGGAGTTCCTGATTGTCGTTTGCCGTACTGAGGACCTCAAACACATCTTGCATGTTCGGGCTTTTACTGGCGAGCTTGTGATGATAAGCGCCGAGTCCTCGGTAGAACTTCAGCGGTACCTCGATGCTGCCAGCCGGTTCTCCCATGTCATCAGCAAGACAGTTGGTCTCCGCACGCTTCAGCTTCTCGGCGTCGCCTTTCCAAACCTGTAAGATGACGGTTCGATTTTCTTCATCCGGGATGTCTTTGAGCCACAGGATGGCAAAGGCCGGTGTCGAATCGAGACCTAGGTTATGCTTGCGGAACTCTACAACCATGCAGGAACCGTAGCGTTTACGAACGGCGAGGCGTACAAGCCGCTCACGTTTGCCCGTCCAACGGCTTCCTTCGCCCGTATCTGCCTTGGAGGTGTACATCTTTCCACGATTGACTCCAGCGCGAAGTTTGATGCGAAGCCCTTGTAGGTCGGTTGATATGTCTTTTGATGTGATTGATGAGGTGATTTCAAGTGTCCCATAAGAGTCCCATCCAAGCAGCTCCTTAGGGCTCTGTAGCTGTATTGAGCGGAAGACAATGGATATGCGAATTCGCCCATAAGCAATACCACCAACAAGCGGATAACTATCCATCACCTGGGAGCGGTCCCGTAGGACTTTCCCAAGCGAGAGATATACCATCCCAAGAAGAGGATCATTCTCATGCACCCGCGAGTCGCGGACCGCGACCATGACCTCGGTGGTCCGCCAATCCCTAACAAATCGTTCTGTGCCAGCATTGAAGAATGGCTTATTATTTTTGGGCTTGGTGCGTGTTCTGAAAATCGTCTGATGGTTGATAATGACGGTGGCATAGCTGGACGGTAGGTCTCCTGCCCCTTCGGCCATGTCGTCACCTTCTTCGCTGTGCGCTTGATTTTTGTTGATCTTTTCAAATTCTAAGCCGGTAATCTGATGAATCTGGATCGAGAAAACACCGCTGGGATAGTCGTCCAGTGGGGGCGTCGATGACACCATGGCATCTGAAGGCAATTAGCAGAAGCAGAAGAAGCAAATAGATGGACCATGCCCTCTGTGGATTTCAGCATCTGGGCCTTTTGCTGGTCTAATTCGTGCGATTCGTCTTTGACTGTAGCCTCACGCAACTTATTTGAGGCTTTCTCGGATATCCTATCCTTCAATTGCTGGACTGAATTGATATCAGGTTCTATCTCTTGTCTCTCTAGTTGTTTGACTTGTATATGAGTTTTTGGGTAGTAGCCCACGCTCCAGTCAAGTGTGCCTGGCATTTCTTCTTTGCCTCCCAAAGCTAAGAAGCCATCACTTCGGTCCCACATCTTGCAATATGACTTTGGGTTGTGCATTAGCTCCTTGATGTCAATCTCAATCCTCCCAAGATCATCATCGGCTGAGGATCTGTCGGAATCCCACAATTGTACTCGGAGACGTTCCTCTGCGTTCAGCTCCTCCGTAGCGACAAGGACGAACGCCGTTTCTTCCCACACAGGCTCCATGTCGTGAACTATAACCCTCGTAGACCATACAGGCTTTCCGAACTTGGCCCAGCCAACTGCGACATAGGCATCTGACGATGCCTTCTTCAAAATTCCAAGTCCGGGATCGCCAGCCTTAAAGTCCCGGCCTCTCTTGATCCTGACAATCACAACACCACGCGCGTGGGTGTCTTTCTTGAAATCATCGCCCACAAGCATATCTTTGAGATCAAGCGTTAGTGACTTTGGAGCTACATACTCGGCCAATGCAGCATCGATTGAACTTTGGACGAATGATGAGATTATTGGTAAGTCCATGATGTTAAGCCCCTTCTTTGTTAATGGGACACACGCGAGGTCAGCCTTTGGCTGTCCAAGCAGGGTGAGTGTACATAGAGCGAAAAATGGGGGGTCGGGACATAGCTGGAGACGCATGCGCATTGTCCCAACGATGCCTCGGAGTTCGACCCACACAGCTATACGTTGTTAGCCCTGACTTTGGTAACGAGAATCTGGAAATGAACTTACGGAATCGTAAACCACCAGGGAGAAAGAACGTGAGATAGAGATGAGCAGTTTTGGACTTCACTTTGATACTTTTGCCACTGCTTGACGCTCTGTACGAAAAAGCAACCTCAACATTAACAAAATCCCCTTCCTCAGCCTCCATACCCTCTGCAATGTTCTCGTCGTCTCCATCCTCTTTATTGTCATCAGCTCCTGTGTCATACCCATTCACATCTGGCTTGTGCACATTGTAGTCCTCTGGTTTCGTGTCGTCATCAACTTCGCCTTGACCAGGGACTTTACGGTCACTGTTATCTTGGGGCTTGCCAGACTTGATCTGGCCATCCTCTGAGACGCTCTTGGCCGCCGCACCAGTGGGAAGCCATCTTACTCCGAGGATTCGGATGGACTCGCTACCTTGACCAAGATCTTCGACGCTAACCATACGTACCAGTTTCGGCAATGAAGCTTGCATCACGTCCTCTAGGGTATCTGCTAAGGAGGTGAATAGATCTGGATTGATAAGAGGCCATATGGACGCTAACAATGAGTTGAGCCACTGGGTCGACTCGGGCATGGGGGAATCCGTCGATGCTTCTTCTTGCTCTCTGGCAGCAGCCCACAGCTCATCTTCCCAAATGCCCCTGATCCTGTTGTTCATCCAGCCTCGCAAGAACCAAGTAACCCCGCCACCCACCATTCCAACGATGCAAACAAGCAAAGCGCATGACACAGCCAGCTTCGGCCATGACATTGGGTCATCGGAACTTCGACTAAAGGCCTGAATCCCGACGAAGACTACGATCGTTGAGCAAAGGATAGAGCCCATTCCCAAAGACATAGCTAGGGTATAGATACCAGCAATCCCATCCCGGCTTGTATCAAAGCCGGGTGGTGGGAAGAGCTTTTCCATAGCGCTGTGCTGCACCTGTTGTTCGTTGGTCTCATTATCTAGCTGACTCTTACTTTTGGAGGCCGCATCAGTTCCTGTGGCGCTTCGAGGATTGGTATCTGGAGGAGCTACGTTCTCAGGGACGGTCTTGAGTTCTTTGTCGGTTGTATCATGGACCATGACTCTCAAATGGGTTACAGGGTCTGTGACCTCCCGCGCAGCATGATCCCGTTTCATGTGCTTCATCTGCTTCCTTTTTTGTTTCGGGTCTAGTGAGTTGTCCAACGATTCAGAGGTGTCCTTGGGGCCTGGGGCCCCTTTCGATCTATCAGCCGTCGTTTCTTGTTCATCGCCAAGGCTGTCACGATGGTCATTCAGGGTAGTGCTCTCTTGATCCGCAGGAGTCTCAAGATTGCGATTGGCACTCCGATAGGGATGTTCTTCGTCAACGGTTTCGATCTTCGAAGACGAACCAATGTGAAGGAAGTCTTTGGTAGACTGGAGGATTCCTTGATTCTCGCTCTCTTTTGTGCTCTCTTCCGCTACTTTGTCAGGTATTTGAGCATCTGCTTGTGCTTGCCGTTCTTCTTTTCGTCCTTGATAGCGCTGAACGGTAGGCACAGGGTGACGAGGTGTATAGGATGCATTGTTAGTCCGCCGCGCGGCATTTTCGTCAAAGTCATCGTGATCAGACATCGTAGCTGCTATGCTATGTATGCGATTGCTCTAGCATGGTTCCATCTGGAGAGTCGCGAGCTCAATTAAGCGGGAACGTGGACACTCGGACAGATAATGCATAGAGGCACATCTCAGCGTAAGTGTCATGGTATAGGGATGTGATACATGACCGAGTACGCCATGCGGGGTCACCCATAAATCAAGGATGCAATTGTAAGTGCGAAACCTGGAGTGACCAAGAAGCTGCCAAGTCCAAGTAAACAGCGACGTCAGGAATACATCCCTGCGGCTGATCAAAGGATTATATGCAGCCTTATGTTACCTTATCAATCTGCACCAATCGTGCATAAAAAAGTATCAAAGACTACGGAATACCTACACCGTCAACGATGATAATTCCGCGTTCACCAAGACTCATTACGTCTCAAGGGAGGCCATGCCAGAAAAATCACATGAGCAAGACCACTACGAGGTGCTCATGCTTCTTGGTGCGATAGAGACTGGAACGGATGTGAGCGAGAAACAGATCAAGCTAGGATACCGACGTGCCCTCCTCCTCCACCACCCCGACAAATCCAGTGTCGTTGGTGGCTCGAAACCAAAGCATAGCATCGACCAGATCACGACAGCTTACAAGACCCTCATCGATCCAAAAGCGCGCTCGGAGTATGATCGCCAACGAGCTCTGAAGCTCCTTACAACCACCACCGTGTCACCAACCTCGCACCCAGGTCTCGAGATGGTCGACCTAGACGATCTTTCGTACGATGACCAGGAAGACATTTGGTATAGCAGCTGTCGATGTGGGCGAGAACGAGCATACATCTTCTCGGAAAGCGAACTCGAGGCCAGTGCAGAACTTGGGGAGATCATTACTGGGTGCCAGGGCTGTAGTCTTTGGCTACGGGTTACATTTGCTATGGCCGAGAACGCATGAACATTGACTTAGGCCTCGAAGATGAATATTATGTCAAAGGAAGACCTATGCTGGCTAGTACTTCTTCCACGAATTTTCGATAGACGCAGAGCGAAACGCTTGACTTCCTGTCTCTGATCTTAGAGGCATCGTTGCTAGCTGTTCTACATTCTTTCCAATCTGATTCGTCTTCAGCGATAACAGCACGGCGCCTTGCGATAGTTATCTGCATATGATCCACCATACGCACAACATGCTCCCAAGCTACAGACCTGCTAAGCCAATCACTCCTCAACAGCCTGGAAGCATAGAAACGTCGCCGCTACAAACCTCTAGTATTCATCGTGCGCTATAGCGGCACTGGATTGAGTATCGTTGGACTTCAAAATGGGACGCTGCTGATGGTGACCTCTGAAGAGTAGGGATATGCCATTTTAGCGCGCGCGAAGACTCATGCAGGCTGGGTCGGGCCATTCCTTGAACAACGCAGGTCACTTTTTGGGCGGGCGGTTGGGTCGACGAAGGAGGTCTGGACAGCCTGAAGATTGGGTCGTGGAGGCAGGGATTGGTTTCGTGTACTATCACCGTGGGCCTGATATCGGTGGTGTCTGTAATATAGCCTTGTCACGAGATCCTTGAATGATGAGACCCTCAATAGTCAGACATTCCAACGGATCTATTGCATAGCTGAACGGTTACTCCTGTTTTCGTTGGTATATGCTGCTTGTTGTTATAGTGTTGTTCGGGATCATATCTGTCGTGGATTTTCACTGATCGATAACTTATGTCAATCAATGACAATCTTAGGCTTTCATATCGCAGTAATTTTGATGTTGTACAGGTTGATTTAGCCGTATGTAAGCCACCTTCAGCAGAGTGACCGGCACAAAGCCTCGAGTAGCAAAGTGTGCAAAGGACAAGTAACATATGTAACAATCCCAAAGCCACCGAAGAAATATGGTTACAGTCGAAGGTATAGTAAACACCAGAGAACACCACGGGCGGCCACGAGTAGCCCCATCTCTCGAATTCGCTACAGCTCGTGCAAACGCCCCTTTAAAAGAACCCCTATGTGAGTGCAGCATCACTTTTGGCCTTGAGCAATGCCATGTCCATCGCATCGTAATGTCGTGGTAAAATCGAAGGTACAAACATCGCCACTATCTAGTCTTCCCTCTTTCTCTTCATTGGCGTCGTGTTCTCCGTGAATGGTACTGGCGAAAGGCTGTCTCGGTGTGAGCTGCCGTTAGGTGAAGAGCTGCTTGATGCGTTGGCAGCGGCCGCTTGAGCAGCTTCGAAAAGGACGTTGCCGAGAATGCCGGCGTCAGTATGATCGATGGGGCTACCAGTCTCAGTCGGTGGTAGTTCACCGTCTTCAAGAACACCCATCACAATAGCGCCAGCACCGTGAGTGCGAGCATGCTGTGAAAGGTTGTCGCTCCGAGAAAATTTCTTGCCACATTCATGACACTCGAACGGCTTATCATGAGTGTGGAGCGAACGATAATGACGCTTGAGATGTTCCTGACGACGGAAGCGACGTGAGCAAAGAGTGCAAACGAACGTCTTGGAGGGATCATCAGTTAACGATTGCTTGCGACCACGACGAGCGATTGGCTGCACGGATGTGGCGGCAGTGTCAGTACTGGACGCTGCGGCATTGCCATCTGATGGAGCCGCAGTGCTATCTCGAGTGGTCGAACTCTCCTGAGCATCCGCATCTTGGTCGGCCAACGAGTCATTTGAATGTGAATGAGCCTCGTGCTTCACACTTGGGTCGGAATCAGAGACATTGGCGTGAACGTGGGCATTTTTAGATGTCTTCCTGGCCTGATTGCGCTTTCTGGCGGGCTTCGTCATTCTGGTGGACGAATCTTCCGATGAACGACGTGACTCAGGGGGTGTTGGAAGTCCGGCAGATGCGAATCGCTCAACCTCGTCAAAATCGTCAAAACTTTCTTCGCTGAGGAATTCGTCGTCGTCGAACGCGATGAGGTCAAGTCGCTGCCGCTTATTCCCAAGATATGCGGTATTGTCTGACGGTGAAAATCTGGCAGGGTCTATGACAAGCTCGTTGTCAGAGTCGAGATCAGAGAAGGTGTCGAAAGCTGGTAGACCGCCAAGAGTGGCAGCGGAAATGGACTCGAACGGCTTGCAGAAATGGGACTCCTGTTTGATTATGGTAAAATCCCCGCGAAGAATCGCCTTGTGCTCATCGTCATCCCCTGAGCATAAGGTGGGCAAAGATGGGAAGTCAGACGCAGTTGTAATGTGGCCACGATTCTGAGCATCGACTAGCAGATTTCGAGGATCGCAGAAATCAAAGTCGGTATCGGAGAGGATGGAGCGTGGTGCGGGCGAAGGTGAAGGAGAAAGGGAGGGACAGGAGTTGATGGAAAGGAGGTCGGAGACTTGGCTTGCCGGCGGGTGAATAAATACTACGGACATGACAAAGATGTTAGCGTTAACGACACTTTAATTTTCAAAAAGTATCAATCACAAACATCTTCCTCTCAACAATGAGAATTGCCAGAATTTCATTGCAAGCTGAGACACGGGGGGGATTGATAAACTTCTGAACATACCTGGTGTTAATGGAGGCGAACAGCATCGAGTCCAATCCCCGCCCGCGAGGATTTCGCTTTGTACATCGCCTTCGCATCCTTCCTTTACGCCCTCAATATTTTCTAGTCCAATGAACTCTCGAAGCCCAGATGACGGTATCGCGCCACATGTCGATGGTGGGCTACTGCTGGTGCTCCCAGAGGCGGAGAGCGGCGGTGTTGATGGGTAAACGTACACATCTGGGGTGCTGCAGTTGGTATCTACAGACAAGTGCTGACCTCCATACTGATATAGGAATGCTGGTTTCGTAGGACGTGGAGAGGCCATGGCTAATTTTGACTTCTGTTGCACGTACATTTCGGGACCAGAGGAAGGCAAATGTGGGTACATCATCGGCTCCTGACCTTGCAGCATCATCTCGGGGTAGTACGGTTGCTGGTAAGGGTGTAATGCCATACCATCGTGAACGGCATCGGGGTGAGGAGTAAAATGGCCGTGTTGTCTATGATCCGCACTGGGCTCTGGGATGTAGTAGAAAAATGATGGATGACCGATAGCCTGAGGGTGCATTGTTCGAGAGGAATCCATGGCGAGGTAACGGTGATTATGGTGGTCTGAAGCAGGTAATGTTAACGTTCGGCCGTTATCCTTTCCATAATTGAAGAGCATACTTTCAATGCCTGGATCGCTATCTTTTGATTCAATGGGGTCTTTCCCTATTTATTTCCTTTATGATGTGATGGCAAGTATGCTTGATTGAAAAAGTTGAAGAGATGGGCCTGAAGGAGTGACTGGAAAATAGAGCTATAGGCTCCAAGCTTCCGTCTAAAAGATATATGTTTGCGTATATGAAGACCGTTTCCTAAATAATTGCAGATGACGGGGTGCAGACGTGCCGAATGAGTGACTGAGAGTTGAAATGGGGCACGTAATAAAAGAGCCCTAGATCAAGTATCTCGAAAAAGAGGATATTACAAAGAAGATGGTTAGTAAAAAGAAAACCGGTGAAGGTCGACAAGAGGATAAACCTGTTGATAGAGAGGGCAAAGGAAAGAATGTGGAGGGCACATGGCGGGTAAAGTAACGCTGACCGAATCTGCACCAGGGTCTGTTCTCCACTTAGAATAGGCGAGAAAGACCAGCGAAATGGAAGAAATGGGCTAAAATGCCTAAGGACATAAACAGCCTAGGGCAGAGACGGATCCATCGTATGGGGGGATTCGGGGAGGAGTGATGGCGCTCATCCAAGTCAATACTGCTCCGGTCGCATGCGCTAGCCCGTGTGCCAAAAGCATGCCCCAACTCAAGTTCCAACGCCGCTTTCCACCAATCCCCCTTCCACTAAAGAATTCACACTGACACAGCAGCAAGCGTAAGAAAGATAAGCGTGCGACTAATTGTGCACGCATCGATAGCTGACGAATGAATCAGCTCGGGATCCTGAATTGGGAATAACTGTCTTCAGTGCGTGGTAGTTCCGGGAAATTGCGACCGACAATGAGACCCAACCAAGCAACCGAGCGGCATCAACCTGCTTTTGTGGAGGAAAGAGTCTCGCGCTTTGAAACCAGACAACGCACTGAAGCACACACTGGTGTGACTGGTGACACTGCACTACACTTCACAAGATCCAATTGGCAATTCGGGCCACACTTGACGGCGACGGATGAGAGGCAAGGGATCTACGGCTGACGAGGGATGCATCATTGCATGCCGATTTCTAGCGGGGCTCAGCACTTCTCACCTGCACATAACCGTCTCACGCAAGTGCTAAGATGATATGATATTTAGCACTTGCCGTTGAACCCTGATTATTGTTGTATTTGCCTCCAAATCCTCACGCCATGACGGGCACAGCAAGCAAGACCAGACATGTGGCATCAGCGACAGCAGGAAGCAAATCAGCGGACGAGTACCCACGGTAGCATGTGAATGGCCCACGCTCATGAAGATCCCGCTATGGATTGCATCCACTCATCGAGAGGCATCATATGCGTAGGATGCATACTGCGTCGGACAAACAGGATTGGTCTTCGGCGTGGGCTTCAGTGTTCCATGAGCATAAGCCAGCCTTGGATTGGACAGCGCATAGGCGCGCAATGCTCTCATGACTTCGCGCATCCTGCGAGGTACCGGTCGTCTGTAGATATTGTTATTCGTCCGAAATACTCCTCCCGGACCGACTTACAACTACGACCGTGCTCTCTCTCTCATGTATGTCACCAAGTCTGAACCGCATCTGATACCGTGAAACATCCAGCTCTGGCAGCATCTGTGCGGTGCGGTAAGATGCGGGGTCAATCCAGCCATGCACCGCGTTATTGGTAGAGCGCGTATATCGAGTATGGAGATTGTGTCAACTCTCTCCTCTGAAGGCTGAAGCGATGCGTTCGATCCATCTGCACGTACCAACCCGACTCGCCGCCAGACATTATCAGTGTCTCTTGGTACGAAGTAATATGCTATGGACTTCGCCAGCCTGCGGCAATAGAATACCAGTGTGCGTCATGATCACCACACCACCGATAACAATACCCGCCTGATCAAAGCGGCACAGTCCATGATTGTGGTGCATATCCTGCAGAACTTTGTGCGCGGAATACCAGTTTGCACAATTCGGTGTCTTCCACGGTTCTGTCTATAGGTACGTATGGGGAGAGACTAAAGACTAAATATAGATTCCGGTTTGGGTGGCAAGTGCTCTACGTCCGAAAGGTACAAGTCTCACCCGCTGCTCTACTCGCTCCGTCACTGCATTAGTCTTCCTCTTCCCTACTTTCATTGGCTGAACGTTATAGGGTCTTGGCCATGCGCCACCCCTGCCGAAGTGAAGAAAACGCCAATCGTGATAGACAAGGGAGTGGGCGCAGGCTAATGCAGGCTAATGCAGGCTAATGCAGGTACGGCGCAGGTACGGCGATCTCTCAGGATGGGAGAAACGTAAAAGATTTCCAGAAAATGGGGAGCGAATGATAACCGTTGGCGTCAGTCTGATCCTCCCCGATAACCCTCATGCTGCCTGCAACTTCCATCTCCGTGTTCTCCACAATCCCAGATCCGGTAGGATACGAAGTAGGTCTTATCATTCTCCGACTTGGTCTCGCCCTTGTCGGACAAATGTCTGACTGAGAGTTCAAGATCTGTATATCCTTGACTGAATCTGGTAATTAAAAGCCGAAAAGCAGTTTCAATTAATTAGGGTCAACGGGCCGGCTGCCCTCCCCACCAAGCCACCAGACTCAATGACCCTTGATGGAAGTCACAAATTCGCCGAAGTCAAGTAAGAAGCTTCGAAGGCTTCTCCACTAGCCCGATGCAATGCTAACTTGGGGATCTGACATTACACTAGTGGTGGGTTGGGTCTTCTCGGAAACTTTTATAGTTATCCACGAAAGCCTCATCGAGCGTGCCGAACCTGATAGTCCACTAGACAAGGTGCAGCCCCAAATTGCTCCAATGTGTTGACTTTTGAAGGCGGTGGACAAAGTTCGTCAAAGCGTGGAGTTGGCAAGTGGTCGAATAATCAATATTGGCACTCGTGATGCCGAGCAGCCTACCAAAAGCGATGCATACTTCGCCTGTTTCTCCACACGACCACACCCACGTGGTGAAGAGGGGATTCCAAGCACTAACAGCACGGGTCGAAACACCAAACATCCGGCTCGACCGTCTAAAGTATGCGGGAAACGTGTGTTTGCGGGCTGATGGGTGTTCCTAAAAGTTTCAGAATCTCTCGGTATGAAGCCAAGAAGTCAAGCGAGCTTATTTTTCCAGCACCAGCAGAATCACGAATGGTAGGCTTGCAGATCTGGGCTTGGAAATAAGGTCAAGACTTGAAATGGGGATCACCAAATTATGTGAGGACTTTGTCTAATTGCGAGCTATCTTTGGACCTGTCACCAATCACTATCGATACTAGGAAAGACCAGCGGACCAACACGGAAATCTAATCTTCTACCGTGAGACAACGATAAAGATTGTGCAAATGGGAGGGGGACAATTTCCCCTCGTCGATCGATGAGGATGCATTACTCCGGAAAAGCAATTATTTTAGAGATACAACTAGCCATCCGGGACCCTCAAAGCGCAGGACATGAGACGGTCTCTGGGGTTGGCTTTTCAAGGCTTGCCCCAAACCCTAGACTCGAGCCCTCAAGAACCCAGACATGGTCGAATATTGAACGCACTGACTGTACTCGATAACCACAAGCTACGAAAAACTCCCACAAACGGTGCCACGTCAGTACTGATAGAAATGCCGTGTCATGGCTCCCCTCCCACACGAGCCCGTCATGGCCAGCAGCGTTGAAAATCCTTGCGGGCACACAAAGACCTGAAACGTGCTAGAAGCCTTTTCGAAGGTCGTGAGGGGAAGGAAAGCGGGATGTTAGAGGGCGTACCTGACGATCGCTCGTTCTGGCTCTATCTCATGGGAATAAATTGGCGGCCTCTGTGAGAGGCGCGCGTAACGGACGGCTTGCTAGTACGCTAAAACGACTAAGTGTAGCCGGCGCTTGCACTAGTCTGGACTACCATACTGGTACCTTATGTTCCGAGTCTCGTTATGATGGTGGGCACGGGGATGCAGGATGGACGCAACAAAAGGCGTTGAAGCTCAGTGCATCTTGATTCGACAGCCTGAGGCCACCTTATGCGGATCCATCATACACACCTCACGGACCCGGGTATATGCACGCAATCGTTCCCGGGTTGAAGGATCTGGGCATCGAGTACGTAATAGGTATTTGTCTCCGCGTTGGCTCAGGCTTCTCGTCATGCCATCGCAACCCTAGCATTCGTAGCTAACTATGTATGAACTCCAAACGGTCGGATTATTCTCCCCATTCTTGAGATATGCGGATGCAACCCAATATGATACGGAAGCTCTTGTAGAAAATGCAACAGGAGACAGCAACAGGCGCCATTCCGGAGGCGACAATATCAAGCGGAGGGGTTGCTACCATTCCTCCCTGGTCTCAAACTTCTCGCTGCTACCGTACCAAGGCCCTTGTTGAGCATGACCTTCCTTTCCTGTAAGCGGTCTGCTCGTTGGGCATATCGCTCGATCGATGAGCGAAGCCACCCAGTGAGACCGAGAAACATGTCGAGATCACCCAGGTTTTTGTGGACAGCGCAGTGATGTGATGGCCGCAATCTTCTTCTCCTTCGTTGTAGACATCCCAAGTCCATCGACGTGTTGGCCTAATAATGTCACAGAGGGGGTAGCCGATATATGATTTTGCGGGCGGACAGGCTTACTCGCTTCTGACGAAACAGCTTGAAGACTTTACACAAGTGATCTAATCGGGGCCCCCCTAGTCGCAAGCTCCTATAAAATATGTGGTTCCGAGAGGGCGTTTCGAGTATCATCCATTTCGTGCCGTTTCCGGATCACGTGCCCATACAAATTCGTCGCTTACGCGTTCCTGAAAGACATCGATAATCTTGCTCAATTGAAAGCATCCCCAGATTCTGTTGTTCACTTTGCAATCCGGGGCGGATCGTTGGTAGCAGGCGCTCCCATTCATGATCAGTCGTATATCCCCTCCAGCCCACATTATCATCTCTGATCAATAAAGATATATATTAATGTGCGGGAAGATATGGGAGTACATAACCCAGCCCACATTGTCATCTCTGATCAATAAAGATATATATTAATGTGCGGGAAGATATGGGAGTACATGACCCAGCCCTCAAATGCATGTAGTACAAACCGTCAAGCCCGTGCAGCAAGACGATGGCGCTCTGGCCGGGTTGAAGATGAGATAAAGATTGTTGGACACCTAAAGCCCTACCTGCATTCGTGAAGAGCGGCATGAGGGCCGCCTGCCTTACGAAAGATAATTGCGTGACTGTTAATACTGGACAAACATATGATTGACATTGAGTGTCGGCTTCACAGTCTGCGATGATCGATTTGGCGATTACCACCGCGTCGGTAAGCTGGGGAGTATCGTTGAGTTTCGTAGACTTTCCTGCTAGTGGTACTTGAACGCCGGATGATGGCTATGAGGAGCGATGATTCGTGGAAACCCATCCGCGGGGGAACGGGAGCGAAAGCTGGAGCGAATATATATGCATCGCAGGATCCAAATCTGGGGAATGGACATAACAGGACCCCATCCAGTGGGGTCACGGGATAAATATATATAAAAATGTAGTCCCCGTCCTATAAGGACGAACTCGGCTCTCAGGTGTCTAAGGAGCAGGACTTTGAATGGAACCGCTAATTGGTCACGAAGCTCACTTGCCGGTAGGCCAGCGCGAAGCTTATTAATCTCAAGGCCGAGTTCCTGGTGCGAGGCATATTGTAGTGGAATGCTTCCGGGTGGGTCCAAGGGCCTCAGGGACGCGATAGTTAACGGACTTAGGTGCCCTTGTGCCTTATCCAATCGGGACGTCCGCATCGCCTTATCGAAGCGAATCACGAAGAATATATATATATTTCCAACTCAGAGCCAGTTATTTCGGCCGCCCGGACATCGCTCAACCATCATGGCATCCAAGGTCCTATTTGGAATGTCGCCGTATCGTTGGTAGTGAAAGAAAAGGCTTGGCCAATCGACTGAGTGGCGGAGTCTATCATATTTGGGTATATCCGTATGCGATGCCCGATAGCTATCACTGACATTCGTTACATCCGCAGCAATGATCCGGGACGTCAGGTGGCTCTAATTTTGGGGATCTCTGGTTATCGTCAGTGAACCTAGATAGATATCTCCTGAGATCCGGACGTACCTTTAGAAATACCTTCGAGACCACTTACGATCCACCCTTCCTTGCCCTTTTGCAAAGTGATGTTGGTCCCGGCGACTTGTAAAGGGTCACAAGCCACCCTCTTGGGGGCTGCGGAGGCAGTGCTCGAACCCAGACGAGCGGCTCTTGTCTGAATATATATATATTCCAAGCAGCATCTGTGCTTTGCAAATTACAGTTTGTGTCTGAATGGGTGTCGAGCGGGTCGTCATTATCGCCGGGATTATACGAGATCTCGCAATTCGCATCGTGGATTTGGTTGATGCCGTCCGATGTGGACTGGCTGTTGCACTCTCCGATTGCAGCAGCAGCAGCAGCATCCATGTTCTGCTCTAGAGACTGGACATCAGAAGTCGACTGCGTGTCAAGTATTTCAGTCAAGTGTGGTGCTTGACTGGACCCAAGCTTCGCCACTGAAACTGTTGGCAGCAGAATGTTTTCAGCGTCGCTGATCATTTTCATTAGAACAATCTCTGACAACAGAGGGAAATTTCGTTTCAATGCTCCGATCTTATCGGTATCCTATAGATTGATCAGTGGAAATCTTGCAGAAGCGATTAGTTCTTATGACTCACGTTAATTGCATGCAAAGAAGTGGGATATATATATAAGATGTGCCATAAGTCCTAATTCCTCGATAATATATATACTCTGGTGGTACTCACGAACGGCGGGCGTTGCAAGATTCCATCTTGCTGCACGAGGACGAAGAGGGCAAGGGTGAGGGTGATATGTATATATATGGGTGAGGGTGAGGATGAGGGAGAGGGATGAGTGAGAGGGAGAGGGGTGAGGGAGAGGGGGAGAGTGTGGGAGAAGAAGAGAAATTTCTGGAAGCCGACTTCCGAATCAGCACTGTATATACAAGAATTTCGGTGAAGGGCATCATGCTTGAGTAAAGTGACTTCATGTTTGCAGTCTTTCATTGATGCAATGTACTACTCGTACATCACTACTGTTATCCATCAATAGAAGTGAGGTTTTGATCTTGTAGATAGCGATTGAAATTTAAGACGGCGAGAAACTCATAATAGGGCCCTGTAGGCCAGGAATCTACGAAACGAGATGTATCACCTCAGCGCCAATCTCGGCAGAGATACCATCGTGATTGTTCTGGAGAGAAGTAGAAGGAATGAAGCCATACATGAATGGGACTAATCACTCACTGAAGTCTACCTTACTTACAATGACACTAGAATACCGACTGCTTACGTTGGAGTGAAAGTCACTTTCGAATTCATTCATATCGAAAATGCAAAATATTGACTTTGCAGGAAATTCCATGAAATGGTCTACCTTATATTAGCTTCATTGACATCGGCGTCTTTACCATTTTCCATATGCTCCGAGGCATCGTTCCCATGGAATAGTAAGACGAGCGTCGCAACGCAAACCAGTAGGCGACTCTTCATGTGAGTAATCGGAGAATCGTATGCAGTGTTCGACATAAATGGCATAGAAAGCGCCACATAAACGGATGCGTGAGCATACTTCCTCGTATATCCACCTAATTGATCAGAGTGTTGATGCCTCGTGTCTAGCCTTCAGTCCGGTTCGTACTGATATCCCCTTTCGACGTCAGGATGGGAAAAATATGAGAGGATGGAGAGTTTGTGCTGAATATTGAGATTGGATCATGAATTACATAGATTGGCTTCAGAATATGTCATTGTGAGATCATTCTAGCTCAACGAGCCAGTCATCCTCTTCCTATTATGATAATTGATACTGTGCGTATCGTTCATCACCAGCCATATACGACAAGAAAACACGAAGCAGACGTTCGTTCTTGTTGGTGATACATCGGTATGGCCACCCCCATCCAGCCGTATATGGCCTAGCTTAGCCCTGCTACAGATATAATTGTGCGAAAATTTCCCAATCCCTTCCTTTCTCCTTCGTGCGGCGGCGTGACTCCGTGTTGCTGCTGCATCTTTCCCAGTGATGTATCCTAGCGTCAGTCATGCCACAGAATGAAGAATTGCACGTCAGTCTAGCCTGGTAGGCTCTGCCGATCGCTTCGGCGTCCACGAAAGTGGGCATGGGAGAGTCGTGGGTGAAGATTGAACATACTGTGGAACTAGGGGGCTTGGATTCTCAAGAGGGTGGTTGGGATCATATAGGCTGAGCGCAGGGAGGTGCTATGTGCCAATGTATCATTGATAGAGGGTTCTGCTGAAGGAGTCGAGAGGAAAGACATGAGGTGACTTTGGAGATAATGTACAGGTCGAAGTCGGCACGAGGTGAGCAAAACAATTCGGACAACTTGGCAGGGATCTCAGCTAGAAATGTCCGAATTATTTTGATACCCGCGTGGTCTGTAGGCCAACATGGGCATATTTGTCACTCTGTATGCAACGCATTTATTCTTATGCTTTGCCATATAGGAGTCGAAATATGCAACTCCCTACTGTTCGACCTAAACGCATGGACGCCATTGAATGCCTCATATCTCGTGACCATGGACACATGCTATCATCATGCGTCGTCCGCAATCTTCTCGATTTTCCCATCTCTCTTCTCCCCTGTCTCTCCTATAATCCTCAATCGATCAATCCTAACCTTATCGCCACTCCCCTCGCCGTCCACCACAAAGATTACCAGGGAGGAAACATTCTGAAACTTGACAAAGCGTAATTCAATCCTCGCAGTCCCTGTCTCCTCGTCCCAGTCCCGAGAGTTCAATGTGATTGACTGCGTGGCTGATAAGTCCTCAGCCTCGTCAAAACCTAGGACATGTGCACGATTGGAGTATATTTGTAGCGTTTTTGGTCGCATTGGAGCATCTTCGTCGTCTTTAGGCGGTAATGATGTGATATGAAGAGTGTGGACTTTCAACGTCGACATGAATGGGAAAAACAGCATTAGCTGCTCATCAGTATCGCTCTCCACCCAATCTTTTGCACTTTCTTCGCTACCTGCTTTTCCTTTGCCCTTACCAGTGGCCAGTGAAGATGGCTTGCTGCTATCGAAAAGTGTCCTCGCAGTGCCATATTCGCTACTTGAATTCAAGAGGTCGAGACCACGTACATCTACCTGATCTGTCACATCGGTGTAACCTTTTGGTAGACTTGTAGCTAACCATGTCGATCCGCTGCCACTTGAGTCGCCGAAACCATTTGTGCCATCTGAATCTGCTTCCGCCGAGAGTTTCTTTACTACCATCTGTAGCTTTCTCGGGTCGGCTCCTTTGATACTTTCAACAATCTGCTGATTTTTGAATATGATAAAGGTAGGTAGACTATTGATCACGACGTAAGCCTGATACACCTAGCGACAGCCTGTACTCTTTCCGACACTGTTTCGGTAGGACCTTCACTGAGATTATCTCCACAATAGGCCGCTAGAACAGCGTTGGGAAAGAAGAAGCAGATACGGTCTAAGAGTGGAGATACTGACGCCGAAACTGAATACTTCTGTGCAACCTCTTTTTGTTTATCCGTGTCGACTTTCGCAAATGTAATTTTGTTCGGTCGAGACAGTTGGGCCGAGAGTTGCTCATAGATTGGGGCGATCTGTTTGCATGGTCCACACCAATCCGCGTAGACTATAGAGCTTGAGTCAGCGCACGGATTTAGAAGCTTTGGATCCCAGAAGTTCTATGTGGTAGAGATTGAGGGTTGAGAGTGCATACAGTCTGTTACCACTATGGTAGAGGACTGGAGTAGGCTGTCAAACTGGCTCGCAGAACTGATATGTATCGTCTTTGCCATTGGGGTTCAAGTATGGTAGGATAATATGAAGATTAAAAGGCATAATGGTCGAGCAGAGGCCGGAGGTCTGTAGCAGTCTTGGCGGGCGGAACGAGTCCACTACAATCCTGATTCATTTCTGTATAGAATATGCTATGTACGAGGGAGCTGCTCATAGGCTTCTTTGCTATACACCTTCTTAGTGCTTGTCAACCCGGAGATTTCAGAGGCGTTCTACCACGCATTTGTGACCAATGGACTTGGTCCTCTTTGAGACAATATATCCCACGGAGAAGAACAAAGCCAGAGATCGAGTTTTCTAATTTTCACTCCTCCCATACGGCTGATTCTGATATGCAATCTTGGATAGTGCCGTTGGAGAGTCGTTAGGTGCTGTTCAAGTCATGAAGCCATACATCAACAGTTTTTCGAGAACTAATGGAGATGGTCGGCAAGAAAATGAACGACCCGCTATTCAATATCCCCGAAAACCCTGTAAGTACTAGAATAGGTATAATTGGCTCACAGATGGACGAGTACCAAAAAGTTTTAGTCAGCTCTTGATCTTTCGGGCGGGGCGGCTTGACTTCAAGTGCGTAAAGACTGGCGCAACACTCTTATCGTTGCACTCATCATGGCTGCGAACTCCGAGTCGTTGAATGTGATTGGGCTTGTCTCAGGGGGCAAAGACTCTTTCTTTTCGCTCTTACACTGTCTAGCGAACAACCATCAGGTTATCGCCCTTGCCAATCTCTACCCTCCTGCAGTATCATTATCTGCGGACAATTTCGAAGACGAAAACAGCTTCATGTACCAAACGGCAGGCCACGCTTTGATACCGTTATATTCCGAAGCTCTCGGCTTGCCGCTGTACCGCCAGGAGATAATCGGGTCGGCACTAAACCAGTCAAAGGACTACCACGCTGGGTCCGGAGGTACCTCTTCCAGCGACTCGGGAAAAGCGATGGTTAGAGGTTGTCAGGATGAGACTGAAAGTCTGCTGCCGCTGCTGAGGAAAGTCATGGCTGCTCATCCATTGGCGAACGCTGTCTGCACAGGCGCCATCCTCTCCACCTACCAACGAACGCGGATTGAGTCTGTAGCTCGACATCTTAACCTCATCCCTCTGACATATCTGTGGCAGTTTCCTTCTCTTCCACCGCAATCGGCCGGGGGACTACTAGACGATCTGGCTACTGCCGGCTTTGATGTTCGCATCGTAAAGGTTGCTTCTGGAGGCTTGAATGAGGAGCTACTGTGGGGTAATCTCATGGATGCTACAGTAAGAAGACGGCTGCAAAGGGGAGTAGATCGATTCGGCGGTAGTGTACTTGGAGAAGGTGGCGAGTACGAGACGCTTGTGGTAGACGGACCAAGAGGATTCTGGAAAGGACGTATTGAGGTGCGGCCAGAAGATATGTGGATCGGGAAAGGCGTAGGGGGTGAGGCATGGATTAGATTTCGTGAGGGGAGTGGAGTGGTTACAAGGGATGATGACACTCTGGCTGTTAACCATCCTGGGTTGAATAGGAACATCCGAAGGCCTGGGCTGTGGGACAATGAATTTAAAGCCTTGAACTTTAGGGTTCCGAGACAAATCGTACGATATACATCCGAGAACAGGGTATGGGAAGTCGAACCTGTGCTAATCAAGAATCAAAACAGTCTCAAATTGTCTAATGTCACCGCTCCAAAGAATGAAACCTCGGCAAGCGAGCAGATGCTGGCCATCAATTCAATAGTGATGGACGTACTTTTAGAGCACCACATCTCGAATGGAAACAGTATCGTATTCACGACGATCCTGCTCCGTACGATGGCTGACTTCGTGTCCGTAAATGACGCCTATGGACGGCTCTTCACCAGGCCAAATCCCCCTGCGCGGGTGACTATAGCCTGCGGATATACATTACCGCCTGGTGTGCACGTAATGGTGTCCTTGATCATCAGTCTGGATATCGCATCTCGAGAAGGACTCCACGTGCAATCGAGATCTTATTGGGCCCCTGCAAACATAGGGCCATATTCGCAGGCTGTTTCGGTGCCATTGCAACAAAACAGGACGGATGTTCGATTAGTATATGTTGCAGGCCAGATACCGCTTGTACCAGCATCGATGGAGATATTGCGGGCAGAGGACGAAGAGGGCCAAGTGGCACAGAGAACAGGTATGGAATTATTCCAAAGGCGGACGTGCTTAGCATTGCAACATCTCTGGAGAATCGGAAAAGCTATGAGTGTCAGCTGGTGGACGGATGCCACTGCTTTCATAACCGGCACCGACGATATCTCTGGAAAAGCGATGGTGGCATGGAAGACTTGGGAGGCCATACATCAGGCTGAGACTTGGAACTATACTGGTCAGGAAGAAGATGACGACGGTCTCAGAGGCTTAGATGTATGGGATTTGAGATATGGTGGCTTGGGCAGTCTTATCCCAGTCCAATCGAAATGCCAAAGCCTTCCCGATTTCCGAAGACTGTCAAATCCAACGTGGTACAATGCTCCACACTTCTTCGCTGTCCAAGTTGACGAGTTACCACGTGGCTGCGACATTGAGTGGCAAAGCTCCGGGATCGCATATCAAGATGATTCCACGCCTGCGGTCCAGCACCTGTTTTCCTACATCTCCGTTGCGTGGGAGTATACAGCAGGAGAGACACAGCTTCAGACTCAAATAATGAAATTGCTCGATGAGAAACCAAGCGCTGGAAACTTGGATGCGAGGATCTATACCCCTTGGCCGGAGCTCGTCAGTAAACTTTCCATGCAGGTGATACCTTGCAGGTCCGTTTGGGGACCCGATGCGCAAAGGTTGGCAGCGGGAATCGTCATTCAGAATGGGAAATTCCCTATGGTGGAGGCCTAAACTGCGTCATGATAAAGGTAGCTTAGTCCGAGAAAGGCCAGCGTTGCGATATTCTAGTATGCTATGGACCATAAGGAGGTGAACCCTTGTAGCATTGAAATATTCTAAGTCAATTCTCGCGCAGACTAGAACAGATACATACCTTACGCGTGTTCCGGATCAGTAGCTTTTGAAGCTGATAGATCACGTCGAGCATCGCTACAGTACGATATACTCCCTCGTAAGATCAAGTCCACGTACGAACACCTTGACGAATCACCCGGCTAAGGTATTGATGCGGTTTACTCCGTAATAGGTTTAGCGTTCTTGGTGTCCGGCTACACACGGAATTGATGCCTCGAGGAAGTTAAGTTGGCCTAACCTCCACGTTCATTCGCTATGTGGGCACAATGTTGGGGGCAAGCTTCGGAACCTCTGGACAAGATTAGCAATGACGATGCAGCTGCACCATGCAGCACGAAGCTGTCATGACCTTCGATACCGCCTGAGCCAGGCTTTAAGGGGCCGACATGCCCGTTCAAGAAGGAGATCTGTTAGGTGACCACAGTATCGAGAACACACCCCTAGGCAAGGCCCAAAGGTTCTTTCGCTCGCCAGATCCACATCGTAGAGATCAAGCATCTGTGCGTCAAACAAATGACAGCTACACCGATCCACGCGGAACACCGTCGCTCTTCCCACCAACGACCTCTCAACACGTTATTGCAGGATCAAGACCAACGTATTTTGATGCCGATCATCGAAAGAGACGGAAGCAATCTGCATCACACAGCGAAAGTGGTACCGAGGCTGACGATGAGAGGGGCGCCACCTTCTTGGGTCTCCCGGCTCCACCGTTCAAACCGCGCAAAGGTCTCAAAGGCGCGAATTTATCTAATACAGCAAGCCCGCTCATAACGCCTTCGTATTTGGATGAGGAGCCGCGAACACCAGTGTCTAATGATCAGAAAAACCGTCGAAAAAGCCAGCAGAACCCGACCTACAATGATGAAGAAGCGACCAAGATCAGAAAGAAGTTCAGGCGGAGACGGAGAGCCGAACTGATACGAAGAATCTCAGAAACGCTTTTACTCTGCTTTGTTGGCGCTATTGCCTGTATGAGCGATACAGCACGGGCGTTGCTCTCCCGTGCCCACGGAAGCTGCCAGAAGGCCGTAACCGTGGACGAGTGTGTAGTGAACCAGGTTCCAACAGCCCTGATGAGCCATGCTGCTGTTGTGCTAGGTCTTTACATCCTGTATCCGCTGCGTATCATGTTCCAGAATCAGGCCCGCAGTATCTCAAGAGGACGATCTCGGTTCTATGTACACATCCCAGCAGCCTTCGAACCTGCCCCACTATTGTATCCTGTACTTGTTCCTGTCTTCGTGGCACTGTCAATAATGCAGGCCGATGCGACTGTTGTACTCCCCAACCTCGTCTTGAGCATAGCCTCAATACCTAGCAAAATCATTCCATACAATACTGACATTGTGTGGTACAACTCAATGCAATGGCTGTTATCAGCTGTCCCTGTCCTGATTTCTCGACGATGGTTCCTTGGTGACTGTCAATTTTGTGTCCAAAATGGCTACGACAAGGCTTGTATTTCTGACGCTAATAAGCTTCTGTTGTTGTACCCATTACATCAGGCACTCTTGCCTGGGCTAAAATTCTTGACGACAACGAGTCTCTTACCAGCAGAACTGCAGCTACTTTCAGTTTCAATGATCAACCTGCTCATACATTCTCATTCGCCGCAGACTGCAATTTTGCAGTCTCTGCTTTGGCTGGGAGGTCTTTCAGTCTTTGTTCTGTGCAGGAAAGCTCTCGCCTGGGGAGTCGCATTGGCACGTATTCCTAGTTGGCGCTTCCGCCGGCCTAAAGCCAAGGCTTCCGAAGGGAACGTGTTGCTTCTAGCCATCGATGAAACTCTCAGTGGACGTCTCAGTGAGTGGGGATTGATTTCGGCGAGCTCAGGGGAATCTGACGATTCGGCGGACAACGGATTGCCCAAGTTTGCTCCACGTCAAAAGGATGGCCAGATGTTCAGTGTGGACACCCGTGGTATCCATGTAAACGCAGGTGGGAATTTAGCCCAGATACCGGTCAGCGCGCCGACCTTGGCTCTCGATGACACTGTGTCTGTTGGGTCTGCAGGAGCTAATGGCGCGTGGCCAAAGCTTGGACTAAAAGCAGTACATAAGCGGCAGCGGCGGTACACGGTCCCAACACATATCCAATCATCTTCAGCCAGCTTTGCGGAGGAGAGCGCAAAGCGTAACAGGACGTCCCTCTCTCAACCTTTCAAGACATGGTCACTACGAGATTTGTCCAAGGCACAAGCGACTGTCACCAAGTGGCTACTTGCGCTCTATGTATACGCTATTGTCGTTGCTGTCATTGTCTTCGCTGTTAGACCGAAAGTGGGTCGGGATGCCTTGCATGGTCAAGAGCCCGTTGGTTGGGCTGTGGTTTACCTTCTGGGTGATGCGCCTCTTTTCAGGTATCTGATGACCAAGTGGAATCTTGGTCACTGGATGGATCTTCCCCAGACATCAACCTCTGACGCAGCACCAGGAGCCTACATCCAAGATATAGTGCTCGACGGTCTGGGAGCGGCTAATATCAGATTACTAATTTGCGGTTACTGTCTTGCCATCATCTGCATCGGCCTTGCCGTCGTGTTACGCTTGAGTACCGTGGCCGAAGTAGATACACGCCGGAAAGTGTTCCACGGAATGATGGTAGCCATGTTTCTGCCAACGATCTTCGTCGATCCTACGTTCGTCTCTTTGGCTTTCGCGCTTATCCTGGCAATATTCCTTCTACTTGATCTCTTCCGGGCATCACAGCTACCTCCATTGTCTAAGCCACTCACATATTTCTTGGCCCCATACGTCGATGGACGAGACCATCGCGGCCCTGTTATCGTGTCTCACATCTTCCTTTTAATTGGATGCGCTATCCCCCTTTGGTTGTCCCTTGCGGCCATCGAGCGAACAGGTGACGGACCCTGGAAAGGCTGGGATGTCCAAAGACGAGAAGTCAGTATGATCAGTGGGGTTGTCTGCGTTGGAATGGGAGATGCAGCAGCGTCCCTCATTGGGCGACGTTACGGGCGCCGGCGGTGGTGTTGGAGCGGTGGCAAGAGCCTCGAAGGGAGTCTTGCGTTCGCAATAGCCGTTATCTTGGGGTTGTGCCTGGCAAGGCTGGTATTACTGAGGGGAAGCTGGCAGGGCGATAGCGGGAACTCATGGGCTATGACGTTGGGCAAGGCTGCCATCGCTGCCACTGGGGCGAGTCTTACAGAAGCGGTGCTGACTGGCGGCAATGACAACGTGATTGTGCCTGTCATTCTGTGGCTACTTGTTCGAGGGTTGAGAATATGACTGATGAGCAGGCTCGATTTAGCGATGGCGCTTACCTTAGGCAATGCTCTGGCAAAAGATGAGTGGGAAGTATAATAGATCAGATCACTAGAAAGCCTTGACAGATCGGCATCGAGAAGGCACAAGCTACACGTTTAGTCGCCCAAAGGTATTTCTATTAGACAATGTCTCGGGTCCGTTGCAGCAGGCAGCCAGGCAGCCAGGCACACAGGTTGACGAAGGCTGTACTACTCAGGCACTTACCAGGATACCGTTGCGCTACATCAGTCAGGCAGCCCAACAGGATCGAAATAATTCTACCCGATATGAGACCCTACCTCCGAAGCATACGGCTGTAGAAGTAAGCTTATCATTGGAGAGTGGGCTGGTGTGGATTTACTATGGACTTTGGGATGTACCCACAATTTTGCAGGCAGGTACTGCAGCCAAACATTGACAAAAGCGGATAGCGAGGACATGGTACCAACCATACACAGCGACAGGACAAACAATATGTCCATGGTTGCGCTTTGTATGAGAGCCTACAGATACATTAGGGTCTAGGGTCCATTCGATGACACTGACCAGTTCATGGACTCGTCGACGCGCCTCACAAAGATATGTCAAGTATGGTTCGCGATGGGCGCTGCCGATAAGGAACGTTATCGGCCATAGATAACCAGATAGATGGTGGAACAGTCAGTAGTTCTCGATAAAGTACCTAGGCCCTCAGCCCTCAGTCTGGGGTAGCTGCGCAATAGAATACCTACATGTTGAAGACAACTCCACTTCGATCGTCCCGCCTGTTTCAGCACCTCTTTCTATTCTTACCTCGTTCTCTTACTTCTTGTCAGGACTGGAAAGTGTCCATTGTCAACTGTCTACCACCATATATTACCTAATCAATCTCTGAATCCCGCATCGAGTCATACGTCCACTCCGCATATCGATCTGACTCCCACCACGCCCTACCTTATTCACTAGACACAGTACAACCCCGCGGTACAAGGCTGCCTGTCCCTCTCCTTACCGGCACAAGGTTCCCTGCATCTTCGAGCGGACCGGTCCAGCCTATCACATAGCATGGCTTGACGGCCTTCCCCTTGAGATGATCGACAACCTGCATTTGGCATGACAACTGCTTAACCCCAACCTCAACCCCAACCCCATCCTCGACCGACACGATCACGACGATAGTCGCCAATGTATAATTCATTGACCGCCACCCTATATCCACATCTCGACTGGTAACGACACTGATCCAGACAGGCGCTTGGCACTGATCAGGTGGAAGGTGAAGCAGGCCTCAACGCCTGACCTATCACGATGGCGTCCAGACAACCGACATCTTCTTCTTCTTCGAAACGCCCTAGAGACTCTACACAACCCGAAATGGCAGTTGGAAGCTTTCGAAGGCTCGAGGAGGTCGGTCGAGGGAGCTTTGCTACGGTTTATAAAGGTTCTATGTCTGTAAGTAGCTGTCAAGTTTCGTTCGGCATCTCTCCGTTGGCTATCTGGGGAATATATCGCTACCGAGTGTTCCAGGCTTCCTCGGTGGTTGCCCAATGCTGGTACTTTCATCTCCTCGAAAGAGTCATGCTAACATCCACGGGTATGGCAGAAGAAGCCTGGCTATGTCGCCATCAAGTCTGTTGATATGAATAAGCTCAACAAGAAGCTGAAAGAAAACCTATATTCCGAGATTCATATTCTGAAAGACCTTCACCATCCACACATCGTCGCACTCATCGACTGCCAAGAAACCTCTGCCCATATCCACTTAATCATGGAGTTGTGTGAGCTAGGCGACATGTCATACTTCATCAAAAAAAGAGACACGCTCTCGCGACATGACACAACGTCAGATATAGTCAGAAAATATCCCAATCCAGCCGCTGGTGGCTTGAACGAGGTCGTCGTACGCCATTTCTTGAAGCAGCTGGCTAGTGCTTTGGAATTTCTTCGGCAAAGAAACTTCATCCACAGGGATGTCAAACCACAAAATCTTTTACTCGACCCCTCGCCTTTATATTACGCCAAGGCCAAGCCGGAAGCTGTTCCCTATGCTGCCCACGACAGGTCCCTCACTCCCATGGTTGGCGTGGAGTCATTACCGACCCTGAAGCTCGCAGACTTTGGATTCGCCCGGTCATTACCCTCAACTTCGCTCGCTGAAACACTTTGCGGTTCTCCTCTGTATATGGCACCTGAGATCCTTAGATATGAGAAGTATGATGCCAAGGCAGATCTTTGGTCGGTTGGTACCGTGCTGTACGAGATGATGGTCGGTAAGCCTCCATTTAGAGCTTCGAACCACGTCGAGTTGTTGCGGAAGATCGAACGTGGTGAAGACAGGATCAAATTTCCAGAGGAGGTGTACTTGAGCGATTCGATGAAGAAGATCATCCGGGCTCTACTGAAGCGGAATCCTGTGGAGAGAATGGGTTTCAGCGACTTCTTCAATCATACAGTGGTAAAGGATGTAATACCAGGCCTGGCTGAAGAGGATCGTCCAGCTCAGCTACCGAAACCTGAGCCTGACAAGGATCGGAGAGGAAAGTCACCGCTCAGAGAGCCATCGACAGCCGAGGCATCAGCACCAAGGCCATCGAAAGTTGACGCAACCGGTACGCTATCGCAGTCTCCTCGTACGAATACTTCAAACAGTCCGCAAATGGCTGCACTCAAGGCGGAATCTCGCCTCCAACGACGGTCCTCTGGTACCCCTTCTCGATCTGCTACAGCCGATCTGTACGAAAAGAGACGAAGTCGCGAGATCTCTGCTGATGATGGGCCTTCAAGAGAACTTCCAACGCAACCCAGACGGCCAAGTATGGTAAGCCATGCCACGGCTCCCGCTCGCCCGGACTTGCAATATCAGTCTGCGAAGCCTACTGGGGCTGTCATCATGCAACGACAATCGAGTCGCAATTCTCTAGCACCAAGATCTCCAAAATCTCAGGAGCAAGCTCAACGGCAGAGGGCGGCAGCTGAAGCTAGAGATACTCGAGAACGTGCTGCGCAGGATGTAGCATTCGAAAGAGACTACGTTGTAGTAGATAAGCAAGCAACACAGATCAACGCTTTCGCCGACGAACTGGCTGCAAGTCCCCGAATCTATGGCAAAAGTGATGCTCAGCAAGACGGCCAACGTGGTACCGTGGTGCGAAGAGCGACGACTCAAGGAGCCCCGAACTCAGCGACTGGGCCCCAGGTCACACCTTCACGGGCAATGCAAATCGTCTCAGGGAGAAGACCGGATCATCAACGCCGAGATTCATATGAGCGAAGGTTACGCGAGCCATCTTCGGCCACGTCGGCTATCTCGAAAGCGATCAACATGGCTGGTAACAGATTTTTTAGTATGGGATTTTCACCTCCTCTAAGTCTGGGTCGAGGTGGTCACTCTCCACCCCTGTACAGTCCGTTTCCCACCTACCCCCAGAATCCAGGAAATCTCCTCATGATCGAAGGTAGCTCCAAAGCGCCAGTACCGCTCGATGAGGACTCCAAGGCTGTCCATGTGATAGAAGATTCGGCCTCAAGAAGTGATGTTGTGTACGGTTTTGCAGAGGTCAAGTATAAGCAGCTCATGCCATTAGCCCCGTCAACAGAACAAGGACTAGGTCTTCGCATTCCCGAAGGAAGTGACGGTGAGCCTAGTGCAACGGAGGATGACGGCTTGACCATTGATGCCATTGTCACGCTTTCAGAGGAAGCCTTGGTATTGTACGTGAAGGCACTTGCACTCCTCGCTCGATCTATGGACATTGCCGGAGCATGGTGGGTTCGTAAGAGTCGAGGCGAGATTGGGCCCGATTCAACGACACCACGAGCCTCACCAGCTCCTCTTACTGCCGCCGCCGTAGGCAACAGAGTGAACAACGTCGTTCAATGGGTCAGAGATCGATTCAATGAAGTCCTCGTCAAGGCCGAGTTCGTGCGTCTCCGGCTTATCGAAGCACAGAAGCAGCTTCCGATCGAGCACCCTGGCCATCCCAATAATCATACCTCAACGTCGAGCTCAGCCGGAATTGGTACGTCATCAGAGCAAGTAGTCCTCACCTTGGGCGTGAGTGCGGAAAAGATCATGTATGATCGGGCTTTAGAGATGAGCAAGTCGGCAGCGGTCAACGAGCTGGTTGGGGAAGATCTCGCAGGTTGTGAGAGGTCCTACGTTACAGCAATACTGCTGCTTGAAGCCGTACTTGAGGACGACGATGAACCATTCCCAAAGAGAGCCTTAGCCAAAGATCAGGAAGTGAAGACTTCGAGGGCAGCAGTGGACCTTGTGAATGGCGTCGAAGCAGAGGACAGGAAAGCCATCGTAAAATGTGCGTATCTCCATTGCGCGAATCGATCATGATCGAGCTATGTCATGGCTAACGTTCCATTTTAGTCGTTCAAAGCATTCGCACTCGTCTCGCTGCCCTGCGGAGGAAGATGCAGATTATAGCAAAACACAAGAGTGCTACAGAAGTCGTTCCTCCATATCCCAAGTCTCCTATTTCCGCGCAGAGTCCTCCACCAACGATTGCGACGACTCCACCTCAGTAACCCACCCCTTCCAGCCGTTCCTCATACTCTGATTGTAACTTGGCTTCCTTTCATGTCTAAATCAAGGAAATCACCAACATCAACAAAGAGCGTCGAGGAATAACTTTCCAATCTAGCTTCCATGGCAGGTCCTTCTGATCTTGCCCTGTGCGGTTTGTATGCATTACGAAATCATCTCATCTGGTTTGAGCGTTGGACACTCGGGGCTGCATCATGCACAAGGAGTTCATGGAGAGAAGGCACGATTATTCTGCTGTTATCAAGGTACGAAATACTGTTGGGAGGGTCATTGGGGAAGGCGAAAGAATGATATTGTAATTAGATACCCCGACCCGTCAATGCAAATGATTTTTGAATATCACGAGACCCGCCGCTCTCCGCGAACTTTGGGCGGTCTATTCATATTACCATAGTGTCGACTGCTCCGGGTCAGGCCGTCTGCATTTCCATGCCCTGGTGCGTGAGCTCCAAGAGCATTGGTCGATGATAGGGTAGAGAACAGCTCGAACAGATGGCAGACTTCCCGCCAGACACTGGCTTGATAATGGTGAATATATGCAGAGAACATGATCAGATCGTATCACAAGCTGCTACCAATTCCAACAAACTTCCGTCCTACCTCAGTCCCAACGCCTCCGTATCACATGTAACGCGGTCGCGACGAAGAACACCACAGAAACGCTTCCATCATTAGACCGCTTTGAAAAGCAAGAAAGACTGGCACCAAGATCTCAATACCTTCAACTGCTCCTTTGTCACAAGCAAAGAATGGGAGTCATTCTATGTCATACAGCCAGTGCAATAAGGGAAACTCTGGGCCAAAGCATCAGCCAGTGACAACGCCTATCTCGGTGCTATACTACTATGAAAACGTGACGGCTCATAGGATGCAATCAAATTTGAAGGGATTGTCATCAGTGGGGACTATGTTGAAGTATGTAGTAAAGTATCCTTCCGCGCCTTTGTATCAACATTGACAGTCTTTGACAGCATCCAGGAATGTGTCTCGGTGCATAATCATAGATATCAAGCTCGGCAAGAAGAGTGAAAGCGCAGCACTGTGCTCGGCCTGCCGACGTGAATACGCTCTGAAATCTCATTCTGAGCCGAAAGCACTGCGTCAGACTAGCCCGTGGGAATCTATACTTGATGGAATCAACACTCAGATTCGGGGATTTCCCCTCCAACAACAGCGTCAGAATCGTCCAGTCTTCGACGCTGAACCTCCACCTCTGGTTGTCTCAAGGAAGCTACTGTATATTCGGCTTAGGGAGCATAGACCCTCGAGCACAAGGGATGGAGGAAATCATGATAGTAGGGAATTCATAGAATACAATCGCATGGCAAAAAAGCTACTATACATAATCCTGCCTCTCAAGTTAAATGGACAGTCGCATCATACATAGCGCATGGACACATCAAAGAAACTACCGTTAGTGATAGTCTTTTCGCTTGCAGTAAGTACCTTAGTTATCTTGCGGACGAGAAAATCATACTTGTGCACATACCTATCTTGCCGAAGCCTTCCTGGCACTCATGCGAGAACTACCATGGAAAGCGTGAAGGTGTGGAGGCCATTATTTCTCAAGTGTAGGCGGGCGACTTTGGACGAATGGGAATGAAAAATTGCTTGGGGGAATCAGATTGCGAGTATATCCATGACTTGACCAGCGACAAAGATGGCAGTAGGCAATGACGGGGCCTGTTACATACCCAAGTTTCATCAAATATTTGGACCTGATCAAGTTGGCCTGTTGGGAAGGTACACTTACCCCCGAACTCCTCTGTTGATAGATTATCCGCTGTCCGATGGCTTCAAGTCCGATATGCTAACAGGTCCTGCGGCCTACTTCGACCCGTAAGACCCAACTCTGGGAAATGTAGATAGCTCTTCAAGGCGCTGAGCCTCGAAAAGTAAGACGCAAAGCAAAGCAATGCAAGCAAGGTGACGACGGCTTTGCGCGCACTCCTGGCTATCTATGCCTCCAACATGGCTGTGACTACCGTACAAACAATGCATGCACTCTACAACATCTTGCCAACCGGACGCTCACAGCTTACCTCCACTCTTTTGCAGATACCCATTATCGGCCAACCATCCTTCAACGTCGCCTCTGTCTCTCTTCAGCCAGCTGGCTTTTGCACGGATGGCGTCCGAGCTTTGCTCCAGTGCTCGATCGAAACCCTAGGTCCCACGGTCAGTATCCATGAGGTGGTTCAGGGTCAGAGCACACCTACCTTCGTACTCCTTTCTCCAAACCACTTCCTCACCTCCGCCAGCTGGTCCTCGGATGCAAACCCGCCCGTGCAGATCTGGACGATCGTACTCAGCATACCTAAGCTAGCTGGGCACTTTTGGTTGAGCGCCTCCCAATTATCTTTCAGATAGACCCATAACGCCTCGACTCCTTCCTTGTCGTTCCTCAGTCCGCCGATGGGCATGTACACATCTTGGCCCTTGACAACATCACTCAAAGGTAAAGACAACGCCCGCTGGATCAGCTTCTCGCCTCTGGAGCGACCCAGGGATCGAAGAGCAGTGTTGCGCTCGTCGGCGTCCTTGGAGGTCTTGTATTCGTTGAGGATGGCGTCAAACTCTTCGTCTCCGCCATTTTGAAGTGCGATGGCGTAGACGCTGCCACGGATGTTTGGGTGGATGGCTTTTCGGTCACCAGCAGCCCACTTCTTGAACATGTCTTGCGCGGCTTTGATGATCTTCTCATCGCCCGCAAGGCCGGCGCTACCGAAGAGCAAAGCCTTGAATTGAGATTCAATATGACCGTCATCAGTACCAAAAGACCAGCCTTTCTCATGGGCTTTGGGACTAACGAGCTCACGCTGGAAAGTTTTCAAGGCGTCTTTGGTCTTTTGGTCTTCGAAGATCCAGGCGGCGCGGATGGCGGAGATGCGGGTGAGGAGTTCGTCCCAGACCACGAATTCGGACTCACTATTGAACGATTTGAGTAGAGAGAGGATGCCGGATGTCTTCTGGTAACCCGAGGACGCAAGCGCACCAGCATCTGCGATCATCCCTGCTCGATCTTCGACTGACAAAAGACCTTCCTTTGCTGCTTGACCAAGCTTCTCCAGGCGGGCTGGGGTGTAAGATGTGCGGTAGACACCTGAATGGTCTGCGTTGAGTTTGAAGAAGTCTTTGCTAGGCACCTCGAAATCGTGCTCACGGCCAGAGAGTGTAACGTCCTCATCAACGCCGTCCTTGGTCCTGAGACTCAGAAAGACAGGATATAGTGTCTTATCCTCCTCCGGTTTCACATCCCCTGTGCGTAGGAATCGATTTTGTCTAACGTGGATGGTGTTAGAGCCCTCGTTCTCCGTCACTGTCACCACTGGATACCCCACGTATTTCGTCCAAATATCCATGATCTTTTCTACGGGCTTCCCGCTCGCATCACTCAGGGCAGCCCACAGATCCTCAGTCCTCGTGTTGCCATAGGCGTGCTTTTTGATGTAACGCCTAATGCCCTCAAGGAAAGTCTGCTCGCCAAGATACGCAGATATCATTCTGAGGACGCAGGAGCCCTTCGAGTATGAAATGGCATCAAAGATCTGGTTCACTTCGTCCGCGCGCTTGACAGGCACTTCAATGGGATGACTGCTTCGCAGAGAATCAAGAGAGAGTGCGCTTTGTAAATCGCCAGTCACGAAACTCTGCCATATCTTCCATTCGGGATAGAACTTATTACACGAATACCACGACATCCAAGTCGCAAAACCTTCGTTCAGCCAAAGGCCATCCCAGAAGTCCATGGTGACAAGGTTACCAAACCATTGATGGGCCAATTCGTGCTGCACGACCTCGGCTACGCGCTCTCTTGTTGAGGCACCGCTTGTTTGTTCGTCAAACATTACATCAACCGTTCGGTAAGTGATCAAACCCCAATTCTCCATCGCTCCAGCACTAAAGTCAGGAACAGCTACCATGTCCATCTTTGGAAGCGGGAAGTCGCTGTCAAATTCTTTCTCGTAGAATGCCAGCGTCTTCGCAGCCAGATCTAGAGAAAAGCGGCCATGTTCAATGTCCGCATCAGGCGTTGCATAGACACGGATGGGAACTCTGAAGGATTTGGTCTCTATGTGGTTGAGCTCTCCAACAATGAAAGCCAACAGATATGTAGACATGAGAGGAGTCTTGTTAAATGTCACAGCTTTCTTCGTAGTCCCACTCATCTTCGATTCAACATCTTTCTCTGACGCTACATCCATGTTGCTCAGACATGTCAATCCCTTGTCCGCAATAAGTGTGATTGTGTACTCTGCTTTCAGCGCTGGTTCGTCGAAGCATGGAAACGCTCTTCGGGCATCTGTAGGTTCCATTTGCGTACTCGCAATATATTTCTTGTTGCCGTTTCGGTCCTTGTATGACGACCTATAGAACCCAGCCATCTTATCATTCAGCGTGCCGGTAAATGTATGCGTGAGCTGTGCTTTAGACCCTGCAGGTATCTTCTTGTCGAAGGATATTGAGGTCATCTGAGAATCTTCATTGTAAGCGATTTCAGGTGACGATGTGATCTCGCTGCCACCGGCTGAGATCTGCGTGGATCGTATGTCGACCTCTAAAGTGTTTAGTGATATGGATGTTGTATCCTCTTTGATGTCCAGACTGAGCAACTCATATTAGCCATAGGCCACTGTATGTAAGATGAATTGAGTGACAAGATGATAACCTCCATTGCCTTCACAGTACGTACTCAATCACCACTGTCCCGTTATATGTGAACTTATCAAAGTCCGGCTCCAAGGTCAAGTTATAGTGCATCGGCTTCACGTTCGTTGGGAGCACTTCACGATGTGCTTCCACACTCCCACTTGGGACGTCTGCATTCTTGAGACACATGGCTCTCCGGTGGGAGCAGTGTCTGACTTGGTGCTGTAGTCCCTCGTAGACAGTCTTGAAGATCTTTTCAGGTTTTCGTGGGAAAGACGAAATATATCTCGTGGCTTGTGGTGCAAAAGCGGAAGGTGCTTTACACGCTTGTCGTGGGACTTTAGATACAGCAGAATAGTTGAGGGTCGTACGACTAGCCGTGAGTCTGCTTGCTCTAAGACTTTGACGAATCATTGACCCCGCAAATGGACAGAAATACGAGGCAACGAGGCGAAGTGCTGGAGTAGATCGTTGACTAGAGTCCTTCCTAATTAGGAAGGTTGACCATAAACGAAGATGTCTCCATACAGATTTCACAATCCAACGAAACTATCGCGCCTTTTGTCCCAAGATGACGACGTGTTTCCCACCCATCCATCATCACAGCACAACTCACATCTCCACCTCTGCTGCTCTCTCCCTTCTCTCCGCATATCTCGAAGCCACAATCACAGACCCAGCCCTACACCCCAATGCGCTCCTCACAGACAGCGGGCCCATCACGCCATCCTCAGGCGCAAACATAGGATTCGTCTTGCACAATCTGAAGCGCGTCGAAGCGGGTCTGGGGGGCAAGCATTTGGGTGCGGACTTGACATTCAAGGAATTTGGAGGGGAGGGTTTACCAGACCTGATGGTAAAAAATACATTTACGGAAGCTATCGAAATACCCGTTAGAGGACCGGAGAGGCAAATGCAGAAGATGGAGGGTATATGGCAAGATAAGGGAGAATATGAGAGGCAGCAGGATGTGATGCAAGGGGAAATCGGTCAAAGAGAAAATACTCTTAATAGCGACTTGGAAGAAGAGAGTGGTCATGTTCCGAGGGTCAGAAGTACGAAGAGCACTGGAGAGATAGATGCGAGAAGGGAGGCCAAAAAAGATAGGAGGAGGAAAGAAAGATTAATCCGGGAAGGGAACAGGATCAGGGAGAAAGATGCCGAGGGTTGAGCGAGTTTGGCCAAACTATGAGTACTTCTAAAGGCTACAACTCTCTATCGGACGCTTTGACGGATTTCTCGTTGTCTAATGCTTTTTCATCAGCCTTGGTTTCGTCGCCATACCAGCCGAGTGCTCCCAATCTTTCAGGCAAAATAGGATGTGAGAAGTGATAGCTTGAGTACATCCAATCGGCATCCATGGTGCTCAGATTTTGGATCTGGAGCTTAATGAGAGACTTGGCTAGCTGCGTTGAGTATCCTAGCTTGACTGCAAAGTCGTCTAGAAGAGGGTTTAGTCAAGATCGAAGAAATGATATAAAACTACGTACCAGCTTGAAACTCGAAAGTCCTGCTCAGCACATTCAGCAAAAGCTTCACCACGGTATCCATGGGTGCAAGAGCGTCGGAGAAGAGGATAAATCCAATGATGATGGGGAATTCCTTGCGGAAGCCAAAGGACTGGTACAGCGAGCGATTGTTGATGAAGACGGAGAATAAGGCAAAGATATAGAACGTATGAAACTGTCAGACAACATCAGTGAATATTCATGCGATCTTGCAATATGGCCTACCTGGCTGATACCGAACAGCTTGGTAGTATGACCTAAGCTCCAGTGTCCAAGTTCGTGTGCCAATACCGCAACCACCTCTTCCGTCTCGCTCTTCTCGATGAGGGTATCATAAATGACGATATGCTTCTTCCATGGCAGACCGTAGAAGTACGCATTGCTGTGTGCACTTCGCTTGCTTCCATCAATCACATATAGCTCTTTCAGTGGAAAATCAAGCCTCTTGGCTAGACCTTCGACGCCAGTCTTCAGTGACCCTTCCTCCAATGGAGATAACTTATTGAACAAAGGTAGTATGAAGATCGGATATATCGTGATACCAAACATTTGCACGCCGATAGAGAAGAGCCACAGGTAGTAGAAGAATTGGTTGCCGGTCCTTTGCACAATTGCCAAAAATCCACTGAGCAGTGGTGCCCCGAAGACAACCATGAGAGCTTGCCCCTTGATCATGTCCATGATCCAAAGCTTGACGGTCTGCTTGTTGAATCCAAATTTCTCTTCTAAGACAAAGGTTCCATAGTAATCGGTAGGTAGAGATAAGATTGAATTGATGATGTTGAAAACGAAGAAGAAAGTGAGAGTGTGGACGATTTCGCCGGAATATCTTTCAGGAACATAATGAGCGACCCAAAGCCCGGTCAAAGCCCACAGCTTAGGTAGTACATCGTAGTATATTATGCTGTAGTTCTGAACTTGGCTATATAGCCCAGAAACGAATCCAAACTTGGCCTTTGCTCGTCCATATGCCTGACTTTTGTCAAACACCTCCTGGGAAACTTCTCCTCGAAGTGCTTTTGGGGGCTTCGTTTGCTTCAGGACCTGGTATTGCCGAAGCGAGAGAAATCCTTCTAAGAGATATTGTCCGAGCGAGAAGCTGACTATAAGTTTCTTCCATGGAAATCCAGGCCTGTCGAGGAAGCGTCCCAAACGCTGTATCAAGAATTAGCTGGCGAATACATGAACAAATATGGGTGAGGATTACCTGGAGGACATCCATGGTTGTAGGAGAATAATAGGATATGATGGGGATATCGCAAAAGAATGAACGTTGAAGAACAGACAGCTATTGTAAGAGTAAGTTCATTGTCTGATGCACGCGAGATCTGTCCCTATGGATCACGTTATCTTAAGGCGAGGACGAGAGCTTTCCATGATGACAACCTCAACATTCACATGAAATGTGATCAAGCCAACCTCACGTTATGTATGGAAGAGCATAAAAGCGGCAGGGCTGTTTGCAGAACATACTGAAACGTGACAATGGCTTAGGGATCACGAGGATACCAAGTGCAGGATGATATGGAGACGCCAAGGAGCCCAGTTTCTTGTGGGAAGCACACAGCATTTGATTCTCAACGGATAGCAATATCAATATAAATGGGTAGCTCCGTTGGAAGATGGCATCTGTCAAAGTCAGCGGCTCTTCCAATGGCCTGGTCATGCCCCAGCGGCCCAAGCACGACCGAAAGCCCTCCTCACCCATGAACCCAGCCTTCATGACCTCTGCCCCTGGAAAAGTCATCGTTTACGGAGAACATGCCGTCGTACATGGAAAAGCAGCAATCGCGGCAGCCATCTCGTTACGATCATACCTCTTGGTAACCACGTTGTCAAAGTCACAGCGGACTATCACCCTTCGGTTTCCAGACATAGGTCTCAACCATACATGGGACATCGACGATTTGCCTTGGTCCATATTTTCGAATCCTTCCCATAAGAAAATGTACTACGACCTTGTCAATGATCTCGACTCAGATCTCATTGAAGCTATACAACCAAATCTGGTTCTTGTGTCCCCACAGGCTACATCGGAGAAAAGAAAAATACATCAGGGTGCAGCTAAAACCTTTCTGTACCTTTTCCTCTCGCTCGGCTCCCAAACATTCCCGGGCTCAATCTACACCCTTCGCTCCACTATTCCTATTGGCGCTGGACTGGGTAGCAGCGCCAGCATCAGCGTCTGCCTCAGCGCTGCCCTACTTCTCCAAATCCGCACGCTATCCGGCCCACACGAGGATCAGCCCCTAGGGGAAGCCGAGCTGCAATTGGAAAGAATCAATCGCTGGGCCTTCGTAGGTGAGATGTGTCTTCACGGGAACCCTAGCGGCGTTGACAACACTGTCTCGACAGGCGGTAAAGCGGTCCACTTCAAACGCACAGACTACACTAAACCACCTACCGTAACTCCTCTACGTAACTTCCCCGTACTGCCCCTTCTCCTAGTCAATACTAGACAGACACGTTCAACCGCTAAAGAGGTTGCGAAGGTTGGAGCTTTGAAAAAGGAAATGCCAGTCCTTACAGAAGTGATCCTTGATGCAATAGACAGAGTGACCGAGTCTGCTCATAGCCTCATTAGCTCCTCGGACTACAACGAAGAAGATCTACGGACGGCCCAAACGCTAGGCACGCTGATGAACATCAACCACGGCCTGCTTGTATCCCTTGGAGTGTCCCATCCAAGATTGGACCGCATCCGCGAGCTCGTTGATGGAGTTGGTATTGGCTGGACAAAACTCACCGGTGCAGGGGGCGGTGGTAGTGCTATCACTCTCCTCAAGCCAGATACTTCGCCCGCAAAGCTAAGAGAATTGGAAGGAAAGCTTGATGCTGAGGACTTTGAGAGGTTTCAGACTACCCTTGGAGGCGATGGGGTCGGTATCTTGTATCCCGCAGTGCTGAAGCATGAGGGTGCGGAAGACGGAGGTGAGGAGATCGACCAGGAGAGGTTCCTACAGGCTGAGGGGGAGGATGGGGTTGAGCGGTTAGTTGGCGCTAGAGGAAACAACGAGGGTTGGAAGTTTTGGAAGGTTGCAGGCTAATGACTAGAGTGATATAGAAGGTGTATGGTATTCATGCTTCTGGTGATGCAGATAGAGGGCTATCATCCATGTCTCGCGACAATGTTAAACATTATGTTAGCCTTTCAGTGGCTGGGGCTCAAGACTTTGCTGTATGGCGGGGCAGTGAGTGGCAGCTATAGTTATCAAGAGCTTTCAAGACCAATTGTCCGCTTCGATGCCGACGTCCTGGTGCGATCGAGCCTTGTCGATTGGTTGTAATTGCAAATTCTCCCATCGGCTAGCCTTGACGAGTACGTGAAACGCTGATGTTTGCGAGGCTCGAAACATCGCTTTTGCATTTCGCATGCCATGTGGAGGGGAATCTGGAGATCAAACATCGTTCCAAAACCCCATAGTTGATATACATAACACGTTCGTCTTGGCCGTCAGAAATAAAGCAACAAGGTGCACGGCCACAAGTATCATCGAAATCGTTAGGTGGGGGCCATTGAGCAGGATGTCAAGCGCTGCGAGACCGAGTAAGGGGTAGGCCACAATGGGATTCGCGGCCATAGGCGTACAGAACGAACTCAATGAGACAACCTTCAACAGCAGCAGCGCGATCTTGGAGCCTCGTTGCGTAGCAAAGCTCTGAAAACCAATCCGCAAACCAAGGTTTTGTGTCAACGCAGGCGGCGCAGTGAGTTGAGGCACCGTTGTCAACTTTGTGGGAGATGGAAACCTGTCGCGCATTACAAGGCTACCTCCAGGACTGAGTGCCTGCTCATCTTCCTCATGGTGATGTCCAGCCCCTGGTATTGGAGTATGACCGCGATCCCTTTGGAAGGACCCCAGACGTAGCTTAGCAGGTCCACCAGCACGCATTAGACTGGTGGATAGTCTGCGCACAGGCGTTGATGATGGAGGACTATCGACTGAGGAGATTCTTGCATCGTTGCGGAGGTCATCGAACATATGCCCTGCTGATCTAGGCCTAGTCTCCGAAATTCTGTCAAAACCTGCGCCTGTCTTGATTCCCTGCAGGATCGCTTCGGCACTCGGTCTCTCATTAGGGTCAAGGGAGAGGAGGCGCCGAAGAAAGGTGTACAGCTGCTCCGGGAGATCAGGTCGCAATTTCCTTTCCTCGTGGAGACCTGACCAACTGGTAATCTCCTCTCTAAGTTGATCAAGATCCTCGTTATCTTCGTTGAGAATGTCGGCGCTGCTGTAAGGCAATTGCGCGAAACAAAGAAAATAAAGTATCATACCCAGAGAAAAGATGTCGCTCTTCGTTGTGAAGTTGCCGTACTCCCCAGATGGCAGACGGCGTAGAACTTCTGGAGCACAATACGAAATGGTTCCCGTAGCACCTGTCGACTTGCGAACCATGTCAACTACCTGGACTTCTCCGAAGTCACTGACCAGCACTCGCGGTCGATCTCCAGACCCATCATTATGTAGCAAACAATTACTAGGTTTGAGATCACGATGAATGTAGCCATTCACATGCAAATGATTTAGACCCAAGGTAATGTCATTGAAAAATGATTTGATCTCGTCGAACGACAATTTTCGACTTCGAAGATCGTTCGGCGGTTCATGTTGATTCTTTGAGCGACGTCTGACGCGCTCCTTTAGCTGGTCAGGAGAGATGGTTAAGTTCGATTGTTGGAAAACATATTGGTGAAGGTCCCCCGAATTGCAGTATTGCTGCAAGATGAATGCACAAGGTACACTGGGCCCAAAGTTGGAAATCTTTACATCCTCCAGCCAAACGTGATGGTATCTTACCAGATGCTCCTGCTCCAAGTTGTAGAGTAGGTGGACCTCATCCAGTACTGTTTTCAGCCATTCCCGGTCGTCTCCAACTGGTACCCTTTTACAGGCAAACTGCCCCATGATGTTGCCATCCAGCATGTGAGTGACTAATAATACAACTCCCTTACCTCCTCTTCCAAGCTCCTTATTCACGACATAGCATCTTTCAAAGTATCCGGGGCTGAAAGCTTCTGTTGAGATACCATTTGGCGATGGAGGTGATGCTGGTGGGCTGCTCGCATAAGACGTCTGTCTCGGGTTTGGCGTAGAGTACCCTTGGTTCCCGACAGGCTGCACGAGCCGTCGACGCGGAGATGGTGGGGCCGAAGATTCTGGAGATCCGTATATGCTCTCATATAGTATACGAAAGTACTGAGGATGTACATAGCCAGGAGTAGCCCTAGGACTCGGGGTGCCATGCTCTTGACTGGCGCCCCTGACTTGCTCTTCCAATCGCCGATGACATGTCGGACATTCTGTAATATCCAGCTGCCTAGGCACCAACTGTTGCAATTGCGGATCAAAGATAACCACTTCATTCTTGTGTTGCCTAAGCTTAGAGTCAGCTTTTTCAAAGAAGTAGAATGACGGGAAACCCACTTACAGCACCACCTCCTGGCTCCTCGGAGCATATGGGATGATTGACATGTTTGATGGATAGGTGGTTTCGGACGCTGTGAACTAATTCCGATGTTGATTTTTGGGTCCGCAGTAAGCCTTTTCACATAGTTGCGCTGTACCTGCGCCTTTCAGGCGATCACCGCATAGTGAATATTTAGAAGCTACTTCTGATACAAGAAGATTTCAACGACGTTGCTTATGACGTTGTTATCGAGAAGCAGAGAGCGCATGACTCCGCATTTCTTCGGAATCTTTACGGGAGTTAATGTCACGTGACCAACTGAAGCTCTGATGTAAACATTCAGAATCGTCCACGACTTTTGAATCTATCCGCAAAACAACCACCAACCCAACTCGAGCCTCAGGGCGCACGATACGCAGAGAAGTCGCCTTCCTTGATGCCCTGCAGCGTTTCTCCTCTTAACCCTGCACACCACCTCCTCCATTCAACCGGCTGCGTAACGCATCCACCACTAACGAGCTGCCCATCTGCAAAAAGATCATAACCAAGCTCTCCATAAATGCCCTGTTGGACAGCATATCTCGCAATGCCCTCTAAAAGTGCTAGCTCGTGGTACACGGCGAAATCAAACGTCGTCCCCGTTCGCTTCTGTACAAAGATCCATGCGGACATGTCACGGTCGGACATCTCGGCCGTGTCAACTTCATCACTGGCATCATGGAGGCCGACTCGATGCATCATCATGATAATTGATGAGAAGAACCCTACTTTTGAAAGCTGAAAGCCAGTAAAGTGGAATGCGACCTCAAGCTGCGGGAGATTGTTACCAGGAACTTTTAAGAGAATGGTTGTTGCGTCCGCTTCTTGCACAGTCAATAGAGAGGGTTGCGATGACCGCTTCCTTGACGTTGCTATTGCACTAGTATCAATGTTACGAAGACCTGGTCCATCATGATCGCTGATGCGATTGAGGATTCCATTATACAGATACCTTCGTCGATATGTCTCGAAAAAATGGACGCCAGCAAGGTGATTGTCATTCATGAGAGTTACCGGGAGCACAGCTAACGCGTTCATGACACTAGATCGAATCGTTTTGGCGCTTGGAGCCCTGCGAACGGCTCCCATGCTAATAGTGATCTTTCCGTCTGCGTACTCTGTATCTCTGAAATTGTACATTGGTTGCGATTCTGCAGCATCTTTGAGTCCTTCCAACTTCAGTGCATTGATAAAGCCCAGCGCTATTTCTTCAATGGAGAATTCCGTGAGCCGCTGTGGGAGATATCCCACTGTTAATCCATCAACATCGTTGTTGGTGGCACTGATGTTCCAAACGGTACTCGTGGTCAAGTTGCTATCGTAGGCATTGTTAGTAAGTCTACCTTATTTGGCTACGTTAATGTATCTAAACCTCTCCGCTAAGCCGAATGACAGGAGCACTCACAGATTTATAGGAGTAGAAGCTCCTCTCCGTATGATGTCTTCATGGGCTAAAACGCCTTGTGCACAGTGCGTGGAGGCCAAGTACAATAGTGATAATAACTTACGATAGGAGTTGCAGACCATCCTCGTGAAGCAGAAAAATATCAGTATTGAGACAGTTTAAGAGGTCGAAGTTAGGAGAGCTTTGACAATAATTAGGTGTCGCTTGCTTATATTGCGCAAGTCGCCAAAGTCCGGTAAGGATGTTACAGAGTATCGTAAGAGTGGTTATGCGCAAGCTGTTGCGGAATGCGTTTGCGCCTATGGATCGAAGTCAATATAAGTATAAGTGATGATTGAAAGCTTTGGGAAATTGATGCGAGTGAACAAGCACATCAACAGCGTCACTTTCTCGTTATTCGACAAATGGAAGTCTTGTCAAAAGCATCGAACTTAAATGGGATATGCCGATCAACATTCATCCATCATAAGGCGAAGCAGATCTCATTGGGCACATCATCACAAGTCACGAACTGGAAAGACAGGACAGGACATAAGGACCCTTTCAGATCAAATCTAGGTATCTGATCATTTTCAAGCCTCCTGCTAGTGGAAACATTCTCGTGACTCCTCAACGCTTCGCTAAAACGCCTCAAAATACGTGAAGAATGTTTAGACAACCATTATACCAATTGAGATACATAAGAATGGGAGTATGCCAGACCAGTTTTTCCGAACCCCGTGGTATAGACAAAGCAAGGCCTGAATTCCTAATTCGACTCTTCCAGTCTTGTCGCTATTCTTAGACGTAAGGCCGGGATCGGTAGTCTCGCGAGCTCCTGTGATGCCTCGATCCGCTACGGGAGTGGCCTCGCCTAAAATCATGTCAGCAAGGTAGATCCTGCAACAGTCAAGACACATTGAACGCTACCTCGAGTCGTGACTTCTCCTTCTAGTATATGTCTCCTTGACAACGACTTCCTTCTCACTCCTATGCATGAAAAGTAACAGGAAAGCAGTGATGGCGAAGAAGATGCAATTCATGATTCCGAAAGCGAAGCTCGCCTTGAGCATCGAGCAAGGCTTATTGAAGTTGGCTGAGAAGGGACTCGACGCGCTGGCACCACCCGAGCCCACGTAGATGCCGAATTGACTGTTGGTGCTGATACTCGAACAATTCTGCTTAGTGATGCCGCGGAGCTCATATACGCCGGCTATGAAGGCTCCGACGAAGCAGAGATCGATGAAGGAGACGAAAATGGCGGATTCGCGGGTCGACTTCCGGCGGACGAGAGTAGCAATCGCCCAGGCGGCAGCAAGAACAGAGACGATGAAGAGGGTCAGGACGTAAGCTGGTGTAAGCTCGTTTGCCTTCGTAAAGCCATGGACGAACCAAGCAAGCATCCCGAGGGTCGGAATCAAGGTGATTATTTGAAGGAAGCGCCAAAAGGCGAAGATGAGTCCGGCAATCATTATTGGGATTGTCCTAATGAGAGATGGCGACTAAAGAGCAAGTATACGAATTGAGGATAGATGTTTGGACTCTTCGACTTCGAGTTCAAATGGAGGCTTTGTCCAGGCTAGGAATATGTAGCAGACGTGAACGCGGTCACAATGTGTGAAGGAAGCGGGCACGGCGGGCTGGGCTTGTGTGACGTGCTGGTTGGCCGGAACGGAAATGCGATGGAGTCGCCTAGAACGACTCGAATGCTCCCACAACGGACTCGAGAGAGCCGATATAAGGTAGTTGTACGACTTCTTTCGAGGATATTCGAGGCTGAATGATGATATCCTCGTGGATCAGGTGGGAAAGAAGATCATATATCTGCAGGCTGGAAGCAGGATCGCAAAGCTGCGCAATCTAACGCGCGAGCTTGGTAGTTGGTGAGATGAGGAAGACAAGATCGATGGCGGAAGAGGAGAGGATATGTACGTTGCGCAAAGCTGGGTGAATAGAAAGAGCAAACAGGTATTCGTCGAAGATGTTCGTTGATGAACTGCCACGAGGCTGGCAAGTTGTGGCGGGGCTGGAAACTTGGTAGAATGGCCCGCAAAGGCTAGAACTAGCTCCCGAGGGTCGGTAAAAAAAAGTCGTGTCCGGTGTAGAACGACTTTTTTTTACCGACCCTCGTCCCGGCGCTATTCCGGCAGTAAATTACAGCCCCGAGCCATGAAACCTCGATAGGTTAGCTTCTGAAAGTGGAGCTTACTACTAATGGGATCGTCTTTCTGCGTAGAATACTGCGTATTCCTCGTACTGTTGCATTACTAAAGAGTCATTGCAAGGCGACACCGGCAAAGACCTGCGACAACGTTCGTGTGCGGCTCGTCAGCTACTTCGCACAGGATTCGGCATCGAGAGCATAGCATAGCACGATGACATCGCCTCAGCAGTCTCAGCGAATAAGAATGGATTGGGCTCCTGAATGATCGGACTAATGCCTTGATCCTGACCTTGAAAAGCTTGCTGGGGAGAATGATAGCGGGTTAGTTCTACGGCCCATGGGACGGGGAACAATGACCGGGATACGTTACGGTAGAGAATCGATCGTACTTAGTATGTATGGAGATTGAGCCAGACGTATGAAACTGAAGCAATTGATGCCCAGTCCCATAAAAACGCAAGCAAGATAAAGTATCAAGCGGGAGTGGCGATGAATAGCTAGGGTTTCATTTCGCAATGAAGATACACAATTGTACAAGGCATGGTTTTGATGTAGAAGACAATGCCAGAGAATGACTGTTACTCAGACGTGGCCGATCTGGAGGACAGGTTATTGACGAGGTGGAGCAGAAGGCGTAGCGTAGAATAGTGCCAAGTCCGCTTCATCAAAGTCTTGGTTTTCAATTCCGCCGTCAACCCCCTCTCATAGGATACTCTGTATGAAAACAGGATTCGCCAACCATGAAGATACTCACTGTAAATTTTCTTACTTGCGCCATCAAGGCGTGTAAGACATCCCCACTATCCTTCCCACTCCACTTTCAAGATTGTGAACTTGAGCAATCCGACATCGAATACAATCCCTCATTTCTGCGAAACATTCTTCCCAGGATAGAATGGGAGGCTTTAAAAGTTACAGCTAACGAGGTATGGCTCTGTGCTTTCCTGCGATGACGTAGGGCGTGTTCAATACGAGCCTTTGTAACTTCTTCCAAGCTTGGGAACGTTGCCTCGACTCCTACACAAAGCACTTTTTGATGCGAAGCTTGAATTTCCCATGTTATATGTAGACTTATAGGTCAATCGTTTCGCATTTTCCTATCCCGGTCAGGCCTCCCTCACACCTTATCCCAACAGCTCGGCTTCACCAACGTTCCAGCGGAAAAGCCCGACACGGCTCCTCCATCCACGTATCTGGATCCCACCGGTACCGCTGCTATGGCCGTGTCAGAAGCCCCTGCGACTGACGACAAGGTAATGCGAGACTTGCACACGCTTCTGCTCGAAACCCAAGTCCGAGAAGGAAAAATGGTCTGCGGCAACTGTGGACATGAGTATAAGATCAAGGAGGGTATAGCAAATTTCCTGCTACCGAGTCATCTTGGTGAGTCATTTCTGTCGGAGTTGACGGGATACTGTTATGGCCGTTGAAAGGAGGCTGGGTTTTGGGAGATGGGTATGGCTGACCATTCTTAGTATAATTCATCGGAGAGGACATGGAGATATTGAAACATGGACGTGAATGCCCTGGCCTCTGGTAACGAAGACTTCCATGGGACAAGTTGGTTCGACACACTGCTGCAATTGGGGAACAATGTTACTTACCGCGAACAGGGTAAGGATACATGATCTTAGGGAGGAGGTTGTTGGATGCTACAGATGAAGGTTTCAGATATCGTCATTCGCCATCAAGGTTGACTATGACGGATGTGGTTCAAGGATGACTGTAGATGCTCTTTTGATACAAGGACAGCGGACCACATCGTGATATAAAGCCCCCTCTGGCAGCATCTCACCAGATATTGAATATTTGTACATAATCACGGTGGCGATCTGGCCAGCGATCCCCAAATAATCACTCGCAAGGTTGCAGGACCCTATATCCTGCTCTTTTGGCAATATGAGCACCGCATGCCGCCTGATGAAGAACGCAACGCCTCTAATGCTTAGTAGCTCAACGTATTACTGATCGTTGTTCACCAAGAGATAGCCACCAACATGATCCGTAGACTGGGGTTGTCGAAAAATCCGAACATCGCATATATCAATTGAGGAAGCCTTTGCACTTGGCGGTACCACATAGACATGGTATTCGATCGTCACTACCCATTTCGCGCTCGAATTTGTAGTCATAAGTCAGTTCTTCGTCTAAGAAAGGGTTAGCATGAAATTGTCAACGGTGGTAGACAGGCAATATACTTTGCCCAATGTCCCGCAGGGCGTAGATGACAATCCGCTTGCTCCCTTCCACCTTGATAATCTTGGCTGTGCAATTTGGGTCACAGCTATGGTTGATGAAGCGCGCAATGCCACCACGCTTGGTGGCGTCGATTACAGTGTTTTCGTCAATCCTGAAGAGATAGCTGCTTCCGATGCCGCTCTTCAGGTACTGTCGTTCCCGCATGTCGGCCACCTGCTGTCTGACTTTCTCACCCACATACTCAATAATCATGTCGTTAGCAGCAATGTTTTCCATTGCATACAGTCCCCAGTTATGAATGGCAGAACGGTTGAACTTCACAGGCTTCTTCCTCTTCTTGAGCTGATTGAAACGAATCGCATCACCCTCGCCGTTAGATGTGGCAAAAATTTCCCGTTGAGCGGCGATGTCCTGGACGATACGGCGATTGTTGACGCGATTCGATCTGGATGAAGACTTTGCAGTGCTTTTTGCCAACGCCAATGCTTTCTCGGAGGCTGCAGCTGCAGCGGAATCAACCTTGATGGCCTGCGAGGCTTGAACTTCTCGCTCTTCGCGAGCCTTTTGAACCTTGATCCGGTGAGGCAGATATTTTGACTTCTCAGATTCCAGAATCTTCTTAGTACCCTCAGTTCGAGCACTACCCGTATGACTTGGGACGTAGTATCCTTCAATTTTGGTCTCGGCTCGGATGACGCCTCTCTCGCCGCCCCTGTTGAGTTCCTTAATCTCCTTTTGCTTCCATGCCCACGTGGAGATACTTCCCAGGTTTGCTGTAACTTGATTGGCGAGAATTTGTCGAAGATACCGAAAGTCTTCGTCATCTTTGACGGTGTGCTGCCATCCGTCCAAATCGAGAACCACATTTGGATCCTCTGCGATGGTGCGCTGAGGTTCACCTTTCGTAACTCCAAATTCCGAGTATGCTGCTTTATCTTGCTCTGCATCGAGGCCTTCTGCAGACTGGCTCTCGTCGACTTTCGGCTCCAATGCTCCAAGCTCTTGGAGGACCTTGGCGGTTTCTTGCTCCCTCTTTGCGGCTTCACGCTCCTCGAAGATCTGTTTCTTCGATTTCTTCTTGATGGAGGCCTTCTTTGGTTTGATCAAGTTTCCTTCTACATCGCGATCTGGTGTTTCGCTTGCATCTTTCGAGAGATTGTCGGCCACGCCATCCGTTTCGAGTACGGTGGTAAACCCCGAATCTAACGTCGAAGGCACGATCAGATTTGCATCGTCTTTAATAACTCCAAACAATTCGTCGTCCTCCTTTCGCTTCTTCCTCGAGGCCAGTTCTTGCAGGAGTTGCCGTTTCCTCTTGTTCGACGATTTCGGTATTTTGCTTGGGTCTTCCTGGTCGATATCGGTCATGACAGGCGTCACATCCTCCGTATCCTCGTCGTCGCGTAAGATATTCCAGATCGAGGCCTTGCTGTGCCGGCGAAGCTTCTTAGGTGTTGCGCGATTGCTGTCACTCTCAGAAATGTCCGATGCCACACTCATCCGACTCTCTGGCCTACTGTCCGGCTCCTCCGTATCCCTGGTAAAAGACGTTTGCCTCTCGTCATCTGACTCTTCATCCTCTTCAGCATAGTGATGCAACCTATGGTGCAGCCCCCGGATTTCCTGCTTTTTCGGAGCTTTCAACTTACGCCGTTCATCAGTGAAACCAACATTTTCCCGCTTGCTGGCGACTCCCTTCCTGATTCTCGGAAGAGTTTTGACTTTTAAGGCAGAAGCTGTTAGGGGACGGTGACTGTTTATGAGACCCTCGATCCTTGAGTCTAGTATGTCAACCGGTGGTGTTTCCTCCGCCATATCGTATCTAAGCCTGGCACCTCTCCCATCACTCGGCTCAGCGATGTTCAACCTTCTTCGCTTGTCAACATGTCGATCCGGGTCTAGGAATTCGTACAATTCTGCTGCCGTGATCTTAACTTTGACATCCTCAAGGAGCTTCTTCTTGAGCTCGTATTCCGACATTTTGGCTGCTTCCATTACGGGATCGACGTTCTTAGCTCTCGACTTCTTCTCTTCCTCCAGATCAAGCTCGTTCTCTTTGGTTTGTCTTTCAACTTCTGCCTTTTCACGCTTTTCGGCGAGAACCCGCTCAGGGCTAGGACTTCGCTCGTAGTTAGGGTTACCAAATTCGTGGCACTCCATGTTCATAATGTATGTGAATAATTCCCTTAATTTGTAAGCCTTATAGCACTTGACAGCATCCTCTTCGCCCCGCTTCGAATTCTCAAAGATTACATAATAACCGGTTCTGTCACATCTCACATCAGTCCAATTCTCGTTCTTGAGCCTCTTCTTCAGGTGTGGCACAGTCTTCGGCATTACAGGTACGTAACAGTGAGCAATAAAGATATAGGGATCACGTCCAATTTGGTCCAGGATTGGCTTTTCCTCAATTGTAGACTCAGCAGCAGCAACAACAGGAGCTTCACGTTGTATGGGAGCTGGCGTATGTGCTGGGATGGGGGTTGAGAGATGGCCTGATGGTGGTGGGGGAGGAGGTAGCCCTGTCCGTATTGCAGGTTTGGCAGAAGGGCCTTTGGGCGCAGAGGGAGGAGGCCCTGGCTTTCCAAGCAATTGTTCTGGCTTGGGCGTTTCCAGCTTCAACTCCCTTGATCGATGCTTTTCCATAGCCTTCGCCAGTGCACGGCGTCCCACCGAGCCATCGCGGTCAAGTTCTGCATAGACAGGACATAGCCCCACTCTGTGTTGACCTTCTCTACATTCTGTATGTGCTTTCTTAGCTGCGGCACTTGCAGATATTGCGGGCCCACCCCTGACCGATCGACTGTCCTTGTATTTAATGAGACATATACCTAGAAAGCTGCCATTCTCTGGGTCAGTCTTGCTTGTGATGTCTGCAATATCACCAAAGCTGGAGAAAAGATGGTGGATCTGGGCAACTGGTGTCAGTGGATCGAAGCCGGTCACCACAATCCTCGTCGGCGGGCCTGGTCCAACCGACGTTTCCTTATCATGATGGTAGGCTTTCAGCGAATACGGGATGGGTCGAAGTCGGGTTTTTTGCTTGTTCGCGGCTCCTTTAGTGTAATTTACAAGCCTTAGTCGAGGATCTGAAGAAGCAGCCCCCTCTTCCTATATAGTAATTCAATCAGCGTATGCTCCATCCATAAGATAAAGTCTTCAATGATCTGTAGTAACGCCAAACGAACCTCTTCACCGAAGGGCTCGAACTGAGCCTGACGACTTTTTCTTTCTTTTCCTCTCAGACTCTTATCAAGATCTGGATCATATATTGCTTTGAATCCTTTAACTTCACCTCTTCCAGGTCGTGCTTGCAGCCTACTGGGAAGTGGCGCAAGATCTGGAATTGAGGCATGTGATTCGGACATATGAAAACCCGAGGGCGATTTTGGCGGGTTGGAGAAGGAGAGGTGTTGATCATAGGTAAATGTTTTTTGAGGAGAGTTCGTGCTATTCGCTCGCGGGGAGGAATCAATATTAGTGAGAGGCGTCAGGCTGGTTGATTTGTGAGGCCCATGTTGATACACCATGTTGGCCTCTCTGCGACCTGCGCTAAACATTGACGACGCAGTACTGGTGGAGCTGGAAGAGCCCACTTCATGTGCAACATCAGCATTGATGCAATCGCTCTCTTCATGCGTTAGTGACGTTGGTATTGTGTTGAGGTCGCCATTTGATAGTCCGTTAGTAAGGGTGGTGGCCTGGGACTTCCCATCCAACGAAGCTGGATGTGGTGGTAGGTTTAGTGAAGGTTGGGGAAAGCAAGCAGACAGAGAATGATGTGTCTTGCGGTCTTGGGAGGCTTTGGACCGTTTCTGCTGGAGCACAGATGGTGCGGTGGGAAAGAAGTCCGCAAAGCCCTTGGACGAGCGCGACATCCTTCGGTTTGGCGACTACCTGTTCCCTTTGAAGTGCACCATGCTGCCACTCCCACCCTGAGCCTCCGAAAGTAGTAACAATATTGTATCTGCTGATCAGGCAGTGTGTCGAATGTCAAGTCTCGTGTATCTTCCACGCGAGAGGGGTCTCGGCAACGCGATCAGTGCAAGTGTGGTAGTGCCCGGCGCGATGGTCGGTTTATGATACCTAGGTAGTTTCTGAGGGGAACGTTGTTGAGTCACAGTATGAGCGCGATATGAAAAGGCGAGAAGGTGAACGCAGGATTTATATTGTTCGTTTTCTTGAGGTAAGTTGCAGACATTCCCAGCCCGTAGCCAATTTAGCCTAGCGCCATCCCAGCGATCTTGCATATTATACCGCGTCTTCACAATTCCTATTTAACTCCCAATTCTATTGTACAAAGCATGTATAATTTCTACTCTTCTCCTCTTCAACGGCATCTCTGTATGCTTTCCAAAACAGTGACCAACAGCTTGACGAGGCAAGCAAGAAATTGTAGCACGGACTTCGGGTGTCGTCCTTGACTTCCCCCCAGTCTCTTCGATCTTCTTCAGTGATCCACTTGGACTGCCATGTACCACGATATCCTGCAGAGTCTACCATTTTTGGTCTTTCTTGGCTGGGCCGTTTCAGTCAGCGACGCCCTACTCGGTGATAACAGACTAGATTAAAAGAACTTCACGGTATTGGAGGTTCAGTCCAAGAAGATGGTGCGAGGATGAAAGCTTGGATACGGTTGAGCCGCGAGTGGTGGTATAACGCAACTGAGAGCGAGGTCATGATTAGGGCAAAAGCTCCCAATTGTAGTGCAGTACCTGAAGGTTATAGCTTGGGATTTATTCTTTCGTTGCTTCGTAGGTCCTATTAGTGAACTTGAGATCCTAGATGACTGGCGTATTGGAACCAGACTTCCGAGGCTATTTCCCAACGAAGAAATTGGGTTGTTGAACTCCGTACTTCGCTGCACTATTCATAATACTTAGTCAGAGGTCTGAAGCGGCTTTGGTGGCGAAAGCGGAAGCAACTGATTGAGTATGTATCGTTGAGGTCGTGTAGTGAGCGACTGGGCCATGGCAGGTAAGCATCGCCGCAGACGGCAGCGGTACAGATCCTCGAAAGTTGAAAGTGTGGCACCGGATGGCCTGACTTGAATGCTGAAATAAATAGAACACTGGCTTAGGCGTTATTTTCCGCCAACCCATGCGGCACCAGGAATATGAGCCGTCTCAAATCGTAGAGCACGTCAACACTTGAGGGAGCAGATGTGTTTGATACTTTAGCTAACTTTCTATAAACGCAAAGGATCATGAAGGTCATGGGCAGTTGGGGTCTGTCATTGGGGCATCTAGGTGGATCCGTCGTGGTGCTGAAAAAATGTTGGGAACAGTCAGATCTTGGACCCAATAGATGATCAATCCTGGACATGCACAGTAAAGCCGTCAATTTCATCGTACATTATTCTACTGAGGCACCCGTTGGACTTCTCTTCTCGTCAAGGAAGCTGTTTCTGGCCTAGCAGCCGATGCGAACGATAAAGGAATGGAAGAACGCGAACAAGCAGGCCCTGCCGCATGCGTGAAGGACTACGAAAGTGTTCGGAGGGAGGCCAAGAATAAGGTAAGGTAGGTAGTTTTACCCAAGTTCAGGGGTCTCTCAGCCTCACTAGAATACGGGCTGACATAAATGAAGGATTTGCAGGGACGGTTTTAGAAGCGGCAGGGGTCACACGAAATATAAACACCACCTTCCACTTCTCAAACAACCTCTCTCTCATCTACATCTTCATTCTTGCTTCTGCGGCTTTCGATTGTGGTGTTTCGCCTAACTTTACAATCGTTGTCCCCTTCCCAAACTCCCTCTCGCTCATCAAGCAATCGCTGCAATTATGTGGTGAGTAGCTTGCTCCTGCACAACCTACGCCTAAGCTGACAGCATACAGTGGTATCTTCGGCTACATCAACTATTTGGTCGAGAAGGATCGCAAATATATTATCGAGACCCTTGTCAATGGTCTCTCGCGTTTAGAATATCGTGGTTACGATTCGGCAGGTCTTGCTGTTGATGGAGACAAGAAAAATGAAGTCTTTGCATTTAAAGAAGTCGGCAAGGTAGCCAAGCTCAAGGAACTCATTGCCGACTCTGAGCCAGATATGACTAAGGTCTTCGATTCTCATGCTGGCATTGCACATACACGCTGGGCGACTCATGGTCAACCATCCCGGCTCAATTGCCATCCCCATCGATCTGATCCAAGCTGGCAATTTTCCGTCGTCCACAATGGCATCATAACCAACTATAAAGAACTGCGTGTCCTTCTGGAGGGCAAGGGATTCAAGTTTGAAACCGAAACCGATACTGAATGCATCGCCAAACTCGCGAAATACCTGTATGATCAACACCCAGACATTGAATTCCTGGTGCTTGCCAAAGCCGTCATCAAGGAACTGCAAGGAGCCTTTGGGCTCTTGTTAAAATCAGTACACTTCCCGCATGAAGTCATCGCCGCTCGCAAGGGTTCTCCCCTTGTCGTGGGGGTAAGGACACAGAAGAAGATGAAGGTTGACTTTGTGGACGTAGAGTACGCCGAGGCAGGACCTTTACCTGCCGAGAGAGCTTCGCAGAACGTTGCTATCAAGAAGGCTTCCGCGAATCTTCTGGCACCACCTGACAAGTCTCTGCTCCATCGCTCGCAATCCCGCGCCTTCTTGTCCGATGATGGACAACCAATGCCTACTGAATTCTTCCTCTCTTCTGACCCTTCAGCGATAGTCGAGCACACAAAAAAGGTTCTTTACCTCGAAGATGATGATATCGCCCATATTCACGAAGGATCCCTCAACATCCATCGCCTCAATAAAGAGGATGGTACCTCGAACGTGCGAGCTATTCAGACTCTTGAGTTGGAGCTGCAAGAAATCATGAAGGGGAAATTTGATCATTTCATGCAAAAGGAAATCTTTGAGCAGCCCGAATCCGTTGTAAACACGATGCGTGGCCGGCTGGACGTCGAAAACAAGAAAGTCACCCTCGGCGGTCTAAAGCAATATATCAGCACGATTCGCCGCTGCCGGAGACTAATATTCATCGCTTGTGGGACCAGTTTTCATTCGTGCATGGCTGTTCGTGGGGCTTTTGAGGAATTGACCGAGATTCCAATCTCCGTAGAGCTTGCATCTGACTTCTTAGATCGGCAAGCTCCTGTCTTCCGCGATGATACTTGCATCTTCGTTTCTCAGTCAGGGGAGACAGCAGACTCATTGCTAGCTTTGAGGTACTGTCTCGAGCGAGGCGCATTGACCGTCGGTATCGTCAACGTTGTCGGCTCATCCATCTCACTCCTTACTCACTGCGGTGTCCACGTCAATGCAGGGCCGGAAATCGGAGTTGCGTCAACCAAGGCGTATACTTCGCAGTTCGTCGCCATGATGATGTTCGCACTGTCGCTTAGCGAAGACCGTGCGTCCAAGCAGAAGAGACGCGAGAGTATCATGGAGGGGCTCGGCAAGGTCTCTGATCAATTCAAGCAGATCCTGAAGCTCAATGACTCAATCAAGGCCCTGTGTCTGAAATTTTTCAAAGACCAAAAGAGTTTGTTGCTTTTAGGGCGTGGCAGCCAATTTTCGACGGCGCTTGAAGGTAAGTTATCCCCAGGCAACAGCGAGGAGCAGATGCTGACAGGACCATAGGTGCTCTCAAAATCAAAGAAATCTCGTATCTCCACTGCGAGGCTGTTATGTCTGGCGAACTGAAGCACGGTGTCCTGGCTCTTGTCGATGAGAATCTACCCATTATCATGATCCTCACTCGTGACAATTTGTTTGCTAAGTCTTTGAATGCGTACCAGCAAGGTATGCCCGTCCTCCACTGGCTCCATCATTGTTTTGCTGATACACTACCCAGTCATTGCCCGTAAAGGTCGGCCTATCGTCATCTGCAATCCCAACGACTCCGAATTCTCGTCCGAGCTCACCGAGAAGATCGAAATTCCCAACACCGTCGACTGTCTTCAAGGTCTTCTCAATGTCATTCCCTTGCAGCTCATTGCATACTGGCTTGCTGTAGCGGAAGGTCTCAACGTAGATTTCCCCAGGAATTTGGCCAAGTCTGTTACTGTCGAGTAGAGGCTGGAAAAGCGCGGTGGACTGGTTTCGTAAATTTGGGATATTGCCTCGAGGGACGTCAATATATGTTTTAGGGTCCCTACCATTTATCCATCGTGACGATCATCAACAGGCGAGCAGCTTGTGAAAGATGTATGGCAAAGGATGACGATACCGATAGGCAGATGAAAGTAACGAGACATTACCATACTATAGCTGTTTGCCATCTTTTGTTACTAAGGTTCCTGTAATGGCCCAAACTCCGGGTTTGGCCACGACCAAGGGATGGACTTTTCTTCCATATCATTCCAACGTAGCAGCACTATTTCCTACCCTCTCACTGCCATTCATCATACAAAAGCATACTCTTACGATTAGTAGCATGGCAAGTCTCAAAGGGCCTGGTGAGGCCCAAGTTCATGATGGTAACCCCGCAGTACCCAATCCCTTTCACTTTGTCGCTGGCTAAAATGTCACTCTACGCTTAGGCTCTGGCCTTCGCATAGCCATAGTGCATGCTAGATGGAACACCAAGATCATCTCCGCACTTGTATCTGGCGCACGTACATCGTTGGTGGCATCGGGGGTCAAGGAACATAATATTGTCGTTCAGGATGTTCCCGGGAGTTATGAACTGCCTTTCGCGGTCCAAAAGTATGCAAAGTACTGAGCATTGAGCACACCTTTTAGACAGCTCATCAATTTCCCACTAGGATGTATACGTCTTCTCAAATCGAGTCCGCTATCAATCCTATTACAACGGCCACCTCGGCAGTGACCGACCTCCTGTCTTCGGCCTCTCTTACAGACCTCACCAAACCCCAAGAGTCAAGTCCCGCAACGATGGATCAGACTCATCTACCCTCAAACAAGCCCTTGACTATCCCCTTCTCAGCAATTATAGCTATTGGGGTGCTTATCAAGGGCGAGACCATGCATTTTGAGTATATTGCCGATGCTACTGCGCACGGCTTGATGAAAGCGCAGTTAGATCTGGGAGTACCTGTTGTTTTTGGGTTGTTGACCGTGCTAAATGAGGAGCAAGGGTTGGCGAGGGCAGGGTTAGTGGCGGGAAAGCACTGCCACGGCGAGGATTGGGGGAAGGCAGCTGTCGAGCTTGGAGTGAAGAATCAAGCATGGTCCGAAGGTAGGTTTTCGTGACAAAGGGCCTGCCATGACTGTAGTTCTGGGAGCCAAAGCTACAAAACGTCACATAGCTTGCCCGTCGCGCAAACGCATACCTTAAAACCAGGACGAACCCTTTGCGCCAGCCACATGCACTCGAAAGTCATATTGCATAGTTTGGACTATCCGGGCTTACTCTTCCATCGTCTCACCTTCAGCTGCCGCGGTCTCCTCTTCGTCTTCGCCCTCCATCGACTTCTTCGCTGCCTTCTCGGCCTCATCTAAAAGAGACTTTGGTACCTCCTGATGTCTTCCTTTAGTCGGTCCACCCGTAGAGCTTATCCAAGACATCTCCAACTCGAATTCTTTGTCTTTACTGTCTTCATGCGCGACGTATATTACACGGGCCGCTTCCCTCACTCCATCGTGAAGGGACAGAGTGCCTGATGCAAGATCTAATTTCTCCAGCTCGGCTTTGGCAGCCTGTCTGCCTTTTCCAGTCGCAGCACCGTAATACCCCTGAATCAATGCTTTGTCAGCCTGGGTGTGGTCACTTGATCCACAAGCCAACTCACCCAGTACAGACCGCTGGGTTCGATCATGTAGAGTCCTGGTCCGCCAGCCTTGGTTCCTGTCACCTTACCTCCAGCCCCCATGCTCGGCCCGCTTCCTACTTGTCCATCGACCCCTGACTCTGCTTCCGAGTCCCAGCCGCCAACAATTGCTGTGACACCGAACGGCCTGACGCTAGAGTAAAGGGTATATGCTTGGACGTAGCCACCTAACCTGCCAGCGAGAGCAGCGAGTGGGATCGGTGCCTTATATGTCGACCGCCATGATGCTGCTTCGTCTCGTGCTCGAGAAATGAAATGTCGACCATCAGGAACAAGACCAGAAGAGACCTGAGACGGGTGTCAGTACCCAAAGGTTACCGTAACTGCTCGAGATAGCAGCCTACCACACCAACGTGCCTATCGACAGTTGCTATTCTCTTATTTACTCCTGGCTTCAATAGCTTGCTGGTAATGATCTTTTCTGCAGCCAGAACGACGCCATCTTTACATCTTATGCCGATACAGGTGCCTCCATTTTCTACCGCCTTGACAGCATATTCGACCTGCTCAGAGCATCAGCGTCCTGGTTTTTGAGAGCTTTAAAGAAAGCTTACTTGAAAATTCCTGCCGTCTGGTGAAAATACAGAGTTTTGGAGGTCGTATCCTGTGCCAATAGATGTCTTGACCAAATTAGCTGCTAACGTTCTTCTCTCTCTCGTTCTCTGACAGCTTACCATGGTGGCGGTGGAGATAGCGGATGAATGTTGATGAGAAGGCGCTGTGAACAAGAGACGTCCGCTAGCTGAATAGAGCTCAAACTGTAACCGAGGTGTCACCCCAGCTGCCTTGGTTAGGGGCGGATCCCTTCCGCTGGTTTAGCCTTCGTCCAGCAGGTCACCTTGAGCTTTCACAACTAGATTCATGTCACTTCTACGAAAGGAACCAAGCATCTGCCTTACTTCCTAGACTTGCAAATTATAATCCTCCGACTTGCAGCTCCCTATTACGCAAAATGGCTCCATTACTGAGCGCCGACCCGGCGCTAGCCTGCCATTCAACTTATTCCTTCTCCCGAGCCCCATACGACGCCTCAGCAGGCAATAAGCAACACGGCTTCTATCCGTGAGGAATATCCACACTTCGTTGATCAAAATCACTGATAAGGCCCAGTTATACAGACAATGGCGGTTCTACCCTGGGCATCACGGGAAACGATTTCGCTGTTATTGCGGGCGACACTCGATCGACCTCCGGCTACAGCATCAATACACGCTACTCCCCCAAGGTTTTCCGAATAGGTGGAGACGACGAGACAGGGGAAGGTGCACACATTATCCTTTCAGTCGTCGGCTTTGCAGCAGACGGCACAGCGCTCAAGGAACGTCTAAATGCAGTCGTCAAGATGTACAAATATCAACACGGCAAGAAGATGTCGGTAAAGGCGTGCGCACAGAGACTAGCCACGATCCTATACGGTAAACGTTTCTTCCCATACTATGTGACAGCAATCTTGGGGGGACTGGACGAGGAGGGCAAAGGCGCGCTGTACAGCTACGATCCGGTGGGCTCATACGAGCGCGAACAATGTAGGGCTGCAGGAGCTGCGGCAAGCTTGATCATGCCGTTTCTGGATAACCAGGTGAATTTCAAGAATCAGTACATGCCTGGGACCGGTGAAGGCCACAATTTGCAGGCGCGGGAAGCGTTGCCTTTGGCAAGGCATGATGTAGAGCAGCTGGTGAGGGATGCATTCACAAGCGCCACAGAGAGGCATATTGAGGTTGGAGATGGATTGCAGATGCTGGTCGCAACGAAGGAGGGCATCGAAGAGATATTTCACCCGCTGAAAAGAGATTAGGGGATGATTGTCGAAAGGAAGCACAGTGCTCAGGAGTGTAAGATGGTTTGGTCAGCTAGCATAGAATAAATTCGTTGGCTTTCAGAGTGTTCATGGATGATGCTTTCCTTTCCCGATGTCCTCGGCTTAAACATTTGCATTCATCAAGTACGTGGATGTCCAAGAGATAGGGTCGCCCCTACTCAAGTGATACTTGCGCCTATTTCGTACCTAAAGCAAAGTGAGTCTCCCAAAGACTCCTCGCTATGCAATGCCAATGTATGGGTCTTGTTCAGTATCCATCAAAATCGCTCCTTCATGCGCGAAGCGACTGTCCTTAGATTGCCATACACCTTTCCGGGAGGGCTACCCAGAATGAGTGAGCAGACCGCCGCCCTAGCAATATCTGAAGGAGGTTTTTACGTTAGTATCTTTATCCTGAGGTTCTGTTATCGTAGTGACCTACGGATGTTTTTGAAGCCTCCCAGTATATGAATGGTCTGATCTGCCACTACCTAATGCTCCGCAAATCAGCATTTCTCTCCAAATCGTTCTCTAAGATACAACAATACCAGAGGGTATGCTGTTAAAATGGGTCTTACGACCTGAATGTTACTAAAAAAATAAGAGATGACTTACGATTCGTGTCTTACTTGCATTTTCGATCGCAAACTTCGTTTTGCCTTAATTTCATCAGCCCTAATCATAGAAGCAGAACGGTGTTTTCGGTAATTTACCATCTTTTCCACAGATACGACCTATTGCTCGGCCCATGTGTTCCCCGTGAAGAGTCTTCACGTCTTTGATTTCGAAAGTCTGTAAGGTATTCAAGATATGAACTTCTCCAGCGGTTGAAGCCTATTTACCTCGATATATAAATCGTCAAGACGAAGGAGTGCTATTGCATCATCTACATCGAATCCGAAACAGAACGCCCTCTATGAAGCTCCGAGTCAGCAGCGATTCCATAAGGACAACTAGGAGCGCAACAATCTAAGGATGTACGTACTACAAAGTCTTCACCCTTCTGAATTGCCCCGTCATCAGAGGTATACTTTGACGTCCTGATTTCGACAGCTCTGCCCTTCATGTTCATGCGGACCTGCAATTTCAAGTGCGAGACCAGGGGAGGGTATATCTTGGACCAAGTCGATTTGAGCGGAGCCATGCGATGAAGCGGAACTTGGACCTTTCGACTCTGAACAATATATGACTCTTCAACATCCTTTGCAGGTGGGAACAGCGGCCGACCATCTACATCATTATTTTTTTCGGTGCGGACGGCTTGAGCGAAGTTTGGAACAGATGGTGTCGTAGTTGTTGTGTCGACCAGTACACCATTGCTTTCGTCATTCTCTGGAGAAGATCAGATCTGCCACCGTGCACACAGATCTCAAATCTCTTACTGACTCTCTTGGGGTAACGGAGCCTTAGCAAGATCTTCCGGCCTTCGGAGGAGTGCTGTCGGAGCTGGCATGGGTAATGGAGAGTTGGATTCGTTGATGGCGTCTACTACATGTGCTTGAATAAATTCGGTGCCGAGAGTGCGGAACCTTCGCCGAATTCTTGGCGTCGACATATCCCAGGCTCATACAAGAGGACGGCTAACTTGTTGGGGCTTGACGGCTCGTGCTAGGTCTAGACGATACCGACCTTATTTTACCTAAAGTCCAGCCTTATCCTTACCTTATGAACCGCCAGAGGATCGTCATAAGTTCACTTACGTTGATCAGTTCGCCCGTTCGACACCACAGTTCAGCATGGTGCACCTAAAAACGTGAAGATGATATTACGGAGTGGTACAGTCAGTGTCGTGATTTGAAGATAATGAGCAGCAATGTACGGCAGAAGCTGTGGATTAAAGTCTTGGGCACACGCGGCCCCCTCGCGGGTTTCCTGAAACAAAGGCTCCACCGATATGTTACTTTGGTGAAGCGTGGATCACGGGAAGACTGTTACGCGAAGGGCTTGATATCATCTGTAGGGAAGCGGAAAGTGATCATTACAGAACGGGAGTCACCCCGAGCTGCCTGTCATCTGAATGGAAATCCAATACTGTGGCCACCATCAATTCTCTTAGCCCCGTCCGCTGATAGATTGTTAAGTGGCCCCAGCCGTGGCAAGAAATCCTACGACGTCCGTAGAAGCACCTTGCATACTGGGAGTTCACTTGTTTTCCTGGGTCTACATGAGGGCGGTGTCAGACGTCTTTACTCGAGTAGGCCTACCGGAGAGCAGCCTGAACCAACGAACCAATATCCGAGCTCCAAGAAGATCAAAGATCTGCAAAAGTACAAGAGTGCGGCAGAGCAGGAGTCAGAGGCAACACCATTTCCTCGAGCCATTTTGAAGAAGACCGTGAACCGAAACTTACGCGATCGTTTACCAGACATTGCGCAGATACATCGACCGAGTCGAGAAGAACTACTGGCCGCTGCGACAGGGTTTTGGTCTCGACTCAAGGTACGATTCAAGTGGTTTTCAATCCGAAGCGTTCGACCATTCAACGCGGACGAGATTGGGGCTTTCTTCTCCTGGTTCCTGCTGGGGCACGTTATATGGATCGTACTAGGTACAACCACTTTCTTTTCACTTGCTATATTCGCAGTCAACACGGTGTTTGCTCAGGAAGCCCTGGCTCGATGGGTGGGCATCTATCTCACAAAATCGTCTGGTATCAAGGTGGTCTTTGAGTCAGCCATTGTCCCAAAGTGGGGTGATGGTGTCATCACCTTCACAAACGTTTTCGTCTGCCGACGTCCTGGTCAAGGCACGGGGAAAGTGAGCAAAGGCTCTCCCTCAACCGAGGCTGCAGCTGCCGCCGCTACTGCAAGGGCAGAAAAATTGAAGGAGTCGGGCGATAGTATCTTGCTCAACCAATACAGCGATAACCAGTATACTGATGAGAATGAGGAGGACACCAACTATACCCAATTCGACTTGTCCTTCAAGACGGTCAATGTTACTCTATCCTTCACGAAATGGTTCAATAGCAAAGGCCTTCTCCAAGATGTCGAGATCAAAGGCGTTCGAGGGGTCATTGACAGGACATCCGTACACTACAAGGGACAATATGTTGACCCGAGGAGCTACAAGCATGAGCACAATCCTGGCGACTTTGAAATTGATTCATTTAAATTAGAAGACCTTCTTGTAACGGTCCACCAACCCCACCATTTCCGGCCGTTTTCCATTAGCATATTCTCCTGCGATTTGCCCCAGCTCCGCAGGCAATGGTTGTTCTATGATTTCTTGGCTGCCAATATGATACATGGATCCTTCGATGAATCTTTATTCACGATACATCCACGCCAAATGCACGGGCACGCCGGTAGGCAAATCGGTAGTGGTTCGGATGTTAATGGGCAGGAGGTCCCCTGGAAAAAGCACAGCCGCCTAAGGATCGACGGCTTGAACATAGATCATTTAAACCGCGGCATTGAGGGACCATTCTCTTGGATTCACGAGGGTAACGTTGATATCGTGGCGGACATCATGTTCCCAGCCGACACCGACGAAAGCATTTCCAAGATAATGTCGGATTTTTACGATAGAATGGAGGCTACTGTTACCTCCAGCAGACATCCGCATAGTGGTCGCCAGTCTTCGACCATCAGTGATGACAGTATACACAATGAAGGCGAGATATCTATTTCGACCTTCCGCGATACCTCCGATGATGATAAGCGCTTCCTCGTAATGGACCTGAGGGTCCATCTGAATGACATCCGTGCCGCAGTTCCAATATTCACGAAAGACCTATCGTACGTGAACAATGCTCTCATTCGGCCCATAGTAGCCTATATGAACTCAAGCAAGACTTTCATCCCAGTTCATTGCCGCGTCGTAAAGCGAGCGAGTGAATTTGATGGTAGCTGGACCATTTTTGACAGTGGATTGATGGATGATCTTTCCGCCGAGGTAAGACTGCTACCCGGAAATCTGAGCACAGTCGCTGATATCATGCAGACGTACCAAGCGTTTGCGAAAGACGTTACGGATGATCAAGCTAGATTACGACGCTTCAAGAAGGTCGGCTTATGGTCTTTGCAGCTTGCCGTACAAGCATTCTTTATGGGTTTGGCTGGGAATTTTGCGTAGAACATGGGTTTCGTCTCTGTCCAATAGCGAGGAGTTTGGTGCCTGGAAGACGCCGATTGCACTCGCACTCGCACTCAAGATGGCCCGGCAAAGTCAGGAGTATCGATGTAGATTACCAATGTACCTATGTATTGGACGAATGGTAAATACGGGACTGGAGGAAATGGGTCACAATGAGTGGGAACCACCGCGGGTTACTCTAACATCAATATAGATTTTCTAGAGAGCAGGAGTCTGGGACCCTAAGCGGTCGCCAGTCAACCTCCCGAACATTGCGACGGATCTTCGGAAAGGCCATTATCATTACCCCACTCAACAGATAAGTACCTACCTGGCCGCTACCCATGCGTTTACGCAGCCGCCATGTACACGGACGACTGAGGCAACGTAGATGCAGTTGAGTCTGGATGGTCTTAGTGTGATATTAAACCAGACCTGGTTTTCCTACCTGCAGCCTCTACACTAAAGAGCAGGATATGACATCCTCGATGCTCTCTGCCTCTCCCAAGGGGCTTCTGGTAATGCCTCTTTCTATGACAAATACCGTCTCATTCATCCAGCCGCGGCTGTATAATCGTGATTTCCTGAAATATCTTCAAGTGGCATGGGTCAAGGTTGCTCGTATTGACGATTTCGCCCGGGACACGCAACTTTACGGAGTTGCTGGCTACTAGGGGCGGAGACTGTTAGATCCATGCTGTGGAGTCTCGTGAGGGAATTCCTGGTGAAGGAAAGAGGAAGACTCAGAGGCACGCACGCACGCCTTCGCAGGCTTGGCGTAAAGCATGCCAGGGCCGATACCGCCACTGCTCCTCAGATGGGTATTAACGTCCAATAATGTCACGATAAGGCAGAACGCTGAAGGGAAGCTCCAAACAGGCGTTCCCTTATGGTAGTAGTCACATTGCAAATCAAAGACCTTAGCTTGGGGACACTGGTCTATTTTAAAGTGTGAATACTGAAACACTCGAAGAGTTGTACAGGATGTTGAGTGGGGACTATATCTGGCTTGTTCGGACTATTGAGAAATCTCCGTGTCACTCGATTTACAAGTCGTGTTTCTTCCACGTGCTCAGGAATTGAAGACCGCGCACAGAAGCCGTTCACACCCCCAACAGAATAGGAATGAATGTTGAGAGGGCTCACGTGGTCCTTGGATAACAACAATGTTCTTTCCAGACACTACCAGCGGCATCAAGTCTTTGTAAAACAATCCGCAAAAACTTCAGCGTGCAGATCCATGATTCTCCTCGTCGCGAGAACAAGAATCTGTGTAGTGGAGCTACTCTTTCGGCCAGGAGTGGCGATTTGAGTAAGATACCATACGCTATTTCAACTCACTATGTTAGAAGGAGTCGGTGAACAGTCCGTTTCCTTTGACTTCAAGGCTCATCTCTCAAGTGGATTGAGAGCAAGGGTCTCCATGCTATGTCCCGGTTAGGCATGGCGAGGAACAAAGAAGGAAATATGGCTTCACATGGGGAGGACTTTCTTTGCTTTGACGACAACGATACCAGGGGTACTGCTAGAGAACGGTGGCTAAACGCTCGATTGGGGTCCACTTAGCAGACACTCCTGCCCCCATATCACCTGAATAAACGCAGACAATATACATGACCATAAGGTTACGGTTGGTCGCATGCTTTAGATAGGACTCGACTCTTACTATTCTTAGTCCGCAGAGATGTACAGGACTGCCTCATCGTTAGCATGCCAACTAACGATTTGGAACAAACCACTGGTGGCTGACCATTGTTACCTCTCACGAAAGCATCTCCGTAAGATCTCTTCAGTACCCCATCCACGTACTCTTCCGTCTTCTCGAGAGCAATGTTCATGTATCCATCAACGCTAGATAAAAGCCCTACAAATTAAATTGTTAAACCCTGTTCGGTTCGTACCTTCTTAGTATACTTTACCTTTATAAACCACGGATGAGTTGAGCTTCACAGTCACGGGGGCTCCAATGATATTACTTAAGAAGCCACTGGGGTCTTTGCTGTCGGAGTGTGCGCCGTTTTCCATTATGAGTATTTGGAAGCTGCAAAGGGTAAAAGTGTGATCAATACTCCGTAGAACAGTTGAATTCGACGATCAGGAGCCGCCTGAAAGTTTTATAATTGGGTAATTATGTAAAGAGATACGGAACCCAAACACAACCATTGTACGCGTGACAGGCACCGACACACTACACAATACTTAAGTAGGCAATGTGGACCTCGGGAGTAAAGTAAAGTACTTTAGCTACTTACTTTACGCTACTTTACTTGAAGTCAAGCGCGACTACCGCAACAAGCGCCCGTCTCACAACATGAAGAAGAACCTAAGGTACTTATCCCTACAGATTACTTGATAGTTATCACATTCTCGTCATGGTTGCAGAAACTTCGTCCCACGACACCAGTGGCTCTGCCCCTCTAAAGAGACAAATCTTCAACAGGCCGAGTTGGAGCAAGCCGCATTCACTCACTAACGGAAATGATCTCTTTCATCGCTCGAATCAGACGTATGTCGACCTTGCAGCTGAGGCGGAACTCCAGCGGAAGAGGAAGCTAGCTAGAAAGGAAAGAGAATTAGCACGGCAAGCTGAGGGTCTGGAGCGAGCTGGAAAGAGACAGCGACTATCCGAATCCGAGGAGGACGAAGACGACGATTCTGTTAGTGATCGAAGCACCCACAAGCCGAAAGTGGAGAAAGGCAATACAAGCTTTGAACAATCCAGTTCTCAACATAGTACTCGCGACGTTAGCCCATCAAAATCCCAAATCTCTCCCAAATCACTCCTAAAGCGATTTGAAGCCACCGTCGCAGTAGGTAAGATAGAGTTGGACCAAAAGCAGAAAACTCCAGACTCCCATATCATCAATCTCGAAGATGAGGGTGAGAATGAGGCCGGCTCTATAGATATATCAACAGACAGCGCAACAAATCGAGCGATCGCCACTAAGCAACCAAAATCTTCTGTGGATGAGAACGAAACGATATCGGAAGATGAATTTCCAGAGCTTGCTCGTCAAGCAAGAGAGAAAGCCAGACGAAAACGCCTGGTAGAGGTTGCGACATCAGCAACCTCGGTTTCTCCTTCGCCTATCGACTGTCAGCAGCGTTTACCACTCGCAAGTCAACCCACACCACCACCTCCTCCACCAGATCCCGTGCTTGACATACTCGTTACTTCGCTGATTTCAAACACTGAGCCTCTAATTATTAAGCGTAAATTATCGCAGCGCCTCAAAGACGTCAAATTGGCGTGGGCGGAGCGTCAGCATTTTAGTCAAGTTTTCACAGACAGTGTGTTCCTCATCTGGCGTGGGAAACGCATATTCGACCACACGACTTGCAGGAGCTTAGGCTACAAATTGGGTTCTGATGGGAGGATAATGGCTAGTAGGGACAGTATGATGGATGATGAGGGCCGTGTCCACATGGAGGTTATGACAGGGGAGATGTTCGAGGCTTCGAAGAAAGCAAAGGTCAATGAGATTCCTGATGGAGAGAAAGAAAGTGTTCAGGGACCTACTTCAGAGGAGCAGGAACATGAGACGCTGGTTAGGATCATCTGCAAGGCAAAAGGGTTCCCTGACTTTAAATTGATAGTCAAGCCGGTACGCTTACGTTTGATCTCTGGCTTTCCACGTGACTGATATAGTGTAGTCCACCATATTCTCCAAGATATGCAACGCCTTTCGATCTCAGAACCAGATCAGTGCAGAGAAACTAGTCTACTTGATGTTTGATGGAGAGAAGTTGTCCCCCAATGGCATGGTAGAGGGCACGGATCTCAGCGACATGGACACCCTTGATGTTTTCGTCAAATAGTGTTTCCCTTGTACATACCTTTGCGCAATTGGTACTGTATCTCGTGGAGCGGGCCGTCATTTGGTAATGTTCTTCTCGGAGAGGAACACCTGCATACCGATCCCTCCCTCCCGTGGGGTCACTCGAATCGTTCAGTAGCAAGAGAATTTGTGCGTTCCACATGCTCTTAGATCGCGGGACTAGCTTTCCGTTATCCTTCCTTCTAGTACTCTATCTATATCATTGAAGCCTGTACTGGCAAAGACGACGGGTCGTCAGCACAGTCCCGGAAGAAGCATAAGCAACAGAAATGAGCCAGAGGACCCGCTTGGTCAAGCCAACGTATCGCCTAGGCCAACATCGGGCTCGTGAGTAGAGGTCGTGCAAACATTCGCCAATGCTACAGACTAAATCAATCAGAATGGCAGCCCTCACTTGATGCACCTCGCAAGCCAGATCCAGCTCATCGCCGCTTTCGAAGATTTCAAAAGGGCTAAGCCATTTTCTCCCAACCACAGTTCAATATTAGCGAGCAACGGATTAGAGCATTGGCGTTAGGACCATATCTAAATGTAGACCATAAGGGGGTGAACCCTTCTTCTACTACTTGCCAAGCACGTGCCAAGTATTCCAGAGTCTTGTGCTCAAGCTAATTGCGGCCGCCGGCTTCCGATCCATCCCACCTCTAACCCCACTCTACATGATTTCTCGAAGAAGCAAACATCCGACTTCACCATCGGAGATCAATTACAACGACTCTTGTCCGCATCCAGAGCCACTCAGTCAGAATTTTCCACGCCGAGGTGAGCATTTTTCCTGACTTTGCACCTTCCTAGCAGCCTCGGTAGAGCACTTGCCTGGCAACTGGTCGGAGCTTTCGTTCTCTAAACATATTGGCTTTCGTCTTGCCCAATGGACGATGTCAACAGAGTATCTCCAGCCATCTATACCTCTCAGCTTTGAAGTACTTCACCAAGGCTGACCTCCTCACCTTCCAGTCAGTATGGCGATTCACAAAATACATTCGAGGCAAATCTACGACTCGAGAGGGAATCCGACGTTAGAAGTCGATTTGATCGATAGCCTAGGGTTGCACCGCTTCGCTGTTCCATCAGTGAGCATTCGTCTCTCTCTATTTCCCTCTGCTCTCCTACGGCCCTGCCTCTGAGCTTTCTGTGCTCATGTTCCAGGGTGCCTCTACAGGTCAGCATGAGGCACACGAGCTCCGAGACAATGATAAATCCCGTTGGGGCGGCAAGGGGGTCGATACAGCTGTGTCCAATGTCAATAAGATCATCGGGCCAGCTTTGATCAAAGAGGGCATCGATGTCAAGGACCAAGCAAAAGTGGACAAATTTTTGATTGACTTAGATGGGTATGTCAACGGCCCCGGTTCCAATCTGGTCCGTCTCGTCTTGATCATGGGTTATGGGACAAATCCCATTGAATTCCCGTCCCGCGAAATGTCTACAAATCCGATTTTATACTCCTGCAGCACAGTGCTGACTTCAAGTTCTTTCAGCACGCCCAATAAAACCAAATTAGGTGCCAATGCTATTCTCGGAGTCAGCCTGGCTGTGGCCAAGGCCGGTGCCGCTGAGAAAGTATGATGCCATGATCTAGTTGGCGATTGCTCGCCACAGACTGACCATTCTGGAAGGGAATTCCTCTATACGCCCACGTATCCGATCTTACAGGGACACAGAAGCCATATGTCCTCCCAGTCCCGTTTATGAATGTTGTGGTATGCTATCCTTGTCTCCGTTACTAATAATGAAATACCGGACTTTGTTTGGATATCATGCTGAAGGAGGAACGCTGACTCCTAGTTGGCGGGCAGAATGGTGGATCACACGCTGGTGGTCGTTTAGCTTTTCAAGAATTCATGGCACGTATGCCAACTTTCCCGTTCAAGGGAGCAAAGCTGACTATAAGCATACAGATAGTTCCCAGGTATTACCATTGAATCAGACCGCATAGCACTTGAACTCACAATACCAGTACCGCCCCTTCCTTCAAAGAGGCTATGCGTCAAGGTAGCGAGGTTTATCAGCAGCTCAAGTCGCTCGCCAAGAAGAAGTATGGCCAATCTGCCGGCAATGTTGGCGACGAAGGTGGTGTGGCACCTGATATCCAAACCGCGGATGAAGCTTTGGACCTCATTATGGACGCCATCAGCAAAGCAGGATATGAGGGCAAAGTCAAGATAGCCATGGTTTGTACTTTGCTAGAATCATCTTTCTTTCTGCTTGCCTATATCTAAATCCCAAGATATACATCTGGGGCCCCGTCTCCAGTTCATACAATATGTCAATTTGTACAATCTCATTGCAGAATGGATAATGCTGACACGGAAATGCGTTGCAGGACTGCGCGAGCTCGGAATTCTACAACGAGAAAGAGAAGAAATATGACTTGGATTTCAAGAATCCCGACTCCGATAAATCAAAGTGGGTGACTTATGAACAGCTCGCCGATATATACAAGCATTTGGTCAGCAAATATCCCATTGTCAGCATCGAGGACCCGTTCGCAGAAAACGACTGGGAAGCATGGAGTTATTTCTACAAGTCATCAAACTTTCAGATCGTCGGGTACGAGCAACACTTCCTGTTCGTTTGGTTACTATACTCATGATGAATCGCTTTCTAGAGATGACTTGACTGTCACGAATCCAGAGTTCATCAAAAAAGCGATCGAGCTGAAGGCTTGCAATGCATTACTGCTCAAAGTCAACCAGATTGGTACTCTTACCCAATCGATCCAGGCAGCTAAAGATGCCTATGCTGCAGGGTGGGGCCTCATGGTTTCGCACCGTTCTGGTGAGACCGAAGATGTGACGATTGCTGATATCGCTGTGGGACTGCGATGCGGACAAATCAAGACTGGTGCACCTTGTCGATCGGAGCGTTTGGCCAAGCTGAATCAAATCCTCAGGATCGAAGAGGAACTTAGTAAAGAGGAGCCATCGGCTGTCTATGCAGGCGAGAAGTTCCGCACTGCAGTCAACCTCTGAGGAAGGTAGGGAACGCGGCCACTGAGCAGCTCAGACAGCGTGACAAGGATAGTCACCTGGACATTGAGGTAGCCACGTCCATAACAGAGTAGAGCTGAATGAATTTGGAGCAACACATGCGACTGGTATCCCATACCCAAAAGACCTTTGCGTGAATCCTGTACTATGTTCATGGAGACGTTATGGAGTGATGAATGTGTCATCTCCGTATCGTAGGATTCTACCGTTCAATGAGTGTGTGCGGAGGACGCGCTAGTAAAAACGCCTCTGTCCCACAATCGACCTACGCAATTCCATTATTGGCAACATCGGTGTGTGACTGATCCTACCGGGCATCCAGCTCGTAGATTGGAGGACTGCCAGCTGCAATATTGCTACCGTTTTGATACCAACTTCTCGTACCTCTCTCCGTACAACCATGGCTCCTGCAGTTCGAAGGAGAGGTTTGTGTTCCTCTTTCGCACGAGGCATTTGTGCTTTCACATCGCATGCAGCACCTCAAGGCTACAAAGCTGCTTACACTACGCAATTCAGACGATGACTCCGAGGATGAGACCTCCTCTGATTCATCTTCAGCAATCGCACCGGTTGCTCGGCGATCGAAGTTTGACGACGAAGAAGACGACAGCGACGTGTGTATACGGAAGCATACAGTCCATACTTTTCCCCACACTCACGCTTATATAGGTCCTCGACTCGTGGGATGCTGCCGAAGACTCTGAGGTGGAGCGTGAAAAGGCTAAGAAAGCGGCCGAGGCCCAGGCCAAGGCTGACGCTGAAGCACTTGCCAACAAAAAGTCAAAAGCGCAGAGGATAGAAGAGAAGAGAATGGCCACTATGCGAAGAAAGGCTGAAGATGAGGAAGAATCGAGCAGCGAAGAAGAGGATGCAGCCACCATGCGCGCACGATTACGCCAAACCGAACAAGACTCAGATCTCAAGCATGCTGAGGATATGTTTGGGAACGTGGGAATCAATAAAAACCGTTCCGCCTTGAAAGCTGTCGTAGCAGCGGACCCTTCCGATCCCACGAGCACCATAGATCTCTCTTCACTCCCACTCTTTAACCCGAACACGAAAGACCAATTCCTCAGACTCCGAGAGACGCTCATCCCCATTTTCGCAGCCAACTCCAAGAAGGCCCAATACACTATGTTCATGCAGGAGTTTACCAAGCAAATAGTCAAAGATCTTCCGAGCGATCAAATTAAAAAAATAGCCAGCGGACTGACAACTTTATCAAATGAGAAGATGAAAGAAGAAAAGGCAGCAGAGAAGGGTGGAAAGAAGACCAAGGCTGCCAAAAGCAAGGCCACACTAGTAGCCAACCGCGATACAGGCTTCAGGGCAGATACAACGAGCTATGCAGATGCCGATGAGTGTGTTTGGAGCAAGTACGACCCTATATGACATGTACTGACATGCTGTAGCGACGATGGTTTTATGTGAACATCGAACATCAGGACGTCATACGATTCTCCCTAATGGCGACACTCCACGGGCCAGCAAACGAGATATACCAGCGGCGGACTGGGGATGGCCTGCCCTACCACATCAGCAAGCCGCCAATGTCGTCCTCTAAGTCCGAGGATATCAGGATAGTATCCTCATGCACCCAATCAAAATCTTATAGAAGATAGATGGAGGAAGTTTGAGGATATCTAGGCTGGGACGCTTATGAATACATGAGTCGTAATTGAAGCATGCGAAGATACATTGAGTACCTGTGAAATCCTATGCCTGATAGGCTGACCGAACCACTTTGCAGCAACACTCAATCGTAGCGTAGGTAGCATATGCGTGACTCGTCCATTTAGTGGAGCTAGTCTCAAAGTCTGCTGTGGAAGACTCGTAGAAATAGTCAGAAAAAAAGCCGTTGGTACGGAAAAGTCCGCTATTACAACAGGGATGCGGAGCGCGTGAAGGTGATTTTGCCCAAGCTTGTTTTCAATAAACCCCCCGCGAATCCGTGTGTTACCTCTCTCAACGGCCTCGAAGCCCGCGACATTGATTGGAGCACCGCGCCAAAGAACCCTTGAGCGGATAAAGTCTCCAAGCGATTTGACATATGCCGGCTGTCAGATCCAAAGCAGAGCTGCAGACCCAACGAAACAAGGTCAGCCTTTCTAATTGATTGCGCAAGGATGATCGTCTGTCCTGTAGCATCTATCCCACTGACATATTTCGTTCCTAGCTTGCCAGTTCCTACCATGAGCTACTGGAGTATGTTGCGACCAAGGAGAAACGCTAGAACCTTGCTAAAACTATCACCAACCCCAGAGAGTTCTCGTCGAAAGAATTGCACACAGTGGGAAATTATACGTTAGGAAGACTTATAGGCAAGGGATCGTTCGGCAAGGTCTATCTTGCGTCCCACAAGCTCACCAACGGCTCCAAAGTCTGCTATTTTATGCTATTCTCTGTGCCTTGGCCCTAATAGACCACCAGGTTGTTCTCAAGTCGGCGAAGAAGGATGATGCGAATCTCGCCCGCGAAATCCACCATCATAGGCAGTTTTTGCATCCTCACATTGCTCGCCTATATGAGATCATTGTGACAGAGAGCTTGGTGTGGTTAGTCTTGGAATACTGCCCTGGTATGACGGCATCAAGAAACGATCTGCTTTCGACTTTGCTAAGCTACAATCAGGCGACGAGCTGTACAGCTACCTTCTTCACCATGGAGCAATTCCCGTTGAGAAGGTTCAGAAGATTTTTACCCAGCTTGTCGGAGCCGTTGTTCATGTACACAACATGTCTTGTGTCCACCGGGATTTGAAGCTCGAGAACATTCTTTTGGATAAAAACGAGAATGTGAAGCTTTGCGATTTTGGTTTCACTCGCGAATACGAGGGGAAGTCGGCGCATTTGCAGACCTTTTGTGGGACAATTTGCTATAGTGCGCCTGAGATGCTAAGAGGAGAAAAGTACGCAGGGGAAAAGGTTGATGTTTGGAGTCTTGGGATAATTCTTTACGCGTTACTGACAGGGGAACTACCCTTTGACGATGACGATGATATGGCTACGAAGCATAGAATTCTTTCGAGCGAACCAAAGTATCCCGATATTTTCCCACCGGACGCCAAGGCGCTCATCACACTGATGCTTTCCAAGAGACCTCTGCTTAGACCCGGATTGGCTGATATCCTGACAAACCCCTTTCTTGCGGAGCACGCTCCACAACAGCAAGCGATTCTCAAGTTGACGCAACCTTTGCCGTTCACCACGAACTTGGAGAAGGAATCCTTGGAGCGTATGCGCAGTGCTGGTGTTGATATCGATAAAGTAATTGAGAACGTTCTCGCCCAGCGCTGCGATGCTCTAGCTGGTTGGTGGGCCCTCTTGATCGAGAAGGAGGAACGTAAAGAGAAGAGAAGAGAACGAAAGCGCAAGGAGCGGGAGCTTGAGGCCAGAAACATTCGGAGGCTCAGCGCTGCTAGTAGTCGCTTGGAACGCGTAGCAGCGCCATTGCACGAAGTTGATGAAGAAAAGTTTGATTCCCTAAGTGTTGATGCTACACGTAACAGGGGGAGGCGGGATAGGCGGAGTGTACCCACTCGTAAGTTACGTGTGGGGAATTACATTCCGGCACTTGCTGAATGTCTGTGTAGCTCAACTAGTTCTCCCAGAGCTTCCCAAATTGCCCGAAGGCATCAGCATTGGGTCGCCAAATTCCCCTGTCGCGCCGGCTCCAATTGAGAAGGATCCTGTGCACCCACGTTCAGTCAGTTCTACTCGGCGACGGCCGCTTCCCCCTCCAAAAGAGGTGCGGCGCTCCCGTAGCAGCACTCTCCAACTAGTCTCTACAGACCCCGATTTGTTAGCTCCACCGAATGGAGTTCTGAAAAGGCGCGCAGACCGAAAGCATCAACACGCTTTTCTCAATCAGCTGGCAGCTATTAAGCATTGGTTCATGGAATCTGCGAAGAGAGCTAAATCTCCGGCGTCCAAGAGCGACTCCTCGACACTCAGGAATTCTCCGCCGTCGAAGAAGAGCCCGATTGAGCCTCGCCGTATACCGAACGTTACAATGCCAAATCGACCTGCCATCACACCCACGCGCCATATATCTGGTGTTTCGTACCCTCGTCCTCGAATTCCAACCCCTAAAAATAGATCATCGCTGTCCCCAGCACCAATAACCCCGCGATCTTCTTATCGCCACCCCTCTAGTGGTCTTCGTGGGCGTAAATCAACTTCTTCATCCGTGTCCTCCATTCGCAGCATACACCACATTCCTACTCACTCCAAAGCCTCATCTACGTCTTCAACTTCGAATTCTGTGCACTCTTCTGTCCCCTTTTCAAGGACGTCAAGGTCGCCACATACTTCTGTCAAAGTGCTGCCTTCTACTCCCACCGTAGCATCTTTCCCGTCCAATATCCGCCTGGTCAGAGCCGCCCCTAATTACAACGAGTCCGCTAATTTTGCCTCCCCTGGTGGTCTCATCTTCGCCAAGAGAAAGAAGACGCCTTTTAGGGGCCCGACGTTAATTCTCGGCATTAGTAATGGGGGTAGCCCTAGTCTTCGACCGAGGGACTCCAGTGTTGGAGGTAGCCGGAGCGCAAGCGCCGCTGGAAGAGCGAGTGGTGAAATCATTGAGGAGGAGGACGAAGATGATATCGAAGAGGTGGATGTATTCAGCCCTGTCGCTCCTGAAGCGGAAGAGACTATTTGGGAGGGCGGGAGTAAAGAGGCTGAAGCGGACGGCTGGGTGCGTAGAAGACGTGAATGACGTGAGGGTCTTCAATTGCCATATATGTGCATACGGGCCTCCTCAGTGTTGATGTTAGCGTTTTGGGGTTTTGGTCGTGATTTTGTTCAGCTTCGGTATACTAGAGCCCGTATGGTCAAGATAATTTGAGTCTTGGGTAGATATGAATCTTGAATATAGGAACCTGACGAACAGATGGTGATTATATCGCGGCCTCGTACCGGAACTTTGCTTGAGATGCTTTACTGAATAATCGTTTCGATCCACAATTAATCAGAAGCAATGTCGTGCACGACCATTAAGAGCGCGATATTTTTAAGTAGCCAAGAGAAACGATATGTGGTCTTTAATCATTCCAAATTAATGGAGCACCAATGCTTCAGACCTTTGACCATCACTCTGACTCTAGCAAGCCGAACCTTCTTCATCATTTGTATCTGGGCATTGGAAGAGGTCAGCGTCGACATCGCCTTCCTGCACAATGGAGTCCTGGGCATTTGGCACTCCAATCAGAGCAACTCCTTTGGGCACTGCCACATCATTTACGTTGAAACATCCGAAGGCGGTAACTTTGGTCAGCTTTGGGCAGCTCCTAAACATCCCAGCCACGATTGCGGTATCAATTTTGGTAAGGAAGGAGATGTTAACGTCCCTCAAGAACGGGTACTCATGCGTGCCATTGAAGACATTAGAGAAATTCCCATAATCAATATGACGACAAGAGCTTATGTCCAAGCGCTCAAGCCGACAACCAGAATGAGCCATCAGTGCTTCGAAGCCAGCAGAAGCGAGGCCAACAGGCTCCTCCGGGCCATCGGGTACCGAATAGTCGATTGATCGATTGCTTGACATGTCAATGAAAGAGAGCGGCGCATTTGACCATTCCGTGAAAAGTGCAACATATCCGGCGTCGGTACAATAATCGTTTTCTGTGAACCGGAGCTTGCTGAGCTGCGCACATGACTTGTGAATGGTAGAGAGAACATCATCGTCGGCGTCGTTGAAGTTTTCGAGAGAAAGAGTTCGAAGGCCAGGACCAACTGTAGAGATGAGCTCGGCAAGAGGGCGGGGCGACGTGGTAGTTGGAAATCGTAGGGACAGGTGCTCTAGTTGCTTCAGCTCGCTGATGGCGCCTAACGCTGCATCTCCGAGGCGAAAACACTTCTTCAGCTTGAGACGCTTGAGCTTGAAACAATACCGAACTGATTTTATGAAGGCCTCATCATCCATGGAGTAGTCCAGCCATGACAGTTTCAATGACTCCAGTTGATGTCCACATTGTTCGAAGAATTCAATCCATTTTCCATTGGTCACTAAGTTCGCAGCCTCTAATTGTAGACTTCGGATTGGTATATAACGCTCAATGATGTGGTCAACGACTTCGTCCTTAAATTGGCCAGCGTTGCGAAGATTGAGGTGTTGTACCTTCGGAACAATTGAGAATAATCGGATATAATCCTGGGTTTCAAGCTCTATAACTTGCATTAGTCGGTGTATCTTGTGAGCATTGGTTGCAACTTACTGCCACAGTCGTAGATGTCGATTGTTCTAAGGTCAGAGCGGAGAAAGAGGTCCAATGTCCTGGAAGTGATCACACGCCTTCTTGAAAGTATCTGGCTCAAGCGTCTGAGTAGAGACTGTGGCAGATCACCAAATTCATCCACATCGTGAATATTATTTGCAACTTCCTATATGCTGTCAGCGTTGATGGTTGATGGGCAATTATGAGCGAGCCAAACCTTGATGCAGAGCTCCTGTAGCGACCTGGATCCAATCTGTACGACACCATCCAGCAGATTACTTTGAACTTGCCGGCGCTTGTCCCGACTCACACCCTGCGTTTTCGGCTTATGGTCCTTTTTTCTCTGGGCTTCCTGCTGCTTGGAGCATTTTGTGCAGAGGAGTCCACCGTTAGGACCAGTCCTGCTGTAGGCTGTAACCGTGAACCGCTTCTCACAAAGTTCGCAATTTTCGAGTTGGCCGGGAAGTGGTTTTCTTTTGGTATACAGATCCCACTCGATATCATTGTCCTCGTCATCGGGAACACCTCCCTTGTTCTTATTCTGACGCTTGTGATCTTTGCTATTCTTGATCTTAGTCAGAGTTAGCTCCTCTTGTCGCTTTCTCTTTTTCTTCTGAGTGGCAGTTTCCACGCGTGTGTCTCCTTCCTCTCCTGACTGAAGCTGCCCGGCCCTTGTAGCTCCTTCTTGCTCTTCCTGCTGACGAGCTTCTCTTTGCCGACGCTCATAGTCGGCGCTAATCTGAGCTGCAGAGATGTTGTTCGAAGCGAGGAAGTCGGTAAGGGCTGACTGAGGACCTCTGATGCGATTGTTGGCTGTTCTTCTTCCGGCCCTGACGACATCAATCACAGCCTCCACTTATTCGCAGGAGAACATACATGTTGCTGACTGCCGTTGAATTGCGTGAGTGGAGTCGAAAGGGTCCTACTCTTGCCAAACTAACCTCTTGCCTCGAGGGTCTTGATAGTGGGCGAATATTGTTTCCAGAAGTTCACAACATAGATGGCATTTGATGGCGATCCTAGCACCTGCGTAGCGGTGGTTCACAGATTGGCGACGGAGGGGGCCGCGCTAACATTTTCTAGGGCGAGATCTCGGAGTCGCGACCTGCAGGAAAACGCGTGGGTGGCAAAAGCTCTCCTGCGGCTCAATTTATCACCTCGCTCGTTTCCTCTAATCATTAATGCACCTTAGGCCACATCCTCGTCTTGCGAGTGAAGAGTCTCACCCACTCATTGCCAATCGCCTACAGCAACTCTACGCCCGGTATTGGCTTGCCTTGCCACTCTGGCGTTAGTCATGACTAGAAAACCTCCCGCTGCAAAAGCTGCTGTCCTACATCGATCCAATCTTGGTGAGTCTCAGCATTCCAGACACTGCCTTTAACGTCTACTCATCTTGCTTTCCCAGCGTCATCGCACAAGTCCACATCCACTCGTCAATCTACAAACGTTGCCAAGCCTACCGGATTAAGAAGGTCCTACGTTTCCAAATCTGAAGAGACTGATGTTGATGTGGACATCTCAATGCCAATAGTGAAAGAACCAAGTACGAGAGCCCCTCAGCAGATCCTCAAGAACGTTGTAGTCCCCGTCAATAGCCGCTCGTCTCTAGGATCATCGCTTTCAAGCGTCCGCGATCCGTCGAGCGATTTCGATACACCTGCAACCAGCGTTGCCGTAACCCCTGCGGAATCTCTGGCCAAAGAAGAGCTAGCAGGCCGACATTTCTGTAAGCTTAGTAAAAGCAGCGTATCGAATGCCCTGTCCGAAGAGTCGACGTATGGAAAGCGAAAGCGGTCCAGGAAGGATGAGCTAATACAAACTAAGAATACAAACACGGTTCAAGCCTTACAAGAAAAGGAGGTCAAGGAAGGATGGAGTTTGAATCGGGTCCCTTTAATGAGAGGCAGGAAACGTCACATTCAGGATTCTGAGGATGACGAACCCCTTTCCAGTCCAAAGGCTGAGCTGTCCAATATACCATCTATATCCACCATCAAGATCTCCGAGCCCAAGCGTCCGAGGAATTACCGCTCTCAGGAAGATAGTGAAGAAGACATCGACGATGATTTTGCAGCTCGTCTGGCCAACCCCAAAAAGGTCAAGATGTCTCATCGTGCGTCGCTGTCATCTCGGGCTGTTCGTGGTAGTGCGGAAAGTTCCATGAATGACAGGGGTTTACATCAGATCCTGGATAGCGAAGACACTGATATATCTGAAGATGTCTCTAGCGTCTCTCTATTCGCCTCTGATTTGGAGATAGATGCTTTATCAGAGTTCGAGGATTCTGATGCTGATGTTGACAATTTCCTTGAGGAATCGAATGACCTAACAAGATCAGGCTCGGCCGTCGCTACCGCTTCATTCAATGCGTTTACGGCACCGGCTTCTGTGCCTCGACGTAGGAGAGCACGCGCAACTCAGGTTGCCAATCACAACCGTATGAGACATCACAATAGAAGAATGGAGGACAGGGTATGAAAAATATATGCCCATGGAGTAAACGATAGAGGCTAACCGCATATAGGCAGCTCGAGAGCGCGCGAAGCTTGAGAGAGCCCACCCTGAAATTATGACTATGTGGAAGACATTGAAAGACATTCCCCGAATCATTCCCGCCCAAGCTTTACAGCCCGTCACGATCACTCGAAAACTCAAATCGTTTCAGCTTGAGGGACTGGACTGGATGACCAAGCAGGAGCAGTCTCAATGGAAAGGAGGTTTATTAGGTGACGAGATGGGAATGGGGAAGACAATCCAAGCTGTTTCTTTGATCATGAGCGATTATCCTGCAAACAATCCTACTTTGGTTGTGGTTCCACCGGTTGCATTGATTCAATGGCAAAACGAAATAAAAGAGTATACTGATGGTAAACTCAAAGTCCTCGTCTACCATAACACGAATCCCAATGTCAAAAAACTAGGTATGAAAGACCTGAGGGGTTTTGATGTCATCATGATTTCTTATTCGGGGTTGGAATCAATCTATCGCAAGGAATCGAAGGGCTGGAAACGTGACGACGGCTTGGTAAAGGAGAATAGCAAGATTCATGCCATCAAGTATCACCGACTGATCTTAGACGAAGCACACAATATCAAGCAACGAACCACAGGAGGTAAGCCAATCCAGTAAGTGAGGAGCCTGTCATGCGACTGCTGACCACGATGACAGTTGCTAAGGCTTGCTTCGCCCTCCAAGCCGATTACAAATGGTGCCTATCGGGAACACCAGTCCAAAATCGCATTGGCGAATTTTTCTCCCTACTTCGCTTCCTACAAATTAAGCCCTTCGCATGCTATTTCTGCAAGAAATGCAGCTGTGCTGAGCTTCATTGGCAACAAGACGAAAGTAAGAAGTGCACGAGCTGTAAACATACTGGCTTCGACCACGTCTCGATTTTCAACCAAGAGCTACTCAACCCAATCACACAGGGAGCAGACCCTGAGCTCCGTCGGCTAGCACTCCAAAACTTGCGTCTTGTCACCGATCGGATTATGTTGCGGCGTGTGAAGCGTGACTACACCGCCTCCATGGAGCTTCCTCCCAAGGAGGTGATCATCCACAACGAATTTTTCGGCGAGATTGAACGAGATTTCTCCTCAAGCATCATGTCCAACACTACCCGCAAGTTCGATACGTATGTTAGTACTGGGGTCATGCTTAACAATTACGCCAATATCTTCGGTCTCATTATGCAGATGCGTCAAGGTTGTTCCTATCTCATTTCAAGGACGATGATTTGAGCTCACTTGTATACAGTTGCCAATCACCCGGATCTCATTCTTAAGAAACATGCCCAGGGAGGACAAAATGTTCTCGTCTGTAGCATATGCGATGAAACAGCCGAAGAGCCCATTCGTTCGCGTTGTCATCATGAGTTCTGTCGCAAATGTGCGAAAGATTACGTTCGGTCCTTCGATAACGAAACTCCAGACTGTCCTCGCTGCCATATTCCACTTAGTATTGATTTTGACCAGCCGGACATTGAACAAGACGAAGATAACGTCAAAAAAAGCTCCATTATTAACAGAATCAAGATGGAGGACTGGACGTCCTCTACAAAGATTGAGATGTTGGTGTATGACCTCTATAAGCTGAGGAGCCAAAAGCAAACTCACAAATCCATCGTCTTTTCACAGTTCACTTCGATGCTGCAGCTTGTCGAATGGCGTCTTCGCCGAGCTGGTTTCAATACTGTGATGTTGGATGGTAGCATGAGTCCGGCTCAACGTCAAAAGTCGATCGAGTATTTCATGAGCAATACGGATGTTGAAGTCTTCCTAGTATCTCTGAAAGCAGGAGGTGTGGCATTAAATCTGACGGAGGCCTCGAGGGTTTTCATTATTGACCCGTAAGTACTGTCACTCTTGGAGGTTATGCCTATGATTGCATGAGCACCCTACTTTGCTAACGACAATCTAGATGGTGGAATCCTGCTGCTGAATGGCAGTCCGCTGATCGTTGCCATCGCATTGGCCAGAAGCGTCCATGCGTTATTACAAGGCTCTGTATAGAAGACTCTGTCGAGTCACGTATGGTCATGTTGCAGGAGAAAAAGGCTAACATGATCAATGGAACTATCAACAATGATGACGTCGCCATGGAGAAGCTTACTCCAGAGGATATGCAATTCCTTTTTCGTGGTGGTTAATCATCTCGTATCGCTGTTGCATCTGCCGGCACAAATACTCAATTGGGGGGTCTTGAAGGGGGCCGAGAATCTAATGATTCTCAATATGGCCCACTCGAGTCGGAATACAAACCACGCGCAACCTAGAGTCAATTAGTCTTCTCTCCCAGCATCATACGGCCTAGCGAAAAAGACTGCATAGTGAGATGCAATGGCAAGCCTCTATGCTTTATTTAAGGGCCTCCGCGTCTGGGAGGAATATTCCAGCCTCCTCCTCAGCAATACGATACACCCATGAGACGCTTTCTAAATATTCATTAGAGCGTTATAGACTGATAATACCGCAACAGATGACTATTGTATGATATACCAGATTCTTGTCAGGGGTTCAAGTGTTCAACGCCAAGGTTTCGCAACTAAACGCTGCTGGCGTCGGGCCGTCCGCTTCAATCGTAGAATTATTTAGGCGCTGTTCCGCATGCCAAGCAACGTAAATCTTCATTAGATGCCCACACTCCCACAGTAGAAAAAAACAAGCTGACAAAACCTGGGCATTCACCACTCCTTTACCGTGATATTCCATATGATTGCCGGAATGGACGAAGTCAAGAGCAAACCTGAAAGTTCCAAAACCACAAAAGGTACAGTGCAAGCGCTGGCTGTCTGATGGGGCATCACTGACGTTATATCTAGATCAAGAATGGGAGAGGAAACAGAGGAACCGAGAATATCGGGTTGCTGCGCGACGTGAGAAGAGGAACCGCAAAGCAGATGAGAAGAAGCAGCGGAAGCTCAATGCTGTAATTCTTCGTCGAATGACCAGAAATCCTGACAAATACAATAAAAATGCTGAGCGTAATCGCCTACGAGATATCGAGAGTGAAAGACGTCGGATATGGCAAGAAGCTATACGGCAGGCGCAACGCTTAGCAGCAATACACGACCCTTCGGGGGTATCCTTCAACGTTGGCCCTGTGGTCGTGCTGGAAGATGGGACAGTGATAGCCCAAGAGGTGCTGCACCGAAGAGAAAAGAAGTCTAAGGAGAAGATCGCCGCCGAAATTGACAAGCAGACTACAATTGTTGAATGTGAACTCGCTCCTCCTACGCCTGTCAAAACCGAGGTTCCTAATGGTGCATTTCCAAGATCATTGTCTGGTTCAATTCCTAATAATCTTGCGAATACAGAGGGTACCAAGTCTCAACAGCCGCTGAGCCGCCTAAGCAAAACCCAGCAGAAGAAGCGCGCAGCTCTTGTACCAAGACCACCTCCGCCAAAGCCCGTGATACCTGAAAATGTCTCGATTCCGGAGGGTGAGGAGAAGTGGCTTGATATATGGGATTTGACCGATGATCAATTGGAGAGTAGGGTTCTGAGGGAAAAGAAGCACAAAGCTGCGGAGAGGAAAGCCCTCCGAGTCAAGCAACAGTCTGGCAAAGCCGAGCGTCGCATAGCCAGGGATGAGAAGAGGAAAGTCTATCGGGATATAAAGCTAACATGGAAAGCTATAAAAGGTAACCCTTCATTCCTACAAGTTTGCTTCGGTCTTCGGTGTCTCACACGCTCTCAGAGGAACAAGTTAGGGAGAGAACAAAGCTGAAAAGCTTGGAAGACGAGGAGTCCAAGAAGATTGCAGTCGACATCAACGCTGTGGAGCGGAAAGCGGCACTAGATCACTGTAATGGATTAGGATTTACTCTTGCAAACACTGATGGGGTAGATGAGATAAAGCCACGAGCTTTGGGTATGAAGGGGGTGGAAGTTGACTTCGATGCAATAGAAATGGGCGAACGTCGGAGCGACGTCAAGCCAAAGGACAACGGTAAGAGAGTCAACCTTGGTAACGCCCCTAAGGACGCAAAAGCAGAGTACGTGCCCGCGGGTCAGGTCGATGAGGATGAAAACGGGGATGTGGAAGAATTCATCCAGCTTGACGTCGGTGAAGGCCAAGACTTCGAGGCGCTTAACTACAATCACAAGCTCCGACGCAAGCTCCGCAGAGCTATTGAAAACGCTGAAATTCGCAAAGAAATGTTGGTGAGACAGCGCGCAATCGACTATTATGATGAGAAGGGTATTGCAGTCCCTTCAGTGCTGACGACGCCCTACAAGCCTGTCAATGTCAAGGGTCAAAGGATCCTGGATAACGGGAGGTTCGAGACTGCCAAACAGGAACGGGTCCGAGCAAGACTAGAACTCGCCGAGTTCAATACACAAATGCGAGTTTTAAGGAAGCAAGCCAAGGATGCTGCTATCTATGCAGGCCTACGCAAGCATGCGGAATTGATGGGAAGAATTGCTGCCAGTGAGAGCTCTATCAAGCAAGAAGACTCAAAGGGTGTTTCGCAGACCGGTCATACTGATACGATGAATGCTCCACGGGCTTCAATGACAGTCGCCCCTTCTTTCCACGCCAAGAATCCAACGAAGCGAAGCCAGACAGAGAGCAACGACTCGTCATCCGGCGACAGCGACGTCGACCTATCAGAGAGAGATGTAGTTGCGTCGTCCTTTTCAGATACTTGTTCGGATCATCGATCCTCTCCTTCAGGCGATGAAGACAGAGCTACAAAACGGCAGAAAGTGGAAAGCGGTATGAACAACAAGCAGAGCGAATCAACGAATAGTGACCGTCAAGCAATGATCGACGCCGAGTCCGCGCGCACAAATATCTACAATCAAAGCAAGAACCAGATGCTCAATAGGTCTAAGTCATCGAAGGAGATTAACACTAGTGCGAATCATAGGTTCCGAAGAAGCGGGCTCGGTAAGGGTGCGAATTCAATATCGACATTGAATGGTGGAACACCTAGAAGAACGAAGGTCTTAAATTCTCGGAGGGGAGGAGATGACACCGTTGGGAAATGACGGAGAGTTGGGAATTCCAGGTGGGCTGCCAAATCACAGCACTCGCATCAACGCGATCCTAGAAAGACAGCACGAAAATGGCGTTGCTTACAGCAAGGAGTCGCGTCGCAGGAGTCTTGATTCGTGAAGTCGATCTATATCAAGTGGTATTCGATACCATATACATAGCTTACAATCAATGTAGCACTAGATAGCCTCTGCAATGCAATGTATTGCCGGAGCGAAATGTTTCCCGTTTCACGAATGCAGTTCTACGGTCTGCATGGTCGTATTGAACGCCTGATGTGCTATTCATCGCCCACTTAGAAGAACAACCTTATCAGCTCGAATATTATGCCTCCACATAGGACGAACAACAGTATACCTGTATATGAATCTTAGCCTGGTCTTATATTGCACAGTCTTAGAGCGCACCGATCCACAATGGCGATATTGGATAGTTGAACTTCTGCTTTTGCTTTGCGGCACTTTCTGGCTTCCCCCTTCTCGCGGCTTCTTGTCTGGCATATTTCTCGTTGGCTTTGCGCTGCTGAGGCGTTTGTGCCTACTCGTGTTAGCTCAGGTGAGTGCGAGAAATCTTGCACTGGTACCATGTTGGCCTAATCGGTTAATATGAGAGGAGTGGGATATCGTAACGCGGGTTTATTGGGGTCCGATGGATGTATCGAGGCTTGCTTGCTGTAGGCCCTGGGCGCTATGAAACAGGTGAATATCTGGTTTTCGCTGCCGTCTCATTATATAGTAAGGTAGTTTGCGAATCTATTAATTTAACGCTAGTGGCCCGCAAATTATTAAACGTCCCCTATTAAAATTAGGTAGTAAAGCCTTAATAATATATAGTTATAGCTAGTAATAAGATTAACTTATATATAGTACTAGCTATATTAGTAAGATCTTAACTCGCCCCTATACCCTTAGTAAAGGCTAGACTAACCGTCGAGTCAGGTTTTAGTACTATAAATTAGTACCGACCCGAATACTTAGTACTACCTCCTAGTACTAACTTAAATACTTAGTACTAGTTTCTAGTACTAACTTAAAAAGCCCTTAGTACCTTAGTAAGTTAAGTTAGACTAGACTAACCGCGTCGAGTTAGTACTTTAAACTCGAGTTAGGTACCCGACTCAAGTCTTAGCAATTTAATACTAAAATCTAGTACTAAGTATTCGAGTCGGTACTAAGAGTTAGTACTAAGTATTTAAGTTAGTACGTCGGCAATTTCTTAAAACCTGGAGGGGTACCTAGGGCCGGCCCCGGGTCGCCCTGGGCCCCTAGGGCCGTGGTTTAAGAAAGCTTGCCCTAGGGCGGTAGGGGTAGATACGAGTCCGCCTAGGGCCGATTTAGGTACCCTAATTACTATACTTTCAGCTTATAACTATAATTTAATACTAGGGACTATTAAAGGCGTACTTAATATTATTAATAATCCCCTAATCTATATTAAAAAGGTTATTAGTATAAGTAAGGTACGCTATACTATATTTATATTATAAGGATATTATATTAAGAGTATACTAATAGTAATATATTAATTATATAATATAATAACTAATTATATTATTAGTTATATAGCTATATAAAGCGCTAGATATAAAGAATATTAAAATTATAAGATATATAAGATATATAAGATATATAATACGTACTAGACCTCTTAAATATATAAGATATATAAGATATACTAGATATATAAGATATACTAGATATACTAGATATACTAGCTACGCTAGATATACTAAATAAACCGTATATCCTTTATATACTTACTACCTAATTATTACTCTTATCTATTTAACTAATAGATAATTTAAGATTAATAAGTACTATATATTTATTCCTATCTACCCTAATTTAAAAGAGGGTATAATTATCCTCTATTACTAGCTAGTATTCTTAATATTTATTACTACTAAAGGAATATTAATATATTTAAGTCTTATCTAAATTAATCTATTTATAAAACTTATCTTATAATAGTTAATATATTAACTTATAACTCTACCCCTCTAGTAAGACTATCTTATAAGATCCTTTATTACCTTCTTTATAACTAGCTTTAATACTATTATCTAGTATTAATTAAGTTAAGTATAAGTTACTAGTATTCTACTTAAATAGATATACTTACTAATACTCTACTATAATTCTACTCCGCTCTAGGAAGATTTATAGTCTAAGAGACTAGTATATTTATAAGAAGATTATTAGAACTAGTTCTATTATTTATACTATTTTTAATTACTCTTATCTTTATAAATATTATATTATAAGTCTAAGTTAAATATATAAGTAATAACGGGCCTTTATATACTATTTATTAGTTAAATAGTAGTAGATCTTTAAGTAAAGGTTAGGTTTAATAACTAGAATTAGATAATATAACTTCTCCCTTATAAGAATTATTATCCTTATTAAGTATATTATATAGGTTTTACCTACTATTATAACTAGCTAGGAGTAAGCCCTAGCTAATATCCTTATATATATTATATAATAGATATATTATATTATCTCTATTATTATTTATAAGGTTTATACTTTTATAAATACTTTATAACCTTCTCCTATCTATCTTTACCTTAGTTAAACTATATTAGTATATAGAGATTAAAGTTCTTTATAAGAAATATTAGTATTTAATAAATTAGCGTTAATTATAAAATACCTTTAATAATAGGGCCCTAATATAGGTAATCTATCTTTTTATTTAAAGATATATATTCCTTAATTATATAGTAGATTATTAAAAGTAGAAAGTAGATTATCCTAGGGTAGAATAGCTAGAAAAGGTACCTTATAATTACTAGGAAGCCTAAATTAATAGATATTCTTCTATAAAATACTTTAATAATTATATTAATAATAATATTAGCCTAGAACCTTATAACTATCTAGTAAACTAGATTAGCTTTAATTCTATTTATCTACCTTCTTTAATATTAAACCTTTAGATTATCTATATTATAATATATAAAGATATATTTATTTGAAAGTTTTATAATAAGTTTATAAGACTACTTAGTACTTAAGAGATAGTAATATAACTTAATTAGAATTTTAATCCTAGGTATAATATAAGATTAAAATAAACTTATACTATTATAAAGCTACTATTATATTAATATCTTATTAATATATTAATAATTAGAGATATATTTCTCTCTATTAACCTTTTATACCTTATATACCTTTAGGATATTATTAATATCTAGTCTATAATTATATTACTATCCTACCTTTTTAATATAATACTTTTATACTTTAATTATTATATTACTAAAATAAGCTAGATTATATTTAGGCTAAGGGGTATACTATTTACCGCCGCTATTAATAAATACTAGTACTTATAAGTATAATATAGCCTTAAATAAAATAGCTTTATAACCTATTATAAAGATATTCTATATTCCTTTATAACGCCTTAGCTAACCTTATAGGAAATTATACCCTTACTCTTCTTTACCCTTAAGTACCCCTACTATTAACTCTTTATAATTATAAGGTAATCGCGGTCTTTAAGCTCTTAAGAGGTTCTTATTTAAAGATAGGGATATAGTATTATAAGGGGATCTAGTATAAGATATATACTTTAAAGTAGATAATATTATATTAGGTCTTAATTACTAGACTAGTTATAAAGCTAATATACTATCCTTTATATTAATAATAATATAAGCCGCTTTTATTAATATAGTAGATTAATATAAGAACTTATAATATAATATACCCTCTTTACTAGCTATATCCTAATAGGTTCCTTATCTAACTCTTCCTTATTAATAATATAATTATCTTATCTCCCTTATTTTAAGTTTAAATCTATTATATTTAGTAATAGCCTTTACTTTATAACTATTTAATTCTCTTAAATATAGGATTTACTATTATTAACCTTACTATTATAGTTAATACTATTAAGTATATTAGATAGATTATAAGCTCTACTAGCCTACTTAAATAATTAGCTCCTACTATAAATAGGTATAATATTATAGGTATAGATATTATATATAAGACTAGGAGTAGCTTAAACTTCTCCTACTTCTACCTACCCTTACTATAATAAGCCTCTAAGATATTATACTTTAATTAGGGCGAATAGTCTTTAATTTAATAGGATAAGTATTTCTTATAAAAATAGAGGTACTAGAGAATAATAATATAATAGGTAAATAAGTTTATAGAAGAATATTTAAGAAATAAAGAGGTAGCCTATAATTAAAAGAAAAATAGGGGGTAGAGATCTAATTATATATTATATACTTTTTATATATTATTATTATTACTTTTAGGTTAGAATATATTAGATTTAGTAAAAACCCTATTTAGTATATAAATATACTAGTCTATTATATCTAGTATATCTAATAAGATCTAGCGCGTAATTCTTATATTTTAATTATCTAAACCCCCTAAAAATTATTAGATATTTATTTAGAACTTATAATAAATATAACTACTTTAAATTACCTACTCTCTTATTACTATCTCTTATTATTCTAAAGCTTTACTCTTTTCTAGTATACTATCCCTTTAAATTAAAATACTTAGCTTTAATTATTATACGTAATAGATAGTATAGAATAATACTTTTTACTTTATCTTAAATTATACCCTCTATCTTATATTCTCCCCTTTATAATAAGATAAATACTTAAATTAGAGGTAGATATTACGCTATTAATAGTATCTTAGCTAGTCCCTCTTTCTCCTTAATTATTATATATATAATAACCTTATAACTATTTATTTTAAGATATAAGTCTATTAGCTTATAGATTACTATAAATTATATATAGCTTAATACCTTAAGATTAATATTAATATAGTAGTTAATAACGCGATAAAGGTAGTATTATATTAAGTAATTTCCTAGGGGGTAGAAGGTACTAGCGTACTTACTAATATTTATACTACTTATAATAAATAATTCTAGTCTACCTTAGCGCGGATTAAACTACTTAAGGAGGAACTAGTCTCTTTATAAGTAGATAAGTATTATTAGTAAGAGAGAATTTATAAAGTATATTAAAATCTTAATTATACCTATTCTAAAGTTATAATTTAGGACTCTACTTCTAGTATAAATAGCCCTCCCTTTATCTATAATAATATTATTAATAATACCTAATTAGTTTATTAAAATGCCTAGGATAGTTACTAGAGTTATATAATAGGAGGAGTAATAATAAGTTCCTCTATCTAATTATACTAATATCTCTTAAAACCTAAGTTATTAGATAGTTAACTCTATATAAACTTTAACCTATTTATCTATTACTATCATCCTCTTACTATTCTAGTTATAATCTTATAAACCTAATAGATATAGAGCTATTATAGCCTTAGTCTTATTAGCCTTCTATTATTTATAGGATATCTTCCTCTACTTCCTTAAGCTTATAATTATAGGTATCTTTACTCTTTTAGACTTTTATATATATACTAGGGGTATAGAGGTTATATATAAGGTAGTATTTATTATTATATTATATCTCTTAGGCTAATTCTAGCTATTATTATTTTCTATATATCTCTTATAATCGGCGGGTTATAAAGTAGTAGATATAAGGGTTTATATTATTAATAGCGGCTTAATACTATATTATATAATAGAGCTTTTATATTAATTTAGCTTATACCTATTAGAGTCTAAATATTTATTAGTTACTATTAATTATCTTTAAGTAAAGCTTACTATTTAATAAGTTATTAATTATAAAAAGTAATTAGCTAAGCCCTAGTAAATATATTTTAGATAATATATATCTCTAGGATTAAGTATTTATATATTCTATTCCTCTAATTTATTTAGGCTTATAAAATATAGAATCCTAGTTAATATTAAATCTAATATCTTCCTGTAAGATTTATATAAATAAATTAAAGTATAGGTTATTTATAATAATCTTATTAGTAGCCTTATTAGATATAACTAGGTCTTAAGGCCTATATATCTTAATTTTCCCCTTATTCTTCTTATAATAGCTAATATTTATATTACTAAAGGTAATACTATATAGTTAAAGTATTAGTATTATTCCTCTTATAACTATTAATATAGTATTAACCTTACTCTTATAATACCTTCTTTACTTTTTATTATTATTATATTTCTAGGCCTAGTATATTAAATACTCCTCTTTCTAAGCCGGATTAATATTATTAAAAACCTTATAAAACTACTATATAACTCTTATAAAGGCGGGTTATAATTCCTTCTTTATAGTAATATTATTAATTTTATCCCCTAGATTCTTATATATATTAATTTCTACCTCTAGTATTATATATATTACCTTATATATCTTATTATTAATAGTAAGACTAGCTTAAATCTAATTATTTACCTAATAGTTAACCTTTAACTCCTTCTAAATCTATTCCTGTAAGGTAGCTAGAGTAACTATAGTATAAACTAGAGAGTATTATAAGTTAACCTCCTACTTTATAATATATCTATTTATATTTATAATTCCTATTATAAAATCCCTAATATAGACTTTATATAATTAATTACTATTATAATAATCTATTTTAATTATAACGCGTAGGCATTTAATCCTAGAGGGAAAGTAAGGGTAGGGTAGCGCTAGAAAAATTATATTTTATATATAACTATAATATTAGTATATCTTATATATCTTATATATCTTATATATCTTATATATCTTATATATCTTATATATCTTATATATCTTATATAAGATCTTATATATCTTATAACTCTTATTTATCTTATATATTATATTTATCTTATATATTATATATATCTTATATCTTATATATATCTTATATATCTTATATATCTTATATATCTTATATATCTTATATATATCTTATATATCTTATATATCTTATATATCTTATATATCTTATATATTTTATATAATATATATAATATATATAATATATATATCTTATACGTCTTATATATCTTATATATCTTATATATATTAATATCTCGTATATATTATATATCTTATATATTAGTCTTAGTATATTTATAGAAAGGTATATATAATAGAATTTAAAGTATATATCTTAAAATAGTAGTATAATTAATAATTATAAGGGTAGATAGCTTAATAGTATATTTTACTATTCTAAACTTCCTAATTTAGACTAACTTCTATAAGTAGGGGGTTTAAGCTAGTAATATCTAATATTTATATTATAAGGGCCTAATAGATATATAACTTTAGTAGAATAGAGCTAAATAGGGAGGTTATACCTACTACTTACTAGACTAACCTTATAACTAAATATTAGAGAGAGACCCGCCTTATTCCTCTTACTAGCTACCTCTTTTTAGTAGTAGAAATTTATTACCTACTTAATAAACTTAGGTACTAAGAACTAATTATTAACGGCGAGGTATTATAATAAAAAACCTCTACTATTTATAAGACTAAAGATACTTATTACTCAAAAAATACCTTCTAATCCTCCTAGTTAAACCTTAAGACTATATATACTATAATTAGTATAAATTAATATTAATTTAAACTTATAATTTAAGTATACCTTAGCGCTTTAAGCCTAGAAGATTTTATATTAGCCCCTAATAGAGAAGGTTATTATTCTTAGTTTTATAAACTCTTACTTATTATTATATAATAGTAATAATATAGCGTATAATTATTATAAATAACTTAAAAGTAGTATTAATATTAAAGATAAAGGATATAACTTTAATTTAACCTAATTATAACTCCCTTACTATTATAGTAGTTTAAATTTTAATTATTACGCCCTAAGTTAGGGATATCTATATAAATTTTAGAGTATTTCCCTACCCTTTAACTAGCCTATTAATAAGGTATATAACTTTTATAATTCCTAGAGAATCTATCTACTATTTCTTTTATAACTTTATAGTAGGCGTCTTTAATATTATTACTAATAGTTTTTAAAATATTAATATCTATATTTTAAAGATACCTTACTATTACTATTATAAGAAAGGCTACTTATAAAGGAGGTCTAATAGGACTCTAATAATAGCCTAATATAATAAACTTTATATTTTTTAACCCCTAGCCTTTATACTATAACTTCCTAATTTCCTCTAGAGGTACTCCTAAAATACTTATTTCCTTATAATTCTTAGGCTTATAATTAAAGTATATAATTATTTATAGTATATCTAGCTATATCTTTATCTCCTCTCTATTAAAGACCTTTAATAAGGTTAATAAGCTACGCTAACTAAGTAGTATTTTCTATAAGCTAAGCTTACTATTATTAGTTATAAGATTAGTAAGGCGTATATTAAGCTTAAGAAAGAATATAATAATAAAGTAAAGATCTTTACTAGATTAAAATCTAATATTATATAGGAATCTAATATAATATAAGTTATTATTAAAGTCTATTATAAACTAGATCTTTTTAATAATTACTATTATATGCCTTAGTATATAATAGCCTTCTTATACTATTAAGTATATAATATTATTAATAACTACTTCTTAAAAGAGAATTATATAAAGCTACTAAAAGCTAGGGGTAAAACGCACTTAATTTAGATAAGTCTTATTAATTTAGCGAGCTAGATCGCGTATATAAAGACTTTTATAGTAATAGAAGATAAATATATTATTAGACTTATATACTTTTTTATACTATTAAGCCTTTATTATAGTAGTAAAACAGGTATTAATAAGTATATAAAACCCCTTTAAGATAATATAAAGGGAGATTAGGTCCTTAATATTAAGGTTCTTTATAATTTTAAGAGTTAGCTTAGGATAATTAAAGATAGTAATAAAAATACTAAATTAATTTATATCTACTTTATTTTCTATTTATAAGATACTTAGTTAACTATTTATACGGCGTCTTATTACTAGCGATAAGAATATAGGAATATAAGTAGGAGATTTACTTACTTATTAGTTATATAAGAAGCCTTTATTAGGTAATATAATAATAGGGTTATCTATTTTAATTACGGGTTTAGTATTAGTTAGTATAATAGTATCTAATAAATACTAATAGTACTTTATTAGGGTAGTAAAAGCCTTATTATCCTAACTAGTAGTTAATAACTAAGAGATAGTCTTATTATTATCCCTTATAAAGACTATTACTTAGGAGTTATTATCCTCTCTAGTAGAGTTTATAATTTAAGGAGTAATATTAGTATTTATAAGTTCCCTTACTTATAAACTATCTAGTATTTAATTAAGAATAGTATATAGGTCTATAATTTAAATAGATAAAAAGGCCTATTAATATATATATTACCTATTAAGTTATAATCTAAGGTTACCCTTTTAACTAATACTATTCTAATAGAACTACCTGCTAGGACCTTATTTAAAGTTCCTAATATACTATTTAACTATTTAAAAGTAGATACTATATTATTTAAGGAGGTCCCGCTTATAGGATTTTTATAGGGAGGTAGGGCGGAATTAGGGTTATAAAGACGCGAGTCTAAATTAGTATACTATATATTAATTAGTAAATTAAATAGAAGATAGACTTAATAGGCTTACTTAATATATCTAAAAGGTCTAGAGAGCTTATAATAGAGTACTTAAATATTTATAATAGATAATAGTATATAAATAAAGATATATATTAAGATTTAACCTATTTATACTCCTAGTAAAAGAGATATAAGTATTAAGGCTATTATATATCTTATATATCTTATACGTCTTATATATCTTATATATCTTATATAAGATCTTATATATCTTATATACCTTATATATTTTATAGATCTTATATATATTATATATCTTATATATCTTATATATATTATATATATCTCGCTAGTTTTATATATAATATCTTTTTAATCGCGTATTTTACCTATATCTCTTATATCTACCCCTTTTATATATAATTAAATACTTATTAATAAAGCCTCTAATATAATTTAAATATTATATACCCCGTATATTATCTAAGTAATTAATACCCTTTATTACTAGCCCTTAGAAGTTAATCCTTTTATACTTTTTTCTAGATATAATTTATAATTTAAGTCTCCTTCTTAATAAAATCCTTATTATATAAGTATTTATATTAGTTCTAATTAATAAAATTATTAATATAGCTAATATATAAGGTATTACTATATCCTAGTATTATATATATACTATAAATAATACTATCTAGAGTAAATAGGCGCTTATTAATTAGACCCTAGGGAGTTATAATTATAGCTATTTACTATTTCTCTACTTTAACTATATTATATAAAGGATTAATAGCGCCCTTTTTCTATATCTTAAGTGATTTAATTATTAATTTATTATATCTTAGGGGTTTATCCTTTCTATTATAGTTCTTTATATCTTAAATAGTAATTAGGAGTTATAGCTAACCTACTAGTTTCCCTCCCTAAGAGTACTAAATACTAGACTAATTAATAATATCTAGATAATACTCTTAAACCTATACGTAGTCTCGCTATTAACATCCTTTATTCTACTAATTAATAGAGTAATAATAGAATTCCTCTAATAATTAATCTAGATTAGCTATATTTTTATTAGATCTTTTCTAAGTCCTTAGTAACCTATAAACTTATACTAGGTAGTAAGAAATCTAAGAAGGGTTATCTTCCTATATATTACTTACGTCTTATATAGACCTAGGGTCTACTACCTTTATACGCTCCTACTAGATAAATATAGCTAATATATATAAAAGATTTAAGACTTTACTTTTAGTAGTAGTAGTAAATACTATATATTATAAGTTTAGATTATAATATAAATAATATAACTATCCCTACTCTTACTTATCTATCTTCTATCCTAGCTTACTTAGTAGTATAGCGGCGCTAAGTTAATTAGCGTATACCTTATTATTATAATTAACCTAACCTAGTAGGTAACTAAGGCTATATTTCTTAATATTAGCTATTATAAAAATATTTAGCTCTTAAGTATTATATTAAAGTAGTTACCTCTTAAAATACTTCTATTTATTTATTTACTAAAACGGGCGTTTAACTATCTTAATATAAGCTACCTTACCTATTTTAGTTATTATATTAGGTAGGCTATTATATTCGCGTATATAATAGGTATAATAGCTTAGTATATATATCTTTAGAAAGTTAAAATAGTAACTATTATAATAGGGTTATAAATAATCCTTTACTTAATTAAATACCTTTAAATAATAGTCTAAGTAGGCTATTATATCTTATATATAAGAGATATATTAGTTTATTATTATAAAATCTACTAATACTTTAATAGTAAGTATAATACCTAGCTACTTCTTATCTAGTAATAGGATTATTACGGGAAGTAACTACTAAATAATCCCCTTATATTCTACTCCTAACTACTACTTAACCTCGCTAAAATAATTAAAGTATTTAAGACTAGGGAATAGTAGGACTTAATAGTAGGCCTAATCTAATTAAACTATTATAGATAATTCTAGAAGTTATAAGGACTAGTTAGGAATACGGTACTACTATCGACGTGGCGTCTATAGTACGTAGTAGTACTACGCTACTCCTTTACCTATAATATATAGAGGAGGGAATTCCCCCTAAAGGGAAGGGTAGTAATTAGTCTTACTATTAATAAGAATAGAGAGTTCTATATATATATACACGCACTATTTATAATACTTAATAGCTATATTATTACGTAGTACCCTTATATTCTAATTACTCTACCCTATTTAGGGGTAGTAGCCTAACTATTAGTAAGATAAGTAGAGAAGGGTTATTATAAGTATAAGGTAAAAAGGTTAGTTAATTAATATAAATAACCTACTTAAATATAAGGGATTAAGCTTATAAAGAAAGTAAGTCTTAAAAATTAGTTAATAAATTAATAATAGATATATTATAATTATAATTAACTATCTAGGGGCGGCTACTAGGCGTATAAACCTAGTCCCCGCTACCTAAAACCTAAGAAGTACTATTATAAAGGATATAAGAACTTAAAGAAGAAGTCTCTAAGAGGTAGTAGATATAAGATTTATAATAATATTTATAAGAGTTAGAGTAAGAGATATATACTAATAATACTACTTAAGCGGGTTATAAATATTACCTATTATTAATAAAAGAATTAGAATTAAAGCGTCCTTAATATAAAACTTATATTCTTAGGTTATAAGACCTATATATATATATATAATAGGAAGTTAATATAAAAATATTAAGAATAGTTTAATAATATAATTAATATAATTAAAATAAGTATAACCTATTTTTTTAATAACTTTATAAAAATCTAATACGCGTTATAATATATAGCCCTAGATCTTAAGGCTATATAATATAAGTATATAAAAAATATATTAAAGGATAAATAGTCCTAGGAATACTTTAATAGTTTCTTAATAGATTAAATAGAAGATCCTTAAAATTAATATCTAATAACTAGTAAGTACTACTTAGAAGCTAAGTAAAAGGAATATTAAAAGATTATAAACTTTATAAATTACTTTACTAGGTTAGAAAGATAACTTAAGCTATTAATAGAGTATATACTTTATAATAACCTTCTAAATAAGTTATATAAAGATCTTTATAACTAACTTATAATATAACTTAATATCTTAGAGATAAGGGATACTCTTATTATATTAATAACCTAACTAGAGCCTTATATAATACTACTTATATATAAAGATTAAAGGGATAATACTCCTACTAGGGGTTAATATCCTTAAAGAGGAAGAGGAAATCTCTAAGGGTAAAGAGGTAATAGCTTATATATAAAGTAAGAAGGGCGGGGTAGTATTAAGGTATTATTATACCTTCTTTAAAGGCCTAAGCCTAACCTCTCTACTATTAAGTATTATAATTATTAAAAGAAGGGATATATAATTAAGGATTACTAGAGCGTAAAATTAATAATTATAAGTATTATAATTAATAAGCCTACGGCTAATAAGATATCTAATAATAAGCTAGTTAAGAGAGGCTTAAATTTAAAAAACCCCTAAGTATTATAATTATATCTACTATTATAATATAAGGGGAAAAGTAGATATAATAACTTATTATTATAATATAAGTAGAGCTTAAGAGCTTATAAAGAGAATTTATTATATTAATTAACTTTAAAGTAGATATTAATTATATTAATATATACTTAATAAAGAAGTAGAATTAGAAAATAGACTTAAGCTCTAGTAATACCCTATATAATAGAGTTAGAAACTTAATATTATTATTAAATTCTTATATAAGAGGAATTAAACTTATTAATTCTAATAATATTATATAATATTATAAAGGCGCCTTTTATATAATAGTAAACTTTAATTATAACTTCTACCTTAAATATCTATAATTAGAAGAATAAAATCCCTAAGTAGATTAGCTTATATAGAACTAGTAATTCCCTATTAAGAAAAGTAATATTAAGGAGTACTTTAATATTATTAAAGCTCTAGAGGAGTAGCTTAATAATATTATATTTATTATAATATACTTAGGAGTAGGTAATAAAAGCCTACTACCTAAAGTTAAGTTCCTTTTAGAATTTTAGGAATTCTAAGATATCTTCTTAATTAAGAATATTAGAGCGCTACTAGATTATATATATTATAATTATATAATTAATATAAAAGAGAATAAAGAACCTCCCTTTAACCTATTTTATAACTTATTAGAGAAAGAGTTACGCGTATTAAGGGAGTACCTTAAGTAAGCTTTAAAAAAGGGATAGATTTATTATTTTATAAGTCTAATAAGTATATTAATTCTTTTTATATTAAAAAAGGATAGAATATTATACTTATATATTAATTATAAGGCGCTTAATAAGATTATAATTAAGAACTATTATCTACTTCTATTAATTAATAAAATATTAATAAGATTAGTTAATATTAAGTACTTATCTAAGTTAGATCTTAAGGATATATATTATTACTTATAAATAAGAAAGGGTAATAAATAAAAGACTATATTTTATATAAGGTATAGCTATTTTAAATATATAATTATACCTTTTAAACTTATTAATATACCTACCTTATTCTAAGTATATATTAATAAAGCCCTAGTAGGACTACTTAATATTCTTATCTACTCCTAGGATAAAAAGTCTTATATTAGAGTTATAAAAGTAGTATTATAATATCTTTATAAATTATAAGTTTATATTAGCTTAAAAAAATATAAATTTATAATAATAAAAGTAGAGTTCCTTAGCTTTATTATTAGTTATAATAGCGTATATATAGATCTATATAAAGTAGATATTATAATAGAATAGCTAGAACCTAGGAGTATTAAGGATATTTAGATCTTTTTAAGATTTACTAATTTCTACTATTATTTTATTAAGTACTATTCCTCTATAACTATGGCGTTAATAGACTATCTAAAAAATAATTATTTATATATTAAAAATAGAAATTTAATATTAAGTAATATTATAAGAGTAGCGTTTAAGTAGTTAAAATAACTCTTTTAAGAGGCGCTATTACTTATATATTTTAACCTTATAAAAGAAATCTAATTAGAGACTAATACTTTAATTCTAGTTATTATAACTATTTTATTATAAAAGTTCTTAATTAATACTAAAGGGGTAGAAGTAGAATAGTATCCTATTACCTTCTACTCTTATAAGTTATATTTGGTAGAAACTAGATATAAGACTTATAATTAGGAACTACTTATAATAATTAAGGCGTTCTAGGTATAAAGGTACTTCTTAGAAGGTAGCTTATACCTAATTATAGTAATTATTAATTATAATAACTTAAGGTATTTCTAGATAATATTATTATTAATAAGGAGATAAGTATATTAGGTAATAAAGCTTATAATATATAACTTTAAGATATATTATTATATAGGTATTAAGAACCTAGCTAACGCCCTATTAAGGTAACTAGATTATATACTAGTAATAGATAAAAAAGATACTTATCTATTAATATTATAAAATAGGTTAAAGAATATTAGATATATTCCTTTTAATAAGTATTATATATATAGTATTTATAAAGGTCTATAAGATAATAAGGCTTATAGTTATAAATAGTATAAAAGGTTAGAGATAGGGCTTAAGAAGCCTTATACCCTAAAAATAGGGGAGAGTAACGCGCTCTTAGAGACGTAGAGTAATATAAGTAATAGCTTAAACCCTATTATAGGATAATTTAATATTAATTAAATAGTACTTAGAAGGTATATTATAACTATATTAATAATAGAGCGTGTATAAAATAAATATAATAACTTAATATTAGAGATACTCTAATATCTCTAAGAGGGAGATAAGGATATTTATAATAAGAAATAATTATTAAAGTCTTAGGGCTATAAAAAGGCTACTAATATATCTCTATTAATAGATAAGATAGGGGTCTTTTATAAGGGTGGCGTAGTTTTTATACCTAGTAATAAAGTAATTAAATAAGAAATCTTAAAGCTTTATTATAATAACCCTTATATTAGCTACTACTTATAAAAGCGTATATAGGAGCTTATTAAGTAGAAGTTCTATTAGAAATTAATAGGATAAGATATTTATAATTATATATAAGAATATTTAACCTATTAATTAATAAAGCCGCGTAGATATACTATTTATAATATACTATTACTATTATTAATACTTATAAGACCTTTTTAGGAAATTATAATAGATTTTATTATAAATCTCCTTCTAAGTAAATAGAAGGGTAGTATTTATAATATAATCTTAGTAGTTATAGACTATTATATTAAAGTAGCTAGGTATTTACCTATTATAAAGATAGTTAATACTATTAGTATTACTAACCTATTATATTATAAAATCTTTTTAAGGTTTAGTTAGCTAGAGGGTATTATTAGTAATTAAGGGATAGTATTTATAAATAGCTTTTAGGTAGCTATATATTATTATACTAATATAAAAAAAAGCTTAGTACTACTTTCTACCCTTAAATAGATAGTTAAATAGAGAGATAGAATAGTATACTTAAGTAGTATCTATACTACTATTCTACTTAAAGATAAGATAACTAGGTAGAGTTACTTTATTTAATAGAGTTTATATATAATTATATAAAGTATATTAATACTAGGTTACCTCTATATAAGGCGCTTTATAACTACTTACCTAAGCTAAATATAAAGCTTTTAGAGCTACTATTAGGAGAAGTCCTATTAATATAAAAAAGGGTTAAATTACTTTAGAAATAAAGGGAAGGTTTAGAGTAGTACTTATATTAAATATAAGCTATATAGGTAGAGTATATAAATAAATAGTAAAAGTAAAGATAATATAATATAAGTAATTATATCTTACTAGAAAATACCTGTAAAAATTCAAGATTTTTACGTCGGAGAATTACCCCTACTACCTAGCGTTTAGTAGGTAACGTGAATAGCGGGGAGTATATTAGATACGTTAGTAGGTAGCCGGCCTGTATATATAATAGTATTAGCTATATTATATATATATACCTATTCTAATAGCGTTCTATACCTGATAATAAGATGGATATTTCCCCCTATTTAGACCGATATTAGACACGTTAGTAGGTGAGGTAAATAGTAGGGAGTATATTAGACACGTTAGTAGGTGACGTGAATAGTAGGGTTTTTCAGGCCGATATTAGATATATTAGTAGGTGGATATTAGATACGTTAGTAGGTGACGTAAATAGTAGGGTTTTTTAGGCTGATATTAGATATATTAGTAGGCTGATATTAGATACGTTAGTAGGTGACGTAAATAGTAGGGTTTTTAGCTTATAAATGTAATAGTATTAGCTAATATAGTAATAGACTGATATAGATTATTCTAATAGCGTTACCTACCTAGTAATAAGACGGATATTTCCCCCTATTTAGACTGATATTAGACACGTTAGTAGGTGAGGTAAATAGTAGGGAGTATATCAGACACGTTAGTAGGTAGCTTATAAATGCGATAATATTAGCTATATCATATATATATACCTATTCTAATAGCGTTCTATACCTAGTAATAAGACGGATATTTCCCCCTATTTAGGTTAATATTAGACACGTTAGTAGGTAACGTAAATAGTAGGATTTTTAGCTTATATATACGATAGCATTAGCTATATTATATATATACACCCATTCTAATAGCGTTCTATACCTAGTAATAAGACGGATATTTCCCCCTATTTAGACTGATATTAGACACGTTAGTAGGTGACGTAAATAGTAGGGAGTAAATTAGACACGTTAGTAGGTAGGTAGGTAGCTTATATATGTGATAGTATTAGCTAATATACTAATAGACTAATATAGATTATTTTAATAACGTTATATAACTAGTAATAAGATAGATATCTAGCCCTATTTAGACTAATATTAGATACGTTAGTAGGTAATATAAATAGTAGGGTTTTTAGCTTATAAATGCGATAGTATTAGCCTATAGACCTATATAGCGATATAGGTAATTCTAATAGCATTCTATACCTAGTAATAAGACGGATATTTCCCCCTATTTAGGCTGATAGTAGATACGTTAATAGGTAACGTAGTAGAACAGGTAACTTATAAATAATATCAGGATTTTTATTATTTATAATCTATATTCTAGCTGTTAGCGCATGGAATTTAGTAGGTAAATCTACTTATTCTAATATATCTTTTAAACTATAACACTGATTTTTATTATTTTTAAGGCGTTAAGTAGGCTAAAATAAGCTATATAACTTAATTTAAGTAGAAAATATTAAGAAGCGTTAATATAGACGTAGGTAGAATATAAAGAAATATTAGAGTTTTAATATTCGCGCTAGTCCTAGAGGGGTAATTAGGGTACTTATAACTAATTAATAAGGTGTAATAAGCTTAGGGTCCTAATTCCCGCATTTTCTATTATAGTAAGAAGATTAAATACGAAGTATATTAGATTAGTATAAGTAATTAAAAAATTATTATAATATTATCTAGGGCCTTTTAAGGTCCTTAATTATATTAGTACTTAGGTATATAGGTTATAGCTACTTAATACCTTTTATATATATAATATCTTTCACGTCTTACTTATAAAGCTATATTAGGGTAATAGTAAGAGTATTATAAAAGCTATATAAGTAGAGCTTATAAATAATAAAGATAAATAGGAACTTAAAGCTATTCTTAACTATAAAATCTCTTATAATAAACCTTAGTATTTAGTAAAGTAGAAGGTTTAGTCTTATAATTATAATTAATAGCTATATAAGCGGGACTTAGTTAATATACTAGATATATTAGAAAGATTTAAGTAGGATTACCCTAAGGTATAAAGTTTATATTATATAAGAGGGGAAATAATTTCTATTATTATAAATAAAAAAGAAAAGATACCTAATATAACTAGACTATTAAGGGCGTTATAAGAGAGGGCTGTTATACTATACTAGTAGTAGTACTAGGCCTATTACTATTACTACTATTAATAATAGGAGTATCCTCCTTATTATCCTCTTCTTTATCCTTTATAATAGGAGGTAGGCGCTCTTATAATATATTAGTAAGGCTTTAAAAGTACTTTAAAAGGGGAGATAGAGTAATATATATATACTAATAAAGGATATTCAGAATACCCTCTAGAGTATTTATAATATAGATAGTAATAGCTAGGTTAACCCTAGTAGGAGCCGCGGTAGTAGTAGGGGTAGAGCAGGCGCGGTAAAAGTAATAATAATACTATTAAATAAGCCTATTAAAGGTTTATTAGAATCTAGTAAGCTAAGGGAGGTTAAAGCTAATATCTAAAGTAGCTATAATATTTAAAGACTAAAGAAGGCGCGTATAAGTATAATAAGTATAGGTAGGGATCTCCTATTAATATTTAATATTAAGATCTTTATAATAATTATATCTAATAGAGCTAGGGGAGGCGCGTATATAAGTTATACTATTAAAGGGATAAGTAAAGCCTTAACTAAAAATATTAGACTTATAACTCTTTAAATTAGAATATAGTATAATAAAGATATACTATATAAGATAATATAAGAATAGGCTAGGAGCGGCTTAGTAGGGGAGGTTATATACTATTATAAGTAGAGGGGGTAATAATAGTCTTCTTTTAATTAGTAGTAAGGGTAAGTTTATTATTAAGGATTACTTATAAAATAACTATTAGAAGTATAAAGAGGTATAATAAGGCGTAGAGGGGGTAATAATATAAATAAGACTTAAAAAGGACTTAATATAATTAATAAAAAATAAAGATATTACAATTAGAAGAATGATATTAAAGTTATATAAAGAAGGTACGCCTTAAGTATTTAATAAACCCTTAATAATAATAACTTCCTATTTACTTTAAAATATTAAGACTTCTAATTACTTTTATAATAAATTAATAAAGGATAATAAGAAGAATAATAGGAATATATTATAATAGAGGATTATATATAAGAGTAGTATCTATAATTATTATAATTTATTAAAACTATAGGTTCCTTAAAGCTTAGCTTAGAGGGTCTTATAGTTAATTATATTATTATACTCTTATTAGAGGTATATTTTATAACTAAGGGAGTATCTTTTATAGATTATAACCTTTTATACTCTTAGAGCCTAAGAGCCTAAATAGGGAGATAATTATAAGGACTAGTTAGGAATATAATACTACTATTAATATAGTATCTATAGTATATAGTAGTATTATACTACCCCTTTACCTATAATATATAGAGGAGGGAATTCCCCCTAAAGGGAAGGGTAGTAATTAGTCTTACTATTAATAAGAATAGAGAGTTCTATATATATACGCATACGTACCGTTTATAGTACTTAATAGCTACGTCATTACGTAGTACCCTTATAGAAGTACTCTATTTCTAGTTTCTATTTAAGTACGCTTTTTCCCCTTTATCTTTTATATAGATACTCTAATTATCTTATTAACCTATATAAGTAGGTAGTCTCTAGCTACCCCTTTAAATAATTAGTATAAGATATTAGATAATATATACTTATAAATATTTATAAGATAATATTTCTAGGTAAAATTATTAGTAGAGTAGATATATTAATAGTCTAATTAAGAATAATATTTATTCTATTATAAAGTTAGTTATAAAGTAATTTATAATTTCGTCTATTTATAGGTTTATATAGGCTAGAAGCTATACTAGTATAGATCTTCCTATTTCTCTTAGGGTACCTAATAAATAGGGTAATATTATAAACTTTTAATACCTATAATTAGGACTTACTCTTTATAATTAGCTAAAATTCTAGTAATAATAGGATACCCCCTTTAGGTTTTCTTATCTATATAAATTATTAGAAAATTATCTACTATATACTACTCTAATACTAGTTAAATTATAGGTATTAGTAATTAAGAATTATAGCTATATAAGATATATACTTATACTTTAATATAAGCTCTATTACTATATAATAGACTTCTAACTTAATTTCCCTACCTAACTCTTATAAGATAGGTATTAAACCTAGAAGTATTATACTTAGCCTACTATATTATTTATAAGTCTCTCTATCTAAATTATTAATTATTATATAGATAAGTTATACTAATAAGTCGCTTATAAGGGTTATTAATTATATCTTATTTATTATTAATAGGATTAGTATTATAATAGTATTATTTAGTAGTTAAGTCTATTATTCCTACTACTAATCTATAATATATATCTTACTCTATATTTATAAATCTACCTTTATAATAGAAGGATTATTAGGATTATCTATTATATACCTATATATAAGGGCGTATACTAAGTTACTAGTAAATAGTTAGTAGCTAATTAGGAATTTAATAACCTTTATAATATCTTAATAATAGATAGTATATTACTTAGCCTTAATATTATTTATATCTACTTAAATCTTAATCTTTAATTCTACCTATTTATTATTAAAGATACTATTCTTTATTATACCTAATATATCTAGCTATTTTATACTACTCTTAAAATTAATATATTCCTATAATAGGTAGAGTTATAAATTATTAAAGAAGCTATTTATATCTCCTTAAGTATACTCTACTTATAAAAATTATTAAGTAAGAGTATAATCTATCTTATTATTAAAGGGAAAGAATAAAGGGTCTAATATATATTAATATATTATAAGAAGCTCTATTAAAAGTAGTTCTCTAGCTCTTTTATTAATAATATCCTAAAAGGTCTTTATCTTAAAAGCTATATAAGTAGAGAACTTCCCTAACCTCTTTTTACTTAATATACTCTATTTACTTAAAGGGATATACTTATTTATAACCTAATTACTAGCTAGTATATCTTCTAAGATATCTTTATCCTAATCCTCTTTAGCTACTAAATTTAAAGTAAATAACTTATTAATTATAACTTATATAAGGGTAATACTCTACTTAAAAGGTAGTATAATTTAAAGGCTTATTTATAAGAGAATACTTAAAGCTATTTTATATTATTTATATTATTTATTAATATATTTTAAAAAGGCTTAATTAGTCTTTATAATAAAGTTATAACTATTATATACCTAAGTAGCTATTTAAAAGGAAGGGATAATAATAGAATAACTAGATAAGTTAAGGGTAAATATATATAGTAGAATATAAGTATATATAATATAATATAATAGAGCCTTTACCTTCTTTAATTAAATTTATTAATTAAAGGGAGCTTAGATAGATTAAGATAGAACTAGTATACTACTTAAGAGACGCGCTTTAATATATAAGATATATAAGATTATAGGATATATTAGATATATAATAGAATAGAATAAATTAATATATATTAGGCGTAAATAATAGTTAATATATAAGATATATAAGATTATAAGATATACTAGATATATAATAAAATATAATAGAATTAATAGTATACTAGGCTTAAGATACTAGCTAGTATATAAGATATATAAGATTATAAGATATACTAGATATATAGTATAATAGAATTAATAGATATTACTAGGCTTAAGATATACTTTCTAGGTTAAGTAATAGTTAATATATAGGATATATAAGATTATAAGATATACTAGATATATAGTATAATAGAATTAATAGATATATACTAGGCTTTCTAAATTAAGTAATAGCTAGTATATAAGATATATAAGATCGCGAGATATACTAGATATATAGTATAATAGAATTAATAGATATTACTAGGCTTAAGATATACTTTCTAGGTTAAGTAATAGCTAGTATATAGGATATATAAGATTATAAGATATACTAGATATATAGTATAATAGAATTAATAGATATTACTAGGCTTAAGATATAATTTCTAAATTAGGTAATAGCTAGTATATAAGATATATAAGATTATAAGATATACTAGATATATAATATAATAGAATTAATACTAGGCTAAAGATATACTTTCTAAATTAGATAATAGCTAGTATATAAGATATATAAGATTATAAGATATACTAGATATATAATATAATAGGATTAGCTCTTAGATAGTAGTTATATAAGATATATAATATTATAAGATATACTAAGTATACTTAATATCTTATATATTAACTACTTCCTATAACTTTAACCTTTTATAAGTACCCTATTTTATTATATAGATAATACTATTAAGGATAATAGTTATATAAAAAGTATAATATTATAAGATATACTATATTTATTAAATAAATAATATAATAAATAGACTAGATAGTATAAATCCTTAATATATAAAAGATATATTTTTAATAAGAATATCTATTATAAGAACCCCTTCTCTTCTAGTTATAAATAGTAGAACCTACTAATATATAAGATCTCTCTTAAAGGTATTAATTATAATATATATTATATATTATACTCCTTACTATTTACCTTATATCTTAATATTTAAAGCTAAAATTCTTAATAGAGCTTATATTTACTTTATCTTATTAGATTATATAATCTTAAACTTTCCCTAGATAGAGAACTTAACTTTAACCTCTCCTCTCTTTTTATATTACTTTACTTAGATTTCTATTACTTTTATAATATAATATATCTTAACTCTTTTATTACTCTTATATTAGACTTTATTCTCTTTACTATCTTATCTCTTTATCCCTAAGAACTATTCTAAGCTATTATAAGTCTTACTTAGTCTTTATACTTACTTATATAGCTTAACCCTTTAATTATACTATTTAAAAGAATAAAGAAGTTAAAAATAATTAAACCTAGCTTAGTCTAAGGATAATTATAAAAGAATATTATACTTTTATTAGCTAGATCTTAGATAAGCTTATAATAGCTAGTTTGTAATATATAGATAATATAGCCTTACCTTATAATTAAGCGGCTATTAAACTAGTCTATTAATAATTAAAGGATTATCTTTAATTTATACTTAGACCGCGGCTTAATACTATCCTAGCTAACTAGATTAATAAGATATTAAAATATAACTATTACCTTTTTATTAATAACTTAAAGTATATAATTAAAGTACCTAAGGAGGTTAAGACTAATACTACTAAATAGAGAGTAATTAAGACCAAGGTTAAGTTAGAAGGTAAGTTAAGTATAGAGGATAATAAATATATAACTAGCTATATAAAAATAGTTAAGAGAGAGAAGGTTCCCTTTATATAAAGGGTTATCTAGTATTAATATATTAATAATATTAAAGGAGATAATTAGGTTATTTATTTAATTAAGGATATTCTTAGTAAGAATACTAAGATTAAAGACTTAGATATTTTAAATTATATTAATTTAAAGGCCTATTATAAGATACTCTCTACTTAAGTACTATTAACTAACTATAAGATATAAATACTTATAAGGTAGATACCCCTTAAAAGAAAATAGATAAAGATTAGTAATTATACTATTAATTTTAAGATATTAATTAAGTTATAGGTTATATAATACCTTATAAATAATATTTACTTCTAAGTCCTAGGATCGCGTAGTAAGTAACTTATTATAATATACTTAGGTACCTAGCTAATATTAACTATTATAATTAAGAATTTAATTATAAAGGTTAAAGAAGAACTAATTCTACTTATAACTCTATTCTAGTCTTTAATACTTAATAATATCTTTGAGTAGTATATTAGTAATATTAGAAAAGGTAGTACCTCTTCCTTATATTTATAGATTTCTTATAAATAATTAACTTATATATAGTATTAAAGGTCTTCTTTAAATCTAGATATTCCCTACCTAATTATATATTTTTATTCCCTTTATAGGCTATTTAAATAGATCTTCTAGGTAATAAGTTTATTAAGCCTCCTATTATTAAAGAACTAGATACCTATCTATTATTAAGTAAGTTATATAAGTTAAACAAAGAGGGCGTAGAGATAGTAGATAAGACCTAGTAGAATATAGACCTACTTGATAAAGAGCTTAATATTATAAAAAAAGATTATATTAATATTAATAATAATAAGGATTCTATATTTAGGCTAAGTAATAAGGATATAATAATAGTAGATAGTAATAAGGGGATAGTAGATAGATTTATAAAGTAAGTCCTCTCCCTTTAATTAATTTATAAGAATAGAGCTAAGACTTATTAATAGATAGGCGTAGGCTATTAGAGATATTAAGGTAATAGAGTATTTTAATTTAAGCCTATTAAAATAGTTTACGCGCTTTTATAAAGTTATAATAGAGGATATAAAATATAAACTAAGGGTTAATTAAAAGCCTTAGGAGGGGAAGTTTAAGGTATTAAGTCTTAAGATAAAGGGTATTAAGTAAGTAGCCTATTATTACTAATACTTTACTATCTTTATTATACTTAAGTTTAAGAACTTTATAATTAATAGGATAATCCTAGTTAAAGAAATAGGACTTAGAAAGATTAGTAATTAATATAAGCCCTTAAGTATATTTAATAAAGGGGGGAAAGCTAACTTATTATATATAATAACTTAGACTTTAGAGGTAATTATATACTTTATATATTAACGCTAGATTAATATTATATAGAGTAAGATTAAATATAATTAAGAAACTACTTAAATTAATTAATATCTTCCTAAGAATTAATAATCTAATAAAACCTACCTATTATAGAATTAATAGCTATTCCTTTATATATATATTTATAATAGACTAATAAGTAGCTTCCTTTTATAACGCGGATTAAACCTTATCCTTATACTAGCGAAGTTACTTAGTAATTAAGTAAATAAATAGGATAATTAATTTAATAGTAATTATTAATAAATACTTAGTATATATTTCTTTATAGATTATATAGATTAAAATCTTAGGCCTTACTATCCTATTAATATTAAGTTAAACCTATTTAAGACGGGTAAAGGCTTCCTACCTACTTATACTAACTAGTAAGGGATATTTATTATAATATTAGGGGTATTTACTAAGTAAGTTTAAAGCTAATTTATTAATTATAAGTATTAAAATATTAAGTAGAGAAGATATATTATGTCTATAAAAGTCCTACTACTAAAACTTAAGGTTAGTTACGTAGTAGTTAATAAATAGTATGAGTCTAAGGGAGATTTAATAAGACTTATAAGTATCTTAAGAGTAATTAAAGTTTATTTAAGGTTCTATATAATTATTACTATATTAGGAACCCCCTAGATAAAGGTACCTTTAGACCTTACTAGTATATTAGTAGTAATAAGGATAGGATATAAGGATTAGTAGCGGCTTAATAATAATCTCTAATAGGCTAAGCTAAAAAACTTTAAAGATATCTATATAATTTTTAATAGATTAATAAAAGTTATAAGTGTATTTTAGATAATAGATAAGCTAGTATATTATATTACTTACTTATATATACTTATTACTATTATAATACTTAGCTACTATTCTATTTTAATATAATTTAATATACTACTTATATAATTACCTAAATAGCGGCTCTAGGTTATAAATACTATAACTAATTTCCTAATAGTACTTATCCTAGCCCTTAATAAGTAAGAGTAAACTATTTAATAGGAGGTAGATATTAATAATATTAGGAAAATAGAGTAGTAGAAAAATATAGTATACTTCTAAAAGGCGTAGTAGCTAAGAGCTATTATATCTATTCTAGGGTTATTACTTATACTAAAAGAAGATAAAGTATTAAAGGTAATATAGATATAATAAAAGGAATATAAAATATTAGATAATAAATATAAGAATCTATACTTTAAAAGACTTAATAAATTAGCCGCGTCTACTCTAAAGTTTAAGTTTATTACTATTATTATTAAAGAGCTTAGTATTATAAGGTATAAAAAGGGCTTTAATAGGTAGCTTAATATAGTACTAGAGAAGCTTATAATTATTAATATAAATATAATAGTTTATATACTCCTAATAAAGGTATATTTATATACCTAATAGCCCTCTTTTATCCTAGTCCTTTTTATTATAAATACCTTAGGTTATTAAAGGTTATACTAACTCTAGCGTAGTAGTTAGAGGTAGATCTTACTATTATAAAAGGGAAGAAGGTTAGAGTAGTTTATAATAATATATAACTATCTAATTAATAAGATATTATTAACGCTTTTTAATAAAGACCTAGTAGTAACCTAGACTTAAAGTATAATATTCTTATTTTTATAATGAGTCTAATTAGAACTAGTATTAACTTAATAAGGGTAAGGAAGATTATTATACTTAATATAAAGTACTTAGAGGTACTTATATAATAAGTAATCTTTTATATTTATAAAATTAGGTAATAGAATAAGATATATTTATAAGTTCTACGGTACTTAAAGGTTAAAATAGATAGGAGGATATATAATATATAAGGAAAGCGAAGCTAGCTAATAGCTTAATTTATAAAGACTAGAAATAAGGCTAGGGAGGAGGTAAGGAAAGTATAAGAAGCTTTAGAGGTTATTATATAATAATATAAGCTATCTTTAGTCTAATAAATAGTATATATAATAAGGGAAATACTTATAATATTTATAATAAATCTAGCCTAATAATATAAGATACTAGAGCTAAGGTATTAAGTATTAGGAGATACTTAATATTATTAAACGTATTAGATACGCTAGATATATTTAAAATTAGGAGCTAGAAATTATATATTATATATAGAATATAGTAGGGTATATTAAATAATAGATAGAGAGGATAGTACTTAAATCTACTACTTAAGAGGTATACTTTATAAATTAGGCTACGGCTAGTAATAGAGCGTTAGGCTTAAGGTATACTTTCTAAATTAGGTTATAACTAGTTAGTATATAGGATATATAAGATTATAAGAGATTATAAGATTTACTAGATATACTAAATAATATGTAGATAAGCTAATATATAAGATATATAAGATTATATAAGATTATAAGATATACTAAATATACTATATAAGGGAATTAATAGATAAGTACTAGGTAAGGTATACTTTCTAATTTAGGCTACGGCTAGTATATAAGATATATAAGATTATAAGATATACCAAATATATAATATAATAGAATTAACAGATATAGGCTAGGCTTAAGATATACTTTCTAAATTAGGTAATAGCTAATATATAAGATATATAAGATTATAAGATATATTAGATATATAATATAATAAAATTAATAGGTATAAGCTAGGCTTAAGATATACTTTCTAAATTAGGTAATAGCTAGTATATAGGATATATAAGATTATAAGATACTAGAAAATACCTATAAAAATTTAAGATTTTTACGTCGGAGAATTACCCCTACTACCTGGCGTTTAGTAGGTGATATAAATAGCGGGGAGTATATTAGATATATTAGTAGGTAGCCGGCCTATATATACGATAGCATTAGTTATATTATATATACACCTATTCTAATAGCGTTCTATACCTAATAATAAGATAGATATTTCCCCCTATTTAGACCGATATTAGATACGTTAGTAGGTGAGGTGAATAGTAGGGAGTATATTAGACACGTTAGTAGGTGACGTAAATAGTAGGGTTTTTTAGGCTGATATTAGATATATTAGTAGGTGGATATTAGATATATTAATAGGTAATATAAATAGTAGGGTTTTTTAGGTAGAGGATATTTATAATAAGAGAGCTCGTATAAAAAGACTTAGTCTTAGCCGAATAATACTTATATAAGTAGTACTATAATAGCTATATAATAGGAACTAGTACGTTAAATATCTAAAGGATTAGAAGGAGTAAATTATATATCTCTTCTTCTTATAAACTTCCTATTATAAGATATTAAAGATAAATTAGGAGGTTCTTATTATAGACTATATATATAAGACTAATAAATATAAACTACCTCTCTTTATAATTACTAGTACTACGGCCCTTAATATAAGATTTTATATTACTTTTTACTTCTTTAAAAGAGAAGAAAAAGAAGACTATAAATAGGCTCTATAATAATTACGCGATATATTAATTATTCTAGATATTCCTAATCTAATTATTAATATTTTAGACCGCGAAATAGTACTTATACTCACGCTCTATTTAGTATTTCCTAACTTACGTTATATACTATATATCTAGTATATTAATAAGGACGTCCTATCTTACTATAAGAGTAAGCTTCTTATAAAGGAAGACTAGCAAGAATTCTAATTTATATAGAACTTTATTATCTACGCGTTTATAATCTATAGATTTTCTCAAGTATATGATATATTATAAGATATTTATAATAATTATAATCCTTCTATTTATATATACCTCTTAAGGTATTAGATTAACTTATATAGAAGGAAGTTTATTAAGGTATATACTAATAAAGTTCTATATTTCCTAAATACTACGAGTTTAAAGGCTAAAAGCTTATATATAGCCTTAAAAAGAGAGTTAAAATTCTTTATAAGTAAGCGATCTTACTTATTCTTTTATAATTTTAAATAGATTAGCTACTAATACTACTTAGGCGACTTAAAGGTTATAGTTAAAAAGGTTAGTATTCTACTTAGTTATTGAAAATTAAAATATAAAGGCGCTATTAAAATAGTAAAAATATATACGCCTTTTAAACTAAATATTTTAGTTCTTTATAATATTATTACACACGTTACCCTATTTACCCTAAGACTTATTATTAAGTAGTATAAGAAGATATCTAGTAGTATACTCGCCGCGTATACTAATATATTTATAATAATATTAGGCCTACTATATACTTATAGAATTAGGGACTATCTCTAGGAGGGTATTAGGGTTTTAAGACTTTATAATATCTACGCGTACTAGTAGTTTAAAAAGCCGGCCTTATATCTTACTAGAGCGCGTATTAATAAGTTAGAAGATAACAACTAGCTTAATCTACTTCTTATTATATAGGAACCCGCTATTATACGCATTAAAGGTAGGCTAGAGGGTTTAAAGGAGCTTTCCTTATATGCTAAATTAGCTACCTAATAATCTATATTAATATCCCTTATAGTTTAAAGCTATTAAAGAATACCTTACTTAGCGAAGCTCTAATACCCCCCTACCTTAAGACGTAATACTAAGGTCGTCTACTAGAGTAAGTAGTAGATTAGGTAGTAGAGTAAGAGGTAGAGTAAGAGGAGGGTCTATATCTATATCTATACCTATAAGAGGAGGAAGTTAGTATACTATTACCTTAGGCTATATAGATAACGGATAATAGGATACCTTCTTTATAGAAGTATTTATATTACTACCTAATAGGGGAAATACGCTACTAGCTACGCTAAGGGGACGTAGTATAGCCTAGCGACTTCTTGCCTAAGTACCTTAACGTTAAGGTAGAGCTATTAGGCGAGGTACTATATTAGCTATACTAGCCACCTTACCTACGCTAGAGTAATAGGTAGCTATAGTAATAAGGATACTAATTAGAAGGCTAACGGGGCGTAGATATAGTATAGCTATAGCGCCGTAATAATAGTAGGTAATAGGTAGTATTACTAGCTATAAGGGGGTTTATAACCTGAATATATAGTAGCTAGATTTTAGCTAATTAGAATATTAATAGCTAAAGAAGTTCTATTTATAAAGATGACGGTAAACGCGTTTTTAGGTTATATAGAAATCCTAAATAATTAATCCGGCCTAAGGGCCTAAGGAATTCTTCGTTACCCCTAAGGCGTTGCCTAGGCAACGGTACGCTAAACCCCTTTGAGGGGGATGTAATTATAAGTAAATAGGGGTTGTATTTATAGGTAAATAGGGGCTGTATTTATAGGTAAAGGGGTTGTAACCGTAGTATTTCCCTTAATAAGAGGAAAGATACTCTTATAAAATATAAGTTATAAGTTAGTTATACCTTAAAGGTAATAGAAAATCCTCTTAATTACTATCTAATATAACTAATTTAGGTTTAATTTATATCTATTAACTACTAAGATTATAAAGGTAATATCTAGCCTAATCCCTAGTATAATATATATTAAGGAGCTAATAGCTAATTAATACTCCTTCTAAAAAGTATTAAGGGTTATATAATCTTCCTTAAATACTTATAACTTATTTATATCTATTAGGGTTATTATAGGATATATCTCCTATATATTAAAGTCCTTTAATACCTTTTTAATATAGGCTTCTTAACCTAGTTATAATACTTAATTTACTTAATCCCGCCTAATTAATATACCTAAATAGAAGGAATATAAGCTAAGGTTAGTTATCTAAAAGTATTTACTAAGCGTAGCCTTAACCTAATTAATTATAATTTAATTAGGTCTAGTAATTAATAAGTTATCTATATAAGTTATAATAATAACTTAATCTTTATAATTAATTAAGACGCTTTTATTAGTTATAAGTAGTATAAAGCCCTAAGTCTTTGAGAAAGTAGATAGTATAGAAAACTAGACTTAAGGTAATTATTTTAAGCCGTAGAGTACCTTCTTTAAGATATAAATAAGGTATTCCTTACTCTTAATTATAAAGCCTTTAAGCTATTTAATATAAATATCTTCCTTAATATTCCTATAAAAGAAGGCTATCTTAATATCTATTTAGTCTAATTCCTAGTTAAGGGATATAATTAGGGTGAAGATAACTTTATAACTTATTAGCTTTACTATTAAAGTAAAGGTCTTATTATAATTAATCCCTTCCTATTATTTAAAACCCCTAACTACCTAGTATATTTTATAATAGAGGACTTTATTATAAGGCCCCCTTTTTAACTTAAATACCTACTTCCCCTAGAGTACCTTTTAACCTAGAGGTAGCTATCTAAGCGCCTATATATTATTCTATATAAGGGAGTTAAATTTATCTTATAATACTACTTCTTAGTCCTTTTTAGTATTATTTATTATAACTTCCTTATATACTTTAGGTTTAAATAGCTTTATACCTTTAATTATTATTAGGAAGGTAAATATTATTAATAGATCTAGGGAGTTATTATATAGTTTATTAGGAGGTATTTTAAATTTAGGGTAATTAGATAGGACCCTAGCTAATAACAGGAGCTTATTAGCGTCCTAATAAAATATTACTAAATAGGCCTAATTTAATTTAGGCTAGATATCTAATAAGGTCTTAGGGTAGGATTTATCCTTAGCTACTATATCTTTAATATAGATTAGTAGTATATCTTTAATTTAGATTAATAATACTTTACTTCTAAAGGGAGATTACCCCCTTATATTACTAGCTACCCGCTTAGAGTAGTAGGGGAGATTTATAGATATATACCTTTTAGCTTTTAATTCTTTAATATAGCTTATAAGGACTTTCTTAATAAAGTAGATATTAGATAATTAAGTAAGCTTCCCTAATTTATTATTAATAAGATAGTAGATAGCCTCGCCTTTATAACTAATAAGTTAACCTAGATAGGAATAGGCCTTAAAGTAACTAATTTTAATAATAGTTCTATTAATATAATAGAAGGCCTAAGAGCTAAGAACTTATAAATAGGAGAGGTTAGGCTAATAGCTATTAAACTTCTTATAAGGTATTATCTTAATACTAGACTTAGGGGACCTATTATAAAGGTAGCTAGCCACTTAAATAAATTTAGGCTAGTACTTATAATCTATCCTACTATCTATAAGTATAATATAGGCCTTATTTATTAGGGTCTTACTAAGATACTTTATAAACTTATTAGCCTAGGGAGTATCTTATATTATACTCTCCTAGATAATACTATTAGCCTAGTAGTACTTTATAAAGGCTACGGAGTTAAATTCCCCTCTACTATTAATATAATAGTATTATATATATTATATAAGACGCTCCTAGTTTACCTTAAAAGCCTTAAAGGCTAGGAGGAACTTACTTTTAGCCTTAAATAGGGTAATATCTAATTCCTTAATATAATTATATAATATTATATTAAAGAATTAAGAGCTATTATAAATTATAATAATCCCCTTATAAACTTTATAAGGGCCTACTAAGTTACTATTAATATACTTATATAAGTACTTCCCTAGGGTAATAGGATAATTATATAGAGCCCTTATTATTTAGGTCTCTATATAGATATTATATATATAATCCTTAGAGATAATCTTATTAAAGTTAATTTTATTAAATATATTTATTAGCTATTTTAGGTTTTATTAGCCTAAATAACTTATATAGGTATACTAGAGGCTAATAGATAGAGAGACTTAAAAGGCTATAAATATATATACTTTTAACTTTAAAAGAAGCTAAGATATAATTACTAAGGCTATAAAGGCTAGGGTTAGATAGTTTTAGATATTAAGGTAGAAGATATTATTATATTAGGTATATATAAAGATATAGCCTTTATAAGTAATAGTATACTCTTATAAGTTAAAGGAGACTTTAACCTTAAGATAGAGTAGCTAAGATATTAGAATTAAATTTAATTAGGTATTTAAAATATAAAGGATATTAGTAAGATATACTTTTACCCTAATTCCCTTACTAGTCTTATAAGGGATAATTATAATATTATATCCTATTATATAAAGACCGGCCTAGCTAATCTTATAAATAGGGGACTTAAGAATTACTTTATATTCTTTAAGAATATCTTAATTATTAATAATATATTAGTTATATATTATATCTAGGAGGATAATAGTAGTAAGGCTAATTATACCTAATATAGTTATAAAGCTAATAACTAGGTCTTTAGACTTTATAAGTATATAAGGATACTTACCTCTAGTATTACTACCCCCTTAATTATAGCCCCTTTAATTTTAGCTCTTATCTACTTCAACTATCTTAAGGAAGGCCTTTATTAACTTAGGGTACTTAATCTAATAGTTAGACTCTATATAGTCTAAGTAATTATAGTAGTTATAATACTTATTATTATAATATATATTTAACCTAGCCTAGTAGAGTAGGTAAGTAATAATTATAATAGTAGCTATAATAGAAGACTTTATAAAGTTCTAGTAAGCTTCTTTATTCATTATAACTAGTATAAGTTTATTAAATAAGATTATTATAGTACCTTCCTTAATAGTAATAGTATATATTTAAATAAATATACTCTAAAAGATATTAAACTTTATACTAAGATACTAGAGGTAGGTATTAATAATAAAGATATAAGGGAGCTTATATCCTAAGTTAATTAAATTAAAATTAATAATTTTAAATTTACTTATATAATTATTAATATCTTTATAATTAGTATAAAAGAGAGTATTAAAATTATAGATAGTTTTATTAAGGATACTAGTACCTTAAGGCTTATAAAAGTCCTTAAGGATCTTCTAAGCTATTAAGGGGATAATCTTATCCTTAATTATATTATAAATATTAATATTATAATATACCTTTATTACCTTATAAGCCTTATTATACTTATTATCTTAAATCTCTTAAAGGTTTTAAGTTATAGGGATAATATAATCTATCTTAAAGATAGCTTTAAGGCTATTAAGGATAACATAAGACTATATATTATAAGAGTATAGTAGCTAGTTATAACTAGATTCTAGTATAGGAATAAATATAAGGGGGTAGTTACTACCCCCTCTAATCTCTACTTTAATACTAGTAGGAGGTATATCTTTAATCTTAATATCTAGATTATATAGATTTAATATTAGAGACTAAGTTAGTACTAGTATTAATAATTATAAGTATATAGAGGATAGTCTTAACCTTATAATAAGATTAAAGATAATACTTTTACCTAGTATTCTAAGGCCTTTTATTAAAAATAATAGTAATTAATTTTAGGGATAAGGTTCTAATATTAATAAAGATATAAAGGAGGTATTATTTAATAGTATTCCCTAATAATTAATAGTAGTAGCTACCTCTTAGTTAATTTTATAGCTAATATCTTAGTAGAGATATAAGAAATTAAGGAAGTAGTAGTTTACTTAAAAGTTAGCTAGAAGACCTTTAAGGTAAATATTAATTAATTATTGATAGATTTCTTCTTTAGATTCTTTAAGTTCTAGTATAAAGTAATTAAAATAATAAGAAGGAGGGAGAGAAGAGTCTAGGGAAGAAGGGATAGATATAATAAGAAGCCCTTAAGATTAATAATAAACTTATAGGCTCTAGTACCCTTAATAATTTATACCACTAGCTACTTAAGCTAGACCTTAACTAATATAAGGATACTATAGATTTCGCGGCCCGCCTTAAGTCTCTTTATAATAAGATTACCTTAATATCTACCTACTTAAAGCTAGAAATAAACTTCCTTATCTTCCTCTTTTATATAAGTCTTAATAAGGCTTATAAAGGTTATTTTATATACTATATCTAGACTTATAACCTAATAAATAAGACTAATACTACTAAGCTAGCTTATTCCCTTAAGTATACTACTAGGCGCTTTATTTAGATAGTAACTAACCCCTTAACTAACTAGGAAGAATTAAACTTTATTATAGTAGCTACTTATACTCCTACTACTACTAGTCTTACTATCCTAATTAAAAATTAAAATAGGGCTATACCTAGACTTAATATCTAGCTTATTTAGAAGCTTATTAAATATTATACTTATTACTATATATATTACTATACCTAAAAGGAATACTCTAAGCTTAGAAATAGTAAGCTACTTATAAAGAATAACGCTAGTAGTAGTAAGGGAAGAGGAAACAGAGGCGCTAAAAGTAAAATAGGGAAATAATCTATTAAGGATAAGTCTAATAATAAGCTTAATAAGAGACGCCGCGGTAATAATAGTAACTTTAAGGCTAAAACCTATATAGCCTTTTAAGATAATATTAGTATAGCCTTTACTACTAAATTAGACTCCTAGCCTAAGAAATAGGTACTTAATACTACTTATTTAGTATATTTAATACCCTTTTATATAAGTTTTATTAAATACTACTTACTTAATCCCTTACTAGATAATATCTAACCTATTAAAGGTATTAATAGTACTTACTACCCTCTTAATATTAATAAGGTCTATATTCCTACTATAATAGATAGGAAAAGGAAGGACTTAATTCTTACTAACTACCTTTATATCTCTAGGTTACTTATTAATTTAATTTTATAAGGATAGCTTTAATATACCTTAATACCTCTTTAAATTATTTAAAATAGTATTAAGATTAGTAAGTAAGGTATTATAACCTAGTTATAAGATAATAATCTTTACTACCTATATATATAAGAGTCTCCTTACGTTATACTATTTATAAAGATAGTATTATAAATATTTATTCTAATATTAAAAATACCCTATTTCCCCTTTAAAGGGGTTATTAAAGTCCCTACTAAGGTTATTATACTCTATATTATATTAAGGTAGAAGGAGCGGGCTAATCTAGTAAATAGTATTATTCCTACTCTAGAATATTTAGACTTAAACTTAAAGTTAGACTCCTTTAGCTTAAAAGGCTAAATTAATAATAAAACCCTTAATCTATAATATACTTATATAAGTTATTTAGGTTATTAAAATATTAAGAAACTCGCCCGTCTTTTTAAAGGGATTAACCTTATTAAGGAACTTATTAATAAAGATCTATACCTACTATATACTATTTAAAAAGTAAAGTAGGTACTATATAAAGCCTATATCTAACTAAGAAGAAGATCTCTTAACTTTATTTATAATAATATCTTAGGCCCTTATACCCCTAGAGGTTATAATAGAGGGTATTACTTTATTACTTTCCTTAATAACTAGGATAAGCGGTCTAAAGTAGAGGTAGTAGAGGTAAAAATCGAGATCTTTAAAGCCTTTAAATACTATTAGGCTTATAATAAATATAGTAATATTATTATAAATTACTTAAAGTCTAATTATAATAGTAAATATAAAGATTATAACTTTAATTCCTATTATATTAACTATAGTATCTTATAAGAGCTTATAATCCTAGGAAACCCTAAAAGTAATAGAGCTATTAAATATCTAGGCTAAACCCTCTAATTTATAATAAATACTATCTTATAAGATATAGGTCTTAATATAGACTTCTAGCTTAAACTTATCCTTATAGCTAACTATTTATAAAATAGGAGCCTTATATCTAGTTAAAAGCTTATATTATATAAGGCTTATACTAGCTATTACCCTTTTCTCTCTTATATTAAACGTATTAGAATAAAGGGCTATATTAACTACTAGAAACTAGCTATTAACTAGGGTTATAAAAAAGATTAAACTAAACTTAATATCCTTATTAATTTTAAGGGTAACTATATTTATAAAATATTAATACTTAATAAGTAAGTAGTTAGGGCTTTAAGGGTGACTTAAGGAAGGGAAAAAGATAGCCTACTCCTTATACTACCTATTATTATTAATCCCCCGACGCGTAAAGTATTAATAGCAGGGGAGTATAATATTAATAAGTATTATCCTATTAATACCTTCCTACTTATAGATTTAATAGATATTAATAAACTTATCTAATTAATATAACTAAGGCCCTTAGTAATAGATCTAAGGCTAGAATTAGTAGGAATCTAAACCCCTTAGTTTATAAAGTCTTCTTTAATTATAGGGACGCTAGTAACTCCGCCTTTAGCCTCTAATAAAACCTTATAAGTAGATAGTATATAGCTTAATTACCTATATCTTATCCCTTAAGATCTATTACTGAATATCTACTTATATTATATTATAGTATTTAAAGCTATTAACTAAAAACCCTATAAACTTAAGATATTTAAGGAAGCTATAATTAATTATACCTACTAAAAGTAATAGAAGGTTAATATAATAGATAAATTTAACTCCCTTATTAAAAATAATACTTAAGAGCTAGTTAACTTATTAAAGAATTAGACTACCCTTTATAATAAATAGGTTTATACCTTAAAATATAGCTTATAAGGGGATATTACTTATTATAAAGCTTACTAGGTTATTTAGGGGTTTAAATAATATAAGGGACTAGATTATAATAAAACCTTTACCTTTATAATTAAGCTTATAAGTTATAAGGCTATCTTTACCCTTACTATTATTAAAGATTAGGACCTAGAATAGATAGATATTAAGATAGCCTTCCTTTATAGATATATAAATAAGGAAATCTATATAGAATAACCTATAAGGTATAATAATTAATACCCTAGGAAGGTATATAAATTAAATAAAGCCCTTTATAAATTAAAATAGTTATTATAGGTTTAGTATAACTACTTTATAAAGTATAGAAAGGAGATTAGCCTTAACCCTATTAACGCCGACTTTAATATATTTATTAATACCTTTTTAGGTACTATTATTACTCTTTATATAGATAATATACTAGTTATAAGGCCTTTAAAGCCTAAGATCTAGTAAATTAAAGACGCCCTTAGCGCTAAATTTTATATAACTAATTTAGGCTTATATAGCTATTACCTTAGTATAATAGTAACTTAAGATTAGGTAAATTAGATACTATAACTAGGATAAGCTACCTATATAAAATATTTCCTTAGGTACTATAAAATATAAGAGTTAAAGCCTATTATAACCCTAATAGAAACTACTACCTAGCTTCTACTAGCTAAGGACGGGTATATAGTATTATTAGACCTCCTTAAATAATACTAGTTAGCCGTTAGTTCCCTTATATATATAATACTAGGTACTTAACCTAATATTATTTATATAATCTTAGTAGTCTCTTACTATTTATTAAACCTTATAATAAAATACTTTAGAGTAGTAAAATATATCTTCTACTACCTTTAGTCTATAGTTTACTAGTAACTTATATATAAAGGATTACTAGAAAATCTTACTAGATAGATAGACTTAGACTAGGCTAATAATTATAGTACCTAAAAGTCTACCTCTAGCTATATCTTTAACCTTAGAAGTAGTACTATCTCTTAATTATCTAAGTATTAAGTAATAATAGTACTATTAACTTATAAAGCTAAATATATTAAATAGATATAGGTTATAAAAGAAGCTATCTAGCTTAAAACCCTCCTAGATTAAATTTATCCTACTAGTAATATACTCTAAACAGTTATTATCTTTAGGGATAATTAGGGTATAATTACGCTAGTAAAGAACCTACTTTATTATAATTATATTAAGTATATAGATATTTAATATTATTAGATCTAGGGTTAAATTACTAATAATAAGATTAACTTTAAATAGACTCCTATTAATAAATAAGTAGTTAATAGCCTTATAAAGGCCCTTAATTATAATAGCTTTATTATCTTCTAGGAGGTAATTAATCTAGAAGAGACTATATTAAGGAATATAAAGTACTAAGTTAATTATATATAAGAGTTATAATACCTTATAATTACTAGAGCTTTTAGGCCTTAATAATACTATTAATTAATAACCATTAATAATATTACCTATTAATAATACTATTAATTAATATATTAATAGGCCTAAGGCTTAATTATACCCCTAGGTATATATAGTTTAAACTACGACTTTATTAGTTTATTAATAAAGTTATTATACCCTAAATAGTAGAAGGTAGTTTTCTTATAATTATAATATTCTAGGGTACTCCTAGGGTTAACCTTTTAGGGGATAACCGCCCTAGAATCTTATAGTACTTATTCTATTAACTAATACATTATTAATCAAGTGGGTATTTATTCTATTAACTAATATCTTATTAATTAAGTGCTCTACTATCTTTATTATTATTATTATTATTTTAGGCTACTCTACTAATAGCTATAGGGACGTAAGCCCGTAGTCGGCGCTATTATTATAGCTAAATACCGCTATACTAGCTCCTTTTCTACCCTAAGTCCTATAGTATTTCGTCCCTTTCACCTATTAATTAAGTAACGCTTTATAGACTAGGTCCTTAACTATATCTTATTATTATTACGCTATTTCCAGCCACTTAATTAAAGGCTATAAGGACGCCAGCCTAAAGGTAGTACTAGTACTATAGCTAAATAGTACTATATAGGCTAACTTTCTAAGGGATCTACCCTAAAACGGTATAATAACGACGATGATATTATACCTTATAGCTACTTACCTAGCTACTATTACCCTATTAGGCCTAGCAGTTAACTGTTACTAGTAAGTATTAATAGTTACCCTCTTATAATATATCTAACTACGTTTTAGTATAATTCTAGTATATACAGCTTTATCCTAAAATAAAAATCTTAAATAACCATATTTCTATAAAAAGTAGAATTTTTAGGTAAGAGCTCTAGATAAAAATGGTCTATTCTAAATAACTTAGTCGTTTTTAACTTTTAGTTTAACATAGTTATTTTCGGACGTGGTAGGGTTTACTCCTACTACCTAGCGTTAGATTTTTTTACTTATTAATTCTTAAGACTACTAGTAATTATATAGGAGTATTAAAATATACTCTTAGTAAGGAAGGTTTACCGAGATAACTAAGTATAGAGTCTTAGTATATATAGATAGATACTCTTATAGTCTTAGATGAATTAACTAAGTATTCCACTCCTACTATTTTAATAAAGTAATACCTAGGTAGCTATTAAATTAGGCTATTAATAAACCTCTTTTTTAATCTACTATTTATTATTTTATAAAAGGTACTATATATACCTAAAAGCTCTTATAAGAGCTAGACTTAGTACCTTAGGTATTACCTAGGCTATTACCCTAGTTTATAATATTAACTAGGTTAGTTTTAAAGTTATTCTTAGGTGGAACTACTTAAGTAACCTTAGCTAAAGAAGCTATCTATAATTAGCTAATAAAGCCTTTAGATATAATAAATAATATATTAAAATATAGGGTCCTATTAAGATACTAGTATACTTAGTAATATATAACTAAGTAGTCTCTTAGTATTTATACTTAGTATTTATATATCTAGACTTAATAACCTAATTAACTATTCTACTATATATTTTTATAGGTTATAAGCCTAGAGGTATAAGTATTTATTTTAATTATAATTATTATTTATTTAATCCTAGCTAATATAATATTAAAGCCTTAGTAGCCTTTAATACCCTTTAATAAGTTAATAATTACTATTATTATATATATTACCTAAAATTCTTTAACTTCTTATTAAAGTACTTAACTTTTACTATTATAAGTAACCTTAGATAAATAAGTAAACTTAACTAATTTATAATTATAAGGTCTAGAGACTAGTTATAAGGGCTATTATAATATTATTATTAATAGAAGCGCTATTAAGTAATTATACTCAACCCCTTAAGTAAATACCTACTTCTAACCTTATTATTATAATAAATATTAATTTTATAAGTAGAAATCCTATTAAAACTCCCTCTATTAAGCCTTCTTAAGTAGACTACTACTACTTTATACTTAGGGAAAGAAAGATACTTCCTCCTCTTAAATAATTATAATAGATACTATTTTTTATAGTAATCTCTACTTTATTATATTATACTTTTTAGTATTTTTTAGCTATTAAGCCCTTAGAAAAAAATCTTTATAAAAGGAGGTTAGGCCCTAGTTATCCTAATCTTTCTAGATCTAATTAAGTAACTATTAAGTACTTAATTAGGCCTAGAGCTAGCTTTTCCTATTATTGTAAATATTAGCCTAGCTATTTTTATTAAATTAGCCCCTTAAAGTTTATATCTTTAAGAATATAAGGATAAATTATTACAATAAATAACTTATTAATCCTCTTTTCATTTCTAAGTTAAACTAGTTTAAATTAATATTCCTTAAATCCTATTTTTATTTTAATATTTTAGATTAAAGTTTTTCCCTTACTTATTAAAAGCTATTATAAAGGAAGTTAAGAAGCCTATTACTAAGGAAGATAATAGTAATTATAAACTATTATAATTACCCTTAAATTATAATAATTCTAAATTAAAAGCTAGTAAACTATTATTAAATACTCTTAATAAAACTATTTTCTTTAACTTATAAGTTAAAGGTAATAGACCTACGCCTCCTCCCTTAATATCTTTATCCTTAATATCTTTATTAATAGAATCTTCTTAAGACTTTATAAAAAATATATTAAGCTTAAATAACTAGTTACTATTTAAAGTTAAATCCTTAAACGTAGACTCTTAATAAAATAGCTAATAATTAAAGTAATAGTAGGAGCTTTCCCCTTACCTTTATTATAATCTTTAAGTCCAACTTAAGTTATAGCTATTAAGCTAAAGAAATTAATAATTGATTAGTTTTAAATAATCTTAAGCCCCTTTTAAAGGCTATATAAATTAAGGTATATATTATAATTTATAATTATCTTAAGTTTAATACTTATAAATTTATTAAAGATCCTATTTATTTTAACTTATAAGCTTAAGTTATCTTTAATAAAATTAAGACTAACTTTAAGTTAATAAGCTTTAATATTTATATTAAACTAATTTATTACCTTTATATAATCTACTTTAATAGGTCTATTATTAAGGATATAAATAATTATACCTATTAATTTTAAAAGCTTAATATTAAACTTAAAGAGTTAAATAAAGAGGTAGTTATATTAAAGGCTTATATAATCTAAGTCTACTTTATAAAATTAAGTAGTATCTTTAATACCTTTTAGATTACTTATATCTAGAATTATACTTTCTTTAACCTAGGAAAGGTCCCCTTTAATTAAGTTATAGTTACTACTTATAATAAAGAGTAATATTAATAAGCTTTAGAAAGTTATACTATTATTATATTTAAAGCTTATTATACCTAAGGAAAGGATAAGGGGGATAATAAGTTATAATAAAATTATAATTATTATAAGGATATCTTATATAAGTCTTATTATACTTATATTATAAATTAATACTAGGAGTAGTTCCCTTACTTAAAGTCTAATAAGTTTAAAAAAGCTTTAGTAAAAGCTATTACTACCTAAGCTAATAGTAATTTAAAGAAGTAAAAGCTTAATAATACTCCTATTAAATCTAACTTTATAAGTTATACTAATAAGTTTAATATTTATAAAATAATTAATAATAAAGTTATTATCTTAATAGTAGCTCCTAGGAAATTACTTTTAAACTTAAATAGTAAAATTTTTATAAATTCTAGTTATAACTAGTACGCCTTTTAAGATTAAAGTATATTTATTAACTTATAATTAATTAAAACCTCTTATAATATTAGGGGTATTAGTAGTATTTAATATACTTTATAAGATAGTAGGATTATTAAGATTAATTATAATATTAATAATAGCCTTAAGTTAATACTTATACTTAATATTATATAAGTACTTAATCTAGGTATTAATAATCTCCTATCTACTAGTTAACTCCTTAATATTAATATTAATATAGCTTATATTAAAGTAGGCTATATTATCTTAAAGAGACTAGTAGCCTTTAATACTAGCTAATTTATAAGAGTCTTTACTCTAGACTTATAAAAGCCCTTAGCCCTTAATACTTATAATATTTCTTTAAATAAAGTTTAATAGTTATAATATACCTACTTAGGGTACTTTAAATAATAAAGTATTAATAAATTACTAGTTATATTAACTAGAATTAATTTCTTAAAGCCTATCTCTAATAAGCTTATATATAAATATTATATCTAAGGCTACTAGAAGGTAATACCTTATAAGGATACTATTTAATTAGGGGAGTATCTAATAAAATTTATTTATAATAATATTATTAGCCCCTTTAACTTAATAGGTTTTAAAGGGAGTTAATATTTTATAATATTTAAAGATAATTTTATATATATCTTAATTATTATTTACTTTAGGTATAAGAGTAATACTTTTTAATTATTTTAGTAATTTAGGGTAGCTTATAAGTATTTAAACTATTAAATCTATTACCTTTATATTAATAATAGGGGTAAATATATAAGTAATACCTTTATTAACTACCTTAAAGACTAGGGTATCTATTATAAATTTATAATACTTAGGAACCCTTTAATAAATAGGGTTATAAAGTATTTTAAGTAGATATTATTATATAAGAGATAATTAATACTCCTTAGCTCTAGGCTTAATAAATCTTTCTAGCCTAAGATTATTTTTATAACTAACTACCTTACTATCTAATCCCCTAATATTAAATTAGGGAAGACTCCTTATAAAATATAATATAAATACTTATTAAAACTTTTATACCTTTAAATAATAGGCTTAGTAGCCTACGCCTTATATTATATTTAAAAGAAGTTAGAAGATAAGAGTAATAAATACTACCTTTTTAATTATAAAAGGGACTATATCTTTTAATTATAAAACCCTATAAGATAATAGGTTATATAAGTTAATAATATCTATTTTTAAGAAAAATACCCTTAATATATTAGTATTAATAAGTAGTAGTAGTTAAACTTTAGGTTATATAAGCACTTATAAATATCCGCTCTAAGGGAGAATAATAAGAAGTAGGATATCTAGGATAATATTAACCCTATTTAATAAGTTATAACTCCTACTTAGTAATAAGTCTATACTTATAAGGTAGAATATATTAATAGGAAAGAATAGGTTATCTAATAGGTAATATAGGATTATCTTAAGCTAGCCTTACTAGATTTATAAAATTTATTACTAGACCCTCTAGTTATAATAGCCCTTATACTCTTTATTAATATTAATAGGATTAAATTATTTAAGTTAAATACCTATTAATAGGTAATAAAAGATAGTTATAATATCTAATAAAGCTTTAAGATAGATAATAAAGTCAAATCCCTTTAAAGAAAATACCTAGAAGGTAGTTAATCTACTTATAAGTAAGTATACTTTAGGAGGTAGATAGGTTTATACCTTAAAGCGTAAGCCTTAGGGATAAGTTATATATTATAAGGTATACTAAGTTATTTATAAGTTTAAATAGTATAAAGGTATTAATTATAATAAGACTTTTACCTTAATAATAAAACTTATAAGTTATAAGGCTATCTTTACTCTAGTAGCTATTATAAATTAGGACTTAAAGTAAATAGATATTAAGATAGCCTTCCTTTATAATAATATTAATAAGGAGATTTATATTAATTAACTTATAAGTTATAAGTAAGGAAATAGGGTTAATTAACTTTATAAGGCTCTTTATAAACTTAAGTAGTTATTATAAGTTTAATACTATACCTTTATTAACTTTATAAAGGAGTTAGGCCTTATATTATTATTTATTAACTTAAGTATTTTTATTAAATTAAAGGAAGGGACCTTAATAGCTCTTTATATAAATAATATCTTAATTATAAGTTTAAATAAATAAGCTATTTAATAGATTAAAGATACCTTAAATAGCTAGTTTAAGATAATAGATTTAAGTTTATATACCTATTACCTTATTATAATAATTACTTAAGACTATTATTAATAAATACTATAATTAGATTAAGTAGCTTATATTAAAAAGGTATTATAAGACTTTAATATATAGGAGTATAAGTATATTACTATACTAATAAAAACTAGTACTTACCTAGAAAAGGCTAATAAAAAGTATAAAGCTAATCCTATATTTAAGAAGAACTATTAGAAGGTAGTAGGGTCCCTTATATATATTATACTTAAAACTTAGCCTAATATTACCTACATAGTATTAACTATTAACTATTATACTACTAACCCTAATAAGTTATATTAAGTAGCTATTAAGTATATCTTTTAATATTTATAAGCTATAATTAGGTTTTACCTTATATTTTAAGGCTCTTTATAAGACCTTCTTAGGTATACTAACTTTAATTAGGTAGGTAATTATAATACTTATAAGTTAACCTTAGGTTATATCTTTAATATTAGAAGTATAGCCCTTAGCTAGTTATTTAAGTAATAGATTATAGTAGCCCTTTCCTTATATAAAGTAGAATATATTAGCTAGATATAAGCCTTTAAAGAAGCTATCTAACTAAGGAACCTCCTTAATTAACTTTATTTTAGGAAAGTACCTAAGATAGTAATTATTTATAATAATAACTAAGGCGTAATTACTCTTATAAAGAACCCTAAGTTTTATATTTACTCTAAGTATATTAAGCTCTAATATTACTAAATAAGGGAGTAGATTACTATTAGAATTATTAACCTTAAGTATATTCTTATAAATTAGTAGTTAGTTAATAGCCTTATTAAACCCCTTTATAAGGAGAAGTTTATTACTTTTTATAAGGGACTTAATCTAGAGGAGGTCCTTTAATATAATAGGAGTATTATTACTAGTAGGAGTAAGCTTAAAGATACCCTAAACTATTACTGAGTTATAGGGACTAACTACCCTAAGGACTAATAATAGTAACCTTATAATAATATAAAGCCTTATAACTACTTACCTAGCTACTATAAGTACTATTAAGCCTAAATAATAACGGCGATAATTAATAATATATTAATAGTTAATAATAGTTAATAATATTTACCTTCTTGTAATATCTTCTTACTATAATAGAAAATGCGGGAATTAGGACCCTAAGCTTATCGCACCTTATTAATTAGTTATAAGTGCCCTAATTACCCCTCTAGGACTAGCGTGAATATCGAAACTCTAATATTTCTTTATATTCTACCCACGTCTATACCCGCGCTCTATGATATTTTCTAATTAAATAAAGTTATATAGCTTATTTTAGCCTACTTAACGCCTTAAAAATAATAAAAATCGGTGTCGTAGTTTAAAAGATATATTAGAATAAGTGGATTTACCTACTAAATTCCATGCGCTAACGGCTAGAATATAGATTACGAATAATAAAAATCCTGATATTATTTATAAATTACCTATTCTACCACGTCACCTACTAACGTATCTACTATCGGCCTAAATAGGGGGAAATATCTATCTTATTACTAGGTATGGAACGCTGTTAGAATTACCTATATCGCTATATAGGTCTATAGGCTAATGCTGTCGCATTTACAGGCTAAAAACCCTACTATTCACGTTACCTACTAACGTGTCTAATATTAGTCTGAATAGGGCTAGATATCTATCTTATTACTAGGTATATAACGCTGTTAAAATGATCTATATCGGTCTATTAGTATATTAGCTAATGCTGTCGCATATATAGGCTACCTACCTACCTACTAACGTGTCTAATTTGCTCCCTACTATTTACGTCACCTACTAACGTGTCTAATATTAGTCTAAATAGGGGGAAATATCCGTCTTATTACTAGGTATAGAACGCTGTTAGAATGGGTATATGTATATGATATAGCTAATGCTATCGTATATACAGGCTAAAAACCCTACTATTCACGTTACCTACTAACGTGTCTAATATTAGCCTGAATAGGGGGAAATATCCGTCTTATTGCTAGGTATAGAACGCTGTTAGAATAGGTGCATGTATATGATATAGCTAATGCTGTCGCATGCATAGGCTAAAAACCCTACTATTTACGTTACCTACTAACGTATCTAATATCTAACGTGTCTGATATTAGCCTAAATAGGGGGAAATATCCGTCTTATTACTAGGTATAGAACGCTATTAGAATAGGTGCATGTATATGATATAGCTAATGCTGTCGTATTTATAGGCCACCTACCTACTAAAATGTCTAATATACTCCCTACTATTCACCTTACCTACTAACGTGTCTAATATCGGTCTAAATAGGGGGTGATATCCGTCTTATTGCCAGGTATATAACACTGTTAGAATGATCTATATTGGTTTATTAGTGTATTAGCTAATGCTGTCGTATTTATAGGCCACCTACCTACTAAAATGTCTGATATGCTCCCTACTATTTACCTTACCTACTAACGTGTCTGATATCGGTCTGAATAGGGGGTAATATCTATCTTATTGCTAGGTATGTAATGCTGTTAGAATGATCTATATCGGTCTATTAGTACGTGTCTAATATACTCCCTACTATTCAGCTCACCTACTAAACGCCAGGTAGTAGGGGTGATTTCCGACGTAAAAATCTTGAATTTTTACAGGCATTTTCTAGTATCTAATAATACTCTAATATAATTTTACTATATATAACTTTATCCTAAAATAAAAATCTTAAATAACTATATTTTTATAAAAAGTAGAATTTATAGTTTAATATAATTATTTTTAGTATTTAGTAGTTTAATATAGTTATTTTTAGATTATTTTTAAAATGTTCTTTAGTTTTAGGGGTATAAATAGTTTAAGTAGAAGTATTAAAATATAGGGTCCTATTAAGACGCTAGTATACTTAGTAATATATAACTAAGTAGTCTCTTAGTATTTATACTTAGTCCTTACGTATCTAGACTTAGTAACCTAATTAACTATTCTACTATGTATTTTAATATAATAGGGGTAATAATACTAGAAATAACTAGCTTATAAGAAGCTTTATAGTTAAGTAATTTAATATAATAATAAATCTTTTCTAGACTCTTATTAATAGAGTAAATAGACTACCTCCTACCTTATAACCTACCTTATAACCTACTATAACTATAGGAACTAATAATCCTTAATTCTATCCCTAGGATATTAGGTATTTTAACCCTAACCTAGATATTCTATTAGTAGAAGTTAAGAAAACTTATAATATCTATTATAATATATTTAATTTTACTAATAAACTCTAAGTAAAGTCTACTACTATAAATACTACTATTTTATAATAGAATTTAGATTTATACCTTTTAGGTAAGGCTAATAACTAGTTTATAAACTAATCAACCTATATTAGCTAAGTAGGTTTATAGAATAATCCTACTAGTATTACTAAATAGTATAATATATTATAGGAGTATTTCTAAGACTTACTTAATAGGTCTCTTAGTTTACTTAAAGTAATTTATTATATAGTTAAGGATACTTATAATTAATAGGATTTATTAGACTATATATCTATAATTATCTTAAATAGTAAAAATACTAGACTTACCTTAATTAAATTAGCTTAAGTTCTCCTCGCGTATAAATACCTTAATAGTAAATTATATTATAATCTTTTAATATTAAATAGTTAGTTAACTATTCTAGGCCTATTAGAGGAGTTAAGATATAGGAAAGAGATCTAGTTTAATATATATAATATTAAAGGCCTTTATAAGGTAAAAATAGATACCTCTTATAATAATAATTATAATTAAGATTCTTAATTAAGTTAGTATATACTAAATCTATTTATAATAATTAATATTAATTTAGTAGTAATAGTTTTAGTTATAATAATATAGTATCTAAGTTATATTATAATAATATAAACCCTATTATAACCTTTTATACTTTATAAGAACTATTAAGGTAATTTTAATAATAATTCCTAGTAGGTATAAGTAGATAACTAGCTTTAATCCTAGATTACTAGAACCTATTAACCTCTATAAATTATTAATAAAAATATAAGTAAGTTACCTAGGTAGAATTAATACTAGAACTAGAGATACTTAAATATCTAACTATTAAATACTTTAAATATTTAGCTATATAAATTATTTAATAGGAATTAATAGTAGGCCTAAGTCTACTAGGTAGGTATTAAAGATAAAGAAGAATTATATAATAAATAGGTAAATTATAATATTTATAAAGAGAACTTTTACTAGTCTACTAACTAGTTATTAAATCCTAATCTATATAATTAGCCTAAGGAGTGATAGGAAAATAGCTAGATAAATTATAAAGGTAATAATATAATTAAGGTATACTTCCTTTTAATACTATCTAGTAAAGCCTTTAATTATTAAAAGTATTCTAATACTTTCTCTTCTAATAATATCTTATATAACTATATCTATTATAGTTACCCTAAGGTAATAAGGGCCTTAATTACCTCTATATTATTATCCTAAATTACTTAGGTAAGTAATAGTAGAAGCCTTTTATAAAAGGTAGTTATTATCTAGAGTACTTCTAAATATACTACTTCTAGTAGATATAGCTTTAGAGGGTACTATTTTATTACTACTACTATTTAATTTTAATTAATAGTCCTAGTTATATATTATATATTAATACTAGATATATAATAACTCTAGTAGATAGGAAATTTCTATTAGAGTATTTCCTTTAAGCTAAAATCTCTAAGATACTAATACTAATAAGGGTAAGAGGTATTAATAATAAGAAATATAATACTAGTAAATATACTAAGCTACTTATATTCTTCCCTAGTAGTAGTAGTATTACTCTTATAAAGAGGGAGTTATATATTATTAATAATCTATTAATAAAGATATTAATTAGGGTTAATATCCTTAAACTAAAGGGAATAATAATAGATTTAAACTAAAACTAAATAATTATTTAGTTTTATTAGAATTTAGAAGTTTCTATTAAAGTTTCTAGTAAAGGTAGCTAAATAAATATTATAGTTTTTAGTTAGGTAAATCTTATAATTACTCCTTATATTAATTAATAAATTTAAGTTACTAGACCTTATTATTACTTACTTAATCTACTTAAAGATTAGGATCTAATCTTTAAGTTTAATAAACTTAATAACCTTTTTATTTATACTTATATTATTAATTATAATAGATCTTATATCTTTATTAGAAATAATATTAATAAAGAAATTAAACTACCTAAAAATATTAGATTAAGCTAAGTTATAGAGTATAAGGTAGTAGAATACTTCCTTATAAAAGCCTTTTATAATTACCTTACTATTAAACCTCCTAAGAAGGCTAAGGTAGCTAATTAGGTTAAGATAAACCTCTAATATCTAGTTACTATTATAGTGGTATTTATAGTAGTTCCTAGTATAATAGTAGATAGTAAGGTAATTTATACTACTAGCGCTACTATTTATAAGACCCTAGAAATAAGGCCCTTAATAGCCGGTATTATAGAAAGGTACCCTACCCTATAATAAAATACTAGAAGTATAGCTAATATCCTAGAATCTTAATAAATAAATATCTTATTAATAGATAATTAGCCTAAGATCTATAAACCTAGCTAGGTATAAGTTTATCTACTAAGAAAAGTTAATAAAGAAGTTATTAATAGTAAGTTTAATAAGCTATATAACTAAAGTAGAATAGATTAAATTATAAAGTCTACTCTATTTTCTTTCCCCTATTTTATTATTTAAAAGGAATTTATAGAAGGTAGAAAAGGCTATATTATAATAGATATTAGGGCTTTAAATAAAATTATAATACCTAATATATACTTAGTTCTATTATAAGTAGAGATATTAGCTCTTTTAAAGGGTATTATATATATTAATACTATTAATACTATTAGCTTCTTCTATTAATAGTTAGTAAATCGTACCTACTAATATTATCTAACTATAGTATCTTATTATAGCTAAGAATCTTTTAATGTTCCTATTATAAGCTACTATAATTCTCCGGTATATATATAGAGAATAATTAATTAAATCCTTTAACTATTTTATTATTTCTACTATATATATATTATGGCTGTTATATTCTATTATAACGCGGAAGGCTTCTATACTATACTCTAGTTATTTCTTAATAGAATCCTGAATAGCTAATTAATTATATATATATAAAATCAGCCTATAACTATTAGTTATTATAATAATAGTAGTAATACTATTATAATTAATACCCTTATTAAGTACTATCTAACTACTTAGAAGAGGACTAATATTATTTTTATAGTACTATTATTATAAGTCCTCTAGCCTAGGAAAGATATCTATTTATATATAATACTATATATTAATAATATAATACCTTACTATTAAGGACCTTAATAGTATATAAAGGTATTATACTAGTATTATAATAAGACTACTATAATAGACCTCTTATTTATAAAAGCTATCTATAGAAGCCTTTACTAATAAGTATTCCCTATACTCCTAGAGAATTAGTACTAAGATAGAGAATTTCTATTAAGGCCCTAATAAATTTACCGCCCTTCCTAATAAATCTCTATATCTTATTATTATAACTCCCTAGGTTAATTAAGAAATTATAAAACTCGCCTTTTAGCTAAGTAAATTTATTTATATTAGCTATACTTTTACTTTTACTATTAATAAATCTATATATATTATATTATCTCCTTAATTATAAAAGATACCCTTAGGCCTACTAGGATAACTAAGCCCTTAAGATAAAGTACTTATTCTAGGTTAATATCCCTAGAGCTTAAGAATATTATTAGGAATTCTAAGCTATCTTAGCCTTATAAGTAGGCTATTAATAAATCTTTAATTTATAAGGCTATCTCTTAATTTAATAAAGGAATAGAAGCCTCTTATAAGCGTCTTAATAAACTATTATTATTAGAGCTATCTTAAGTAACTACCTAATAGTAAATATTTAATATAATATTATTTATTCCTAGCGGCGCTAATACTAGATAAATATTAGTAGAAGAGACTATTTATAATTAGCTAATTAGTCTAGAACTAGAACTTAAACCTAAATATAGTTCCTTAAGAAGTATATTATAAAATATTAACCTTAAGGCGACTATATAAGCTACTATTAACGCCGGAATAGCCTAGTATATCTAAGAATACCCCCCTTAGCCCTTATAATAAGGACCTTCTAGCCCTCTAGGTCTACCTAGCCTACTAGGCTATACTAGCTAGGAAGGCTAGGCTATAATAGATACTAGTAATTAAGGCTCTTATTAGAATCTAGGTAATCTAGGGTTCTTTAATCCTATATATAATAGAAAATTAGTAAGTACTAGTAAGGCTATTAAATATACTAGTAAGGAGACTTACTTTTATAATATTTACCTTTTTATAGATTATATTAAATAGATATACTCTTTAAAGGATCCTACTTTAATATAAAAAAAATTATAATCAAGTCTATATAGCTAAGCCCTTACCTAGTAGATAGGTTAATTATTAGAATATAATTAACGCCTTATAAAGATAGGTAATAATATTAATAAATAAGTAAGGCTTCTACTAAAAAGGTTTTAATAACCTTTAAATATAACTATTAATATTATAATATATAATAGATTTTTTATAAAGGATATAATAAATTGTTAAGAACTTAGGGAATTTAATATTAAGATACTATAAGCTATTAAGGACGCTAGGCTCTAACCTATTAAAATATAACTTAATATTATCTATAATACTATTAACTTTAAACTATATTAAGATATTTATTATACTATTAATTAGACTACTATTAATAACTTCCTATTTAACTTAGATAAAGTAAAGTATAAATAGTAGGCTTATACTACTAGGTATTATAACTCTAGTAGTAGTACTCTAAATAACTAATAGGGTTATATATTTAATAAAGGTAGACCTATAAGGTAATATAGTTAATATAGTTTTCCTAATAGAGTAGGCTATTAGCTATATAGTAATACTTATCCTTGTACTCTACCTTTTTAAAATAATTAAGCTTACTAATAAAATTAATAGCTACCTTATTAATATTATTAAAATGCTTTATAAATCCTACCTCCTACTTAAAAACTATAAATTATAGTAAGTCTTATAAATAAGTTAGATTTATAACTACCCCTTTACTTATATTAACTAGAAAGGTTTAGATAAGGCTAAGGGTAAGGCTAATTTAATAAGTAAATAGGTAGTTAGTTATAAGATAGCTACTAACCTTATTTCTCTTCTTAAAGGACTTATTAAGCTTCTAATAAGGATATTATAAAAGACTTCCTTAAAGGATCTAAAGAATTAGGATATTAGTAGTATTATACCTTATAAGCTAATAGTAAGTAGTAAGAAGATCCCTTATATTATATATAATAACTCTTATAATATAGGTAATAAGCTATTAAGTAGAAATAATAATAACCTTATTAACCTTAATAATAATATACCCTAGGTAAATTTTATCTCCTAATTAAAATTAATAATATATATCTATTCCTTATACGCGTTTATATTTACCTTATAAAATAAGCTCTTTAACTATTTATAATAGTAGTATTAGATTATATTAAAGCCTTTAACTAAGACTTCTTTATTAATAAGGTCCTTATTAAGTCTAATAATAAAGCCTATAATAAACTATATTACTTTATAAGTACTTATACTTATAGATTTAGCTATTATATTAAACTAAGGGAAGGTACCTAGTTATAAATTTTATAGTTAGAAATATATAACTATTAATATCTTATAATTTATACCTACTACTATTATATTAACTTAGACTAAGGTTTACCTTAATAATAGTTATTTAGTTACCCTAATTAATTAAACCTACCTAAATAAGGTCCTTCTTAATACTATTATTAAAAAATTAGTATTATTAATACCTATATAAGGAATTAGTAATAAAATTATAAATACTAATAAATACGCTCTAGTTAAGATATATATTAGGGGTACTATTAGTAGAAAGTTAGTTATAACCTTAATAATAATAGAAGTCTATATAATTAAAGATTTAAAGGCTAATTTACTTATAAGTATAAATATATTAATTTTATAATAAATAGTTCTTAACTTTACTAATTATAATTTAATTATTAGTTCCTATTAGGGCCTTAATACTCCTATTAATATTTATAATTACTTATTACCTAATATAAAGTATACTATTAAAGCTAGGTCTACTATTATTATTCCTCCTTATATAATTATAAGGGTTCTAGTAGTCTATTAGGGGGAAATACCCTCTAGTAGAGACTTTCTCTTTAAACCTAAATATACCTAGGACTTTAATAATAGGGGTATTTATACCTATATTATTAATTCTACTATTTCTTTTATTTATATATAAAACTATTTAACTATTCTAGTATAACTACCTTATAAGACCCACCTTAGTTTACTTATTAAATATAACTAGGATAGTACTTACCTTACTACCCTAGTAGATACTCCCCTTATAGCGGGTAATACTAGCTACTAGAAGTCTTCTATTATAAAAGGCTTTATAGCCTTAGCTATAACTTATATAGGGATTATAAAGCCTATAATTATATAGTATATTATACTAGTCTCTACTCTAATAATAAGGGCCTTAATTAATCCCTCTCTTAAATATATTTAGCTTAATAGTATTACTATCTACGGCCTCCCTAATATAGTAAGATAAATTATAATTATAACTACTAAATTCCTAGAAATCTAGATAGATTAGGGCCTAACTATTAATATTCTAGAGGAAGAGTAGATACCTATCCCTCTAAAGCTTAACGTAGTATCTAAACCCACCTAAGTTTATCCTATTAGCTAGAAAGACTTAGATCTTATTAATTAGATATTTAATAAATTATATACTTAGGATAAAATAATATAGGCTAATTAGCCTACGTCCTTTAGCTATCCTATATTTATTATTTAGCGTAATATAACTAAGGACGTAAAGGTCGAGTAGACTAAGCGCTATAAACCTTACGGCAGCTTACTCCCTATTAATAGACCGTCTATTCCGTTCTGTATAATAGCTATAGACTTTATAATCGTATTAATACTAACTATAGAAGGCTTTAATAGCCTACTTATAATAATTAATAAGTTTTCTAAGCGCCTACTATTACTTCCTAGGTAGTCCGTATAGTTTATAAGCTAGTAGGCTAAGGTCGTCTTAGCGGTATTAATAGCCTATAGTTAGGGAGTTCCTTATAGAATTATTAGTAATAGAGACTCTAAATCTATATCTTCTTTCTAGTAGGTAGTCTTTTAAAAACTAGGCTATAAACTATTAATATTAACTTTATACTATATATAAATAGACGGATAATCTAAATAAATAAATTAAACTATTAAAATCGTTATAAGATATTACGTCGTTAAATAAGTAAATATTAACTCTATTAATTAGATAGCCGTCCTACCCCTATTTATAGGGCTACGTTAATAATTCTAAGAATTAGTTAATAGGGGTCTCTTCTAATAAGGTCCTTATTAGGTTTAATATATAAGACATACTAGGTATACTTATATAGCTACCTATTAAAGACTTTAATAGGCTACGTTATATAAAGCGTAATTAGGCTAAGGAATTTATAGCTTTTATAAATATCTTTACTAAAATCTATTATAATTCTAAGTATTAACCCCTATTATTAGATAAGGGTAACGTAGTATATTTATAACTAGGTAATAGTTATAAGATTCTAGGTATTTTAAATTATAAACTTTATAACTAATATATAGGGCCCTTTTTAATTCTTAAGTATATAAGTTTATTAGTATATTATCTATAGCTTCCTTTATTTATAAGAATCTATCCTATTATATTAATTACTTAGTTAGAGCCTTTTATAAAGGGGTTAGATCCTTATAAACGTCTTAGAAATATATACCCTCCTCCCGTTATTAAAAATAATAGCCTTAATACTACCGAATTAGACGTCTACGAACTAGAGGCTATTATAAGTAAGCGGATTAATAGGGGTAAGACTTAGTATCTTATTAAATAGAAGGGCTATAGCTATAAGTATAACGTTTAGTATAGTAAAAAGGATCTTTCTAAGGCCTTAGGCCTTATTAATAACTATAAGTAACGGCTATATAATAAATTATATAGGGTTAGTAAAGTATAAGGACCTATTTACTTTTATTATTTACTTTTATAGCGTGGAGTAGTAATATAGGCGTTACCTTATTATTTATTTATCGGTATTATTATAGCTTTTATATTCTATTATAATATAGAAGGCTTCTATACTATACTCTAGTTATTCCTTAATAGAATCCTAAATAGCTAATTAATTACATATATATAAAATCAGCCTGCGGCTATTAGTTACTATAACAATATATATAGATAAGAGTAATTTTCTTAAGTTCCTTATAAGAATATTTTACCTATCTAGATTAAGTATTCTAGGCCCTTAATAAGATAAATATTTACCTCTCGCCTAAGACATTATTTCTTAGGTTTCCCTTAGGATAATAGGATACTTATATTAATATATTACCTAGTATATTATAATAGTAAAACCCCTCTAGCTATAAAGACTTATCTTAATAAGTTAATCCGTAGTAGTTTATAATCTAGCGTTTAGGGGAATATATATAAATAATTAGCCTATTAGACCTATCTAAGTAAACTAACCTTAAAGGAAATCAATACCTTTTATTAGCTCTAAAGGATATTTATAAGTCCTATAATTCTCTACTATATTAACGAGCTCCTTTAGCTATTTATAGATTTTAATATAAGTAAGGAATTTAGATTCAGCGCCTATATTTACTATATAAGGGGCCCGCTAAAGGCTTTAGTAGATAAACTACTAGGGTAGAAGTCCTAGCTACTTATACTATTCCTTAGTTATCTCCTTATAGATACTAAAACTTAGTATTAGCCTACTAAGTTAGAAATTATAAGTATAGTCTAGGTAGTTAAGAAAATCTACTACCTTATTAAAGTAATAAAGCTTACTATAATAATCTATATAAACTATTCTATTATTTTATTAATTATATATTAAACTAGCCTTAATATAATATCTATTAAGAAACTTAACCTCTACCTTATCTAAGTATTAGAATACCTCTAGTATTTCCGCCTTAATATATATTATAAGCTAGGAAAGTCTAATATTATACCTAATACCTTATTTAGGTTAGCTAGCTAAGAATATTAACTATCTAATATAATTAAACCTAACTTAGATATATTATTAGTAAAGCCTTTCCTAGTAAGCCTAGTAGAAATAAGTACGGAATTTAAAGAATAGCTTATTAAGGGCCTTATTAAAGTACCTTATTAGGCTAAGGTAATATTAATAATAAAATATAATAATACCTAAAGTAGTAATACTATAAAGCTCTTATACTAGATTATTAATAATTTACTATACTTTAATAATAATAAGAGGGGTTTACGCCTATATATACTTATACTTACTCTAGAAAAGGAAGTTTTTTAACTTACTTGATAGGGTACCTAGGGTATACTTATATTTATAAGTAATTAATAGAAGATGTTTATATCTATAATATAGTAATAAAACTTTATAAATTTATTAGATATTACCCGTATTACTAAGTTAATTAGATATTAAGGTATAAGCCTTATAAATCCCTTTAACCTATTCTATCTCTAGTAAGGCTATTCTATACTCTTACTACTAATTTTATTCTAGCCTTACCTCCCTTAATAGACGGGTTTAACTATATTATATTAGTAATAGATAAGTTTTCTAAAGTAATTACTCTAATCCCTAGTAAGAATATATAATCTAGTAAAGATTAGGTAATTCGCCTAATAGACTAGCTTACCTTATTAAATTAAGGAGTACCTTACGTAATTATTTTTAATAGGGACTAGAAATTTATTAAGTAAATATAAAAGTAGGTCTTTATAATATTAAAAGTTAGCCTCCTCTACTTAACTATATAATATTTATAGTCTAATAGTATATTAGAATATATTAATTAAATAGTAGAGATTACTTTAAGGTATTATATTACTACCCTTAAGGATTAATACTTATAGCTAATAATTATTAATAGGATATTAGCCTTATTAAATAACTTTATAAAATATAACTCTATTAATATCTCTCTTATATAAGTCTTATATAGTTTTAAGACGCGTAAGTTATTAGATCTCCTTTAAATTAAGGATCTTAATACCCCGTTTACAGAAGGCTTTTATAATAAGGTAGGTACCCTACTTAAAGGTAATAATAAGGCCCTTATTATAAATAGAGTATTAGTTATATAAGTATACCTAACTATTATAAATAACTACTAGCCTATATAGATTAATACTAAAGATACTATTACCTTTATAATTATAAAGATAAAAGATTATTATAACTCTAATTATAGGCCTATATACTTTAAAGTAGGGGATATAGTTTATTTATAATTTTATAGGGGATATTAAGTACTAGCTATTATATCTAAGACGATTAGCTAATAATTAGTTAGACCTTTCTAGGTTTTAAGGTAGATTAGGTAACTTACTTATAAATTAAAACTTCCTAGTAATATAAAGATTTATAATATTATCTTAGTAGCTTATTTAGAGCTAGTAATAGACCTAGCTAATAACTTATACTAATGCTACTACCTAGCGGTACCTATTATTATTAAAGGGTAAGATAAGAATAGATAGGAAATTAAAAAGTTAGTTAATAAGTAGTAGATACGCTATAGACGTAGTTAGTTAGTATACCTAGTTAAATAGAAAAATAGTAGCCTTAAAGAAGACTCTTAGACTTTAGAGTAGGAACTATTAAGAAATACTACTAATATAGTTAAGGATTTTAATAATAGGAATAGTACGTAGGTAGCTATTAAGGTGTAAAGGCCCTAGTTATAGTATTATAAAAGGCTTCTAGTTTATAGTACTATTAGGATAATAGCTTAAATTATTTACTAGTATCTATTATAGTTACTCCTTATAGGTAGTTGCTTTAGGCTTTATTAGCCTATCTATATTAGGTATAGCGCATTAGTACTCAGGTAGACTTTCTACCTTACTAGAAATCTATCTTTCTACTATATTACGAAGTATTCGCTATATATATAGTTTAATTAAATTATAATAATTATAAATAATACTCTTATATTATAATCCTTATATTATAATATATCTCTATTATACTTCCTATTATACTTTATTAATTTATTATAAAAGTAGTTAGAAGTCTTAGTATTTTAAAGTAAATAGGAAATTATTATTATTAAGGATTTATTAAGTACTTAAAGTATACCTTTTTTATATAACTTTAATATACTCTTTTAATTATAATATCTTTATTTTTTATTAATTATATTAAGTCCTATTAGATTTTTATTTATATCCTTACCCCCTTTATACCTTATTATACCTCCTTATACTTTTAGTAGCTACTTTATATATAATCCTTAATAATAAATTTACTCTTTATTAATTAAAGAAGGCTCTTATTATCCCCCCTTATAATAGTACTTAACCTCTTTTATAAAATTACTTATAACTTATTCTTATATTATCTTATATAATATACCTCTAGTATACTATATTTTAAAGTAAAGAGTTATAAGTCTAATATTTTTAATTAAGGCTTTACTTACTTCTTTAATAGTATAATTTATATATACGCCTCCCCTAGCTCTATTAAATATAATTATTATAAGTATCTTAATATTAAATATAAATAGGAAATCTCTACCTTTATTTACTAGTCTTATACTCGCCTCTTATTAATATAGAATCTACTCTAGTAAGTGCGTTTCGCTTAGTAATAGCGGAATAGCTTCCGTAGGGAGAATACTTTATTATTCTTAATAGCCTTAATAGCTTTCTTAATAAATCAATCTATATAAATTAAAAGAGTCCCTATTAATATAGTAGTAACACTATATAAAAGGCTTTATAATACTAATTAATTATCTTAAACTACTAAAAACACTAAAGCTACCCTCGTAGTACTAATAATCCCTAAGTCCTCTAGTAGTATAAAGAAGCCTATTTCTCCGTAACTAATTTATCTCTATTTATTACTATCTATTATAATAGCAACGAGCCCTAATAGTATACTCTACTACTATACTTAGGTATAATATTATACTACTTTAGCTTATTACTAAAGACTTTAATAGCCTTTTTTATTAAACTTTATATAAGTTTATTACTTTTTTATATTTTTTCTCTAAGATCTAAGAAGCCTTTTTTTAAAAGGAAGCCGTTAAGGTAGCTTAACTACTACCCCTTAATTATTATCTTATTATATTAGTAAATTAAATCTATAAGTTTATCTAGGATACCAGTAAAGTATATATTTATAAGGTACTAGAGACTATTAGGTATTATATTAACTATATTATTACCTATTATAAGCGTCCCTTATAATTAGGGATCCCTAAGTTAAGTAATTAACGTGCTACCTTAGTAGAACTACCCTTCTATCTATTTAATTAGGCTACTAATAGCCCTACCTTTTAAAAAGTAATTAAATATTTTATTAAGAGTACTAAGTATTACTAAAGTCTCCTATAACTCTTATTATATTTTATAAAGTATTAGCTACTATTAACTAGGAATAGTCCTAAGAGATTCCTATTAGCTAAAATACCTATTACTATATCTTCTACTCTTACTCCGTTTAACATTAAGTTACCCTTAGTAATACTAAGTATTACGCCGCTAAATTTTAGTACTAATCCTATAACTTATAGGACTTCTATTAAAGAAGCTATATATAAATAGCCTATTAGACTAGTATAATATCTAGTTATAGGTAAGAACGTAGGCTTTACTAAGGCTTAGTATACTAAGTTATAAGAAATAATTACTAGTATTATACTACTAGCCCTACTACTAGTACTAGGACCTATAGATCCTAGTATACCTCCCGGAGTACCTTTTAATAATAATAGTACTCCCCGCTTTAATCCTAATAATATTAGATATTTTAATCCCTTTTATAATAATAAATTTATAGATACTACCTCTAATATTAAATATACTAGTAAGACTACCTACTTCCGTAATATTTATATATTTATAGATTATATTAAGGATATTATTTAAGTAAGGGGTAATACTATTATTTATATAAACCTTTAACTATATCTCTAAGGAACTACCTAGGGATAGTATACTACTAAGCTTAGAGAAGGTAATAAATATCTTATTACTTGTAATATTAATAAATAGTATTATCTATTAATATAATAATAGAAGGCCTTATATTATATTAATATAAGTACGCTAATTTATAAGAAGTATACTATATAAGATACTTCTTAATAGAGAGAGCCTTAGGAGTACTCTTAAACTATTATAAGAGTAGCTAAGGATTTAGAGATTAAGATAATAAAGGATTATATTCTTCTTATCTAGTATAATCTTAATATAGAATTCTAGCGTAATATTCCTAAACCTAGTAATAATACTAACTATAATAAGTTCCTTACCTTATTAGATTATAGGAAGTATTAATAGTAGAATTATATATCTTAATACTTAAAATCTTATTAGCTATCTTAGTAAAAATAGTATAATAGGTATTAATCTCTATTTTAACCTTCTTAATCTTAATTTTAATCTCTATTTTAATCTTAATCTTAATAGCCTTACTAGCGGTTACCGCTACCTTAATTATAGTTATAAAATAATAATAATACTAACTATTAATATTAGAAGCCTCCTCTAGGCTATTAACCCTACTAAGGCTATTAAAATTAGGGTAATTAGGGCGTAAATATCTATACCCTCCTAGTATAACTTATAAGACTTTAAATAATAGTACTAGCCCTACTAAATAGGTCTAATTCGCTTAATAGGTAACCCTAATAAGGTCCTCGATACTAGGGGAATTAGAATTAAAACTAGAACTAGAACTAGAATTAAGGAAATTACTTTCCCTTTAGACTATAAGGGGAATAATAGTAATAGGCTTTAAGACCTTTATAGGTCTACTAGGCTACTACTAAAGAAGCCTCTAAGGGATAGCCTTCTTAGAGCCTTTAAGGTTATAAATAGGAGGGACTATACTAGGATTTCACTTATAAGCCCTCCGATTTCCTCTAGGAAGGTTCTTATAAACCGCCCTAGGAAGAAACCTCCTAGTATTATTAGGCATCTATAATAGAAGATATTAAACTAGATAATAACTATAACCTTAGAAACTATTTCTCTACCGCTAGTCTATCTTTAGACTATAAATATTATTATTATTATCTAAGATTCCTATTAAAGAATAAACTCTTTAATCATCTAATAACTAGTACTAGAAGGCTACCTTATTAAAGCCTTTTATAGTTATATTAAAGCCTTCTATAGTTAATCTACTAGTAGTAGATACTCTAGTAAATACTAACTTAGTAAGTTATTTAATAAGGGATCCTATTATAATCATTTTATTAGTAGTAGCTATATAAGGGATAAGCTATACTTTTAAGAACTACTATTATACTATTATAGCTATTAGATAGACTACTAATAATAAAGATATTAAAGTCTATTCTAATCTAGGATATATAATATTAATTATAGATATAACTTTTATTCTTATAAGTATAGAAATTAAAACTATACCCTTTAATATCCCTATTAGGGGCCTTAGTTTAAAAATTTACTATTCTAATAAATTTACTATTATAACCTTCTTTCTCTATAGTTTAGTTAATAAAAAGCCTATAGTCGCACGTATTACTAGAGAAATTTATATAATTAATAACCTAAAAGCTAAAATACTTATAGGAGTAGATATTCTTACTTTAAAAGCTATAGTATTAGATTTTATAAAGTAATAAATTACTATTAGTAGCTATTAAAATATTAAAATCCTAATAAGTACTTAAATTTACTTATTACTAGTAAAACGAGTAATTAAGAATAAGGAAAAATTCTTAATCCTTATAAAGACTACCGCCTTAGTAGCCGTTATCTTTAATAGGACTTTATTAGATAATTAAGACCTACTCTTTAAACCTTTATATAATCTTAATCTTAGATATACTAGTAGTATATTTACTTATATTATTAACGCTTCTCTTAAGAAGGTCTTTATTAAGAATAATACTAATAAGGATATCTTTATTCCTAGGAAGGTAAGATTAGGTACTATAGAAGAATTTAATTATAATAGATATTTTATAATTAATACTTACTATTCTAGCCTTATAACTAGTAGTTAGCGTAATAGTTAGAAGGGTAAATAGGCTAAAATCACTATATTAGCTATTATATTAGCTATAGTAGCTATATCGTTATTAATTATAGTTAATAAGAAGGCTCTTATAATATTTATAATAGCTACTATATCTATTAATTAGGCTCTTTCCGCAGAATTAAGTATTATTATTAACCCTAGTCTCGAGAATACACTTAAGAATAGAGTTAGAATCTATAGAGAACCGTATATTATAGATTAACTAGCTAAAATTATTAAATTATACTAGGATCTTTTTATAGATAACGGAGATATAGTTAATATCCTAGAAGAATAATAGATATTAATTCTATTAAAGCTAAATATATTATCTAAGCCTATATAAGTATACCCTCTTAGGTAAAAGGATAAGGACGTTATTAATAAGACCTTTAATAAGCTTTAAGCCTAAGGGAAACTTATATAATCTAATTAATTAACCCTATTTAGCTATCCCTATTTTATAGTCTAGCGTAATACTCCTACTAGGTGAAAAGGCCACGTCGTAATTAATATATAGGAACTTAATAAAATTATAGAGAATAATATATATCCGCTCCCCTTATAAGCTAATATAATAGTATTAGTATAAGGTTATTAATATATAATAATTATTAATACCGTAGGATAATTTTATTAATTCTATATCTAGGTTAGGGATTATTATAAGCTTATAATTATAAGCTATTATAGCTAGGAGTAGTCTTTAGTAGCCCTTATAGGTTATAAGGGCTCGCCTTTATATATTTAGCACTAAACTAATACTATACTCTAGTAATATTAAGTATTTATTAAAGCCTATATTAATAATATTATTATTTACTTATATACCCTATAGGAGTATATTAAATACTTATATAAAGTCTTTAATCTATTCTAGAAGAAGTATATAAGCCTATTACTATTAAAGTTATATATTAGCTACCCCTTTATTACCCTACTAGGCTATTATATTAACGGTCTAGGGATATTTATAATAAAAGAGAAAATCGTAGCTATTACCTCGTTATAATTTCTATAAAACCTAGCTAACCTAGAAATATTTCTTAAACTAACTAGTTAGCTCTAATCATTAATTAGAAGATATACGTAGAGGGTAGACCCTTTATAAAAGAGAAAGGTCATCCTTAATAAGGGCCTTAGTATAGGTATAAAGGGTTATATATAAAAAAGGAAGGTAATAAGGGTAATTTTCTATAAACTTATATAAGAGGAGCTTAGCACTTTTTAGGATTTATAAGAGGCTTTTAAGACTCCCCGATTTCTTATTTACTATAATTATAATAGGGTTCTATATATAAATCTAGATACCTTAAAAGTAGTAGGATTTACAGCTATTATATACTATATAAAGGGAGATCCTATATAGTTATTAAAGCCTTTCGCGAGAACTAATATATAGCCTATTATATTTTTTAGTCACTATCTTGATAATACCAAAAAGAACTATTAGCCTACTAAATTAGAGATCGCTAGTATTATATAGGTTATTAGGAAGGTTTAATATATAATTAAATTAAATCTATAACCGCCTATAATTATCTATACTAATTATTCTACTATAATCCTAATATTAAAGTAATTAATATTAAGGACTATAAGTATAAATAAATTAAATCTCTAGCTTATATAGGCTTCTTAGTACCTTTCTTTATTTAACCTAGAATTATATTATAAATCTAGGAAATCTAATATAATTCCTAATACGTTATTAAGACTTTAAATAATTAACTCTATTAAGAACTCTAATTTATTATACGGAATCCTTAATATTCTCCTTACTTTATCTAATAATCTTCTTTATAATACTAAAGACTTTAACAGCCCTACTATCTACTATATAATAAATATAGAAATGACGGAGGATTTTAAATCTTAACTATAAACGGGCTATTAGAATAATAAGTAATAGTAAAAGATCCTTAATATATTAAAGCCTCCCTCGGATAGTAATCTAAGCGTAATTTCTAGTAAGCCTAGGATATTATTTATTCTTAGGGATAGACTTATTATTTATATTAATAGCGAGAAAAGGTAATAATTATATATTCCCCCTACTATAAAGAAGGAATTATTTAAATAAGCTTACGACTTTTCTAATTATAGCGGTTATTATAGATATTATAACCGACTTTCTTATACTATATATATTAGATATCTAGCTAAGAACCTCTAAGCCTATATTAGCTACTACCCTTAATACTAACTTAATTAAATAAGAAGATATCTACTATATAGGGAATAAGTCCCTATACTAATACCGCCTATACTATTTTATATAATTATAATAGACTTTATAGTCACCCTGCCTATTATACTATTAGGTATAAATTACCTACTAATAATTACTTATAAGTTCTTAAAGAAGGTCCTTCTTATACCTAGTATTAATAATTAGAAGGCCCCCTAATAGGCCTAGGTAGTAATCTTATCTTTACTATCCTATAACTAGGGAGTTCCGCGTAGTATTATTAGTAATTAAGATCCTTAATTTATATTAGACTTTTAGCGGGAAGTCTTTAAATATCTTAGTATTAAATTTCTTATATCTACGGCCTACTACCCCTAGACTAATAGATAGAGCGAGCGTACTAACTAAACTATAGAAATCGCTATATAATTCTACCTTACCTACTATCTAGATACCTAGAACTAATAGGGTTATATACTCCTATTTATCTAGGCTAATATTAATAACTCCCCTACTACTACGGGATATACTCCTAATAAGCTCTATTATAGCTTTAGGGTAAATAATAGTATAGATATACTAGTAATTAATAATATCCTTATAGAAGCCTTTAATAGCTTATAACTTACCTACTAGGAATAGGTAAAAGACGCTATAGCCTTTAATAATATAATAGTAAATATAAAAGTCTCTAATTTAAGGAAAATAATAAAGTCTTTCTCTATTTATATAAAGGATATAAAATCCTAGGCGTTATTAATAGGAAGCTATCTTAATAGTACGCCGGTCCTTTTAAGATTCTATAAAAGGTAGGATTACTTATTTATTAACTTAAGCTACCCCCTATAATACGTATATAGCCGGTAGTATTAGTAGTATAGCTTAAGCTGAAAATAGAAGGGGTAGATCTATATAATAGAACTTTTAATAATAGGCCTCTACCTATCACCCCTAAGGATAGGGCTATTTATAGGGATAAGTATGAAATTAAGAGATTACTAGATAAAAGGTATTTAAGAGGAAAGACTTAGTACTTAGTTAAATAGGTTAGTTATAATAATAAGGATAATTTATAGTATAACCTCGCAGATCTATCTAAGGCTAGTGATTTAGTAAAGGTATATAAAGATAGACCTTAATAAGGGCCTTAGTTAGATATATAAGAATAGATATAGGTAATTAGTAAACGGGGTCGTTTACTTTTTTAATTTTACTAGTATACTAATATGGAATCTGCTCTGGTAAGTGCGTTTCGCTTAGCGATGGCGGAATGGCTTCTGTAGAGAGAATACTTTATTATTCTTAATAGCCTTAATAGCTTTCTTAATAAATCAATCTATACAAATTAAAAGAGTCCCTATTACTTATAAGCCTTAGATATTATAACTACTTTAAATACTAGCTTTAACCTCTCTTAACTTACTAGATTTTAGTAAACCTTTAATAGGCTTATTTACTACTACTTCTATTATACCTCTACCCCCTCTACCACTACTACCTTAGTAGGGGTAGACCCTACTATTATTAGCTATATTATAAATACCCTTAAGGGTATTCTTAATATCCTTTATTAATATATATATATTACTTTATATCCCCTTTTTAAAGCCTTATTAAAGTCTTATTAATATATTATAAAAGCGCCTCTCTCCTATTATAAAGGATAAAGATAAAGATAAATAGGAGGATCCTATTAATAGTAGTAGTAAGGGTAATAGGCTTAGTACTATTACTAATATAATATAATAGCCCTCTAATATAATACCCTTAATAGCCTTAAATATCTTTTCTTTTTTATTAATAATAATTAAAATCTCTTTTCCTCTTATATAATATAAACTTTATACTTTGAGGTAATTTTACTTAAATCTTTCTAATATATTTAATATATTAATTTAGTTTTACTTATATAATTATTAATTATAACTATAAGATTAACCCTTTTACTTTATTAAATATTAAGGTTTATTATAAGAGATTTTATAATTAAGAATAGCTTTAACCTCTTATTTATCTTCTTTATTTATAAGTTCTATTTATATAGCTTTTATAATACTCTTATTAATACTTTTATATAACTTTATAAGTAAGATATAAAAGATATTATATATATAAAAGGTATTAAGTAGTTATAACTTATATACTTAACTACTAATATAATTAAAGACTTTAAAAGGCCTTAAATAATATTATAATAATTTTTAATTACTTATATTAATTTAATATACTTTATATTTAATAAGATATAATTACTTATTTTATATTATTATTACTTATATTATTTATTTATATACTCTATATATATAACTTATATTTAATATAATTACTTTAAATTTTTCTTCTATTTTTAAAAGTAACTTAACTCTTTTTTATATTAATAGGACTTTTCTTAATAATAGCTTTAAAGGCTTTATATCTAACTTCAATAAATAAGTATATAGCGCCTTATATAAAAGTAGCCTAATACTAGTATACTTTATATAATTATATATAAACTTTACTAGATAAAGTAACTCTATTTAATTATCTTATCTCTAAGTAGAATAGTAGTATAAATACTATTTAAATATCTTATCTCTAAGTAGAATAGTAGTATAAATACTATTTAAATATATTATTCTATCTCTCTATTTAACTATCTATTTATGGATAGAAAGTAGTATTAAGCTTTCTTTTTATATTAATATAATAATATATAACTACTTAGAAGCTATTTATAAATATTATTCCTTAATTACTAATAATATCTTTAAGTTAATTAAATTTTAAAAAGATTTTATAATATAATAGATTAATAATATTAATAATATTAACTATCTTTATAATTAATAAATACCTAGCTACCTTAATATAATAATTTATAATTATAAAGATTATATTATAGATACTACCCTTTTATTTATTTAGAGGGAGATTTATAATAAAACTTATTATAATCTCTTAAAAAGGTTTTATAAGTATTAATAATAGTAATAATATATTATAAATAATATACCTACGCGGCTTTATTAATTAATAAGTTAAGTATCTTCTTACTATAATAGAAAATATAGGAATTAAGACCCTAAGCTTATTATAGCTTATTAGTTAGTTTATAAGTACCCTAGATTCCTTTCCTAGACTAGCGCGAATATTAAAAGTCTAATATTTCTTCGTATTCTACCTATATCTATACCTATACTCTATAATATTTTCTACTTAAATAAAGTTATATAACTTATATTAGCCTACTTAACGCCTTAAAAATACTAAAAATCCGTGTAGTAGTTTAAAAGATATATTAGAATAAGTAGATTTACCTACTAAACTCTATACGCTAACAGCTAGAATATAGATTACGAATAATAAAAATCCTAATATTATTTATATTTTACCTATTCTATAATAACGCCTACTAACGTATCTACTATTAGTCTAAATAGGGGGAAATATCCGTCTTATTACTAGGTAGGTAATGCTATTAGAATAATCTATATTAGGCTATTACTATATTAGCTAATACTATCGCATTTACAGATTAAAAACCCTACTATTCATGTTACCTACTAACGTATCTAATATCAGCCTGAATAGGAGGAAACATCCGTCTTATTACTAGAGGTAACGCTATTAGAATAATCTATATTAGTCTATTATTATATTAGCTAATACTATCGCATCTACAGGCTAAAAACCCTACTATTTACGTCACCTACTAACGTCTCTAATATCTACCTACTAACATGTCTAATATCGGCCTGAATAGGGGGAAATATCCGTCTTATTACTAGGTAGGTAACGCTGTTAGAATAATCTATATCAGTCTATTACTATATTAGCTAATACTATTACATTTATAGGCTAAAAACCCTACTATTCACGTCACCTACTAACGTATCTAATATCTACCTACTAATATATCTAATATCAGCCTGAATAGGGGGAAATATCCGTCTTATTACTAGGTAGGTAACGCTGTTAGAATAATCTATATTAGTCTATTAATATATATATATAATATAGTTAATACTATTATATATATAAGCTACCTACTAACGTGTCTAATATACTCCCTACTATTTACCTCGCCTACTAACGTATCTAATATTAGTCTAAATAGGGGGAAATATCCGTGTTATTAATAGCCTAGTATAATATACTCCCTACTATTTACCCTACCTACTAACGTGTCTAATATACTTCCTACTATTTACCTCGCCTACTAACGTATCTAATATTAGTCTAAATAAGGGGAAATATCCGTGTTATTAATAGCCTAGTATATCTAATATACTCCCTACTATTTACCTAACCTACTAACTTATCTAATATACTCCCCGTAAATTCACGTCACCTACTAAACGCTAGGTAGACTAACCGCGTCGGGTCGGTACTTTAAACTCGAGTCGGGTTCCCGACTCGATTTCAGCGAGTTAATACCAAATTCCTGGCCTAAGTATTTAGGTCGGTACTAATAGTTAGTACCGAGTATTCGAGTTAATACTATGGGGTAGTACTAAGTATTAGTACCGAAGTATTAACCTGACTCGCTAAGACATTAGTTCCACTTATATTATCTTGCTAAGACTATAATATTAGGAATATTTTTTAGTTATAATAGTATTTCGTACTATATATAACTTACTAATATATTACTAAGCATTATTATTATTACTAACTAGGTAATTCTTAATAGTAAATAAGGTAGTAGCTAATTAACTATTTATATAGAGATAATTACTATAATATTACTAATATTTTCTATTTATAGTAGTATTTAGTACTATATATATAGCTTACTACTATATTACTAAGCATTATTATTATTATCACCTAGCCTAACCTAGGTAATTCTCTAAGGTAATGTAAAATAGTAATGTATATCCCTAGGGAATTAAAGGGGGTATTAAAATTACAATTAAAAAAAATTCTATCTTTAGTATAGGGGTAATTTAAGAAAAAATCTAGTATCCCCTACTATTTTATTAGGGGCTTGGCGTCTTAGCGATACCTTGGCGTGTACCGAGTATTCGGGTCGGTACCAATCTATAGTACTAAAACCCGACTCGACGGTTAGTCTAATGCTAGGTAGTAGGGGTAATTTTCTAACGTAAAAATCTTGAATTTTTACAGGTATTTTCTAGTTTTTATATATAATTATAAATATCTTATCCTATTAATTTCTAATAGAACTTCTATTTAATAAGCTTTTATATATACTTTTATAAGTAGTAGCTAGTATAAGGGTTATTATAATAAAGCTTTAAGATTTCTTACTTAATTACTTTATTATTAAGTATAAAAATTATATTATACTTATAAAAGACTCCTATCTTATTTGTTAATAAAGATATATTAATAGCCTTTTTATAACTTTAAAACTTTAATAATTATTTTTTATTATAAATATCCTTATCTCCCTTTTAAAGATATTAAAGTATCTCTAATATTAAGTTATTATATTTATTTTATACGCGTTCTATTATTAATATAATTATAATATATCTTTTAAGTACTATTTAATTAATATTAAATTATCTTATAATAGGGTTTAAACTATTACTTATATTACTTTATATCCTTAAGAGCGCGTTACTCTCCTCTATTTTTTAGGATATAAAGCTTTTTAAGCCCTATCTCTAACCTTTTATATTATTTATAATTATAAGCTTTACTATCTTATAAACCTTTATAAATATTATATATATAATATTTATTAAAAGGAATATACTTAATATTTTTTTTTAACTTATTTTATAATATTAGTAGATAAGTATCTTCTTTATTTATTATTAATATATAATCTAACTACCTTAATAGGGTATTAATAGACTAACTATCGAGTCGGGTTTTAGTACTATAGATTAGTACCGACCCGAATACTTAGTACCTACTTCCGGTACCGACCCGAAAACCCCTCGGTACCTTGGCGAGTCGGGCTGGACCGACCCGACTTACCAAGGTATCGCCAAGACGCCGAGCCCCTAATAAAATAGTAAGGGACACCAATTTTTTTCTAGAATTACCCCTATTCTAAAATTAGATTTTTTTTCAATTAGAATTTAGATACTCCCCTTGATTCCCTAGGGGTATGTATTACCTTTTTGCATTACCTTATCTACTTTTTAGAATTACCTAGGTAATAATAATAATAATAATTAATAATATAGTAGTAAGTCCTATATATAGTAAGAAATATGACTATAAATAGAAAATATTACTAATATTATAGTCTTTATCTTTATAGGGATATATATTACTTTTCTATATTACCTTATTTACTTTTAAAGAATTACGTAGGTAGTAATAATAATAATTATAGAAAAAAAAATAGAAAATATAGTAAGAAATACTACTAAAGATAGAAAACATTACTAGGGAAAAAAGTCTTAGCGAGTCGGGTTAATACTTTAGTACTAATACTCGGTACTACCCTATAGTATTAACTCGAATACTCGGTACTAACTATTAATACTAACCTGAATACTTAGGCCAGGAATTTAGTATTAACTCGCTAAGAGTTAAGTCGGGAACCCGACTCGAGTTTAAAGTACCGACCTGACGCGGTTAGTCTAGGTATTAACTAAGTTTTTAATATTTATATAATTATATATTTTAAAGTTATATATTATAAGCTTTATTACTTAATATACTTATCTTCTTATTAATAATAATATTATCTAGAAATACCTTAAGTTATTATAATTAGTAGTTATTATAATTAGATATAAGCTACCTTTTAAAAAGTACTATTATACTAAAAATACCTTAATAATTATAAGTAGTTCTTGATTATAAGTTTTATATCTAGTTTCTACTAAATATAACTTATAAGAATAAAAAGTAATTAGATTTAGATTTATATTTATATTTATATTTTATACTCTATTATCTAGCTACTTAGAATTAATAAAGGCGGTTTATATCTAACTTACTAGAGGAAATTATAGTTTATAAAAGAAAACCTTATTATCTACTCTATTTACTATTATACTTCTAGATCTTTAGATATTATATACTACCCTTTCTTATATTCTTTATATTATATTCTCTTTTTTTATTAAGATTACCTATCCCTTTATCCTCTAATTAGAGCCTATTTATTCTTATTTTACCTTAAAGAGTTATTCCCTTATTAATATAGATTAGCTAAGTATACTTTATTAAATTATCTATTTAATTATTACTTTTAATTCTTTTAAGGTTAATAGTATTTAATAGAAGTTATTTAATCCTACTTTTTAAAGTATCTACCTCCTTCCCTTTATATAATTAAAGTGGAATATAAGTATATACTTAATATCTTAATATCTTAATACCTTTATTTATATTTATAACTAGTACTATTAACTCTAGGTACCCTCTTTTTATATAAAAAGATATATAATCCTATCTTCTTTATATATAATTAGATACTTATAAAGCTCTTAGCCTTAAAAAGTCTTATATAAAAGTTAACTTTTATCTCTTAAACCTCCCCTTTTTATACAACTATTTTTATATAATTAGGGATATCCTCTTAATATCTTAGCTACTTCTCTTTTTATTTCTCCTTTATTTACCTCTTAATTTCTTTAAGAGTAGGGTTATCCCTCTTTATTATTTCCCTACCTCTAGGACTCTAGTCTACTATTCTAGTATCCCCTCCCCTTATTACTACTTAGAGGGCTCCCTTTACTTAGAATTACTTTTCTTTTATTAAAGTCTTTATAACCCTCTTCTTTCTTCCCCTCTTCCCTTTTAATTTATAATAGATCCTTATATTCCCTTCTTTAATTAATAAGTAAATCTCTTATATTATTAATATTTATAAAATTAATTAATTAAGGTTTATCTTTATTAATAAGACCCTTAACTCTACCTTTAATATTTATATATTAATTATTTTAAAGGCTTTAAATACTATCTTTAAATACCTATTTTATATAATTTCTAGTATTATAATATTTACCTTCTTTATTTTTAATATCCCTTTTAAGTTATATTATATCTTTATTATATAAGTTATTATTAGCTAGATTATAATATTATATATCTATCTTATCTTATTAAGTATAATACTTTATATTAAGTTAATAATAATTAATAGGGCTAGCTTTTATATCTTTATCTTTAACCTTATTTTATTAATATATAAGCCCTACCTTAATTTATTATTAATATAAAGTCTAAGGACTTATATTAATACTTTAAGGTATATTATTATTACTTTAAAGTTTATTATTACCTTTATATAAAATCTTTTTAAGCTCTTTAATAAATAGATTAACTTATATTTATAAAGAGTAAAAGTTACTTTATATATATTTACTTAATAAAGGTATATCTTATATACCTTTATTAAAATCTTATAATTCTCTTTAATACTTTTATTATATATTATTAAGTAAATATTATTAATAAAGCCCTTAATTTATACTTAAAGTTTTATCTTTAAATACTCTTTTATAAGTAGGGAGTTAAAGAATAAAAATAAAATTAATAAAATTAATAGATTTTAAGGGATTTTAATTTTTATTATCTTTATCTTATTTATTTCTTAATTTAATATAATTATTATAACTCTTTTTATTAAAAAGCTTTATATCTAACTTATAATAAAGGTTAAGACCCCTTTCTTTTTTAAGTTATAAAATAAACTTTTAATAAAGATATTATTAAAAGCCCTTATAATATCTAATAATAATATATTTATTATATTAAATTTATTATAATTTTATATTATAATTTTATATCTACTATTATTTTAAGGGATATTATTATTAACCTTCCCTTCTTTACTCCTATTTATTATAAGGGTAATAGCTTATATTACCTTATAAGGTTACCTAGCTTTTTTATAATAACTACTTTTAACGCCTTCTTTAAAGTATTAAGTAAAGTAATTAAATAGTATAACTTTAACTTTAAATAGTCCTCCTTCTTTAATTTCTTTAAAATAATTATATTAGCCTTTTTAAATTTTATTAAATAATAACCTACCTTTAAGTATATTTAAAATAAATATATAAAGCTAGATAATAGCTTCCTTTCTACTATCTTTAGAATTTATTAAGATCCTATTTATTTTTAATATTTTATCCTGTTTTAGCTTATTAATTACTTTATAAACCTCCTTTTTAATAACTCTTATATTTATTATTAAGGGTATCTTATATTAAAACCCCTAGATATTACTTAGATCTACCCTTAAAGGTAGGGGGAAGAAGGTCCTTTAAGAGACCTTTACCTTCTTTTAAAATAATTTTATCTTAAGACCTTCTCTATTCTTTTTAAAGATAGAGAACTTTAAGAGTTTTTAAAGTAATATATTTCTATTTTAATTCTATTTAACTAGCTTTTAAAGTCTATTAAATATCTAAAATACCTTATATATTACCTCCTTAAAATAAAGTACCTTTACTTTCTTTAATACCCTCCTTTTAATCTTTCTAAATCTTTTATTATATATAAGGACTAGTTAGGAATACGGTACTACTATTAACGTGGCGTCTATAGTGCGTAGTAGTACTACGCTACCCCTTTACTTATAATATATAGAGGAGGGAATTCCCCTTAAAGGGAAGGGTAGTAATTAGTCTTACTATTAATAAGAATAGAGAGTTCTATATATATATATATACGTACCGTTTATAATACTTAATAACTATATTATTACGTAGTACCCTTATATTCTAATTACTCTACCCTATTTAGGGGTAGTAGCCCGACTGTTAGTAAGATAAGTAGAGAAGGGTTATTATAAGCGTAAGGTAAAAAGGTTAGTTAACTAGTATAGATAACCCGCTTAAATATAAGGGATTAAGCTTATAAAGAAAGTAAGTCTTAAGAATTTATTAATAAATTAATAATAGATATATTATAATTATAATTAACTATTTAAGGGTAGCTACTAGGCGTATAAACCTAGTCCCTACTACCTAAAACCTAAAAAGTACTATTATAAAGGATATAAGAACTTAAAGAAGAAGTCTTTAAAAGGTAATAGATATAAGATCTATAATAATATTTATAAGAGTTAGAGTAGGAAATATATACTAATAATACCGCTTAAATAGGTTATTAATATTACCTATTATTAATAGAAGAATTAAAACTAAAGCGTCCTTAATATAAAACCTATATTCTTAGGCCGTAGGACCTATATATATATAATAGGAAGTTAATATAAAAATATTAAGAATAATTTAATAATATAATTAATATAATTAAAATAAGTATAACTTATTTTCTTAATAACTTTATAAAAATCTAATACGCGTTATAATATATAGCCCTAGACCCTAAGGCTATATAATATAAATATATAAAGGATATATTAAAGGATAAATAGTCCTAGGAATACTTTAATAATTTCCTAATAGATTAAATAAAAGATCCTTAAAATTAATATCTAATAATTAATAAGTACTACTTAGAAGCTAAGTAAAAGGAATATTAAAAGATTATAGACTTTATAAATTACTTTACTAAGTTAGAAAGATAACTTAAGCTATTAATAAAGTATATACTTTATAATAACCTTTTAAATAAGTTATATAAAGATCTTTATAATTAACTTATAATATAACTTAATATCCTAGAGATAAGGGATACTCTTATTATATTAGTAACTTAATTAGAGCCTTATATAATACTATTTATATATAAAGATTAAAGGGATAATACTCCTATTAGAGGTTAATATCCTTAAAGAGGAAGAGGAAATTTCTAAGGGTAAAGAGATAATAGCCTATATATAAAGTAAGAAGGGCGGGGTAGTATTAGGGTATTACTATACCTTCTTTAAAGGCCTAAGCCTAACCTCTCTACTATTAAGTATTATAATTAAGTATTAAAAGAAGGGATATATAACTAAGAATTATTAGAGCGCGAAATTAATAGTTATAAGTATTATAACTAATAAGCTTATAACTAATAAGATATCTAATAATAAGCTAGCTAAGAGAGGCTTAAATTTAAAAAATCCTTAAATATTATAATTATATCTACTATTATAATATAAGGGGAGAAGTAGATATAATAACTTATTATTATAATATAAATAGAACTTAAGAGCTTATAAAGAGAATTTATTATATTAATTAACTTTAAAATAGATATTAATTATATTAATATATACTTAATAAAGGAGTAGGATTAAGAAATAGACTTAAGCTCTAATAATTCCTTATATAATAGAGTTAAAAACTTAATATTATTACTAAGTTCTTATATAAGAAAAATTAAACTTATTAATTCTAATAATACTATATAATATTATAAGGGCGCCTTTTATATAATAGTAAACCTTAATTATAACTTCTATCTTAGGTATTTATAATTAGAAGAATAAAATCCCTAAGTAGATTAGCTTATATAAAACTAGTAATTCCCTATTAAAAAAAGTAATATTAAGGAGTACTTTAATACTATTAAAGCCTTAAAGGAGTAGCTTAATAATATTATATTTATTATATCATACTTAGAAGTAGGTAATAAAAGCCTACTACTTAAAGTTAAGCTCCCTTTAGAATTTTAAGAATTTTAAGATATCTTTTTAATTAAGAATATTAGGGTATTATTAAATTATATATATTATAATTACGCGATTAATATAAAGGAGAATAAAGAACCTCCCTTTAACCTACTTTATAACTTATTAGAGAAAGAGTTACGCGTATTAAAGAAGTACTTTAAGTAAGTTTTAAAAAAGGGATAGATTTATTATTTTATAAGTTTAATAAGTATATTAATTCTTTTTATACTAAAAAAGGATAGAATATTATATTTATATATTAATTATAAGGCGTTTTATAAGATTATAATTAAAAACTACTATCTACTTTTATTAATTAATAAAATATTAATAAGATTAATTAGTATTAAGTACTTAACTAAGTTAGATCTCAAGGATATATATTATTACTTATAAATAAGAAAGGATAATAAATAAAAGATTATATAAAATATAAAATATAGCTATTTTAAATATATAATTATACCTTTTAAACTTATTAATATACCTACCTTTTTTTAAGTATATATTAATAAAGCCCTAGCGGGATTACTTAATATTATTTATATTATTTATCTAGATAATATTCTTATCTACTCCTAGGATAAAAAGTCTTATATTAGAGTTATAAAGGTAATATTATAATATCTTTATAAATTTAAACTTTATATTAGTAGCTTAAAGAAATATAAATTTATAATAGTAAAAGTAGAATTCCTTAACTTTATTATTAGCTACGACGGCGTATATATAAATCTATATAGAGTAGATACTATAATAGAATAGCTAGAACCTAGGAGTATTAAGGATATTTAGATCTTTTTAGAGTTTACTAATTTCTACTATTATTTTATTAAGTACTATTCCTTTATAATTATAATATTAATAAATTATTTAAAAAATAATTATTTTTATATTAAAAATAAAAAGTTAATATTAAGTAATATTATAAAAGTAATATTTATGTAGTTAAAGTAACTCTTTTAAGAGGTACTATTACTTATATATTTTAACTTTATAAGAGAAATCTAACTAAAGATTAATACTTTAACTCTAGCTATTATAACTATTTTATTATAAAAGTTCTTAATTAATATTAAAGGGGTAGAAGTAGAATAGTATCCTATTACCTTCTACTCTTATAAGTTATATTTAATGAAAATTAGATATAAGACTTATAACTAGGAACTACTTATAATAATTAAGGTATTCTAGGTATAAAGGTACTTCTTAGAAGGTAACTTATACCTAATTATAATAATTATTAATTATAATAACTTAAGGTATTTCTAGATAATATTATTATTAATAAGGAGATAAGTATATTAAGTAATAAAGCTTATAATATATAACTTTAAGATATACTATTATATAAGTACTAAGAACCTAGCTAATACCCTATTAAGGTAATTAGATTATATATTAATAATAAATAAAGAAGATACTTATCTATTAATATTATAAAATAAGTTAAAGAATATTAAGTATATTCCTTTTAATAAATATTATATATATAATATTTATAAAGGTTTATAAGATAATAAGGCCTATAATTATAAATAATATAAAAGGTTAGAGATAGGGCTTAGAAAGCCTTATACCCTAAAAATAGGGGAGAGTAATATACTCTTAGAGATATAGAGTAGTATAAGTAATAGCTTAAATCCTATTATAGGATAATTTAATATTAATTAAATAGTACTTAGAAGGTATATTATAACTATATTAATAATAGAGTATATATAAAATAAATATAAAAACTTAATATTAAAAATACTCTAATATCTCTAAGAGGGAGATAAGGATATTTATAATAAGAAATAATTATTAAAGTCCTAGGGCTATAAAAAGGCTACTAATATATCTTTATTAATAGATAAGATAGGGGTCCTTTATAAGGGTAGTATAGTTTTTATACCTAGTAATAAAGTAATTAGATAAGAAATCTTAAAGCTTTATTATAATAATATTTATACTAGCTACTACTTATAAAAGTATATATAAGAGCTTATTAAATAGAAGTTTTATTAAAAATTAATAGGATAAGATATTTATAATTATATATAAGAATACTTAACCTACTAATTAATAAAGCTATATAGATATACTATTTATAATATACTATTACTATTATTAATACTTATAAGACCTTTTTAGGAAATTATAATAAATTTTATTATAAATCTCCCTTTAAGTAAATAAAAGGGTAATATTTATAATATAATCTTAATAATTATAAACTATTATATTAAGGTAGCTAGGTAGTTACTTATTATAAAAATAGTTAATACTATTAATATTATTAACCTATTATATTATAAAATCTTTTTAAGGTTTAATTAGCTAGAGGGTATTATTAGTAATTAAGGGATAGTATTTATAAGTAGCTTCTAGGTAGCTATATATTATTATATTAATATAAAAAGAAAGCTTAATATTACTTTCTACCCTTAAATAGATAGTTAAATAAAGAGATAGAATAATATACTTAAGTAGTATTTATACTACTATTCTACTTAAAAATAAGATAACTAAGTTAAGTTACTTTATTTAATAGAATTTATATATAATTATATAAAGTATATTGATATTAAGTTACCTTTATATAAGGCATTTTATAACTACTTACCTAAGCTAGATATAGAGTTTTTAAAGCTACTATTAGGAGAAGTCCTATTAATATAAGAAAGGGTTAAATTACTTTAAAAATAAAGGGAAGATTTAGAATAGTACTTATATTAAATATAAGTTATATAAGTAGAGTATATAAATAAATAGTAAAAGTAAAGATAATATAATATAAGTAATTATATCTTATTAAATATAAAGTATATTAGATTAGTATAAGTAATTAAGAAACTATTATAATATTATTTAGGGCCTTTTAAAGTCCTTAATTATATTAGTAGTTAGGTATATAAATTATAGCTACCTAATACCTTTTATATATATAATATCTTTTATATCTTACTTATAAAGCTATATTAGGGTAATAATAAGAGTATTATAAAAGCTATATAAATAGAGCTTATAAATAATAAAGATAAATAGGAAGTTAAAGCTATTCTTAACTATAAAATCTCTTATAATAAACCTTAATATTTAATAAAGTAGAAGGGTTAATCTTATAATTATAATTAATAGTTATATAAATAGGACTTAGTTAATATATTAAATATATTAGAAAGATTTAAGTAGGATTACCCTAAAGTATAAAGTTTATATTATATAAGAGGGGAAATAATTTCTATTATTATAAATAAAAAAGAAAAGATACTTAATATAACTAGACTATTAAGGGCGTTATAAGAGAGGGCTATTATATTATATTAATAGTAGTATTAGGCCTATTATTATTACTACTACTAGTAATAGGAATATCCTCCTTATTATCCTCTTCTTTATCCTTTATAATAGGAGGGAGGCGCTCTTATAATATATTAATAAAGCTTTAAAAGTACTTTAAAAGGGGAGATAAAGTAATATATATATATTAATAAAGGATATTAAGAATACCCTCTAGGGTATTTATAATATAGATAGTAATAGCTAGATTAACCCTAGTAAGAGTTATAATAGTAGTAGGGGTAAAGGAGGCGCAGTAAAGGTAGTAATAATACTATTAAATAAGCCTATTAAAGGTTTACTAAAATCTAGTAAGCTAAGGGAGGTTAAAGCTAGCGTTTAAAGTAGTTATAATATTTAAAGATTAAAGAAGGCGCGTATAAGTATAATAAGTATAAGTAGAAATCTCCTATTAATATTTAATATTAAGATCTTTATAATAATTATATCTAATAGAGCTAGGGGAGGCGTATATATAAGTTATATTATTAAAGGGGTAAGTAAAGCCTTAATTAAAAATATTAGACTTATAACTCTTTAGATTAAAATATAATATAATAAAGGTATATTATATAAGATAAAATAAAAATAGGCTAGGAGTAGCTTAGTAGGGGAGGTTATATACTATTATAAATAGAGGGGATAATAGTAGTCCTCTTTTAATTAGTAGTAAGGGTAAGTTTATTATTAAGGATTACTTATAAAATAACTATTAGAAGTATAAAGAGGTATAATAAGGCGTAGAGGGGGTAATAATATAAATAAGACTTAAAAAGGACTTAATATAATTAATAAAAAATAAAAGGTATTATAATTAAAAGAATAATATTAAAGTTATATAAAGAAGGTATACCTTAAGTACTTAATAAACCCTTAATAGTAATAACTTCCTATTTATTTTAAAATACTAAGACTTCTAATTACTTTTATAATAAATTAATAAAGGATAATAGGAAGTATAATAGGAATATATTATAATAGAGGATTATATATAAGAGTAGTATCTATAATTATTATAGTTTAATAAAACTATAGATTCTTTAAGGCTTAACTTAGAGGGTCTTATAATTAATTATATTATTACGCTCTTATTAGAGGTATATTTTATTATTAAAGGAGTATCTTTTATAGATTATAACCTTTTATACTCTTAAAGCCTAAGAGCCTAGATAGGGAGATAATTATAAGGACTAGTTAGGAATATAATACTACTATTAATATAGTATCTATAATATATAGTAGTACTATACTACCCCTTTACGTATAATATATAAAGGAGGGAATTCCCCTTAAAGGGAAGGGTAGTAATTAGTCTTACTATTAATAAGAATAGAGAGTTCTATATATATATACGCACCGTTTATAGTACTTAATAGCCATATTATTACATAGTACCCTTATATTATACCTTTAAATTCCTTTAGCTTCTCTTATAATTATATTTTACCTTAAGCTTTAATACTATCTTTATAGCCTTTATATAATTTAAGTTTTAAAAGGAACTTTATTTTTAAAGAGGGCTTTACTTATAATACCTCCTTTTTATAATTTTTATTAGGGCTTAAAGTATTTTAGTTAGGTAGCTATTTATCTATCCTTTAATTATTAGCTCCCCTTTTAATAATAAGTATTAAAGGGTATCTACTTACTTCTTTATCTCCTTTAAATTTATTATCTTTTATATCTTTTATAATTATAAAATTATTACCTCTACTTTAAAGCTAACTTTAATATATATTAAGATATAATTAAACTTATAATAAAGGTTTAATTTAATATAATATTTTAATAATATTTACTCAATAGCTTTTATTATAAATATTAAATTAATAGTACTTTTTACTTTTTTTATCCTTTAAATTATTATATCCTTTAATAAAGTAAGCTTTATTTCCCTTTCTTTAATAATATTTATTAATATATCTACTACTTTATAATATATATATCTACCCCTATTATTTTAATTTAAATAATAGAGGTTAAAGTCTCTTATTAATATATATTCCTTAAGTTAACTTAGCTATTCCTTTATCTTTAATAATATAAAGGGGCTATCTATTAAGGTTTTAAACTCTAGGCTAGGGTTTTATATATTATATATTTAAAGGTATACTAGTACTCCCCCTTCCTTCCTTATAACTTATATTTTTAAGGAGTATAAATCCCTTAATATAAATTTAACTCTTTATTTATTAATATTTTAATATTTATTTATAAAGAAATATATCCTTATATCCCTCTCTACTTTATATATTAAGTAGAGTACTCCCCTATTTAAATTATATATTAAACTTATCCTTTTTATATATAATAACTCTTAAATAGCTAGAATATTTATTTATTATATCTCTTTATCTTTTAATATTATTATTATTATTATAATCTACTCCCTTTATATATTATATTATAATAGTTTTATTATCTTTTATATCCTTATAAAGATTTTTATTAGATATTCCTTATTACCTTTACTCCCTTAATAATTAGGGCCTTTTATATTAGTATTTCTTTTAATATTTATTAATTTATCTTTATTACTTAGAGAGTAATTAGCTTTTTAGCCTATTTTATAATATTACTATTAATAGTAGTATAATTCCCCTTTTCCTTATGTCCCCTTAAAAATTTATTTATATTATAACTTTATTAACGTTTTTAAATCTTAATATAAGCTTCCTCTTCTTCTTCTTTATTATTATTATTTACTCCCTTTAAAGCTACTTTTAAGTATCTTATTATTTATTTCCTTTTATAAAGCCTTTATATAACTTCTTTTTATTTTTTTATTTTTTTAATAAAGCTTATTTAACTCCTTTATTTTAATTATATACCCTTATTTTTAAGTTATATAACTTTTTTTTATAATTATTATATCTTTTAATCTCCCCTTCTTATACTTTATATTCCTTTAAGTTATATATATTAATATAGATTTTATATTATATTAAGCTTTTAAAATATCTTATTATATATTTATATTATTAATAATTAAAGTAGTATATTATAATCTTATTCCTTTTTTACCTCTTATATTTTAAAAGGTTATATCCCTTTATTAAGCCCTTTTTAATTACTTTATTTATTATCTCTAATATAAGGAGCTTTAATAATAGTAAGGCTCTCTTTTTTTTTATCTCTCCCTCTCTCTTCTCTTATATAACTACTTATAATTAGGCTATCTTTATAATCTTTAACCTTAAGAGGTTCTTTTTATTTTATTAAATAATTACCTTCTTTACCTCCTTTTATTTTAATATATCTACTTACTTCTTTAATATCTTATATATTATAATTAGGAAGGTTTATTTTAATATTTTTATTAACTTAAATTTTTTTTACTTAAATTTTTTTTAACTCCTCCTTTACCTTTATTTTTATTATAAATAGTATTAAGTTACCTTTAACTAAGTACTTTACTATTATAATCTCTTATATCCTTAAAAATATAATTATCTTAAACCTCTTAACTAACTACTTTTTAATAAGCGCCCCTATTTTTCTCTCTTAATTCTATCTTTAATTTAAATTATTAAGGTCCTAGCCTTTTTATTATTTATTACTTTAAATCCCTTCTTTATAATATTACTTATTATTATTATAATAAATATCCTTTTAAGGCTTATATTATATTTATTAAGCTTTAATTAATTATTTATATCTAGCTCCTTCTACCCCTTTATATCTTCCCTTTTTAAGATTACTTTTCTACTATTTTCTTAAACTTATATACCTCTTTAAGCTATTAATCTACTTTTATAATAAACTCCTTTATATATTTAAGCCTTATCCCTACTATTTATTTTACTTTATATATTATTCCTCCTTTTAATATATTTTATATAACTATTATAACTTTTAAGGCCTTTATTAATATTCTCTTAACGCGTATTCCCTTATCTTTAAGTTCCTTCCCCTTTATTAAGCTCTTTAGCCCCTATATAGGTATCCCTCCTCTACTCCTTAGCCTATTACTTCTACTATTACTACTACTTATAATCCCTCCCCTTATATTATATCCTAATATTAGGATTTATCTTACTATATATTAAAGTAGATTTAAATTAAGTATTTAATTAAGCTCTTTAAAATTCTCCTTTTATACGCCTTTAAGTATATAAAGTAATTAGATACTACTCTACTTTTATCTCTTTATTATTAATTAAAAACTTTTATAATAAAATAGTTATAATAGTTAATATTAAAGTATTATTCTCTAATTAGATTTCTCTTATAAGGTTAAATATATAAGTAATAGTACCTTTTAAAAGAGTTACTTTAACTACTTAAATATTACTCTTATAATATTACTTAATATTAGCTTTCTATTTTTAATATATAAATAATTATTTTTAGATAGTCTATTAATATTATAATAATAAAGGAATAGTATTTAATAAAATAATAATAAGAATTAATAAATCTTAAAAAGATTTAAATATCTTTAATACTCCTAGTTTTTAACTATTCTATTATAATATCTACCTTACGCGGATTTATATATATACTATTATAATTAATAAAAAAGCTAAGGAATTCTACTTTTATTATTATAAATTTATAACTCTAATATAAGACTTTTTATCTTAAGAATAAATAAGAATATTATTTAAATAGATAATATATATAATATTAAGTAGTCCCGTTATAGCCTTATTAATATATATCTAAAATAAGGTAGATATATTAATAAGTCTAAAAGATATAATTATATATTTAAAGTGATTATACTTTATCCTTTATATAATCTTTTATTTATTACCCTTTTTTATTTATAAGTAATAATATATATTCTTAAAGTCTAATTTAATTAAGTACTTAATATTAACTAATCTTATTAATATTTTATTAATTAATAAAAGGGGATATTAAATTTTAATTATAATCTTATTAAGCGCCTTATAATTAATATATAAGTATAATATTCTATCTTTTTTACTATAAAAAGAATTAGTATACTTATTAAACTTATAAAATATTAAATTTATTCCTTTTTTAAAAATTACTTAAAGTACTCCCTTAATATATATAACTCTTTTTTTAATAAATTATAAAGTAGGTTAAAGGGGGGTTCTTTATTCTCCTTTATATTAATTATATAATTATAAGGTATATAAGCTAATAGTACCTTAATATTTTTAATTAAGAAGATATCTTAAAATTCTTAAAAATTTAAAGGGAGCTTAATTTTAAATAGTAGGCTCTTATTACCTACTCTTAAGTATATTATAATAAATATAATATTATTAAGCTACTTCCTTAGGCCTTTAATAATATTAAAGTACTCCTTAATATTATTATTTTTAATAGGGAATTATTAGTTCTATATAAGTTAATCTACTTAGGGATTTTATTCCTCTAATTATAAATACTTAAGGCAGAAGTTATAATTAAGGTTTACTATTATATAAAAAGTACCCTTATAATATTATATAATACTATTAAAGTTAATAAATTTAATTTACTTTATATAAAAACCTAATAATAATATTAGGTTTCTAATCCTATTATATAAGGTATTATTAAAGTTAGGATTTATTTCCTACTTCTACTCCTTTATTAGGCATATATTAATATAATTAATATCTACTTTAAAATTAATTAATATAATAAATTCTCTTTATAATTATTTATACTCTATTTATATTATAATAATAAGTTATTATATCTACTTTTTCCCTTATATTATAATAGTAGATATAATTATAATACTTAAGAATTTTTTAAATTTAAGCCCCTTTTAATTAACTTATTATTAATTATAATATTTATAACTATTAACTTTATACTTTAATAATCTTTAATTATATATCCCTTCTTTTAATAATTATAATATTTAATAGTAGAAAGGTTAGGCTTAGGCCTTTATAAAAGGTATAACAATAAGTTAATAATATCTATCCCTTTTTATTTTATATATAAGTTATTATCTTTTTATTTTTGGAAATTTCCTCTTCCTCTTTATAAATATTACTTTTTAATAGGAGTATTATCCCTTTAATCTTTATATATAAGTACTATTATATAAGGCTTTAATTAACTTATTAATATAATAAGGGTATCCTTTATCTTAAAGATATTAAGTTTTATTATAAGATAATTATAAAGATCCTTATATAACTTATCTAATAAATTATTATAAAGTATATACTTTATTAATAGCTTAAGCTACCTCTCTAATTTAATAAAGTAATTTATAAAGTTTATAATCTTTTAATATTCCTTTTATTTAGCTTTTAAGTAGTATTTATTAATTATAAATTATTAATTTTCAATATCCTTTATTTAATCTATTAGAAAATTATTAAAGTATATTTAAGACTACTTATCCTTTAATATATCCTTTATATTTATATTTATATTTATATTTATATTTATATTTATATTTATATTTATATTTATATTTATATTTATATTTATATTTATATTTATATTTATATTTATATTCATATTTATATTTTATACTCTACTATCTAGCTACTTAGAGCTAATAAGGGTAATTTATATTTATCTTATTAAAGGAAACTATAATTTATAAAAGAAAACCTTATCCCCTACTCTACTTATTATTATACTTCTAGATCTTTAGATATTATATACTACCCTTTTTTATATTCTTTATACTATTTTATTCTCTTTTTTTATTAGGATTACTTACCCCTTTATCTTTTAATTAGAGCTTATTTATTCTTATACTACTTTAAAGAGTTATTCCCTTATTAATATAAACTAACTAAATATATCTTATTAAATTACCTATTTAATTACTACCTTTAATCCTTTTAAGGTAAATACTATTTAATAGAAGTTATTTAACCCTACCTTTTAAAGTATCTACCTCCTCCCCTTTATATAATTAAGGTAGAATATAAATATATACTTAATATTCTAATACCTTTATTTATATTTATAATTAATATTATTAACCCTAGGTATCCTCCTTTTATATAAGAAGGTATATAGTCTTATCCTCTTTATATATAACTAGATACTTATAAAGCTCTTAGCCTTAAAAAGCCTTATATAAAAATTAACTTTTATCTCTTAAACCTCCCCTTTTTATATTATTATCTTTATATAATTAGGGATATCCTCTTAATATCCTAGCTATTTCTCTTTCTACTTCTCCTTTACCTACCTCTTAATCTCTTTAAAGGTAGGGTTATCCCTCTTTATTATTTCCCTACTTTTAAGGCTTTAATCTACTATTTTAATATCCCCTCCCCTTATTACTACCTAGAGGGCTTCCTTTACCTAGGACTACTTCTCTTTTATTAGAGTCTTTATAATCCTCCTCTCTCTTCCCCTCTTCCCTTTTAACTTATAATAGATCCTTATATTCCCTTCCTTAATTAATAGGTAGATCCCTTATATTATTAATACTTATAAAATTAATTAATTAAGGCTTATTCTTATTAATAAGACTTTTAATTCTACTTTTAATATTTCTATATTAATTACTTTAAAGGCCTTAAGTACTATCTTTAAATACTTATTTTATATAATTTTTAATTTTATAATATTTACTTTCTTTACCTTTAATATCCCCTTTAAATTATATTATATCTCTATTATATAGGTTATTATTAACTAGATTATAATATTATATATCTATCTTATCCTAATAATAATTAATAAGACTAGCCTTTATATCTTTATCTTTAACTTTACTTTATTAATATATAAGTCCTACTTAAATTTACTATTAATATAAAGTTTAAGGACTTATATTAATACTTTAAAGTTTATTATTATTACTTTAAAGTTTATTATTACTTTTATATTAAACCTCTTTAAATTCTTTAATAAATAAATTAACTTATATTTATAAGGGATAAAGGTTATTTTATATATATTTATCTAATAAAAGTATATTTTATATATCTTTATTAAGATCTTATAATTCTCTTTAATACTTTTATTATATATTATTAAGTATATATTATTAATAAAGCCTTTAATTTATATTTAAAGTTTTATCTTTATATATTTTTTTATAAGTAGGGAGTTAAAAAATAAAAATAAAAATAAAAATATTAGGGATCTTTAAGGGATTTTAGTCTTTATTATCTTTATCTTATTTATCTTTCAACTTAATATAATTATTATAACTCTTTTTATTAAAAAGTTTTATACCTACTTTATAATAAGGGTTAAGACCCCTTTCTTCTTTAAATTATAAAGTAACCTTTTATAAGAGATATTATTAAAGGCCCTTATAATATCTAATAATAATATATTTATTATATTAAATTTATTATAATTTTATATTATATATATTACCTCTATTATTATTTTAAAGGATATTATTATTAACCTTCCCTTCTTCTTCTTTATTTATTATAAGGGTAGTAGCTTATATTCCTTTATAAGATTACCTAGCTTCTTTATAATAACTACCTCTAGCGCCTTCTTTAAAGTATTAAATAGGATAATTAAATAATATAACTTTAATTTTAAATAATCCTCTTTCTTTAATTTCTTTAAAATAATTATATTAACTTTTTAAAACTCTATTAAGTAATATCTAACTCTTACATATACCTAGAATAAGTATATAAAGCTAGGTAGTAGCTCCCTTTTTATTATCCTTAAAAATTTATTTAAGATCCTATTTATCTTTAATACTTTATTTTATTTTAACTTATTAATTACCTTATAAACCTCCTCTTTAATAACCCTTATATTTATTATTAGGGGTATCTTATATTAAAACCCCTAGATATTACTTAAATCTACCTTTAAAAATAGGAGGAAAAAGGTCCTTTAAAGGATATTTACCTTTTTTAAAAATAACTCTACTTTAAGACCTTCTCTATCCTTTTTAAGGGTAGGGAATTTTAGGAGATTTTAAGGTAATATACTTCTCTCTTAGTCCTATTTAATTAACTTCTAGAGTTTATTAAGTATTTAAGATATCTTATATATTACCTCTTTAAAATAAAGTACTTTTACTTTTTTTAATACCCTCCCTTTAATCTTCTAAGCCTCTTATTATACCTTAAGACTCTTCTAATTTCTTTTATAATTATACTTTACCTTAAGCTTTAATACTATCTTTATAACTTTTATATAATTTAAGTTCTAAAAGGACTTTACCTTTAAAGAGGGCTCTATTTATAATACCTCCTTTTTTATAATTTTTATTAGGCCTTAAAGTATTTTAATTAAGTAATTATCTATTTACCCCTTAATTATTAGCTCCCCTTTTAATAGTAAATATTAAAGGATATCTATTTACCTTTTTATCTCTTTTAAATCTATTATCTTTTATACCCTTTATAATTATAAGATTACTACCTTTACCTTAAAGTTAACTTTAATATATATTAAAATATAATTAAACTTATAATAAAGGTTTAATTTAATATAATATTTTAATAATATTTATTTAATAACCTTTATTATAAATATTAAACTAATAGTACTTTTTACTTTCTTTACCCTTTAAGTTATTATATCCTTTAATAGGATAAGCTTTATTCCCCTTTCTTTTATAATATTTATTAATATATCTACTATTTTATAATATATATATCTATCCCTATTATTCTAATTTAAGTAATAGAGGTTAAAGTCTTTTATTAATATATATTCCTTAAGCTAACTTAGCTACTCCTTTACTCCTAATAGTATAAAGGGGTTATTTATTAAAGTCTTAAACTTTAAACTAAGGTTATATATATTATATATCTAGAGGTATATTAATACTCCCCCTTCCTTTTTTATAACTTATATTTTTAAGGAGTATAAGTCTTTTAATATAAATTTAACTCCTTATTTATTAATATTTTTATATTTATTTATAAAGAAATATATCTTTATATCCCTCTCTACTTTATATATTAAGTAGAATACTCTTTTATTTAAGTTATATATTAAGCCTATCCTCTTTATATATAATAACTTTTAAATAGTTAAGATATCTATCTATTATATCTCTTTATCTTTTAATAATATTATTATTATTATAATCTACTCCCTTTATATATTATATTATAATAATTTTTTTATCTTTTATACCCTTATAAAGATCTCTATTAAATATCTCTTATAACCTTTACTCCCTTAATAATTAAAGCCTCTTATACTAGTATTTCTTTTAATATTTATTAATTTATCTTTATTACTTAAAGAGTAATTAGCCTTCCTAGCCTATTTTATAATATTATTATTAATAATAGTATAATTCCCCTTTCCTTTATATCCCCTTAAGATTTTATTTATATTATAACCTTATTAAGGTCTTTAAATCTTAATATAAGCTTCCTCTTCTTCTTTATTATTACTATTATTTACTCCCTTTAAAGCTACTTTAAAGTATCCTATTATTTATTTCCTTTTATAAAGCCTTTATATAATTTCTTTTTATTTTTTTTTATTTTTTAATAAAGTTTATTTAACTCCCTTACTTTAATTATATACCTTTACTTTTAAATTATATAACTATTTTTTTTTATAATTATTATATCTCTTAATCTCCCTTTCTTTTACCTTATATTCCCTTAAGTTATATTTATTAATATAAATTTTATATTATATTAAGTTCTTATAATATCCTATTATATATTTATATTATTAATAATTAAAGTATTATATTATAATCTTATTCCTCTCCTACCTCTTATACTTTAAGAGGTTATACCTTTTTATTAAGCCCTTTTTAATTACTTTATCTACTATCTCTAATATAAAGAGTTTTAATAATAATAAGGCTCTTTTTTTTTCTACCTCTCCCTCTCTCCTTTCTTATATAACTACTTATAATTAAGCTACTCTTATAATCTTTAACTTTAAGAGGTTCTTTTTATTTTATTAAATAATTACCTCTTTTATCTCTTTTTATTTTAATATATTTACTACCTTCTTTAATACCTTATATATTATAACTAGGAAGGTTTATCTTAATACCTTTATTAACTTATATATCTTCTTTACTTAATTATTATTCTCTTTTAACTTCTCCCTTACCTTTATCTCTATTATAAATAGTATTAAATTACCTTTAATTAAATATTTTATTATTATAATCTCTTATATCTTTAAAAATATAATTATCTTAAACCTTTTAACTAGCTACTCTTTAATAAATACCTTTATTATTTCTCTTTTAATTCTATCTTTAATTTAGATTATTAAAGTCCTTACCTTTTTATTATTTATTACTTTAAATCCCTTCCTTATAATATTACTTATTATTATAATAATAAATATCCCTTTAAAGCTTATATTACTTATTTTTATATTTATTAAGCTCTAGCTAGCTATTTATACCTAGCTCCTTTTACCCCCTTATATCTTCCTTCTTTAAGATTACTCTTCTACTACTTTTTTAAATTTATATATCTCTTTAAGTTATTAGTCTACTTTTATAATAAACTCCTTTATATATTTAAGCCCTACCCCTATTATTTATCTTATTTTATATATTATCCCTCCTTTTAGTATATTTTATATAACTATTATAACTTTTAAGGCTTTTATTAATATTCTCTTAATATATATTCCCTTATCTTTAAATTCCTTCCCCCCTACTAGGCTCCCTAGCCTCTACGCGGGTATCCCTCCTCTACTCCCTAGCTTACTACCTCTACTACCTCTACTACTTATAATTCCTCCCCTTATATTATATCCTAATATTAGGACTTATCTTATTATATATTAAAGTAAATTTAGATTAAGTATTCTTATTTAAAATATATAATATATCTTTTATTATATCCTTTATATACTTATATTAAATTTCTATAAAGTTATCTAGAAAATAAGTTATACTTATTTTAATTATATTAATTATATTATTAAACTATTCTTTATATTCTTTATATTAAGAATACTTTAATTCTAATCCTTTAATTAATAATAAATAATATTAATAACTTACTTAAGTAGTATTATTAATATATATTTCCCTCTTTAATTCTTATAAGTATTATCTTAATTTTTATATCTACTCCCTCTTTAAGACTTCTTCTTTAAGTTCTTTTATCCTTTATAATAGTACTTCTTAGGTATTAAGTAGTAGGGACTTAATTTATATACCTAATAGCTACCCTAATATATTTAGTTATAATTATAATATATTTATTATTAATTTATTAGTTAAATCTTAAGACTTATTTTTTATATAAGCTTAATCTCTTATATTAAGGTAGGTTATTTATAGTAGTTAACTAACCTTTTTACCTTATACTTATAATAACCCTTCTCTACTTATCTTACTAATAATTAAGCTACTACCCCTAAGTAGGATAGAGTAATTAGAATATAAGGGTATTATATAATAATATAACTATTAAGTATTATAAATAGTATATATATATTTATATATAGAACTCTTTATTCTTTTTAATAGTAAGACTAATTACTACCCTTCTCCTTTAGGGGGAATTCCCTCCTCTATATATTATAAGTAAAGGGGTAGCGTAGTACTACTATATACTATAAATACCACGTTAATAGTAGCGCTATATCCCTAAATAGTCCTTATAAATATCTAATTAATAAGATCCTAGTCTTTCTAATTAATAGGATAAACTTAGGTAGGTTTAGATATTATATTAGGCCTTAAAGGGATAGGTATCTATTCTTCCTCTAGAATATTGATAGTTAGGCCTTATCTATCTAGATTTCTAGAAGTTTAGCGGCTATAGTTATAATTTATCTTACTATATTAAAGAGGCCGTAGATAGTAATATTATTAGGCTAAATATATTTAAGAGAGGGATTAATTAAGGCCCTTATTATTAGAGTAGAGACTAATATAATAGGCTATATAATCCTAGGCTTTATAATCCCCGCGTAGGTTATAATTAAGGCTACGAAGCCTTTTATAATAGAAGACTTCTAGCCGCTAATACTACTAGTTATAAGAGGAGCGTCTATTAGGGTAGTAAGGTAAGTACTATCTTAGTTATATTTAATAAGTAAATTAAGGCGGGCCTTATAAGGTAGTTATACTAGAATAGCTAAAGAGTTTTATATATAAATAAAAGCAATAGTAGAATTAGTAATATAAGTATAAATACCCCTATTACTAAAGTCCTTAATATATTTAAGTTTAAAGAGGAAGTCTCTATTAGAGGGAATCTCCCCCTAATAGACTACTAGAACCCTTATAATTATATAAGGAGGAATAATAATAGTAGACCTAGCTTTAATAGTATACTTTATATTAGGTAATAAGTAACTATAAATACTAATAAGAGTATTAAGGCCCTAATAAGAACTAATAATTAAATTATAATTAATAAGGTTAAGAATTATTTATTATAAAATTAATATATTTATATTTATAAGTAAATTAGCCTTTAAATCTTTAATTATATAGACTTTTATTACTATTAATATTATAACTAACTTTCTATTAATAGTACCCCTATTATATATCTTAATTAGAGTATATTTATTAATATTTATAATTTTATTACTAACTTCCTATATAAGTATTAATAATACTAACTTTTTAATAATAGTATTAAGAAGGACCTTATTTAGATAGAATTAATTAATTAAGGTAATTAAATAACTACTATTAAAGTATACCTTAATCTAAGCTAATATAATAATAGTAGGTATAAATTATAAGATATTAATAGTTATATACTTTTAGCTATAAAATTTATAACTAGGCGCCTTCCCTTAGTTTAATATAATAGTTAAATTTATAAGTAGGGGTACTTATAAAGTAATATAATTCATTATAAGCTTTACTATTAAACCTAATAAGGATATTATTAGTAAAGATATCTTAATTAAAGGCTTTTATATAATCTAATACTATTATCATAAGTAGTTAAAGAGCTTATTTTATAAGGTAAATATAAATATATATAAGGAATAGATATATATTATTAATTTTAACTAGGAGATAAAATTTACTTAGGATATATTATTATTAAGGTAAATAAGGTTATTATTATTTCTACTTAATAATTTATTACTTATATTATTTCTACTTATTATAATATAAAGGATCCTCTTACTACTTACCCTTATCTTAACTCTTTAAATCCTTTAAGGAAGTCTTTTATAATATCCTTAGTAAAAGCTTAATAAGCCCTTTTAGAAGAGAAATAAGGTTAGTAGCTATCTTATAATTAACTACTTATTTACCTATTATATTAGCTTTATCCTTAGCCTTATCTAAATCTTTCTAATTAGCGTAGGTAAAGGGGTAGTTATAAATCTAACTTATTTATAAGACTTATTATAATCTATAATTTTTAAATTAAAGGTAGGATTTATAAAGTATTTTTATTATATTAATAAGGTAGTTATAGATTTTATTAATAAGCTTAATTATTCTAAAAAGGTAAAGTATAAGGATAAGTATTATTATATAGCTAGTTTATAGGCTAATATAGGTAATAGCCTACTCTATTAGGAAAATTATACTAATTATATTACCTTATAAGTCTACCTTTATTAAATATATAACCTTATTAATTATTTAGAGTATTACTACTAGAGTCATAATATTTAATAGTATAAGCCTACTATTTATACTTTACTTTATCTAAGTTAAATAGGAAGTTATTAATAGTAATCTAATTAATAGTATAATAAATATCTTAATATAATTTAAAGATAATAGTATTATAAATAATATTAAGTTATACTTTAATAGGTTAGAGATTAATATTATTAATAGCTTAAAGTATTTTAATACTAAACTCCCTAGATTTTTAATAATTTACTATATCTTTTTTAATAAATCTATTACATATTATATATTATAATATTAATAGTTATATTTAAAGGTTATTAGAACCTTTTTAATTAAAGCCTTACTTATTTATTAATACTATTACCTATCTTTATAAGATATTAATTATATTCTAATAATTAACTTACCTACTAGGTAAGAGCCTAGTTATAAGGACTTAGTTATAAAAATTTCTATATTAAAGTAGGATCCTTTAAAGAGTATATCTACTTAATATAATCTATAAAAAGGTAAATATTATAAAAGTAAGTCTCCTTACTAGTATATTTAATAGCTTTACTAGTACTTACTAATTTTCTATTATATATAGGATTAAAAACCCCTAGATTACCTAGATTCTAATAAGAGCCTTAGTTACTAGTACTTATTATAGCCTAGCCTTCCTAGCTGGTCTAGCCTAGTAGGCTAAGTAGACCTAGAGGGCTAGAAGGTCCTTATTAAGGAGGCTAAGAGGGGTATTCTTAAATATATTAGGTTATTTTAATATTAATAGTAGCTTATATAATCGCCTTAAAGTTAATATTTTATACTATACTTCCTAAGGAACTATATTTAAGTTCTAATTTTAGTTCTAGACTAATTAGTTAATTATAAATAGTTTCTTCTATTAATATTTATCTAGTACTAGCGCTACTAGGAATAGAGAATATAGTATTAGATACTTATTATTAAGTAGTTACTTAAGATAGCTTTAATAATAATAGCTTATTAAGATACTTATAAGAGGCCTTTATTAATTTAAAAGATAGCCTTATACATTAAAGGTTTATTAATAGTCTACTTATAAGGCTAAGATAGCTTAGAGTTCCTAATAACATTCCTAAGCTTTAAGGATATTAACCTAGAATAAGTACTTTATCTTAAGGGCTTAATTATTCTAATAGGCTTAAGGGTATCTTTTATAATTAAAGAGATAATATAATATATAGATTTATTAATAATAGAAGTAGAAGTATAACTAATCTAGATAAATTTACTTAATTAAAAGGTAAGTTCTATAATTTCTTAATTAACTTAGGGAGTTATAATAATAAGATATAGAGATTTATTAAAAAGAGTAGTAAATTTATTAGGGCCTTAATAGAAATTCTCTACCTTAGTACTAATTATCTAGGAGTATAAGGAATACTTATTAGTAAAGGCTTCTATAAATAGCTTCTATAAATAGGAGGTCTACTATAATAGTCTTATTATAATACTAGCGTAATACCTCTAGCTAATATTAAGGTCCTTAATAGTAAGGTATATTATTATTAATATATAATATTATATATAAATAGATATCTTTCCTAGGATAGAAGACTTATAAAAATAGTATTATAAAAATAACGTTAGTCCTTCTCTAAGTAATTAAATAGTACTTAATAGGGATATTAGTTATAATAGTATTACTACTATTATTATAGTAACTAATAGCCGTAGGCTAATTTTATATATATATAATTAATTAGCTATTAAGGATTCTATTAAGGAATAACTAGAGTATAGTATAGAAGCCTTCTATACTATAATAGATATAAAAGCCATAATATCTAGTAAGCGGACTAGAACTTTATAATCTTATCTACTAACTCCTAATACTATTATAGCTAGCTATTAGGAGCAGGATTATTATTAGTACGCGTATAATTCCTAGTAAGGGAGATATTAGCCTAATTAGGTCCCTTATAAATATATTTATATAAATAGAAAATAGACTTAATAGAGTTATAAATCTTAATATTAATATAGGTACTATATTTCTTTAATAGGTATAAGTTATAAGAGATAACCTACCTATTATTAATAGAGGGATTAGGTTTAAGGGGGCTAACTAGATACTTATAAAAAGGATAACTCCTATTAGGTATAAAAGATATCTCTTAGCGAAAATCCTTTAAAAAAAGCCTTATTATAATAATTCTTCTCCTAACTAAAATATCTATTACTAGGGATACTAGTATAGTAATTATAAATTATATATTATAAGACTAACTTACGTAGCATATTATTATCCTATTAAGGGGGGATAAATACTTAAATAAGGCTATTAATATTATTAACTATCTAGATCTAATTTATTATAGATATGGCATATTAGCGTATACTGCGGAAGGCTTCCGTAGTTACCTTGTTATTCCTTAATAGAATCCTTAATAGAAAATCAACTATTCCACCTATAATTATTCCACCCTTATTAATTAGTAGTAATACTATAGGTATTTATCTTTAAGGTATTAAATAATTACCTAGAAGTACTAACTACTATTTATAGTACTAACACTATCTTTATAATACTAATGATCCTCCTACGAGTCCTCTAACCCCTCTAAGGCCTATACCTTTAATAACTATTTTTATAACTAAATTATCCCTCTACGTCCCTCGTACTCTATAATAAGGGCCTTATTTTATACTAATCTAAAGATAAAGCGGTCTAAATTAGAAGCCTTTAATAAATACCCTTATACTACGGCCCTCTAAGTTATATAACTTATCTACGCTCCTTCTAAGCCCTTCCTAGGGAATAAAGCTCCTTCCCTTTTAAATCTTCTAATTAATTATATAAGTTATTTACCTATTTTACTTTTCTTTTATTTATATTCTTATAATAATTATAATAGCTATTAACGCTATTATCTTATAAGGTAGCTACTATTAAAGGCTCTAATAATATCTTATTTATCCCTAATATAGCCTCTTTAATCCTATTAATTATCCCCGTACCGCTAGATATTATTACTTAAGCCTATTTAATATCTAATTTCTTTAATACTAGGTATTAGCACGGCTAGATTATCTAGAAGGTAACTTATAAGGTTATTTATTTTATTACCTCCAAGTATAAAAGACCTTTACCTCTCCCTTAGAGACCTACTCTATTATAAGGTACTTAATTAGGATCCTAAGATTTAGATTAAGCTAAACGTACCTAGCTAAGTGACTAGGCTATTAACCTACCCCTCTTTAGGGCGTTTATAAAAGCCTTTATTATTGCTACTACCTAGCTATACGAGTTTACTAGGTCCCCTTTAACGGGTACTATACCTACTTTAACCTCTCCTAGATTTAGCCTAGTAGGATAGTCAGGCCCGTTAGAGCAGTCGGGCCTATTAGAGTAGTTAGGCCCGTTAGATTAGTCTAGCCTAGGCTCCTATTTACTAATAACCTAAGGTATATTAATTAAAGGAGAGATATACTATAATCTATTATAGCCTTTTATAAGTATAACTACTATATTCTTATAAGTATAGGCCGACTAAATAGCCGCTATTATTACTTAGGTAATAACCTTATTATAGAATTAGTAGTAAGCTAACGGTAATTAAGTAAATTTAGCGAACCCTAATTAAGGACCTTGTTCTACTTAGTTTTATACTTAAGATATAGGCTACTTTAAATTAAAGCCTAATATACCTACTATTAAGGTTAAGGATAGGTATAATATCTATTATAACGTCTATAACTTTACTACTAGGTTATAAGTAAAGGCTATTATAATAGATATAGCTATTCTATAATAAAACCTTAATACCTATCTACTTAGAGAAGCTAATAACTAGTTTACTAGTTAATTAATATATAACTCTAAGTAAGGATTAAGATATAATCCTAATAGTATTAATAGGTAGTATAATACTCTAGAAAAGAGATTTTAAGATTCCTTAGGTAAGTCTTTAGGTATACTTAAGTCTATTTATTATACTATTTAAGACGTTTATAATTAATATAATCCCGCTAAATATATAACTAATATTATAATTAATAGTCCTAACGCGGGCGTTATAACTACTAAATTATTATAGGTACTCCTTACTTATAAATATAAGTAAGCCTACGGCTACTTTAACTATTATAGGTCTAATTAAAGAATTATATTTATAGAAGGATATCTAGTTTAATATTTATATAAATAGTATATCCTTTATATTAAGGACCTTAATAGCTATTATAAGTTAATAGTTATAAGATAATAGGCTAATTAGCTAACCTAGTTAGTATTAATCCTGAGTAGTTAACTAGTTATAAAACTAATTAGCTGGTAATACTCGCCCCTACTATTAGAATAATCTAGCTTATAACTCTAATTAGAATTAAAATTATTAAGGCTAAGATATACCTTGGCTACTATAGCTATTATAGCTACTATAAGCCCCTTAAAGGCTTTAAATTACGGTAGGCCCTATAAACGGGTTAGGTTTTTAATTATAGGGGTAGAGTAGTAATAATTATAATAGCGGTAGACCTTAAAGGGCCTATTAGGCTACTACTAAAGAATCTATAAAAGGCTTTAATGATGAATACGATTAATTAGCTAGTTAGTATAAGTATAACGATAAACTATCTACTAAAGGCTTTTATAATGACTATAATAAGGTATAAGACGTTAACTTCCTTATATAATTAAGGGATACTAATTACCCTTATTCTAACTATAAAGCCACCTTCTCGTCTTAGAATAAGCTATTTAATTACCTTAGATTATAATATTAGCTAAAGTTTCCTAAGCTAACTAAGCTAACTAAGCTAATACTATAACTATTAAAGCCTTTACTAGATGACCCTTAGATAAGTCTAGAGGATATTATAAATAAGGACCTTAATAATATCCCTAATACTAACTTTATCTATATTAACTCTAATATAGTTCTAGATTAGAGTAAGCTATTAGGCTACGGCTTTTAAGGATAGAAATATACTATAGTTAAGGTATCCTAGTCTAAATTAAGCTAGGAGTAGACTAACGTCTATCTTAATAGTAGTTATACTATTACGCTTATTAACCGTACTTATCTTATAAAGTACCTCCCTAATATCTATCTTAAAAAGATACCTTTACTTATACTAGTCTATAGCGTAGGAGATAAAACTATTAAGACTTATAAGTACGCCTCTATTAAAATATATATTTAAGGTAAAGTTAGAGACTCTCCTAGATAGGCCTTAATAATTATAGAGGTTTATATTATTAATAATCTTAGAGCTAATATACTTATTAATAATAATATATTAGTTCCCTAGGGTATTATTATTAATTTTAATAGGAAAGTAATCTCTATTAGATTATATAAAGGCTTAATAGCCCTAATTAAGGTTTATACTTATATATCTCTATATTTAAGGCGTATAATTAAGGTAAAATTAACTATTATAATCCTTTTATACTTTATAATTAAAGTTCTAGTAATATATAAGGGTAATATACCTAATAATTATAACTATCTTTTTAAACCAGATTATCCCTAAGATCTTAGTCCTAATAGAGGTATTTATATATATATTATTAATTCTAATATATTATTTATATAAGTCTATAACACTTTACTAGTTACTATACGGCTACCTTATAAGACTCGACTTAGATCTATTACTAAATACGAATAGGATAGAGTATATCTAGTTACCCTAATATATACTTTATAAGCCGTTAGAAATACCTAATTATAGAAGTCACGAGTTATTAAAGGCTTTATAATTATAATTATAGCTCTTATACTATATATTACGGCTAATATAGTTATAATACCTTAGATTAATATAAATAAGGGCCTTAATTCTTATAAAAGCCTACCGTAGTTATCTATTAACTTAGTATTAGAGCGCGTTATACTAAGTGGTATAACTATCTATAATACCCCTAATATAGTATCTTAAATTACTAAGGTTATTAATACGTTTCCTAAGATATAGATAGATTAAAGAATTATAGTTATAATTCTTAAGGCTAAATAGATACTAATTATATTAAAGCCTAATATAGCCCCTAAGCTATTAAGGGTTTACCTAGTAAGTTATAGAGATAAGTAAATAATTAACGAGACTTTTAATAAGCTATATTCCTAAGGGAAAATATAATAGTTAAATTAACCTACCCTATTTAGTTATCTAGTCTTTATAATATAACGGGAAGTTAATAGTAAGAAGAAGGGCCGCGTTATTATTAATATACAAGGCCTTAATATAATCTTATAAATAAATAGTTACCCTATCCTATTATAAAGTAAAATTATATTAGCCGTAATAGAGTTACCTTTTATCTCTATTATAGATAGTACGGGGTATTTCTATTAATTTAGCGTTAGAAAAGCCGATTACTATAAGCTTACTATTATCTCTTATTAAGGCTAAGAATAATATAATATTACATTAATAGGCTATAAGGGATTACCCCTATATATATAATAATAGATAGATAAAATGCTTTAATTATATAGAGACTTTATATATACTTATATAGATAATATTATAAGCTTCTTTAAAAGCCTACTAAAATACCTAATTTATCTCTAAAGACTATTTATATTATTCCGTAAGCGTTATCTAAGTCTTAGTCCTAAGAAAACCTTCCTTAATTACCTAGTTATTAACCTACTTAGCTAGTATATTAACGCCTTTAGGCTCTCTATATTAGAAGAAAAGCTAAGAGCTATCGCGGCCTTATACTTCCTAGAGACGCTTAGGGATCTTAAAATCTTCTTAGGCTTTATAAGATAGCTAAGGTTATCTATACTAAGGTATACCTAGCGAGTTAATCCCTTATAAAGATATAAGACTAACCTTATAGCCCCTCTTACTACGTTAAATATTAAAGGCTATATTAGGAAGACTAAGGCTACTAAAGCCTTCTATTACCCTATTAAAGAAGAGCTCTAGGCTTTTTATAACCTAAAGGAAGCCTTTAGGAAAGCTCGCTTCCTAATATATTTTAATAAAATAAGGTTCTTATTTATTAACCTAGACGCCTTTAAAGCCTAGGGGTTTACCGTAATAATATATTACGTAAAGGGTAATCTAGATAGCTTAAAGCCTTTTATAAGAACTAATATCTAGCTAATTATATTTCTTAGTAAGATACTTAATCCCGCTAAATAGAACTACTAGCTTATAAAGCTTAAGGTAGCAGGTATTATATAAGTTATTTAAAAGACTTGGCATCTTATTAAATCCTCTTATAAGCCTCTAATAATTATCTATATAGACTACTCTACGGCGGTACTAATATTAAAGTAAACTAGCCTAAGTTTATTATTAATAGATAAACTTAACCTCCGTCTTATTAGAGTATCTTAGTACCTATTATAGTTTAACCTCCTTATAAAGTATAAGCTAGGTAAAAGTAATATTATCCTAGACGCGCTATTACGCCTTAAGGGAGATATAACTTTACTAGTTATAGTAGCCGGTATATTAGATACGTTATATACTAAAGCCTTTTATAATATAAACTACTAAGATTAATCTAAGGTTCTGTTATTTTATATTATACTAGTTAAAATATTATATACCTTTAAGGCACGCTTATTATAGGCCTATTAGGACGACTAATAATAGAATAAGGTCCTTAATATACTTAAAATAACCGGCTAAACTCCTAAAGCCTCTTATATATCCCTAAGGTTTAAACTCTAGGATAGTCTAATCTATTATACTAACTTTAATAATAGATATAAGCGATTATATATTCTAAATATACTAAAAAAGGAAGTCTTTAACTTAGCCTATAATAAATAATATTATAGTAGTTTTTATAGGACCTATAAATATATAACTAGCTCCCTTTACCTTTAATATCTTACTTCTTATCTTCGAGCGTATATTAAGTATTACCCTAGTTATTAAGTTAATTAAATAAAATATTATAAACCTTATAATAGTATATAGCCTATTAATAGACCTATAATCCTATTTTATATAATTATAATTAACTTTATTCTCGCCCTACCTCTAATATAAGAGAATGGCTTTAATAGTTTACTTACTATAATAGATAAATTCTCTAAGCGCGTTCTACTTATTATAGGTTAAATAATATAAGATACTACCTAATAGGTAGACTTAGTACTAGCAGGCCTTATAGGTTATAACTAGGGGATCCTATATACTATAATTAGCGACTAAGACCCGAAATTTATATTAAGTTTCTAGAGGGCTCTATTTCTTAAGCTAAATTACTAACTACTAATATCTACGTCCTATTACGCCTAAACTAATAGATAATTAGAATAAACTAACTAGATAATTAAAATCACTCTACGCTTCTATACTTCCTAGTACCCTTATATTAATAGCGTCGATTAGTCCCCTATTATTCTATATCTATAGGGCTATCTTAATAACTCTATTAACGCTTTAATAGGCCTAGTACCTAATAATATTATCTACGGCTTTAAGGTACGCGATACCCTCAGCCTACTATTATTAATTATAGACGTCCCTAGCGAACACTTTAGTAGGCTCTAATAGCTCTAAAGGGAATAGGTTAAAAAAGCCTATTATATTTACTAGTATCTTCGCTAAGGCTAGATATAATAATAAATATTAGGCTCTTAATATATCTACAGGTAATAAACTCTACCTACGCCTAAATTATAGTTACTCTATCCTAGGCCTTACTAACCCTAAGCTCTATTAATAATAAGTGGGACCGTTTAAGGTCCTTAATTATATCAGCCCCCTAGCTTATAGACTCTAACTACCCCCTATTATATAAATATACCCCGTCGTATCCGTCGCTTAGCTTAAATTATACCCCGGTTTAGATCTATATAAACGATTATAATATAATAATTAGCCCCCTATTTATAATAATACTATAGAGGATAAGTATAAGCTAGAAGCTATAGTTAGTAGGCGTGTTATAGGTAGGAATAAGGTTTAATACCTTATTAAATAGAAGGATTATAGCCCTTAATATAATATCTAGTATAATTTAGCGGACCTTTAGAATATAATATAGCTTGTTAACGAATTTAATAAGCGTACTTATAGTTAATTAAGATTAAAAAGGAAGTAATAATATATAGCGAGGACGCTGCTTTATTTTCTTTTAGTAGGTATTTATTATAGATATAGCGTATTAGCGCATACTGCGGAAGGCTTCTGTAGTCACCTTATCATTCCTTAATAGAATCCTTAATAGAAAATTAACCATTCCACCTATAATTATTCTGCCCTTGTCATAATTCTCTTCCTATATAATAAGGAGAATATAAGTATATAAGAGACCTTACTTCTAAAACTTAATAATATAATAGTAGGTTATATAAATATTAAGGATATATTACTTAAGAAGGTCCTTTATTAACTCCTAGAGCTTCTAATTAAAGATATAGGTAATTAGGTTATAATAGTACTCTAATATCTAACTAGGTTTTAATAAGCTCTAAATATTAGGCTACTTAGGATTATATATAAAGGTAATTAAAAAATTAGGTTTACCCCTTTTTTAAACTATTATTATAATATCTTATGTTCTTACCTTTATAGTACGTAGGCTTCCTAGTATTATTAATAGGAGGATAGTTACCTTACTACTAATATCTTTAAGTAAGATATCTAGATTAATATTAAGCCTATCTATTAGGCCGGAGTAGTAGTCTACTTAAATAGTCTATTAATTCTAATAATACTAATTTAAATTATTAAGCTCTATTAATATCTAGATATTAGTAGCCTAATAGCTGAATAGATATCTACTATTAATAGTATAATTAAAGAAATTAGGCTTAATCTAGATATTAATTAGTTAATTAGTTAATTATATTAACTATCCCCTAATTAATATCTAAATTATTTAGAATTATTTATAACTAAGTAGATTTAAGTCTAGAAAATAATTAGGGAAATATATTAAATAGTCTTACTTATATCTATTTTATATAAAATTATTATCTTATTACTTACTAAGACCTACTATAACTCTAAGTTATATACTTACTAATAACATACTAGTCTAGTTCCTATTAAAATAGGTAGAATAGTAATAGTTATTATATTACTAGCTATATAGGTAGAGAGAGATAGGATATATAGGATATTAAGACGGGTACTATCGCGCGTCTAGTACGCGGCTAGTCTAACTAATTATATCCTATTTTAATATATTTTAATACTCCTACTTAAATAAAGTACTTATTAGTATAGTAGTATAACTAACTTATTAATATTCTATTCCTACTATCTAAAATCCCCCTTCTTAACTAAATACTAGGTAATAAGTATAAAGGTAAGTAGATAGTAATAGAAGTTTTATTTAAAGGGTAGTAATTTAGTAAAAGCCTTCTAGACGTAGATTAGATAAACCCTAATAAGGTAGGTATAATTATAAGGTAACTAATTCTATTTATATAACTATTTCTAAGATATACTTATTTAATAAAGGTATACTATTAAGGTTTCTATATTATAATAACTTAATAGTATATTTCTTACCTTTAATATACTAGATAAGCTTATACTAGGTAGGTAGGAGGGTATTATAAGGCCTAATTTTAGTATTTATATCCTTAGCTATATTATAATTAAAAATAATAATATTAAACCTAGGTAAAGGATTATAGCTCTCTAATAGTACTAGTTATCTACTTCCTATTTTTATCCTACCTAGGTACGTATCTAGGTAGTAAAGATAGTAAGGCTATTATGGCCTAGGGGTATATTATACTAGAAGCTATTATAAGTATTATATTTACTAGTATCTAGGAATATATTACGCTAGTTCTATTTTATATTAATAGTAGGATAAGAGATAAGGTTGTAATAGATATATATTATAGTCTAGGCCTAATAATTTTATAGGAAAGTAGTTAACTTATCTATTATAATAGTAATTTATAACTAGGAGTAATTTAATATTTAGATAATATTACTAGTAGTATAACTTACTATTTAAGCTTAGAATATAGAAGGATAATAGAGCTAAATAGGCTTATAAAGTCTATTTTATATTCTAATATTATAACGTAGAGTTATAGGGCTAGAAGGGTAGGTAGTTAAGAGCTAGCTATCTCTTAGTTAGTTATAAGAGTACTTATAAAGCCGCTAGGAGTACTTATAAAGCCTTACTATACTAAAGACTCCTATTATTATAATACTTCTAGGCCTAAGGCCTTATAAAAGGGGATAAATTTATCCTTAGGGAGGGCTTTAATAAGGCTATTAGCTACCTACTTATTAGTCCTAATATATTCTAGCTTAATATTACTAGCGGTAACCTATTTTTATATATAGTAATATTAGATATTAATATACTTTATATATATATAGAACTAGGGGTTCTTAGCTAGGGTAATAGCTCCCTAATTATTATAGGAGAGTATTGCGGCGGTAGGCTAATAGGTTTCTTTAGAGAGGTCTAGCTTAGTAAGGAGCTATTAGAGCTAGATAGCTTCCTTTATAACCTACGTCTAGCCTATATATTCTACCTTATAACTAGATAGGGTAATAGTAGGCTATTACTTTAATAACTAGCTTATTACTCTACTATTAATATTAAAAATATAGCCTATAATTAACTATTAAGTATCTTAATTACTAGCCTAATTAGCGTTATTATAGCTAATAAGTAGAAAGATACTCCTATAAAAGGTAAGTTATAAGTTAGTTATACCTTAAAGGTAATAGAAAATCCTTTTAATAACTATTTAATATAACTAATTTAAGTTTAATTTATATCTGTTAACTACTAAGATTATAAAAGTAATATCTAGCCTAGTCCCTAATATAATATATATTAAGGAGCTAATAGCTAACTAGTATTCCTTTTAAAAGGTATTAAAGGTTATATAATCTTCCTTAAATATTTATAACTTATTTATATCTATTAGGGTTATTATAAGGTATAAATCCTATATATTAAAGTCCCTTAATACCTTCTTAATATAGGCTTTTTAGCCTAGTTATAATACCTAATTTACTTAATCCCGCCTAATTAATAACTTAAATAGAAGGAATATAGGCTAAGGTTAATTATCTAAAAGTATTTATTAAGTATAGCCTTAATTTAATTAATTATAGTTTAACTAAGTCTAGTAATTAATAAATTATTAATATAAGCTATAATAATAACTTAATCTTTATAGTTAATTAAGATACTTTTATTAATAATAAGTAGTATATATTAAAATATATTAAAATAGGATGTAATTAGTTAGACTAGCCGCGTACTAGACGCGCGCTAGTACCCGTCTTAATATCCTATATATCCTATCTCTCTCTACCTATATAGCTAGTAATATAATAACTATTATTATTCTACCTATTTTAATAGGTTATAAGCCTAGGCGTAGGGTATTTATTTATTTATTTACCCTATTAATACTATCCCTTATAAATTACCTCTATATTAATACTATATACCGCTAAAAAAGGGGGCTAGGGAATCTATTAGTAAAGATTTTTACTAAGATAGCTAAAATCCCCCTAACTTAATAATAGTAACCCCTTAATAAGTAGTTTATTAATTATATAAATAATGTCTATTCCCTATATATATTAACTACCTTAATAATAGTTATTTATATTTATTACCTAGCTAATACTATAAATAATATATAGTATTCTTATAAAAGGGGGCTAGGAAGATAGAGAAGGCTAGGAATATTTATTAACCTCCTTATAAATTAGTTATATCTATCCTATCTTCCCTAGATTTTTCTCTCCCTCCTTCTTAGAATTATTCTAATTACTTTATACTAGAATTTAAAGAATCTAAATAAGAAATCTATTAATAGTTAATTAAGATTTACCTTAAAAGTTTTCTAGCTAACCTTTAAGTAAACTACTACTTCCTTAATTTCTTATATCTCTATTAAGATATTAGCTATAAAATTAATTAAGAGGTAGCTACTACTATTAATTATTAGGGAATACTATTAGATAATACCTCCTTTATACCTTTATTAATACTAGAACCTTATCCCTAAAATTAATTACTATTATTTTTAATAAAAGGCTTTAGAATACTAGGTAAAAGTATTATCTTTAACTTTACTACTAGGTTAAGATTACCTTTTATATATTTATAATTATTAATATTAGTATTAACTTAATCTCTAATACTAAATTTATATAATCTAGATACTAAGATTAAAGATATAGATATACCTCTTACTAGTATTAAAGTAGAGATTAAAGGGGGTAATAACTACCCCCTTATATTTATTCTTATACTAGAATCTAGTTATAACTAGCCGTTATATTCCTATAATATATAGTCTTATATTATCTTTAATAGCCTTAAAGCTATCCTTAAGATAGATTATATTATCCTTATAACTTAAAATCTTTAAGAGATTTAAGATAATAAGTATAATAGGGCTTATAAAGTAATAAAAGTATATTATAATATTAATATTTATAATATAATTAAGAATAAAATTATCCCCTTAATAATTTAGAAGATCCTTAAAGACTTTTATAAGCCTTAAGGTATTAATATCTTTAATAAGATTATTTATAATTTTAATACCCTCTTTTATATTAATTATAAAGATATTAATAATTATATAAATAAATTTAAAATTATTAACTCTAACTTAATTAACCTAGGATATAAACTCCTTTATATCTTTATTATTAATACCTACTTTTAATATCTTAATATAAAGTTTAATACCTTTTAAAGTATATTTATTTAGATATATACTATTACTATTAAAGAAGGTATTATAATAGTCTTATTTAATAAACTTATACTAGTTATAATAAATAAAGAAGCTTATTAGAACTTTATAAAGTCTTTTATTATAATTATAATTATAATTATAACTACTATTTACTTATTATATTAGGCTAGGTTAAATATATAATATAATAATAAATATTATAACTATTATAATTATTTAGGCTATATAAAGTCTAAATACTAGACTAAGTATCCTAAGTTAATAAGGGCCTACTTTAAAATAATTAAGGTAGATAGAAGCTAAAATTAAGGGGGTTATAATTAAGGGGGTAGTAATATTAAAAGTAAGTATCCTTATATATTTATAAAGTTAGAAGACCTAATTATTAGCTTTATAATTATATTAAGTATAACTAGCCTTACTACTACTATCCTTCTAGATATAGTATATAGTTAATATATTATTAATAATTAAAATATTCTTAAAGAATATAAAGCTATTTCTAAGTCCTCTATTTATAAGATTAATTAGGCTAATCCCTATATAATAGGGTATAATATTATAATTATCCCTTATAAGATTAATAAGGGAATTAAGGTAAAAGTATACCTTATTAATATACTTTATATCCTAGATATCTAATTAAATTTAATTTTAATATCTTAATTACTTTATTTTAAAGTTAAAGTCTCCTTTAGCTTATAATAGTATATTATTATTTATAAAGGTTATATCTTTATATATACCTAATATAATAATATCTTCTACCTTAATATATAAGATTATTTAATCCTTACTTTTATAGCCTTAATAATTATATTATAATTTCTTTTTAAGTTAAAAGTATATATATTTATAGCCTTTTAAGTCTCCCTATCTATTAACCTTTAATATACTTATATAAGTTATTTAGGCTAATAAAACCTAAAATAGCTAATAAATATATCTAGTAAAATTAACCTTAATAAGATTATCTTTAAAGATTATATATATAATATTTATATAAAGACCTAAATAATAAGGGCTTTATATAACTATCTTATTACTTTAGGGAAGTATTTATATAAATATATTAATAATAACTTAAT